>Ga0268289_100007_pt1 | contig 496926 bp, 456 predicted proteins | sample MetspNORM_FD_191340 | JGI IMG/M metagenome (GOLD analysis project Ga0268289, IMG submission 191340) | Soil microbial communities from San-Diego area, Southern California, United States - Methylocaldum sp. NOR-M | ecosystem: Environmental > Terrestrial > Soil > Desert | place: USA: California... | reverse complement strand
TGCTGCGCGATCTGGGTGCCGGGACGCGCGCCGAGGACCGCGATCTCGCCGCCGCCTTGCTGTCGGGCGCGCGGACGCTCGCCGAGCCCGGACTGCTCGCGAAGCTGCGGCGCGATGTGCTCGATAAATGCGCGGTCGACAGCCCCAAATATGCGCCGCTCGCGGCGGCGCGCGCCGACTGGCGCGGATAGAGCAACAGGAGAGAGACGATGGACTTTGCGATGCCCGCCGATTTGCAGGCCTATCTGGGCGAACTCGACGCGTTTATCGACGCCGAGATCCGACCGCTCGAGCTCGAAGGCGACAATATCCGCTTCTTCGACCACCGCCGCGAGCATGCGCGCACCGACTGGGACAATCAGGGCCTGCCGCGGCACGAATGGGAAGATCTGCTCAAGGCGGCGACGCGCAAGGCCGATGCGGCGGGCCACTGGCGCTTCTCGGCACCCAAGAAATATGGCGGCAAGGACGGGTCGAACCTGTGGATGGCGGTGATCCGCGAGCATCTGGCGGCGAAGGGGCTGGGCCTCCACAACGACCTCCAGAACGAGCACAGCATCGTCGGCAACTTCCCGTTCGTCGAGATGTTCGAGCAGTTCGGCACCAGCGACGAACAGAAGGCCGAGTTCATCCTCGGCGGGTTCGAGGGGCGCCGCCGCACCGCGTTCGGGCTCACCGAGCCCGACCATGGCTCGGACGCGACGCATATGGAGACGCGCGGCGTCAAGGAGAGCCGCGGCGGCGTCGACGGCTGGCGCATCGACGGGCGCAAGATGTGGATCACCGGCATGCACGTCGCGACGCACTGCGCGACCTTCTGCCGCACAAGCGGCGAAGACGGCGATGCGAAGGGCATCACCTGCCTGCTCGTGCCGACGGGAACCCCCGGCATGAGCGTCGATGAATATATGTGGACGTTCAACATGCCGACCGACCATCCCAGAATGACGTTCGCCGACGTGTGGGTGCCCGACAGCGCCAGATTAGGCCCCGAGGGCGGCGGGCTCGCGATCGCGCAAAGCTTCGTCCACCAGAACCGCATCAGGCAGGCGGCGAGCTCACTCGGCGCGGCGGTCTATTGCATCGAGGAGAGCGTCAAATACGCGCGCCAGCGCAAGCCGTTCGGCGAGGCGCTGGCGAAGAACCAGGCGATCCAGTTCCCGCTCGTCGAACTCGCGACGCAGGCCGAGATGCTGCGCCTGCTCATCCGCAAGACCGCGTGGGACATGGATAACATGGAGCACAAGGAAATCGAACACACGCTCTCCGACAAGGTCAGCATGTGCAACTACTGGGCGAACCGCCTCGTCTGCGAAGCCGCCGACCGCGCGATGCAGGTCCATGGCGGCATCGGCTACTCGCGCCATAAACCCTTCGAACATATCTACCGACACCACCGCCGCTATCGCATCACCGAAGGCGCCGAAGAAATACAAATGCGCAAAGTCGCAGCCTTCCTCTTCGGATATATCGGGCCAAGGAAGGGAACATTGGGATAGGTTCAAATCCTCCCTGGGGCGTAGCCGTGGAGAGAGGGGTCGCCCGAAGGGTAGTGGGGCGCAACTCGCGTTATCGCCACTTCGTCAGCGGTTACGCCGCTGCCGCCTCCCCATCGCTCCGCAACAGGGAGGATTACCGTTTCCGCACGAACTCGGCGCGCAGCACCAGCCCCCTGATCCCCTCGTGCCGGCAGTCGATTTCCTGATCGTCACCGGTCAGGCGGATCGACTTGATGACGGTGCCGACCTTCAGCGTCTGCCCCGCGCCCTTCACCATCAGGTCCTTGACCAGCACGACCGAGTCGCCGTCGGCCAGCCGGTTTCCGACCGCATCGCGCACTTCAGGGCCCGCCGCCGCGGCGGCGGCGCGGTCGCGCGCATCGCTCGCGGACAGCCATTCTCCGCTCGCTTCGTCATAGACATAATCTTCATCGTCACTGGTCATTCTTTTATCCCGGTTTGCGGAAACGCAACGCGAACTGGTCGGTCTTGCCGCGGATTTCCTTGTCGAACACATTCGCCGTACGCGGGTCGTCGGCGCGCTTGTAGAGATCGCTTTCCGCCTCGAGCTTGAAGCCGGCCTTGGTGAGCGCGGCGACCACGGCCGCCTTGTCGATGCGGTGCAGGCTGTCGGACAGCGTCGTGCCGCTGCCGTCGGCGGCGCTATGATCGACGACGACGAGCGTGCCGCCGGGTTTCAGTGCCGCGAACAGCGCGGCGCTCGCCTTGTCGCTCGTGCCTTCGGGAAAGGGTTTGAGGTAGAGGTCGTGGAAATTCTGCACCGTGATGATCGTGTCGAGCGGTGTCGTGAATGCAGGCGCCGCGAAAGGGCCCGCCACCGCGTCGACATTCGGATAGGCGGCATCGACCGCGGCCTGGTCGTCGCCATATTGCTTCTTGAAGGCGATGAACTCGGCGGGCTGGAAGGCATAGACCTTGCCCGTCGGTCCGACCGCGGCGGCGAGCAGGCGGGTGACATAACCGCCGCCCATGACGAAATCGCCAACCTTTTCGCCCGGCGCGATCTGCGCGAAGGCGAGCAGATCGGCGGGTTTGCGCGCGGCATCCCGCTCGCGGTCGGCGGCGGGGCGCGCGGGATCGGCGAGCGCGGTCTTGTAACTGGCGGCGGATGTTTCTTTGGCGGCGAGCGGGGTCGCCGAAACGGCGATCATAAGGGCGAGGGCAAGCGGACGGATCATGGCATCGACTCCCTTCATATGGTCGCGCCACCATAGCGCCTTGCCGCGAAGGCGGCGCGCTTATTTGCATCTCGCGATTTTGATGATAGGTTTTTGTGTGAAACTAAAAATCGGGAGACGGACATGCATGATCTGGTGATTCGCGGCGGCACCGTCGTCGATGGTTCGGGCGGCGCGCCCTTTATCGCGGACGTCGCGATCGACGGCGACCGGATCGTCGCGGTCGGCGAAAATCTGGGCGCGGGCGCGCAGGAAATCGACGCCAGCGGCAAGATCGTCACGCCCGGCTTCGTCGACGTCCACACCCATTATGACGGGCAGGCGACGTGGGATGCCGAAATGGCGCCGTCGAGCTGGCACGGCGTCACCACCGTCGTGATGGGCAATTGCGGCGTCGGCTTTGCCCCCGCCAAGCCCGATCGCCACGACTGGCTGATTTCGCTGATGGAAGGCGTCGAGGACATCCCCGGCACCGCGCTCGCCGAAGGCATGTCGTGGGATTGGGAGACTTTCCCCGAATATATGGACGCGCTCGAACGGCTGCCGCGCACGGTCGATGTCGCGTGCCACGTCCCGCACGGCGCGGTGCGCGCCTATGTGCTCGGCGACCGCGAAAAGCCCGGAGCGATCCCGACCGAGGCGGACATCGCCGAAATGTCGCGCATCGTCGAGGAAGGCGTGCGCGCGGGCGCGCTCGGTTTCTCGACCAGCCGCACCGTGCTCCACAAGTCGGTCGACGGCGAACTCGTCCCCGGCACCACCGCGACCGCCGAAGAGCTGATCGCGATCGGCCGCGCGATGGGCCGCGTCGGTTACGGCGTGTTCGAAATGGCGAGCGATTTGAAGCGCGAGTGGAACGAGTTTCAGTGGATGGGCGATCTCAGCCGCGAAACCGGGCTGCCGGTGACCTTCGCCGCGCTCCAGTCGATCGCAAAGGAACTGCCGCTCGAGGAACAGATCGAGGAGATGCGGCGCCAGAATGCGAGCGGCGCGAATATCGTCGCGCAGATCGCGCTGCGCGGCAACGGCGTGATCATGGCATGGCAGGGCACCGTCCATCCCTTCCGCTTCAAGCCCGCGTGGAACGAAATCATCGACCTTTCGTGGGACGAGCAGCTCGCGAAATTGAAAGATCCGGCGTTCAAGACGCGGATGATCGAAGAAGAAAATATCTGGCCCGAAAGCGACATCATCGACTTCCTCAAGGTCGTCGCGCTGGGTTGGCCGGTGCAGTTCGAAATGGACCCCGACTTCAACTACGAGCCCCGGATGGACGAAAGCATTATGGCGCGCGCCGCGGCGGCGGGTATCCCGCCGGCCGAATATGCCTATGACCTCTTGATGAAGGACGATGGCAAGGGCTTCATCTATTTCCCGATCCTCAACTACCGCGACGGCAACCTCGATTTCCTCGAGGATTTGCAGGCGTCGGACGACACGGTGAACAGCCTCTCCGACGGCGGCGCGCATTGCGGGACGATCTGCGACGCCGCCTCGCCGACCTTCATGCTCCAGCACTGGGTGCGCGACCGCAAAGGCCATCGCATCGCGCTCGAGCATGCGGTGAAGCGCCAGTGCCGCGACACGGCTTTGCTCTATGGCCTCGAAGACCGCGGCGTGCTCGCGCCGGGCTATCTCGCCGATCTCAACGTCATCGATATGGAGGCGCTGAAGCTCGGCAAACCGTGGCTCGCCTTCGACCTGCCCGCGGGCGGCAAGCGGCTGCTGCAAAAGGCCGACGGCTATGTCGCGACGGTCAAGTCGGGTGTGGTGACGTTCAAGGACGGCGAAATGCAGGGGCCCACGCCCGGCGGCGTGATCCGCGGCCCGCAACGCGTAGAAATGGCGATGGCGGCGGAGTAATCCGCCGCCGCGCGCGTCACCGCGCCAGCAGATCCGACGGCAGGGTCGGTTCGCTGACGATTTTCGCCATGCGCCGCCACATTTCGTCGCGCGAGGGCCGGCCCCGCTCGACATAAGCGCGCACCATCGTTTCGCCGAGGCCATAGTTGATCACATAACTGCGATACTGGTCGGTGAAGCCGATCGATTGTTCGGCGCGCTGGGGCGAGACGAGCAGATATTTCTGCGTGAGCGCGATCGCGGCCTTCCGGTCGATCTCGCCGTCGAGATATTGCTGCGCGATCGTCAGCCGCGCGCCCGACGCGCGCTTGATCGCTTTCAGAAGCTGCCAATAGCGGTCGTCGGACGGCACCGCGATCTCGGCGATCGGCATCAATATGTCGCGTTCGGTATCGGCCTTGCTGCTTTCGGGGAAGGCGAGGTCGATGCCGTAATTGGCGCTGCCCTCAGCGATCAAGCTCTGCGGGCTGTAGAGCGGATAGACGCTGAACTCGCTCCAGCCGCGCTCCTTCACCAGCTTTTCCTCGAGCTTCATGTTGAGGAGATGGTGCCCCGGATAACCCTCGTGGCAGCCGAGATCGAGCGCGCGCGACAGGCGGATCGGCAGGTCGGTGTTGACCTGGATCAGGCTATGGTAGCCGCCTTGGTAATAGTTGTAGCCGCTCCAGCTTTTACCGGTGACGAATTCGAGGCGGAAGCTCTCGCCCTCGGGCATCGGAATATGTGCCATGCTGCGCCCGCGGCAGCGCGCGATCGCGGCGTCGAAGGTCTTTTGCAGCCGGTCCTTGGGGATGGTGAAGGCATCGAGATAGGCCTCGACGCGAGCCCAGAGCGCGCCCTCGCCCGGCACCAGCCTTTCGATCTTCGCGAGTTCGGCGTCGTAGCTTGCGAGCGGCTTGAGGCGAGGCCGCACGCCGAACAATCGCTCGGCTTCGTCGGCGAAGGCGAAACGCGTGCCCTGCATCATCATCAGCCGCGTCTCGGCGGCGCGAAGCTGCGCGCGAAGGAAGGCGGCGCGGCGCTTGGCGAGCGGGTCGGAGATGCGCCGCGCGGCAAGGTCGACCTGCGCCATCAGCTCGCGCGTCGCCGCGAGCAGTGCGGGCTTGTCGCGCGGCGCCGCTTCGGCCGACTTTTTGAGCTCGGACGGGCCGTAATAGGCGTCGATATAGCCCGGCTCGTGCGTTCCGATTTCGAGGCTCAGCCGCAGATAGGCGGCGGCGATTTCGTCGAGCGCCTTGGTCGAGGCGGCGGTGCGGCGCACGTCGAGTGCCGCCACGCCGGGCTCGGGGGCTGCGCTTTTCGGCCCGGTGGAAGCGCAGCCCGCGAGGGTCGCGGCGGCGATCAGCGACAATGAAATCAGCTTGGTCATGTCCGGCTGCTTAGCCGTGGGCTTCGGAGGTGTCACGCACATCGCCGTCGGTGGTGATTTCGCCGTTCGAGGCCTGCTCTACGGCCTCATGCTGCGGGTGCGGCGGGGCGAAGCGCAGCACGGCAAAGCCGGCGAGCGCCGCGGCAAGCGAGCCCATCAAGATGCCGATCTTCGCTTCCTCGACGAGCAGGGCATCGCCAGGGAAGGCGAGCCCGCCGATGAACAGGCTCATCGTGAAGCCGATCCCGCACAGCATCGCGACGCCATAGACCTGGAGCCAGGTCGCGCCGCGCAGCCGGCCCGCGATACCGAGTTTGACGGCGAGCCAGACGCTGCCGAAAATGCCGATCTGCTTGCCGAGGAACAGCCCGGCGGCGATCCCGAGCGGCAGCGGCGCGAAAATCTGGTCGATCCCGAGGCCGCGGACATCGACGCCGGCGTTGGCGAAACCGAACAGCGGCACGATCGCGAAGGCGACCCAGGGATGCAGCGCATGTTCGAGCCGGTGCAGCGGCGAGGTCTGGCTGTCGGGTGCGCCGGGTGTACGCTCGAACGGGATCGTCATTGCGGCGAGGACGCCGGCGATCGTCGCGTGGACCCCCGAAAGCAGCATCGCATACCAGAGCAGGAGGAACATCAGCAGGTAGAGGAGGAGGCTTTTAACCCCCGCGCGGTTCATCACGAACATGAGGGCGAGGATCGCGGCGGCCGCACCGAGCGCCATGACATTGATCTTGGCGGTGTAGAAGAGCGCGATGATCGCCACCGCGCCCATGTCGTCGACGATCGCGACGGTGACGAGGAACAGCTTGAGCGACGTCGGCGCGCGCTTGCCGAGCAGCGCGAGAACGCCCATCGCAAAGGCGATATCGGTCGCCGCCGGGATCGCCCAGCCCTGTGCGAGCCCCGGTTCTTTCCCGGCGAAGACCATATAGAGCGCCGCCGGCACCGCCATACCCGCCGCCGCGGCGATGAAGGGCAGCCGCCGCCGGTCCCAGCTCGCGAGCCGGCCATCGACGAACTCGCGTTTGATCTCGAGCCCGACGAGCAGGAAGAATATCGCCATCAGCCCGTCGTTGATCCACAGATGGACGGTCATCGGACCGAGCTTGTCGGTGAGAACGGGGCCGGTCACCGCGTGAATCGCGTGCTCATAGGTCTCGGCGAAGGCCGAATTGGCGACAATCATTGCCAAAATGGCTGCAAAAATGAGCAGCATGCCGCCGGCGCTCTCGCTTTCAAGAAAATCGCGCAAGGCGGATCGAGGCGGAAAACTGCGGGCCATGGATTAGTAATTTCCTTAGTTTGTCAGCAAATTTGACGATTGGGCCGCTATTTGGGCCAGACTTTACAAATCGGACCTGTTCACTAGCACTTAGATGGAGGTGACATTAGGTCATCGAGGGGCGCGGGGCTAGCATATTGGGGCTGTCGACCGCATGGCTGGAATGGCTGGTGCTGGGAGCCGGTCATGAACTGATGCTGTTCGCATCGGTTGGAATATTGCTGATCGGGCTCGACGATCTGCTGTTCGACGCCTTGTGGCTGGCGACGCGCGGCCGCGATCCGGCGCCGGTTCCGGATACGCCGCCGATCGAGGGGCGCTTCGCGGTGTTCGTGCCCGCTTGGGACGAAGCCGAAGTGCTTCCGGCGATGCTGCGCCGGACGCTCGCGGCGTGGCAGGGGGAGGATTTCCGGCTTTATGTCGGCTGCTACCCGAACGACGCCGCGACGCTGTTCGCCGTGTCGCCGCTGGTCGCGCGCGACCGGCGGCTGCGGCTGGTGATTGGGGGCCATGAAGGACCGACCACCAAGGGCGACAATCTCAACCGGCTGTGGGCGGCGCTGGGCGAGGATGAGCGCGCCGAAGGCATGCGTTTTGCCGCGATCGTTCTTCACGATGCGGAGGATCACGTCCACCGCGAGGAGCTCGCGCTTTATCGCCGCCATCTCGGCGACGATGCGATGGTGCAAATTCCCGTCGTGCCGCTGATCAAGCGCGAGGAGCGATGGGTTGGCGGGCACTATGGCGACGAATTTGCCGAGGCGCACGGCAAGGAACTGGTCGTGCGCTCGCGCCTTGGCCTGCCGTTGCCCTCGGCGGGTGTCGGTTGCGCGCTGACGCGGAGCACCCTCGCGCTGCTGGCGATCGAGCGCGGCGGCGAGCCCTTTTGCTGCGACAGCCTGACCGAAGATTATGAGATCGGGATGCTGATCGGCGCCTATGGCCTTGGCACGCGCTTCATCGACACGGTCGGGCCCGCCGGCGACCGGATCGTGTCGCGCGGCGCTTTTCCCGGCGAGGTTGAAAAGGCGGTGCGGCAAAAATCGCGCTGGATCGCGGGAATCTCGCTTGCGGGATGGGATCATCTGGGCTGGCCGGGTTCGCGGCAGGGCGACGCGGGTGTCTCGGCGAACCGCGCCTGGCTCGCGCGCTGGATGCTGTGGCGCGATCGCCGTGCGCCGCTCGCCGCCCTCATCCTCCTCGCCGCCTATGCCGGGGCGATCCTGACCGGACTGGGCCTGGCGGGGGAGTTGCTTCTCGGCTGGAATGCGGTCGTTCTTGGCGAGGGCATGCGGCTGCTCCTCGCCGTCAATCTGTTGCTGCTCTGCTGGCGAATGGGGATGCGCGGCCATTTCACGGCGCGCTGGTATGGTCTTGGCGAGGCGCTGGTTTCGGTGCCGCGCGCCTTCGTCGCGAACATCATCGCGATCCTCGCGGCGCGCCGCGCGGTCACCCTTTACTGGCGAATGCTGCGATCGGGCGAAGTGGTGTGGGACAAGACCGACCATTGCCAAAGCGAGCCGGTCCATCAGGATGCCTTTGTCCGGAGGATCGCGCGATGATGGCGCGGCGCATCGGCGCGCGCCGCGATGCCCCGGCGCTGCGCTTCCTGTTGCTGTGCATCGGCGGCTGGATCGCACTGCGCATCATGATGACGTGGAATCCCGCCATGTCGGTGCCGCCCGATGTCCCGGCGATGCCGTGGGCGCCGCCGTCATCCTTTGTGACCGAAAGCGGCCTTGCGGACAGCCGGTCCTTTGCTCATCGCGTACCGGCGAAGGCCATATCGGTGCAAGGCGCAGGCCCGCTTCGCGTTTTGGCGGCGCCGCGGCCGGACCTCTCATATGCGTCTCCCCCCATCGAGGCTCATGCGCATTCCGGCGGCTTTGGCGCCGACCGCCACAGCCTTCGTCTTGCCATGATGGCGCGGCTGTTACCGTCGCGGCCGGGAGAGGCGGCGCGCTCGGCAGTGGGCGGGAGCGGGCCGTTATGGTTTCCACCGGCCGCGAAGGCCGCGCCGGGACAGGGCGCCCCCTTCTGGATCCGGCGCCAGCTTTCGAGCTGGTCGCTCGGAAGCTGGGTCTATCTGCGCCAAGGGTCGGGGGATGCGCCCGAAACCATCGGCGGTGCCGGCCAGCTCGGCGGCAGCCAGGCGGGCCTTCGGCTCGCTTATGGTTTCGGAGACACCGGCCGCGTGCGCGCTTATGGCCGCGCGACGATCGCGCTGCAGCGGCCGCGCCAGCGCGAACTGGCCTTCGGTCTCGCCTTCGCTCCGATGGCGCAATTGCCGGTCGATCTCGCGATCGAACAGCGCGTTGCCGCGGGCCCCGAAGGCCGCACCGCGCTCGCCGTCATGGCCAGCGGTGGTGTCTCGGACGTCGCGCTGCCCGCCGGCTTCCGGCTCGATGCCTATGCGCAGGCCGGCATCGTCGGTGCGCGGCGGCGCGACGGTTTCGCCGACGGGGCGGTGGTCGTCGACCGCCGTCTCGGCGCCCGCGAGACGTCGCTGCGGCTCGGCGCGCTCGCGGCGGGGGCGGTGCAGCCCGGCGCGGCGCGCGTCGATGTCGGGCCGCGGCTGACGCTGCGCCTTCCCGAGGTGGGCGAAGGCAGCCGGATCGCGCTCGACTGGCGCCAGCGCGTCGCGGGCGACGCGCGCCCCGAAAGCGGCTTGGCGCTGACCCTCGCCGCGGACTTCTGATCGCGGGAAAAAATAGCCGCCGCAGCCGATTCCCCGCTCGGGAAAAATCCTCTAGGGTCGCGGGACTCGGCGCAGTTTCGCGCGCCGGCGAGCATCAACGGGACCCATGGATCTCTACCTTCCAGTCGCCAATCTGTCGGTCAATGCGCTGGTCATCATCCTGCTCGGCGGCGGGGTGGGCTTTCTGTCGGGCATGTTCGGCGTCGGCGGCGGCTTTCTCACCACCCCGCTGCTGATCTTCTATGGCATCCCGCCGACGGTCGCGGCCGCTTCGGCGGCGACGCAGGTCACGGGCGCCAGCGTGTCGGGCGCGCTCGCGCATCTCGAGCGCGGCGGGGTCGACCTGCGCATGGGGACGGTGCTCGTCGCCGGCGGCCTCGTCGGCTCGCTGATCGGCGCCGGGCTGTTCGAACTGCTCACCGCCTGGGGCCAGATCGATACGGTAATCAACATCCTCTATGTCGTCCTGCTCGGCTCGGTCGGCGGGATCATGGCGCGCGAGGCGCTGGGCGCGCTGCGCAACATGCGCGCCGGGCTTCCCGCGCCGGCGCGCAAGCGGCGCCACCACCCGATGGTCGCCAACCTGCCGCTGCGCTGGCGTTTCTATCGCTCGGGCCTCTATATCTCGCCGCTCGCGCCGCTGATTCTCGGCATGGCGGTCGGCATATTGACGATGCTGCTCGGCGTCGGCGGGGGCTTCATCATGGTGCCCGCGATGATCTTCCTGCTCGGCATGGGCACGCAGGTGGTCGTCGGGACCTCGCTGTTCCAGATCTTGTTCGTGACGATCGCGACGACGATGGTCCACGCGATGACGACGGGTGCGGTCGACATCGTGCTCGCCGGGCTGCTGCTGCTCGGCAGCGTCACCGGGGCGCAGATCGGCGCGCGCTTCGCCCAGCGGGTGAAGCCCGAATATCTGCGCATGGCGCTCGCGGTCATCGTGCTGCTCGTCGCGGCGCGCATGGCGGTCGACCTCTTCATCCGCCCCGACGAAATCTACACGGTGCAATGACCAAGCTGCGCGCCTTGATCCTCGCGGCCGCGCTGGCGCTGCTTCCCGCGACCGCGGCGCACGCCGCCGACCCGCGGCTGGTTCCCGACGTGTCGAGCCGCGCGATCGACATCCAGTACAGCTTCACCGGCGAGGAACTGCTGCTGTTCGGCGCGATCCTCTATCCCGGCCAGCGCCTGCCCGACGACCGCGCCGACATCGTCGTCGTGTTGAAGGGGCCGGTGCGGCCGATCGTGCTGCGCGAAAAACGCCGCGTCGCGGGGATATGGGTCAATGCTAACAGCATCCGGCTGCGCACCTCGCCCGGCTTCTATGCGATCGGATCGTCGCGCCCGATCGATAAGCTGGTCGACGAACGGACCGCGGCGATCTTCGAGCTCGGCCTTGCCAATCTGTCGATGTCGCCGACCGGATTTCCGGAAGCGAAGACGCTCGAACGGTTCGAAGCTGGGCTCATCGACCTCTATCGCCGCGCCGGGCTCTTCGTCGAAAATCCCGCTTCGGTCGAGATTACGGAGGGCGTGCTCTATCGCGCCCGCATTCCCGTGCCGGCGCGCGTTCCGGTGGGAACCTATCGCGCCGAAACCTATCTGATCAGCCGCGGCCGCGTGCTCGCGGTCGCATCGCGCGACGTCCAGATCCGCAAGGCGGGATTTGAACGGTTCGTCGCGCTCGCGGCGGAGCGCCACGGCTTCCTCTATGGCCTCTCCGCGGTCCTCCTGTCGCTCGTGCTCGGCTATGGCGCGTCGGCGATTTTCCGCCGCCGCTAGAGCCTGCCCGAACACAAGCTTCTAGTCCTAAGTTCACCGCCTATTTACCCTCGTCTGCGATAGCTGGGGCCGGGACCACAATAGGCGGGGCGGATATATGGACATGCAGGGTGGCGGATTCGGCGCCGGGGATTTGACGGCGGCACAACATGTGCGCCTGACCGGCGGCGGCGTGGCGGCGCCGGTCGTACCGGTAGCGAGCCATCATCGCGACGATCTGATGATCGGTGAAGTCGTCGATATTTCGGGTTCGGCCTCGCGCATCCTGCTCGATTCCGCGGTCATTGGAAAATTGGCGTCGTCGAGCGATGCGGCGGTGGCGATGGCGGGACAGGTCGGGGCGCAGGTAAAGGTCCGCGTCGGCACTGTCTGGCTGATCGCGAGTATCCGCGACCAGCAACTGCACGAACGCGGCGAAGGGCTGATTATCGCGACGATCGATTTCCTCGGCGAAGGCGAAGAGGAAAAGATCACCGGCCGCATCCATAATTTCCGCCGCGGCGTCACGCGCTACCCGATCCCGGGCAGCCAGGTGTTCGCGGCGACCAGCGCCGACCTCAAGCAGATTTACGCCGCCGACGAGCGCGCGCATGTCGAGATCGGCACCGTCTATCCCACCAAGGATATTCGCGGCTCGCTTTATGTCGATGCGATGCTCGGCAAGCATTTCGCGCTCCTCGGCTCGACCGGTACGGGCAAGTCGACGAGCGCCGCGCTGATCCTCCACAAGATTTGCGAGCTCGCGCCGCAGGGCCATATCGTGATGATCGATCCGCACGGCGAATATTCGGCGGCCTTCAAGGGCACCGGCGCGCTGTTCGACGTCGACAATCTCGCGATGCCCTATTGGCTGATGAATTTCGAGGAACATTGTGAGGTCTTCGTCACCGCCGAAGGGCGCGACCGTCAGGCCGACTGCGACGTGCTCGCGCGCTGCCTGCTGCAGGCGCGGACCAAGAACCGGCTGGCCGAGGGCATGACCAAGATCACGGTCGACTCGCCGATCCCCTACCTCCTCTCCGACCTTCTCAGCATCCTCACGAACGAGATGGGTAAGCTCGACAAGGCGACTTCGTCGGCGCCCTTCATGCGCATCAAGGGCAAGATCGAGGAAATGCGCGCCGACCCGCGCTATAATTTCATGTTCTCGGGCATGCTCGTCGCCGACACGATGGCCAATTTCCTCGGCAAGATCTTCCGCCTGCCGTCGGACGGGCGGCCGATTTCGATCATCGACGTGTCGGGCGTGCCGTCGGACATCACCGGGGTGGTCGTCGCGGTGCTGTCGCGGCTGACCTTCGACTATGCGATCTGGTCGCGCGGCGAGCCGCAGCGCCCGATCCTGCTCGTCTGCGAGGAAGCGCACCGCTATATCCCGGCGAAGGACGTCGGGACCGGGCAGGCGGTGCGCAAGATCCTCGAACGCATCGCCAAGGAAGGCCGTAAATATGGCGTATCGCTGGGCCTGATCACCCAGCGCCCCTCCGACCTTGCCGAAGGCGTGCTGTCGCAGTGCGGCACGATCATCTCGATGCGCCTCAACAACGAACGCGACCAGCATTTCGTGAAGGCGGCGATGCCCGAAGGCGCGCGCGGCTTCATCGATTCGATCCCGGCGCTGCGCAACCGCGAATGCATCATCTGCGGCGAAGGCGTCTCGATCCCGATCCGCGTCCACCTCGACACGCTCGAAGAGGAAAAGCGGCCGGCGTCGAGCGATCCGCTCTTCTCGAAACTGTGGCGCGAAACCGGCGGCGAGGCGGAAATCCTCGAACGCGTCGTCAAGCGGTGGCGCAGCCAGGGGCGGTAAGTTTCTTCATCCGCCCTGCGAAACGCCGGGCGCTGCGTTCAGTCCGAGCCGAAAGCCTCAGCCTTTCCACTCCCCGCTCTTGCGGAATTCCTCGCGGATCTGGCCCGACTGGTTGAGCCGCGGATCGGTATAGGTCGGCGCCGCGGCGGGCGGCGGTGCGGTCGTTGCCGGCGGCGTCATCGCGCCGGGCAGCGGCGCCGGCGCGACCTCGGGCAGCGGCGCGGCGGGACCTGCGAGCATCGGTGCGGGACCGGCGCCGGGAGCGACGCCCTGACCCTTCAGGATCGCCAGCTGCTGCGCGAGCGGCAGATAGGGACCGGGCACCGGCTCGCGGCCGAGATAAGGCGCGCGAAACGCATCGGGCATTCCCCAGCGGCCGCGCCAGCGGTGAAAGATATGCGCGCCGACGATGTTGGTCATGACCAGGCTCTTGCCCCAGCGCGGCCAGATCGCTTGCGTATGATAATGCGTCGCGAGTCCGACCTTGGGGAAGACATATCCGCCGAGCGCGGCCGACGCGATACGGCTCGCGCGCAGCCAGTTCCGCCGTTCGGGCGCGCGCGCCATCGCGCCGTCGCAGCTGAAGGTGAACTGGCACACGCCCGCGCGCTGCGATCCCTGGAAGACGACGCCGCACACGGTGTTGGGAAAGCTCGGGTGGCGGACGCGGTTGATCACCGTCTGCGCGACCCCGCGCATTCCGTCGTCCGTCTCGGACGCCGCCTCGTAATAGAGCGCGGCGGTCAGGCAATAATGCGCGCGCTCGCGGTCGAGCGCGGTGACCCCGCGAAAGACATAGGGTTTGGCGGCCGGCCCGACGAACGCTTCCTCGCGCAGCAGCGCGGGATCGGCGGGGGGCAGCGCGGTCGCATCGCTGTAACCCACGCTCGCCGGATCGGGCAATGTCGGGTCGATCTTCAGCGCCGCCTGATAATCCTCGGCATTCATGATCGCCCAGCGTTCGGGGTCATAGGGTTTGAAGTCGATCGGCACCGACACGTTATACGGTCCGAAGACCGCGGGTGCGCGCATCTGACCGCTCGACAGCAGGAAGGCGAGGCAGGCGACCGCAACCACTCCGATGATCGCCGCCCAAAAGACACGCCCCGGCCCGGCCGGTTTTTCCGGCATCGGGTCGCGCCACGTCGAGCGGGCGGTCAGGGACAGTTCGGGCTTCATGCGCGTTTCAAATTCCATTGCGCCGGTCACGCGATTCGCATGAACGGGGCCAGTCGGCACTTATACCCTGAAACGCCAATAAAATGTTTCACTGTCGATTCATACGACAGGGTAACGATTACCGCAGCGCAGGCGCGGTCCTATCTGACGCGACCGTGAAGGAAGATGATGGTCGCGCTAAACGGCACTATGGCGCCTGCCATGCGCATCAGGTCTGGGTTGCCGACCTCGAACAATCCCCACGCCGGCCCGAGGAATTGCTGCGTGCTCATAAAGGCGAGGTGAAAGCCGATCGCCGCCGGCACGGCGTTGGCGCTGCGCAATATGCCGAGAACGAAGCCGAAGAAGAAGAGAAAGCTTGCGTCCAGCCATGTCGGCGCGACGCCGATCGTCCAGGCAAAGAGGGTGAAGAGCAACGCCTGGAGGATGATGGCGGGCCAGCTAGGCATTTGGGCGCGTAGCAGGGATTGGATTGCGCCGCGAAAGATCAATTCCTCGGGGAAGGCTTCGGCAAGGAAGACGAGGGCGACGGCCGCGGCGCCGTTGAGCAGGATAGTCGAAAGTGCCGCATCGGTGCGGAGCGACACCATCCCCGACGCGAGCCCCGCACCGAGCGCGAGCGCGAAAGGAATGGCGAAGCAGAGGGCGCCGAAGGCGAAGGAGCGAAAAGAGCCCGTGCGCCGCGCACCGGCCGGGCCGTTTGCAATGCGATGAACCAGCGCGACGAGCAGCGGCGCCGACACCGCGACGATGACCGCAAAAGCCCATCGCTCCGAACGCGGAAATCGATCGACCGCATAGGGAGAGAGGGTGAGCGCGGCGGACCAGATTCCGAGCGCGCCGAGCAAGAGCAGCACGACGCCGAACGAAGATTGCAACGAGCGGACCATGGCAGCGGCCATGCCGGCACGATGGCGATTTCGCAAGCGGCGCGTCCCGATCGGGAGTTTGGCGCCCATTCCCCCTTGCCGACTCACCCCCACGCGCCTATATGCGGCCTACTTCTTGACATGGTTAGCCAGTTGGGACGTCGGGGCCGCGGGCCGCGGCGGCCATAGCTGCATGGCTTTCCGGTCATCCGAATTGGAAAGACGGACTTGGTCGATTTCGACGCCCTCAATGCGATCATCGCGCCCGAAGCCGAGGCGATGGGCCTTGCGCTCGTGCGCGTCGCCTTTTTCGGCGGCGACAGCGACCCGACCTTGCAGGTGATGGCCGAGCGGCCCGAGACGCGCCAACTGACGATCGACGATTGCGCCGACCTGTCGCGCCGCATCTCGGACCGGCTCGACGCGCTCGAGGAAGCGGGCAAGGACCCGATCGACGCCGCCTACCGGCTCGAGGTCTCGTCGCCCGGCATCGACCGGCCGCTGACCCGCCGCGCCGACTTCGCCGACTGGGCGGGGCACGAGGCGAAGATCGCGCTGAAGGAAAAGCGCGACGGGCGTCAGCGCTTCAACGGCGAACTCGCCGGGATCGAGGGCGACACCGTCACGATTTTCGACAAGGAAGGGGTGGAGCACAAGCTGCCGTTCGACGCGATCGACACGGCGAAGCTCGTCCTCACCGACAAACTGATTGCCGCAACCGTTCCGCTCTCGATCGAGGGCGCCGACGAAATGGAAGAAGAAGGACAGGACTGATGGCCACTGCCATTTCCGCCAACAAGGCCGAGCTGCTCGCGATTGCCAACAGCGTCGCCAGCGAGAAGATGATCGACAAGGGCATCGTCATCGAGGCGATCGAGGAAGCGATCCAGCGCGCCGCGCGCGCACGCTATGGCGCCGAGAACGACATCCGCGCCAAGCTCGACGCGCAGACCGGCGATCTGCGCCTGTGGCGCGTCGTCGAGGTCGTCGAGCAGGTCGAGGATTATTTCAAGCAGGTCGATCTGGCGGCCGGCCAGAAGCTGCAGAAGGACGCCAAGATCGGCGACTTCATCGTCGATCCGCTGCCCGCGGTCGATCTCGGCCGCATCGACGCGCAGTCGGCGAAGCAGGTGATCTTCCAGAAGGTCCGCGAAGCCGACCGCGAGCGCCAGTATGAAGAATTCAAGGACCGCGCGAGCGAGATCATCACCGGCGTCGTGAAATCGGTTGAATTCGGCCACATCGTCGTCAACCTCGGCCGCGCCGAAGGCGTGATCCGCCGCGACCAGCAGATCCCGCGCGAATTGATGCGCGTCGGCGACCGCGTCCGCGCGCTCATCCTGTCGGTGCGCCGCGAAAATCGCGGTCCGCAGATTTTCCTGTCGCGCGCGCACCCCGACTTCATGAAGAAGCTGTTCGCGCAGGAAGTCCCCGAAATCTACGACGGCATCATCGAGATCAAGGCCGCCGCGCGCGACCCGGGTTCGCGCGCGAAGATCGGCGTTATCAGCTATGACGGCAGCATCGACCCGGTCGGCGCCTGCGTCGGCATGAAGGGCAGCCGCGTCCAGGCGGTCGTCCAGGAAATGCAGGGCGAAAAGATCGACATCATCCCCTGGTCCGAAGACACCGCGACCTTCGTCGTCAACGCGCTCCAGCCCGCGACGGTGCAGCGCGTCGTCATCGACGAGGATGACAGCCGCATCGAAGTCGTCGTTCCCGACGACCAGCTCAGCCTCGCCATCGGCCGCCGCGGCCAGAACGTCCGTCTCGCCAGCCAGCTCACCGGCAGCCAGATCGACATCATGACCGAGGCCGATGCGAGCGAGAAGCGCCAGCGCGAATTCGTCGAGCGTTCGACGATGTTCCAGGAAGAACTCGACGTCGATGAAACGCTCGCGCAGCTTCTCGTCGCCGAGGGCTTCGGCGAGCTCGAAGAAGTCGCCTATGTTCCGCTCGACGAACTGGCGAGCATCGAAGGCTTCGACGAAGAACTGGCGCAGGAACTGCAGAGCCGCGCCGCCGAAGGGCTCGAGCGCCGCGAGGAAGCCTCGCGCGCCGAACGCCGCGAACTCGGCGTCGAGGACGATCTGGCCGATATTCCGCACCTGACCGAAGCGATGCTCGTCGTGCTCGGCAAGGCCGGGATCAAGACGCTCGACGACCTCGCCGACCTCGCGACCGACGAACTCATTGCCAAGAAGCGCACCGACAACCGCCGCGGCCCGCCGCGTAGCGAGCGCGCCGAGGACAAGGGCGGCGTGCTGGGCGAATATGGCCTGAGCGAAGAGCAGGGCAACGAGATCATCATGGCGGCGCGTGCGCACTGGTTCGACGACGAAGAGTCGAGCGAGCCGGCAACCGGGGAGGCCGCCGATGCGGACCCCGCGCAATGATCAGCTGACCGAAACCGACCGCGCAAAGGGGCGCGGCCAGCATGTGCCCGAGCGGCGCTGCGTCGTAACCGGTGAGGTTTCGCCGGCGGAGCAGCTCGTGCGCCTGGCGCTCGGCCCCGACGGCAGCATCGCCCCCGACGTTCATGGCAAGGCGCCGGGGCGCGGCGCGTGGATCGGCGTCGATCGCATGACGCTCGAAGCGAGCCAGGCCAAGGGCAAGCTCAAGGGCGGGCTCGCGCGCGCGCTGCACGAAGGCAATATCGCGGTCCCTGACGATCTCGGCGCGCGGATCGAGGCGCAGCTTGCGCGCGCGACGCTCGACCGGCTCGGCCTCGAATCGCGCGCGGGCACGCTGATCAGCGGCAACGACAAGATCGAGCAGGCGGCGCGCCGCGGGCAGGTTCGCCTGCTCCTCCACACGAGCGACGCGGGCGAGGACGGCCGTAAGAAACTGGCGCAGGCGTGGCGCGTCGGCGAGGACGACGAAGGCTCGGGCCGCGAAGGTCTGGTCTTGCCGGTGGACCGCGGCACCCTATCTATGGCATTGGGGCGCGAGAATGCGGTGCATCTGGCGATTGTCGACGCCCGCGCCGCCGACCGGGTGCTGGCGCATTTGAGCCGCTGGCAGTTTTTCACCGGATGGAGTAGGGACGCGGCCGATCGCGTTTCGAATAGGGATTCCCGCATGCCGGGAACAGGGGATACGTCCGCGGCTTCCGCCGTTTCGGACGCGTTTTGAAGGAATGATGGTTTTCGATGAGTGACGAACAGGACAAGCCGACCCTTAGCCGCAAGCCGCTCGGGCTGAAGCGGACGGTCGAGGCCGGACAGGTGCAGCAGCAATTCAGCCACGGCCGCCGCAATACGGTGGTGGTCGAGGTGAAGCGCCGCCGCGTGCTTGGCCGTCCGGGCGAAGCCGCCCCGGCACCCGAGGCCGAAGAGGTTCAGGCCGCTCCGGCGCCTGCGCCCGCCCCCGCCCCCGCGCCTGCGCCGGCTCCCAAGCCCGCCGCGCCGAAGCCCGCGCCCGACAGCCTGATGACGCGTCAGGAGCGTCAGGCGCAGCTGCTGCGTGAGGCCGAGGAAGCGCGCATGAATGCGCTCGAGGAAAATCGCCGCCGCGACGAAGCCGCGCGCGCGCGCGCCGCCGAGGAAGAAAAGGCCCGCGCCGAGGCGCGCCAGGAACAGGCGGCCGCGAAGGCCGCCGAGCCCGCCCCGGCCCCGGCCGCGTCCGAACCCGCCGCCGAAGCGCCCGCTGCGACCGCCGCGCCCGAAGGCGAGGCCGCAGTAACGCCGCGCCCGGCTACGACGGCGAGCGCCGCCCCCGCGCCGCGCCGCTTCACTCCGGTCGAGGCGCCGAAGCGCCCCGAACCCAAGCGCCCCGAGCCCAAGGCGAATCGCGGCGCCGACAATCGCCGCCAGTCGGGCAAGCTGACCGTCACGCGCGCGCTCAACGAGGATGAGGGCGCCCGCGCGCGCAGCCTCGCCGCGCTGAAGCGCGCCCGCGAAAAGGAAAAGCGTTCGCACACCGCCTCGTCGGGGCCGCGTGAGAAGCAGGTCCGCGAAGTCGTCGTGCCCGACAGCATCACGGTGCAGGAACTCGCCAACCGCATGGCCGAAAAGGGCGCCGATCTGGTCAAGGCGCTGTTCAAGATGGGCATGCCGGTCACCGTCAACCAGACGATCGACCAGGACACCGCCGAGCTGCTCGTCACCGAATTCGGGCACGAGATCAAGCGCGTGAGCGACGCCGATATCGACATCCGCCACGATGAGGATGTCGACGACACCGCGGCATTGAAGCCGCGCGCGCCGGTCGTGACGATCATGGGCCATGTCGACCACGGCAAGACCAGCCTGCTCGACGCGCTGCGCGGCGCCAATGTGGTGTCGGGCGAAGCCGGCGGCATCACTCAGCATATCGGCGCCTATCAGGTGAAAACCCCCGACGGGAGCGAAGTCACCTTCCTCGATACGCCGGGTCACGAAGCCTTTACCGAGATGCGCCAGCGCGGGGCGAACGTCACCGACATCGTCATCCTGGTGGTGGCGGCCGACGACGGCCTCAAGCCGCAGTCGATCGAGGCGATCCAGCATGCAAAGGCGGCGGGCGTGCCGATCATCGTCGCGATCAACAAGGTCGACAAGGATGGCGCCAATCCGCAGCGCGTCCGCGAACGCCTGCTCGAACATGAGCTGGTGGTCGAGGAAATGGGCGGCGACGTCCAGAATGTCGAAGTGTCGGCGCTCAAGAAAACCGGCCTCGACAAGCTGCTCGACGCGATCGCGGTGCAGGCCGAGATCATGGAGCTCAAGGCCAATCCCGACCGCGCCGCCGAAGGCACGGTGATCGAGGCGAAACTCGACAAGGGTCGCGGCCCCGTCGCGACGATCCTCGTGCGCCGCGGCACGCTGAAGGTCGGCGACATCTTCGTCTGCGGCGCCGAAAGCGGCCGTGTCCGCGCGCTCATCGACGATCATGGCAAGCAGATCAAGACCGCCGGACCGTCGATGCCGGTCGAAGTGCTCGGCCTCGGCGGGGTGCCGATGGCGGGCGACACGCTGACGGTGGTCGAGAATGAGGCCCGGGCCCGCGAGGTCGCTGCCTATCGCCAGGAACAGGCGCTTCGCAAGCGGACGGCGCAGGCGCCCGTCAGCCTCGAAGGCATGTTCGAGGCGCTCGCCGACAAGGCCAACGTCATCCAGTTCCCCGTGGTCATCAAGGGCGATGTTCAGGGCAGCGTCGAGGCGATCGTCAACGCGCTCAACAAGATATCGACCGACGAGATCAAGGTCCGCGTGCTCCAGTCGGGCGCCGGGGCGATCACCGAAAGCGACGTGACGCTGGCGGCGGCGAGCAATGCGCCGATCATCGGCTTCAACGTCCGCCCGAATGCCAAGGCGCGCGAGATCGCGAAGCGCGAAAAAGTGCGCTTCATGTATCATGACGTCATCTATCACCTGACCGACGAAGTCAGGAAGGAAATGGCGGGCGAGCTGGGTCCGGAACGCGTCGAAACCGTCGTCGGCCGCGCCGAGGTCAAGGAAGTCTTCCCGGCAGGCAAGCGCGACAAGGCCGCGGGTCTGCTCGTGCTCGAAGGTTCGATCCGCAAGGGGCTTCACGCGCGTCTCACGCGCGAGGACGTCATCGTCTCGGCGACGACGATCTCTTCGCTCCGCCGTTTCAAGGACGACGTCGCCGAAGTGCGCGCCGGCCTCGAATGCGGTGTCGTGCTGGCCGATACCAACGACATCAAGCCGGGCGACCATCTCGAAGTCTTCGAGGTCGAACTGCGCGAACGGACGCTGTAACAGGCGTCCGCTCCGCGCGGATCAGGAGGTGCCGGCATGGCTCGCTATGTGGCCCTATTCGGCAGCATCAACGTCGGTGGCAACCGGCTGAAGATGGTCGATCTGCGTTCGGCGTTCGAGGCAGAGGGCTTCAGCGACGTCGAAACCGTCGTCGCCAGCGGCAATGTCATCTTCTCGCACCCCGCGCGGCCGACGCGCGGGCTCGAGGAGAAATTGACGCTGATGGTCGACGACCGCTTCGATATGAGGAGCGCCGCGCTCGTGCGGAGCCGCGACGAGCTTGCGGCGGCGATTGCCGACAATCCGTTCGCGGGCACGAACGAGGACAAGTTCGTCCACACCATGTTCCTTGACGGGCAGCCGACCGCCGCGCAGTTCGACGCGCTGGCGGGCGACAAATGGATCAAGCCGAACGAGCGTCTCGCGCTCGGCGACCGCGCGCTCTATATCGATTATGGCGACGGCGTGGCCGACAGCAAATTGACCGGGCGTCTGATCGAGCGCCGGTTGGAACATAAGGGCACGGCGCGCAACATGCGCTCGATCGCCCGGATCGTCGACAAGCTCGACCAGTTGGAGAAAGCACGCCCATGAAACCCGACAAGGACCGGAAAAGGGATAGTGGGCCCTCCGTCCGCGTGCTGCGCGTCGGCGAACAGGTGCGCCACCTCCTCTCCGAAATCCTCGCGCGCGGCGATGTCCATGACGATGTGCTCGCGACGCACCCGGTGAGCATCACCGAAGTCCGCATGTCGCCCGACCTCCGCCACGCAACCGTCTTCGTGAAATCCTTGCTCGGCAAGGATGAAGAAGCGGTTCTGAAGGCGCTCCGCACCAACACGGCCTGGCTGCAAAAGAGCGTCGCCGAGAAAATGAGCATGAAATATGCCGCGAAGCTCAAATTCCTGTCGGACGAAAGCTTCGATGAGGCGAGCCATATCGATAAATTGCTGCGCGATCCGAAGGTGATGCGGGATTTGGAGGGCGGGGAAGCGGAACAGAGCTGATTCCCCAGTCCGTTCGTCCTGAGCTTGTCGAAGGACCGTCCTTCTTCAAGGTCAAAAGAAAGAGCGGCGCTTCGACAAGCTCAGCGCGAACGGGGTATGGGGTATGTCTATTTCGCTTTCGGTGTTTTGATCCCCGCCGCCGCTTCGAGCTCGACCAGCGCTTCCTCCAGATAGTCGATCATCCGCTGCGCGTGCGGCACGCTGCGGCGGCACGCGGTGATGCCGAAATCGATATTCCTGAAATTCGACACCTGCGTGATGTTCATCGCCATGCCGTCGACTGGAATGCTTGCGGGATACATGCCGTCGAGGCGCGCGCCGTTCCAGTACATCTGCTCGCGCGGGCCTGGGACGTTCGAGATCGTCACCGAATAGGCCGGAAATTTGTCTGCGGTGCGCGTCAGCGCGGTCAGCATCATCGGGAAGCTGGTGATCGCGGTATAGAGCTGGATCTGCGCCGCGGTCATCGCGCGCAGCTGCGCCTTCGCCGAATTCATCGATTCCTGGATCATCGCCATGCGCGTCGCCGGATCGTCGATATGCGTCGCGAGATTGGCGGTCACCGACGCGACCGAATTGCCCGAATCGACATCGTCCTTCGGCCGGATCGACACCGGCGCCATGGCTTTCAGCGGTTTGTCGGGGAGCTCGTTCAGCGACTGGAGATATTTGCGCATCGCGCCCGCACACATGCCGAGCACGGCGTCGTTGATCGTGCCGTCATAGGCCTTGCCCATCGCGCGCACGCGGTCGAGCGACCAGCTTTGCGCGACGAAGCGCCGCGCGCCGGTGATGTTGCGGTTGAAACTGGTGCGCGGCACCCCGGCAAAGGGCGTCGCGAGGCCGTCGCCGCCGATGCCGAACATCGCCGCGAGATACTGGTTCATCGCCTTGGTGACGCCGACGCTGTTGCCCCATTGCTCCTTCAGGAAATCGCCGATCGCCTTGATGTCGGTCAGGTTCGGGCGCGCCGGTTTCTTCGGCGGCGGGAACTGGCGCTTATAGGCTTCATAGGCCTCGACCGAGAGCGGCGAGGCGGCGCGGCGCTCCTCGGGGTCGGCCGACAGCATCGAATTATAGAAATGGATGCTCGCCGCGCCGTCCATCAATGCGTGATGCACCTTCTTGAAGGTCGCGATCTGCCGGTTCGGCAGGCCCGAGATCAGCGTGATTTCCCACAAGGGCCGCGTGCGGTCGAGCAGCCCCGAATGGAGGCGCGAGGCGAGTTCGAACATCTCGCGATAGCGCCCCGGCTTCGGCAGCGCGGCGGCGCGAACATGGTAATGCATGTCGATGTCGCGGTCGGGAGTGAGGCGGATCGGGCCATATTGGCCAAAGGGGGTCAGTTTCAGCACTTCGCTGAACGGCCGCCTCAGGCCCTCCGACTGGCGGAGCAGCGTAAGCTGGTCGTTCAGCCACTCGGTTTCGTCGACCCCGTCGGGCAGCGTGTAGAGGTTGATGCCGCCGATGTGCATCGGCATCTCGCGGCTCTCCCCCCACAGGAACATCGCGTCGGTCACCGGCATCAACCGCATCGGCAGCTCTCCCCACTATTCATGCTGCATATTTTGAGGCGCAGCATGACAGGGGCGGGAGGGGAGTCAAGCGAACCCCAATCCTCCCTGCCGCGTAGCGGTGGGGAGGGGGACCATGCGAAGCATGATGGAGGGGCCGCGACGGTGCGTCATTGCCCCTCCGTCAGCGCTTCGCGCTGCCACCTCCCCATGGCTTCGCCACAGGGAGGATTGGCGACGACCGGTGAACGCGGTATCGCCGCGCCATGGCCAAGCTCTATTTCTATTATGCCAGCATGAACGCGGGCAAATCGACGACGCTGCTGCAGGCGGATTTCAACTATCGCGAGCGCGGCATGGAAACGATGCTGTGGACCGCAGCGCTCGACGACCGTTACGGCGCCGGGCAGATCACCAGCCGCATCGGCCTGCTCGCCGAGGCGCATAAATTCGATCCCGACAGCGACATGTTGGCGGCGGTGGACGGCGAGAACCGGCAGCGCCCGCTCGCCTGCGTGCTCGTCGACGAGGCGCAATTCCTGTCGCGCGAACAGGTCTTGCAATTGGCGCGGCTCGCCGACGAAGCGAATATTCCGGTGCTCTGTTATGGCCTCCGCACCGATTTCGCCGCGAACCTGTTTCCCGGATCGGCGGCGCTGCTTGGGCTCGCCGACGCGCTCGTCGAGCTGAAGGCGGTGTGCGAATGCGGGCGCAAAGCGACGATGAACCTGCGCGTCGATGAACAGGGCCGCGCGGTGGTCGAGGGGGCGCAGACCGAGATCGGCGGCAACGACCGCTATGTCGCGATGTGCCGGCGCCATTTCATGGCGAAGCGGCGCGAAACCGCGGAGGAGCTTGCCGATGCTTGACCGTCTCTATTCCGAACTCGCCGACGGCGACCTCCGGCTCGTCAAACTGGCCGAGCCGCACCGCGAAGCGCTCCGCGCCGCCTGCGCCGCCGATGCCGATGTCTGGCCGATCTATTCGTCGAGCTTCGATCCGGAGCATTTCGACCGGAGCTTCGACACGCTGATCGGCGGCAAGTTCCGCATGCCCTATGCGATCTTCGACGGCGACACGCTCGTCGGCATGACCGCCTGGCTGCGTCCCGACATGTCGGCGCAGACGGTCGAGATCGGCAACTCCTATATCCACCCCGACGCGCGCGGCACGGGCCTGAACGGGCGGCTCAAGCGACTGATGATCGACCACGCCTTTGCGGTCGGAATCCGCCGCATCGAGTTCCGCATCGATGAGCGGAACAAGCGCAGTCAGGCGGCGGTCGCCAAGCTCGGCTGTACCAAGGAAGGCGTGCTGAGGTCCGAGCGCATCACCTGGACCGGATATGTGCGCGACACCGGGCTCTGGTCGTTGCTCGCGGGCGAATGGGGGCGCTGAACCCGACATGACGCCGGGGTCAGCACGGGTTCAGACTCGATCTGCTATGCGCCCGTCATTATGAAACGGAAACTCGCACTCTCCCTGGCCGTCCTGCTGCTTCCCCTTTCTGCGGCGGCGGCCATCGAGCCCGCCGAAGAACCGCGCGCGCTGGGCGTCGAGGCCAGCATCGTCTTTCCCAGCGACAGCTCGATCCGCAACTGGAAGGCCGACCGCGACCGCGGCATCTGGATTCAGGACCGCCAGCGCAACTGGTATTATGGCACGTTCATTGGCATCTGCCGCGACGTCGATTTCGCGCAGGCGATTGGTGTCGAAACGCGCGGCGCCGGGCGGCTCGACAAATTCGCGTCGATCATCGTGCGCGGCGAACGCTGCCCGCTGACCTCTTTCGTCACCTCGGCCCCGCCACCGTCGAAGCGCGACAAGTCGAAGGACATCATGAGCGAAAAGCCCGCGGCAAATTGACAATTGCCGCCCGGCGCGCCTAGCGGCGCTGCGATGAACGGCTGGATCATTCTCGACAAACCCGTGGGGCTCGGTTCGACGCAGGCGGTCGGCGCGGTCAAGCGCGTGTGCCGCGAGGCGGGGCTGGGCAAGGTCAAGGTCGGCCATGGCGGGACGCTCGACCCGCTCGCGTCGGGGGTGCTGCCGATCGCGCTCGGCGAGGCCACCAAGCTTTGCGGGCGGATGCTCGACGCGAGCAAGATTTACGACTTTACGATTGCCTTCGGGACCGAGACCGCCGGGCTCGATGCCGAGGGCGAGATTGTCGCTTCGAGCGACGTGCGTCCGACGCTTGCGGAGATCGAGGCGGTGCTGCCGCGCTTCACCGGGCCGATCGAGCAGGTGCCGCCGGCCTATTCGGCGATCAAGATCGACGGCCAGCGCGCGTATGACCTCGCCCGCAAGGGTGAGGCGGTGGAAATGAAGGCGCGCAGCGTGACGATCCACTCTCTTCGTCATGCCGGATTTGATCCGGCATCCATTCCGGCGGGCGACGATTCGACCCCGGATCAAGTCCGGGGTGACGAGGGCGAGGGGCAACTTACCGCCATCACCCTCACCGCGCATGTCTCGAAGGGCACCTATATTCGCAGCCTCGCACGCGACATCGCCCACGCCGTCGGCACCGTCGGCCATGTCACGATGCTGCGCCGCACCAAGGCCGGGCCGTTCGACCTGTCACAGGCGATTTCGCTGGACAAATTGAACGCATTCGGCCAAGGGGCCGCGCAATCAGAAATAATTCTGCCGCTCGAGGCGGGGCTGGTCGACATCCCGGCTCTGAACCTTTCCCCGGAAGCGGCAGGGGCGATCCGTCAGGGTCGTGTCTGGACCGGGGGGTGCACCGAAGACGGGCTCTATTGGGGAAGGGACAGCGACATGCGTCCCGTCGCCCTGATCGAGGCTTTGGCGGGAACGCTGAAAGTCGTCCGGGGCTTCAATCTGTAAGCAAGGATGTTCGAGGAAAAATATTTATGTCGATTACCGCCGAGCGCAAAGCCGAAGTCATCAAGGACAATGCCCGCGAAAAGGGCGACACCGGTTCGCCGGAAGTCCAGGTTGCGATCCTCACCGACCGCATCAACACGCTGACCGAGCATTTCAAGGCGCACCACAAGGACAACCACAGCCGCCGCGGCCTCCTCATGATGGTCAACAAGCGTCGCAGCCTCCTCGACTATCTCAAGAAGAAGGACGAGGCTCGCTATTCGGCGCTGATCGCGAAGCTGGGTCTCCGCAAATAAGAATTTCTGGCGGCCCCGGATTTCCGGGGCCGCTGTCATATTGGTCCCGTGCGATCGTGCCGGGCCGCAGGGCCGATCCCGCATCCGGCGGGACCGCCATAGGGCAGACAGACGCCCTGAACCGTCCCGGGCCGGACTGCCCGGAATCAGAGGCCCCGCCCGGCATAGGGCCCGGCGGGCGAAGGAAACCACATGTTTGACGTGAAAAAAGTATCGATCGAGTGGGGCGGTGAAACGCTGACCCTCGAAACGGGCAAGGTTGCCCGCCAGGCCGACGGCGCCGTGATGGCGACGCTGGGCGAAACGGTCGTCCTGTGCGCCGTGACCGCCGCCAAGTCGGTGAAGGACGGGCAGGATTTCTTCCCGCTCACCGTCCATTATCAGGAAAAATATTCGGCCGCCGGCCGCATTCCGGGCGGCTTCTTCAAGCGCGAGCGCGGCGCGACCGAAAAGGAAACTTTGGTCAGCCGCCTGATCGACCGTCCGATCCGCCCGCTGTTCCCCGAAGGTTTCTACAACGAGATCAACGCCATCGCTCAGGTGCTGAGCTATGACGGCCACAACGAGCCCGACATCCTCGCGATGGTCGCCGCGTCGGCCGCGCTCACCATTTCGGGCGTGCCCTTCATGGGCCCGATCGGCGCCGCGCGCGTCGGTTATGTCGACGGCGAATATATCCTGAACCCGACCGACGCGCAGGTTGCCGAGGGCGACCTCGATCTCGTCGTCGCCGCCACTTACGACGCGGTGATGATGGTCGAATCCGAAGCCAACGAGCTCTCGGAAGAAGTCATGCTCGGCGCCGTCCTCTTCGCGCACGACGCGTGCAAGGAAGTCGTCAAGGCGATCGTCAAGCTCGCCGAACAGGCGGCCAAGGATCCCTGGGACATGGCCGCGTCGGACGACAATGCCGGCATCAAGGACAAGCTCAAGAAGCTCGTCGGCAAGGACATTACCGCCGCCTACAAGCTGACCGACAAGTCGGCCCGCTCGAACGCGCTCAACGAAGCGCGCGCGAAGGCGAAGGAAAGCTTTGCCGCCGACGGCCTCAGCCCGCAGGAAGTCATGGCCGGCATCAAGCTCGTCAAAAAGCTCGAAGCCGAAATCGTCCGCGGCGCGATCCTGAAGGACGGCAAGCGCATCGACGGCCGCACGACGACCCAGATTCGCCCGATCGTCGCCGAAACGCACTTCCTGCCGCGCGCGCACGGCTCGGCGCTGTTCACCCGCGGCGAGACGCAGACGATCGCGACCTGTACCCTTGGCACCAAGGATGCGGAGCAGATGATCGACGGCCTCAATGGCCTGTCGTACCAGAACTTCATGCTGCACTATAACTTCCCGCCCTATTCGGTCGGCGAAGTCGGCCGCTTCGGCGCCCCGGGCCGCCGCGAAGTCGGTCATGGCAAGCTCGCATGGCGCGCGCTGCACCCCGTGCTGCCGACCAAGGACGAGTTCCCCTACACGATCCGCCTCACCAGCGACATCACCGAGTCGAACGGCTCGTCGTCGATGGCGTCGGTCTGTGGCGGTAGCCTTGCGATGATGGACGCCGGCGTGCCGATCAAGCGCCCCGTCTCGGGCATCGCGATGGGCCTGATCCTCGAAGGCAAGGATTACGCGATCCTGTCGGATATCCTTGGCGACGAGGATCACCTCGGCGACATGGACTTCAAGGTCGCGGGCACCGCCGACGGCATCACCACGATGCAGATGGACATCAAGATCGCGGGCATCACGCGCGAGATCTTCGAAGCCGCGCTGAACCAGGCGAAGGAAGGCCGCGCGCACATCCTCGGCGAAATGGCGAAGGCGCTGGGCGAAGCCCGCACCGAGCTGTCGGCGCACGCGCCGCGCATCGAGACGATGCAGATCGACAAGTCGAAGATTCGCGACGTCATCGGCACCGGCGGCAAGGTGATCCGCGAGATCGTCGCGACCACCGGCGCCAAGGTCGACATCGACGACGAGGGTCTGATCAAGATCTCGTCGAGCGATCTCGACCAGATCGAAGCCGCCCGCAAGTGGATCAGCGGAATCGTCGAGGAAGCCGAAGTCGGCAAGATCTATGACGGTAAGGTCGTCAACCTCGTCGATTTCGGCGCGTTCGTGAATTTCATGGGCGGCAAGGACGGTCTCGTCCATGTGTCCGAAATCGCCAACGAACGCGTCGAGAAGGTCGCCGACGTCCTCAGCGAAGGTCAGGAAGTCAAGGTCAAGGTCCTCGAGATCGACCCGCGCGGCAAGGTTCGCCTGTCGATGCGCGTCGTGAACCAGGAAACCGGCGAGGAACTCGAAGACACCCGCCCGCCGCGCGAACCCCGCGGTGATCGCGGCCCGCGCCGTGATGGTGGCGACCGTGGCCGCGGCGGCCGCGACCGTGGTCCGCGCCGTGACGGCGGTGACCGCGGCGACCGCGGTCCGCGTCGCGAGCGCAGCGAAGGTCCGGAAGATCAGGGCCATGTGCCCGACTTCCTGAAGGACTAAGGCCTTCCGCTACCGGAAACGAGAAGGGGCTGCCGAAAGGCGGCCCCTTTTTTGCGGCTTTGGGTAGGGAGCGGACATACCCGATTCCGTCATCCCGGCGAAGGCCGGGATCTCCCCGGTGCGTAAAACCGTTAGGGTGAGATCCCGGCTTTCGCCGGGATGACGACGGAATATGGGTCTGCAACCGGCCGAAAGCCGACATCCCCCGGAACCCGGGATCAACCCTGCCGCTGCCGCCAGTCGGCGTAGAGGCTGGACTTCCCGTCGAGGCGAACCGGCAGATGGCGGATATTCATCGTCTGCTCGGCAAAGGGCTTGGCGAGATCGTCGTAGATCGGCGCGGTCGACAGCCCGTAGGGCTCGCCATCCTCGTTCGAATAGGCATAGGTCACCGCTGCGATCCCCGCGAGGCGCATCGCCGCCATGCACATCGGGCAGGGATGGCCGCTCGCGAAGACCGCGCAGCCGGCCAGATCGGGCGATCCGAGCACGCTGCTCGCGGCCCGGATCGCGTTGAGCTCGGCATGCGACGTAGGATCGCCGCTCGCCAATATCTCGTTCACCCCCCTGGCGATGATCCGTCCGTCGCGGACGATCACCGCGCCGAACGGGCGGCCGCCCTTTTCGGCGTTGGCATAGGCGAGTGCGATCGCCTCGCGCAGATATGTTTCGCTGTCGTCCATGATCGTGGCATTCCGTTTCGGCCGAGTGTGCCATCAGGATGCCACGATCGCCGGCCGGCTGTCCATGCGGGCAGCCGCATCGGGAAAAGTCAGCCGAACAGCCGCTCGGCATATTCGCTGCGCAGCCGGGTCCAATTGTCCCAGTACGGTTCCGCCTGTGTCCCGCGCAGGCGCGCTTCGAGCACGTCGAGATGCGCGTGCCAGCCGGAGCTGACATTGAGCAGCACGGCGGGATCCTCGACGCGCTTGTGGACGATCGTCAGCAGCACCTCGTCGCCCTTCTCCTCGAGCGTGAAGGTCACGCCGCCGGTGCTGCCCCAGCTGATCGACAAGAGGCGCGGTGGGTCGATCGCGACGATTTCGCACGCCATCCGGTGCTCGTCGCCAAAGCCTTCGGGGCGCGTGCCCGGCGGATCGGTGAGTTCGTCGTTGCGCCAGATGAGGTCGACCGGCGCGCCGGCCTTTTCTTCCATCGCGCCCGCGGCGAGCCATTGGCGGCGCATGTCGCCGTCGGTGAGATAGGCCCAGAGGCGCTCGACCGGGCCGGGGAGCAGGCGGGTGATCGTCAGCGTCGCGGGTTCGGTGAGCAGGCCGTAGCGGCCTTCGTCAAGCATCGTCGTCATCGTGTTTCTCCTTCTTTCCCGGGGAGGGGTTTCTTGGGGGAGGGGGCGCGGCATCGTCGGCGCGGAGGATTTTCTCCAGCACGTCGAGGCGATCGGTCCAGAAGCGGCGGTAGATGCCGATCCACTGGTCCGCACGCATCAGCGGCACGGGATCGAGGCTACAGACATGCGTGCGGCCGCGGATGTCGCGGCGGACCAGTCCGGCGGCTTCGAGCACCTTGATATGCTTCGACGCCGCGGCGAGCGACATGGCGAAAGGCTCGGCAAGTTCGCCGACCGTGCGTTCGCCGGCGGCAAGCTCGCCCAGCATCGCGCGGCGCGTCGTGTCGCCGAGCGCGTGGAAGATCGTGTCGAGGGTATGCGAATCATGTTCAACCATGTGGTTGAATATGAGCAGCCCGGATTTGATTGTCAACCGATTGGTTGAATTATTTCGCTTCGATTCCCGCGATCCGGTTTCCCGCGTCCTCGCGATAGAGCGACCAGTCGGCGGGGCATTTGTTCACGGCCTTGGGCAATCCCTGCATGCCTTCGGTGACCCAGCAATCGTTGAAGATCGAGCAATAGCAGGCGCGGACCTTCAGCTTCCACCGCTCCCTGTTGAACGTCTGCCACACCGCCTCGGTCGCGGGGGTGCGCGGCAGGCTGACGAACTCGATCGTTTCGCCGGGCCGCACGGCGATTCCGGTCGAAGGCGAAGTGGAAAAGCGCAAGGCGCGTGCCCCGGCTTTCGTGCAGCACGCATTGAGCAAGTCGAGCGGGGTCGTGATCGGCTTGCCCTCATAACGGATTTCGATGGGGCCGAGAATCGCGGGGCCGACGCCATTGTTCGTCAGCGACAGCGTTATATCCTGATTGCCATCCTCGTCCCCGTTGCTCGTCCCGAAGGTGACGAAGGGCATTGCGCCGCCGGTCTGCATCTTCTGCGTCGCGTCGGCCTGAACGAACGCGAAATAGGCGAGCGCGAGCGACGCGATCAGCGCGGGCAGGCCGATGAGAAAATGCGCGATGGTGATAAGGGGGAGGTAGCGCAGCAAACGCGATCCGAGATCGGCGGCGACATTCGCCGGCGCCCCGGCATCGGGGGCGGCTTCGCGGTTCGGCGTCTCGGTCATCGGGTCAACTCCTGCTCGTCCCCGGCGGTGCCTAGCGCGGCTCGCGGCCCAATTTCAATCACAGCGCTTGTTGACTTTAGTTCGCAATAGCGATTAGGGCGCGCACGCATCTTAACCGCTGGGGGCTTTTCATGAAATTTCGTACCGCGATCCTGTCGAGCTGCGCCGCGGCGTTCACGCTGACGAGCCACGCCGCGTTCGCCGAAGAAGGCGATACGGACTCGGCAGGCGACATCGTCGTCGTCGGCGCGCTCACCGACGTCGAGATCGACCGCGAGGAGATCGAGGTCCTGCAGGCGAACGACCTTGCCGACCTGTTCCGCAATGTTCCGTCGGTTTCGGTCGGCGGCGGCGTCGGGCTCGCCCAGAAAATCTATGTCCGCGGGCTCGAGGATTCGCTGCTCAACGTCACGATCGACGGCGCGCCGCAGCGCGGCACCCTGTTCCATCATATCGGCCGCGTGACGATCGAGCCCGAAATCCTCGAAACCGTCGACGTGCAGGCGGGCCCGGGCGAAGCGACCGCGGGCTTTGGCGCGGTCGGCGGCGCGATCCGCTTCCGCACCCGCAACGCCGTCGACATGCTGCAGGACGGCCGCGACATCGGCGGCATCGCCAAGGCGGGCTGGTTCAGCAACGACGGCTACAAGCTCAGCGGCACGCTCTATGGCCGCATCGCGGGCGACATCGGCATTCTCGCTTCCTACGTCCATGTGAACCGCGATCCGTACAAGGATGGCGACGGCGTGCGCCAGCTCGCGACGGGTGCCGAGCAGAATCTCGGCTTTGTCAAAGTGGGCGGCGAGCTTGGCGGCGGCCACCGCATCACGGCGAGCTATGAGCAGCGCCGCGAGAGCGGACGCTTCGGCCAGCGTCCGAACTGGCCCGTGCTCGCAGGCGACCGGCTGTTCGAAGCGAAGGGCAAACGCCAGACCGCCATCCTCAACTATGGTTTCGAAGGCGACAGCGGCGTCGGCGTCGAGGCGACGGGTTACTGGACACGCACCAATTTCTCGCAGGACCGTTTCGACCGCTGGGGCCTGTATGGCGCCGAGATCGAGACTTATGGCTTCGACGTGCGCGCGAAACTTGCCATCGCGAACCACGACATCACGATCGGCGCCGAGCATCGCCGCGACCGCGTGACCAGCGAATATCTGGCCGACCCGGCGATGTGGCAGCCGTGGGCATGGGATCCGAACATCGGCCGTTTCACCGAAAAGGGGTCGCTGATGGGTGTCTATGTCCAGGACCATTGGCGCGTCGCCGACCCGCTGCTGATCAGCTTCGGTGCGCGGTACGACGCCTATGATCTCGACCAGAAAACCTATCGCACCGGCACACAGAGCGACGGGCTCAGCTTCAACGTCGGCGCGGAGTTCGAGATCGTGCCGGGCCTCAGCCTGAACGCCGGTTTTGCCGAAGCCTTCCGCGGCAAGGAAATCGGCGACGCCTTCACGCTCGAAAAGCGCCCCGGCCGCCTGTCGCTGTCGCCGACGCTGCGCCCCGAGCGCGTCGACAATCTCGAGGGCGGCGTCAAATACGACCTCGGCGGCTTCACTGCGTCGGCGGTCTATTATGAAATGACGATCAGGAACGTCATTCTCGATCAGCTCGGCCGCGACACCGCGCGGCCGATCCAGGACGCGGTCTATTACGAGAATGTCGGCAAGTTCAAATCGAAGGGGGTCGAACTGCGCGCGGGTTACCGCACCGGTCCGTTCAGCATCGATGGTTATTACAACCATTATGATTCGCGCCTCAATGGCAACCGGATCGAAGGCTATGAGCATATTGCGCTCGGCAATTCGATGGGCCACAATTGGGCGGTGACCGCGGGATTCCAGCCGAGCGACACTTTCAACTTCCGCGCCAGCCTGACACGCGTCGAGGATCTGAACGATATCGAGGTGCTGTTCCGGGAAAGCCAGCTCGGTTTCATCGACGGCACGCGTTTCATCAACAAGCCCGGCTATACGACGGTCGACCTGTTCGGCAGCTGGCGCCCGTTCGGGACCGACCGGCTCGAACTGCAGGCGGCCGTCTATAACCTGTTCGACAAGCGCTATATCGCGCACGCCAGCGTCGCCGACTACGGCCAGCTCGGCCTGCCCGACTATGCGATCGTGTCGGGCCTGCCCGAGCCGGGCCGCAACGTCCGCCTGACCGCCTCCGTCCGCTTCTGATGGCGGGCGCGGCTGTCCGGCGGCGGCCGCGCCACGCGCTGAAGCTGTGGCATCGCTGGTTCGGCCTTCTTGCCGGGTTGTGGCTCGCGCTGCTCGCCGCGACGGGGATCGCCGTTACCTTCTACGACGAGCTCGACAGCGCGCTCAACGCCGACTGGCGGACCGTGCCGGCGCCCGCCCGCGCCGCGCCGGTCGGCGATGCGGTCGCGGCGGCCGGGCGCGCGCTTCCCGGCTTCGCGCCCGACATGATCGAAATCCCCGGGCACGAGGGCGATACGCTCTGGATGATGGGCCGGGCGCCGGTGGGCGGCGTGCCGACGCGCGTGCAGCTGTTTTCGGACCCGCGCGACGGATCGGTGCTCGGTTGGCGCGAGACCGGCGCGATCGTCTTCGACCGGCGGCACGCGATGGACATAATCTACGGCCTGCATATCGACCTGCTCGCGGGACCGTGGATGACCTGGTTCTTCGGGCTCGTCTCGCTGCTCTGGGTGATCGACCATGCGATCGCCGCGGCGCTGACCTTTCCGAAGGGTATGCACTGGCTGCGCGCGTTCCGGATCGAGGGGCGGCGCGGCAGCCTCAAGCGGCTGTTCGATTCGCACCGCGCGTGGGGGCTCTGGCTGCTGCCCGTCACGCTCGTCCTCGCGGTCACCGGCGTGACGCTGAGCTGGCCCGACGACAGCCGCGAGGCGGTGGGCTTCGTATCGCCGGTCACCGGCCGCCTGCATGAAAGCATGGCCGACGTGCCCGAATCGGCGCCCGCCGTCGATGTCGACACGGCGATCGCGCGCGTCGTCGGCGAAGCCGGCGAACGCGTCCACAGCGTCCGCCTCTTCCCCGATCATGGCGTCTATGCCGTGCGCACCTTCGACGCGCGCGACCGCGACGATCAGGGGCGGCTCTGGCATTATGTCGCGATGGACGACGGCCGGGTGGTCGGCACGCGCCACGACAATGGCACGACGGCGGGCGACGAATTCTTCGCCTGGCAATATCCGCTCCATTCGGGGAAAGCCTTCGGGCTCATCGGGCGGCTGCTGGTGCTGCTCGGCGGTGTCGTGACGCTGTGGCTCTGCCTTAGCGGGATCAAGCTCTGGTGGCGCCGCCGGCGGCAACGCATCTGAAACCGCTCGCATCGGCGGCGCGATTGCGTTTATGATCGGTCCCATGCTGACCCTGTTCGCCGCGCTCGCGCTCGTCGCCCAATCGCCGTCCGTCCCTCCGCAGGCAACCCAGATGCCGCCGCCCGTGCCGCCGGTGCCAGCGCCGGTTACGCCGGCGATCGAAGCCGACACGCGGCCCTATGTCGCGCTTGTCACCGATCTCGGCACGATCATAGTGCGGATCGAGGACAAGCGCGCGCCGGTCACCGCCGCCAATTTTCTTCGCTACGTCGACGCGAAACGGCTCGACGGCTTCAAATTCTATCGCTCGACCAAGAGTTGGGGCCCGGCCAACCAGCTGATCCAGGCGGGCAATCGCGGCGACGCGCGCCGGAATTTCCCGCCCATCGCGCACGAGCCGACGACGACGACCGGCCTCACCAACTGCAAGGGCGCGCTGTCGATGGCGCGGCTCAATCCGGGCGATGCGACGAGCGATTTCTTCCTGCTGCTCTCCGATATCAAGGGCTTCGATGCCGATGCGGTGGGCGGCGACGGTGCGGGTTTCGCGGTGTTCGGCGAAATCGTCGGCGGCGCCGAGGTCGCCGAGGCGATCTTCAACGCCCCGATCTCGCCCACCGCGGGCGAAGGCGTGATGGTCGGCCAGATGCTCGAACCGCAGGTGACGATCAAGACCGCGCGCCGCGTGCCGGCCCCCGCGAACGTGCCGGCGGGCTGCGTGGTCAAGGCGCCGTAAAGCTGCGCCGAACCCCCATCATTTATTTTGCGTTCATGCGCGCTGTGGCTATACCGCGCGCATGACTCGATTTGCCCCCTCGCGCGCGACTATGCGCTTGCTCGCCGCCGCACTTGTGATCACCCCGATGCTGGCGGCTTGCGCCGGCGGCGGCGGGGTCAAGAAGGACACGCGTTACGTCGCGCGCGACGTCAATACGCTGTACCGCGCGGCGCAGGACCGGCTCGACCGCAAACAATATGGGCTGGCCGCGGCGCTGTTCGACGAGGTCGAGCGTCAGCACCCCTATTCGCCCTGGGCGCGCCGCGCGCAGCTGATGAGTTCGTTCAGCTATTATATGGACCGCGAATATACGCCGGCGATCGAAGCCGCGCAGCGCTTCCTCGCGATCCATCCGGGCAACAAGGACGCGCCCTACGCCTATTATCTGATCGGCATTTCCTATTATGAGCAGATCAGCGACGTCACCCGCGACCAGAAAATCACCCAGCAGGCGCGCGCCGCGCTCGGCGAGGTGATCCGCCGCTATCCCGACACCCGCTATGCCGCCGACGCGCGGCTGAAGGTCGATCTGGTGCAGGATCATCTCGCGGGCAAGGAAATGGAAATCGGCCGTTTCTACCAGCGCAGCTCGAACTGGCTCGCGGCGTCGATCCGCTTCCGCGAGGTCGTCGACAAATATCAGACGACCAGCCACGCCGCCGAGGCGCTCTACCGCCTGACCGAATGCTATCTCGCACTCGGCATCCCGGCTGAGGCGAAGAAGTCGGCGGCGGTGCTCGGCGCCAACTATCCGGGCAATGAATGGTACGAACGCGCCTACAAGCTGATGCAGAGGCACGCCCCGAGCGCGTGATCGCGCCGGGAATAGATTCTGCCTTTGTTCTGCGGTAAGGGCAGGGCATGCTGACGGCGCTTTCCATCGCCAATATCGTTCTCATCGAACGGCTCGACCTTGATTTCGAGGCGGGACTCGGCGTGCTCACCGGCGAAACGGGGGCGGGCAAGTCGATCCTGCTTGACGCGCTCGGCCTCGCGCTCGGCGCGCGCGCCGACAGCGCGCTGGTGCGGCAGGGTAGCGACAAGGCGCAGGTGACCGCCAGCTTCACCCCGCCCGCGGCGGATACGCCGCTCGCGGCGCTGCTCGCCGAGAACGAGGTTGCGCTGGAGCCGGGCGAACCGCTGCTGATCCGCCGCAGCTTGAAAGCCGACGGCGGCAGCCGCGCCTTCCTGAACGATCAGCCCTGCTCGGCGGCGCTGCTGCGCGAAGTCGGCGGTCATCTGGTCGAGATCCACGGCCAGCACGACGATCGCGGCCTGCTCGCGCCCGCCGGGCACCGCGCCTTGCTCGACGCCTATGCGCGCGCCGATACCGGCGCCGTCGCGGCGACGCATGCGGCGTGGCGGGCCGCCGAGGAAAAACTCGCCACCGCGCGCGCTGCCATCTCCGAAGCCGAACGCGACCGCGAATGGCTCGAACATTGCGTCGCCGAATTGCAGATCCTCGCGCCCCAGCCGGGCGAGGAAGCCGAACTCGCCGAAGCGCGCGCCGCGATGCAAAAGGGCGAACGGATCGCGGGCGATCTCGGCGCGATCCTCGAGGCCTTCGACGGCAGCGCGGGCGGCCCGGCGCTGCTGCGCGGCGCCGCGCGGCGGCTCGACCGGCTCGCGGGCGATCACCCGCTGCTCGCCGAGGCGCTCGCGGGGCTCGACCGCGCGATCATCGAGGCCGACGAGGCCGAGACGAGGCTGCACGACGCCGCGCGCGCGATGGAATATGATCCCGAACGGCTCGAGGCGACCGAGACGCGCCTGTTCGAACTGCGCGCGATGGCGCGCAAACATAACGTCCAGCCCGACGAACTCGCCGAGCTGACGGGCGAAATGGCGGCGCGGCTCGACGCGATCGAGGGCGGCAGCGCGGGGCTCGCCAAGCTCGAGTCCGCGGTCGCCGAAAGTGCGTCGGCCTATACCCATGCCGCCACCGCTTTGTCCGACCAGCGCGCCAAGGCCGCCAAGCGGCTCGACGGCGCGGTCGCGGGCGAACTCGTCCCGCTCAAGCTCGACGCCGCGCGGTTCCAGACCGCAATCGAACGCCTGCCCGCCGAACGCTGGGGCGCCGAGGGGATCGACCGCGTCGAATTTCTCATCTCGACCAACCCCGGCGCGCCCTTCGCGCCGCTCGCCAAGATCGCGTCGGGCGGCGAACTCTCGCGCTTCATCCTCGCATTGAAGGTCGCGCTCGCCGAAGAGGGCGGCGCCGACACGATCATCTTCGACGAAATCGACCGTGGCGTCGGCGGCGCGGTCGCGAGCGCGATCGGCGACCGGCTGGCGCGGCTTTCGGGTGCGGGCAAGCAGTTGCTCGCCGTCACCCATAGCCCGCAGGTCGCGGCGAAAGGCGCCTTCCATTTCATCATCGCCAAATCGAGCGAGGGCACGGTCACCCGCACCAGCGTCCACGCGCTCGACGACGCCGGCCGCCGCGAGGAAATCGCGCGCATGCTGTCGGGCGCCGAAGTCACCGAAGAGGCGCGCGCGCAGGCCGAGCGGCTGCTGGACGTCGCGGCGTGACGGCGCACCCGCTCGATCGCCCGATCTGGTCGATGCTGACCGGACGGCAGGCGCATCTTGCCGAAGGGGACGCGCGGGCGCTGCGGATCGATCGCGGCTATGGCGTGTTCGGGGTGGCCGCCGATATCGGCGCTGCGGCGCAAGCGGCGCTCGCCGCGCTCGTGCCCGAAGATGGCGAGCTCTGGATCGTCGAGGGCGAACCCTGGCCGGTGCCCGCCGGCACGCGCGAGGTGAAGCGCGCGGTGCTCGCGCAGATGGTCGCCGAAGGCGCGCCGCCCGCCCGGCGCGACGGCGAACCCGCGATCCTCGCGCTCGGTGACGGGGACGCGGCCGAAATGGCGGCGCTCGCCGAGCATGCCAGGCCCGGTCCCTGGGGGCCGACGACGCATCTTTACGGTCCCTTTTTCGGAGTCCGCGAGGATGGCAGGCTGCTCGCGATGGCGGGGCAGCGCATCCTCGTCTCCGGCATGGCCGAGGTCAGCGGCGTCGCGACATGGGCCGATTGCCGCGGTCGCGGGCTCGCGCGCGCGCTGATCGGCCACGTCATGCGCGAAATGGTGGCGCGGGACGAGACGCCCTTCCTGCACAGCTATGCCGACAATGCGGGGGCGATCGGCCTCTATGAATCTCTCGGTTTCCGCATCCGCCGCGAGGTGCATGTGCTGGTGCTCGCGAAATGAACCGGCGCGAGCATATCGCGGCGATGCTCGCGATGGCCGCGGCGCTGCTCCCCGCGGCGAAACTCCGTGCTCTGGAGGCGAAGATGGAAGAAGCCGACCCGCAATATGGCCTGCTCGGCCAGATGATGGCCGCGCCCGGCAAGCGCGCCGAACTGGCCGCGATCCTTGCCGAGGGGACGGGGCAGATGCCCGGTAATATCGCCTATCTGATCGGCGAGGACAGCGCGAACCCCGACGCGATCTGGATCGTCGAACTGTGGGACAGCAAGGAGGCGCACGCCGCTTCGCTGAAGCTTCCCGCCGTGCAGGCGGCGATCAAAAAGGGCCGCCCGCTGATCGCCGGATTTGGCACTCGCGCCGAATTCAAGCCGGTGGCAAAGGCCGGTGCATGACCGAAATCGAATCGCTGTCCGAGGCCGCGGCCGCCAATGAACTGATGCGGCTCGCGAAGCAGATCGCTTATCACAGCAAGCGTTATCATGCCGAGGATGCGCCCGAGATTTCGGACGCCGACTATGACGCGCTCGTTCGCCGTAACAACGAGATCGAGAACGCCTTTCCGCAGCTGATCCGCGCCGACAGCCCGAACAATCAGGTCGGCGCCGCGGTCGAGGGATCGCCGCTCGCGAAGGTCGCGCACCGGCAGCGCATGATGAGCCTCGACAATGCCTTCGCTGCCGAGGATGTCGAGGAGTTCGCTGCGCGCGTCCGCCGCTTCCTCAACCTCGGCGCCGATGCCGCGGTCGCGCTGACCGCCGAGGACAAGATCGATGGCCTTTCCTGCTCGCTGCGCTATGAAAAGGGCAAGCTCGTGCAGGCCGCGACGCGCGGCGACGGCAGCGTCGGCGAGGATGTCACCGCCAATGTCCGCCACATCGCCGACATCCCGCAGGAGCTGAAGGGCGCCGCGCCCGATGTCTTCGAGATCCGCGGCGAGGTCTATATGGCCAAGGATGATTTTACCGCGCTCAACGCCCGCTTGCTCGCGGAGGCCGAAGACCCGGAGAAGGCCCGCCAGTTCGCCAACCCGCGCAACGCCGCCGCGGGCTCGCTGCGTCAGAAGGATGCGAGCGTCACCGCGTCGCGCCCGCTGCGCTTCCTCGCGCACGGCTGGGGCGAGGTGAGCGCGCTGCCTGCCGACACGCAATATGGCGTGATGAAGGCGATCGAGGGCTGGGGCGTCCCGGTGTCGCCGCTGCTCAAACGCTATGAAGGCGTCGCGGACGTCCTCGGGCATTATGCCGAAATCGAGCGCCGCCGCGCCGAGATGGATTATGACATCGACGGCGTCGTCTACAAGGTCGACCGGCTCGACTGGCAGCAGCGGCTGGGCTTCGTCGCCAAGGCGCCGCGCTGGGCGATCGCGCATAAATTCCCCGCCGAACGTGCGCAGACGACCTTGGAAGCCATCGACATCCAGGTCGGCCGCACCGGCAAGCTCACCCCCGTCGGGCGGCTCACTCCCGTCACCGTCGGCGGCGTGGTGGTGTCGAACGTCACGCTCCACAATCGCGACGAGATCGGCCGTCTCGGCGTGCGCCCCGGCGACCGCGTCGTCATCCAGCGCGCCGGCGACGTCATCCCGCAGGTGGTCGAAAATCTCACCCGCGACGAGCAGCGCGCGGCCTTCACCTTCCCCGACCATTGCCCCGTCTGCGACAGCGAAGCGGTCGCCGAAGAGGGCGAGGTCGACGTGCGCTGCACCGGCGGCCTCATCTGCAACGCGCAGAAGTTCGAGCGGCTGCGTCACTTCGTCAGCCGCGGTGCGCTCGACATCGAGGGGCTGGGCGAAAAAAGCATCGCGGAGTTTCTGGAACTCGGCTGGCTCGACAAGGGGCCCGCCGACATCTTCCGCCTCAAGGCGCATCGCACCGAGCTGCTCAGTCGCGAGGGGTGGAAAGAAAAGTCGGTCGACAATCTCTTCGCGGCGATCGAATCGAAGCGCCAACCCGACGCCGCGCGGCTGCTCTTCGGGCTCGGCATCCGCCATGTCGGCGCGGTGACCGCGCGCGACCTGCTCAAGGGTTTGGCCGACATTCGGCGGCTCCCCGAAAAGGCCGCCGAAATCCATGCTTATCTCGAAGCCAACCCGCAGGGCGAGGGTGAGTCCGACGGCAAATATACGGCGCGCCGCGTCGAGGCGTTCAAGGCGATCCTCGAAGTGCGCGCCGACGGCATCGGCATCGCGGTCGGCGAGGCGCTCGCCGATTTCTTCCACGAACCGCACAATCGCGCGTTGTGGGATGACCTCCTCTCCGAAGTCGCGCCGCCGCTTTACGTCGTCGAGACGCGTGCGAGCGAGGTGTCGGGGATGACCGTCGTCTTCACCGGCAAGCTCGAGACGATGAGCCGCGACGAAGCGAAGGCGCAGGCCGAAGCACTCGGCGCCAAGGCCGCGGGGAGCGTCAGCGCCAAGACCGATCTCGTCGTCGCGGGCCCCGGCGCGGGATCGAAGCTCAAGCAGGCAGCCGCGCTCGGCATCCGTGTGATCGACGAGGCCGGATGGGCAGAGATTGTCGCCGCGGCAGGTTAGCGCGATAGTAAACCGTGCGCGTCATCACAGACGGCGCGGCGGAAATGCTGTGAAGGGCCCCCATGGCAAAGCGTGACTATCTTCAGAATCTGATGCGCGATCTCGAATCGCACACCGAGGTGCGGCGGTTCGGCAGCGGCTGGCTGTCGGGCTTTTTCGGGCTGCTTTTCGCGATCGCCGGCTTCTTCATGGTGATCGCGCTGCGTTTCCCCGACTGGTTCGCGACCCCCGAGCTCGAGATCGTCAAGAATTGGGGCGGTTTTCGCGGGTTCGTCCACGCGACATTATTGATCAGCTACGGTCTCTCGCTCCTCAGCCTGCTGCTTCGCCCCCGGAAAGTGCTCGGCCTCACCGCGTTGATGATCGGGCTCGCCGCGATCCTCGTCGGCGGCGCGAACGTCCAGCCGCAGGAAACGCGCGACTGGGGCATTTTCTTCGGGCTCGACTTCTTCGTCGTGAACCTGCTCGTCACCGGCTTCATGTTCGCGCCGCTCGAACGCGCCTTTCCGCACCGGCGCAGCCAAAGATTGTTCCGCACCGAATGGCGCGAGGATCTTTTCTATTATCTCGTCAGCACGATGTTCGTGCAGGTGCTCGGCTTCCTCGCGCTCGCGCCCTCGACGATCATCAACGCGAATACGTCGAGCTGGGAGGCGTTCCGCGCCGGTGTTGCTTCGCTGCCGTGGATCGTCCAGTTCGTCATCGTGCTCGTCGCCTCGGACGTGGCGCAATATTTCTTCCACCGCAGCTTCCACCGCTACCCCTTCCTCTGGGGTTTCCACGCGGTGCACCACAGCGCGAAATCGATGGACTGGCTCGCGGGATCGCGGATGCATTTCGTCGAGATCATCCTCTTGCGCTCGATCACCTCGCTGCCGCTCTTCACGCTCGGTTTCGCGCCGTCGGTGATGCAGGCCTATATCGGCTTCGTCTATGTCTGGTCGTCGCTGCTCCACGCCAATGTCGGCGGCAATTTCAACCGGCTCGGCCACTGGATCGCGACCCCGCGTTTCCACCACTGGCACCATGGGCTCGAGCGCGAGGCGTTCGACGTCAATTTCGCGATCCATTTCCCGTGGATCGACAAGCTCTTCGGAACCTTCCATCTGCCCAAGGACCGCTGGCCGCAAAATTACGGCATCCCCGAGGACGTCCCGAAACATTATTGGGGCCAGTTTCTCTACCCTTGGACGCGCACGGGCAAGAAGACCGACGAGACGCCCGCCGAATAGCGGGGGCCGAAGTAGGGCAATCTGTCCGCTTGCCAGCATCGCGCGCGCGCCATAAGGCGCGCAGCGTGGGCCTGCTCGCCGCCTTCCGCCGTTCCGGCATCCTGCTGCTCCTGCCGCTGCTCCTTGCGCTCGCCGCGCGGGTGCTCGTCGCGCCGGGCTGGATGATCGAGAGCGATGCCGGCGGGTCGATCACCGTGCGCATCTGTTCGGACCCCGCCAACCCCGGCGGCACGATGACGATCCCGCTTGAGAAGGCGGGCAGCCACGACGCGGGCGAAGCGCAGCAGCATTGCCCGTGGGGCGCGCTCGCCAATGCGCCGATCGTTCCCGATCTGGCGGTCCTCGCCGCCGCACCGCTGGCTATCGAGCCCGTCCCGGTCGCGGTGCGCTCGCTCGGCTATGCGCCGGGCATCGCCTCGCCGCTTCCGCCGAGTACCGGACCACCCTCCTTCGCCTGATCCAGCCTGAATTGCCGCCCGCGCCAAGCGCGGCGGCGCCATGCCTGTTTCCGGGGAAGAAATTCCAATGACAAAATATGCTTGCCAAGCGGCGCCCTTGCTGGCGCTCGCAACCTGTATTGCCGCCACTCCTGCCCATGCCGAAGAGGCCGATTCGACGATCATCGTCACCGCGCCGCAACTCACCAACGAAGCCGAAGAGCGCGCGGCGAAGACCGCCGGCGGCACCGACGTCGTCGGCCATAAGGATTATGCCGACAAGTCGATCATGTCCTTGCGCGATACGCTCGCCTTTTCACCCGGCGTCTATCTCCAGCCGCGCTACGGGCAGGAGGTGCGCATCTCGATCCGCGGCTCGGGCCTGTCGCGCGGCTATCATATGCGCGGGCTGACGCTGTTGCAGGACGGCGTGCCGATCAATCTCGCCGACGATAACGGCGATTTCCAGGAACTCGAACCGATCTTCTTCGACCATCTCGAGGTCTATCGCGGCGCCAATGCGCTGCGCTTCGGTTCGGGCACGCTGGGCGGCGCGATCAACGGCGTGACCCCGACGGGGCGTACCGCCGAGGGCCTTTATCTGCGCGCCGACGCCGGCAGCTTCGATAGCCTGCGCGGGCTCGTCTCGGCGGGCGTCGCGAGCGGCGCGGTCGACGCATGGGGCGCGATCAGCGCCGACACGTCGGACGGCGACCGCGATCATGCGACGCGCCGCAGTTTCCGCTTCAACGGCAATGTCGGCATGCGGTTGAGCGAAATCGTGTCGAACCGCCTCTATGTCAGCGTCAACAGCATCGAACAGCAGATCCCGAGCGCGCTGACGATGGAACAGGCGCTGACCACGCCGCGCCTCGCGACCGCGGGAACGCTCGCGGGCGACCATGGCCGCGACATCGATTCGATCCGCATCCAGAGCCGCACGCGCTTCGACTGGGGCGGGGTGAAGCTCGACGTCGGCGCCTTCGTCAACGCCAAGTCGCTCTACCACCCGATCTTCGAGCTGGTCGATCAGGAGGGGCTCGACCGCGGCGGCTATTTCCGCCTCGGCTATGCGAGCGACTGGGTCGAGGCGACGCTGGGGGGCGAACTGCGCGTCGGCGACATCCGGGCAAAGCGTTTCGTCAATCGGGGCGGCAAGCGCGGCGCGCTACGCGTGAATGCCGACCAGCATGCGCGCGCGGCATCGCTCTATGGCGAGGTCCGCGTGCGTCCGGCGCCGATGCTCACGCTGATCGCGGGCGGTATCTATGCCGATGGAAAGCGGCGGCAGGTGATGAATTTCAACGCCTCCGATCCGACACAGAACGGCACGGTCGGCCGCGCCGATTTCGATGCCTTCTCGCCCAAGATCGGCCTGCTGTTCGAACCCATGGCGGGGGCGCAGATTTACGCCAACTACAGCCGGTCGGTCGAATTTCCGGGCTTCATCGAATTGGGGCAGGTCGCCGCTTTTGTGCCGCTCGACGCGCAGCGTGCATGGACGGCCGAGATCGGGACGCGCGGCAAGAGGGGGGTGCTGAACTGGGACATCACCTATTACAGGTCGACGATCAAAGGCGAATTGCTGCAATTCGACATCGGTCCCGACATACCGGCGTCGACCTTCAACGCCGGCCGCACGCTGCACGAAGGCGTCGAAGCGGCGCTCGAGGTGCAGGCGGCCGAGTGGCTGAAGCTGCGCCAAGTCTACACCTACAGCAACTTCCGTTTCCGCGATGACGCCCAATTCGGCGACAACCGCCTGCCGGTCGTGCCCAGGCATGTCTACCGCGCCGAGCTGCGGATCGGCAGCGACGCGCTGCACATCGCGCCGAACCTCGAATGGGTGCCCGACGGTCCCTTCGCCGATTACCGCAACCGCGTGTCGACCCCGGGCTATGCGCTGATCGGCGTGACCGGCGGCGCGACGATCGCCGAGGGCATCGACGCCTTCGTCGATGTCCGCAACATCACCGGCAAAAAGGCGATCGGCGACATCAGCACGGCGATCGCGGTGACGCCCACGTCGGCGATCTATTATCCCGTCGAACGCCGCGCGGTCTCCGCCGGCATCCGCGCGCGCTTCTGAGGGGCAGGGGATGACCGACAGAAACCGGGTTCCGCTCTATCGCACGATCTGGCGCTGGCATTTTTATGCCGGGCTGTTCGTCATCCCCTTCATCCTCATTCTATCGGCGACGGGCGCCGCCTATCTGTTCAAGCCCGATCTCGACCGGTGGGAGGAGCGCGCATGGCGCGGGCTGCCGACCGCGGCCGCGGTCGACGCCGACGCGCAGGTCGCCGCCGCGCTCGCCGATTTTCCGGGCGCGAGCTTTCATTATTATCGCATAGCCGAAGTCCCCGGCGACGCCGCGGTCGTCCACCTCGGCCTGTCGAACGGCACGATGCGCGACGTTGCGGTTTCGCCGCAGGGACGCGTGATCGGCTCGGCCGATCCCGAGCAGCGCATTTCGGCGTGGCTGTCGGCGATCCACGGCAGCCTGCTGATCGGCCGCGCGGGCAACCTGCTGGTCGAACTCGCGGCGAGCTGGGCGATCGTGATGATCCTGACCGGCCTCTATCTCTGGTGGCCGCGCGGGCGCGGGTTCGCGGGGGTGGTCTGGCCGCGTCTGTCGCTGGGTGCACGCACCGCGCTTCGCGATCTCCACGCCGTCACCGGCTTCTGGGTGTCGGGCCTTGCGCTCGTCCTGCTTTTCACCGCGCTGCCATGGACCGACGTCTGGGCGAGCGGCTTTCGCGCCGTTCGCGCCGAAATGGGCTGGGTGTCGGGGGTGCAGGACTGGAAGGGCGGCGCAGACCCGCACGCCGCGCACGACCATCAAGCGATGGCGATGGCCGATCATGCGGCGCACGCGGTGCCCACAGTGCCGCTCGCGCGGATTGTCGAACGCGCGCGCGCCGAGCATATGCCCGCCCCCGCGATCGTCCAGCCGCCGGGCGCGCCCAATTTCTTCGGTCCGCCGAACGGCGCCACATGGACGCTGACGACGCAGACGCAGAACCGGCCGCAGGTGCGCAAGATCAGCTATGATCCCATGACCGGCGCCGAGGTCGCGCGCAGCGGCTTCGCCGACAAGCATGTCATCGACCGCGCCGTGAACATCGGCATCGCCTGGCACGAAGGCCAGCTGTTCGGCCGCATCAACCAGCTGATCGGCGTTCTGACCGCGCTCGCGCTGTTCACGCTCGCGGTCTCGGGCTTCCTGATGTGGCGCCGCCGCAAGCCCGAGGGCGCGCTCGGCGCGCCGCCGGCGGTGCGCGATCCGGCGCGGCTCCGCGGCGTCGCCGCGATCATATTGATCCTCGCCGCGCTCCTGCCGCTGCTCGCCGCCTCGCTGATCCTGCTCTGGATCGCCGAGCGGCTGCTGCTGCCGCGCCTGCCGCGCGCCGCGCGCTGGCTCGGCGCGGCGCGCGGGGCGGGCTAGGTCAGTGGGACCGCCTTGGGCGCCGCCGGCGCGGCGCCGGCGATGTGGGCGTCCATATCCCTGTTCTCGGGAAAGATCGGCCACAGCAATTGCTGCCCCAGCGTCGCGGGCGGCAGGTTTTCGACGCCATAGCTTTGCGGATAATGCCGCGTGATCTTCGCGGTGCCGAACAAGACGTCCCAGAAGAAGAGCAGGTTTCCGAAATTGCCCTTGTAATTCACCGCCGGATCGTCGGCGTGGCGGCCGTGATGCGCGTGGTGCGTCGCCGGCGTGCTGATCGTGCGTTCGACCACCCACATGATCGGCGACAGCGCCTTGATCCGGTAGAGCGGGGCATCCCACGCGACATCGCTGTGCGCGCCGATGATCACCAGCATCTTCACCACCAGATAACCCGCATAGAACCAGCCGAGCCCGAGATAGACGAGCACGCCCGCGAACCAGATGCTCGGCATCATCGCATAATAGATGATGTTGTTCCGGTAGACGAGGCGCACGCTCATATAGCGCGCGTTGTGATGCGCGCGGTGGAGATTGTAGAGCCAGGCGAAGCTGTGCGACGCGCGGTGCCACCAATATTGCATCATATCCTCAAAGACGAGGAACAGCGCGAGCGCGGCGATGAAGGGGATGCCCGCGAGCGCGCCTTCATAATCGGGGAAGAAGCGGTGGCCGAGCGTGCCGACCGCGAACAGGATCAGCGGCTGCGTCGCGATCAGCAGGGTGAAGGTGCTGACGATTTCGATGATGCCGTCGTTGCGCGTCTGCTCGCCCTTCGCGAACAGCCGGGTACGGGCGAGTTCGAGCAGGCAGAAGCCGAGGTAGATGCTCGCGACGAGCAGGCTCGATTGCGCGGTGGTCAGATACATATGCCGTCTCCCAGCCAATTGAGCGGTCGTTCGCCGCTTGCCTTTGCCGGCGTGATGCCACAGCGTCGCGAATCGAAATGCAAAGAAGTTATCAATTCGCCATGGCCGAGCGGTCGCGGCTGTCGGCGCGCGAGCTCGATGAGCTCGCGGCGCAGAAACGGCCGCAGTCCTTCGCCGACGGCCAGTTCGTCCAGCATCGGGGCGACCCCGGCGATGCTTTCTGGGCCGTCGTCGACGGGCATGTCGCGGTCGGACGCTATGCCGAAGACGGCGGCTTCACGCTGTTCGCGGTGCTCGCAGCGGGCGACCTGTTCGGCGAACTCGCCTTTTTCACCGGGGTGCCGCGGCAGGTCGACGCCATCGCCAGCGGCGATGCGCGGCTCATCGCGATCGACCGGCCGCTGCTCCGCCGGATGATGGCCGCCGATGTCGGCTGGGCCGAGCTGTTGCTGCGCAGCCTCTCGCGCCAGCTGGCGGGCGCACTCGACCTGATCGATGCCGAACGGCGGCTGAGCACGGTCGACCGGCTGGCGCAGCTGCTCGGCGTGATGGCACAGGACAGCGCGACCGGCGATATCGTCCGCGCGACGCAGCAACAGCTCGCCGACCTGATGGGGGTATCGCGCGTCACCTTGGGCGCCGCGCTCGGTGAGCTGGCGCGGCGGGGCTTGGTCGAGCGCGGCTATCGCCACATTCGTCTTTGCGGGTCGCTTTCGCCGCGCGGCTGACCGGGTTATAGCGGGTCGCATGATCGCGATCCTCCGCCGTATCGGCTTCCTCCTGACGCTCCTCCTGTTCGCTCCGCCTGCCATCGCGCAGGAGCGCGGGCCGGTGGTGCTCGCGGCGGCGAGCCTGCAGGAATCGCTCAGCGAAGCGGCGAACGCCTGGGCGGCGAAGGGGCACGCCAAACCGGTGCTGTCCTTCGCCGCCTCCTCGGCGCTCGCGCGGCAGGTGATCGCGGGCGCCCCCGCTGACCTCTTCCTGTCGGCGGACGAACCGTGGATGGATGCGGTGGCGAAAGCGGACATGCTGCGCGCGGGCACGCGCGCGACATTGCTCGGCAACCGCCTCGTGCTGATCGCGCCCGCGGGAAGCCGCGCGAGACTGACGATCGCGCGCGGCTTCCCGCTCGCAAGAGCGCTCGGCGCCGGCCGCCTCGCGCTCGCCGATCCCGACGCCGTCCCCGCGGGAAAATATGCGAAGGCCGCGCTCACGCGTCTCGGCGTCTGGTCCGGCGTCGCGGACAGGCTCGCGCCCGCCGAGAATGTCCGCGCCGCGATGGCGCTCGTCGAGCGCGGCGCCGCGCCGCTCGGCATCGTTTACGCGACTGACGCACGCGCGTCGAAAGCGGTACGCGTCGTCGGTGTTTTTCCCGCGTCGAGCCATCCGCCGATCCGCTACCCGGTCGCGCTGCTCAAGGCATCGCGGCACAAGGATGCGGCCGCCTTCCGCGCCTTCCTCTTCTCGAAACAGGGCCGCGCCATCTTCGCCCGCCACGGCTTCTCGGCCTCTTGATGCTGTCGCCCGAAGAGTGGGGGATCGTCGCGCTGTCGCTGAAGGTCGGCGGCGTCGCGGTGCTCGCGACGCTTCCTGTCGCCTTCGGTCTCGCGTGGCTGCTCGCGCGCTATCGTTTCCCGGGGCGGGTGATCCTCGACGGGCTCGTCCATTTGCCGCTCGTCCTGCCACCCGTCGTCACCGGCTGGCTGCTGCTCATCGCCTTCGGCCCGCTCGGCCCCGCCGGCCGCTGGCTCGAAAGCTGGTTCGGTATGACCCTGATGTTCCGCTGGACCGGCGCCGCGCTCGCCGCGGCGATCATGGCGCTGCCGCTGATGGTGCGCGCGATGCGGCTGTCGATCGAGGGCATCGACCGGCGGCTCGAGGGCGCGGCGCGCACATTGGGCGCGGGGCGCTGGCACGCCTTCCGCACGATCAGCCTGCCGCTCGCGCTCCCCGGCATCCTCGCCGCGCTCGTGCTCGGCTTCGCGCGCTCGATCGGTGAATTCGGCGCGACGATCACCTTCGTCTCGAACATCCCGGGCGAGACGCGCACCTTGCCGCTCGCCATCTATTCGGCGCTGCAGGTGCCGGGCGGCGAGGCGATGGTGACGCGGCTCGCGCTGCTCTCGGTTGTGCTCTCGCTCGGCGCGCTGATCCTCTCCGAATGGCTCGTCCGCCGCACCCATGGCGAAAGGCAGCGCCGTGGCGATTGATATCGACGTATCGCGCCGCCTCGGCGACCGGGTCATCGCCGCGCGTTTCACCGCCGGACCGGGGCTGACCGCGCTGTTCGGCCCGTCGGGCGCCGGCAAGACGAGCGTCCTCAACATGGTCGCGGGGCTGCTGAAGCCCGATCGCGGGCATATCCGCATCGGCGACCGCACCCTGTTCGACGGTGCGACCGACCTGCCGCCCGAGGCGCGCCGCGTCGGCTATGTCTTTCAGGACGGCCGGCTCTTCCCGCATCGCCGCGTCCGCGCGAACCTCGTCTATGGTCTCGACCTCTCGCCGCCCGCGAACCGCTGGATGAGCCTCGACGAAGCCGCACGCTTTCTCGGCATCGGGCATCTGCTGGGGCGTTGGCCGGAAAGCCTGTCGGGCGGCGAGGCGCAACGCGTTGCGATCGGCCGCGCGCTGCTCGCGGGTCCCGAAATCCTGCTGATGGACGAACCCTTGTCCTCGCTCGACGCGGCGCGGCGCGGCGATATCATGGCGGTGATCGAGCGGATTCGCGACGAACTTGAACTGCCGATCCTCTACGTTAGCCACGACCGCGCCGAGGTCGATCGCCTCGCGACGCAGATCGTCGAGATCGGAGAATAAAGTTTCACTTGAAACCATTTTGATGATAGAAGCTGTCATATGGAAAGCCAGTTTACCCACGTCCATGACACGCCGCCGCCGGGTGCCGCGGCCGACTGGACGATTTCGCAAGATTGGGACGCCTTCACCGCCGACGAACATGCGATGTGGGATCGCCTCTTCGCGCGCCAGTCGGAGATGCTGCCCGGCCGCGCGTCCGAGGCCTTTCTGCGCGGCATCGACGTGCTGCGTCTCGAAAAGCCCGGCATTCCCGATTATCGCGAGCTCAACGCGCGGCTGACGGCGGCAACGGGGTGGCAGGTCGTCGCGGTGCCCGGGCTCGTCCCCGACGAGGTATTTTTCGACCATCTCGCGAACCGGCGCTTCCCCGCGGGCAATTTCATCCGCACGCCCGAGCAGCTCGATTACCTTGAGGAACCCGACGTCTTTCACGACGTCTTCGGCCATGTCCCGATGCTCGCCGACCCGGTCTTCGCCGATTATATGGTCGCCTATGGCGAAGGCGGCCTGCGCAGCCTGAAGTTCGACGCGCTGAAACAGCTCGCGCGGCTTTACTGGTATACGGTCGAATTCGGACTGATCCGCGAGGCGGGAGCCCTGCGCATCTATGGCGCGGGTATCGTCTCATCCTTTGCCGAAAGCGTCTTCGCACTCGATTCGGACAGCCCGAACCGCATCGGCTTCGACCTCGCGCGGGTGATGCGCACCGATTACCGGATCGACGATTTCCAGCAGAATTATTTCGTTATCGACAGCCTCGATCAGCTGCTGAGCACGACGGTCAATACGGACTTTGCGCCGCTCTATGCGGCGAACGCCGCGCTGCCGCCGATCCCGATCGCCGATATCCTGCCCGGCGACGCGGTGATCACCCGCGGCACGCAGGACTATGCCTTGGCCAAGAGCGGCTGACCGTCAATCCTCGCCCCGGCGAACGGCCCCCACCAACCGGTTTCGGTGTTGGTAGGCTTCTCGGTCGGGCGGCAGGCTGTATATGCCGCGTAGCAGCGCCATATCCTTGCCCGACAGATCGCGATGTTCCGGCTCGTCGCCGAACAGCCCCATGATCGAGTCCTTGGGCGGCGGCGGATCGCCGTTGAGTTCGGCGAGCGCGACCATCGCCGTATAGGACGCGACCGAATCGAGCAACGTGCCGTCCGCCTGCTCGGCATCGACGATCACCGTCGCCGAGCGCAGCGCGCGCACCACCTGCGTGCTGACGATGCTGCTATTATATTGCTTGAGCACGCCGCTGTTGGTCGGCATGCCGTCGCGACTTTCTTCGCGCGTGCCGTACCACCAGCGGATCGGCCCGTCGCCCTGCACCAGCCGTTCGCGCTCGGTCGGCGACAGGGCGGCGACCTGTCGCGGCGATTTGTCGAAGATCGCGCGGGTCAGGCCATTGCCATCGTCGGTGAAGATCACCGCGATATTCGGCGTGCATGGCTGCGGCGCAATCGGCGCTCCCGCCGCTTCCGCGACGTCGCGAATCCGCTCGTCGACGATCCCGGCAATCTTGGCATCGACGCCGATCGTGCGGGGACAGACGGGTGCGATCCAGCGCGCGACGGGGTTCAGCGTGGCGACGCCTGTGCGGCGGACGAATTCGGCGGCGCGCTTTTTTTCTTCGCGCTTGGCTTCGGGGGTGCCGGTCACGATGATCGAATTGGGGTCGTCGCCGGCGGCGGGTGCGGCGGCGAGCAGGGCGATGGCGGCAAACAGGCTCATGACCGGATCAATCCTCGTCCAGGGGTTTCGCGATCGCCGTAACCAGCTGGCGGCGATGCTGATGCGCTTCGCGATCGGGCGGCAGGCGATAAATGGCTTGCAGCAGCGCCGCGTCTTCCTCGGACAGCATGCGTCGATCCTCCTCGCCGTCGAACAGCGCAAGAATGGAGTTTTCGGGCGGCGGCGGGTCGCTGTCCATTTCGGCCATAGCCACCATCGCCGCAAAGGCGGCGACCGCGTCGAGCGGATAGCCGTTCGCCTTTTCCACGTCGATAATGACGGTCGCGGCCCTCAGCGCGCGCACGGCCTGCGTTCCGATCAGGGTCGATCCGTTATGCGACAGCATCGGCGCCCCGGTGCTGCGCACCGGCGAGCCCCCACCCTCGCTATAGCCGCCGATCCACGGCATCGGCGCGGTGGTCGCCGACACGGCGTCGCGGCTTTGCAGCCGGGTGCTGTACCACCAGCGGATCGCATCGTCGCCGTCCACCGTCCGCTCGCGCGCTGCGGGCGACAGTTCGGCAAAACGCTGCGGCGATTTCTTGAGCATCGTGTCGGCCAGGCCGCTGCCGTCGGCGGTAAACACAATCGCGATATTGGTCGAACAGCCAGGCGCCGCGACGCGCGCGCCCGCTGCCGCAGCGACCTCGCGGACCCGCTCCTCGACGATCTCCGCCACCGCATCGTCGACTTCCATCGCACGGGGACAGACGGGGTCGATCCAGCGCGCGATCGGCCGCAATTCGGCCACCCCGGCGCGGCGCACGAATTCGGCGGCGCGTTTTCGCTTTTCGCGTTCGGCGTCGGGGGTGCCGGTCACGATGATCGAATTGGGGTCCTCGCCGGCGGCGGGTGCGGCGGCGAACAGGGCGAGGGCGGCAAACAGGCTCATGACCGATTCTCCCGACTACGTGCCAAAAGCTAGCAAATCATCGGTAAAACTCAACTATTTGGCTACCAGCTCCCGAAACTGGCGTCTGACGGGCTGGCGCGGTGCAGCGCGCGTTCCCTGCGCCGCCAGCCGTAACGGCGACGCTTGACGAGCAGCAGGCACGGCCATTCGGCGCTGCCGCCGCGCGCGGCGAGGCGAAAGCCCTGCGCGCGCCAGGCGGCGAGCACTGGATCCATCTGGCGCGCGATCAGTCCCGCGAGGATCGCATGGCCGCCGGGCGCGGTCGCGGCGGCGATATCGGGGGCGAGGGTGATCAGCGGCCCGGCGAGGATATTGGCGATGACGAGATCATAGGGCGCGCGGTGGCGGATCGCGGGATGATCGGTCCCCGGCGCCACCGCGAGCGCCAGCCGGCCGCCACCGCGGCCCAATGGCACGCCGTTGATCCCAGCATTGTCGCGGGTCACGAAGATGCTCGCGGGGTCGATGTCCGACGCGATGACCTTCGCGCGCGGCCACAAGGCCATCGCCGCGAACGCGAGCAGCCCGGTCCCGGTGCCGATGTCGGCGATGTTGCGCGGGCTCGCGCCTTGCCGCGCCAGCCGGTCGAGCATGGCAAGACAGCCCGCCGTCGTATCGTGTCCGCCGGTGCCGAACGCCTGGCTCGCGTCGATCAGGAAGGATGTCGTTCCCGGCGGAACGCGGTCGGCGTAGCTGCTCGTGTGGACGAAAAAGCGTCCCGCCCGCACCGGCTCGAGCCCCTGCTGCGACAGCGTGACCCAATCCTCTTCGGGCAGTTCCGCGACGACCGGCCGCTGACCCTTCGCGCTTGGCACGAACGACTGCAGCAGTTTCAACAGCGCCCCGCCGGGTTTGCTGTCCATATAGGCGTCGAGCTGCCACAGCCCCGCATCCTCGTCGATTTCGCGCGTCACGACGACGGGCGCCTCCGGCATCGCGTCGAGTTCGGGAATCTCGCCCGACAGCGCCTCGGCTTCGGCGCGCGTGCAGGGGAGGGAGACGATCCAGCTCATCTAGCGCACATAGCTCGCGCCGTTCACGTCGAGCACCGCGCCGGTCATCGAGGCGGGCGCATCGATCGCGCACCAGCGCGCCATCTCGGCGACCTCGTCGGGCATCGCGACACGCCCCAGCGGAATGTCGGCGAGCAACTTGTCGCCGCCGCGGCTCGCGAGATAATCCTCCGCCATGCCCGTCATCGTGAAGCCGGGGCAGATCGCAAAGGCGAGGATGCCGTCCTTCGCATAGGCGCGCGCGATCGTCTTGGTCATCGCGACCATGCCCGATTTCGACGCCGCATAATGCCAATGCGCGGGGCTGTCGCCGCGATAGGCGGCGCGGCTCGCGATATTGACGATGCGGCCGGGAGCGCCGCGTTCGTGCCAGTGCAGCACCGCATGGCGGCACAATTGCGCAGCTGCGGTCAGATTGACCTGCATCGTGCGGTTCCAGTTCGCGAGCCAGTCGGCGTTGGCGCCGCCCAGCGGATTGCCCTCGAACACGCCGGCATTGTTGACGAGCACATCGATGCGGCCGTCGAGTTTGTCGAGGCTCGCCTGCCACAGCCGGTCGGGCACTGCGGGGTCGGACAGGTCGCCGTCGGCGCTCGACAGCGCGACGACCTTAGTCGCGTCCGTGGTGAGGGCGTCGGCGATCGCGGCACCGATGCCGCGGCTCGCGCCGGTGATCAGGATATGCGTGCTCATGCCCCGCCTTAGGCAGCGGGGCAGGGCTTGCCAAGAAAAGAGGAGCGCGTGTTTACGCCACCCGGCGGCTGAATTCGCTCGCGGCCTGTTCGAGCTGCTGCAGCCGCCCGCCCATCCTGGCGAATTCCTCGCTCAGCACGCTGATCTCGTTCGCGACCATGCCCGAATCGTTGCGGATGCTCGCGATCGTCGACGACATCGAATCGGCGGCGAGCGCGGTTTCGTCGACCGCGGCGGTGATCGAGGTCACCGTCTGCGCCTGCGCGTCCATCGCGTCGCGGATGCGCTGCGCCGAGGTCTGCACCTCGACGATCGTCTGCTGGATCGACTGGTTCGCGCTCACCGATCCGCGCGTCGCCTGCTGGATCGCGGTGATCTTGCCCGCGATGTCGTCGGTCGCGCGGGCGGTTTCGTTGGCGAGGCTCTTCACCTCCTGCGCCACGACGGCAAAGCCGCGGCCCGATTCGCCCGCGCGCGCCGCCTCGATCGTGGCGTTGAGCGCGAGAAGATTGGTCTGCCCCGCGATTTCGCGGATCAGGCCCAAAATGGACTCGATCGATTCGGCGTGGTGCGACAGCGTTTCGGACATGGCGACGGCTTCGCCCGCCTGTTCGGACGCGCGCGTCGCGACGCTCGCCGACGCTTCGACTTCGCTGCGTGCATCCTCGATCGCGCGGATCAGCCCGGCGGCGGTCGACGCGGCCTCGCGCATCGCCATCGCCGACTGTTCGGACGCGGCGGCGACTTCGCTCGTCTTCGCGATCATGCCCTTCGCCGCCTGGTCGGCCGAGGCCGCCTGCCGCGCGAGCTGTTCGCGCACCCCGTCGGTATCCTGCACCAGCGAGGCGATCGAACGGTCGAAATCGCCCGCGAGCGTCTGCCGCTCGCTAGAAAACACCGCGCGGTCAAGCTTCGCCGCGTAACGCTGCATGATGTCGAATTCGAGCAGCGCGAGCCGGTTGATCGCGCTCGTCAACCGCGCCAGCCGCTCGGAATCGCCGACGCACGCCTCGACGACATATTCGATCGTCAGGCGATGGCTCTCGGCGATGCACGACATGACCGAGGCGAGCGGCAGCTTGACGCGACGCGCCATATGCGTGTTCTGGCACGCGATCGTCGCGACCTCCTGGCCCGCGGCGTCGGCATATTTGACCGTCGTGTGGCGCGCGCTGCCGCGGATATAGCTCTCGTAAAGTTCGCCCTCGACCGTGCGATCGACGCTCGGCAGCTTGTTGAACGCGTCCCAATAGGCGCGCGCGACCGCGTCCTCGCGGCCGGCGATGATCGTGTGGATTTCTGCCCCGCACGCGGCGAGCTGACCGTCGAGATCGTAAAAGGGAAAACGTTCCGACATCAAAATCGGATCGATCTGCTGCTTATGAATCGGATTTTCCTTCACCATGATCTTGGCTTCCTGATCGATCCCGAACGCGCGAGTCTGCCGCTCGCAACGCATCCCGCGAAACTGGTGAACAGGATATGCGATAGAAGTGGTAAAGGCGGTGTTAACCGGCTGCGGGGATCGGATAGCCCTCGAACGCCTTGATCGTGCGCAGCGCAAAGGCGCTGTGCATCGCCGCGACGCCGGGCAGGCGCGACAGGCAATGGCGGTGCAGCCGGTCGAAATCGGTCACGCTCCGCGCCGCGACGCGCAGCCGGTAATCCGACGCGCCCGAAAGCAGCTGGCACTCCAATATCTCGTCGAAGCTTTTGACAGCGCTCTCGAACGCGGTCAGCGCCTCCTCGCTCTGCGACGTCAGGCTGATATCGACGAAGACGTCGAGGCCCAGCCCGATGCTCTCGGGGTCGAGCCTTGCGGTATAGCCGGTGATGATACCCGCCGCCTCGAGCGCGCGAATGCGGCGGTGGCACGCCGAGGCCGAAAGTCCGACGATGTCACCGAGCTCGGCCGCCGGACGCGGGCCGGTGCGTTGCAGCAAGTCGAGCAGCTTTGCGTCGATCCGGTCGATCATTGTGCGTCCTCAGGCCATTTCACGCATAATCTGTGCGCACTCCTCGCGAATCCGGCCAGCATATGCAAGCACCTCGCGGCCCTTTTCTGTTAAAAGCGCCGACAAGTTTTCGGCGGCGCAGAACGATCGCCGATGACATCTTTATTCGGAGAGCGACCATGATCATCGGCACCCCCAAGGAAATCAAGAATCACGAATATCGCGTCGGGCTGACCCCCGAAAGCGCGCGCGAACTCGTCGTCCATGGCCACCGCGTCCTCGTCCAGACCGGCGCGGGCGAAGGCATCGGCGCGCACGACCGCTTCTACGAACAGGCGGGGGCGGAGATCGTCCAGACCGCCGAAGAAATCTTCGCGACCTGCGAAATGGTCGTGAAGGTCAAGGAACCCCAGCTGGTCGAACGCGCGATGCTGCGTGAAGGCCAGATCCTCTACACCTATCTCCACCTCGCGCCCGATCCCGACCAGACCCGCGACCTGATGAAGTCTGGCGCGGTCTGTATCGCCTATGAAACCGTCACCAGCCCGCACGGCGGCCTGCCGCTCCTGAAGCCGATGAGCCAGGTCGCGGGCCGCATGTCGATCCAGGCGGGCGCGACCGCGCTCGAAAAGGCGCATGGCGGCCGCGGCGTGCTCCTCGGCGGCGTGCCGGGCGTCGCGCCGGGCAAGATCTGCGTGATCGGCGGCGGCGTCGTCGGCTTCAACGCGGCGCAGATGGCGGCGGGGCTCGGCGCCGACGTCACGATCCTCGACCGCGATCCCGAAGTGCTTGAGCGCGTCGGCACCTTCTTCGAAGCGCGCGCCAAGACGCGCTTCTCGAACCGCGCCAACCTCGCCGAATGCGTCGCCGAGGCCGACCTTGTGATCGGCGCGGTGCTGATCCCGGGTGCCGAGGCGCCCAAGCTCGTCACGCGCGAGATGCTCGGCACGATGCGCCCCGGTTCGGTGCTCGTCGACGTCGCGATCGACCAGGGCGGCTGCTTCGAGACGAGCCATGCGACGACGCATGCCGAGCCGACCTATGTGGTCGACGGCATCGTCCATTATGCGGTCGCGAACATGCCCGGCGCGGTCGCGCGCACCAGCACCTATGCGCTCAACAACGTCACGCTGCCGCACGCGCTGCGCATCGCCGATCTCGGCTGGAAGGACGCTTTGAAACGCGACGTGCATCTTGCGCAGGGTTTGAACGTTTGGAACGGTAAGGTGACGTTCGAGGCCGTAGCCGAAGCGATCGGAACCGATTATGTGCCTGTCGAACAGGCGCTCGCCTGACAGGACCGTGAAGGACATAGCAAGACGATGACCGACCAAGTGCCGCCTCCCCCGCCACTGCACGACGACGAGCAGGAAGAAAATGAAGTGCTGCGCGCCGCGCGCGAGCGGCAGCAGCAAAAGGAAGCGGCCGACGCCGCCGAGGCGGCCGACCAGGAAGCGGCCAAGGGCAAGCGCGGCTGGAAGACCGCCGCCGCGGCGGGTCTCGGCATCGGCTCGGCGGCGGTGATCGCCGCGCTGCTCTATGTGAACCGCGACAAGATCAAATAGGGCCGATCTGAAGGGGCCGGTCGAGAGGGCGGTCGTGGAGCTATAACTGTCGCCCCCGCGAAGGCGGGGGCCATCCTCGGTTTGCGCAACGCCACTGAATTAGGCCGCTACCGGCCCCCGCCTTCGCGGGGGCGACGGCGGGTATCGCCCGAAACCAGCCCGACGGATCCCTGGAACCGCACAAGACACACTAACCACAAATTATAAATTGCAAATGACTCGCAATAACATATAAGCCCGCCGACGCCGCACCCTGCGCGTTGGAAAGGGAATCGATGTACGCCTTCGTCGACCGGCCGGTGGAAAGCCTCTGCAACAGTGGGCGTTTCCTGCTCTGGGCGATGCGGGGGTGGGTCTCCGCGGCCGAGCGCGGGCGATGCCCGCCGCAGATGCTGCACCGCGGATTTGCGGCCGTGAATGCGGCGGACGCGCTGCCCGATTTCCATGTCGCGATGGCGTTGCTCGGCGGCGACGCGGTCGAAACGCTCGTCCTCGCGCCGTTGCCGTGCCTCCAGATTTCAGAGGATGAAGCAATTCTGCTTGGACTCTGGCGCGATATTTCGCTTGAGAGCATCGCAAATGCCCGTGCGACGCTGGCCTTGCTGGCCGAGGGAGACAGCGTCGGCCCGATCGCAAAGGCGATGGGCGCAGCGATCGGCCGGTTGCTCGCGGCGGGTTTCGATATGCCGGCCCTCGCGGCCGGCACCATGACACATCAGGAAAGTCCAAAGTGATGAGTGACCGTATTGCCGAAGCCGCCAAGCTGGCCCCCTCCGCCTCGCTGACCGTCGAGGAAGTGCGCTCGGTGCGCCACTGGAACGAGCATCTGTTCAGCTTCACCATCACCCGTCCGCCGAGCTTCCGCTTTCGCTCGGGCGAGTTCGTGATGATCGGCCTGCCGGGCGAAGGGCGCCCGTTGCTGCGCGCCTATTCGATCGCCAGCCCCGCCTATGCCGACGAACTCGAATTCCTCTCGATCAAGGTGCCCGACGGTCCGCTGACCTCGCGGCTGCAAAAGATCCAGCCGGGCGACCCCGTCTACCTCGGCCGCAAGCCGACCGGAACGCTCGTCGCCGACGCGCTGACCCCCGGGCGGCGGCTGTTCATGCTCTCGACCGGCACCGGGCTCGCACCCTTCCTCAGCCTCGCTCGCGACCCCGACATCTACGACCGCTTCAACCAGATCGTCATCGTCCATTGCGTGCGCCAGGTCAGCGACCTCGCTTTCCGCGAGGAGCTCGAAAGCCAGCTCGCGGGCGATCCGCTGGTGCAGGATCAGGCGCTGCTCCAGTTCCATTACCTGCCGACGGTGACGCGCCAGCCCTTCCGCACCACGGGCCGCATCGACGCGCTGATCGAGGACGGGTCGCTCTTCGGTCACCCGCTGACCGGCCCGACCGCCTTCGACCCCGCGACCGACCGCGTCATGATGTGCGGCAGCATGGCGATGATCCGCGACCTTCAGGCGCGCTTCGAGGAACTGGGTTTCCAGGAAGGCTCGAACGCCGCACCCGGCGATTTCGTGATCGAGCGCGCCTTCGTCGGCTGATCCGGCGCCACCTTCCTCGCGCTTGCGCGGCGCGTGGCTTTCGCGCAATCGGTGTCGAGGAAGGGGAGCAGGCGTGACACCGATAGATGACGATCCACCGGGGCCGGTGGCGCGCACGGTGCGCCGTCTGCTGCTTTTGCTGTACCGGATGCGTGGATGGAAAGCTGCGGGCGCGGTGCCCGAGCCGCGGCGCTTCATCCTGATCGCGGCGCCCCACACCAGCAATTGGGATTTCGTCAATTTCCTCGGCCTGACCGCAGACCTCGACATTCGCCCGCATTTCATGGCGAAGCTGTCGCTGTTCCGCTGGCCGCTCGGCGGCTTCATCCGGCAGATGGGCGGCGTCCCCGTCGACCGCCGCGGCGGCAGCAATGTCGTCGAACAGATGGTCGCGGAATTTGCGCGGCGGAGCGAGTTCATGCTGACCGTCGCGCCCGAGGGCACGCGCGGCCGGGCGAAGAAATGGCGTACCGGCTTCTATCAGATCGCGCTCGCGGCCAAGGTGCCGATGGTCGTCGGGCTGATGGATTATGGCACCCGAACCGGGGGGCTCGGCCCGCTGATCTGGCCGAGCGGCGATTTTCGCGCCGATATGATGAAGGTGCTGGAAAGCTATAAAAACTGCGTTCCCAGATTCCCCGAACGTGCGGTCCGGTCGATCGATGATATAGTCGGCGTCGATGAGAAACCGGACACGCGCGCATGAGTGACGTCCTTTTGCTGCTGGGCGTCAATTTCGCGGGATTGCTTGGCGTGATCCTGCTGTTGTGGGGCGTCGCGACGCTGATCCGCGACGTCTCCTTCATCGATGCCTTCTGGGCTTTCGGCATGGTGCTGCTCGCGTGGGGGACGGCGTGGCAGACCGGTATCGCGGCGCCGCATGCGACGCATGCGAAGCTGCTCGTCGGCCTCGTGACACTGTGGGGGCTCAGGCTGGCGATCCACCTCCTGATCCGCTGGGCGCGCGACGGCGAGGATCCGCGTTACCGGAAAATGCTCACTAACCGGATCGAGAAGCGGAAGTGGAGCTGGGCGAAGACCGCGCTGCTCGCCGTCTTTCTGACGCAGGCACCCTTGCTGTTCGTCACTTGCCTGCCCGCCCAGATCGGCATCTGGGCGGGCGCGGGCGCCGCGCAGGACATCGGCCTTATCGGATGGCTTGGCGCCGCCGCGGCGCTCGCCGGCATCGCGTTCGAAAGCATCGGCGACGCCCAGCTCGACGCCTTCCGCAAGAATCCGGCGAACAAGGGCAGGGTGCTCGACACCGGCCTGTGGCGCTATACGCGTCATCCCAATTATTTCGGCGATGCGCTGACCTGGTGGGGCATCTGGCTCGTCGTGCTCGACCTCGGTTGGGGAGCCGCGCTCGCGAGCGTCATCGGGCCGGTCTTCCTGACCTTCACCCTCACCAGATGGTCGGGCAAGGCCTTGCTCGAAAAGGGGCTGCACAAGACGCGGCCCGCTTACGCCGACTATGTAAAGCGCACCTCGGGTTTCGTTCCATGGCCGCCAAAGACCAAGGGTTAGGCAGCGATGAAAGCCCCGCCGACGTCTCGGCGCTCGGCGACGCGCCGCGCATCCGCGCGATCCTGATCGAGGCGGCGCGCGCGGGGCGCAGCGTCAGCTACTCCGAACTGCTCGGTGACCTCGGCTTCCGTTTCACCCGGCCCAAGATGCGCGCGGTCTGCCGAACGCTCGAAGAGGTCGACCGGCTGAGCGCGGCGGACGGTGAACCCGACCTCGCGGTGCTGGTCGTGCGCGAATCGGACCGCTTGCCGGGACAGGGCTGGTGGGTCGGCGGCACGGCGCTGCTGCTCGGCTATGACGGGCCGTGGGAAGGCGCCGCCGCGGCGCGCTTCATCCGCGAGCAGCAGCGGGCGGTGTTCGACTATTGGGCGGAGCGATAGGCGGTTTTCGGCCGGGAAGCGGCCATTTAATCCTCCCTGTGCCGAAGGGCATGGGGAGGGGGACCGCGCCCGCAGGGCGTGGTGGTGGGGCAGCGACGGTGCGCCATTAGCCCCTCCGTCAGTGCTTCGCGCTGCCACCTCCCCATCGCTGCGCGACAGGGAGGAGCTTAGGTCCGCTCACCACCGCGAAGCCGCAGCCAGAGAAAAAGGGCGGCCGTCCTTTCGGACGCCGCCCTTGATCGTTCAACGAAGCGGTGAAGCTCAGGCTTCGGCCATATCCTCGTCATATTGTTCGACCGGACCCGAATCCTGGCCCTTCGCGTCGACGTCGCGGTCGACGAATTCGATGACCGCGATCGGCGCCGCGTCGGAGGCGCGGATGCCGGCCTTGATGACGCGGGTGTAGCCGCCGTTGCGGTCCTTGTAACGCTCGGCGAGGACGTCGAACAGCTTGGTGAGCTGCGTGTCGTCCATCAGGCGGCTCATCGCGAGGCGACGGTTGGCGAGGCCACCGCGCTTCGCCAGCGTGACGAGCTTTTCGATATAGGGACGCAGTTCCTTCGCCTTGGCGACGGTCGTCGTGATCTGCTCATGCTTGATGAGCGAGGCCGACATGTTGCGGAACAGGGCCGTGCGGTGCGCGCTGGTGCGCTGCAGCTTCCGGCCACCCGATTTATGACGCATGATTTCTTCCTTCGTTTGTCAGAGGGGCCGTGCGAGGTACCCCAAGCCAGGTCGGTTAAAGGGCCGACCCATTCCCCGCCCCGTCGCCCCCGCGAAGGCGGGGGCCGCTGGAGGCATCGCGTAAGGTTGCAAGCGGCCCCCGCCTTCGCGGGGGCGACGTGCTTTAACCCAGCAGCTCCTGTTCGAGCTTCTTGGCCATTTCCTCGATATTCTCGGGCGGCCAGCCGGGGATGTCCATGCCGAGGCGCAGGCCCATCGACGACAGCACTTCCTTGATTTCGTTCAAGGACTTGCGGCCGAAGTTCGGCGTGCGGAGCATTTCGGCTTCGGTCTTCTGAACGAGGTCACCGATATAGATGATATTGTCGTTCTTGAGGCAGTTCGCCGAACGGACCGACAGTTCGAGCTCGTCGACCTTCTTCAAAAGGAAGCGGTTGAGCTGGTTGACGTCCGACTCGTCGGCGGTGGTCGGCGAAGCCGCCATGCCGATGAGGCCGCTGTCGTTCATCGCTTCTTCGAAGTGGACGAAGACCTGGAGCTGGTCCTGAAGGATGCGCGCGGCGTAAGCGACGGCGTCCTCGGGGGTGACCGTGCCGTCGGTTTCGACGGTGAGGTTCAGCTTGTCATAGTCCAGTTCCTGGCCGATGCGGGCATTGTCGACCTTGTAGGCGACCTGGCGCACGGGCGAGTAGAGCGAGTCGACCGGGATCAGGCCGATCGGCGCGTCGACCGGACGATTGGCGGTCGCGGGGACGTAACCCTTGCCGGTGTCGGCGACGAGTTCCATGTTCAGCGTCGCGCCGTCGTCGAGGTGGCAGATGACATGGTTCGGGTTCATCACCTTGATGTCGCCCGACACCATGATGTCGCCGGCCTTGACGGTCGCGGGACCGGTCGCCGAAAGCTGGAGCCGCTTCGGGCCCTCGCCTTCCATCTTCAGCGCGATCTGCTTCACGTTGAGCACGATGTCGGTGACGTCTTCACGCACGCCGGCGAGGCTCGAGAATTCGTGGAGAACATTCTCGATCTTGATCGACGTGATCGCCGCACCCTGGAGCGACGAGAGCAGCACGCGGCGCAATGCGTTGCCGAGCGTCAGGCCAAAGCCGCGCTCGAGCGGCTCGGCAACGAAGGTCGCCTTGCGCTTGCCGTCGCTGCCAGCCTTGATTTCCAGGTTGCTGGGCTTCTTCAATTCCTGCCAGTTCCGGATATTGACAGTCATGGACTTCCCTTTGCTTTGGGCGGGACGGGCAGGGGTCGGCTTGCCTGTCCAGCGAGGATTTGGTGCGGGCGGCGCCCCGGCGGTGGGGCGCGCCCGAAAAGACGTCAGACGCGGCGGCGCTTGGCCGGGCGGACGCCATTGTGCGGGATCGGCGTCACGTCGCGGATCGACGTGATGTGGAAACCGACCGCCTGCAGGGCGCGGAGCGCCGATTCACGGCCGGCGCCGGGGCCCTTGACTTCGACTTCGAGCGTGCGGACGCCATGTTCGGCGGCCTTTTTGCCCGCGTCTTCGGCGCAGACCTGCGCCGCGTAAGGGGTCGACTTGCGGCTGCCCTTGAAGCCCATCATGCCGGCGCTCGACCAGGCAATCGCATTGCCCTGCGCGTCGGTGATGGTGATCATCGTGTTGTTGAAGGTCGCGTTGACGTGGGCCACACCCGACGAGATATTCTTGCGTTCGCGCCGGCGAAGGCGCTGCGGTTCACGAGCCATGATGAAATCCTAACCTGTATCCTGAATGGCCGGTGGCGGACGGATCGCCGCTCTCCGGCAGGGAAAGAAACAAGGAAGCGCGCCCTTCAGAGCGCGCTCGACCTTACTTCTTCTTGCCGGCGATCGGCTTCGCCTTGCCCTTGCGGGTGCGCGCATTGGTGTGCGTGCGCTGGCCGCGGACGGGAAGGCCCTTGCGATGACGCAGGCCGCGATAGCAGGCGAGGTCCATCAGGCGCTTGATGTTCATCGCCGTGTTGCGGCGCAGGTCGCCCTCGACCGTGTGGTCGGCGTCCAGCGTTTCGCGGATCTGGAGGACTTCGGCGTCCGACAGGTCCTGAACGCGGCGGCTGTGGTCGATGCCCAGCTTGTCGGCGATGTCGACGGCGGTCTTGCGACCGATGCCGTGGATGTAGGTGAGCGCGATGATCACGCGCTTGTTGGTGGGCAGATTGACGCCCGCGATACGTGCCATTGGGTACTTTCTCCTGCTCCACAGGGCGCGCTGGCAATCGGCCCCATCTCAAAGCGTCTGAATTTCCAACGCAAAAAACGGACCACGATGCGCACGAAAACGCTTCGCCGTCCGGTCAGGCTGTCGGAATGTCCGCGCAGTTAGGGTGAGTCGCCCCGAAAGTCAAGCAGACTGCGGTGAATGGCTTGTTCGAACGCGTGATCACGGATGAGATGTAAGAGCGACGGCGCGATCGTGCAAGCGACCGACGACGGCCCGGTGGATTCCCGGCGCACAGGCGATGACGCCAAACGCTTGCGCGCGCGGCGTATTGAAGCGCAAAGGCTCGCCGAACGCATCGGTGACGGTCGCGCCCGCCTCGGCCGCGATCAGCGCCGCGGCGGCGACGTCCCACTCGAAACCCCAGCGCAGCGTCGCGACGAGGTCGGCGCGGTCGTCGGCGACGAGCGCCATGCGCAGCGCTATGCTGTTCGGCTTGGTCACCATGATCAGGTCGCGGTCGACCTTGGGCAGGCTGTCGGCGGGAACGCGCGCGCCGTCGAAGATCATGCGGCGGCTGGCGCGCAGCGCCTCGCCGTTGAGCGTCGCGCCCTTGCCCTTTTGCGCGACCCACAGCTCGTCGAGCGCGGGGGCATAGAGCACGCCGAGCTCGGGGGCGCCGTCGATGACCAGCGCGACCGACACGCACCAGCCCGGACGGCCGCGGATGAAATCGCGCGTGCCGTCGATCGGATCGACGCACCACATCGCGCGGCACGACAGACGATTTTCATTGTCGGCGGTTTCCTCGGACAGCCACCCCGCCTCGGGCACCATCGCGCCGAGCACGGCCTTCAGCCGCGCATCGACCGCGAGGTCGACGTCGCTCACCGGATTGTCGTGTGACTTGTGCCACACGTCGACCGCCTTGCCCTCGCCCCGCCAGCGCGCCATCGCCATGTCGCCGACCTCGCGGGTCGCGGCGATCATCGCTTCGAGGTTGCGCGCGGGCATCGGCGGACGGTCCTAGCTGCCGGCGACGGTCATGCCGTCGATGCGCAGCGTCGGTGCGTTGGTGCCGTGGCGGAATTCGAGGTCGTTCGCGGGGATCAGCGCGGCGAACATGTCGATCAGATTGCCCGCGATCGTGAATTCGGCGATCGGCCCCGCGACCTGGCCATCGCGGATCAGGAAACCCGAAGCGCCGCGGCTGTAGTCGCCGGTCACGGGGTTGACGCCCTGGCCGATCAGTTCGGTGATATAGACGCCCTCGGCTATACCTTCCATCAGCGCCGCCGGCGTCGCGTCGCCCGCGGCGAGGTGCAGGTTGCTCGCGCCGACCCCCGACGCGCCGCCGCCGCGGCTAGCATGGCCGGTCGGCGTCAGGCCGAGCTGCTTCGCCGAGGCGGTGTCGAGCAGCCAGCCGGTGATCCGGCCCTCCGCGACGATGTCGCGCGCCGCGGTCGGCAAGCCCTCGCCGTCGAAAGCGCGGCTGCGAAGGCCGCGCGGGCGGTGCGGTTCGTCGCGGATGACGATGCCGCTGTCGAACAGCATGCGCTCTTCCTTGCCGAGCAGGAAGCTCGTGCCGCGCGCGATCGCGGGGCCGGCGATCGCGCCGAGCAGATGGCCGACGATGCTGCTGCTGATCCGCGGGTCGAGCAGCACCGGAAGCTTGCCCGTCGGCGCCTTGCCCGGATTCAGCCGCGCAACGGCGCGCGTGCCGGCGCGGGCACCGATGTCGGCGGTGCTTTCGAGGTCGGCGAGATAATGCGCGCTGTGCCAGCCGTAATCGCGCTGCATCGCCGCGCCTTCGCCGGCGATGACGCTCGCCGACAGGCTGTGGCCGCTCGATCCATAGCCGCCGGCGAAGCCGTGGCTGGTCGCGAGCGCGAAGCGCGTGCGGCTGTGGCTCGCGCTGCCGCCTTCGCTGTTGGTGACCCCGGCGACGGCGCGCGCCGCCTCCTCGACCGCCAGCGCCGCTTCGCGCAGCGCCTGCGGGTCGGCTTCGCTGCCGTCGTCGAGGTCGAGGTCGGGAACGGGGTCCTTGAACAGCATTTCTTCGGGCGCGAGGCCGGCATAGGGGTCCTCGGGCGCCTCGCGCGCCATCGCAACGCAGCGGGTGACCAGTTTCGCGAGTTCGCCCGCATCCATGTCGGCGGTCGACACGCTCGCGCTGCGCCGGCCGACGAAGACGCGCAGCGAAATATCCTGCCCCTCCGACCGCTCGACATCCTCGAGCGCGCCGAGCCGCATCGAGACCGAGGTCGCGGCATTGCAATAATAGAGGGCGTCGGCGGCGTCGGCGCCGGCTTTGGCCGCAGCGTCGCAGAGCATGCGCGCGCGATCGAGGGCTTCGGAAACGGTCAGCATTGCCGCGCCCTATACGGCGCGCGGGCGGGGGTCAAAATAAAGTCTTCAATCGTCGTCACCCCGGGCTTGATCCGGGGTCCATGACGTCGCTGTTGGAATGGATTCCGGATCAAGTCCGGGATGACGAAGTTGTATCAGCCGGTGATCGCCGCGATCGCGTCGGTCGCGGCGATCGCGCCGCTGATCCACAGGAAGGGCAGCGTCAGCGCGGCGAACCACAGGCGGCGCACGTCGCGGCGGAAGCGCGCGTGCAGGCCCCAGCTCGCGAGCGCCTGGCGGCTCAGCCGATACCAGTGGCGTTCGGTCGAGCGCGCGACCGGAAGCGCGAGCGCGAGCAGCATGACCAGCGCGACGACGATGAAGGCGGACGGCGCTCCGGCGGCGACGGCGCTCATCACGAGCCAGATCTGCAGCGCGGCGAAAGCGAGGAGGGCGGCGGCGGCATGCCACGTCATTCGGCGACCGAGGCTTCGTGCCGGCGGCACGCTGACTGCCGTGCGCCTCCACAGGCGCGGTCCGAATGCTGATGCCATGTTACAGCCCCCTAGGCTGGCGATTCCCAGAACCGCACGTTTTGCCCCAAAAATTCCCAAGTCAAGACAGCTTGCCAGCGATTCGTTAATTTTTGCACTCGATTCGGCGCGGATTCGCAACCAAACCGCGCCGGATCGAAAAAACGCTACAATATTGGCGACATGCGCCGTCGTTCGGGCGAGCAAGCTTGGGGTTTAGGAGAGGCTGCCGATCAGGGCTGCGGCGGCATCGGCAGCGGCTCGGCGTCGGCTTCGTCGGGCGCGGTCGGTGCGGCGGGGGGCTCGCCATTGGCCTGGCGCTCGAGATCCTCGGCCGCCTTCTGCCGTTCGGCGAGCGCGCGCTCTTCGGCGACGACCGCGGCTTCGACCTCCTCGGCCGCGGCGTCGATGCCCGCGAGGCGTTTGGCGCGCTCGTCGGCGATCATCGCCTGCCAGTCGGTCTTGTCGGCGGCGCGCCGTTCGGCACGCGCGCCCGCGAGCAGCGCCTGCGTACAGCCGGTAAAGCCGCCGAGGCCGGTCGGCGAGCAGCTGTCGGTGCCGAAGCGGCCGACGCGTTCGAGCGCGACGACCTTGTTCGCCCAGGCTTCGTTGCGCGGATCGAGCGGGTCGCCGCGCAGCATCTCGGGCACGCGATAACGTTCGGTTTCGGGCAGGCGGTTACACACGACGATCTCGTCGGGGCTCGACTGTTCGCACTTGTCGTCGCCGTAGACGATGACCTGATTGATCTTTTCGGCCTCGACCGTGGCTTCCTGTGCGGCGGCGGGCAGGGCGGCGGCGCTGCCAGCGAGGATCAGCGCGAACAGGGGGAGGCGGGTCATCGGATCTTCCTTTGTCAATTTGACGCGGCGTGGCACCGCGACCCTGCATCGGTCATGAACGACGCGGGACTTTATGGGTTCACGCCCTAGTCTATCAGATACGTTTCGACAGCGCGATGGCTGCACGGCAACCCGCGCGAATCGCCAGGCTGAGGATCGGGTAGCCCGGCGCGCTTTCGGCGCCCGCCTTCAGCGCGGCTTCCTTATGCTCGAGCTCCTCGGCGCGGAAATCCTCGACCGCGGCGCTGAGTTCGGGGTCGCGGTCGCCGAGTTCGTTGAGCTGATGCTGATAATGGCGGTCGATCTCGGTCTCGACCGCGGCGGTGCACGCCATCGCGGCACGCGGGCCCATCGCGGCGGTCACCGCGCCGAGCGCGAAGCCCGCGACGTTCCAGATCGGCTGGAGCGCGGTCGGGCGCACGCCGCGTTTTGCGATCATCGCGTCGAAGAACTTGCGGTGCCGCTCTTCCTGTTCGGCCATATGCGCGATCTCGCGCGCCATCGGGTGGCGGTCGCCCATCACCGCGAGCTGGCCCGCGTAGATGCGCGTCGCGCCATATTCGCCCGCCTGGTCGACGCGGATCATCGATGCGGTGCGCCGATTGCTCTTTTCCGGGGCGTCGGTCATGCCGCCGATGTGCGCCCCCTGCGCAGCAAGGTCAAGACGAGCGCGGCGGCGGCGAAGGAGAAGATCGCGTTGAACCCCGCGAGCGAGATGCCGAACAGCGACCATTGCACCGCGTCGCAGCGGATCAGCGGCGCGTTCATGATCGAATCGAGCGTGACCGGGCCCGCGGCGCCGGTCGCGCAGGTCGTGACGCCTTCCCAAAAGCCATATTCGACCCCGGCATGAAAGACGCCGATCGCGCCGCTAACCGCAATGGCGACGGCGGCGAGCAGCGTGAGCGCGCGCATCGCCTTGTCGTTCCGGCGCAGCAGCAGCGCCAGCAGCGCCAGCAGGATCGCCGCCTGATGCGGCCAGCGCTGCCAATAGCACATCTCGCATGGATGAAGGCCAAAGCCATATTGCGACACGAGGGCGCCGCCATAGAGCAGGAGCGGCGCCGCGAATGCGACGAGCGGCGCGGCAAGGCGCGATGTCAGCATGTCCGAAGCGCCCTCAGTTACGGCGCGCGGGTTTGGCGCCGGCTTTTCCGGCCTGCGCCATGCGCGCCGTTCCCGGGCCGATCCGCCCGATCGTCTGCAGCGCATAGTGGAGCTGGAAATCCTCGATGCCCTTTTCCTTGAGCTCGGCCGCGGTCGCGGTGAAGCGTGGGTCGGCCTTCTCGTCCTTTTCGAGCAGGCCGTCGTCGACCTTCTTCTCGTTGATCAGGTGACGGCGCAGGTCGCTTTCGCGGAATTTGGGCCGCGAGGCGTAATCGGGATCGCTGAGCTGCGGTACCTGGATGTCGGGGTCGATCCCGCCTTCCTGCACGCTGCGGCCCGAGGGCGTGTAATAACGCGCGGTGGTCAGGCGGAGCGCGGTGGTGTCGGTCAGCGGCAGCACCGTCTGCACCGATCCCTTGCCGAAGCTGCGTTCGCCCATCACGACCGCGCGGTGCTGGTCCTGCAGCGCGCCCGCGACGATCTCGGAAGCCGAGGCCGATCCCGAATCGATCAACACGATCACCGGCGCGCCACCCGCCGCGTCGCCCGGTTCGGCGAAATAGCGTTCGATGTCGCCCTTCTTGCGCCCGCGCTGCGAGACGATTTCGCCGCGTTCGAGGAACAGGTCGCTGATCCCGACGGCTTCGTCGAGCAGCCCGCCGGGGTTCGAGCGCAGGTCGAGGATCCAGCCGCGCGGTGCCTTGCCCAGCGATTTTTCGACCGCCGTCATCGCGGCCTTGAGGTCGGCGGTCGCGTCGGCCGAGAAGCTGGCGACGGTGAGCACGCCGACGTCGCCGCTGACTTCCCATTTCACGGGTTTCAGGTCGATGATCTCGCGCGTCAGCGTCATCTCGATCGGCTTGTCCTGGCCTTCGCGGACGATCGTGATCCCGATCGGCGTGCCGGGGCGGCCGCGCATCTGCTCGACCGCTTCGTCGAGCGTCATGCCGAAGATCAGTTCCTTGTTGATGTGGGTGATATAATCGCCCGCCTTGATCCCCGCCTTGTCGGCCGGGGTGTCGGCGGTCGGCGCGATCACCTTGACGACGCCGTCTTCCATCGTCACCGACAGGCCCAGCCCGCCATATTCGCCGTCGGTCTGGGTGCGCAGGTTCGAAAAGCCGCGCGCGTCGAGATAGCCCGAATGCGGGTCGAGGCTGGCGAGCATGCCGTTGATCGCGCCTTCGATCAGCTTCGAATCCTCGACCGGTTCGACATAATTCGACTTCACTTCGAGATAGACATCCATGAAGCGCGCGATTTCTTCCTGCGTCTTCGAATCGACGCTAGCCATCGCGCCGGTCGCGAGCGGGACGAGCGCCAGCGTCGAAAGCGCGGCGGCGCCCTGCCACAAGGCGAAGCGGCGTTTCGGAGAAGCGGCGGTCTTGGTCGAGTCGGTCATGTCAGTCTTTCACGCGGGCGAGAGCCATCCCGTCTTATAAACCCCGGCACGCCATCATCCTATGCAAATCTGCACGGGTCAAGCGGGGCATCCCCATGCGGGACGATAGTCGAACGCGCGATTAACCGATCATCGCGACGACGTCGACCGGGCGCCCGGCGCGGCGAAGTTCGACCGTGATGCGGCTGTCGTCCGATCCCGCGCGACCGACCGGCGCGCCGGCATCGATCGTGTCGCCGACCCCGACCGACAGCGCGATCATGCCGGTGAGCAGCGAGACCCAGCCGCCGCCATGGTCGATGATGACGATCTTGCCATAGCCGCGATAATCGCCGGCGAAGCCGACGCGGCCGGGCGCGGGGGCGACGACCTGTCCGCCGGGACGCGCCGCGATCGTGATGCCGCGCGATCGCACGCCGCTTTCATTGACCTCGCCCAGCCCGGCGACGATGCGCCCGACGACGGGCAGGCGATAGGCGCCGCGGGTCAGCTCGGCCTCTGCGGCGGCGGGCGGTGCGGCGCTTCGGGTCACGCTCGCTTCGGGATTGCGCGGGCGCGGGATCGGCCCCGCGAGCTCGGCGAGCTGCGCGCGCACCGCGCCGTCGGCCTCGAGCGAATCCATCAGTTCGACGATGTCGCGCGCCTTCTCGCCGAGCCCGAGCGCCCGGTCGGCCTCGAGCTGCGCGCTGCTCATCAGCTCGCGCGAGCGCAGCCGGCCCTCGTTTTCGAGCCGGGTGAGCGCATCGCGGCGATGCGCGAGCTGCGCCTTGCTCGTCGACAGCGCCTTCAGCGCGATCGCCTGTTGCCGCCGCGTCGTGTCGAGCGCGGTCAGTTCGCGGCGTACGCCGACGGTGCGGCGTTCGATCACCGGCATCGCGGCGTCGATCACCGCGCGCGCATGGACCATGTCGGAGAGCGAGCCCGGCTGCGCGAGCACGCTGACCGGCGGCTGACGGCTCAATTGCTGGAGCGACGCGGCGAGTTCGAGCAAGGGTTGCTGCTGTTCGGCGAGCCGCGCACGCTGGCCCGCGAGACGGCGGTTGACGAGCGCGACGCGCGCTTCGCCCGCGCTGATGTCGGCCTCGGCCGACTGGATGCGCGCGGCGAGCGCGGCGCTGCGCTTCTTGAGGCGGTCGGCCTCGTTGCTCGCGGCTTCCGCCTGTTTTTCGAGCAGCGCGCTCCGCGCCATCGCCGCCGCCGACTGTTGCTTCGCGTCGATCAGCTGTTCGCGCTCGTGCGCGGCGATCGCCGTGGGGTCGAAAATATCGCCCTGCGCCAGCGCGAGCGCGCCGCCCGCGAAGACGGCGGTCGTCGCAAGGGCGGCGAAGGCGCGCCTCATTGCCGGCCTTCGCGGTGATAGGGGTGACCCGCGACAATGCTCGTCGCCCGCCACAATTGCTCGGCGAGCATCGCGCGCGCCATCAAATGCGGCCAGGTCGCGCGGCCGAAGGCGATGACCTTGTCGGCGCCCTCGCGCTCTTCGGGGGTGAAGCCGTCAGCGGCACCGAGGCAGAAGCGCGCCTCGCGCACCCCGCCGTCGCGCCATTTTTCGAGGAGCCGCGCGAATTCGAGCGACGACATCTGCTCGCCCCCCTCGTCGAGCAGGATCGTGCGGCTGTTGTCGGTCGCGGCGGGCATCCGCCCGCCGGTGTCGGGAAGTTCCGAAATCTTCTGCGCCCAGGTCACGCGCTTCATATAGCGCTCGACCAGCTCGGCCTCGGGCCCGCGCCCGATGCGCCCGCGCGCGATGATGTGCAGGAGCATGTCAGCCCTCTATTCGGCACAATTGATCGCGGTGCGTGCGAATATAGGAGCCGACATAATGCTGCGATTCCTGACGCGTGCTGTCGAGGTAGAACCATGTGTCGAAAGCGTCCGCTGCCACACAGGGCGGTGGCTCATATTCTACCTGATGCTTTTCGACAGGCTGTATTTCGCCGTTCGACACCGCCATATTGTACAGGGTCTGCAAAATTGTGTCCGACAGTTGATCGAACCGGGCCCTCTCGCCCCGCCGCGCCCACGGCCGCCACCGCGTTTTGCTGCGCGCGAGGCTGTCCAGCATATGGGTTCGATTGGCTCCCGCATCGTCGTCGTCCCACTCCCATAGCTTCGCAGCAACGGACTGGGGGTTCGCCGGATCGCCAGCCTGCTCGCGGAAAGCAGGATCGAAGCGTTCGAACAGCTCCGGCCAGTCCAGTTTTGCGATGAGCCGATACGCCAGTGCCAGCGTTTTCTCATAATTGGATATGAACTGCTCGAAACCACCGTTTGCGACCTGGCCGACCATATCCGACCACATCATCAGCACACGCTGAGCCTCGGTCAGCTGTTCATTGCCGGGATGGCCGTAGAGATTCCAGCCAGGGACATTCATCACCGATGGCGTATGGATCAGGCCTTCGCCGGTCAGCCACCAGCCGGAATCGACATAGCTGGCCCGCTCCTCGAATTCTTCGGGCGTCAAGGCTGAACGCGTGTCCATGGGCGTCGCTTCACCGGCGCTCACGGATTCAGGTCAATTTGCGGCGGCGACCGGCGGTGCGTCGCCGAATGACCACATGCGTTCGAGGTTGTAGAAGCTGCGCACCTCGGGACGGAACAGGTGGACGATCACGTCGCCCGCGTCGATCAGCACCCAATCGGCATTGGGCAAGCCTTCGACGCGAACGCTGCGGCCCGCTTCCTGCTTGATCCGCTGCGCCAGCTTCTCGGCGATCGCCGAGACATGGCGCGTCGAGCGGCCGCTCGCGATCACCATATGGTCGGCGATGCTGCTCTTGCCGGCAAGCGGGATGGAGATGGTTTCCTGGGCCTGATCCTCGTCCAGCTGGTGGAGGATCAGCGCGTGGAGCGAATCCACGCTGTCGTCCGAAGACGTCGGGGCGGGTGCGGCGCCGGGCGCGGTACCCTTGTCAGCGGAGATCAAATGCGTCCTTTCTCGGTCGGTTCCACCAGCCATGAACGCGTCAGCGGGTCGCGCATTGCGCGGCCTTCATAGCGTTCGAACCAGCGGGGGTTGGCCTGCCGTATCGCAGTCGCGGATCGCACATCGGGCGAAAATCGCAAGAACACGAGGGCGGGCGGTCTCCAGTCTGTCCAACGGCTTTTCTGGTCTGCGGGCCGGACAAAGCGCCGCAGCCATCCCATCGCACGTCTTGCATGGGCCCGGTCGTTATAGCCCGGACGCGCGACGACCGCAATCGGCATCAATCGCGCGATCTCCCGCCAGTCGCGCCATTGGGGCAACTGGACCAGATTGTCGGCGCCCATGATCCAGATGAACCGCCGGTCCGGGTAAAGGCGGACGAGCTTTTTGAGCGTGTCGATCGTATAGCGCGTGCCGAGTTCGGCCTCGATCGCGGTCGCGCGGATCGGCGCGCGCCGCGCCATGCGCTGCGCCGAACCGAGCCGCGCGGGAAGCGGCGCCATACCCGCTTTGGGCTTCAAGGGATTGCCCGGCGACACCAGCCACCACAATTCATCGAGTCCCAGCGCGTCGATCGCATTGAGGCTGATCGCACGATGCCCGCCATGCGCGGGATTGAAGCTGCCGCCGAGGAGGCCGGTGGGGATTTTCCGGTTCAGGGCCGGACCTGCCCCGTGCCGCGCACCAGCCATTTATAGGTGGTGAGCCCTTCGAGCGCGACCGGGCCGCGCGCGTGCAGCCGCCCCGTCGCGATGCCGATTTCGGCGCCGAGGCCGAATTCGCCGCCATCGGCGAACTGCGTCGAGGCGTTGTGCATCACGATTGCGCTGTCGACGCCGGCCAGGAAGCGGTCGGCCGCCGCGGCGTCCTCGGTGACGATCGCGTCGGTGTGGCGGCTCGAATGCGCGTCGATATGCGCGAGCGCGCCCGCGAGGCCGTCGACCATGGCGACCGACACGATCGCGTCGAGATATTCGCAGTCCCAATCGCCTGCGCTTGCGGGTTCGACATGTGGACTCAGCGCCGCGACGCCCTTGTCGCCGCGCACCTCGCAGCCCGATGCGATCAGCGCGTCGACGATGGCGAGCGGCGCGCCATAGGCCCGGTCGATCAGGATCGTCTCGGTCGCGCCGCAGACGCCGGTGCGGCGCATCTTGGCGTTGACCGCCAGATCCACCGCTTTCGCCGGGTCGGCGGCGGCGTCGATATAGAGGTGGTTGATGCCGTCGAGATGCGCGAGCACGGGCACCCGCGCCTCATCCTGCACGCGCGCGACCAGCCCCTTGCCGCCGCGCGGGATGATGATGTCGATCAGCCCCTGCGCGCGCAGCATCGCGCCGACCGCGGCGCGGTCCTGCGTCGGGACGAGCTGCACTGCGTCGGCGGAGAAGCCCGCCTCGACCAGCCCCGCCGCAAACGCGGCATGCAGCGCGCGGTTCGAATGCACCGCCTCGCTGCCGCCGCGCAGGATCACGGCATTGCCCGACATCAGCCCGAGCGCGGCCGCGTCGGCGGTGACATTGGGCCGGCTTTCATAGATGATGCCGACGACGCCGAGCGGCACGCGCACGCGGCTCAGCACCAGCCCGTTGGGGCGCGTCACCCGGTCGATTTCGGCTCCCGCCGGGTCGGGCAGCGCCGCGACCGCGTCGATCGCGTCGGCGATGCCGCCGAGCCGCGCCTCATCGAGCCGCAACCGGTCGAGCATCGCGCCCGACAGGCCGCTTTTCCGTCCGGCCGCCATATCCTCTGCATTGGCGGCGAGGATGTCGGCCGCGCGTGCGCGGATCTCCGCCGCCGCCGCGCGCAGCGCCGCCGCCTTGTCGGCGGTCGGCGTCAGCGCCAGCCGTTTCGCCGCGACGCGCGCGCGCGCGCCCATCTCGGCGATCAGGGCGGCGGCATCGCCGGGCAGCGGCGGGGCGGTCAGGGCTTCGGCGTTCATGGCGCGGCCCCTATCATGTTTCGCCCGACTCTCGAAAGCCCCGTTGCGCGCCGCGCCCGGCATCATTAGGCAGGGCGCCATGACAGGGGATATCGAGGGTATCGGCAGCGCGGTGACCGCGGGCCTCGCGGCGCGCGCGGTCGAGCCGCGCCATGGAGGCGCGGCGCACGGCCATGCACCGCTGCGCTGCCTCAACTGCGGCACCAGCCTGACGGGCTCGCATTGCCACCATTGCGGACAGCGCGCCGACGTCCACCGCAGCTTCGGCGCGATCGGGCACGACCTCGTCCACGCGATCTTCCACTTCGAAGGCAAGATCTGGAACACGCTCCCCTTGCTGGCATGGCGTCCGGGCGACCTGACGCGCCGCTATATCCACGGCGAGCGCGCCCGCTTCATTTCACCGCTCGCGCTGTTCCTGTTCGCCGTCTTCCTGACCTATGCGGTGCTTGCGATGGTCGGCAGCGGCGGCGGCGTCGGCGAGGTGATAGCGAAGGAAGCCGCCGCGCAAACACAATCCAATGCGCTCAAGGTCAGTTTCGAGCAGGAAGTCGATCGGGTCGATGCGCGGTTGGCGCTGAAAGACTTGCCCTCGGCGGAACGAGAGCAACTGAAGCGGGAACGCGAAACGCTCCTGAAAAGCGCCGACTATCTCGGCGTCGAACGGCGCATGACGCGGGAGGAACGCGAGAAGGGGCCGCCCGTGCTGGAAGATCCCGCGGAGCAGGTGATGACCAGCGTCGATTTCGTGACGCGGACAAAGGTCGATACGGGCATTCCCGTCATAGACGAAGCCGCCGCGAAGGCGATCGCGAACCCCGGGCTGCTGCTCTACAAGATCCAGGCGAACGCCTATAAATTCGCCTGGGCGCTGATCCCGCTATCGCTGCCGTTCATGTGGCTGCTGTTTCCGTTCAGCCGGCGCTTCCACACCTATGACCATTTCGTCTTCGTCACCTACTCGATTTCGTTCATGCTGCTGCTGTTCGTCGTCGTGCGGCTTTTGAACCTGACGATCTTCGGCGATCTCGCGATCTTTTTCGCGATGCTCTATGTGCCCTTTCACATGTATCGCCAGCTGCGCGGCGCCTATCGTTCGTCGCGGTTCGGCGCGTTCGTGCGCGCGAATCTGCTGCTCTTTTTCAGCCTGTTCGCGGTGATCTGGTTCATGCTGCTGCTGCTGGCGCTCGGGATCAGCGGATAGAGGTGAAGCTGTAACAAAGACCGGCCACAAACCCGGCGATGCGGGAGGATATGCAGTGCATCCATTGTGGCACGAGATCGATCGCCGTCTGCTCATCAAGCTCGGCACCGCGGGGCTCGCGGCGCTGTCGCTGCCCGGCGCGGCGAAGGCGGCGATGGCGCAGGGCTTCACCCACGGCGTCGCGAGCGGCGAGCCGGGCGCCCATTCGGTGCTGCTGTGGACGCGCTATGCCGCGGCGAACGACACGGCGCTGACGGTCGAACTGTCCGACACCACCGATTTCGCGCGCATCGCGGCGGGCGGCAGCGTCACCGCGAAGGGCGAGAACGACCATAGCGCGAAAATCGCCATCGACGGGCTCGATCCCGGCCGCTGGTATTTCTACCGCTTCGTCGCGCCCGACGGGACGAAGTCGGTCACCGGCCGTACGCGCACGCTACCCGCCGGACCGACGCGCGCCTTCACCATCGCGCTCTTTTCCTGCGCGAACCTCCCCTTTGGCTGGTTCAACGCCTATGCCCACGCCGCGGCGCGCAGCGACGTCGACCTCGTCGCGCATGTCGGCGACTATCTCTACGAATATCGGGTCGGCGAATATCCGTCGCTGAAGGATGCGCTGCCCGGCCGCGAGATTCAGCCGACGCACGAGATGGTGAGCCTTGCCGATTATCGGCTGCGCTATGCCGCCTATCGCGCCGACCCCGATCTCCAGCGCCTCCATGCGCTGTTCCCGATGATCGCGCAGTGGGATGATCATGAATTCGCCAACGACGTGTGGAAGGGCGGCGCCGAAAATCATAATGAAGGCGAGGGCGACTGGCGCGTTCGCGAAGCGGCCGCCGAGCGCGCGTATCGCGAATGGATGCCCGTCGGCGACACGCGCTGGCGCCATTATCAGGCCGGCGATCTCGCGACGATCTTCCTGCCCGAAACGCGCATCACCGCCCGCGACCGCCCCTTTCAGCTGGGCGAGATACTGGAAGGCAAGGCCGACCCCGCGGCGGCGCTGAAGCAATTTGCCGAAAGCGATTATCGCGACCCGGCGCGGCAATTGATGGGCGCCGATCAGGAACGATGGCTGTTCGACGGATTGGCGCAATCGGTGAAGAGCGGCACGCGCTGGCAGGTCTGCGCGCAGCAGATCGTGATGGGCAGCCTGTTCACCCCTCCCGAATCGCGGGGCTGGTTCGGGGCCGACCAGCCCGACTATGTCCGGCGCCGCGTCGAGACGGCGCAGGTCGCGGCGCGCGCCGGCCTGCCGCTCAACATGGACAGCTGGGACGGCTATCCCGCGGCGCGCGCCCGCCTGCTCGCGGCATCGCAGCGCGCCGGCGCCGATCTGGTCACGCTGTCGGGCGACAGCCACAACGCCTGGGCGTTCGACCTGACGCACGACCACCGCCCCGCCGGGATCGAGATCGCGGGCCACAGCGTCACCTCGCCGGGGTTCGAGGCCTATACGCCTGGCATTTCGGACGCCACGCGCGTGGCGGCGCTGCGCGCCGCGTCGCCGCAGCTCCAATGGGCGAATACCGCGGATCGCGGCTATGTGACGGTGCAACTGACCCGCGAGCGGGTGACCGCGAACTGGCACAGCGTCGAAACGATCCGCAGTCATAGGCCGGGGCTCAAAGGCACGCACAGCATGACCGCGACGCGCGGGCACAGGAAATACGACGCTTGACACATTCATAACTCGATGGTTATGAGAAATCCATAACCAAGGAGTTATGGATTAAATGACGTCGTCACCCGACCTCTTGTTCCGGGCGCTCGCCGACCCGACGCGCCGCGCGCTGTTCGAGCGGCTTTGTCTCGAAGGCGAGCAGACGGTCGGCGCGCTCACCGCCGAAGCCGGAATTTCGCAGCCCGCGGTGTCCAAACATCTCGGCGTGCTCAAACAGGCGGGGCTCGTGCACGATCGGCACGAAGGCCGCCAGACGCATTACAGCGCGCAGCAACGCGCGCTCGCGCCGCTGGTCGACTGGACCGGGCGCATGAACCGCTTCTGGGAAGCGCGGTTCGACGATCTCGAAGATTTACTCAAAAGGATGGATCAATGACCGATACCGACGTGCGTAGCGTGACCGTGGAGCGCGAGATTCCGCATCCGCCCGAAAAAATCTGGCGCGCGCTGACGACGCAGCATCTGATCGAGGAATGGCTGATGAAGAACGACTTCGGCCTCGACCTCGGCCACCGTTTCCAGCTGCGCGGCGACTGGGGCCATGTCGACTGCGAGATTCTCGACGTCGAGCCCGAACGGAGCCTCTCCTATACGTGGAATTACGCGCACGACGATCCGGCTTACCGGCTCGACAGCAAAGTCACCTTCACGCTCGAACCGACGGCGATGGGAACGCTGCTGCGCATGGAACAGGTCGGCTTCCGCCCCGACCAGAAGCAGGCGTTCGGTGGCGCCAAAAGCGGCTGGCGCATCCATCTCGAAAATCTCGAGAAGGTTGTCGCGGGTCTCGACTGAATTTCAAGCAGGGAGAGAGTTATGAACTGGAGCCTCTGGATCCGGCAGTTTCACCGCTGGGTATCGATTATCTTCACCGCGATCGTGCTCGCCATTTTCGTGATGCTCGGCGCGGGGCACGAGCCGGCCCAATGGATCTATTATCTGCCGCTGCCGCCGCTCTTCCTGCTGATGTTTTCGGGCCTCTACATGTTCTTCCGGCCCTATTTCCGGAAGCGCGGCGGCGCGAACATCGCGTGAATCGTCATCCCGGCGAAGGCCGGGATCTCACCCTATCGGAATGACGCACCGGAGAGATCCCGGCCTGCGCCGGGATGACGTCAGCAAAAAGGAAGGATGTGCCCTCAGCCATAGGGCGGCGTATCCTCGAACTCGGCGAACCAGGGATAGTCGTTCGCGACGCTGACGGTGAAGTTCGCGTCGCGTTTTTCGAGGAAGCTCGACACCCCTTCGGCGGCGTCGGCGCTGCGCCCGCGCGCGAAGATCGCGCGGCTGTCCCAGCGGTGCGCGCTCATCGGATGCGGCGCGCCGAGCATCCGCCACAGCATATGCCGCGTCAGCGCGACCGACACCGGCGCGCTATGCTCGGTCAGCTCGCGCGCCTTGGCGATCGCGGCGTCGACCAGCTCGCCGGGGGCGTGAACCGACTGGACGAGGCCTTTTTCATGCGCTTCCTGCGCGGCGATCAGCCGCCCCGAATAGCACCAGTCGACGGCATTCTGGATGCCGACGAGGCGCGGCAGGAACCAGCTCGACGCGGCTTCGGGGACGATCCCGCGCCGCGCGAAGACGAAGCCGTAGCGCGCGGTATCGCTCGCGAGCCGCGCGTCCATCGACAGCGTCATCGTCGCGCCGATGCCGACCGCGGCGCCGTTGATCGCGCCGAGGACGGGCTTCTTGCAGTCGAAGATGCGCATCGACACGCGCCCGCCCGAATCGCGGATCAGCGGGTGCGACCAGTCGATCGTGCCGTCCTCGGCGACGGGGCTCGCCGACATGCCGTCGGGCAGGATCGCCTGCTTGTCGGTGCGCTTGTCGTAATCGAAGGTCGCGGCGCCCTGTCCCAGATCGGCGCCGGCGCAATAGGCGCGGTCGCCCGCACCGGTGAAGATCACCGCGCGCACGGCGTCGTCGGCGTCGCACTCGTCGAGCGCGGCGACGATTTCGAGCATCATTTCGGTGGTGAAGGCGTTCATCCGGTCGGGGCGATGCAATGTCAGCAGCGCGATGCCTTCGTGGCGGTCGAGGCGAATCTGGTCGAAGCTCATCCATCTCTCTCCTTGGTTTGCGATTATGGTTGCAAGCGGGGCGGGCGAGTGCAAGCACTTTACGTAAACGTAAATCTAATCGTCGCCCCCGCGAAGGCGGAGGCCGCTGGAGAGATGGAGTAAGGCCGACAACGGCCCCGCCTTCGCGGGGGCGACGGTTTTGGGATCGGGGATGACGCCCGGTTCCTTTGCCGCTATAGGCGCCCCCGTCGCCCCGGTGCCGCGCCTCGTCCATGAGTCGTTTCCGCCGGGGTCATTCATTTGGTTCCGACAGAAAGTCCTGCCCATGGCCCGCCGCCGCCAGATCTACGAAGGCAAAGCCAAGATCCTTTACGAAGGCCCCGAACCGGGCACGCTGATCCAGTATTTCAAGGACGACGCGACCGCGTTCAACGCGCAGAAACGCGGAACGATCAACGGCAAGGGCGTGCTCAACAACCGGATTTCGGAGCATGTCTTCACTCTGCTCGGCAATATCGGCGTGCCGACGCACTTTATCCGCCGCCTCAACATGCGCGAGCAGCTGATCCGTCAGGTCGAGATCGTGCCGATCGAGGTGATCGTGCGCAACGTCGCCGCGGGCACGCTGTCGAAGCGTCTCGGGATCGAGGAGGGGACGCAGCTGCCCCGCACGCTGATCGAATATTGCTACAAGGACGACGCGCTCGGCGATCCGCTCGTCGCCGAGGAACATATCGCCTGCTTCAACTGGTGCAGCCAGGACGAGCTTCACGACATCCAGGACATGGCGATCCGCATCAACGACTTCATGTCGGGCATGTTCGCCGCGGTCGGCATTCGCCTCGTCGACTTCAAGCTCGAATTCGGGCGCCTTTACGAAGGCGATTTCAGCCGCATCATCCTCGCCGACGAGATCAGCCCCGACGGCTGCCGTCTGTGGGACATGACGACGAACGAAAAGCTCGACAAGGACCGCTTCCGCCGCGACCTCGGCGGCGAAGTCGAAGCCTATCAGGAAGTCGCGCGCCGATTGGGCCTGATGCCCGAGGGCGGCGAAAATGCCGTGCTCGACCTCGAAAGCCACCGGAAGAAAAAGGGCAGCTGAGGCATCTAAGCCCCTCCTCTTCAGAGGAGGGGTTTGGGGTGGTGAAAGCGGCCTCGCACGGCGCTGGCGCCACCACCCCGCTGCGACTAGCGGGCACGCCCGCAAATCTCGCTGCCCCTCCTCTGAAGAGGAGGGGTTTTCGTTTCCCTCAAATATTGATGCTCGTCGGAATCAAGCTCGGCTGCAGATACGGATAGGGTTGCATCCGCTCGGCATTGCGTTGCGCGATCTCCGCCTCGACACCCTTGAGCGCCGCCTGAAACCACGCCAGCGGGCCCTCGACCGCGGTCACGCGCGGGTCCTGGAACCATGCCGGATAGGGGAAGGCGTTGCTGCGGTAATCGCCGAGCGGGCGGTAATGCACCGAGCCCAACAGTTCGAGCACGTTCAATTGTTCGAGCGCGAGCGCCATCGGCGGCATCATCGCGAGCCAGCCGGCCTTGTCGTGCCCACGCTGGCCGTTCGGCGCCGCCTGCCAGCCCGCGCCGGTGACCGCGGGGGCAAAGGCCATGATGTCCTTTTGCGGGAAATTGACCGCGGCGTGCTGCGCGCTCGCGGTGAACATCACCATCGCGCACACGTCGGCGAGCTGCCCCCGCGTCGTCACGGGGGCGAAGCCCCTGATCTTCGCTTCGCCGGCAAGGCACGTCGACCATGCGCTGAGCTCGGTGTCGGCGACGACATCGGCGTCGTGCGCATAATAAAGATCGACATATTGCCGCGCCCATTCGTGGAGTGCGTCCCACACGAGCAGCGCGTCGTCGCGGTAGGGATAGTCGGCGAGCGCCGAATCGACGCCCACCCCGCGCGCGGCGAAATCGGCGCGCGGCATCTTGCCTTGGAAGTCGAACGCCAGCCGCGCGTCGACCGCCGCAAGCTGGCTCGATGCGATCGTGCCCGCGAAAATATGGTCGATCGGGCCGTTCGCGGCTATCAGCGAGGTCGCCGCCGCTTCGTTGATGAACAGCGTGCCCTCGAAATGGGGCAGGAGCAGCGCCCAGATCGGATGCGCCTCGGCGAGATGGCGGTGCGTCGCGACCGCGAACGCCTCGATCACCAGATGCGTGCGCGCCAGATGTGTGAACAGCTCGTGATAATTGCCGTCGGCGACCTCGACGACGAGTTTCGCCATTTCCCAGCCCCATAGCTTGTCGGCGGCGGGGGAGGGGGTGAAGATCGGCCCGTCGGCGGGATCCTGCCCGCACTGGATCGCCACCGGCACGAGCGACGATCCGCCCGGCGGCACCGCGAACAGCGCCATCGGCTGCCAGGCATATTTGGCGAGGCTGCCATAAGTACCGGGATCGAGGACTTCGAGCGGCTTGTAATCGAGCAGGAACAGCCGCCCGTCGGCGAGCGCCGCCGCCAGCGTGTCGCCGTTCACCACCGCGGCATATTGGGCGGCGCTGAGCGGGAAATTGGCGGGCAGGGCATTCTCGACCGCGGCGATCAGCATGCAGTTCGGCCCCTGCACGCGCAGCCGCGCGAACGCGCTGTCGTCCTGGAACATATAGCTGATGCCCGGAACCGGCAGCGTAGCAAACAGCGCGCGATAGGCCTCGAGGCTGCGCACCGTCTTGCTGCCCAGGCCGACGGCTTCCTCGACCTTCATCAGATCCTCGAGCCGGTCCTTATAGCCCTTGAGCAGCGCGACATGCGCGTCGCGCTCAGCGGCGGCGACCGCGTTTTCGACGTCGCCGACGATGCGCTCAAAGATATTGCCGCCGCTGTGGACGCCGTGCTCGGCCGCGATCTTCGCGGCCGACGCCTCGATCGCGTCGCATTCGGCGAGCGCGGCCTCGTATTCGGCGCGCGGGCTGTTGAGTTCGCCCTTATCGACGCCGCCGAGCTTCACCGTCAGCGCGTTGCGCACGATGTCCAGCCCGACACCGATCAGGATCACGAACCACGCGATCGTCGGCTCGTCATTCTTGGGCACGTTTGTCGCCAGCGGCACGCCGGGCAGCGTCGGGACGTCGGTCGTCCATGTATAAATGGCCCGCGTCGCGGTCAGCTGCGCCGCGCGCGCCGCCTGTCCGGCCGGCGTGTCGTCCTGCGGCAGCGTCGGGTGGGCGGACGGCATCGGCGTCGCCGGCGCGGGGCTGGACGGGGCAAGCTGCGGTATCGGATAGGACATGGCGTGGCTCCTGTCGGGCGCGAAACACAAGGCCGCGCGTATCGGCGAACATGGTTAATATTTCGCAAGCCATCGCGTGCGCGAAAGCGTCTAGTCCGGTGATAAGACGGACTTTCATTCCTTAACCCCTGCTTTACCCGGCCTTGCTATCCCGCCCCCATGACGGGGGTCTATCACACGCTGCAGGCGCGCTTCTTTCCGCCGATTCCGGATGCGATTCGGGACGACGTCGCCTTGCTGCGCGCCAATCGCGTCGAGACGCTGACCCCGATGCTGTTCCTGATGCTCGCGGCGACGACGCCCACCGCCATCTATGGTGGGGTCGAAACGGTGCATCCGTTCATCCGCATCGGCTTTCCGGTCATCCTCGCGATCGTCGGCGTGCTCGGCTTTCTGTTCCTGCGCCACAATCGCGGCCGCCGGATGAGCCCGCGCCGCGCGCGCCGCATCATCCGCGAAGCGAGCTGGGTATCGGGGATCACCGGCGCGATGTGCAGCCTGTGGACGGTGACCAACTGGCTCGCGGCGCCGCCCGAAACGCACAGCTATTATGCGATGATCATGGCGATGGGGTCGCTCGCGACCGCCTATTGCCTGTCGTCGATCCGTTTCGCGACCTTCCTCAACCTCGGCGTCGGACTCGCGCCCGTGTCGGCGCTGATGCTGACCTCGGGCAATCCGCCCGAAATCGCCGCGGGCACCAGCCTCGTCATCGCGACCCTGTTCCTGCTGCGGATGGTCGTCCAGCAGCACGGCCAGGTGATCGACCTGCTCGAACTGCAGCGCCAGATGCGCGAGCTGGCGCATACCGACCCGCTCACCGGCCTCGCCAACCGCCGCGAATTCGACCTCAGGCTCGACGAGGAGATCGCCAGGGCCGACGGCGCCGGCCGCTTCGCGATCGCGCTGCTCGACCTCAACGGGTTCAAGCCGATCAACGACCAGCACGGCCACGCGATCGGCGACGGCGTGCTGTGCGAGCTCGCCGACCGCCTGCGCCGCGCCTGCGGCAACCACGCGATCGTCGCGCGCCAGGGCGGCGACGAATTCGCCATCCTCGTGCCCGCCGGCTCGCCGTTGCTGGGCACCGCGCTCGCCGATCATATCCTCGCCGCGCTCGCGGCGCCGTTTCGCATCGACGGCCGGCCGATCGGTGTCGGCGCGGGCATCGGCACCGCCTATTGGCCCGAACATGGCGACAGCGCCCGTCAATTGCTCGAGGTTGCCGACCGCGCGCTCTACGCCGCAAAAGCCGCCAATCGCCCCCTGACGTCGTCTGTCGAAAGCGTCGGCCGGGTCGCATGACGACGGCTTGACCGCCCGCGGGGTGGTCGCCACATCGGGCCCATGACCAAAACCCTCGTCCGGCGCGCCGCAACCGCGCTGTCGCCCCTTGTTCTCCTCATCGCCAGCACCGCGCCGGTCCATGCCAGGGAAATACCCGCGAAGGCGGCGGCGCCCGCGACGGTCAATCCGCAGGGCGCGGTGGCAAAGGCATGGAATTTCGCCGCCAGCGACATTCCGGTCGACCCCAACATCGTCTTCGGCGTGCTCCCCAACGGGATGAAATATGCGCTGCTCAAAAACAGCACGCCCAAGGACAGCGTGGTGCTCCGCATGCGCTTCGACGTCGGCAGCTTCGCCGAAGCCGACGACCAGCGCGGCCTCGCCCATTTCCTCGAACATATGGCGTTCAACGGATCGACCAATGTGCCCGAGGGCGAGATGATCAAGCTGCTCGAACGCAAGGGGCTGGCGTTCGGTGCCGACACCAACGCCTCGACCGGCTTCGACGAGACGGTCTACAAGCTCGACCTGCCGAACGCCTCGGACGACCTGATCGATACCGGATTGATGCTGATGCGCGAGACCGCGAGCGAGCTGATGATCGATCCCGCCGCGGTCGACCGCGAGCGCGGCATCATCCTCTCCGAACGCCGCGCGCGCGACACCTATCAGCTGCGCAGCCTGATCGACCAGCTCGACTTCCAGATGCAGGGGATGATGGTGGCAAGCCGCATCCCCGTGGGCACCGAAGAGGTGATCAAAACCGCGCCAGCGTCGCGCATCCGCGACCTCTACGAACGCTATTACCGTCCCGAACGCGCGACGCTGGTGATGGTCGGCGATTTCGATCCCGCGGCGGTCGAGGCGAAGATCAAGGCGCGCTTTGCGGACTGGCGGGGGCGCGGCCCAGCAGGTGCCGATCCCGACATCGGCGATGTCGACTATGAACGCGCCGCCGCCGCCGACGATTTCGTCGACCCCGCGATCCAGGATTCGGTGACGATCGCGCGCTTCAAGCCCTGGGTGGACGAGCCCGACACCAAGGCGAAACGCGCGCGCAAACTCGCCGAGGATGTCGGCGAGGCGATCGTCAGCCGCCGGCTCGCGAAGATCGCGCTCACCGAGGAGTCGCCGATCCTCACCGGCTATTTCAGCGACGCGTCGGGCTGGAAGAAATTCGACCAGGTCACCGTCGGCGCGGTCGCCAAGGAAGGCGCGTGGAAAGAGGCGCTGGCGCTCGTCGAGCAGGAACAGCGCCGCGCGGTGGAGCATGGCTTCACCCAGGCCGAGGTCGACGAGCAGCTCGCGATCCGCCGCACCGCCTTTCGCAATGCCGTCGCGGGGGCGACGACGCGGCGCAGCGAGACGCTCGCCGACGCGCTGGTCACGGCGGCCGAGGGCGATTTCGTCTTCACGCGCCCCGAAACCTCGCAGGCGCTGTTCGAGGCGGCGGCGCCGTCGCTCGATGCCGCCGCGGCCACCGCCGCCTTTCGGGCGCGCATGGAGGGGATGAGCCCGCCGCTCGCGCGCGTGACGACGAAAAAGCCGATCGAGGGCGGGACGGCCGCGATCCTCGCCGATCTGCAGGCCTCGGCCAAGGTTGCGGTCGCGCCGCCGACCGAGGCCGCGAACGCGGCCTTCGCCTATGATGATTTCGGTACGCCCGGCAAAATCGCCAGCGACGAACGCGTCGACGATCTCGGCATCCGCCGCATCCGCTTCGCCAACAATGTGATGCTCAATATCAAGACGACCGATTTCCAGAAGGACAAGGTCATGCTGTCGCTGCGCGTCGATGGCGGCAACCTGCTCGCGACGAAGGACGATCCGACCCGGGTGGCGCTCGCGGGTTCGCTGATGCTCGGCGGGCTCGAGGCGCACAGCTATGACGAGCTACGCTCGATCCTCGCGGGCAAGACGATCAGTCCGGTCTTCGGCAACGCCACCGACAGCTTCGGTGGCAGCGCGGTCACCTCGCCCGAGGATTTCGCGCTGCAGGCGAAGCTGATGGCGGCTTACCTCACGCATCCCGGCTACCGCGCCGACGGCCTCGCGCTCATCCGCCGCGTGCTGCCGCAACAATATGCCGCGAACGACGCGACCCCGGCGGCGGTGCTCGGCCGCGATGCGGGGGGCATTCTCGCGAACGACGATCCGCGCTCGCAAACCCCGCCGCTGGAAAGCGTGATGGCGCTCGACTGGACGCAGCTCGAATCGGCCGTCGCCGACAGCTTCGCGCACGGCGCGATCGAGATCGGCGTCGTCGGCGACATCGGCGAGCAGTCGGCGATCGATGCGATCGCGGCGACCTTCGGCGCCTTGCCCGAACGCCGCGCCGCCTTCGACCCGCGCGCCGACGCGCGCGCGCGCCAATATCAGGCCGACCGCAGCGACCGCACGCTGATCCACAAGGGCCCGGCCGAGCAGGCGGAACTCCGCGTCTATTGGCCGGCGCGCGACGACAGCGATCTCGCCGAGTCGATGCAGCTCAACCTGCTGACGCGCGTGATGCAGCTAATGCTGACCGAGGAACTGCGCGAGCGGCTCGGCGAAAGCTACAGCCCGCGCGCCGCGGCGAGCCTGTCCGACGAGTTTCCGGGCTATGGCCATCTCTTCGCCGCGAGCAATGTCGATTACAAGGATCTCGCGACGACGCGCGCGGCGATCTTTGCGATCGCGAAGGAGCTGCGCGACAAGCCCGTCGACGCCGACCTGCTCGACCGCGCGCGGCGGCCGCTGGTCGAGGCGATGGTGAAGGCGCGGCGCGAGAACAGCTATTGGCTGAACTATGTCGCCGAAGCCGCGACCCATGCCGACCGCCTCGACCGCAGCCGCAACGGGATCGCCGAGGTCGAGGCGGCGACGCCCGCCGAGCTGCAGACGCTCGCGCGCCGCTACCTCGTCGACGACAAGGCGCTGGTGATCAGGGCGGTGAGCGACAAGGCGGGACGCTGACCAGCCGGGTGTGGGCGAAAGCCGACCTATCTTTCGTCACCCCGGACTTGATCCGGGGTCCATTTACGCAGCGTGGAAGGAATGAATTCCGGATCAAGTGCGGGATGACGAAGGTAGGAGACGTCAGCTTCCCACCCCATTCTAGCCAATCGGTCCCGATCCGGATGAAATGACAGGAAACGACCGATTGCGGACGTATCAAACCTGATTAAGGTGTCCGTCATGATGCCCGCTTCGCGACGCGCAAAGGAATAGTCGCATGCAATTTTCCCTTGTGGTCGCAACGCTAATCTTGGGGGTTCTCTTCACGTACGTTTTGACCAGCAAACTTTTGTGGGGACGTGCGCTGCCGAAATCATTGTCGGGAGCCATAGGTCTGACAGTTGGCGCTATAATTTTGATCGCCTTTTTCGATGCGTCTTGGTGGAACGTATCGCCATCTCTTCTTGCCGCTCTGTTTTTGCTGTGCGGACATCTGATCCGCAGGCGCGATCAAAACGACGCAAGCCAGAAGAGCTAGTAGATCCGCTTCCCACCCCGTTTTCGCCGTCCGGCGAAGTTCGGGCCGCGATGGCAGAAAACGACCGGTTGCGATCATTGCGTCGCGGGGCAGCCTCGAATGTCGTTCCAATATTCGTCGTGGACGTCGGCGTCGATTTCCACCGGCATAGAACTTGATGGATACAGCCGGTCTTGGCCATCTTTTCGGGGACCGGAGATCCAAAACTGGTCGCCTGTCTCGGCGTCAAAATAGTTGGCCTTGAAACCTTGGCCACCCAGTCGCTGAAACGTGCGCGCTCCGTAGTAGATTGACTGGCCAGTTTTTGAATAAGTTACGCGACCGATTCTTGCCGGCCCATTGAGGCCTGCCGATTTGTCTTCGATATACATTATCCGCGTCTTCTTGGCGCTCATTGTGCCGGGCCTCCCTGGACAATAGCCATATCAGCGCGATGGCGGCTTTCCACCCCATTCCGCCAATTCGCAACCAGCTGCCACCTCTCCTCCCCAAAAATCCGACTATGCCCTTGGAACCGGCGGCAAATACGGGCATCGTCGGCGGGACGGATCGAAACGCGCCGACCTGGCGTTCCGATTCCGAAGGTCAAGACAGGGAGCAGCAAGATGACGACGCGTTCGCACCATAAGCATTTCATCGCCGGGGGCCTTGTCCTCGCCGGGGCGCTGGCGCTCGCGGGCTGCGCCGGGATGGGCGGGAAAACGACGAGCACGCTGCCGCCCGCCGACGCCTATGCCCAGCTTACCGATTCGAAAGGCGCCGACCGCGGCCGCGCCGACATTTACCGCGATGGCAGCGGCCTGCGCGTCGAACTCGTCGCGCGCGGCTTCGGCCCCGGCACCTATGGCATGCACGTCCATGCGGTCGGCCAGTGCACGCCGCCCGACTTCGCGAGCGCGGGTCCGCACTGGAACCCGACCGGCGCGCAGCACGGCCGCGAAAATCCGATGGGCGCGCACCATGGCGACCTGCCCAATCTCGTCGTTGAAACCGACCAGATCGGCCGCGCGACGCTGCACCTCGTCGGATCGCGCTTCGAGGGCGACGGCGGGCTGCTCGATGCCGATGGCGCGGCCTTCGTCATCCACGCCGGGCCCGACGATTACAAGACCGACCCCAGCGGCAACAGCGGCGGCCGCGTCGCGTGCGGCGTGATCGTCCGCGGCGACGGCGAGTAACGCCGCCGCCCGCGCGCCGGCCCTAGGGTCAGGACCCTAGGCTGGCGCGCCCGCCGCGGCGGCGCGCTCGGCGATCGTCGCTTCGGCCTGCGGCACCGCGCGATAGGCATAGAGCAAGAGCGCGACCGCGACCGGCGCGACGCCGATCAGTGACAAGATGCCCGTGCGCAGGTCGCCGACGGGCTTGCCGTCCACCATCGTGCCGGCAAGGTCCGAAATCTGCCCGACCATATAGGGGCCGAACGACAGGCCGACGAGCGTGGTGCCGAGGAAGAAGGCGGCGGTCGCGGTGCCGCGCATTCGCGGCAGCACCAGATCTTGCGTCGTCGCCGCGGCCGCGCCGAGCGCTGCCGCGCCGAGCATGCCGGCGAGGAAGTTCATGACATAGAAGAGCGTCGAATTTGCGGTCGTATAGCCGATCCAGATCGGGATGATCGGCGCGACGACGCCGAACAGGACCATCAGGATGCGTCCCGCCGGGTTTTTCGCGCGCAGATGATCGGCGACGCGGCCGCCGATGATCACCCCGACGAAGCCCGCGACCGCGCCGTTCGCGCCGAGGATGAAAGCGAGTTCCTGCTTGGGCAGCCCGAGCACGATCTCGGCATAGGGCGCCGACCAGAAGGCGAGCGCATAGGCCGCGAGCGCGACGAGGCCATAGCCCAAAGTCGTGCAGAGGAAGGCCGGGGTGCCCCAGATCAGCCGGAAGGTCGCGGGGTCGTGCGCGCGCAGCGTGCAGGCCCAGGAAAACACCGCATAATAGCCGACCCCGACCGCCGACCATTGCGGGAAATTGCCGGTCAGTTCGATCATCCACCAGGCGAAGGCGCCGATTGCGGCGGCGAAGCCGAGGTTGATCGCCAGCGCCGCGGGGCCGCGCTTCGCGGCGCCGACCAGCGTCAGCGGCGGCACGATCATCGACAGGTCCTTGCCGAATTCGCGGAACGGGGCCGGCGAACTCGGGCTCGGGGTCCCGTCCATCGCCCCGCGCACCGGTTCGCGCAGGCTCGCGACCCACAGCGCAAGCAGCAGGCCGGGGATGCCGACCGCGAGGAAGGCCGCCTGCCAGCCGACAAGGCCGATCGGCCCGCCGGCGGGATAGGCATTGTTCCACGCCTCGACGATCAGCGCGCCGATGAACAGCGACACGCCGCCGCCGAGATAAAGCCCCGACGAATAGATGGCGAGCGCGGTCGCCTTTTGCCGTTTGGGGAAATAGTCGGAGATCAGCGAATAGGCGGTCGGGCTCGCGGTCGCCTCGCCGACGCCGACCCCCATGCGCGCGAGCGTCAGGGTGAACTGGTTATAGGCGAGGCCCGAAAAGGCGGTCATCGCCGACCACAAGGTCAGCCCGATCGACAGCAGCTTGACGCGGTTCCAATTGTCGGCGAGCCGGCCGAGCGGAATGCCGAACAGCGCATAGAATACCGCGAAGGCGGCGCCGCCGAGGAAGCCCATGTCGCCATCGGAGAGGCCGAGGTCGGCCTTGATATCGACCGCGAGGATACTGATGATCTGCCGGTCGATGAAATTGAGGATATAGACGACGACGAGCACCGACAGGACGTACCAGCTGTAACCGGTGGCTTTCGGCTCGGCGGCGGCGGGCGCGCCCGGCATGTCGTTTTCGCTGGCGGTATCGGCCATCTGGCAACCCTCTCCCTCACCCATTATCTCTTTTGTCGCCCATGGCTAGCAGAGCCGGACGCGGGCGCAAGTTGAAAGTCGGTTCAACTTTATACGGAGGCAAATCGAATATGCGTGAAGATGGTGAAATTGCGAAACCCGCGATCCTCTTCCTCTGCCTCGGCAACATCTGCCGCTCGCCGCTCGCCGAAGGTGCTGCGCGCGCCGCTTTCGCCCGCGCCGGCATCGACGCCACGCTCGATTCGGCGGGCACCGGCGACTGGCATGTCGGCCACGCCCCCGACCGCCGCGCGCAGGCCGAAGCACGCCGCCGCGGCATCGACATTTCGAAGCTGCGCGCGCGCCAATTGGCGCCCGATGACTTCTATAATTTCGACCTGATCCTCGCCGCCGACGAGACGAACCTGCGCGATGCGCGGGCGATCCGCCCGGCCGATGCGACCGCCGACCTCCGGCTGATGCTCGACCTCATCCCCGATCGCAAAGGGCAGGGCGTGACCGATCCCTATTACGGGAAGGATGACGGCTTCGCATCGACGTGGGAGGATGTCGATGCGATCGCGTCGGCGCTCGTCGCCGAATTTTCGCCCAAGGGGTAACGCGCCACCGGATGATAGCGCGAGCCGCCATGGCCCATCTCGCTTTCGTACAGCGTGACATGGCCGAATTCGAACGGCGGGCTCGCCAGATCGCTGTTCAGCGCAAGAAAGGGTGCGACCGGCCCCGATCCGCGGTTCAGCCGTGCCAGCGTGACATGCGGCATGAAGGCGCGTGTTTCGGGTGCAACCCCGACGCGCGCGAGCAACTGGTCGACCTTGCGGTGCAGTGCGCCAAGCGGCTCGTGCGGCTCCACTCCCGCCCACAGCATATGCGGCCGCCCCTGCCGTTCGAACAGGTCGACGCCGGCGAGCCGCGCCGTGACCGCGGGCGCGTAAATTGCGCCCAGCGCCGCCGCGATATCTTCGGCGCGGTGGCGATCGACCTCGCCGATGAAGCGCAGCGTCAGGTGAAGCTGCTCGTCACTTTGCCAGCGCGCGCCCGAAACGCCGTGCATCGCGGCGATCAGCGTTTCGCGGATGGCGCGCGGCGGGCGCAGCGCGACGAACAGGCGGTGCGTGGACATGCTCGCAACATAAGCGGCGATGTTCCGGGCCGCGACCCCTGTTCGCACGCGGGACAATAATATTGCTGGAATATTGCTGATGTCCGGTTTCGCTTGAAACGCGCGGGCAAACCCCCGATATTGTCGATACGGCCGGTATGGGCTGGCCAGTTATGGAGATGCAAAATGGCGAATTGGAACGACCCCAATATGGCGGCTTCCGGTTTCGGGGCCGGCGCGAACGCAATGGACCAGGCCGTCGATGCCGGTCTGCGGTCGTACATGCTGTCGGTTTACAACTATATGGGTTCGGGCGTGCTGCTGACCGGCATCGTCGCGATGCTGGCCTTCAACAGCGGCTTTACCGCTTCGCTGATCGGCAGCCCGCTGATGTGGGTGGTGATGCTCGCGCCGCTGGCCTTCGTGCTGGTGCTCAGCTTCGGCATCAACAAGCTCTCGACCGGCGCCGCACAGGCGCTGTTCTGGGTCTATGCCGCGGTGATGGGTCTGTCGATGTCGACGATCTTCCTTGCCTTCACCACGACCTCGATCGCGACGACCTTCTTCGCGACCGCTGCGGCCTTCCTCGGTCTCAGCCTCTATGGCTATACGACCAAGAAGGACCTGTCGGGCTTCGGCACCTTCCTGATCATGGGCGTCGTCGGCATCCTCGTCGCGATGGTGATCAACATGTTCGTGCAGTCGAGCGCGCTCAGCCTCGCGATCAGCGTCATCGGCGTGCTGCTCTTCGCGGGCCTCACCGCCTATGACACGCAGAAGATCAAGAGCATGTATTTCTATGTCCGCGGGACCGACTTTGTCGGCAAGTCGGTGATCATGGGCGCGCTGACGCTCTATCTCGACTTCGTCAACATGTTCACCTTCCTGCTCAACCTCCTGGGCAGCCGCGAATAAGCGGACCGGACACGGACGACATCAACGAGCCCGGCGGAGCGATCCGCCGGGCTCTTCCTTTTTTGGGCGCTCCGAACCGCCGTTCGACCGACGTGCGTGCATTATTCGAATAAAACCCCTTGCCAAGCATGCGCTACAAATGTAGCACGCTACAAATGTAGCGCATGAGGTGATTCGAATGCTGTCCAGTCTGCCCCCCCGCGAACGCGAAATCGTCGATATATTGTACGAGCGCGGCGCGTCGACGGTCACCGAGATCGGCGACGCGCTGGCCGATCCGCTGTCGGGCTCGGCGATCCGCGCGATGCTGAAGCGGCTCGAGACCAAGGGCTTCGTCGTGCGTGAGGGATCCGAACGCGGCTTCGTCTATGCGCCGAGCGTGTCGGACAAGACCGCGCGCAAGTCCGCGCTGAGCCAAGTCGTGCGCGTCTTCTTCAACGGATCGGCGACGAGCGCCGCGGCGGCGCTGCTCGGGATGCAGGACGAGATGACGGGTGACGAGCTCGACGAGCTAGAAAAAATGATCGCCAAGGCACGCGAGGGGAGAGGGTGATGCTGACTGCCGCCATGCTGCTGGGCCTTGCCTGGAAATCACTCGTCGTCGCGGCGCTGACGCTCGCGCTGCTCCGCCTCGCGCGGGCGCGCTCGGCGGGCGAGCGGTCGATGATCGCGCACGCGGGGCTCGCCGCGCTGCTCGCGCTGCCCGCCGCGATCCTGCTGCTGCCGCAATGGGCGCCGCTCCCCGCGAGCTGGTTCGCGGCGCCCGCTCTCGAAACAGGGGCAACCGGGGGATCGGCGATCGATCCGGCCGCCGCCGCGACTTCAGTCCCTGTCGTGGTGGAAGGCGCCGGATCGACGTCGATCATTCTCGACTGGAGCGCGCTTGCGCCCTTTCTCTATCTTGTCCCGCTCGTCTTGCTGTGTGGAGTGATGGCGCTGGCGGTGGTGCGGCTGTTCGCGATGCGCGGGCGCGCCGAAATCCTGATCGAGGGATCGTGGCTCTCGGCGCTTGCCGAAGCGCAGCGGCGCATGGGGTTCAAGCATGGCACCGCGCTCTTGGTCAGCAAGGAACTGCGTTCGCCGATCAGCTGGGGGGTGCTGCGCCCGACGATCGTCCTGAGCCCGAAGGCCGTCGCGGCGGCGGGCGAGGCGGAGGCGATCATCGCGCACGAACTGGCACATGTGGCGCGGCTCGACTGGGCGAAGCTGCTTGGTGCACGGGTCGCCTGCGCGGTCTTCTGGTTCAATCCCCTGGTGTGGGTGCTGGCGCGCGAAAGCCATCAATTGCGCGAGGAAGCCGCCGACGACGCGGTGCTGATGGCCGACATCGACGGCCCCGACTATGCGACGCTCCTCGTGGGCGCGGCGCGCCACGACAATCAGGGCACGCTGCTTGCGGCGCATGGCGTCGCGCCGGGCAAGGACAGCCTGAAGCGCCGGATCACCCGCGTGCTCGACGGCAGCCTGCGGCGCGGCCCGGCGAGCGCGAGCTGGATGCTGATGAGCCTTGTCGTGCTCGCCGGCGTCACCGCCCCGCTCGCCGCCTTTTCGGCGACGGCCAAGCCCGAGGCGGCGGCGGGCGTCCACCCTGTCGCCGCCTCGACCTCCAAGACGGCGACGACTGTGACGTCGCGGTCGGCAGCCGCGACCAAGGATGCTGTGGTCGAGGGGGCAGCGACGGCCAACGCGAAGCCGCTCACCGCCGAGCAGCTCGTGGGCATGCGCGCGGTCGGCGTGACTCCCGAATATGTCGAGAAATTGCGCGAGAACGGCGGATCGATGGATGCCGACGACATCATCTCGGCCAAGGCGAGCGGGATCGATCCCGCCTATATCCGGCAGATGCGCGGCGTCATTCCGGGCGCCGATTTCGATGATCTGGTTGGCGCGCGCCACGTCGGGGTCGATGCGGCCTTTGCCCGCGAAATGCGCTCGCACTTCCCCTCCGTGGGAATCGACGATCTGATCGCGCTGAAGGCGGTGGGGGTCGACCGCGATTTCGTCACCGAGATGAAAAGGTCGGGCGTCAGGATGCGCGACGCCGACGATGCGATCGAACTGCGCGCGGTCGGCGCGTTCCGGCCCGCGGCGAAGCCTCGCCCGGCAGCGCCGCCACGGCCTGCCGCGAAGGCGGTGCGCGGCGGCGATGTCGCCGTCATCGACATGGAACGCGGCGTGATCGAAGCGCGCCGCGCCGATGGCCGCACCGCCCGCATCGAAATACCCGCAACGCCCGAGCCCCCCGCACCGCCGACGGGCCCCGACGACTGACGCCCGGACGTTCGTCCGAACGCACCGACGATTGATCGAAACCTTGTTTGAAAAACGCCGCTGCGGCGGCGAGCGATGACGCTCGCCTGGCGCACGGAGGGAGGAGTGCACCACATGAAGGCCCTGAATTTTGCTGGCGTTACCGCGCTGTTGTCGATCCTCGCCTGTTCGGCGCCGACCGCCGCCGCCAACCCGCTGGTGCTGACCGACGTGCGCTGGATCGCCGAGCCCGCGGGCGGCAAGAAAAGCGCGCCGCGCATCCGCATCCAGCACCGCAAGTCGAGCAGCGACCAGAGCTTCGACGGATCGCGACCCTATTTCGCCAATGCCGAGGCGGCGCTGCGCCGCAAGACACCCGGACCCGTCAGCTTTCAGATCGCGCACGACGCGGGCACGCTGTCGTGCACCGGCACACTGACAGGGTCCTTCGAAGGGCAAGGCGCGTGCCGCTTTACCTCCGATCCCGCGTTCGAGAGGGCCCTCGGCGAGCGCGGCCTCGCACCCGGCCAGCGTTCGTCGCTGCTCGCGATGCTCCTCGTCGATGCCTCGATCGAGCTGGCCGACGGGCTGACGCGCGAGGGCGTGCGGCCGAAGGACGCCGACGACCTGATCGCGGCCGCCGCGCTCGAGGTGCGGCCCGAATATGTGCGCGACCTCAAGTCCGAGGCGCTTGTGCTGACCGATGTCGAGGATGCCATCGCGTGCAAGGCGCTTGGCGTCGACGGCGCTTATGTGCGCGGGCTCGCCGCGGCGGGGTACCGGAAATTGAGCGCCGACGAGGTCGTCGGCATGAAGGCGATGGGCGTGACGGGCGAATATGCGCAAGCGATGAACCGCGCGGCGGGGGGAAAAGCGAAGTGAAACGATGGACCAGTCTCGCGGCGATCGCCGCCGCGCTTTCGACGCCGGCGCTGGCGCAGGAAACGCCCGTGCCGAGCGGCGACACGCCGCCGCCCGCCGCGACCGAGGTCGCGCCCACTGCGACGACCGCGGCACGGCAGCTCTATACCCCCGCCGATTTCGCGCGCTACGCGCCGGTCAACGCCTATGACATGCTGGTTCAGGTGCCGGGCTTCCAGATCCGCGACAGCGAGGAACTGCGCGGGCTGGGACAGGCGACCGGCAATGTGCTGTTCAACGGCAAACGGCCGTCGAACAAGGCCGACGATATGTATACCCAGCTGTCGCGCATCCCTGCGGGCAATGTCGAGCGGATCGAGATCGTCGATGGCGCGACGCTCGACATACCCGGACTGTCGGGGCAGGTCGCCAATATCGTCTATCGCGCCGACGGCATTTCGGGGCAATTCTCGTGGAAGCCGCAGTTTCGCCCGCATTATACCGACCCGCTGTTCACCCGCGGCGATGTGTCGGTGCGCGGGCGGTCGGGCGAGATCGAATATGAGGCGTCGCTCAACAACGACGATTCGGCGCGGAGCGGCGCTGGCGGCCCGACTTTGATCTATGACGGCGCGGGCAATGTCATCGAGCGGCGCAAGGACATCTGGCACACCCATTATGACACGCCGAAGCTGTCGGGGCGCATTACATGGGACCCCGCCGGCGACACCGTCGCCAATCTCGGCGGCCATTATCAGCGCAAGTACGACCGCTATTATGAGGATGGCGTCCGCAGCGGTCCGGGGCTGCCCGACAGCATCCGCACCGTGCGCGAAAATTCCGACAGCTGGAATTACGAGATCGGCGGCGATTACCAGTTCGGGCTGGGGCCGGGGAAGCTGAAGCTGATCGGGCTCCGTCGCTTCAGTCACGAACCCTATAGCCAGGAAATCGTGACGACGCCCGACGGTGGCGTCGCGACGGGCGACCGTTTCATGCAGACCGGCGACCTCGGCGAGACGATCGGGCGCGGCGAATATCAGTGGAAGATGTTCGGCGGCGACTGGCAGCTGTCGGGCGAGGCGGCGTTCAACACGCTCGACAATGTGGCGTCGCTCGCGGTGCTCGATCCCTCGGGCGACTTCGTCGATATTCCGTTCGAGGGCGGCACCGGCGGGGTGAGCGAGGATCGTTATGAAGGCTTGCTGAGCTTCGGCCGCAAGCTGACCGACAAGCTCAATTTTCAGATCATCGCGGGCGCCGAGCATTCGACGATCACCCAGACCGGCGTCAATGGCCTGACGCGTAGCTTCTTCCGGCCCAAGGGGTCGATTTCGCTCGCCTGGGCGCCCTCGGCCGATTTCGACATCTCGGTCAAGCTCCGGCGCCGGGTGCTGCAGCTTTCCTTCTACGACTTTCTCGCGCGCGCCTTCCTCAACGACGGCAACCAGAATGCGAGCAACAACGATCTGCGCCCCCAGCAGGACTGGACCTATGAGGGCGAGATCAACAAGAAGTTCGGCGCATGGGGGTCGACGAAGCTGATCTTCATCTACCGCGACGTCGAGGACCGGGTCGACGTGATTCCGATCGGCGAAACCGGCGAGGCGGTCGGCAATATCGCAAAGGCCAAGGCCGGCGCGATCGACTGGACCTCGACGATCAATCTCGACCCGGCGGGGCTGAAGGGGGTGCGGCTCAACACGCGCGTGCTGCTCCAGAAAAGCTCGCTGCGCGATCCCTTCACCGGCGAGAAGCGGCAATGGAGCGGCTTTACCGACACCGTCGTCGAACTGGGCCTGCGCCACGATATTCCCGCGAGCGACTGGGCGTGGGGCGGCGACCTCGAATATTCGCATTACCAGCCCAATTACCGCCGCAACCAGACCGACAAGGTCTGGGAAGGGCCGGTGTGGGCGTCGCTGTTCGTCGAGAACAAAGATGTGTTCGGCCTCACCGTCCGTGCCGAGATTGCGAACATGGTCAATGCGCGGTCGAAGCGCGACCGCACCGTCTATACCGGGGTGCGCGGCGACAGCCCGATTTCCTTCATCGAACAGCGCGACCGGCTGATCGGACCGATCTTCGCCTTTTCGGTGCGCGGGACGTTCTGAGGCGTTAGGAGGTCTCGGTGACGACGCGCCGCATCAAAATCTATTTCGACGGCGGATGCCGGCCCAATCCGGGAAAGATGGAAACCGCCGTCGTCACCGGCGGCGCGGCCGTCGTCGTGCGCGACGCGGGGATCGGCAGCAGCCAGGACGCCGAATGGCTGGCGCTGATCGCGGCGCTGCGGATGGCGCAGGACATGGAGCTCGCCCATTATATCCTGCTCGGCGATGCCGCGGCGGTGATCGAGCAGGCGAACGGTGTCGTTCGCGCGCGCGGCGAAGCGGCCGAGCATCTCGCCGCTTTTCGGGCGCTGGCCGGCGACGGGCCGATGCCCACGGTGCGCCATATCAAACGGACGCAGAATCTCGCGGGGATCGCGCTGGCGAGCGGACGGTAGCGCCCAGAAAGGCTGTCCAACGCCCAAACCAGTTGTTAAGCGACGCGCGCCTATCCTTGGCGGACTTAAAGGAAGCCGATCGCGTTGAAGCCGACCCATCCCTTGCCCGTTCACCACAGCTGGCCGCTGTACGAACGCGCGCGCTTTTTCGAATTGGGACAGCTGCACCGGTGCGAAACGCTCGACCCGATTCCCGACGTCGTCGATGTCGCGGCGCGGCTGGCGCCCGGGCGCGTCCGCGTCGGGCAATGGGAATGCGACCTCACCGACAACGACCGGCTGAGCTGGTCGGACGAGGTCTATGACATTTTCGGCATCCCGCGCGGAACGGCTGTCGCGCGCGCCGAAGCGGTGGCGCTTTATGCCGAGGGGTCGCGCGCGGTGATGGAGAAGCTCCGCGCCTATGCGATCAAGCATCGGCGCGGCTTCACGCTCGACGTCGAAATCTGCCCCGCGCGGGAGCCGCGCCGCTGGATGCGGCTGATCGCGGCCCCGGTGTGCGAGGGCGATCGGATCGTCAGGCTGCAGGGCCTCAAATTGCTCGTTCCGGGCTCGGCTGGCCCCGAATTTTGAACCGTTCGATCAACCGAGCCTGAGAAACAACCGTTCTGGCAGTATTGGGGGCGGCTTTCGTTGACGCGTCGGCGGCTTCGACGCAGTCGATCATCGGACCAGACGTTGAGGGCGCCGAAGGGCCAGCACGCCTGATTCTTCCATTCATTCCCGAAGGCATTTGCCCCGCATATGAAGTTTTTTAATCGGTTTGCGTCGGCCGCGCACAATATGGCCATCGACCTGGGTACCGTGAATACCGTCGTCTATGTGCGCGACAAGGGCATCGTCCTCAACGAACCGTCGGTCGTTGCGCTGGAAACGCGCGACGGCGTCCGCCGGGTCAAGGTCGTCGGCAACGAGGCCAAGCCGATGATGGGCAAGACCCCCGACAATATCCAGGCGATCCGCCCCTTGCGCGACGGAGTGATCGCCGACATCGACGTCGCCGAACAGATGCTCAAACATTTCATGGACAAGGCGCAGGGCGGCGCGAGCCGCTTCGTCCAGCGCAGCCATGTCGTGATCTGCGTGCCGTCGGGATCGACGATGGTCGAACGCCGCGCGATCCGCGACGCGGCGAGCAATGCGGGCGCGGCATCGGTGCAACTGATCGAGGAATCGCTCGCCGCCGCGATCGGCGCCGGCCTGCAGGTCGCCGAGCCGCGGGGCGCGATGGTCGTCGACATCGGCGGCGGCACGACCGAGGTCGCGGTGCTGTCGCTGAGCGGCATCGCCTACAGCAATTCGGTGCGCGTCGGCGGCGACAAGATGGACGACATGATTTCGTCGTTCATCCGCCGCAAGCATAATCTGATGGTGGGCGAAATGACCGCCGAGCGCGTCAAGCTGACGATCGGCTGCGCGACCCCGCCCACGGGCGACGGCCTGGTGATGGGGGTCAAGGGTCGCGACCTGGTGACCGGGCGCCCGGCCGAGGTGCGGGTGACCGAAGCCGAAATCGCCGAAGCGCTCGCCGAGCCGGTAGGGCAGATCGTCGGCGCGGTGCGCGCGGCGCTCGAACAGACGCCGCCCGAACTGTCGGCCGACATCATCGACGAAGGCATCACGCTGACCGGCGGCGGTGCGTTGCTGCGCCGCATGGACGAAGCTATCGCGCGCGCGACCGGCCTGCCCGTCGTGGTCGCCGACGACGCGCTGATCTGCGTTGCGATGGGCGCGGGGCGCGCGTTCGAGGACCGCACCTATCACGGCGTGCTGATCGCGGCTTAGTTCCGGTCAGGCGCAGGCGTCGATCGCGGCGAGGTGCTTCGCCTTTTCGGCGTCATCGAGGAACGAGCCGGTAAAGCTGTTGCGCGCGAGCGTGACGAGTTCGGCCTTCGACAGATCGAGCGCGTCGGCGACCGCGTGGTAATTGGCGTTCACATAGCCGCAGAAATAGCTGGGATCGTCGCTGTTCACCGTGGCTTTGAGGCCCGCGTCGAGCATGGCCCTCAGCGGATGGTCGGCGATGTCATCGACGACGCAGAGCTTGAGGTTCGAGAGCGGGCAGACGGTGAGCGTGACACCTTCGGCCGCGAGGCGCGCGACGAGCGCGGGGTCCTCAAGGCTGCGGTTGCCATGGTCGATGCGGTCGACCTTCAGGAGGTCGAGCGCCTCACGGACATAGTCGGGCGGACCCTCCTCGCCGGCGTGCGCGACGATCTTGAGCCCCAGTCCCTTCGCACGAACGAAGACGCGTTCGAATTTGGACGGCGGATGGCCGACTTCGGACGAATCGAGCCCGACGCCGTCGATGCGGTCGAGATACGGCAGCGCCGCGTCGAGGGTTGCTTCGGCTTCGGCTTCGCTCAAATGACGGAGGAAGCACATGATGAGTTTCGACGTCATGCCGTAACTGGCGGCCGCGTCGTCGAGCGCACGCACGATGCCCGCGATAACGGTCCCGAAGGCGACGCCCCGCTCCGTGTGTCCCTGCGGATCGAAGAAAATCTCGACGTGCCGGACATTGTCGGCGTTGGCGCGCGCGAGATAGGCGGCGGTCAGGTCATAAAAATCCTGCTCGCGGTGGAGCACGCCCATGCCCTGATAATAGATATCGAGAAAATCCTGAAGGTTCGAAAAAGCATAGGCCGCGCGCACTTCCTCGACGCTGGCGAAGGGGATGGCGACCTGGTTGCGCTGCGCGAGTTCGAACATGAGCTCGGGTTCGAGCGAGCCTTCGATATGGAGGTGAAGCTCGGCCTTGGGCAGCCGGGCGATGAAGGCGGCGCGTTCCGCGCGTGAGGCGAAGCCGTCAGCCACCCGGCACCTACGCTTGCCCGAGGATGATCGCCGCCTCGGGCTTGTGGCGGCGGATTTCCTCGACCGTCAGCCCATCGATCTCGTGCGGGAAGATCAGCCACCGGTCGGTTTCGTGGACGAAGAAATCGGGACGGAGGTCGGTGACGTTGCGCCCCGGCTTGAACCACACGGTCGCGATGCGGATGTCGCGCGGCATATTGTGGCGGCAGCGCGCCTTGAGCTCGGCGATGAAGGCGCGAATGCTGCGGCCGCTGTCGAACACATCGTCGATGATGAGCAGCCGGTCGTCGGGGTTCAGCGTGTCGATCAGATAGCCGAGGGCGAAGACCTTTACCTGCGGATCCTGCTGGTCGATGCCTTTGTAGGAGGAGGTGCGGATCGCGATATGGTCGCAGTGATGGCCGTGATAGTCGAGCAATTCCTGCACCGCGATCCCGACCGGCGCCCCGCCGCGCCAGATGCCCACGAGGTGCGTCGGCTTGAAGCCGCTGTCCACCACCTGCATGCCGAGGCGCAGCGAGTCGGCGAGCAGATCGTTCGCGCTGATGAAGATTTTCTCGGCGGTCATGAGCTGCGGATTAATCCTCCGGGCGGGAGGCCGCAAGACGCGGCGGCTTTGGCGTGGTTTTCAGACGTTCGTCACCCCGGACTTGATCCGGGATCCACCGCAACATTGAAGTCATGGACCCCGGATCAAGTCCGGAGTGACGATGAAAGAAACATCCTCCCTGTGCCGAAGGCATGGGGAGGTGGCAGCGCGAAGTGCTGACGGAGGGGCCTATGGCGCACCCGTCGCGGCCCCTCCACCACCGCCTGCGGCGGCGGTCCCCCTCCCCATGGCCTGCGGCCACAGGGAGGATTGGCAACTTCCGGCCGTCAGCCGCCCTCAACTCTTTCCGTCCTATTTCCGCGCCGCCGCACTCTTGTCGCGGATCGCCTTGAATTCGCTGCCCGCCTTCCAGCCGGGCCAGCGCGCCGAGCGCGCGAGTTCGTCACCGATCTGGTAGAAAATATCGATGTCCTGCACCGCGCCGTGGAGGTTCCAGTCGGGCCCCCAGGCGTCGCATGCCTGATGATAGCATTTGCCCGTATAGGCATCGACCCACTTCTGGCCCGCTTGCTTGCCGCCCTCGACCAGATCGGACGCGCCCGCGATGCCCATCATCAACAGGACGGGAACGCCGCGCTTGGCAAGGCTGAAATGATCGGCGCGATAGAAGAGGCCGCGTTCGGGAAGGCTCTCGGGTGTCACGCTGCGCCCCTGCGCCGCCGCAAAGCGTGCGAGATCGTCTTCGAGCGTGCCCTGTCCCTTGCCGACGAGGACGACGTCCTTGGCGCGGCCGGCGGTCTGGAGAATGTCGAGGCCAAGGTTGGCGACGGTCTTCTCGAGCGGGAAGATGGGTTTTTCGGCATAGGCTTCGGACCCGAGCAGGCCGCGTTCCTCGGCGGTCCAGAAAGCGAAGGCGATCGTGCGATCGGGCGGCGGCGCCGCCTTGAACAGCCGCGCGATCTCGAACAGCCCCGCGACGCCGAGCGCGTCGTCATTGGCCCCCGCGCGATAGATGCGGCCCTGCGCGTCGGGCGGACCCTCGCCATAGGCGTCCCAGTGCGCGCCATAGATGACGACCTCGTCGGGCCGCTTGGCGCCTGAAATCTTCGCCAACACATTCTGGCTCTGCACCACCTCCTGCGTCACGGGGATCGCGGCGTCGAAGCCGGTGCCGAGGTCGATCGGCTTGAAATCCTTGCGGCGTGCCGCGACGCGCAGTTTCTCCAGATCCTGCCCGGCATCGGCGAACAATTTCGCCGCCGTCTCGCCCGAGATCCAGCCCTGCAGCGCGAGGCTCGTCACCTTTTCGGGCGGGACGACGAGGCCGTAATTTTCGCCGCCGGCGCTTTTGACGACATTCCATCCATAGCCGACGCCCTCGGTATCGTGGACGATCAGCGCCGCGATCGCGCCGCGGCGGGCGGCTTCCTCGAACTTGTAGGTCCAGCGGCCGTAATAGGTCATCGTCCGCCCTCCGAACTTGCCGAACGCAACCTCGCCCTTCGCCGCGACGAAATCGGGGTCGTTGATCAGGAAGACCGCGACCTTGTCCTTGAGATCCTGCCCCTTGAAGTCGTCCCAGCCGCGTTCGGGGGCGCTGACGCCGTAACCGACGAAGACCATCGGCGCGTTCGCGACGACCGCACGGTCCTTGGGCTGGAGCGTCGAGACGTAGATGTCCGTGCCGAAGGTCAACGGCGTCGCGACGCCCTTGCGGTCGAAGGCGAGCGTTTCGGGCGTGCCGAGGCGCGTGTGGAGCAGCGGCACCGGCTGAGTCCAGCCGCCGTCGACGCCCGCGGGTTCGAGCCCCATCGCCTCCAGCCGCCCGATCAGATAGCCGATCGTGCGTTCTTCGCCAACCGTGCCTGGGGCGCGGCCCTGAAACTGGTTGGACGCGAGCGTGCGCACGGTTTCGGTTAGGTTGGCGGCGTCGATCCCCGTTTGCGCCGAGGCCGGCGCGGCGAAGGCGGTCGAGAGAAGGAGGGCGGCGGCAAGGTGCGTTTTCATGAGGCTTTCCGGTTTGTCAGCGATCGAGGCAGCGTTTGAGATAGGCGCGTGCGCCGTCGAAGTCGCGCATTTCCATCTTCATCGGTGCGGCTTTTTCCACGGTCAGCGCGAGGGTGAACTGGGCGGGGAATTTGTCCAGATTTTCGACATGGCCCAGCGCGACATCGTGCCACATGCGGTCTTCGCCGATCGGGTAGCTCGTCACTTCGACCTCGCCATCGCCGATGCCGGTGACCGCAAGCCTTGCCTTGCGCGGTTTGAGCTCGCGGCTTTCGTCCTTTTCGAGCGGCTTGGGGTCGCCGGCCCGGGCGCGGTCCGAAATGGCGAGTTTCATGTTGGACGTGTCGCTCGCGACCGCGAACATCCAGCTACGCTCGGCGTCGGCGGGATCGGTCCATGTCACAGCGCATTGCATCTGGCCGCTCCACGGCGGGTCGGCAGCCTCGGCCGGTTGCGTTGCGACGAGCAGGAATAGGACGGGCAGGGTGGAGAGGCTCATGGGGCGCTTTCATCTGATATCGCGGGCAGCCTAGGGGCTTTCCGATGGCGATAGAAGCACATAGGCGCGTTTGAGCGCAAGAAACGGAGCGCGGCGATCGCGCCGCGGCGCCATGATCGCGGTATGACGACAGACCGAAACATCAAGTGCGCGCCGGCGGCGACCGACGGGCTTGGCGAAACGCTCGACCGCGAGGGATGGGCGGTGCTGCCGGGGCTGATCGATACAGCGGCGTGCGACGGCCTCGCCGCGCTCTATGACGCGCCTGCGGGATTTCGCAGCCATGTTCACATGGCGCGGCACGGCTTCGGGCGCGGCGAATATCGCTATTTCGCCTATCCGCTGCCGCCGCTGGTCGAGGCCCTGCGCGGGATGCTCTATGCGCGGCTCGCGCCGATCGCGAACCGCTGGCACGAACGGATGGGAATGGCGGTGCGCTTTCCGGCCGATCATGCCGAATTCCTCGCGCGGTGCCGCGATGCGGGACAGCGCCGGCCGACGCCCCTGCTGCTGCAATATGGCGCGGGCGATTATAATTGCCTGCACCAGGATCTCTATGGCGAACATGTCTTTCCGTTGCAGGTCGCGGTGCTGCTGTCGGCGCCCGGCGAGGATTTCACCGGCGGTGAGTTCGTGCTGACCGAACAGCGCCCGCGGATGCAATCGAGGGTCGCGGTCGTGCCGCTGGCGAAGGGCGACGCGGTGGTCTTCGCGGTGAACGCGCGGCCGGTCCGCGGGAGCCGCGGCGACTATCGCGTGGCGATGCGCCACGGGGTGAGCGCCATCGGGTCGGGGCGGCGGCACACGCTCGGCGTGATCTTCCACGACGCGGCGTGAGGGGCGCGGGACGGGTCGAAAGGGCGAGGGTAACGGCGGCTAATGGCCGAGTAGCCGCCATTTAATCCTCCCTGTGCCGAAGGCATGGGGAGGGGGACCGCGCCAGTAGGGCGTGGTGGAGGGGCAGCGACGGTGCGCCATTAGCCCCTCCGTCAGCGCTTCGCGCTGCCACCTCCCCATCGCCGCGCGACAGGGAGGAACTTAGGGCAGCAATCCACCCCTAAGCAGCCCTGATCGATTGCCCGGCTATTGCCCCGCGGTGTCCGCCGCCGGGCGCGTCCAGCCCTTCCGATACTTCTCGAACCAGGCGAGGATCGCCGAGGCCTTGGCGGCCGATTGCGACGGGCGCGCGGCGATGCCGCCGTGGCTGGCGCCGGGCACCTTGACGAGCGCGGTGGGCACGCCGCGGAGGCGGAGCGCGGTGTAATATTGTTCGGATTCGCTGACCGGGGTACGGTAATCCTCGGCGCCGACGACCACCATCGTCGGGGTTTCGACATTGCCGACGAGCGACAGCGGCGAGCGCGCCCAGAAGAGTTCGGGCTTTTCCCACGGCTCGGCGCCGAGCCAATAGGGGCCGAAGAAGCCGGGACCGTCGGCGGTGAGCGCCTGTGTCGTCCAGTTGATCACCGGCTTTTGCGTGACCGCGGCCTTGAAGCGGTTGGTCTTGCCGACGATCCAGCTGGTCAGCACGCCGCCGCCCGAGCCGCCGGTGACGAACAGCGCGTTCGGGTCGGCGACGCCAAGCTCGATCGCGCGGTCGACGATGCTGATCAGGTCGAAATAGTCGTTGCCGGGATAGGCCTTGTCGATCTCGTTCGCGAAGGCCGCGCCATAGCTGGTCGAGCCACGCGGATTGGCCGAGAGCACGGCATAGCCCGCGGCGGCATAAAGCTGGTTGTCGGTTGCGAAATGCGGGCCATAGGCCGCGAACGGCCCGCCATGGATTTCGAGGATCAGCGGCACGCGCTGGCCTTCGACATGGCCGGGCGGCAGCGTCAGCCAGCCCTCGATCGTCTTGCCGTCATGGCTGGAGGCGACCGTGATCTTGCGGACTTCGCCGAGCGACTTCACTTCGCGAAGCGAGCGGTTGAGGTCGGTGAGGATGCGCGCGTTGCCGCCGCGCATCAGCTGCACCTCGGCGGGGCGCGTCGCGGTGCCGCCGGTGAAGGCGATCGCGCCGCCGTCGGAAACGCTGAAGCTGCCGCCGGTATAGGGGCGGTCGAGCCCGCCACCCGACAGGCCGGTCGCGGCGGTGCGCACGCCTCCGTCGAGGCCGATGCGTGCGACCTTCGTTTCGCCATGGTCGTCATACTGCGCATAGACCGACTTGCCGTCACCGGCCCACTCGATCGCGTCGATGCCATAGTCCCAATCGGCGGTCAGGCTGCGTTTACCCGAGCCATCGCGGTTCATGACGTAGAGCTGGCTGTTCTCATAGGCGCGCAAATTGTCGTCGAAGCCGAGCCATGCGATCTTGCCGCCGTCGGACGAGACGAGCGGGTTGGCGTCGGGACCGTTGCGGTCGGTGAGTGCGGTGACTCCCCCGCTTGCCACGTCGAGCGCATAGACCTCGCTTTCGACCGGATCGCGCTCCCAGTCGGGGCGGCGGTTGGCGGCGAAATAGAGCGTGCGGCCGTCGCGCGACCAGCTCAGGGGGCCGCCATCGTGATAGGGGCCGAAGGTCAGCTGGCGCGGCGCGCCGCCGGTGGCGGGGACGAGGAAGATTTTTTCGAAGCCGGGTTCGAGATAGCCCTCGCCATCGGCGCGATAGGTGAGGAGGTCGCGGATCTCGAGCGGTTCGGCCCATTTCGCGCCTTCGGGCTTGTTCGCGGGGGCGCTGCCGAATTTCGGCCCCTCGTCCTTGACGAGCATCGTGTAGGCGATCGAGCGGCCGTCGGGTGACCAGGCGATGCTCGACGGGCTCGTCGGAAGGCCGGTGAGGCGAACCGCCTCGCCGCTCGCCATCCAGCGCACCCAGAGCTGCGCGCTGCCGCCCTCGGTCGAGGCGAAGGCGAGGCGTTTGCCGTCGGGTGACCAGCGCGGCGAAAAGGCACCGCCCTGCCGGCCGGCGACCGGCGTTTCCGCGCCGGTCTGGGTGTCGATCAGCCAGATCGAGCTGACCGCGCGGTCGCTCATGATGTCGTTCGCGCGGCGGACATAGGCGATGTGGCGGCCGTCGGGGCTGATCTGCGGATCGGCGGCGATCGCGAGGTCGAAAAGATCGGCGCCGGTGAAGCGGCGGTTGGGAGCCAGCCTGGCGCTGCCGACCGCGGAGCCCGACATGGCGGCGGGCGTTTCGGACGGCGCGGCGGTTTCGGCGGGCGGGGTGGCGGGTGGCTGTTCCTCCTGCGCAAGCGTGATCTGCGAGGTGAGGGCGAGAAGGCTCGCCCCGAACAAGGCCAGTTTGCGCATGAAATACTTCCCCTTTTTTAATTGGGGGTGGTCTGTATCTTTTGGGGATGCGGGTCAACCGCCTGACGACAGGACGCTATCCGTCCCTGCCGTAGACGTCGTTGCGGAAGGCGATGCCGCGCTCGGTCGCCATCGCGGTGATATAGGTGAGGTAGACGGGAACCTCGACCGGCAGCGGCACCGCCTGTTCGGGAGTCTTCGACTTGGTGTTGATCGAGCGGTGGAGCAGCCACTGGCCGAGCTTGGCCGCATTTTCGAGGCGGATGCAGCCGTTCGAGAAATGGCGGTCGGGCTTGCCGAGCAGCGCCCGGTCGGGGGTGTCGTGCAGATAGATGCCTTCGTCGTTGGGGAAGAGGAATTTGACCTTGCCCATCGAATTGCTGCGCCCGGGCAGTTCGCGGAGGCGGAGCAGCCGATCGCCCGAGGCGACCGCGGGCCAGTCGATCTCGGACGATTTGAGCGTGCGCGGGTTGGGCCCCCAGTCGGAGAGCGCCTCCATGCGCAGCGACGCGAGGCTGCGGCCCGCGAGCACCTTGGGCGCGATGCTTTTCTGCGCGAGATAATCGGGGACGTTCCAATAGGGATTGAGGATCGCCCATTGCAGCTTGCCCGCGAGCATCGGCGTCTGCGTTTCGGGGGCGCCGACGACGACCTTCATCATTCCCACGCGCTTGCCCGCGCCATAATACCAGAGCTGACCCGACGAGGCGTCGACGACGACATGATGCGTGTAGGGGCCCGGCAGGATTCGCGCGCGGTCGAGGTTGAGGCGAAGGCGGTCCATCGCCTCCTCGGACACGCCGCCGCCCTGCGCGCGGCGCATGAGGGCGCGGAGGCGGACATAATGTTCGCTCATCCAGCCCATATTTTTCATATAGGCGCCGAAATCCTTCGGAAAGGCCGCGGCGCGGAGGATGGTTTCGGTGTCTGCCTTCTTCGGCCTCAGCGACTTGTCGGCATATTCCATCTCCGCATCGCCCGGCCGCCGCATGTCGCGGACATAGCGCGCGAAGGCGGCCGACAACTCGACCTCGGCGCGCGCAAGGGCGCGGGCATCGCCGCCGCGAGAACGGGCGATCACCTCTTCGAGATCGCGCACGTCGCGCGACGCGGGCTTGAGGCCGTCGAAGCGCGCGGTCGAAAGATAGCCGAGCAGCATCGCGGCTTCGGGACCGACCTTGCCTCCGTCAACCCACAACGGCTGGTAGCCGCGGTCGGCGTAAAAGCGTTTGATGTCGCCGCCGGCCTCTTCGCGGATCGCGTTCGCGAGCGGGGCGGCGAAACCTTGATCAGCGGGGGCGGCAAGCGCGGGCGGCGCAAGCGTGCCGCCGAGCGCCAGAAAGGTCAGGAAAAAGGGAGCGCAGCGATGCCGCGCTCCCCGAACGGACGTCATCAGCCGCGTTCTCCCACCTGCGTCGGGGCGGGCGGCGGCGGGGGCGGCGGCGGGGTGTAGTTCGGATGGTAGATACCGTCGGCGGTGTAATAGCCGTCGATGATGCCATCGCCGTCACGATCGGCGGCGATACTGCCCGGAACCGCGCCCGGGGGCGGGGGCGGCGGCGCGGCGGCGATTTCTTCCTGCTGCGAACAGGCGGAGAGTGCGAGCGCGCCGAGCGCGCTTATCAAGATGGGTTGGAAACGCATGAGACCACTCCTTTTGATGCCGCCGGAAATCGCTTTCCGGCGCGAGCGCCCAACCCCGGGATTTGAGCCATGCGGACGACCAAATATGCGCCGACTATCCCGCGATCAGGGGTGGTTTTTGAACGATGATCTGCGCCATAAGTTCCCGGCGTCCCGGCGGAGGCGGTGGACATGGCGATGCACATCGCTAAGCCGGCCGTGCGGTCCGATCACAAGCGAAGGAAAAGACATGGATTTTTCGCGATTGCAGGAATCGAGCAAGATCGGCGACGACTGGGTCTATCCGCAGCCGCCCTGTCTGAATTTCGGCTGGCTCGAGGTCGATCGCGATCCCGCGCACCGCATCTATTGGGAAGAATATGGCAATCCGGCGGGCGAGCCGGTGATGTTCCTCCATGGCGGCCCCGGCGGCGCCTGCGCCCCCGCGATGGCGCGTTTTTTCGATCCGAAACGCTATCGCGTCATCCTGTTCGACCAGCGCGGCTGCGGCAAGAGCGAGCCCAATGTCGCCTCGGCGGGACCGGCGGTGGCGCTGACGAAGAACAGCACCGCCGACCTGATCGGCGATATCGAGAAATTGCGCGAGAAGCTGGAGATCGCGGGACCGATGCACGTCTTCGGCGGCAGCTGGGGCAGCACGCTCGCGATGGCCTATGCCATCGCACACCCCGGCCATTGCGCGAGCCTGATCCTGCGTGGCATCTTCCTCGGCGCGCCCGAGGATCTGCTCTATCTCTATCAGGGCAATGCCGCGACATGGGAAGCCGATCCCTACGGCCTCACCGAACCCGGCGCCTATATCAAATATCCGGGCGAATGGGCCGACCTGCTGTCGGTGCTGACCCCCGAAGAGCGCGGCGACGTGATGAAATCCTACAAGGCGATCTTCGACATGGTTCCCGCGAACGCGGCCGAGAAGGATCGCCAGCTCAACGCGGCGCTGACCTGGTCCTTGTGGGAGGGCGTCATCTCGAACATGATTCCCGAGACGGCGGACACGGGCAAGTTTGGCGAGGCCGATTTCGCGCTCTGTTTCGCGCAAATCGAGGCGCATTATTTCGCCAATGCGCTGTTCCTTCCCGCCGGGCATTTCTTCGACAATATCGCCACGCTCGCCGGTATCCCCATCCATATCGTCCACGGTCGCTTCGACGAGGTTTGCCCGCTGACGCAGGCTTCGCGGCTGGTCGCGGCGCTGCGCGGCGCGGGCGCGGAGCCCGCCACTTACGTCATGACCAACGCGGGGCATAGCGCGATGGAGCGCGAGAATGCGCTCGCGCTGACCGCGGTAATGGACGGGCTGGCGCGGATCGCGACATAATGGAGCCGCCCAGCCCGTAATCGCGAGAGGATTCGCCTCAAATCACACTCCAGAACAAGGTCCTTTCGCGCTTCCTTCTTTTTATTCACACACTCGATAGTGAATATTGACTCGTGCGAGAATCTTGCCGATAAGCTGGGCCCAGATCGGCGGCAACGACCGCTGACGGGAGGGAGAGTTTGATATGAAGGCTCAGCTTTTTGCGTCCGCATCGGCGGCCGCGCTGTTCGCGTCGCCCGTTGCCGTCATGGCTCAGGAGGTCGAGGCGCCGCCCGCCGACGCGGCGGCATCGGCTCAACAGCGCGACGACAACGACATCATCGTCACCGCGACCCGTCGCACCGCTCGCTTGCAGGACGTGCCGCTCAGCGTCACGGCATTCGGGCAGGAGGAACTCGACGACCTTGGCATCGTGGGGTTCGAGGGGATCGCCCAGAATACGCCGGGCATCGTGGTCAACCGGCCGACGCAGAATTTCAACAATTTCACGGCACGCGGGATCAACACCAACGGCTATTCGGCCGGCCTGCAGAGCGCGGTCGCCATATATGTCGACGAACTGCCGATTTCGGCGAACGGCAATTCGACGATCCTCGATCCCAATCTCTACGACGTCGAGCGCGTCGAATTCCTGCGCGGGCCGCAAGGCACCCTCTTCGGGTCGAATTCGCTCGCGGGCGCGATGCGGATCATCACCAAGAGCCCCGACCTCGACGATTTCGAGGCCTCGGCGAGCGTCGACCTCGGCCTCACCGGGTCGAGCTCGGTACGCCAGCGCTATAATGCGATGGTCAATCTGCCGATCATGAAGGACGAAATCGGGCTGCGCGTCACCGGCTATTATCGCAACGAGGATGGCTGGGTCGACAATATCGGCACCGGCGTCGAGGATGCGAACAGCCTCGAAGCGTTCGGCGGCCGCGCGATCCTGCTCCTGCAACCGAGCGACCGGATGAAGGTCAAGCTGCTCGCGTCGTACGAGAACAGCAAACCCGCCGATTCGGGGCTGACCAACCCGCTGCTCGGCAAGTTCGTGCGCAATTCGGACCGCCCCGACCTGTTTCAGGGCAAGCTCACCAACTATAATCTGACGATCAATTACGAGTTCGATTTCGCCGAGCTGATCAGCTCGACGACGCTGTCGGACTATGACGCCTCCTTCTATGTCGACCTCGCGGGCACCTTTGCGCAGGCCTTTCCCTTCGCGCTCGACGCTTATGGCTTTGACGATCTGTTCGTTCAGGAAACGCGGCTCGTGTCGCGCCACGACGGGCCGATCGAATGGGTCGCGGGCTTCTTTTATTATGACAAGCGCCGCACCGTCGATTTCGCCTATCGGTCGAGCCTCGAATATCTGACCGAGAATAATCTGACCGGGCTGCCCAACGAATATTATCAGCGCTTCAACAGCTATACCGACCAAAAGGAGATCGCGGGCTTCGGCGAAGTGACCGGGCGCTTCAGCGACAGTTTCTGGGTCACCGGCGGCCTGCGCTACGGCAGCACCGAAGTGCAGAGCTTCACGCGCGGCGGCGGATATAACAGCAATTATCTGACCGCCGCTTTCCTCGGTCTGGAGAATATCCCGCTCACCGTCACCCCGATCGCCTATGCCGAAGGGCTGAAGGTCAAGGACGATCGCCTGTCGTGGAAGGCGAGCGTGTCGTGGAAGCCGGTCGACAGCCTGACCACCTATGCCACCGTGTCGACGGGGTTCCGCACGCCGGTGGTCAACGCGCGCGCCGGGCTGGTCAGCGCGATCGATCCCGATGACCTGATCATTCCCGACGGCGCGAAATCGGACAGCGTCACCAATTACGAGGTCGGGCTGAAGGGCCGCTGGCTCGGCGGCGACCTCGTCGCCAATATCGCCGCCTATTATATCGACTGGAAGGATATTCAGGTTCAGGCGAACCGCGTGTCGGACTCGATCCAGTTCGCGACCAACATCGGCGGCGCCGAAAGCTACGGCCTCGAATTCGAGTTCATCGCGCGGCCGGTTCAGGGATTGAGCCTCGCGCTCAACGGTTCGTTCAACCGCGCGAAGGTGACCGATCTGACCCCGGGCGAAGCGGCGATTTCGGGCGCCGAGCTCGGCACGCGTCTGGCCTCGCCGCGCTTCCAGGGGTCGGGAACGCTGCGCTACGACTTCCCGATCGGCGGCGCCGACACCGCCTATGCCGCGGTCAATGTGTCGCACGCGGGGGCGTTCCCGAACCAGTTCCCCAATGTGCCGGGCAATCCCAATGCGGTCAGCCCGACCTATGACTTCACCGAGGCGTGGACCAATGTGAACCTTTACGTCGGGGCGAAGCTGGGGGCGATCGACCTTGGCGCCTATGTCGAAAATCTCCTCGACGACAGCAAGATCACCTATGTCCATCCCGAGGCGTTCCTCGACGGCCGCTACGCCCGCATGCGTCCGCGGACGATCGGCGTCCGCGCCAATTACCGCTTCTGATCGGGACCGGGAAATGAACGGTCCGATGATCCGCCGCCTGTCGCACGTCGCGCTCGCCGTCGCCGCGCTCTCCGCGGCGCCGGCAGCGGCGGCGGGGCCGGTGGTCGACGCGCCCGCGGGCCAGGTCGAGGGCAGCGAGGCGAAGGGCATTCGCGCCTTCAAGGGCATTCCTTATGCCGCGCCGCCGGTCGGCAAGCTGCGCTGGGCGCCGCCGCAGCCTGCGGAGAGCTGGGACGGCGCGCGCGACGCGACGCGCTTCGGTCCGGCGTGCCTGCAGCCGGGGCCGCGCGGCCCGAGCATCTATGCCTGGGACCTGCCGGCGATGAGCGAGGATTGCCTGTCGCTCAACATCTGGACGCCGCAGGATGCGAAGAATGCGCCGGTCTTCGTCTGGATCCACGGCGGCGCGCTGACCGGCGGCTCGGGCGGCGATCCGATCTACGACGGCAGCGCACTTGCCGAACGCGGCATCGTCGTCGTGTCGATCAACTACCGGCTCGGCGCGCTCGGCTGGCTCGCGCATCCGCAGCTCAGCGCCGAATCGGCCGACGGTGTGTCGGGCAATTACGGGCTGCTCGACCAGATCGCGGCGCTCGAATGGGTTCAGCGCAACATCGGCGCTTTCGGCGGCAGCGCCGCCAATGTGACGATTGCGGGCGAGTCGGCGGGCGCGCTCAGCGTCATGTATCTGATGACCGCGCCGGCGGCGCGCGGCCTGTTCCACAAGGCGATCGCGCAGAGCGCCTATATGGTCTCGGCGCCGGGGCTGCGCGACAAATTGAACGGCATGGTCCCGGCCGAGGCGCAGGGCTCCGACCTCGCCGCCAAGCTCGGCGCCGCCGACCTCGCGGCGCTGCGCGCGATGCCCGCGAAGGACATCGCCGAAAAGGCGCCGGCGACGGGCTATTTCCCGTTCCCCGCCGTCGACGGCAAGATCGTGCCGCGCCAGCTCGTTGACAGCTTCGACCGGAACGAGCAGGCACCGGTGCCGATCCTCGCTGGCTTCAACGCGGGCGAAATCCGCTCGCTGCGCTTTCTGCTGCCCAAGCCGCCCGCCGATGCCGCCGCCTATGAAGCCGCGATCCGCGCCAATTACGGCGAGTTCGCCGACGCCTTCCTGGCGCGCTATCCGGCGAAGGTGATCGAGGAAAGCATGCTCGCGGCGACGCGCGACGCGATGTATGGCTGGACTTCCGAACGGCTGGTCTCGAACCAGGCGGCGCTGGGGCAGGGCGCCTATCTCTATTATTTCGACCATGGCTATCCGGCGACGGCCCAGTGGAATCTCCACGCCTTTCACGCGGCCGAACTGCCCTATATCTTCGGCACCGCGGGCAAGACGCCGCCGCTGTGGCCGAAAATCCCCGACGATCTGACCGAGCGCAAGCTGGCCGGCGCGATGGGCGACTATTGGGCGAGCTTCGCGCGCAGCGGCCGGCCGCAGGCGAAGGGCCAGCCCGACTGGCCCGACTATTCGGACAACGCCGGTTTTCTCCATATCGCCGAGGCGCCGAAGGCCGGGCACAATCTGCTCCCCGGTACCGCGGCGCTGCACGAGGCGGTGATGTGCCGCCGCCGCGCGGCGGGCGATACGCCGTGGAACTGGAACATCGGCGTCATTTCGCCGCCGCTGCCGCCGAAAGCTGCGGGGTGCCAATGATCGACGGTTCGATGCAATCCCATGGCCTGACGCTCGACAAATTCCTTTCCCACGCCGCCAAATGGCATCCCGATGCCGAAACCGTGTCGGCCGGGGCGGACGGAAGCGTCGCGCGGATCGGCTATGCCGCGCTTTACGAGCGCGCGCGCGCGGTATCCGGCGCGCTCCATGCGATGGGTGTGCGCGCGGGGCACCGCGTCGCGACGCTCGCGTGGAATACGCGGGGGCATCTGGAAAGCTGGTACGGGATCATCGGCATGGGCGCGGTGTGCCACACGCTGAACCCGCGGCTGACCGCGGCGCAGATCGGCGCGATGCTCGTGCAGTCGGAAGCGGGCATATTGCTTGTCAGCCCCGACCTGCTGCCGCTCGCCGAAGCCGCGACGCGCAATGTCGGGACAGTGCGGCGGATACTGCTGCTCGACGCGACCGAAAGTGATGCGGGCGAGGCGGATGGCCGCGTCGCGGTCGGCGCGCTCGAACCCGCGCTTGCGGCCGCCTCGACCGACGTCGCATGGGGGCAATTCGACGAAAACAGCCCCTCGGGGCTCTGCTTCACCTCGGGCACCACGGGCGCGCCGAAGGGCGTCACTTACACCCATCGCGGCTGTTATCTTCACACGATGCGCCAGTTGCAGGCCGATGTGATGGGCGTGCGCGCACGCGACGCGGTGCTCGCGGTGGTGCCGATGTTCCACGCCAACGCCTGGGGGCTGCCCTTTTCGGTGCCCGCCGCTGGCGGCAAGCTCGTGCTGCCGGGTCGTCACAGCGACGGCGCGCATCTTGCGGCGCTGATCCGCGGCGAGGGCGTGACCGCCGGGGTCGGCGTGCCGACCGTGTGGCTCGGGCTGGTCGAGCATCTCGAACGCGAGGGGGGCGAAGTGCCGACGCTCGAGCGCATCCTCGTCGGCGGCGCGCCGATGCCGCCGGCGCTGATGGAGCGGATCGAGCGGCGGCTGGGCGCGGAGGTGCAGACGAGCTGGGGAATGACCGAGCTGTCGCCGCTCGGCACCGCCGCGGTTCCGGGCGATCCCGGGCGCACCGCCGGCGTGTCGGGAAAACCCGCGATCGGCGTCGACCTGCTGCTGACCGACGCCGAAGGGCGCGCGCTCGCCGAACAGCGCGGTGCCGAGGGGCATTTGCGCGTCCGCGGGCCGAGCGTCGTCGAACGCTATTTCGGGCAGGATGCGCCGGCGACCGACGCCGACGGCTGGTTCGATACCGGCGACCTCGCGCGGCTCGACAGCGCCGGCAATCTGACGATCACCGGGCGGTCGAAGGATCTGATCAAATCGGGCGGCGAATGGATCAACCCGGCAGAGATCGAGGCGCTGGTCGGCGCGCTGCCGCAGGTGTCGCTCGCAGCGGTCATCGGGCGCAGCGATCCCAAATGGGGCGAGCGGCCGATCCTCTTGGTCGAGACCAACGGTGCGCCGGTCAGCGACGACGACCTGCTCGCGCCGCTGCGCGAACGTGTCGCCTCCTGGTGGATTCCCGATGCGATCGTGCGGCTCGACGCGATGCCGCTCGCGCCGACGGGCAAGATCGACAAAATGCAATTGCGGGCCGATTACGGACAGGTGTAGGCCCACCGGGTCGCGGCGGCATGACGAAATATGGCTGAAGTGCGGAAGGACAGGAATTTGGCGTCGAAGGCAAAGAGTGCGGTGAAACGCCCGTCGAAGGCGGAACAGCGCGCCGAAATGATGGAGCAGATCCTCGACACCGCCGAACTCCTGTTTTCGAAGCACGGCTTCCACGGCGTGACGCTGAAGGACGTCGCGAAGCAGGTCGGGGTCCACCATACTTTGCTCAACTATTATTTCGACGACAAAAGGACGCTGTTCGATGCGGTGTTCGCGCGGCGCGCCGTCGTCACCATCGACAAACGGATGCAGGCGCTCGACGATTATGAGCGCGCCGCCGCGGGGAAGCCGACGCTCGAAGGCGCGCTGCACGCCTTCCTCGACACCGACCTCGACCTCTATATCCAGGGCGGCGAAGGCTGGAAGAATTACGGCGCATTCGGCGCGCAGGCGTCGAACAGCCCCGAGGGCGCGGAGTTCATGGATAAATATTTCGACCCCGTCGTGCTCCGCCTGATCGAGATATTGAAAAAGGCGCTGCCCGAAGCAGCCGAGGAAGATATTTTCTGGGGCTATCATTTCGTCACCGGCGCACTGATGCTGACGCTCGCGCGCACCGGGCGCATCGACAAATTATCGCACGGCCTTTGCCACTCGGACGATTATGAAGCGGTCAAGGCGCGCATGGCGCGCTTCATGGCGGCGGGCTTCCGGGAAATCTGCGACCAGCGCAAACAGGACAGGGTTTAGGCGACCGGGCGGGGAACGATACGCATCGGCCTTTTTGCGCTGATAATATTCACTCACAAGTGAGTTATGATATGACAAGGGAAATGGCATGACGAACGAGCTGAAGGACAGGGTGGCGATCGTGACCGGGGCGGGCGGCGGGCTCGGCCGCTCGCATGCGCTGATGCTCGCGCGGCACGGCGCGCGCGTTGTGGTTAACGATCGCGACGGCGACGCCGCCGCGCGCGTCGCGGCCGAGATCGCCGAAACCGGCGGCCGCGCGATGGCGGTCGCCGCCTCGGTGACCGACGAGGCCGAGGTCGCGGCGATGGTCGATGCGGCGACGCGCGCCTGGGGCGGCATCGATATCCTGATCAACAACGCCGGCATCCTGCGCGACAAAAGCTTCGCCAAGATGGACCTCGCCGACTTCCGCCTCGTCGTCGACGTCCATCTGATGGGCGCGGCGATCGCTTCGAAGGCGGTATGGGACCAGATGCGCGAACGCCGTTTCGGCCGCATCGTGATGACGACCTCCTCGTCGGGCCTCTACGGCAATTTCGGGCAGGCCAATTACGGCGCGGCAAAGATGGCGCTCGTCGGACTGATGCAGACGCTCGGTATAGAGGGCGATAAATATAATGTCCGCGTCAACTGTCTCGCGCCGACCGCCGCGACGGCGATGACCGATGGTGTGCTCGCGCCCGACGCGCTGGCGCAGCTTGCGCCCGAGGCGGTGAGCCCGGGGCTGCTGGCGCTGGTAGGCGAGGATGCGCCGACGCGCGCGATTCTGTGCGCCGGCGCGGGGCATTTCGCGGCGGCGCATGTGACGCTGACCGAAGGCCTTTATGTCGGGCAGGGCGACGGCGCGGCGCAGCGCGTCGCCGCCGAATGGGACCGCGTGTCGGATCGCGGCGGCGCGATCGTCCCCGCTTATGGCTTCACGCAGGCCGAACGCGAACTGGCGAGCGCCGGTTTCGACGCGCCGGCGATCGCTGCCGCACACGGATAATCCCCGGGCGCACACGCGGACGGGACAAAAACCCGCCACGATCGCCCGGACAAATGGGAGAAGGAAGATGGCTACCGACGCGGAAGCCTTGCCGGCCGGCGGGGACAAGAAGCAGAATGAGGCGCTGGTCATCACCGCCTCGTCGCTGGGGACGGTGTTCGAATGGTATGATTTCTACCTCTACGGGCTGCTCGCCACGGCGCTGTCGCACCATTTCTTTGCCGGGGTCAATGAAACCACGGGCTTCATCCTCGCGCTGATGGCCTTTGCCGCGGGCTTCGCGGTGCGTCCCTTCGGCGCGCTCGTCTTCGGGCGCGTCGGCGACATCGTCGGGCGCAAGAACACCTTCCTCGTCACCATGGCGATCATGGGGCTGTCGACCTTTGCGGTCGGTTTTCTGCCCGGTTACGACACGATCGGCATCGCGGCGCCGATCATTCTGATGATACTGCGTCTGCTTCAGGGGCTGGCGATCGGCGGCGAATATGGCGGCGCGGCGGTCTATATCGCCGAACATGCGCCGCCCGGAAAGCGCGGCTTCTATACCAGCTTCATCCAGACGACCGCGATGCTCGGGCTCATCCTCGCCTCGTCCTTCGTCGTCGGTTTGCGCACCTTCATGGATGCCGACACCTTCAATGCCTGGGGCTGGCGGCTTCCGTTCATCTTCTCGATCCTGCTGCTCGGCGTGACGCTCTGGATCCGGCTCCAGCTTGAAGAGAGCCCGGTCTTTCAGCGCATGAAGGCAGCGGGAGCGACGTCGAAGGCGCCGCTCAAGGAAGCGTTCGGCGAATGGCGCAATTTGAAGATCGTGCTGATCGCGCTGTTCGGCGCGGTCGCGGGACAGGCGGTGATCGGCTTCGCTGCGCATCTCTATCCGCTCTTCTACCTCGAACGGGTCGCGAAGGTCGATGGTGCGACCGCCAATTTCCTCGTCGCCACCGCGCTTTTGCTGATCATTCCGAGCTTCGTCTTCTTCGGCTGGCTCAGCGACAGGATCGGCCGCAAGCCGATCATGATGACCGCGTGCGTCATCGCGGTCTTCGTCTATTTCCCGGCCTACAAGGCGCTGGTCACGGCGGCGAACCCCGCGATGGCGGCGGCGGTCGAACGCGCGCCGGTGCGCGTGATCGCGCACGGCGGCGAATGTTCGTTCCAGTTCGATCCGGTCGGCAAAAACACGTTCGACCGGACGAGCTGCGACATCGCCAAATCCTATCTCGCGAAGAATGGCGTCAACTACGCCAATGTCGAGGCGTCCGAGGGGACGACCGCGTCGGTGCGCATCGGCGAGCGGACGATCGCGGTGCCCGATCCGGCGGGGCTGGACGATGCGGCGCGCGGCGCGGCGGTCGCCGCGTTCGGCGCCGCGGCGAAAGCGGGGCTCGATGCCGCCGGCTATCCCGACAAGGCCGACCCGGCGGCCGTGAACAAGCTCAAGGTCATCGGCATCCTCTGCGTCTTCGGTATCCTCGCAACGATGGTCTATGGCCCGCTCGCCGCCTTGCTCGTCGAACTGTTCCCGGCGCGCATCCGCTACAGCTCGCTGTCCTTGCCCTATCATATCGGCAACGGCTGGATCGGCGGCTTCATGCCGACGATCGGTTTCGCGATGGTCGCGGCGACGGGCAATATCTATCAGGGGCTGTGGTATGCGGTGGTGATCGCGGCGGTGACCGCGGTGGTCGGCATCCTGTTCCTGCCCGAAACCTACAAGCGCGACATTGAAGCTTAAGGAGAATTACGCGGCGGCGGTGACGAGCAATTGCCTCAGCGCCGCCGTCGCCGCCGCCACTGCTACGGGATCGACGCAGCGCGCATCGTCGTCCGCGACATGGTGATAGCGGTGGACCCCGAAGACGCCGGCAACCGATGGATAGCCCGCGGCAATGATCGCCGTGAGTTCGCCTGCCGACAGTCGATCGCTCGGATAGGGCGATTCGAGCCCCGCAAGCCCGGCGAACAATCGCCGCGCGGCGGGCAGCAGCGGCGGGCTCACCACCAGATATCGCTGCGAATCGCTGCCGGCTAGCGGGGCGAGCCCGAACAATCCCTCGTGCCAGTCGCGCGCCGCGACATTCGCGCCGAGGTGGAGCCAGAAATGCGTTTCGGCGGGTTTGGGCGCGGCCGCCTTCAAAGCCTCCTCGGCGCCCAGATTTTCATATTCATGGCCGCTGTTGCACAGGAAGCAGAGGTCGTGATCGGGCAGCAGTTCGGCCACCGCGCGCGCGAGATCGAGCCAGGCCGCGATACCGCCGCCGCGCTCGCCCGCGCAGCCGAACCAGCCCGACCGCGGCGTCGACACGGTGATCCACCGGCCCTTGCTGCGGTCGAGCCGGCCGATCAGGTTGAACGCCGCACGTCGCCCGCCGCGACCCGCCAGCGTCACGCGCGCCGCCTCGCGCCGCATTGCGGCAGCGAAGAAGGGCGCCGCTTCGGCTGGCGCGAGCAATCCGACCGGCCCCGCGAATATCGGCGCGCGGCCGTCGGCGTTGAGCGCGATCACTTGTCCGGTCGGCCCGTTGGTGACGATCACGACCGCTTGGGCACCGCCCGCGAAGGCGGCATCGACCGGCGCGCGGACCGGCTTGGCGAGCGCCGACGACCAGCGGCCATAGGGCAGGTCGACGAGCGCGATCGCACCCGCGAGTGGCGCGTCGGCCTTGCCATGCGCATCGACGCGGACGAGCGGCCCGGTCACGCCGCCGTCCGGCGTCGGGGTGACGATCGGCTGCGGATGCAGCGGCGCGCGCGTTTCGCCCGCCACGATTTCGCAGCCTTCTCCTTCGAACCAAGGGACGGAGATCGGCAGTTTCTCGACCGCGAAGCCCGCACGGTCGAGCTCGGCCGCGAGCCAATCGCCGCAGGCACTGTCGCCCGCGCCGCCCGACTGCTTGCTGCCGAAGCCGATATAGGTCGCGAGATCGGCGGCGATGGCGTCCGGCGTGGCGGCCGCAACCTGCGCGTTCATTGCAGCCGCGAGTGGCAGCGCTGTCGTCCCGGCCAGAAAGCCGCGCCGCGTGGGTTCCGTCATCTCGCCTCTCCCGCATTGCTTCGGTCGCGCGCTGCCGGCGCTTGATATTCACTCGCGTGTGAGCGTAAGTCGGGTGCGGGACGATGGCAAGCATCGCCGAAGGGAGAGCCATGTTGATGAAGGACATCGCGGCGCAGCGCCGTCTATTTGCTCTGGCCCTTTTGCTGGTCGCGACTGCGGCGAGTGGCCCCGTCTTCGCCGCCGAAGCGCCGACCGCGACGATCGCCGAAGGCCGCGTCGCGGGCGCTTGGGAAAAGGGGCTGCGCGTCTTCCGCGGCATCCCCTATGCCGCGCCGCCGGTCGGCGAACGCCGCTGGCGCCCGCCCGCGCCCGCCGTGAAATGGGAGGGCGTCCACGAGGCGCGCACCTTCGGCCCCGATTGCGTCCAACCTTCCTATCCCGCCGCCAGCGTCTATTTCGAGCCGCCGCGCCCGATGAGCGAGGATTGCCTGACGCTCAACGTCTGGGCGCCCGAACGCGCCGATGGCGCGCCGGTGATTGTCTGGATCCACGGCGGCGCGCTGCAATTCGGCTCCAGCGCCAGCCCGATGTACGACGGCGCCCAATTTGCGAAGCGTGGTGTTGTCTTCGTGTCGATCAACTACCGGCTCGGCGTCCTCGGCTGGTTCGCGCATCCCGCGCTCAGCGTCGAATCGGCCGACGGCGTGTCGGGCAATTACGGCTTGCTCGACCAGATCGCGGCGCTGCGATGGGTGCGGCGCAATATCGGCGTGTTCGGCGGCGATCCAGCGAATGTCACGGTCATGGGCGAATCGGCGGGCGCGCTCAGCATCACCTATCTGCTCGCCAGCCCGCGCGCGAAGGGGGTGTTCGCGAAGGCGATCGTCCAGAGCCCCAACATGCGCGCCGTGCCGCATCTCCGCGGCGCGGCCTTCGGCATGCCGTCCGCCGAGGCGACCGGCGCCGCGTTTGCCAGCAGTATGGGCGCCGCCGACCTCGCGGCGCTCCGGCGCGCCGATCCGAAGGCGCTGGTCGCCGCTGGACAGCGCGCGCGCTTCATCGCGCAGCCGGTGGTCGACGGGGCGGTCGTGCCTGGTCAGCTGGTCGATATTTTTGATCGCGGCGATCAGGCGAAAATTCCGGTGCTTGCGGGCTTCAACAGCGGCGAGGTCCGCAGCCAGCGCGCGCTGGTTCCGCCGACACCCGCCGACGCGGCGACCTATGAGGCCGAAATCGCGCGGCGCTTCGGCGATCTCGCGCCCGCTTTCCTGCGGCTCTATCCCTCGTCCGACATGGATGAAAGCCCGGTCGCGGCGACGCGCGACGCGGTTTATGGCTGGGCGACCGAGCGGCTTGTGCGGCAACAGGCGCGCGCCGGACAGTCCGCCTATCTCTATCTTTTCGACCATTGCTACGCTGCGGCGCGGGCGCGGGGCCTCTGCGCCTTTCACGCCAGCGAGCTGCCCTTCGCCTTCGGGGTTGCGGGGCGCCCGCTTGGCCTGCCAAACTGGCCGATGCCGGCCGGCGAAGAGGATCGCGCGCTGGCGCGGCAGATGATCGGCTATTGGGCGGCCTTCGCCGCGCACGGCATCCCCTCGGCCGACGGTGCGCCAGCGTGGCCGGCCTACGGCGAGGCGGAGAATTTCATGCGGTTCGGCGCCCGTCCCGCGGCCGAGCGCGATATGCTGCCGGGCATGTTCGAATTGCAGGAGGAAATCATGCAGCGCCGCCGCCGCGCGGGCGAGCAATGGTTCCTCAACAGAAGCCCGCTCGAGCGCCAAAGACTCGTGGATTAGCCTCCGCCGATATGCTTTATTCGGGACGCGATGGCTGAGCGCAAACCCCGGTACAAGACCTATGACAGCCCCGCCGGCGGTTGGGGCGCCGCGGCGGCGACCGCGAAGGTGCTGATGGAGCAGAGCGTCGTGACCAAGGGATCGCGCGCGCTGCTGGCGATGAACCAGCCCGGCGGCTTCAAATGCCCGAGCTGCGCTTTCCCCGACGCGACCTGCACCAAAAAGCTCGAATTCTGCGAAAATGGCGCGAAGGCACTCGCGCACGAAGCGACGAAGTTTCGCGTCACGCGCGAATTTTTTGCGCAGCACAGCGTCTCCGAGCTGATGGAGCGGTCGGATTACTGGCTCGAAATGCAGGGGCGGCTCACCGAACCGATGCGTTACGACGCGGCGAGCGACCATTATGTGCCGGTCAGCTGGGACGATGCTTTCGCGCTGATCGGCCGCCATCTCCGCGCGCTCGAAGACCCCAACCAGGCCGAATTCTACACCTCGGGCCGCACCGCGAACGAGACGGCCTTTCTCTATTCGATCTTCGTGCGCGAATATGGGACCAACAATTTTCCCGACTGTTCGAACATGTGCCACGAACCGACGAGCCGCGGGCTGCCGCATTCGATCGGCATCGGCAAGGGCACGGTGATCCTCGACGATTTCGAACATGCGCAAGCGATCTTCCTGATCGGCCACAATGCCGGGACCAACGCACCGCGAATGATGACGCCGCTCGTCGAGGCGCGCAAACGCGGGATTCCCATCGTCGCGGTCAATCCGATGCCCGAACGCGCGCTGATCAAATTCACCGAACCGCAGGACATCGTCCAGATGGCGACCTTCGGCTCGAGCGAGATCAGCAGCGAGTTCGTCCATATCAAGGTCGGCGGCGACCTCGCGCTCTTGAAGGGCATGATGAAGGTCTTGTTCGAGCGCGAGGCGGCGGGCGAGCCGGTGCTCGATCATGATTTCATCGCCGAGCACACGTCGGGCTTCGCGGCGCTGAAGGCAGATATCGAGGCGCAGGCGTGGCCCGATCTCGTCGCGGCGTCGGGGATCGACGAGGCGCAGATCCGCCGCTGCGCCGAAATCTATATCCGCTCGAACGCGACGCTCATCTGCTATGGCATGGGGATCACCCAGCATCAGCGGGGGTCTGAGCTCGTCCAGCAGATCGCGAACCTGCTCCTCCTCAAGGGCAATTTCGGCAAGCCCGGCGCGGGCATCTCGCCGATCCGCGGCCATTCGAACGTGCAGGGCGATCGCACCGTCGGGATCGATGAGAAACCGGGTCAGGCCTATCTCGACCGGGTGCGCGATGTGTTCGGGTTCGACCCGCCGCGCGCGCACGGCCATCACACCGTCGAGTCGGTCGAGGCGATGCTCGCGGGCACCGCAAAGGTCTTCATCGGCCTCGGCGGCAATTTCGTCCGCGCGGTGCCCGACACCGACCGCTCCTATGCCGCGATGCGGGGGCTCGACCTCACCGTCGGGATCGCGACCAAGCTCAATCGCGGGCACCTTGTCCATGGTAAGGACGCGCTGATCCTGCCCGTCGTCGCGCGTTCCGAACGCATCGAGACCGCGGCGGGCGAACAGTTCGTCACGATCGAGGATTCGATGTCGAACGTCACCGCCTCGCGCGGCGTGCTCGATCCCGCGAGCGAGTATCTGTTGCCCGAGACCGAGATCGTCTGCCGCATGGCGATGGCGGCGCTGCCCGGAAGCAAGACCGATTGGGCAGGCTATATCGACGATTATAGCCTGATCCGCGACAAGATCGCAGAAGTCTATCCCGCGCTCTACGAGGGTTTCTCGGAGCGCATCAAGGCGCCGCTGGGCTTCCACCTCGACATCCCTCCGCGCCGCCGCGCGTGGGCGACCCCGAACGGCAAGGCGAATTTCCTCGTCCTGCCGGGGCTCGCGGCCAACGCGCCCGTCGACGATCCCGGCATGTTGCGGCTCGCCACCGTACGTTCGCACGACCAGTTCAACACCACGATCTACAGCTATAATGACCGCTATCGCGGCGTGTATAACGACCGCATGATCCTGTTCATGAACGCCGACGACATCGCCGATCGGGGATTCGAGGCGGGGGCGAAGGTCGTGCTCGAAACGATCGGCGCCGACGGTATCGCGCGGCGCGTCGAGGGGCTCACGATCATCGACTTTCCGATGTCGCGCGGCTCGGTTGCGGGCTATTATCCCGAACTCAACCCGCTCCTGCCGCTCGCCTTTTACGACAAGACCAGCGGTTGCCCGGCGGCGAAGTCGATTCCGGTGCGCGTCGCCGCGATGCGCTAGGAAAGGCCGCTCGCCAGCCGGTCGAGATCGGCGACGCTGTTGACATTGGGCGGCACGAAGTCGCTTTCGACCGCGCGCGCACCGATCCGCCGCGCAAAGGCGCGGACCGCAAGGTCGTCGTCCGCGTCGAGCATCGCCCGCAGTGCGCCGAGCGCCGCGACGGGCCACAGGCCGATCACCGGCTGGCTGGTCAGGAAGGCGGGCGCGGGCTGTAGCAGGGCGTGAAGATGGTCGGGCAGGCGGACGCAATCGACCGGCGCGGTTAGTAATTGGCCGAAGCCGTGGGCGGCCGCATGATCGAGTGCCCCGGCGATCGCGCCGAGCGGCCCCACGCCGGGACGCGGCCAGTCGGCGATCCCGCCGTCGCGGCCGACGATGACGAGCGCGTCGCAATGCGGCGCGAGCGCCGCCTGCGCATGGTCGAGCAACGTCCGCCCATTGAGCATCGCGAGCGCCTTGTCCGACCCGAAGCGGCTCGACCGCCCGCCGGCGAGCACCGCGCCCAGCGTCTTCATGCGATCATCCCGTGCGGATCGCCGACGATCAGCGCCGCATCGGGACGCGCCAGCGCGACGAGCGTGAGCCCCGCAGCCGCCGCGCGCTCGGCGGCAAGGCTGGTGGGCGCCGATATGGTGACGAGCATCGGACAGCCCGCGCGCACCGTCTTTTCGACCAGTTCGTAACTGCACCGCGCCGAGAGCAGGATGAAGCCGGTGGCGGGGTCGATGTCCGCACGCGCCATCGCGCCGACCAGCTTGTCGAGCGCATTGTGCCGCCCGACATCCTCGCGCACGAGCCGGATGTCGCCCGCGGGCGAGCAGAAGGCGGCGGCATGCACTGCCCCCGTTGCACGGCCGAGCGGCTGGTGATCGGGCAGCGCCGCCAGCGCCGCGGCGATCGCCTCGCGGTCGGTCGCGATCCGCGCGGTGACGGCGGGAAGCGGACGCAGCACCTCTTCGATATTCTCGATCCCGCAGAGGCCGCAACTGCTCTCGCTCACCCGCTTGCGCGCGCGGTCTATCGCGATCCGATTGCGTTCGGGCGGCAGCCAGATGCGCAGCGCCCATCCGCCCTCGATGGCGTGCGCGTCGACGCGGCCGATCTGCCCGGCGGTTTCGACCAGCCCTTCGTTCAGCGCGAAGCCCACCGCATAATCCTCGAGGTCCGCAGGCGTCGCCATCATCACCGCATAGCCGATACCGCCAACCTCGACCGATACCGGCGCTTCGATGGCGATGCTGCGTATCAGCGCCGCGTCGCCCTCTTCGGCAAGGCCAAGGCGTCGGACGGGAAGGTCGATCGTTTCGCTATTCATCCTTGCACGATAGCCCATCGGCACGGACTTGTCTCAACCGGGCGCATGATGGCGCTTCACAGACCTTCGTCTGCGAACGGTCGCTTCTGCGTTGCGGCTCAGGGGTGAACGGTGTCTTGAGTCCGTGATGTCGCCACGGTGTTAAAGCGTGCCTCGCCGATCTCCGAAGCATGGTTCGACGCGAACCGATAGACGAATGTCGCAACAACGGCGGTGCCAAGCAGAATCAGTCCCGGAACGATAAGACCTTCAGGCCAATCCGCATCCCACGAAAGGAACATCGCTGCTGTGATGCCGCAAGCCACGACTACGGCGGTACCGCTGCGGGCGGGGCTTAAATCTTTGTAGGTGTCCTTGTTACTCGGAGCCGTAGCGCACCATGCGATAAATAGGATCCACCATCCAACTTGGAGGGTGCTGTGCAGATTTCGCAGTAGATCCGTCGATGGCACGCGCGCTGCGATATATAAGATGAGTAACCAAGCACCCGTGGCCATAAGGAAGAGGCCTTGAATGATAGGCCTCCAGAACTGTCTGGTGCCCAACTTCCGAATTGATACATTCATTGGCGCTCTCACGTGTCTGTTATCAAAACAATACATGCACCACGTCGCAGACATCTGCAATCGGTCGAAAGTGGTCATGGCAGTTGCCCGGCTCTCGGCAGCAGACCTATGTCTCAGCCCACGCGGCCGATCCGCTCGGCGAGGAAATCGACGAAGACGCGCACCCGCGCCGGGGTGTTCGCGCCGCCCGCGAACACCGCGTGGATCGCCTCGATATCGCCGGGATTATACTCTTCGAGGATCGGGACGAGCGCGCCACTTTCGATCTGGTCGGCGATGCTGAACGCACCGACGCGCGCGATGCCGACCCCGGCGGCGGCGAGCTGCCCCAGCGTCTCGCCATTGTTCGCCTCGATATTGCCCTGCACCGAAAGGGCGTACTCTCGCTCGCCGTCGCGGAACGGCCACACCGGCTCGGCGCGGCGGAAGTTGAAGTTCAGGCAATTATGATCGTGCAGATCCTCGGGCAGGCGCGGCGTGCCATGCGTCGCGAGATAGGCGGGCGAAGCGACGATGACGCGGCGGCTTTCGCCTAGCTTGCGCGCGGTGAGCGGGCTGTCGGCGAGCGGGCCGAAGCGGATCGCGACATCGGCCTGCCCGGCGGCGATGTCGACGAGCCGGTCGGCGAGGCTGATGTCGACGAGGATATGCGGATAGAGCGTCACGAACTCGCCGAGCAGCGGCACGATGGTCAGCCGGCCGTGCGCCTGCGCCGCGCTGACACGGAGCCGCCCGCGCGGCGCGCCCTGATCGGCGATCGCCTGCTCGGCGTCGCCGAGGTCGGCGAGGATGCGCCGCGCCGCGCGCAGATAGGCCTCGCCTTCGGCGGTGAGCGCCAGCGCGCGGGTCGAGCGGAGCAGCAGCCGCACGCCCAGTCGCGCCTCGATCCGGTCGATCGTGCGGCTCACCGCCGAGGGGGTGAGCCCGAGGCAGCGGCCAGCGGCCGAAAAACTGCCCTCCGCGACGGTCGCCGCAAAGACCTCCATCGATCGCGCACGGTCGCCGCCGCTATCCATCTTTGCGTTCATTTCAAAAATCCTTCGCCTGTCCCGGCACTACTCCGGCAAGGGCTCCGAGTCCATCTATGCGTTCAACGCAATCGAAAGGGTCGACCATGGAATATCGTCAATTGGGATCGTCGGGGCTTCGCGTTCCCGCCTTGAGCTTCGGAACCGGCACCTTTGGCGGGCAGGGGCCTTTGTTCAGCGCGTGGGGTACGAGCGACGCCGCCGAGGCGCGGCGGCTGATCGACATCAGCCTCGACGCGGGGGTGACTTTGTTCGACACTGCCGACGTCTATTCGAACGGCGCGTCCGAGGAGATTTTGGGCGAAGCGATCAAGGGGCGCCGCGATGCGGTGCTGATCTCGACCAAAACCGGCCTGCCGATGGGCGACGGCCCGCAGGACTGGGGTGCCTCGCGCAGCCGCCTGATCCGCGCGGTCGAGGATGCGCTGCGCCGGCTCGGCACCGACCATATCGACCTGCTCCAGCTCCACGCCTTCGACGCTTCGACCCCGGTAGACGAGCTGATGGGCACGCTCGCTATCCTGATCGCCGCCGGCAAGCTGCGTTACGCCGGCGTCTCCAACTATCCCGGCTGGCAATTGATGAAGGCGCAGGCGGCCGCCGACCGGCTCGGCGCGCCGCGCTTCGTCGCGCACCAGGTCTATTATTCGCTGATCGGGCGCGCCTATGAGGCCGATTTGATGCCGCTTGCCGCCGATCAGGGGATCGGCGCGCTCGTGTGGAGCCCGCTCGGCTGGGGGCGCCTCACCGGCAAGATCGGGCGCGGGCGCCCGCTCCCTGCGGGCAGCCGCCTCCACGAGACCGAACAGTTTGCGCCGCCGGTGACTGAGGAGCTGCTCTACCGCGTGGTCGACGCGCTCGAAGCCGTTGCCGCCGAAACCGGCAAGACGGTGCCGCAGGTCGCGATCAACTGGCTGCTCCGGCGTCCGACCGTGTCGTCGGTGATCATCGGCGCGCGAAACGAGGAGCAGCTCCGTCAGAATCTCGGCGCGGTCGGCTGGGCGTTGACCGCAGAGCAAGTGGCGGCGCTCGACGCGGCGAGCGATGTCCTGCCGGCCTATCCGCATACCCCCTATCGGCAGCAGGAGGGCTTCGCCCGCCTGAACCCGCCGCTGGTCTGACAGGAACCAAGCCCATGAAAATCAACCTTCCGCTGCTCGCGCTCGCGACGGGCGCCTTCGGCATCGGCATCACCGAATTCGCCCCGATGGGCTTGCTTCCCGACATGGCCGAAGGGCTGGGCGTGTCGATCCCCGCTGCCGGGCTGCTCGTCTCGGCCTATGCGCTCGGCGTCATGCTCGGCGCGCCGCTGATGACGCTCGCCACCGCGCGGATGAACCGGCGCACCCTGCTCATCGGCCTGATGGCGATCTTCACGCTCGGCAATTTCCTGTCGGCGGTCGCGGGCGACTATGCGACGCTGATGGTCGCGCGCGTGATTACCTCGCTCAATCACGGCGCCTTCTTCGGCGTCGGGTCGGTCGTCGCGGCGAGCCTCGTGCCGCCCGAAAAGCGCGCGAGTGCGGTCGCGGCGATGTTCATGGGGCTGACGCTCGCTAATGTCATCGGCGTGCCGCTCGCGCCATGGATCGGCGAAACGTTCGGCTGGCGCACCGCCTTCGGCGCGATCGCCGTCTGGGGGTTGATCACGATGGCGGCGCTGCGCTTTGCGCTCCCCGACATTACGCGTGCCGAGGGCGGCAATATGCTCGCCGAACTTGGCGTGCTCAAGCGCCGCGAGGTGCTGATCGCGCTCGCGCTGACCGCGATCGGCTCATCCGCGATGTTCACGGTCTTCACCTATATCGCACCGATCCTGCGCGACGCGGCGGGGGCGGGGACTTTGTTCGTGACCACGATGCTGGTGATCTACGGCCTCGGCCTCACCGCCGGAAACTGGCTCGGCGGCGTCTTCGCCGACAAGTCGATCGACCGCACGTTGATCGTCTCGCTCGTCGGGCTCGCCGCGACGCTTATCGTCTTCGCGGGCGCTATGTTCCAGCCGCTCGCGGCGGCCGTCACCATCTTCGCATGGGGCGTCGCGACCTTCGCGATCGTCCCGCCGCTCCAGATGCGCGTGATGGAGGCCGCGTCCGATGCCCCCAATCTGGCCTCGGCGGTCAACATCGGCGCCTTCAACCTCGGCAACGCCGTCGGCGCCGCGGTCGGGGGCGGGGTGATCGGGCTCGGGCTCGGCTATCCCGCGGTGTCGTTCGCGGGGGCGGCGATGGCGCTCGGCGGTTTGGCGATCGTGCTCGCGACGCGGACGCGCCCTGCCGCGTCGCTTGCGCAAGCCTGACGATTGCCATTTGCGCCGCTCGGTCTATGCAATCGCGGGCATGAAGACCGAGATTCTCGCCGTCCTGACGGGCAAGGCGCGCCCCTTTCGCGGCGACGAACCGAGCGCGATCGGCAAGCTGCCGGTCGCGGAGGCCGTTGCAGTCGACGCGATGGGGCTCGCCGGCGACGAACAGGCCGACCGCAGCGTCCATGGCGGCATCGACAAGGCGATCCATCACTATCCCGCCGACCATTATGACTGGTGGCGCGGCCAGCTCGGCGCCGTGCCGCTGCTCGATGCGGCGGGCGCGTTCGGCGAGAATATCTCGACGACCGGCCTCGACGAAAACAGCGTCTTCCTCGGCGACCGCTTCCGCCTCGGCAGTGCGCTCGTCGAGGTGACGCAGGCGCGCCAGCCGTGCTGGAAGCTCGACCATCGCTTCGAAACGAAGGGTGTGATGGCCGGGGTCGTCAAGTCGCGGCGGTCGGGCTGGTATTACCGCGTGCTCGAACCCGGGGTTGTGCGCGCGGGCGACGATCTCGAGCTTGTCGAACGGCCGTATCCCGACTGGCCGCTCGCGTCGCTTTTCGGCCTGCTGATCGGGGGCGAGGCGAAGTCGCGGCTCGCCGACCTCACCGCGCTGCGCGACGTGCCCGCGCTCGCCGACACCTGGAAAGTCCGGCGCGCCAAGCTCGCCGAGCAATTCGGCGCCGATTAGCGCGTTCGCTCGTCCTCGAAAAATTCGGCGTCGATCTGCCGCGCTTCGGCGGCGATGCGCTCCATCTGGCCGGCGAGGCGCTCGGTTTCGGCCGCGGTGAAAAGCAGCCCCAGCTTGCTCCGCCGCCAGAGAATATCGTCGGCCGTGCGTGCCCATTCGCGCATCGCCATCCAGCGCAGCTCGGCGACGCTGAGGCCATGCGCAATCTCGCCGCCGAGCGCGTCCCAGTCGCCCGCGTCCGCCAGCCAGCGGCGCGCATCGATGCCATAGGCCCTGACGATGCGATCGACCGTCGCGGCGGGCAGGAAGGGATGCGCGAGCTTATATTCGGCGCGGAGCGCCGCGGCGCCGTCGACCGGAAAATCGCCGCCCGGCAGCGGCGCCCGCGCGGTCCAATGTTTGCGCGTCAGCGCGGGAACATGCTCCGCGAGGGTGTCGACCGCATGTTCGGCAACATGGCGATAGCTGGTGATCTTGCCGCCATAGATGGTGAGCAGCGGCGCGCCCTCGTCCATGTCGAGGTCGATCCGGTATCCGCGCGTCGCGGCTTCGGGGCGCCCCGATCCGTCCTCGATCAGCGGCCGCACACCCGAATAGGTCCACACGACGTCGGCGGGCGTCACTGCGCTGCGGAAATAGAGGCTCGCGCCTTCGCAGAGATAGGCGATCTCTTCGTCGCTCGCTTCCGCCTCGCTCGCCGGGCCATCATGGTCCTGGTCGGTCGTCCCGATCAGCGTGAAATCGCGTTCATAGGGAATGGCGAAAAAGATGCGCCCGTCGGGCAGCTGGAAGAAATAGGCATAATCATGCTCGAACAGCTTGCGCACGACGATGTGCGAGCCGCGGACGAGGCGCATCCGGTGATCGGGTTCGGCATCGGCGCGCCGTAGCAGATCGAGCACCGCGGGCCCGGCGGCGTTGACGACGCTGCGCCCCGTAAAGCGATAGTGCTGCCCCTGATCGCCCACCGCGTCGACGATCCACAGCCCATCCTCGCAGCGCAGCATTTCGGCGCGCGTGCGCGTTCGCACCCGTGCGCCGCGGTCGGCGGCATCGCGTGCGTTGAGCGCGACGAGCCGGGCATCGTCGACCCAGCCGTCCGAATATTCGAACCCGCGAATATATTGCGGCTGGAGCGGTCCGCCCGCGACATGGCGGCGGAGATCGACCGACCGCGTCGCGGGCAGTTTCTTGCGCCCGCCGATATGATCGTAGAGAAACAGCCCGAGCCGCAGCAGCCAGCGCGGGCGCAGCCCGTCGCGATAGGGCAGGACGAAGCGCATCGGGTGGATGATATGCGGCGCGATGCCCCACAGCCGCTCGCGTTCCTTGAGCGCCTCGCGCACCAGGCCGAATTCATAATGTTCGAGATAGCGCAGCCCGCCGTGGATCAGCTTGGTCGACTTCGACGAGGTGCCCTCCGCCAGGTCGCCCGCTTCGAGCAGCAGCACTCGTGCGCCGCGCCCGGCGGCGTCGCGCGCAACGCCGGCGCCATTGACACCGCCGCCGACCACGATGACATCATAGGGACTGGCTGCGTCGGGCATGGCCGTTCCCTATGGCAAGTGCGACGAATTTGCCAAGGGGAAGACATCGTATGCGGCTTACGTATGCGCGTTGCATTCGCGGGGTGCATCCTCCAATTCTGAAAGACCATCCAAGGGGACTATAGTGAGCGTGAAAGTCGAAACCCTGATCCTGTTCGGCGCAACGGGCGACCTTGCCCAGCGCATGCTCTTCCCCTCGCTCTACAATCTTCATGTCGACGGGCTGCTCGAAGATGCGCTGACGATCGTCGCGTCGGGGCGGTCGAAAATGGACCGCGACGGCTGCCATGCGATGGTGCGCGAGGCGCTCGCCGACCATCTGGCCGACGACCGGCTCGATGATGGGCAGATCGCCGGCTTCCTGGGCCGCATCGATTATTGTGCGGTCGATGCGGGCGCGGGCACCGGCTATGACGAACTCGCGGCGCAGCTCGGCGATCGCCTCGGCCGCCCGATCGGCGCCTATCTTTCGACCCCGCCGTCAATGTTCGGCCCGATCGCGCAGGGGCTGAAGGCCGCGAACATCGCGTGCGCCGAATGCCGCATCGCGATGGAAAAGCCGATCGGCCACGATCTCGCCTCGTCGCGCGACGTCAATGCACAGGTCGGCGACGCCTTTGCCGAGGACCGCGTCTTTCGCATCGACCATTATCTCGGCAAGGAAACCGTCCAGAACCTCCTCGCGCTGCGCTTCGCGAACATGCTCTTCGAGCCTTTGTGGAACGCGCAGGCGATCGACCATGTCCAGATCACCGTCGCCGAAACCGTCGGGCTCGAAGGCCGTGTGTCCTATTATGACGGCGTCGGCGCGCTCAAGGACATGGTGCAGAACCATATGCTCCAGCTGCTCGCGATCATCGCGATGGAGCCGCCGTCGAGCGTCTCTTCGACCGCGGTGCGCGACGAGAAGGTCAAGCTGCTCCGCTCGCTTCGCAAAATGACCGCCGAGGATGTGAAGGCGCACAGCGTCAAGGGGCAATATACCAGCGGGGCGGTGAACGGCGGCGCGGTCGCGGGTTATGCCGACGAGCTCGGCGATCCGTCGAACACCGAAACCTTCGTCGCCTTGAAGGCCTATATCGACAATTGGCGGTGGAAGGGCGTGCCCTTTTACCTGCGCACCGGCAAGCGGATGCCGCAGCGGAAGTCCGAAGTGCTGATCCAGTTCAAGCCGGTGCCGCACAATATCTTCGCGCGCGTCGGCGCGGGCAAGCTCAACGCCAACAGCATGATCATCAACCTGCAGCCCGAAGAGAATATCCGGGTCAAGGTGATGGCGAAGCAGCCCGGGCTCGACCGCGAGGGCGTGAAGCTCAAGGAAGTGACGATGGACGTCTCGCTCTCGCACAGCTTTGCCGGCGAGCGCCGCCGCATCGCCTACGAGCGGCTGCTGCTCGATTTCATCGAGGGCGACCAGACTTTGTTCGTGCGGCGCGACGAGGTCGAGGCACAGTGGCAGTGGATCGATTCGATCCGCGACGCCTGGGCGGCGGTCGATATGGCGCCGCAAAATTACACCGCGGGAAGCTGGGGCCCGTCGAGCGCAATCGCGCTGATCGAGCGCGACGGAGCGAGCTGGCATGATTGAGGAAGAAAGACGTCGCCCCCGCGAAGGCGGGGGCCGCTGGCAACATAGCGCGAGGCCGATAGCGGCCCCCGCCTTCGCGGGGGCGACGAGGAAGTAATATGACTGATCTGAATCCAGTAATCGCCGCGGTCACCGACCGCATCACCCAGCGCAGCGCCCCGCGCCGCGCCGCTTATCTCGACCTCATGGACCGCCAGCGCGATGCCGGCACCAACCGCGGCAACCTGTCGTGCGGCAACCTCGCGCACGGCTTCGCGGCGTCGGGCGAAGACAAGCCGGTCATCCGCACCGGCGCAGCGATGAACATCGGCATCGTCACCAGCTACAACGACATGCTTTCGGCGCATCAGCCCTACGGCCGCTATCCCGAGCAGATCAAACTCTTCGCGCGCGAAGCCGGCGCAACCGCGCAGGTCGCGGGCGGCGTCCCCGCGATGTGCGACGGCGTGACGCAGGGGCAGGCGGGGATGGACCTGTCGCTGTTCAGCCGCGACAATATCGCGCAGGGTACCGTGATCGCGCTGAGCCATGCGATGTTCGAGGGCGCGCTCTTGCTCGGCATCTGCGACAAGATCGTTCCCGGCCTGCTCATCGGCGCGCTGCGCTTCGGACATCTGCCGCAGATATTGATCCCCGCCGGGCCGATGCCCTCGGGGCTCGCGAACAAGGAAAAGCAGCGCGTCCGCCAGCTTTATGCCGAGGGCAAGGCGAGCCGCGACGAACTGCTCGAGGCCGAGGCCGCCTCCTATCATGGCGCGGGCACCTGCACCTTCTACGGCACCGCGAACTCGAACCAGATGATGATGGAGCTGATGGGGCTGCACATCCCCGGCAGCGCCTTCACCAACCCCGGCACCAAGCTGCGACAGGAACTGACACGCGCCGCAACGCACCGGATCGCCGAGATCGGCTGGGACGGCGACGATTATCGCCCGCTTGGCCGCTGCATCGACGAGAAGGCGATCGTCAATGCCGCGATCGGTCTGCTCGCGACCGGCGGTTCGACCAACCATGCGATCCACCTGCCCGCGATCGCGCGTGCGGCGGGGATCATCATCGACTGGCAGGATTTCGACGAGCTGAGCCACGTCGTGCCGCTGCTCGCGCGCGTCTACCCGAACGGCGCGGGCGACGTGAACAATTTCCACGCGGCGGGCGGGATCGGCTATGTCGTCAAGGAATTGCTCGGCGCCGGGCTGCTCCACGGCGACGTGCTGACCGTCGGCGGCACGATGGCCGACTATGCCGCCGAGCCCGTGCTGGTGAACGACGAACTCCACTGGCAGGCCGCGCCCGCCGAGAGCCGCGACGACACGATGCTGCGCCCCGTCGCGGCGCCTTTCTCGCCCGACGGCGGGATGCGCCTGCTCGCGGGCAATCTCGGCCGCGCGATCATCAAGACGAGCGCGGTCGCCGAGGATCGCTGGACGATCGAGGCGCCGTGCCGGATCTTCGACGATCAGAATCAGGTGCTGACCGCGTTCAAGGCGGGCGAGCTCGAGCGCGACGTCGTCGTCGTCGTCCGCTTTCAGGGACCGCGCGCCAACGGCATGCCCGAACTGCACAAGCTGACCCCGGCGCTCGGCGTGCTGCAGGACAAGGGCTTTCGCGTCGCCTTGCTTACCGACGGCCGCATGTCGGGCGCGAGCGGCAAGGTGCCCGCGGTGATCCACCTGTCGCCCGAAGCCTTACCCGGCCCCGACGGGGTCAGCGGCCCGCTCGCTTACCTTCAGGACGGCGACATCGTGCGCGTCTGCGCGGTGAAGGGCGAAGCGACCGCGCTGGTCGACGAAGCCGAATGGGCGGCGCGCCAGCCCGCCGCCGCACCGCCCCCCGCCGTCGGCGTCGGCCGCGAACTCTTCGCGCTGTTCCGCCATCATGCCGACGAGGCGGAGAAGGGCGGCTCAGCAGTGCTCGCGGCGATGGAGCAAGTAATCTAGCCGTCGCCCCCGCGAAGGCGGGGGCCGCTGGCAACCTTGTGCAACACCGATAACGGCCCCCGCCTTCGCGGGGGCGACGAATTTTGGGAATGGAGTGAATATGTCCAATAGCGGTATCGAACAGATCATGCGCCTCGCGCCGGTCATCCCGGTGATCGTCATCGACCGCGTCGAGGATGCGGTGCCGATGGCCGAGGCGCTCGTCGCGGGCGGACTCAGGGTGCTCGAGGTGACGATGCGCACCCCCGCCGCGCTCGAAGCGATTGCCGTGATGAAGAAGGTCCCGGGCGCCGTCGTCGGTGCGGGGACGGTGCTCAATCCGCGGATGCTGAACGCCGCGCTCGACGCGGGCTCCGAATTCATCGTCTCGCCGGGCCTTACCGACACTCTGGGCGAAGCGGCGGTGGCGAGTAGCATTCCCTTCCTGCCTGGCGTCGCCAATGCGTCGAACATCATGGCGGGGCTCGACCTCGGCCTCGACAGCTTCAAATTCTTCCCCGCGGCGACGAGCGGCGGCATCCCGGCGCTGAAGGCGCTCGCGGGTCCGTTCGGCGGGGTCAATTTCTGCCCGACCGGCGGGATCAGCGCCGCGACCGCGCCCGAGTGGCTCGCGCTGGGTCCGGTGCTCTGCGTCGGCGGCAGCTGGGTCGTCCCGTCGGGGCCGCTCGACACGGTGAAGATCGAGGCCCTGGCGCGCGAGGCATCCGCACTTTCGGGCCATTGATTAACCCCATTTTACCTGTCATCGTGCAGGGATAAGGCGGCAATAAGCCGTTGGTGGGGAGAATTGCGTGCCGAGGCCGCAGCCGCATTTGGAAGAAGTCCTGGCGTCCGAACCCGGATCGCATATCGCCGCGCTCTTCGATTTCGACGGGACGATCATCTCGGGCTATTCCGCGACCGCGATGCTGCGCGAGAAATTCCAGCGCCGCGAAATGTCGGTCGAGGAAATCGCCGAAACCGCGAACGTCCTCGCGCAGCACAGCCTCGGCAGCATCGGCTTTTCGGGGCTGATGACCGCCGCCGCCAAATTCATGAAGGGCGTCGACGAGCAAAGCTTCGTCGAATTCGGCGAGGAGCTCTACAGGAAGCATATCGCGCGCAAAATCTATCCCGAGACGCGCGCGATCATCGAGGCGCATCAGGCAAAGGGCCACCGCGTCGCGATCATCTCGTCGGCAACGATCTACCAGATCGAACCGACCGCGCGCGACCTCGGCATAACCGATATCAAATGCTCGTCCTACGAGATCGAGGACGGCGTCTTCACCGGCGAGATCATCCGGCCGCTCTGCTTCGGCGAGGGCAAGGTGCTCGCGGCCGAGGAACTCGCCGCCGAATATGGCCTCGATCTCGATCAGAGCTTTTTCTACTCGGACAGCGACGACGATCTCGAACTGCTCGAACGCGTCGGCAAGCCGCGCCCGCTCAACCCGAACCTCAAGCTCAAGGGCATCGCCGACGAACGCAATTGGCCGGTGCAGCGCTTCGCGAGCCGCGGCACCCCGTCGTGGATCGACTATACGCGCACCATCTACGCCACCGGCTCGCTCGTCGGCGCCTTCGCCGCGGGGCTGCCGATCTGGGCGCTGACCCGTTCGCAGCGCGAGGCGGTCAATTTCTCGATGGGGCTGTTCGGCGACTTCGCGACCGCGATCACCGGCGTCGAGCTCGAGGTCGAGGACGAGCGCCACCTCTGGTCGTCGCGCCCCTGCATCTTCATCTTCAACCACCAGAGCAAGGCGGACGTGATGATCCTCGCCAAGCTCATCCGCCGCGACATGGGCGGGGTGGGGAAGAAGGAGATCAAGGACATCCCCATCCTCGGCAAGCTGATGGAATGGGGCGGCACCGTCTTCGTCGACCGCGCCGACGGCAAGAGCGCGATCAAGGCGATGGAGCCGCTCGTCGACGCGATTCAAAAGGAAGGCAAGTCGATCTGCATCGCGCCCGAAGGAACGCGCAGCCTGACGCCGAAGCTCGAACCCTTCAAGAAGGGCGCGTTCCATCTGGCGATGCAGGCGGGGGTTCCGATCGTCCCGATCGTGATCCATAACGCGACCGACGTCGCGCCCAAGAACGAGTTTGTGATGCGCCCCGCGACGGTGCGCGTCACGGTGCTGCCGCCGGTCGATACGTCGGGGTGGAGCGTCAGGACGATCAATTCGCACGTCCGCGACGTCCGGAACATGTTCCTGCGCACGCTGGGGCAGGCGGAGGAGAGCGTCGCGGAGTCGGTGGCGGCGGAGGCCGCGCCGCCGAAGGAAAAGGTCGAGAAGGCGAAGCCGAAAAAGGCGGCTGAAAAGAAGCCCGTGGCCAAGAAGAAGGCGCCCGCCAAAAAGCCCGCCGCGCGTAAGGGAAAGACCGGCTAAGCGGTGGCCGACGGAACGCCCCGCAACCCGATCGTGGCGGAGCAGGCGGCCGACCGGCTTTATATCATCGACGCGCGGCATGGCGTCGAGCGGCGCATCTTGCTCGACTGGATCCATTCGACGAGCGGCGATGACGAGCCCGCCTGGGCGAGCCTCGACATTGAGGATGGCGATCATGCGCTGCCCGTCGACGTGCTGCAGGCGCGGCTCGGCGGCGCGGCATCGCGGCAGGTCGTGCCGCTGCGCGTCGCATGGCGCATCCCGGGTTTCGACAAGGGCCGCGCGCTCAAATTCCGTCACCTGATCTTTGGCGACCCGCGCCATCCGGGGCCGCTGCGTTCGCGGCTGATCCTGCTTCGCGACCGGCGGCGCGCGCAGATATTGGTCGGCGAGGCGGCGACGCTCGACGCGCTTCGCGACCGCTTTTGCGCGCAGACCGGCGGGGGCGACGGCGAGGGGGCGGACAGCCCCGAATTCGCGGGCTTCGTCGCGCGGCAGGCGGCGCTCGCGCTCGACGTCGCCGAACGCGGCATCCGGGGAACGCGATACAAGGTGCCGCGCTTCGTTGCCGATGGCCTGCGCACCAGCCCCAAATTCCGCGCCGCGCTTGCCGAACTGGCGGAGAAGACGGGGCGTCCGGTCGCCGACCTGTTCCGCGAGGCGCGGCCGCTGATGAAGGAGGTTATCGCGCGGCCGTCGGCGCTTTTTCTCGATCTTCGCGCACGTCTCGATCGCATGATGTTCGGCGGCTATGCGCCCGAGATGGAGGTCGATGCCGCCGAGCTATTGAAATTGCGTGGAATTTTGCGCGAGCACCCCACCGCGATCCTGTTCACCCACAAAACCTATATCGACGGCGCGACACCGAGCCGGCTCGCTTACGAGAACGACCTGCCGATGCTGCACAGCTTCGGCGGTGCGAACCTCGATTTCGCGGTGATGGGCGAATTCTTCCGGCGATCGGGGATGATTTTCCTCCGGCGGAGCTTTCAGGACCAGCCGGTCTACAAGCTGGTGCTGCGCCATTATATCGCCTGGCTGCTGGCGAAACGCTTTCCCTTGAGCTGGGCGTTCGAGGGGACGCGTTCGCGGCTCGGCAAGCTGATGCCGCCGAAATACGGCCTGATGAAATATGTGCTCGACGCGGCGCACGCGACCGGAACGCGCGGCGTCCATTTCGTGCCCTTCGTCACCAGTTTCGATCTCATTCGCGATGTCGAGGAATATGCCGCCGAACAGACGGGGCGGAACAAGAAGCCCGAGAGCCTGTCGTGGTTCATCGGCTATATGAAGAGCCTGAAGGAACCCTCCGGCCGCATCCGCCTCGACATCGGCGAGCCGGTCGTGATCGAAACCGCGCCGGAACCCGACGACCGGCGCGCGCTCGAAAAAATCGCCTTCGCGGTCGCGGTCGAGGCGAATCGCGTGACGCCGCTCACCGTCACCTCGGTGATGTGCCTGATCCTGCTCGGCATGGCGCCGCGCGGCGCGACCTCAGCCGAACTGCTCGGCGCGATCGGCGCGGTGACCGGCTGGGCGCGGGCGCGCGGCATCCGGCTCAGCAGCGAACTCGAAAGCGGCGACGATGCCGCGCTTTCGGCGACCGTCGACACACTGGTCGAAAGCGGCCTCTTGACGCGCTACGAGGCGGGCAGCGAAAATGTCTATTCGATCGACCCCGCCAGGCATCCGATGGCGAGCTATTATCGCAACATCATCGCGCATCATTTCCTCGATCGCGCGATGATCGAACTCGCGCTGTTCGAGTTGCGCGACGCCGACAAGGGCGATGCGACCGCCGCTTTCTGGGCCAGGATCGACCGCCTCCGCGACCTGTTCAAATTCGAATTCTTCTATCCGCCGCGCGAGGAGCATCGCGCGGCGATCGAGGCCGAGCTGACGCGCATCGATCCCGTGTGGGACCGCCGCTTCGCGAGCGGCGACCGCGGTATCGCCCAGCTACTCCGCCGCTGTCAGCCCGTCGTCGGTCATGCGATATTGCTGCCCTTCGCCGAGGCTTATTCGGTCGTCGCCGAACTGCTCGCGCGCGCGCGGCCCGCCGATGCGGTCGATGAAAAGGCGTTGCTCGACGCGGCGCTCGTCGAGGGGCGACAGGCCTATCTGCTGCGCCGGATCAGCAGCGAGGCGGCAATCGGCAAATTGCTTTTCGCCAACGGCCTGTCGCTGATGCGCCATATGGGGCTCGCCGAGGAAGCGACGCCGGTCAATCTAGCCGCGCGCCGCGCGCTGCTGATGGAACTGCGCGGCCTCGCCAACGTCATGGAAACGATGCGGCTTTCGACCGTCGCGCTCGCCGACCGCTTGCCGGGTTCAGGAGGATAGGATGCTCAAACAGCTCAGCGCGCAGGACGCCCAGTTCCTCTACACGCAGACCGCGAACAATCTGACGCACATCATGGGGGTCTATATCTACGATCCCGCAACCGCGCCGGGCGGTTTCGTGCGCTTCAAGGACATCATCCGCCACGTCGAAAGCCGCGTCGACACCTCGCCCTTGTTCAAGCGCCGCCTCCACCGCCTGCCGTTCGACATGGACCATCCCTATTGGGTCGAGGACGAGCATTTCGATATCGAGGCGCATATGAGCCACGCGCGGCTGCCCGAGCCCGGCGACTGGCGACAATTCTGCATCGCGGTCGCGCGCTGGTTCTCGAAACCGATGGATATGAACCGCCCGCTCTGGGACATCTATATCATCGAGGGACTCGACCGGATTCCGGGCATCCCCAAGGGCAGTTTCGCGATGCTCCACCGCGTTCACCACGCCGCGGTCGATGGCGCGTCGGGCGCGCATGCCTTTATCGCGATGAGCGACATCGATGCGAACGGCACGCCCGCAATCGCCGAGCCGCCGCCGGTCGAGGAGTTGGGCAAGGCGCCGTCGAGCGCCGAAACGCTCTCGCGCGCCTGGTCGGCGTCGATGCAGTCGCCGGTCAAGTTCATGAACGCGCTGATGAAGATGTCGCCCGCGATCGTCGCGTCGGCGCGCAAATCGATCGCCGATGGCGGCATGACCGCGGGCGTTCCCGAAACGCGCTTCAACGTGCCCGTCGGCCCGCACAAGATGTTCGACGCGACCACCGTCGCGCTCGCCGACGTCGCCGAAATCCGGGGGAAGGTCCCCGGCGCGACGGTCAACGATGTCGTGCTCACCACCGTCGGCGGCGCGCTGCGCAAATATCTCGCGAAGCACAAGGAACTGCCGAAGGAGAGCCTCGTCGCGGTCGCGCCGATCAATCTGCGCGGCAAGGGCGGCAAGGCCAGCACGCCGGGCAATCAGGTGTCGGCGATGAGCGTGCCGGTCCGCACCGACATCGCGGGTCCGCTCGAACGCCTCGCGGCGATCCGCGATTATACGGTCGAGGCGAAGGAGGCGAAGGCGGGGGTCAGCGCGCGGATCATGACCGACCTGTCGCAGCATATTCCGGGCGCGACGATGGCAGCGGTCGCACGGCTCGTCACCAGCGAGCGGTTTGCGGTGCGCGGCACCAACCTCTTCATCTCGAACGTGCCGGGGGCGCAGGTGCCGCTCTATCTCGCGGGCGCGCAGTTGGTGCAGCAGCACGGCATGGCGCCGCTCGCGAACAATATGGGGCTGTTCGTCGCGACGCCGAGCTATAACGGGCGCATCGCCTTTTCGATCGTCTGCGAACGCTCGATCATGCCCGACATCGCCTTCTTTCGCGAGTGCATCGACGAAAGTTTCGCCGACCTAATGGCGGCGACGCCGAAGGCGGAGAAAGCGAAAGCCGCTACGGCAACACCGAAAGCGGCGCCGAAGCCTAAGGCCAAGGCAAAAGCCGCTCCGAAACCTGCCGCGAAGAACAGGGCGAAACCGGTTGCTAAAAAGAACGCAACCGGCAAGAATCCGAAAAAATAACGATGCTCTCGCAGGATTACCGAATGCTTTTCACCCCGACGCTCAGCGCCGACCGCGATCTTGTGACCGCACCCGATTACGCCGCATGGTCCAAAGCGGCGCGCGAACATGACCGGAAGTCGGGGTTGCAGACATGGCGCGACGCCGACGAAAGCAGGCATTTCGATTACCGGTCGATCCGCGCGCGCCTCGAAAAATTGCGCAAGCTTTCGGCGGCGGGCGACGTCAAAGGGCTGCTCTTCGTTCTCAACGAAGGCATCCACGGCAATATCGACGGCATGGGGCACGAGCGGCTCTATCAGAAGGCGCGCTTCGGCACGAAAAAGCTGGTCGAGGATTATGTCGCCGAGGTCGTCGCTTCATTGGACAAGATCGCCGCCGCGCGCAGCATCGGCCGCGACGAGAAGCGCGACTTCTTCCGCCGCGCGCAGCATTGCTACGGCCGCTCGGCGCTGCTGCTTTCGGGCTCGGGAAGCTTCCTCTTCTTCCATATCGGCGTGGTGAAGGCTTTGTGGGAAGAAGGCGTGCTGCCCGCGATCATGTCGGGCGCGAGCGGCGGGTCGATCGTCGCCGCGATTGTCTGCACGCGCAAAAATGCCGACATCGGCGCCTTTCTCGAAAGCGAGCGACTCGCGAACCCCGACCGCGATCCCGAGGGGCGCCGCCTCGCGCCCGACGAGGTCCGCGAACGCCTCGCCGAACTCATCCCCGACCTCACCTTTCAGGAAGCCTATGAGGTCAGCGGGCGCCACCTCAACGTCTCGGTCGCCCCCGCCGAAAAGCATCAGAACGGCCGGCTGCTCAACGCGATCACCGCGCCCAATGTGCTGATCCGCGAGGCGGTGCTTGCATCGTGCGCGGTGCCGGGGGTCTTCCCGCCGGTGATGCTGATGGCCCGCGACGACGACGGCGCGCGCATTCCCTATCAACCCGACCGGCGCTGGGTCGACGGATCGGTGACGCACGACATCCCGACCAAAAGGCTCGAACGCCTCTACGGGGTCAACCATCATATCGTCAGCCAGGCGAACCCGATCGCGCTGCCTTTCGCCACCGACACGCGCAAGCAGATGGCGCCGATCGAGGCCATTCAACATGCGTCGATGACGACCTTCAAGGCGTGGCTCAACGCCAATATGGTGATCTTCCAGAAGCCGCTCGAGTTGATCCCGCCCTTGAACAGCATCGCCAACATGGCACGATCGGTGATCAATCAGGAATATACCGGCGACATCAACATCATCCGTCCGCCCAAATTCTGGTCACCAACCAAAATCCTCTCCGATCTCGGACAGGAAGATATCGACGAGTTGATCGACACCGGCGAGCGGACCGCGTGGCCGAAGGTCGAGATGGTGCGGACGCAGACGGCGATCAGCCGCGCGCTCGAAGCGATATTGGCGAAGATAGATAAGGCGGGGGACGACGGCCCCGGCCATCGCAGCGCGGCGCTCAAGAAAGCGGTGCGCTGACCATGGCGAGCGGCGCGGTGATCCTGCCCGCCGAATCGGCCGGGGCGGGGGCGAAGCTCCACGTCACGCACTGGCTTCCCGAAGGGCGCCCGCGCGCCGTCGTCCTGCTCGCGCACGGCTACGCCGAACATGCCGGACGCTACGCCCATGTCGCCAAACGGCTGACCGACGCCGGCTATGCGATCTATGCCGTCGATCATTGGGGGCATGGCGCTTCGGATGGCGAGGGCGGCTATGTCCCGCGCTTCTCGGCCTTCCTCGACGGCATGGCCGAGCTGCTGACGTTGGTCGAGATCAACCATGGCGATACGCCGCGCCTGCTACTCGGCCACAGCATGGGCGGGCTGATCGCGACCTTGTTCCTGGTCGAGCGGCAGCAGGCGTTCGTCGCGGCGGCGCTGTCGGGCGCAGCGATCCTGCCCGCCGAGCCGCCGTCGCGCGTCACAATCTGGATCAGCCGCTTCCTGTCGCGCTTCTTCCCGCGTCTCGGCGTGCTGTCATTGGATGCCAATGGCGTGAGCCGCGATCCGGCGGTTGTCGAGGCCTATCGCGCCGACCCGCTCGTCTATGAAGGCAAGATCGGCGCGCGATTGGGCAAGGAGTTCATGGACGCGATGGCGGTGGCGCAGGCCGACGCGCCGAAGATCCGCCTGCCGATCCTGATCCAGCACGGCGAGGCCGACCGGCTGACGGCGCCGGCGGGATCGCGCTATCTGTTCGCTAACGTCGCGTCGCAGGACAAACGGCTCGAAATCTACCCCGGGCTATTCCACGAAATCTACAACGAGCCCGAGCAGGGTGCCGTGCTCGACGATCTTGTCGGCTGGTTCGACGCGCATGTGGCGGAGGCAAAGCGCGCATGAAAATCCTCCTCGTCCTGATCTTCGCGCCGCTCATCACGCTCGCGCTCTTCTATTTCCTTTTCCCCGAACAGCTTGTGCAGCTGATGCGCTGGGCGATGCGTCGCCGCGCGCGAGTGGTGCGCAAAACGGTCACCGTCGACGGCCGCCGCTGGCCCTATCTGGAGGGCGGCGATCCGGCGAAGCCGGTGCTGGTGATGGTTCACGGTTTCGGCGCCGACAAGGATCACTGGACCTTCTACGCGCCATGGCTGACGAAGGATTACCGGCTGATCGCGCCCGACCTGCCGGGGTTCGGCGAGAATGACCGCGACGGCGAGCTGCCGTTCGACGTCGCGAGCCAGGCGGCGCGGCTCAAGGGTTTTCTCGACGCGCTCGAGATCGAACGCCCGCATCTCGGCGGCAACAGCATGGGCGGCTGGATCGCGCTGCGCTTTGCGATCGATTATCCGGGCGCGCTGCGCACGCTGACGCTGATGAACAATGCCGGCGTCGTCGGCACGAACGAAAGCGAACTCCAGAGGCTCGCGGCCGACCGCGACTATAATCCGCTCGTGCTCGCCAATCTCGAGGATGCCGATCGCCTGATCGCCTTCGTCGTGCGCAAGCCGGCGCGCGTTCCCGCGCGGCTGAAGCCCGTGATCTACGCCGACGCGCTCCGGCACCGCGACCTGCTCGACAAGATTTTCTGGATCATCGCCGACGAGATGGAGCAAAAGCCGCTCAACGACGAGCTCGGCAAGGTGAAGGTGCCGACGCTGATCCTCTGGGGCCGCCACGACAAGCTGATCGATGTCAGCTGCGTCGCGGTGCTCGAAGCAGGGATCGCGGGCAGCCGCAGCCACATCTTCGACCATGTCGCGCACGTCCCGATGATCGAGGATCCGAAAGCGACGGCGGAGATCCAGCGCGCCTTCCTTGCCAATCACTGAAACTGCCGTCACTCTCGCTCCAAAATAGCGGGAGAGCGCGATGCGGTTGAAGGTGGGGCTGCTCGGCGGGGGCAGTTGGGGAACGACGGTCGCGGCGGTGGTATCGCGCAACGCGCCGATCACGCTCTGGGCGCGCGATGCCGAGACGGTCGAGAGCATCAACGGCTCGGGCGAGAACCGCAAATATCTGCCCGGCATCAAGCTGCCTTCGGCGCTTCGCGCGACGAACGACATGGCCGAGGTGGTCGCGGGCGCCGATGTGCTCGTCATGGGGGTGCCCTCGCACAGCTTCCGAAGCGTTCTCGAGGAAGCGCGGAACCATCTCCGCCCGTGGGTGCCGGTGATCAGCCTGACCAAGGGGCTCGAACTCGCGTCGGGCAAACGCATGACCGAGCTGATCGAGGAGGTGCTCCCCGGCCATCCCATCGGCGTGCTCACCGGGCCGAATCTGGCGCGCGAGATAATGACCGGGCAGGCGGCGGCGAGCGTGCTGTCGATGGAGGACGAAATCGTCGTCCGCGCGCTCCAGCCGATATTCCACTCGGGGCTGTTCCGCGTCTACACCAACACCGACCTCTTGGGCTGCGAACTCGGCGGGGTGCTCAAGAATATCATCGCGATCGCGGTCGGCATGGGCGACGGGCTCGGCGCGGGCGACAATACGCGCGCCGGGCTGATGACGCGCGGGCTCGCCGAGATCACGCGGCTCGGCGTCGCGATGGGCGGACGCCCCGAAACCTTCGCGGGGCTCACCGGCATGGGCGACCTGATCGCGACCTGCACCAGCCCCTTGTCGCGCAACCGCCACGTCGGGGTCGAACTCGGCAAGGGGCGCCCGATCGACGAGATCATCGCGGGGATGAACATGGTGGCGGAGGGTGTGAAGAGCGCGCCGACGGTGATGGCGCTCGCCGACCAGCATGGTCTCGAGATGCCGATCGCGCGCGACGTGTTCGACGTGACGCAGGGCCGGCGCAGCGCGATGGAGGTGTTCCGCGGGCTCCTCAAATCGAGCGTCGGCGACGAAGCGCATCCCGGCTGAAAACCGTGCATTTCGGCGATTCTACCGCGAGCCGTGCCGAATCATCGTCGAGTTGGGAATAAATCGCGCCGCTGCTTCGTTTCTTCTCCTGTCCAACAGGATCCAGAAGGAGACGAAAAATGAAAAAATGGACCACTCTGGCGATGCTTGCAGCTCTCCCCGCCACGGCCGCGGTCGCCGCCGTTCCCTATCATGCGATGCCCCCGGGCTTCGAAGCGCCGCAGATTCGCGCCGAACCGATCGCCGGCATCGTGAACCAATATTGGTACAATTATCAGGCCGACATTCTCGAGGCGGAGAAGGAGCTCAGCAGCGACCTTCGCCACGCGACCGACCGCGAAGACCGATGGGACGCGTGGGACGAATGGACGACCGAGGTCGTCGATGCCGACAAGGATTATGTGAAGGAAATGCGCAAGAAGGGCTATCGCAGCGGCCGCGTGACGGTCGGCGGCTAACGTCCTGGATTTCCCCGAGCCCTGCTCGGGTCGCAGGGAAGGGCGGGTGTCATGGGGCACCCGCCCTTTCTTTGCGTCATAGTTCGGCATCATCCTCCCCATCGCTACGCGACAGGGAGGATCAGCCTTCTTTGAGCAACGCCGCCGCTTCCTTGCCCTGCCAGTCGATCGCGCCGATCACGCGCCAGATCTCGCGGCCCTCGGCGTCGTAATAGATGCTCGTCGGCAGCGCGCTGTTGGCGGCGTCGAGCAGGCCGTTCTCGGGATCGATATAGGGCTGGAGAGCTTTCAGCCCCGCTTTCTGGAACCAGGGGTCGACGACCTCGGCGCCCTTCAGATCCTGCGCGACCGCGATCACATGCATCCGTTCGCCATTCTTCGCCGCGAGCGCGTCGAGCGTCGGCATTTCGGCGACGCACGGCGCGCACCAGGTCGCCCACAGGTTGACGAGCAAGGGGCGCCCGCGGAACGACGCGATCGTCACCGGCTCGTCGTCGGGGCCGCGAAACGTCGCGGTGGGCGCCGCCGTTCCCTTGTGGCTGCGGTCGACGATATATTCGAACGCGTCGACGCCCTTCGCTTGGCCCGCCGAAACATTTGCTTGGCCTTGCCCCGCTTGCTCCCCGCCGGGCTTTTCCCTATCGCAGCCCGCGATTGATCCGGCCAGCAACAGGCCAAGGATCGCAAGGGACGGATTCGGAACGCGGCGGATGGCGAATACTCCTGACAGCAACAGCATGTGGGGCGGCCGCTTCGGTGGCGGACCCGCGGCGATCATGCAAGAGATTAACGCATCGATCCCCGTCGACAAGCGCCTGTGGGAAGAAGATATTACCGCCAGCCGCGCGCATGCCGCGATGCTCGGCGCGACCGGAATCATCGCCGCCGAGGACGCCGTCGTGATCGACCGCGGCCTTGCACAGATCGCCGGTGAGTTCGCCGCCAACGGCGTGCCGGTCGACCTTGCGCTCGAAGACATCCATATGACCGTGGAATCGCGGCTGAAGGAGCTGGTCGGCGAAGCCGCCGGGCGGCTCCACACCGCGCGCTCGCGCAACGATCAGGTCGCGACCGATTTCCGCCTGTGGACGCGCACCGCGTGCGAACGCATCGATGCGGGGCTGCAGGCGATTCAGGCGGCGTTGCTCGCGCGCGCCGACGAGCACGCGGGCAGCATCATGCCGGGCTTCACGCACCTGCAGGTCGCGCAGCCGGTGACGCTCGGCCATCACCTGCTCGCCTATGTCGAAATGTTCGGCCGCGACCGCTCGCGCTTCGCCGACGCGCGGGCGCGCCTCAACGAATCGCCGCTCGGCGCCGCGGCGCTCGCGGGCACCAGCTTCCCGCTCGATCGCGATGCGACCGCATCGGCGCTCGGCTTCGACCGTCCGATGGCGAACAGCATCGACGCGGTCTCGGACCGCGACTTCGCGCTCGAATTCTGCGCCTCGGCGTCGATCGCCGCGATCCACCTGTCGCGGCTTGCCGAGGAAGTGGTGATCTGGGCCAGCCAGCCTTTCGGTTTCGTCGCTTTGCCCGACGCCTGGTCGACGGGTAGTTCGATCATGCCGCAAAAGCGCAACCCCGACGCCGCCGAACTCGTGCGCGGGCGGGCGGGGCTGCTGCTCGGCGCATTCCAGCGCCTGTCGGTGATCGTGAAGGGGCTGCCGCTCACTTATTCGAAGGATCTGCAGGACGATAAGGAGACGGTGTTCGGCGCCTTCGACGCGCTCGCGCTGTCGCTCGCGGCGATGACCGGCATGGTCGAAACGCTGAGCTTCCGCACCGACCGGATGCGCGCGCTCGCCGCGTCGGGCTATTCGACCGCGACCGACCTCGCCGACTGGCTGGTGCGTGAGAACGGCCTGCCGTTCCGCGAGGCGCACCATGTCGTCGGCGCCTGTGTGAAGCGCGCCGAGGAACTCGGCGTCGAACTCTCGGCGCTGCCTGCGGCCGACGCCGCCGCGATCCATGCGGCGGTCACGCCCGACGTGCTCGCCGCGCTGACCGTAGAAGCGTCGGTCGCCAGTCGCATGAGCTATGGCGGCACGGCGCCCGAACGGGTAAGGCAGGCCGTCGCCGCGGCCCGCGCGGCGCTCGAAGGGACGAATATACGGTGAAGAACCACCTCGTCATGGCGATATTGGCTGCAACCGCGCTGCTCGGCGCGTGTGGCAGCAAGCAAGATCTGAAGCCGGTGGCGGGCCAGCCTGCCCCGGTCGTTCCCGTCGGCGCGACCCGCGCCCCGACTACGGAGGAGCTTACGACGCCTGACGCGCAGGCCCGGCCCGCGCGCAGCGACGAACTTCTCAAACGGTCCGAACAACGCGAACCCGACGATTTCGACTTGCCGCCTCCGGGCTGAGTCACAGGGCCTTCTCTTTTCCGTTCGTGCTGAGCTTGTCGAAGCACCGCATTTTCTGAACGCGGGAAAAGAAGGGCGGCCCTTCGACGAGCTCAGGGCGAACGGTTTTTGACGATTAGGACTTCCTTCGATGGACCATTTTGAACTTCGTGACGGCGTGATGCACGCCGAAGATATTCCGCTGCCGCGTATCGCCGCGGAAATCGGCACCCCCGTCTATGTCTATTCGCGCGCGACGCTCGAACGCCATGCGCAGGCGTTCCGCGACGGGTTGAAGGATGTGCCCAGGAAGCACCTCGCTTTCGCGATCAAGAGCAATCCCAACCTCGGCGTGCTGCGCGTGCTCGCGCGGCAGGGTTATGGCGCCGACGTCGTCTCGGGCGGCGAGCTCGAACGCGCGCTCGCGGCGGGCATGGCGGCCGAAGACATCGTCTTTTCGGGCGTCGGCAAGACGCGCGCCGAACTGGCGCTCGGGCTCGACCGCGGGATCGGTCAGTTCAACATCGAGCATGAGCCCGAGGGCATCGCGCTCGCCGAAATCGCGCTCGCCAAGGAGACGACCGCGCCCGCGGTGCTGCGCGTCAATCCCGACGTCGATGCGGGCACGCATGCGAAGATTTCGACCGGCAAGGCCGAAAACAAGTTCGGCGTCGGCATCGACGCCGCACCCGAGATCTTCGGCCGCCTGTCGGGGCTGCCGGGGCTCAATCTGCGCGGCATCGCGGTCCATATCGGTTCTCAGCTCACCAGCCTCGCCCCGTTCGAGGCGGCGTTCAAGCGCGTCGGCCAGCTCGTCGCCGATCTTCGCGCCGCGGGACACAGCATCACCCATGTCGATCTGGGCGGCGGGCTCGGTGTGCCCTATCGCGCGGGCGACAATATCCTTCCGCCGTCGCCCGCCGACTATGGCGCCATGGTTGCACGGGTCACCCGCGATTGGGACGTCACGCTGATGTTCGAACCCGGCCGCGTTATCGCGGGCAATTCGGGGGTTTTGCTGACGGAAGTTTTGTGGGTCAAGCCCGGTGCAACCCACCCCTTTGTGATCGTCGATGCGGCGATGAACGATCTGGCACGGCCCGCACTCTATGATGCCTGGCATGATTTCGCCGCGGTGAAGCCCTCGGGCGAGACGATGACCGCCTCGATCGTCGGCCCGGTCTGCGAAACCGGCGACACCTTCGCGCGCGACCGGCTGATCGACAAGGTCGAGTCGGGCGACCTCGCGATCTTCCGCAGCGCGGGCGCCTATGGCGCGACGATGGCGTCGACCTATAACAGCCGCAGCCTCGTTCCCGAGGTGCTCGTCGACGGCGATCGCTATGTCGTCGTCGCCGACCGCATCGCCGCCGGCACGATCATGGCCGCCGAGCGTGTGCCCGACTGGATCGACTGACTATGGAGCAGCTTCCCGTCTTCCTGAACCTCGCCGGCCGCACGGTCGTGCTGGTCGGGGAGGGGGAAGCCGCCGACGCCAAGGCGCGGTTGATCACCCGCGCCGGCGGACGGATCGTCGCGGCATGGGAAGAGTGCGCGACGGTCGCTTTCGTCGCGCTCGATGACGAAGCCGAGGCGCGCGCCGCCGCCGAAGGACTTCGCGCGCGCGGGCTTCTCGTCAACGTCGTCGACCGCCCCGACCTTTGCGACTTCACCACCCCCGCGATCGTCGACCGCGCGCCGGTGACGATCGCGATCGGCACCGGCGGCGCGTCGGCGGGGCTCGCGAAAGCGATCCGGCAGCGCATCGAAGCTTTGCTGCCCGCGCGGCTGGGCGCGCTCGCATCCGCGCTCCATGCCGCGCGGAATGCGATGAAGGCGCGCTGGCCCGACGCCGCCGGTCGCCGCCGCGCGATCGACGCCGCGCTCGCACAAGGCGGCGCGCTCGATCCGCTCGACGGCGATGCGGTCGACAAGGTCGATGGCTGGCTCGCGGGCCACGCTCCCGTTTCGCCATCGCGCCTCGAAACGATCCGTCTAACAAGCGCCGATCCCGACGACCTGACGCTGCGCGCCGCGCGCCTGCTGGGCGAGGCCGATCATATCTTCCATCCCGCGACCGTCGCGCCGGCGATCCTCGACCGTGCGCGCGCCGACGCGGTGCGCCACGTCGCGGACTCTGCGCCCGCCGAACCGCCGCCGGGCCTGTCGCTCTGGCTGGAGCCCTGATCGCGCCCGCTGGCGTCAGGCGTCCGCGCCGGTGACCCAGGCGAGGGCGCGGTCGCGATCCTGCGGTTCGAACACTTCGTAGCTGATGAAGGGCAGTATCGCGCTTTCGACGCGCGTCGCGGCGCGAATCCACGCCTGATCGGCGACCACCGCGACGCGGCCGAAGCGGTTCAGTTTGCCCAGCAGCGGCATCGCGCGCGCCATATAGGCACCAAGGCCCTGAAGCTCGATCCCGTCGATCGCCTGCGTCTCGACAAAGACATGGACCTTCTCGTGCCGCGCCATCGCTTCGTCGAGCCGGTCCATGACCCGGTCGAGATCGTCTCCCGTGATCCGGTGCGATATTCTGACGGCCAGCACATCGTCGGCGGTGTCGAGCATTTCCATGAGGTCTCCTTTCGTGGGTTGCCCGAAAAACGCCCGGCGATGCCCTCCGTTCCGGAGTCCTCGATGGGTTCAGGGCGCGATCGCCAGCCCGTCGCCCTGTTTCCCCGTCGCGATCCGGCGCAGGACTTCGCCGCTCGCGACGTCGATCTCGGCGACCTCGTCGTGCCCGGTCTCGGCGGCATAGAGCCGCTTCGAATCGGCGCTGAACAGCAAGGTCACCTGTCCCTTCGCCGCGTCGCCCGACACCGTGATCGTCTTCAGCGGCGCGCGGGTTTCGGCGTCGAACAGGTTGATCGTCCCCGACGCGATATTGCTCGTCGCGACGCGCTTGCCGTCGGAGCTCGCGAGCACGCGGATCGCGACCGGATCGACCGGCAGTTCGGCGATCTTCTCGCCCGATTTGGTATCCCAGATCGACACGCGCGGCGCGTCGAGGTCACCGACCCACAGCTCGCGTCCGCCCTTCGTCAGCGCCAGCCCCTCGGGCTTGCCGCCGATCGTCAGATCGCGCAGCTTCTTTGCGTCCTTCAGGTCGAGCACGCTCACCGTCCCCGACCCGATATTGGCGGTGTAGGCGGTGCGACCGTCGGGCGCGACGGTGATCATATGCGTGCCCTTCTGCCCGGTCGCGATCGACGTCAGCGTGCCGTCCGGCGCGACCACCGCGACCGACTCGCTGCCCTCGGCGGTCGCGACGAGCCGGCCGTCGGATAGCCAGAGCAGCCCGTGCGGCCGCTGGTTGGGACTAATGTCGATCGTCCTGAGCTTGGTGCGCTTCGCGACGTCGAACACATCGATCGTCGTCCCGCCATAGGCGACGACCGCCGCCTGCTTGCCATCGGGCGAGATCGCGATCTCGTGCGGCATCTTGCCCGTCGGCAGCCGCGCGAGTTCGGCGCCGCTGTCGAGCGCGATGACGCTGAGCGTGTCCTCGCCCTTGTTGCCGACGAGCAGCGTTTCGGCGGCGGCCGGGGCGGCGAGAAGGACAGCTGAAAGGGCGGCGAGGACGGCGCGGCGCATGAGCGATCTCCCGGTTGTGATGGCGCATCCTATCCCGCTGGCGCGCTGCGGCAACCGCGCTTCGACCGGTGACATGCGTAAATTACGTAAAGTTAACTCGGCGATCGGCGCCGACGCACCTAGCCCTGTCCTCGGCGGCAGGTCGCGCCGCCGGTCAGGACAGGAGGGGGAATATGGAGCTGCCATCGATCGATATCGCCGCGCTGCCGTTGCTCGACACCGCGGTCGGGCTGTTCGGGTCGCTGATGGGCGAAAGCGTCACGTCGGGGCCGTCGGTCTTCGAGATCGCGGTCACGATCGCGCTGATCGTCCACGACTGATCGCGGGCGGGGACGGGCGGCGGCGTCCGCCGCTCGCCCCGCGCTTTTCGCATGACCGCTGCCCGCTCGCGCCACGACCATTTTCCTCGCGAAGACAGCGCGCGTTGCCGGCGTATTCGGGAGGCGGTCGCCGCCGCCGGTGCAGCATGGCGCGCCGCCGATAGCGCGCCCGGCGGTTTGCTTGCCGCGATCGACGCGGCCCAGGGCACCGCGCCCGACGTCGCAGTGTCGCGCCTCCTCCCCTGGCTCGACGACACGTCGTGGCTGCAGGCCCGGCTCGACGCCGCGCTCGCGCTCCTCGCCGCCGACCCCTTCGCGCGCCCGCCGCTGCGGCTCGTCGGCGGCGGCGATAGCGGGGCGGGGGGCGGCCCCGGCGGGCTCGTCCTCGCCGATCGCGGCATCGTCCGCCTCACGCTCCTCGTCCGCCCCGCGGGCAGTTGCATCGCGCCGCCCGCGACCGCCGTCTTCGTCCCCGGCCGCGCCGCGATCCGCGTCCTCGCGGGCGGCGGCGGCTCGCTCGTCGCGCACGAAGTCGCGGTCGGCGCCGCCGAGGAAGCGGGTGGCTTCACCGCCTCCGCCGCCTCCCCATGCCGCAGCCAGCCGCCGCGCGCGCTCCGTGCCGGCGAGCTGCTCCGCCTCGATACCGCGCGCCAAAGCTGGTCGCTCGCCGATGCGCGCCGCGACGTGCTGCTGCTCGAACTCGCGGTGCAGCCGCCGTCGCCGCTCCCGATCCGCGCCTATGACGTCGCGAGCGGCCGGCTGATCCACGTCAGCGCCTCGCGCCGCGACAGCAGCTTCCGCGCGATGGCGCTGACCCTGCTTCGCCACCTCGGCCGCACCGACGCCGCGCCGCTTTTCGCTGCCGAGGCCAAAGTCGCGGATTTCGCCGCACGCTGGCACGCGATGCGCGAACTGGTGGCGCTCGACCCGGCCGCCGCGCACCCGCATCTCGCGGCGATGGCGGTCACCGACCCGCACCCCGAAGTGCGCTGCGCCGCCGCGGCGACGTCGGCGCTCATCTTCCCGCCTTCCGGTGAGACGGGGCGGGAAGGGGGTGGAGGGACGGGGCCTTGCACATGCCCGGCGCCCTCCACCCCATATCGCGGCACGGATGCGCGGCGATGCCCCGCCTGATCGACCCGCCCGCCGGCCCCGCGCTCGACCTCGCCGAAGTCGCCGCGCGCCTCGACGAAAGCGGCGTCGACCTCGCCGACGAAGCGAGCATCGCGCATTGCGCCGCCCTCCTCGCCGGTCTCCAGCGCAACCGCGACTTTCTCGCCGACCGCGTCATCGCCGCGCTCAAGGCAAGCTACGCCGACCAGCTCGAAATCAACCGTTATTCGGCGCAGGTCTTCCTCCTCCACCGCGGCGCGCGCGGCTTTTATCTCCGCGCCAACCTCTGGCCCGCCGCGACCGACGCCGTCACCGCCGCGAGCGGTGCGGCGGCCTTCTCCTACGGCGTCCCGCACGACCATAATTTCAGCTTTCTGACCGCGGGCTATTTCGGCCCCGGCTATGTCAGCGACTATTATGATTACGACCCGGAAGCCGTCGACGGCCGTCTCGGCGAACCGCTGAACCTCAGCTTCGCCGGGCGCAGCCAGCTCGCCGAAGGCAAGCTGATGCTCTACCGCGCCCACCGCGACATCCACAGCCAGCTCCCGCCCGAGCGGCTCTCGATCAGCCTCAACATCATGGACGAAGGCGACCACGTCCCCTGGCGCGACCAATATATCGTCGACCTCGAAGCGGGCACGATCGCCAAGCGCCCGACACTAACCAGCGGCGAAATGCTGCTGCGCTGCGCGGTGCATCTGACCGAGAACGGCAAGGACATCGCCGAGCAATTTGCGAAGGCGCATCCGGTGCCGCGAGTGCGCGCCAACGCGATCGCGGCGATGGCAGCGGTGGCCGTCGATCCGGGGGCTGTTCTCGAACGCGGGATGGCCGATGCCGATGCCCGCGTCCGCGACGATTGCGCGCGTTGGCTGGCGCTTAGTCAATCCTGCTGACAGCGCGGCTTTCCGCTGCTAACGGCGCCCGATGACCACTCCCCTTTCGCATATCCGCAATTTTTCGATCATCGCGCACATCGACCATGGCAAGTCGACGCTCGCCGACCGGCTGATCCAGTTCACCGGCGGGCTCACGGCGCGCGAGATGTCGGCGCAAGTCCTTGATAATATGGAGATCGAGAAGGAGCGCGGGATCACGATCAAGGCGCAGACGGTGCGCCTGAAATATACCGCCAAGGACGGCGAGACCTATGAGCTGAACCTCATGGACACGCCCGGCCACGTCGACTTCGCCTATGAGGTGTCGCGGTCGCTCGCGGCGTGCGAGGGCGCGCTGCTCGTCGTCGATGCGGCGCAGGGGGTCGAGGCGCAGACGCTCGCCAACGTCTATCAGTCGATCGAACATGATCACGAGATCGTGCCGGTGATCAACAAGATCGACCTGCCCGCCGCCGACGTCGACAAGGTGAAGGCCGAGATCGAGGACATCATCGGCCTGCCCGCCGACGACGCGGTGCTCGCCAGCGCCAAGGCCGGGATCGGCATCGAGGAGGCGCTCGAAGCGATCGTCACCAAGATCCCGCCCCCGAAGGGCGACGCGAGCGCGCCCTTGCTCGCGATGCTCGTCGACAGCTGGTACGACCCCTATCTGGGCGTCGTCATCCTCGTCCGCGTCGTCGACGGGACCTTGAAAAAAGGCCAGCAGATCAAGTTCATGCAGGCGGGCACCACCCACCTGATCGACCGCGTCGGCTGCTTCACGCCCAAGCGCGAGGAACTGACCGAGATCGGCGCCGGCGAGATCGGTTTCATCACCGCGCAGATCAAGGACGTCGCGCAGGCGCGCGTCGGCGACACCGTCACCGACGCGAAGAAGCCCGCCGCGGCGCCGCTTCCGGGGTTCAAGGAAGTCCAGCCGGTCGTCTTCTGCGGGCTGTTCCCGACCGACGCGAACGATTTCGAGAAATTGCGCGAGAGCATCCAGAAGCTGCGGCTCAACGATGCAAGCTTCTCGTTCGAGATGGAAAGCTCGGCGGCGCTCGGCTTCGGCTTCCGCTGCGGCTTTTTGGGGCTCCTGCACCTCGAGATCATTCAGGAGCGGCTGACGCGCGAGTATGACCTCGACCTGATCACCACCGCGCCGTCGGTGGTCTACAAGCTCAAGCTCAGCCACACCAAGAATGAGGCGGCGAAGGAGATCGAGCTCCACAATCCCGCCGACATGCCCGACCCCAACCGCATCGACGAGATCGAGGAGCCGTGGATCGAGGCCGTCATTTACGTCCCCGACGAATATCTCGGCCCGATCCTGAAGCTATGCCAGGACCGCCGCGGCGTGCAGAAGAACCTGACTTATGTGGGCGGCCGCGCGCAGATCACCTATGAACTGCCGCTCAACGAAGTGGTGTTCGATTTCTACGACCGGCTGAAGAGCATCAGCCGCGGTTATGCGTCGTTCGACTATCACCAGATCGGCCACCGCGCCGGCGACCTCGTCAAGATGAGCATCCTTGTCAACAACGAGCCGGTCGACGCGCTCAGCATGATCGTCCACCGCGGCTCGGCCGAAAGCCGCGGCCGCGGCATGTGCGAGCGGCTGAAAGACCTGATCCCGCGCCACATGTTCAAGATCCCGATCCAGGCCGCGATCGGCGGCAAGGTGATCGCCCGCGAAACCATCGCCGCGCTGCGCAAGGACGTTACCGCCAAATGCTACGGCGGCGACGCGACCCGCAAGAAGAAGCTGCTGGAGAAACAAAAAGAAGGCAAGAAGCGGATGCGCGAATATGGCAATGTGAACATTCCGCAGGAGGCGTTCATCGCCGCGCTGCGGATGGGGGATGATGCTTAGCGATCGCTTTCACAATGCTACGTAGAATCTTGATTTGTTCCTTACATGTTCCTATATGCGGATTAGGCTAGGAGGGCGTCGGTCTCTTTTATGGGGAAGATTAGCGCAACAATCCTTGGGGCGATTGTCGGCGGGTTTGCCGCTGCGATCGCTTTGGTGTGGTTCTTTGGCTGGGGATCGTCGGTCGGGAATGCCCCCTTTGCCGATGTCGGTCGCGCCGACTACGTCGATTTTTTGCTGATGCTCGTCACGGTTCTTCTGGCAGCGATTGGCTTAGCAGTGACTATTGGAGCATTAGTCATCGGCCTCGTCGCTCTGAAAACTCTCAGGGAAATAAAGGACGAGGCAGCATCTGAGGCAAAGGCTGCTGCTGCTGCGAAGCTTGGGGCGACATTACCGTCGGCGCTTCAAGCAGCTCTGGTCGACGATGATCTGGGTCATAAAATTCTTCGAGAAATGGCTCAGCGAGGGGAACTCGATGAGGTGCTAGAGCGCGTAGCAAATCGGATGCAAGGTGGAGAGCCAGAGTCGGAAGAAGAAGGAGCGGAAGATCCGGAAGGCTAGTAAGCTAAACAGGGTTAGGGGGCGACATGATCGGAAGTATGGAGATGAAACACGCAGCCAGCTGGGAGGTAAGGTCTCCCTCGAATGAATTTCTAAATCTGAACGTAGAAGTCCGCGGGAAGATAGATGAGTATTTGTCGGATTACCCGGTTAAACTGGGGGCCATCGCTAGCGCTCTTGGGGTTAAGGTTCTTCTATCGACACTTCCCCGTGGAACTTCGGGACAGATAGGTCAGGAAGACGGTGAATTCGTTATTCGCGTGAACCGTCATGAAGCAAAGCATCGTCAGCGCTTTACTTTGGCTCATGAAATTGCTCATTTTTTGCTTCATAGAGAGAAAGTCGTTGCCGATGGTGGGTGGTCTGAGAATGTGCTTTTGCGTTCCGGCCAGCCAGCACAGATCGAATATGAAGCAAACCGCTTAGCTTCTGATCTTGTCATTCCATCCGCGCTGCTGGCGGAGGCGGTAAAGGATTATTCTGGCCCAGTGACGGACGAAATTATTGAAGATCTTGCGCGTCGGTTTGGGGTCTCTACAACTGCAATGGAAATCAAGCTGCAAATGACTTGAACGCGGGAAGTGGCATGGATGTACAGGATTATCTTGTTACTATCGGGATTCGCCCTGCTGAGCTCAGGGGACTCAAGGAATTGCCGGGGTCGACAAAAGATCGGCTAACGCCATTAGTGCTTCTAGCTCCTTGGCTTGCGACAACGCCGCTGTCACGTGCCCTCGAAAAGCTCGAAGAGGCTTACCCCTCCAGGCCTTACTTCGTAGACGTCGATACATACTATCAGGTCAACGAAAATGGGAATGAAGCTAAAGCGCTCTGGGCCCAATTGGCTCAGAAGCCTGCAAACTTGGACGCATGGTGGGAGCTTATTTCTGAATATCCGGAAGCCAATCCGTGTTTGCTGATGGCTGAACAATCAATTGATAGCGTTCGACAGCAGATTACTTGGGCACGAGAACATCATCGAAATTTCTGTATACGGATGAATCTGGCTGAAGGCGGGTCAGGAATTCCGATATGGATGCCAGAACTTGTCGCTGATTTGGCGCAGGAAGGCGCAAATGATTACGCCGTCGTGTTTGAATTCGGATGGGTGAATGACGCCTTAGTCGTTGCCGCACTGGCTAGCGGGTATGCGAACACTTTTTTCTCAGTCGTCCCTCCCGAAGTTCCAATCGCAGTGTCGTGTACGTCTTTCCCCAATGATTTTACAATTTTTGATGGAACGGTAGAGCAGCCGTTTACGAATCGGCAGCTTATTTCTCAAGTCCGGCAAGTGACGAACCATCCTCGAATAATTTACGGTGATTGGGGGTCAACGAGGCCGCGCAGCTACGGGCATGCCAGTCAACCGAAGAACCGGATCGATTTTCCGGCGGATGGGTCGTGGTTTTTTGCGAGAAACAATGGCGAGCAGATTAGCTTTTTTGAGGCAGCGCAAAGAATAGTAGGATGCGCGGGGTGGACCGGCAATCTTGGCATCTGGGGTGAACAGCTGATCGAAGGCACGGCGCAGGGGCAAAATTTTGCCATCGACACAATGCCAAAGATGTATGCAGCAAGGGTCAACATCCATCTTCATAGACAGGCGTTCTATGGCCACCTTCCGCCCCCTGATGCGCTTGACGAAGAGTGGAGTGACGAAGATTTCTAGCGGTAGGAAACGGTGACCTTCGGCGTTTTCATGCACAAGGATGGGTCGATCTACGACGACATTCCGGAAGTGCATTACCAGTTTCCTAAGGCCTATCTCTCGCGCGCAGAGGCTTCTTTGGGAGATTGGATCGTCTATCTCGAACCGACAAAGGAGCCGAACTCTAAAGGGTATTTCGCGGTGGCCAAAGTTGCGGAGATCATTCCCGATCCGGAAGTTGGAGGTCGATTTCGTGCGTTAATTGAACCGGGTAGCTATCTACCGTTTTCGCCTACCGTGCCACGGCGAGTGGATGGCGAACTTGTCGAACGGAATTGCCCTAATCCGCAATGGGCCGTGCGTCCGCTTTCCCGTTCCGATTTCGCACGCATTGTTGCGCTGGGGCTGCCCGACGAGGAATATTTGCCCCGCGACGGTGATCCCGAACCAATAGATCGCTTTCGTGAAGAGCAGATTCCGTTCCAAATCGAACGCCCTTTGGTCCAATCCCTTGTTTCAAAGCCATTTCGAGAGCGCGCTTTTCGCCGCGCTGTGATGCAAGCCTATGACGGGCGCTGCGCTGTAACCGGATGGAGGCTCGTCAATGGTGGCGGACGATTGGAAGCTCAAGCGGCCCATATTCGGCCGGTCGAACATGGCGGACCCGACAGTGTCAGAAACGGACTCGCGCTTTCCGGCACGGCGCATTGGATGTTTGATCGGGGATTAATTGGTTTTAGCGATGACTTGGACATAATTATTCACCGCAAGGTCAATGACCGAGAAGGTGTGGCGTCGATAGTTAACGCCACCGGCAAGCTTGTCTCGCCACAACTTGCCGCTCATCGACCCCATCCAGCATTCATTACGTGGCATCGAGAGTTTCACGGTTTTTAACAAGTCGGGGTCGGGTGAGCGCGATGGTTAGTCCGAGACCTCCTCCAACCGCACAATCCGCACCACGCAGCGCGCCGGAATCTCGATAATCCCGCTCAGCATCACGCGTTCGTCGTCGCCGACGATCATCGCCGAGCCGGCCAGCACCTTCACATTATCGTCGTCGTGGATCAGGTGGCCGGTCGAGAGGCAGGTCTGGACTTCCTCGGGTTCGAAAAACGCATAATGGCTCCAGCCGCCATAGGGTTCGCGCGGCTGGATCCATTCGATGAGGACGGTGCGGCCGAAGCGGGCGGGGCGGGCTTGGCGCGGGCGGCTTGCGTGCAGGTCGTCGGGCCGGCTCATCGGGCGGCTCCCGACCCTTCGGCGCCGTGCGGTGACGCGTGGCCGCCCGCCTTCCATGCCGCCCAGGTTTCTTCGCTGTAGGCGGCGTTCCATTGGCGTTCGAGCTCGTCGATCGCGCGTTCGGCGCGGTGGCGGGCGGCGAGGCGGTCCATGGCGGTGGGGCCGCCGCTGATCGTGTTGCGGGCGAGGAAGCCGTGGGGGCGCTGGAAGACGGGGCGGGGGCCGTCGAGCGCGGCTTCGAAGGCGGCGCGGCGCTCGGGCTCGGTTTCGGCGAGCGCGGCGGCGATGGGCGCCCCGTCTTCGTCGCCATCTTCGTCATACGGATCGGGGGCGGCGAGGGAGACGATCATCGCGGGGTCGTGCATCGAGCGTTGCGGTTCGTCCCATGGTGCCTCGCCCGCGGCGGCGGCGGCGATCGCGGGCCAGTCGGCGGGGCCGACGAGCAACTCCCACGCGGCGCGCTTGACCGGGTCGGGCACGATGCCCTCGAGAAAGGCGCGGCGGATCGCCGCGATCCGCGCGACGATGCCGAGCACGGCGTCGCGCGGGCCGGGGTCGCGGGCTTCGGCTTCGGCGGCGGCCTCGCCCTGCTCCTCCTCCCACTCCCGCCGCCAGCGGTCGCGGAGCTTTCTGAGGCCGTCGGGCAGGCTGTGCGGCGCCGAACCATAGCTTTCGAGGCTGCCGCCATATTGTTCGGGAAAGCGTTGCTGGACGATCCACATCATCGCGCGCGTGTTGAACTTGCGGCGTTCGAGAATGACCTGGCCGTCCTTGCTGAGCGTTTCGGGCACGCCATGGATCGCATGTTCGAGCAGCATGTCGAGCACGCGGCGCGCACCCATCTCGACCGCCTTGTCCCACGCGGCGGCGAAGCTTTCGGCGCCGGCGCGCTTGCGCAGCTGATAGAGCGCCGAGCCGCTGTGCCCGATCGCCTTTGCCGCCATCGTCACCGCGCCGGTCGCGGCGAGATGCGCAATGAACGCGCGCTGCTTGGCCGCGGTGATGCCGGTCCAGCGCTTACTGCGTTGCGGGGCGGGGGTGAAGGCGAGTTCGGGCGGAAGGTCTTCGGGGTCGATAGCGGGGTCGGGCGCGAAATTGGCGCCGGGCTCGACGACGGCGGGGAGGGGCGGGAGGATTTCCTGCGGCATGGGTTCGGCTCCTTGGTTTAGGGATTTTCAAAAGCGAACCATATAGGAACAATGTAGGAAAGCGGTTTTTTGAGGGAGGCGGAGAGACGGGCGCTCATGGGGACTCGCGCCGAAATGGGGAAAAGCCCGGGCTTTGGGCGCCCCGCCTTTCATGGTAGGGAAAGGCGCTGCTTCGGTTCGCCTTGGGGAAGGGGAATTGTCATGCGTCATCATTTCCGGATTGTGGCGGCTCTCGGTATCGGGCTGTCGGCCGCGAGCTTCGCGCCGCCCGCGGGCTTTTCGTCGGCGGCGCTCGATGCGCTCGACCCGAGCCGGCTCGCCAGCCTGTCGTGCGGCGCGCGGCGCGCGGGGGCGATGCTGGCGAACGAGCTGCTGATCGCGGCGGCGGTCGCGGCGCCGGCGAGCGCGGGGCGGACGATCCCGCTCTATCCCGATCTCGCCAAATCGCCCTTTCCGGTGTCGACGCGCGACGAGCGGGCGCGGCGCTATTTCAGCCAGGGCCTGCTGCTGAGCTATGGCTTCAACCATGCGGGGGCGGTGCGGTCGTTCCGCGAGGCGCAGCGCGCCGATCCGAATTGCGCGATGTGCTGGTGGGGCGAGGCGGCGGCGCTCGGGCCGAACATCAACGCGCCGATGGACGATCGCGACCGGGAGGCGGCGCTGGCTGCGATGGACCGCGCGATGGCATTGCGCGAAGGGGCGACGCCGATGGAGCGCGCGCTGATCGAGGCGGTGGCGCGGCGCTATTCGCGCGATGCGGGTCAGGACCGCGCGGCGCTCGACGCCGCCTATGCCGACGCGATGCTCGATGTCGCGCGGCGCTTTCCGGGCGACGACGATGTCGCCGTGCTCGCGGCCGAGGCGGCGATGAACACGACGCCGTGGAATTATTGGGAGGCGGATAAGCGGACGCCGGTCGGGCGGAGCGGCGCGGCGGTGCGGCTGGTCGAGGGGGTGCTCGCGCGCAATCCCGACCATGTGCAGGCGAACCACCTCTATATCCACCTCGTCGAATCGACCGACCCGGCGCGCGCCGAGGCCGCCGCCGATCGGCTGGCGAACCCGCTGGCGCCGAGCGCGGCGCATCTCGTGCACATGCCGGGGCATATCTATCAGCTGCGCGGGCGGCACGCCGATGCGATCCGCGTCAATGTCGCCGCGGCGCGCGCCGACGAGGCCTATATCCGCGATGCGGGCGATCGGGGGCTCGTGCGCTATGGCTATTATCCGCACAATGTCCATTTCATCGTGACCTCGGCGCAGATGGCGGGCGATCTGGACACCGCGATCGAGGAGGCGCGGCGGTTGCGGGCGCTGCTCGACCCCGACACCTCGGCGTCGATCGCGTGGATCCAGTCGATCGACGTGGCGCCTTACTTTGCGATGGCGCAGTTCGCCGAGCCGAAGGCGATCCTCGCGATGCCCGCGCCCGACGCGCGGCTGCCCTATCCCCGCGCGATGCGCCATTATGCGCGGAGCATCGCCTTTGCGCGGCTGCGGGATCGCAAGGGGTTCGAGGGCGAGCTGGCGGCGATGGCGAAGCTTCGGACGTCGGACGCGTTCAAGGCGATGGTCGATCAGGGGGTGCCGGGTCCCGACCTCGTGCTGCTCGCCGAAACGGTCGCGCGCGGGCGTTTTGCCGCGGCCGAGCGGCGCTATGACGCGGCGACCGATCTTTATCGGCAGGCGATCGGACTTGAGGGCAGGTTGCCCTATCAGGAGCCGTCCTATTGGTATTTCCCGGTCAAGCAGTCGCTCGGCGCCGCGCTGTTCGAGCAGCGCCGCTATGCCGAGGCGAGCGAGGCGTTCCGCGGCGCGCTGGCGCAGACGCCGAACAATGGCTGGGCGCTCTATGGCCTCCAGCGTAGCGAGGCGATGCAGGGAAAAAAGCTCGAGGCGGCGGCGGCGGGGAAGGCCTTGTCGAAGGCGTGGCTCGGCGACCGGCGCTGGCTGCGCATGGACCGGCTGTAGGCGCTAGACGCGGCCTACATCTCGATCATGATTCGCACCTTCGACGGAGTGGTGCCCGCGGCATGGGCGATTTCGGCGCGCATTCGCCCGACCAGATCGGCGAGATGGTCGCCGCCGGGCGCGCTGTCGCGGCTCAAAAGCTCGGTCGGCGAGGTGCCGAGGAGGTCGGCGAGTGCCTGAAGCCGCGCGAGCCGCGGGCGCGAGCGGCCCTGTTCCCAATAGCAGATCGAGGTGACGGTGACGCCGAGGCGGCCGGCGAGATCGGTCTTGCTCAGCCCCCGGCCCCGGCGCAGCCGCGCGAGGCGGTCGCCGAGCACTTCATGGCGCGTGTCGTAGCGCGTGTTACTGTCCGGATGAGCAGGGATCACTGACGTGCAACCTTTCGGACTCGAAGGTGCAACATTTACCAAAGTTAAGCGTGGTTCGCTTCCGACATTTCACCGATCGCGACCGGAGAAATTGCTTAGGGTTTGATCGTGCGATGATTGCGACAACGTCGGGCATTGCCTATCGTCGGGCATCGGGAGACGGCGATGACCGGTGCGGACAGGCGGCAGGCGGCGAAAAAGGGCGCGCGGATCGAGGATATCGCGGTCCACAGCGCGCTGAACGACGGCACCGCGGTATCCTTGCGCACGATCACTCCCGACGACGCCCCGCTGATCCGCGACGGAATCGCCAAATTGTCGGCGGAATCGCGCTATCTGCGCTTTTTCTCGCCCGCGCCGGCGCTGCCCGATGCGGTGGTGCAAAAACTCGCCGATGTCGACGGGCACGATCATATCGCGTGGGGCGCCATCTGCACCGAATGCCCGGGGCGTCCGCCGATCGGCGCGGTGCATGCGGTGCGGTACCGGCACGACGGCCCGGTGGGCGAATTTTCGATCGCGGTGCTCGACGAATTTCAGGGGCGCGGGCTCGCGCGGATGATGACCGCGGCGCTGCTCGTCCATTGCCATGCCGAGGGGCTCGGCGTGCTCGACGTCCATATGCTGTCGGAAAATGCCGCGGCGCGGCGGCTGGTCAAATCGCTCGGCGCGGCATGGGCGGGCGAGACGGCGGGGGTCGCCGACTACAAGCTCGACGTCGCGGCGGCGATCGAGGCGCTGCGCGCCGACACCGACGCGCCGGGGGTGCAGGATGTGCTGCGCACGCTCGAAGGGGAAAGGGAGGAATAGTCCCTCCCGCCGCCCTGGGTCGCTGGGGGCGGCGGAAGGGTGGTCCGTTAGCGGTCGCTGAAAGCGTGTGCCCGTCCCGAACGCGGTGTTAACCGTGATCGCGGAGCGCGGCGGTGATGCCGATCACAGCGGGCGCCGAAAATGCGGCGAGCAAAACAAAGGGCGCCGGAATCGACCGGCACCCTTCGCCCTGCCCTTTAGGGAAGGCAGCCCTTATTTCTTCTGCGTGTCGCCGACGCCGGTTTCGGACGGGGCGATTTCGCCATTGTCGTCCATCGCGTTGGCCTTTTCTTCGCCCATTTCCTCGACGACGTCAGCCTTGTTTTCCATGGCGTCCTGTGCGGGGCCTTCCGGCATTGCATCGGCCTGATCGTCGATCGCTTCGGCCTGGGCTTCGGCCTGGTCCTCGACCTTGTCGGCCTGCGGGCTCTGGCAGGCGCCGAGTGCGAGGGCCGAGGTGGCAGCGAGGGTGATGAACATCTTGCGCATATTGAGTGACTCCCAAAGTTGACTCGGGGGCTTAACGCGGGATGAACAATAGGGTTGCAACAAAATCGTCATATTATTGAAATCACGCCGATTTTCTTTGATAGCGTGAGGCGCGGCGTCAGCCGTCCGATTTGACTTTCACCCACACCTGCACCGTCGCGGCGAACTTGCCCGGCGCGGGCGGCGTGACGTCGATGCGCTCGGCGGTGACGAGTTCGCCCGTCGCGAGATTGAAGCTGGCCCAAGGTTTGGGCATGCGGCCAAAGCTCATCTTCTGGATCGGCTGGCCGGTGGCGGTGTTCATGATCGTAGCGGTGATACCCATGGCGCGCCGCTAGCGGGATGCCCCTGTCGCTGTCCAGTCGGAGGCACAAAAAAAGAGGGCGCCCGAAGCGCCCTCTTCATGCCTGGTCCGGTCCCGCGGCCCTTAGAAACGCTGTTGGCGCTCGTACAGGTCGCGGTAGTGCTGAATGCGCGTGACGCGCAATCCGGGCATGCCGCTGCGGTCGATCGACCGTTGCCAGCCGGCAAATTCCTCGAGGGTCAGCCCATAGCGTTCGCACGCTTCGTCGACGGACAGGAGCCCGCCGTTGACGGCCGCAACGACTTCCGCCTTGCGGCGAACGACCCAGCGGGTCGTCGTCGACGGGGGCAGCGAGTCCAGCGTCAGCGGTTCGCCCAAGGGGCCGATGACCTGTGCGGGACGGATTTTCTGATTCTCGATCATGCTCATTCCATATTTGCAACGTCGGAGGGGGGTGTGTCCGACGCTTCATGCTCTACATCAGAGGGATTCAACATCGGCTGAAACCCTCTGGTAAACAGGTTATTCATAGTTTCGGGCAGGGCGTTCCCATCCTCGGACAGATCGAGGAAGCGGACGATGCGCGGAGCTTGTTGTTCCGTCGAACCGTGCGTGCCGCAGAGGATGCCGCGCAGCGCGTTAAGCTTTGCCGCATGGCGATCGCGCTGCGCCCGCGCCCGCAATTGCCGCACCGTCGGCAGCGCCGCCTGGCGCGCGCTGGACACGGCCAGGATGATGTCGAAGCCGGGCTTCGACAGTCTGGCCGCACCGGCGATGCGCGGAAGATCGGACGGATCGAGGTTCATGCGACTCGTCTACGCGAGAGGAGCTAAGGTCCCGTAAATGCCTGTTTCAGCCCCTGTTAGCGAAGCTTAACCCCCGTCAATATCTTGACAGGCACGGCGGAAAAGCTGGTATTTTGCCGCCTCCATCCCTAGATGGCGCCGACCATGATCGAGACGATTTCCTCCCCCGCCGGGCTCGCCCAGGCCGATTTTCAGCTGCCGATGCCGCTGAAAGACAGGCGAATCGTCGTCGCCATGTCGGGCGGAGTCGACTCGAGCGTCGTCGCCGCGCTCGCCGCGCGGTCGGGCGCCGAGGTGATCGGCGTGACGCTGCAGCTCTATGATCATGGCGCCAAGGCGAAGCGCGTCGGCGCCTGCTGCGCGGGGCAGGACATTCGCGACGCGCGCGCGGTCGCCGACCGGCTGGGCTTCGCGCATCATGTCTACGACCATGAAAGCCGCTTTCGCGACACGGTGATCGACCAGTTCGCCGACGAATATCTTAGCGGAAGGACGCCGATCCCGTGCGTGCGCTGCAACATGGGGGTGAAGTTCACCGACCTGTTCGCGCTCGCCAGGGAATTGGGCGCCGACTGCCTCGCGACCGGCCATTATGTCCGCCGCGTGATGGGGCCCACGGGCGCCGAGCTGCACCGCGCGGTCGATCCGGCGCGCGACCAGAGTTATTTCCTCTTCGCGACGACGCAGGACCAGCTCGATTTCCTGCGTTTCCCCTTGGGCGGGCTCGAGAAGAGCGTCGTGCGCGAGATCGCGCGCGAACTGGGGCTCGGCGTCGCGGGCAAGCCCGACAGCCAGGACATCTGCTTCGTCCCCGACGGCGATTATGCGACGCTGGTCCGCAAGCTGCGCCCCGAGGCGGACGATCGGGGCGCGATCGTCCATGTCGACGGCAGCGTGCTCGGCGCGCACAAGGGGCTGATTCATTATACCGTCGGCCAGCGGCGCGGGATCGAGATCGGCGGTCAGGCCGAGCCGCTCTATGTGGTGCGCCTCGACGCGGAGAAGAAAGAGGTCGTGGTCGGGCCGCGGCGCGCGCTTGCCGTTTCGGGCGCACGGCTGGGCGAGGCGAACTGGCTCGGCGCGGTCGAGGGGCGCGATGTCCTCGCGAAGGTGCGCAGCATGGCGAAGCCGGTGCCGGCGCGGGTCGCGGGCGACCGGCTGATCTTCGCCGCGCCCGAATATGGCGTCGCGCCGGGGCAGGCGGCGGTGCTCTACGACGCCGCCGACACTTCGCGCGTGCTCGGCGGCGGGTGGATCGAAGAGACGTTCGCGGCCCACGATCCTTCACCCGGAATAGATTGAACTTTTCTCCCCGATGGCGCAGTTTCGCCGGAAACAGGGAGAAGGTCATGGTCAATTGGGTCTTGCGCGGCGCCGTCCTCTTGTGGGCGCTGTTCTTTTTCATCGTCGGCGCGCGCGGGCTGTTCGACCCCGCGAGCTATGGCGAGACCTTCGGCATTTTGGTCGAGGGCGCGGCGACGAACACGATCCGCGCCGACCTCTCGGCTTTCTTCCTTGTCGCGGCGGGTGCCGCCGCGATCGGCGCGCTGGTTCCGGGCTGGGTGCGGGCTTTGCTCGTCCCCGCCGCGCTTTACGGCACCGCGCTCGCGGGCCGGCTGTTCGGCGCGGCGAGCGGCGATCCGGTCAATTCGGGAATCGTGCAGGCGATGATCATCGAGGCGCTGACCGTGCTGCTGATGGTCGGTAGCTGGTGGGTGCTGTCGCGGCCGGCTGAAGTGCCGGCGGACGGATCGGCCGACATGGTGCATTGAGTTTCGCGGGGGGCGTGACGGCTTTCGGCTGGTTGAGGACCCATATTCCGTCGTCATCCCGGCGAAGGCCGGGATCTCACCCTAGCAGTTTTACGCACCGGTGAGATCCCGGCCTTCGCCGGGATGACGGAATCGGGTATGTCCGCTCCCCACCCCAAAGTCTGCATAACGAGCAAACGCAGGAGCTGCGCAAGCACGGACTGGCGCGGCGTCGCCGTGCTTCCTATGTAAACGCACGATGACAGGCGGGTTCTCCAGACAGATTGTGATCGGCCGGCTGAAGGCGAAGCCGCTGCTGGCGGGGCAATTGCTGTGCGGGCTTGCCGCGGCGGCGCTGATCGTGCGGCAGGCGAGCGGGGCGTGGGGCGACGGCGCCGACGCGGTGCTGCGCATGCTGCTGTTCGGCAATCTGCTGGTCACGGCGGCGATCGCCGCGGCGCTGCTCGGCTTTGTCGCCTTTTTTCGCGCGTGGCGGCGGCGCGATGCTTTCATCTGGCACGACGGCGCGCGGCTCCATCGCGGCACCTCGGAAAGCTGGCCGCTGCCGCTGATCCGCGATGTGGTGATCTCGAAGGGCGAGCTCGGCATCGCGTCGCTGCGGCTGGTCGTCGACGACGACAGCGAGGTCACGCGCGAATTGGTGAAGCTCTACCTGCTCGAGGATTCGCCCGAGGCGGTGCGCGGCGGGGTGATGTTCGCGGTCGCGGGCGTGCGCGGGTTTCCGGCGGGGTCGGCGATGAACTGAGGGGACGGCGACCCTACGCACCCCGCCGCCAAAGGTCACGAAAGGTCAGCCTCGTCGCGCGCCGACGCGCGCGGCGGTTCGGTGGGCACCGCGGCGGCATCGTCCGCATCGTCGCGGTGCCAGCGCGGCAGCGCCCCGTCGCCCATATCGGCCACCTCCAGCGCCACCACGAGATCGCCCGGCGCCATCAGCGCTTCGGGCGCGGCGGGCGGCGCGGGGTGCAGATGGACCAAAGCCTCGGCCACCGGCGTGACCGCCGGTGCGGGGGCGGTGCCGCGGGCCGCGGCATCGCGGAAACAGTCGGGGCCATAGGCACGCAGCAGGAACATCAGCAACCGGTCGCTCTGGCGCAGGCGGCGTCCGACGCGGTTGCCGTCGCGGTCGAACACCGGCTCGTCGGTGCCGACGAGCGCGCGTTCGAAGGCGGCGTCGAGCAATTTCTTCGACGCCGCATCGATCGCCGCGCCCCAGGCGCGGTCGAACGCCTCGGCCCCCGGCGACCGGCGCAGGCGATAGGCGGAGGATTCGGACATGCCGACGCGCTGCGCCGCGGTGACGACCGACCCGCTGTCGGCCAGCGCCTCGATAAAGGCGCGCTGCTTGTCGGGCGACCAGCCGTCCTTGCGGCGCTTTTTCAGCACCGGCACCCAATCATAGGCGGCGGGGTCGTGGCCGTGCGCGTCGAGCGCGGGGGTGACATCGGCCGCGGCAACGGGGGCCGCGCCGGGCGAGGGGATGGGGGCGATGTGGCTCATCCGCCAGTTTGGAGCATAGCCGGATAATGTAGGAAAGGGGGTTTCGGGAGTGGGGTGTGCGAAATAGGATTTGGGGGGGCGGGGTGCGGCGTGGGCGAGGTTTGGTCTCGCGCGAAGGCGCAAAGTCACCAAGACACGGCGCGCTCCCCCCTTTCGTCACCCCGGACTTGATCCGGGGTCCATGACGCCGGCGCTGGAATGGATGCCGGATCAAGTCCGGCATGACGAAAGAGGGGGAAGCGCGGAGGGTCGGCGTCACGTGCCGAGCGGCGGCAACCCGAGTTCTTCGGCGAGGTCGCGCCAATCAGGATTCGCCGCCTCGATCAGCTCGATCTTCCACTGGCGCTGCCAGTTCTTGATCTACTTTTCGCGGGTGATCGCGGTGTGCATCGTCCCGGCGAGTTCGAACCAGACGAGCGTCTTGACGCCGTAGCGTTTGGTGAAGCCGCCGAAGCTGCCGTCGCGATGCTGGCAGACGCGCTGGATCAGGTGCGAGGTGACGCCGGTGTAGAGCGTGCCGTGCGGCGCGCCGGCCATGATATAGGCGCAGGGCTGGAAGTCGGCGTGCATGGGGTGGAGGCTAAGGCGGCGATGGACCCCGGATCAAGTCCGGGGTGACGAGATTAGGTCGGATTGGAGGCTTCTCTTCGGGTCGTCATGCCGGACTTGATCCGGCATCCATGCGTATTTAGCGACGGCTTGCCGCCGTGAGCATATCCCGGCCTCCGTGTCGGAACGCTTTCGTCACGATATTGCGATAAGGGAGATGAGAACTATCGACTGCCTTGCTCAGCGAGCAAAAGTGGAGTGCCTGTTCGCGCGCGATCATCAGTGCAGGAATCTGTCGCCAGCCTTCCGAACTAAGATTTCCTTTGAGTGCGCGCCGTGTAGCGTTGGTCACGATGTCTGCCAATTCGAGACCATAATCGACGCCCGAGTTGAACTGGAAATCTTCTTCCAAAAGCAACTTGAGATTATATCCGTGCTCGTAAGGAAGTATCGTTTCTTTCAGATAATCGGGCATCGGCATCAGATATTTGTTATCGAACGCAGTATAATCCAACCAGTCCAGCATAATCACGGGTTCGCGAGCTAACGCCGATTGGAGGAAGCCTGCCTTGGTTGTCGACCACCAGTTTTCCGAGCTCGTCTCGCTATCGATCCCCTTGCCATCAACCACCCAATGAAAATTGAGAATTTCCTTTGGTTGTCGCTGAATCCAATAGGCTGGAAGCTCCCGTATGATTCGAGCGAGTAGCACGTTCATTAGCGCGGCTTGCACATAGAGCGGCAGGGCCATCGCTTCGAGGCGAGACTTGAGCTTCTTCACGCCTGCGACAAGCTCTGGATGATGTTCGTCGGTTAGATTGGCAGTCAGCGCTTCGGCTGCTTTTAGTTGATGCTCTGCAAGATCCGCCGCAGATTCTCGCCCCATTTCGATCACGATAGCTTCGAAAAGACAGTGATTTCGCCGGAGCCATGTCATGACGGAATCGACTTGTGTTTCGTTAAGCCTCCGCCCTTTTACCTCACCGCCCTCCTTGGGCAGATGTTGACGCAGTCGCTCGTACTTCTGAAAAAGGCGACCAATCGTATAGTCAGGGACAATGAGCGCGCCGACTATACAAGGGCTTGTTTGCCCAGCAGCAGGTATCGCGAAAGTGCCAGATTCGTCGATGAAGATGTGCAAATCAAAGCTCGTCCTGCACTAGTTGGCAGTTGCGTTGCGGCTTTTTAAACCGAAAACCCCCCGGCATTCCGCCGGTTCGATCCCGCCGCCAGCACCTTCTTGCCTGTCGGGGTCAGCGCCCATTTGGCGCCCTGTTTGACGACGAGGCCCAGCGTGACGAGTTCGTCGCGGACGGGGTCGGTGGGGAGTTGGGGGCGGCGGTTCGAGAGGCCTTCGAGGGTCGCGCGCTGGGGCTGGCTGAGGATCAGGAGTTTTTCTTTTTTCTTTTCGGTCATTTTTGGCCTCGGGCTTCTTCTTGTCTGGTGCGGCAGGTGGGCTTTGGTGCCCACCCCGCTGCGACTAGCGGGCTCTGCCCGCAAGTCTCGCTGCCCCTCCCGCTTGCGGGAGGGGATATAAACTATTCCGCGGCGATGCCGGCCTTGGCGAACATGTCTTCGCCGTCGTCGCCCGCTTCGCCGGCCGTCGTGCCGTCGTCGTTGGCTTTCGCCTTCTTGCGGTTGTCGAAGCTCGACCACACGGTGTTCCAGTCGCCGCGCGTCGCGCCCTTGCTGTATTCGGTCGCGCGCGTTTCGAAGAAGTTCGCGTGCTCGACGCCGTTGAGGAGCGGGGCGAGCCAGGGGAGCGGGTGTTCGTCGATCATGTAGATCGGCTGGAAGCCGAGCTGGCCCAAGCGCCAGTCGGCGATGTAGCGGATGTAGCGCTTGATCTCCTTGGGCGTCATGCCGGGGACGGGGCCCTGTTCGAACGCGAGGTCGATGAACGCATCCTCGAGCCGCACCGTTTTCTGGCAGGTGTCGATGATGTCTTCCTTCACCGCCTTGGTCAGGCAGCCGCGTTCCTTGGTGAAGGTGTGGAACAGCTTGATGATGCCTTCGCAGTGGAGGCTTTCGTCGCGGATCGACCAGCTGACGATCTGGCCCATGCCCTTCATCTTGTTGAAGCGCGGGAAGTTCATCAGCATCGCGAAGCTGGCGAAGAGCTGCAAGCCTTCGGTAAAGCCGCCGAACATCGCGAGCGTGCGCGCGATATCCTCGTCGCTCTCGACCCCGAAGGTGCCCATATAGTCGTGCTTGGCGCGCATCTCGTCATATTCGAGGAACATGCCATATTCGCTCTCGGGCATACCGATCGTGTCGAGCAAATGGCTGTATGCCGCGATATGCACCGTTTCCATGTTGCTGAACGCGGTCAGCATCATCTTGATCTCGGTCGGCTTGAACACGCTGCCATATTTTTCGTGGTAGCAATCCTGCACCTCGATATCGGCCTGCGTGAAGAAGCGGAAAATCTGCGTGAGCAGATTGCGTTCGTGGTCCGAAATCTTCTGCGCCCAGTCGCGGCAATCCTCGCCCAGCGGCACTTCCTCGGGCACCCAGTGGATCTGCTGCTGGCGCTTCCAGAAATCGAACGCCCACGGATATTCGAAGGGCTTGTAGGTCTTGCGGGCTTCGAGAAGGGGCATCGGCTTATCCTTGGATCAGATCTTGTTCGTCATTCCGGCGAAAGCCGGAATCCATCGATGGTTTGCGCTCCTTCGCGTGGACCCCGGATCAAGTCCGGGGTGACGAGGGAGGGGCGAAGGCTCACTGACAGGCCAGGCACTCGTCGTAGTCGGTGCTGCCGGCCAGTTCGAACTTCGCGGCCTCGGGCGTATTGTCGGCCTCGACCCCGCCCGCGAAGCCGGCGCGCTGCACCGATTTCGAACGGAGATAATAGAGCGATTTGATCCCGAGTTCCCACGCGCGATAGTGGAGCATGAGCAGATCCCATTTCTCGACGTCGGCGGGGATGAACAGGTTCAGCGACGCCGCCTGATCGATGTAGGGCGTGCGATCGGCGGCGAGTTCGAGCAGCCAGCGCTGGTCGATCTCGAAGCTGGTCTTGTAGCAGTCCTTCTCGTCCTGCGTCAGGAAGTCGAGGTGCTGGACGCTGCCGCCGCGTTCGAGGATCGAGTTCCAGATCGCGTCGCTGTTCTTCGCCTTGTCGACGAGGAGCGCCTCGAGGTGCGGGTTGCGGATCGAGAAGCTGCCCGAGAGCGTCTTGTGCGTGTAGATGTTCGCGGGAATCGGCTCGATGCACGCGCTGGTGCCGCCGCAGATGATCGAGATCGACGCGGTCGGCGCGATCGCCATCTTGCAGCTGAAGCGTTCCATCACGCCCTGATCGGCGGCGTCGGGGCAGGGGCCGCGCTCGTTGGCGAGCAGCATCGAGGCGGCGTCGACCTGCGCGCGGATATGCTTGAAGACGCGCAGGTTCGACGATTTCGCCATCGCCCCTTCGAACGGCAGGCCGCGCGCCTGCAGGAAGCTGTGGAAGCCCATGACGCCGAGGCCGACCGAGCGTTCGCGGCTGGCGCTATATTTGGCGCGCGCCATTTCGGGCGGGGCGCGGTCGATATAGTCCTGAAGGACATTGTCGAGCATGCGCATGACATCCTCGATGAAGCTTTTGTCGCCGTTCCACTCGTCCCAGGTTTCGAGGTTGAGCGACGAGAGGCAGCAGACCGCGGTGCGATCGTTGCCGAGATGGTCGCGCCCCGTCGGTAGCGTGATTTCGCTGCAGAGGTTCGAGGTGGTGACCTTGAGCCCGAGGTCGCGATGATGCTTCGGCATCATGCGGTTCACCTGGTCGATGAAGATGATGTAGGGCTCGCCGGTCGCGAGGCGCGTTTCAACGAGCTTCTGGAACAGCCCGCGCGCATCGACGGTGCCGCGGACGCTCTGGTCCTTGGGGCTGCGCAGGTTGAATTCGGCGCCGTCGCGGACGGCCTCCATGAACTCGTCGGTGATCAGCACGCCGTGGTGGAGGTTGAGCGCCTTGCGGTTGAAGTCGCCCGAGGGTTTGCGGACCTCGAGAAACTCCTCGATCTCGGGGTGCGAGATGTCGAGGTAGCAGGCGGCCGAACCGCGGCGGAGCGAGCCTTGGCTGATCGCGAGGGTGAGGCTGTCCATCACGCGGACGAAGGGAATGATGCCGCTGGTCTTGCCGTTCAAACCGACGGGTTCGCCGATGCCGCGCACCGCGCCCCAATAGGTGCCGATGCCGCCGCCGCGGCTCGCGAGCCAGACATTCTCGTTCCACGTGCCGACGATGCCCTCGAGGCTGTCGTCGACCGAGTTGAGGTAGCAGGAGATCGGCAGGCCGCGGCCGGTGCCGCCGTTCGACAGAACGGGGGTCGCGGGCATGAACCACAGTTTCGAGATATAGTCGTAGAGGCGCTGCGCATGATCCTGATCGTCGGCATAGGCGTCGGCGACGCGCGCGAAGAGATCCTGGTATGATTCGCCGGGCAGGAGATAGCGGTCCTGCAGCGTTTCCTTGCCGAAATCGGTGAGCAGCGCGTCGCGGCTCGCATCGGTCGCGATGTCGAAGCGGCGCGCGTGAACCTTGGGCTCGCTGCCGTCGTTGAGCTTGGCCGCGGGCTTCGGCTCGGGCGCCGAATCATTCTTCGATTCGCGCTTCGCTTCGGATGCCGCCGGAGCGTCATTCTTCGCCAGTTCCATCGTCGCCACGTCGCTCGTCTCCACCCGTTCGCTTTCCCGAAAATCCATCGCATTCGCCCCCGATCTCAGCGCGCACATGGGTGCGCTTTGTTCCTGTCTTGTTCGACTCAGGGCGAAGCCCCGATCCTAGCATCTAAACCCGTCCACGGGGCACTTTTTTTGGGCGCAGCAAGGGTTTTTCCGGGTCCATATGCGATGGACGACGGAAATCCGCCACTTGCAGCCGAATACTATTTATTGGGGTGCCCCCGTGGTTGACCCACCACCTATAGTGCCACGTCGGCGCGACGATGCAAGACGGTAAATGACAGGTTGAAGACTCAACTCGTCGATAATTTGATTCGTCTCGTCGCCTCCGATGCACGAACAAAAGGCGTCGCGCCAGCGTTTCCGCGGCTTTGCGCGCGAAGGGGCGGATACGGGTGCGGGACCAAAATTTTTTCGGTCGCGAAGAAGGGCTTGCCGCGACGCGGCGCCATTACCCGAAGCGCGACGCGGCGACGGCCAGAGGGGCGGTCTCGCCTGGCGCCCGCACAGGATCGGCGTTGGGCAAAAAGAAAGGGCCCCGGCGATGCCGGAGCCCTCTCCTTTTAATTTGTTTCCGAGTTAGGCCTGGCCGCCACCGTTGCCGGTGCCGCCGCCACCCAGAAATTTCCAAAACCAACCCATTTCAGATCTCCTGTTGGCACTGCCCATGCGGAACAGTTAACAGGGCGTATACCTTAATTAGTAAGGTAAATCGAGTCTTAACTATAAGCATTATAGCCAATCTGGCAGTTATGCGATGCGGTTATGGGGAAGCGCCGTGAGAGTCGCGGTCAGTTCGGAAAACAATTGTGGTTTTCCAAGATGATAGCCTTGGCCGACATCGCAGCCGAGGCCGGCGAGCAGGGCCATGGTTTCGCCGTCCTCGATGCCTTCGGCGACCGCGACGGCGCCGAGGCGGTGCGCGAGATCGATCGTCGATTTGACCACTTCGAGGTTCCGCTGCGAATCGCGCATCGTCATCACGAATCGCTTGTCGATCTTGATCTCGTCGGCCTCGATCTCGGTCAGATATTCGAGGTTCGACTGGCCGGTGCCATAATCGTCGATCGACAGGCGGATGCCCGTCCGGCGCAGCTGTGCGAGCGTCTGGCGCGCCTGGCGGCTGTTTTCGATCTGCGCGGTTTCGGTGATCTCGATCGTCAGCGTCTCGGGGGGCAGGTGATGCGCGGTCAGCATCACGCGGATCGTGCCGACAAGGTCGCTGTGGTCGAGCAGGCTCGCCGACAGGTTAACCGACATGTTGATGTGGATGCCGCGCTCGCGCAGCTGCGCCGCCGACCGGATCGCCTGATCCATCACGAACAGCGTGAGGCGATAGATATCCTGGCTCTTTTCGGCCTGGACGATGAACTCGTCGGGCGGGATCGGCCCGCGCGTCGGGTGCGTCCAGCGCGCGAGCGCCTCGACCCCGACGAGCTTTTTCGACGCGATTTCATATTGCGGCTGGAAAGCGACCCAGATGTCGCCGCCGGTGAGCGCGTCTTCGAGCTGCGAGTGGAAGCTCAGCTGCCAGCCCGCGTCCTCCTTTTGGCGCGAGGTATATTTGGTCCAGAGCGACCGGGTGCGGATCGCGCGTTCGGCGGCGACGAGCGCGGCGGCGAGACGCTGCGCGTTCGAGCCTTCGAACTCGTCGTTGACGCCGAAGGCGATCGCGACGTCGACACGCAGCTCGCCGATCGTCAACGGCGCGTTGAACAGCGCGGCGAGGCCCGCGAGCTGCCCCTCGATCTGGCTGTGCTGATAATAGGGCACCAGCCAGGCGAAGGTGCCGTCGAGATCATGGTGGAGCGCAGTACCCTGCGACGCGAGCTGGAGCCGGCGGGTGACCTGTTCGACGAGCTTGCCGATGCCGTCGCCCGGGATGAAGGCGGCGAGATCTTCGAAATTGACGACCTTGGCGGCGATGACGGTGGCGCTGCCGAACGACGGCTGCGAGCGCAAGGCTTCGAAATTGGGGAGGCCCGACAGGGGGTTTTCACGCTGCGCCAGGCGGCGGCGGCTGGTACGCGAGACGTTTGCGCCGATCACGGCGGCAAGGAACAGGGCGGCCCCGATCGAACTGCTGACCAGCATCGTCATCAGATAGATTTTGCTGACGATCAGCACGATGGCGAGCGCCGCAGCGATGATGTTGAACCAGCGTGCGCGGCGAAAGGCGGCGGCGCCAAGCAGGAGAATCGCGGTCAATGCGAGATGCGGAAACCAGCCGATGTCGACAGGCATGCCGCGTTTCAACGTTTCGGCACCGATCACATGTACATAGGCCCCTGGCACGCGGTCGTGCCCGGGAAGATAATGATTGTCTTGAAACTCCGCCGCCGTCGGCGCGAAGATTACGTCGCGCCCGGCAAGTTCGCGCGCGACCTTGCCCGACAGGACGTCGCTTGCGCTATATTCGGTAATCGAACTCGTCTTGTAGGAATAGTCGAGAGCATAAACCCCGGCTTCGTTCGATCGCCGGTTCGCGAGCAATGACGAGAAGCTTGGAATGGCCCGTCCGTTGACGTCCAGCGTGATCGGTATCCGCCAGACCTGCCAGAGTTCATATTCCCAGCCGATGCATGCGATCCGGGCCGCGGTGCCGAAGGCGGGGCTGGGGAAGCGCGCCAATTCGGAATCGCCGCTGCGTGCCGATTTCGCCGCGACGGCAAGGATGGCGCGGTCGCCCATTTTCTTCACCGCCGCCGTCAGCAAGCGAAAATCGGAATCGCTTTCGCGCCGGTCATAAGTGAAGTCGATAAACAGGCGTTTCGCACCGGCCCGGTCGATCGCATCGACCAGCTGCGCGTGCCGGGTCATCGAAAAATCGCGACCGGCAACTTCGTCGAGTGTCCGGTCGTCGAGCGCCACCACGACGATGTCGTCCGACACCGGTCGCCACGCAACACGGCCGATCGCAGCCTCGATCACGCGATCGATCGGCTCGCTGACCGCCGCCAGCCCCACGACCACGCTGAGCAGCAACGACAGCGCGATCGTTCGCCAGCTGATGATCAGACTTTTGACCGGGAAGGGCACGCACGTCTCCAGCAATTGCCGGTCGCGTCTAGCCCCAGATGGTTATCATCGCGTTAATTATGAATGAAATCCCGTGCCGTGCGACGGAACGCAAAGCACAGGATTCCGGCAGATTCAGGCGATCGCGGGCAGCGGTTCGAGCGCGGCGTCGCCGGCGAGCGCCGATGCCGCCAGCCCGGTCGCCGCGGGGACGATCTGCTGAAGGTAGAAGCGCGTCGAGGCGATCTTGGCCTCGAGGAAGGCGCGGTCGCCGTGCCCCTCGTCGAGCGCGGCGCGCGCGGCCTTGTGCTGGATCGCCATCAGCCAGCCGCACGTCGCCGTCGCGAGCATGGTGAGATAGGGATAGCTGCCCGCGAGCCGGTCGGCGGTGTTCGCGTTCACCATCCAGTCGGTGACCGCGCGGCACGCGTCGACGAGCTGCTGCAATTCGGGGGAATCGGCGGCGCCCGCCGCAATGTCGTCGATCAGGCCGCGGACGAGATCGCCGCCCGCCATGCCGAGCTTGCGGCCCACCAGATCGGCGGCCTGGATGCCGTTGGTGCCTTCGTAGATCGGCGCGATGCGCGCGTCGCGATAATGCTGCGCGGCGCCGGTTTCCTCGATGAAGCCCATGCCGCCATGCACCTGCACGCCGAGGCTGGCGACCTCGCAGCCGATGTCGGTCGCGTGCGCCTTGACCAGCGGGATCAGCACTTCGGCGCGCATCGCGGCGCCCTCGTCGCCGAGCTTGCCGAAGTCGATCTGCGCCGCGGCATAGTAAGTGAGCGCGCGCGCGGCCTCGGTCTGCGCGCGCATCCGCCACAGCATGCGGCGGACGTCGGGGTGCTGGTCGATGGTGACGGGGGTGCGGTCGGGCGCGCCCGCGAGCGCCGACTGGACCCGCTCGGCGGCGAAGCGCTGCGCCTGCTGCGTCGCGCGCTCGCCGATCTGGATGCCCTGACAGCCGATCATCAGGCGGGCGTTGTTCATCATCACGAACATCGCGCGCATGCCGCCCATTTCGCCGCCGACGATCTCGCCGAGGCAATCCTCGTCCTCGCCATAGACCATCACCGCGGTCGGCGAGCCGTGGATGCCGAGCTTGTGCTCGATCGAGGCGCAGTGGACGCCGTTTGAAATCGTCGGCTTGCCGCCCTCGTCGAGGCGGTATTTGGGGACGAGGAAGAGCGAGATGCCGCGCGTTCCCTCGGGCGCGCCGGGGGTGCGCGCGAGCACGAGATGGACGATATTGTCGGTGAGATCATGCTCGCCGAAGGTGATGAAGATCTTTTGCCCCTTGATCCTGTAGAGGCCGGCGTTCGGGCCTTCGGTGACCTTCTCCGCGGTCGAGCGCAGCGCGCCGACGTCGCTGCCCGCGGCGGGCTCGGTCAGGTTCATCGTGCCGTTCCACTCGCCGGTGACCAGCTTGGGCAGCCAGGTCTGGCGCTGCTCCTCGGTGCCATAGGCCATCAGCGCGTGGATCGCGCCGGGGGTCAGGATGCTGCACAGCGAAAAGCCCATGTTCGCGCTGCCGAGCGCCTCGATCACCACGGTCGCGAGGGTGAAGGGCAGGTCCTGCCCGCCATAGTCGCCGGGCCCGTCGATGCTGCCCCAGCCGGCCTCGACGAACTGTTTATACGCTTCCCTGAAGCCCGGGGGCATGGTGACGTTACCGTTGTCCCATTTGGGGTTTGTCGTGTCGCCGACGCGGTTGAGCGGCGCATAGACGTCGGCGGCGAACTCGCCGATGCCGGTGACGATCGCCTCGACCATATCGGGGGTCGCAGCGGCGAAACGTTCGTGCTGCGCCATCGCGTCGATGCGCGCGATATGGTTAAGGACGAAGAGCTGTTCGGTGGTGGGCGGCGTATAGGTCATGGATTGGCCACTTTGCTGGTGAATATCGTTGCGCGGGCGCTATAGCGCGGCATGGCCGAAGCCTCAAAGCCCTCTATTGTTCGCGCCTTCGATAGCGCGTCTATCGCCGAAGCGGCGGCGCTGATCGCGTCAGGGCAGCCGGTCGCAGTGCCGACCGAGACGGTGTACGGCCTCGCCGCCGACGCGCGGAGCGCCGACGCGGTCGCGCGCATCTATGCCGCGAAGGGGCGACCCGATTTCAATCCGCTGATCGTCCATGTGCCGACGCTCGCGGCGGCCGAGACGCTGGGCGAGTTCGGCGCCGCCGAACGCGCGCTTGCGACGCGCTTCTGGCCGGGGCCGCTGACCCTGGTGGTGCCGCGCACGCCCGGATGCCCGGTCGCGAGCATCGCGACAGCGGGGCTCGACACGATCGCGCTCAGGGTGCCTGGGCACCGCGCGATGCAGGCGCTGCTGGCGGAGAGCGGCGCACCGCTCGCGGCGCCGAGCGCCAATGCGAGCGGGCGGGTGAGTCCGACGAAGGCCGAGCATGTCCTCGCCAGCCTCGACGGACGGATCGCGTTGGTGATCGACGACGGGGCGACGAGCGCGGGGGTCGAATCGACGATCGCGCGGGTGAAGGACGGTGCGGTCGAAATACTGCGGCCGGGTCCGGTGACCGCGGATATGCTGGCGGCGGCGAGCGGGCTGGTGGTGGCGGGCGTTAAGGGGGCGGAGATCGTCGCGCCGGGCATGCTCGCGAGCCATTATGCGCCGGGGAAGCCGGTGCGGCTGGGGGCGACGGCGTTCGCGGACGACGAGTTCGGGATCGGGTTCGGCGCGGTCGCGGGCGATTACGACCTGAGCGCGCGCGGAGATTTGACCGAGGCGGCGGCAAGGCTGTTCGACGCGCTGCATGCCGGAGCGGCAAGTGCCAAGCCGAGGATCGCGGTGGCGGCGATTCCGGCCGACGGACTGGGCGCGGCGATCAACGACCGGTTGAGCCGGGCGGCGGTTTAAGTCCCCCTCCCATTTAGGGGAGGGGTTAGGGGAGGGCCTGTTTCGGTATCTCCCAAGAACGACATGCCCTCCCCCGACCCCTCCCGCAAGCGGGAGGGGAGAAGGTCAAGCCGCCGCCGGTTCGATCGGATCGCCGTGCGGCGCCTTGCGCGCGACGATCAGGCAGGCCGCGACGATCAGCACCGCGCCGGTGAGCGTCGGCAGCGTCACCGCTTCGTCGAAGAAGAGCCAGCCGAAGAGCATCGCCCAGAGGAAGCCGGTATATTCGGTCGTCGCGAGAATCTGCGTCTCGGCGCGGGCATAGGCCCAGCTCAAAAGCAGCAGCGAGCTGGTCGCGAGCACGGCGGCGCCGACGATGTTCGGGGCCTGCCCCGCGTCGGGAACCGCGAGGAACCATGGCGCCCCCAGCGCGAGGATCGCGGCGACGAAGAAATTCTGGAAGAAGGCGATCTCCATCGGCTCGGCCATCTTCGCCTGCCGCCGCGCGAGGATGAGGTTATAGGCGTAAAAGATCGCCGACAGGAACACCGCGCCGACCGCCCACAGCGCTTCGTCCGAATAATCGCCGCCGAGCTTGCCCGCGACGATGACGATCACCCCCGCGAGCCCGAGCAGCGACGCCGCGATCGAACGCGGGCCGATCTTCTCGCCGAGGAAGATCGCCGCCATGTAGAGCGCCATCAGCGGCGCGACGAAGGCGAGCGCGATCGCCTCGGCGATCGGCAGCCGCGCGAGCGCCCAGAAGAAGCAGAGCGCCATCCCCGCGACGAACAGCGAGCGCCACGCGTGGATCCGCAGCGTCGCCCGACCGGGCCATTTGGGGCGGCTCGCGAAATAGAGAAGGCCGCTCAGCAGCGTGCCGGCGCCGGTGCGCCAGAGCACGGCGTTATAGGCGCCGATGTCGATCGACAGCCCCTTCATCAGCACGTCCATCGCCGAATAGGTCGCGATCCCCGCGCAGGCGATCAGGAAGGGGATGACGGGCGAGGGCGAATCGGGGCGCATGGAAGCGCCTTTAGCGAAAGGTCGCCTGTCCCGCGCCGTCGATATTGAGTTTCTGTCCCGAGCAATAGGGGTTCGCGGCCGAGACGAACCACACCACCGCCGCCGCGACGTCGGCGGGGACGGCGACGCGGCCGAAGGGCATTTTGGCGTCGAGATGGTGGATGTCGGTGTTGCCGGTGATCGCGCGCGAGAGTTTTTCGCCCATGTCGCTGACGGTGAGCGCGGGGGCGACGATGTTGACGCGGACGCCGTTGACCAGCTCTTCCTTGGCGAGCGCATAGGCGAGGGCTTCGCCCGCCGCCTTCGCCATCGTATAGGGCGCGCCGTTCGGCGAATGGGTATAGGTCGCGATGCTCGAGATGACGATGATGTCGCTGCGCTCGTGGGTGCGAAGCTGGGGCAGCGCAAGGCGGCTGAGGCGGTGCGGGCCGGCGGCGTGGACGGCGAAGAGCCTGTCGACTTCTTCGGGGCTCGTGTCGGCGACCGCGAGCCCGCGGCTTGCGATGCCGGCGTTGTTGATCAGGATCGACATGGAGCCGAAGTCGGCCTCGATGGCGGCGACCATCGCGGCGCACGCGGCTTCGTCGGTGACCGACGCCTGATAGGCTTTGGCCTTGCGGCCCAGCGCCTCGATCGCGGCGACGGTTTCGCCGGCGGCCTCCTCGCCGCGGGTGTAGTTCACCGCGACATCGGCGCCCGCTTCGGCAAGGCCGATCGCGATGCCGCGGCCGATGCCGCGCGAGGCGCCGGTGACAAGCGCGACGCGCCCCGCAAGGTTCATGTCGGTCATCGTCTCTCCCTATCGCATCAGTTCATTGTAGATGTCGTCGTCGCTGCGGCTCGCGGCGTTGCGCCATTTGGGCGCGGCCTTGCGGTTGAGCACGCGGCCTTCGGCGTCGAGGATCGCCACCGTCGGCGTGCCCTTGATGCGGAAGCCGAAGCGCTTGGGCACGTCGGGATTGCGGCCCAAGCCCTTCACATGCGGCATGCCGATGTCGGCGTAGACGATCGCGTAGCGGGCGCGGACGGGGGCGAAGCGGTCGGTGGCGAGGAGGTTGGCGAGCCACGCGCTGTCGTGGCATTCGTTCGCGCCCATGACGAGGAGGACGGGTTGGCCCGACTGCCTCGCTTTGGCGAGCGCGGCATCGATCGCGGGCATCGGATCGGCGACGAAGGCGCCGGTCTTATAGGCATCCTCGATGCCCGGGAGCGTGCGCTTTTCGCCGGCGGTCGCGGGTGCGAACGCGAGCAGCGCGGCGGTGAGGGCGAGGGCGATCGGGCGGTGCATGGGGTGACGATAGGTTTTGCATGACGTTTCCGTCAACGTAAGATAGCCTCGCCTCCATGAGCTGGAAAAAAGAAGTGGGCGAACTCGGACAGCGCCGCGCGATGGCCGAGAAGATGGGCGGCGAGGAAAAGGTCGCGCGCCAGCATGGGCGCGGCAAGATGGACGCACGGGCGCGGCTCGCGGGCATCGTCGATGCGGGCAGTTTTCGCGAGATCGGCAAGATCGCGGGGCGCGGGCGCTATGACGCCGACGGCGAACTCGAAGACCTCGCCGCGAGCAATTTCATCTTCGGGCGCGCGAATATCGACGGCCGGCCGGTGGTCGCCTCGGCCGATGATTTCACCGTGCGCGGCGGCGCGGCCGATGCGGCGCTGCACAGGAAGTTCGTCCAGTGCGAGGCGATGGCGCATGAATATCGCCTGCCGCTGATCCGGATGATCGACGGCACCGGCGGCGGCGGGTCGGTCAAGACATTGGAGGATATGGGCTATACCTATATCCCGCACGTGCCCGGCTGGGACGAGATCATCGCGAACCTCGACACGGTGCCGGTCGTCGCGCTCGCGCTCGGGCCGACCGCGGGGCTCGGCGCGGCGCGCGTCGTCGCGAGCCATTACAGCGTGATGGTGCGCGGGCTGTCGCAGCTGTTCGCGGCGGGGCCGGCGGTCGCGGCGGCGATCGGCGACACACTCGACCGCGAGGAACTCGGCGGCAGCGACGTCCATACGCGCAACGGGGTGGTCGACGACGAGGTGGCGAGCGAGGCCGAGGCGTTCGCGGCGGCGCGGCGGTTCCTGTCGTACCTGCCGTCGTCAATCCACGACCGGGCGCACCGCACCATATGCAGCGATCCGGTCGACCGGCGCGACGAGAGCTTGCTGTCGGTCGTACCGCGCGAGGCGAAACAGGTCTATTCGATGCGGCGCATCACCGGCGCGGTATTCGATCAGGGCAGTTTCTTCGAAATGGGTGCGCGCTGGGGGCGCGCGGTGATCACCGCCTTCGCGCGGCTCGACGGCTATCCGGTCGCGGTGCTGGCGAGCGATCCGTCGTACCTCGGCGGATCGTGGGATGCGAAGACGAGCGAGAAGGCCGAGCGTTTCGTCAAGATGGCCGATCAGTTCCGGCTGCCGATCGTCCACCTTGTCGACAATCCGGGCTTCATGATCGGCGGCGAGGCCGAGCGGACGGGGACGATCCGCTACGGCGTGCAGGCGATGAACGCGATCTACCGCGCGACGGTGCCGCTCGCGTCGGTCGTGGTGCGCCGCGCATACGGGATCGCGGGCAGCGCGATGTCGAATGCCGAGCGTTTCCAATATCGTTTCGCCTGGCCGTCGGGCGACTGGGGCAGCCTGCCGATCGAGGGCGGGGTCGAGGTCGCATACAAGAGCGAGTTGGAGGCGGCCGAGGATCCGGCGGCGCATCTCGAGGCGATCCGCGAGCGATTGAACCGCGTCCGCTCGCCGTTCCGCACCGCGGAGAAATTCGGGGTCGAGGATATCATCGACCCGCGCGATACGCGGCCGCTGCTCTGCGAGTTTGCCGAACTGGCGTGGCGGGTGGTGGGGTAAGTCACCCACAGTCGTCATCCCGGACTTGATCCGGGATACATTCTCGCTACGTCGCCTGGATCCCGGATCAAGTCCGGGATGACGGATGGTTGGGTGCCGGTCATCCTTCCAGATTCTCGCGAAACCGCCGGCTGCCGCGTAGCGTCTCGCCGCTTGCCATTTCGACGTCGAAATCGCCGCTCTTGTGGGTGACCACGCGCCGCACCGCATTGCGGCGGACGAGGCGGCCGCGGTGGATGCGCTCGAAACCCGCGCCGGCGAGTTCGGCCTCGATCGCGGTCAGCGTCGCGCGGTGGAGCAGGCGCTCGCCGCGCCAGGCGACCTCGACATAATTTCCCGCCGCGCCGACATGCTCGATCTCGTCGACCGGCAGGTGATGCGTGACCGCCCCGTCGCCGATCGCGAGCGTCCTGCGTTCGGGCGCCGGCGCGGGCGGCGCGGCGTAGCGGGCGACGAGCCACTGGACGAGGAAGAGGATGAAGACGAGTTCGGCATAGGCCGAGAGATCCTTGCGGAATTCATAGAGGATCGGTGATCCATCGGGCGAGGTGAAATCATAGCCGATCCCCATCGTCCACCAGAGCGCGGTGCGAAAGGCGACCATCAGCGCGATATGGCCGAGCGAGACGGGGATCGCGAGCAGCGCGTGGATCGCGATCGTGGCGGGCAGCGAGAAGCGCGGCGGGCGGATGCGCCGGACCGTGAACCAGCAGGGGATCATCATCACCACCCAGGCGGCGAGACTGCTGCCTTCGAGCATCCAGGCGATCGTCGGCGACGTCGCAAGGCCCGCGCCCTGCCGGTCGGCGATATAGGAATAGACATTGGCCGTGATGCGGATGAGCCCGAAGAGGAAGATCGCCATGAGCAGCAGCGCGGTCAGCGCGCGCGCGCTCAGCCCGCTCGTCCCGGCTCCGCCGCCATTCGTCCCGGCCCTGTCTTTCTCCGTCACATCGGCCCCGCTGTTCGTCCCGCCGGGATCGCCCGCCGTCCGCTTTTCCGATTAGCGGCTGCGGCAAGTCCCGGCAAAGGAGATTTGGGCAGATGCAAGCGGCGCGGCATTACGGAATGGACTGGCTGCGGATCGGCGCCTTCGCGCTGCTGATCCTCTATCATATCGGCATGTTTTTCGTGCCGTGGGGCTGGCATGTGAAGATCGACCCGGTGATCGACTGGGTCGCGATCCCGATGTTCGCGACGAACGGCTGGCGGCTGCCTTTGCTGTTCCTCGTCTCGGGCTATGCGAGCGCCGCGCTGGCGGCGAAGCTCGGCGGGGCGGGGGCCTTCGCGCGCTCGCGGAGCGCGCGGCTGCTGGTTCCACTCGCCTTCGGGATCCTGATCGTCATCCCGCCGCAGCCGTGGATCGAGCTGGTCGGCCAGCATGGCTATGATCATGGCTTCCCGCATTTCTGGGCGCATGACTATTTCCGCTTCGGCTCGCTCGGCGGGATCATTCTGCCGACCTGGCAGCATCTGTGGTTCGTCGTCTATCTGTGGGTCTATACGATGCTCGCGGCGCTGCTCCTGGCAGCACTGCCCGCGGCGGCGCGCGCGCGGATCGCCGACGGTGCGGCGCGGCTGCTGTCGGGCTGGGGGCTGCTGATCGTCCCGATGCTCTGGTGGCTTGCCGTCTATGCGGCGTTTCCCGGGCATGAGGAGACGCACGCGCTGTTCGACGATGGGCCGTCGCATCTTCATTATTTGATGGCGTTCGCGGCCGGCTGGCTGTTGCGCGTGCGGCCGATCCTGTTCGAAAGTGTCGCGCGCTGCTGGAAGGCGGCGGCGCTGCTGGCGCTGCTCGCCTTCGTGCCGGTCGCATGGGTCGAATGGACATGGCCCGGCGATACGCGCGCGCCGCACTGGCCGATCATCCTGTTCCATGTCGCGCGGCAGGTGCAGGGGTGGGCGACGATCGTCGCGCTCGTCGGGATCGCCGACCGCTGGTGGAACCGCGACCATCCGCAGCGCGCGATGCTCGCCGAGGCGGTGTTCCCCTTTTACATTGTCCATCAGACGATCATCGTCGTCGTGGGCTGGTGGCTGCTTCAGGCTCGCGTCGCGGCCTTGCCCTCCTTCCTGATCCTTATCGCGGCAACGGTGATCGGGTGCTGGCTTTTCTATGCGATCGGGCGCAGCATCGGCTGGCTGCGACCGCTGATCGGATTGCAGCGAAAAGCGGGGAGGATGTGATGGGCGCTTTGAAGGGCATATTGGCGATCGTCGGGGTGGCGATGATCCTCGTCGGCGGTTTGTGGGCGCTGCAGGGGCTCGACATCGTCCGCTGGCCGGCGAGCAGCTTCATGCTCGGCGACACGACATGGACGCGCAATGGCGTCATCCTCATGGTCGTCGGCGTGGTGCTGGTCTGGTTCGCGCGGAAGCGATAGGGATTGACTACAAATGTAGTTGATCTGTATTGCAGATATGATACACCTCCGTGCGGCCGGGGCCGGATGGGAGACAGATATGATTCGTTCATCGCGCCTATTGCCCGCTCTGCTGGTAGCGACTGCCATCGCCGCCGGCCCGATTTTCGCGCCGCCGCCCGCGATGGCGGCCGACGAGGTCGATACCGAGACGATCGCCGAAAAATATGCGGCGCTGCTCGAACGCGACTATCTCTATTCGGAGACGGGCAAACGCTACGCCGACGCGATCCGCGCGGCGATCGCGGCGGGGCGCTACAAGGGGCTGAGCGGTGAGGCGCTGGGCGCGGCGGTTGACAGCGATGTAAACGCGGTTGCGCCCGACGGCCATCTGCGGCTGCGCGTGCCCGAGGCTGCCGCGGACGCAGCGGCGCCTGCTCCAGGCGGTGCGGCACCGGTGCGCCGGTCGCCCAAGGTGCCGGTCGAGCAGGCGGGCTGGATCGCTCCGGGGATCGCTTTCGTTCGCTTCAACGTCTTTCCGATGGACGATGCGGTGACCGCCGAGGCCGCGAAGTTCATGGCCGATCATGCCGATGCGAAGGCGATCATTTTCGACATCCGCACGCACAATGGCGGCGGGCTCGACCAGATGGACGCGATCTTTCCCTGGCTGTTCGACAAGGAAACGCGGCTGGTGACGATGGCGACGCGCGCGTCGGTCGATGCCGAGGGCGGATCGCCGATCGCCGGCATCGCCTCGATGCGCATGGTGAAGGGCGACGCGGGCATGGTAGCGCGCGAGCATTGGGCGACGCCGAACGAGGATAGGCGGTTGCGCGACGCGAAAGTCTATGTGCTGACCTCCGGCGCGAGCGCGTCGGCGGCCGAGCATTTCGCGCTGGCGATGAAGCACACGGGACGCGGGGTGCTGGTTGGCGCGCCGACCGCGGGCGCCAATCATTTCGGGCGCGGCGAGCAATTGGGCGGCGGTTACGGGGCCTTCATTCCGGTCGGGCGCACCTATGATCCGGTGACGGGCAAGGATTGGGAAGGCGAGGGGGTTTTGCCCGATATCGCGGCGCCGCCGGCGGAAGCATTGGCGCGCGCGCTGACCGAGCTCGGCGTCGCGCCCGCCGAGGCGAAGCGTCTGTCCGACGCGCATATGCCGAGCTGGCCGATGGAACGGCGGAGGCCGCGCGGCGCGCGTTAATTTCCCTCTTTCGTCATGCCGGACTTGATCCGGCATCCATGCTACGGCGGTGGCTTGGACCCCGGATCAAGTCCGGGGTGACGATGTTATTGGGAAGCCAAGCGCGTCAGCGCCTCGCCATCGACGCGCATCACGGTCCATTCGTCCATCGGCTTGGCGCCTAGCCCCAAGTAAAACCCGATCGACGGGGCGTTCCAGTCGAGCACCCACCATTCGAGGCGCGCATAGTCGCGCTCGACGCAAAGCTTGGCGAGATGCGCGAGCAGCGCCTTGCCGAGCCCCGAGCCGCGCGCTTCGGGGCGCACGAACAGATCCTCGAGATAGATGCCGGGGCGCCCCTCGAAGGTCGAGAAATTGTGGAAGAAGAGCGCGAAGCCCTGCGGCGCGCCATCGATTTCGCCGATCACGACCTCGGCATAGGGGCGCGCGCCGAACAGATTTTCGCCGAGCCTGGCTTCGTCGAAGCGGACTTCGTGCGACAGCTTTTCATATTCGGCGAGGTCGCGGATGAACCCGGCGATCAGCGGCAGGTCGGCTGGCGTGGCGGAGCGGATCGATAGCGTCATGGCGCTGCTGTGTCGGCGCGCACGCACGCTGTCAAATGCGCGATCGCGCTTTCAGGATCGCGAGCGCCGCGATGACGAGCGCGGGCTGGCCGAGCACCGCCGGCGCATCGGCCCAGAAGGTCGCGGGGCCGCAAATCCCGGCGGCGACTTCATAGATGTGGAGCAGCCCGTGCAAGGTCAGCCACAGCCCGCCGACGAACGCCGCGCGCCAGCGGCGGGCGGGACCGGCGGTCGCATAGAGCAGGATCAGCCCCGAACCCAGATAGGCGAGCCCGATGTCGCGGATGAAATGCGCGTTGGGCGGGCCGGTGGTGACGACGGTGGGCACGAACACATACCAGTCGAGCGGCTTCGCCACCATGAAGAGGCCGTTGGCGATCGTCGTGACCGCGGCGACAAGCAACAGCAGCTGGACGAGGCGGTCGAGGGTGTCGGGCTTGGCGGGCATGGCGGCTTGCTCCTGCTGGGGATGCGAGGTTAGTTGTTACTGACAGAGATGTAAATGCGGTGTGGGGTGAGCGGCCGGTTTCGGCTGAAGGCCGACCTTTATTGCATCGTCACCCCGGACTTGATCCGGGGTCCATGACTTCGGCGACGCAATGGATCCCGGATCAAGTCCGGGATGACGAAGGTTGGGGTAGCAACGTCCGCTCTCCACCCCAAAGCGGAATCGCGCCTAGGCCGCCTTGCCGTGCGTCACGTCCATGCTCACCGCGCTGCCCGCCTCGATCTCGGCGGCCTTCGCTTCGACGAGCCCGACGATGTGCTGGATCATGTCGGCGTCGGCGACATGATGGTCGGTGACCCCCGAGAGGAAGACCATATGCTTGCCGTTGCCGCCGCCGGTGATGCCGATGTCGGTTTCGCGCGCTTCGCCGGGGCCGTTGACGACGCAGCCCAATACCGAGAGCGACATCGGGGTCTTGATGTGCTGGAGTGCTTCTTCGAGCGCCTGGACGGTGCGGATGACGTCGAAGCCCTGCCGCGCGCAGCTGGGGCAGGAGACGACGCGGACGCCGCGGGTGCGGAGCCCCAGCGACTTCAATATTTCGTAACCGACGCGCACTTCCTCTTCGGGCTCGGCCGAGAGGCTGACGCGGATCGTGTCGCCGATGCCGGCCCAGAGGAGGTTGCCGATGCCGAGCGCCGATTTGACCGTGCCGCCGATCAACCCGCCCGCCTCAGTGATGCCGAGGTGGAGCGGACAGTCGACCGCGTCGGCGAGCTGCGCATAGGCGGCGACCGCGAGGAAGACGTCGCTTGCCTTCACCGCGACCTTATATTCGTGGAAGTCGTGATCCTGGAGCAGCTTGATATGATCGAGCGCGCTTTCGACGAGCGCCTCGGGGCAGGGCTCGCCATATTTTTCGAGCAGATCCTTTTCGAGGCTGCCGGCGTTGACGCCGATGCGGATCGCGCAGCCGTTGGCTTTCGCGGCGCGCACGACCTCGCCGACGCGCTCCGACGAGCCGATGTTGCCGGGGTTGATGCGCAGGCACGCGGCGCCCGCGTCGGCGGCCTCGAGTGCGCGCTTATAGTGGAAATGGATGTCGGCGATGATCGGGATGCGCGCCGCGCGCACGATCTTGCCGAGTGCCGCGGTCGAATCACTGTCGGGGCAGGAGACGCGGATCAGGTCGGCGCCCGCTTCCTCGCAGCGGCGGATCTGGTCGATCGTCGCGACCGGATCGCTGGTCAGCGTATTGGTCATCGTCTGGACGCTGATCGGCGCGCCGCCGCCGACCGGGACGGTGCCGACCATGATCTGGCGGCTTGTCCGCCGTGCAATATCGCGCCAGGGGCGCAGGCCGGGATTGTGATCGCTCATCGCTAGTGGCTCGACAGATGGGGAGATATGCGTCGCTCTTTAGCCGCGCCGGGGCGGCTTGGCAAAGCCAAGCGACGGCGGGCGGCTTGTGGGCGAAGATTGGCGGCCCTATGCTGCGCCGGTACGGGGCGGAGGTTCCGGTCGTGCCGATGCGGCGCGATCGGCGGTTTCCGCCCGAGAATGAAAGAGTATTGATGCGTTTTTTCGACACGGCCGGCACCGGCCTGTTGCTCGCGGCCGCGACCATGCCGGTCCCCGCTTTTGCCCAGGATGATCCGATTACCGGCGGCGGCGGCCCGCTTTCGCTGTCGGGCGAGGTCGCGGTCGTCAGCGACTATCGTTTCCGCGGCCTTTCGCTGTCGGACGAGGAAATCGCGCTGCAACCGACGCTGACGCTTGCCCATGAAAGCGGGCTTTACGCCGGCGTCTGGGGATCGACGATGCCCGACAGTCCGCTGTCGGGAAAGTTCGAGCTCGACCTCTATGGCGGCTATGCGACCGAGATCGCGCCCGGCACCTCGGTCGATGTCGGGGTGATCTGGTACGGCTATCCCGGCAACCGGAGCTGGGCCGGGCCCGCCGATTATGTCGAGTTCAGCGGCAAGCTGTCGCACGACATCGGTCCGCTGTCGGCGACCGGGACCGTTGCCTATGCGCCCGCGCAGCGATCGATGGGCGACAGCTGGTATTATAATCTCGGCGTCTCCTCAGGCATCCCCAATACGCCGGTCACGGTCCACGCCGGGGTCGGCTATTCCGACGGCTCGCTCGCGCTGACCGCGCCCCCGGGCGATTATGTCGACTGGTCGCTCGGCGCATCCTATGTCGTCGGTCCGGCGACGCTCTCGGCGCGCTACATCGACACCGATATTGCGAAGACGGGGGTGAAGGCGATCGACACGCTTTACGACCCGACGGTGGTATTCAAGCTCGGGCTTGCCTTCTGATCGCGCGCAGAGACTCGATTTCGTATAATATAATTTCGCGCTGCGCATCGATTCATAATCAACTGTTGCACAAAAGTCGCATTGTGCCCTCTTAACGTGGCGGATGCTGCTTTTTCGTTTGTGCGTCGCACCAATCTGGTGAAGATCGACGCACGCACGACGGGACCAGACCCGAAAAGAGGCCGGCAGCCGTGCGGCAGGCAGGGACGATCCACCAACTAACAGGGATCTGTCCATGAAAATTCTCGTACGCGCGTGCCTTGGTGCGCTTGTCGCCGCGACGGCGATGTCCACCCCGGCCTTTGCCCAGGAAGAAGAAGCCGCCGGCCCGCTCACGCTGTCGGGCGGCATCGCGGTGACGAGCGACTATCGTTTCCGCGGCATTTCGCTGTCGAACGAAAAGGTCGCGGTGCAGCCGACGCTGACCGTCAGCCACGAAAGCGGCTTCTATGCCGGGGTCTGGGGCTCGTCGCTTCCCGACAGCCCCGCCTATGGCAAGTTCGAACTCGACGTCTATGGCGGCTTCAACACCGAAATCGCGCCCGGGACGACCGCCGACATCGGCGTGACCTGGTACACCTATCCGGGCAGCGACGACGGCGGCGCGCCGACCGACTATTTCGAAGGCATCGGCAAGCTGTCGCACGACATCGGTCCCGTTTCGGTCACCGGCATGGTCGCCTATGCGCCCAAGCAGGATTCGCTCGGCGACCAGGACAATATCTATCTGAACCTCGGCGCCGGATACGGCATTCCCGGCACGCCGGTCACGCTGACCGCGGGGATCGGCTATAACGACGGGTCGCTCGGTCTCGTCTCGCCCGACGGCCAATATGTCGACTGGTCGCTCGGCGCGTCCTTCGCCGCCGGCCCGCTGACCTTCTCGGCGCAATATATCGACACCGACGTCAAGAAGACGGGGGTCAAGGCCGTCGACACGCTTTACGATCCGACCGTGGTCTTCACGCTGGGCGCATCTTTCTGATCGCCTGACGGGGCGGCGTAAGTCGTACGATCCTCCCTGTCGCGTAGCGATGGGGAGGTGGCAGCCCACAGGGCTGACGGAGGGGCTGCGACGTCGCCGCCCCTCCACCACCTTCGGTGGTCCCCCTCCCCATCGCTGCGCGACAGGGAGGATTTTTTATCGCCAGCGCAGATTATGGGGGCCGAGGTCCGCGAGGGTCTTGGCCCCCATCAATTTCATGCCGCGCTCGATTTCGGCGCGGAGCTGCGCGATCGCGCGCGCGACGCCCTGCTCGCCCGCCGCGGCGAGCGCGTAGAGATAGAGGCGGCCGCCCGAGCAGGCCTTCGCGCCGATCGACAGCGCTTTCAGCACATGCGTGCCGCGCGTGATGCCGCCGTCGCAGATCACCTCGACCTTGTCGCCGACCGCATCGACGATGGCGGCGAGCGCGTCGAAGGGCGCGATGCTGCCGTCGAGTTGCCGCCCGCCATGGTTCGACACCATGATCGCGGTGGCGCCGATATCGGCGGCGCGCCGTGCGTCCTCGACCGCGACGATGCCCTTCAGGCAGAAGGGGCCGTCCCACTGCTTGCGGATCGCCTCGGCGCGTTTCCAGTCGAGGCTCTGGTCGAGCATCGAGGTGAAATATTCGGCCACCGATTTGGGAACGCTCGACCCTTCGGACACATGCGTCGCGAGGTTGGGCAGGCTGAACTTCTCGCGGAGGACGTAGTTCAGCCCCCAGCCGGGCTTGATCGCATAGGAGAGCATGTTCGACGCGGTGAAGCGCGGCGGCGAGGTGAAGCCCGAGCGCAGGCAGCGTTCGCGGTTGCCGCCGACGATCGTATCAACGGTGAGCGCGACCGCGTCGAACTTCGCCTCGCGCGCGGCGTCGAGCATCGCCCGGTTGAGCCCTTCGTCATGATGGACATAGAGCTGGAACAGCTTGGGGCCGCCCGTCAGCGCGCCGGCTTCGGCGAGGCCGATCGTCGCGAGGCTCGAAATGCCCGCGACGGTGCCAGCATTCGCGGCGGCGCGAAGCACCGCGCGCTCGCCCTGCCAGTGGAAGAGGCGCTGGAGCGCGGTCGGCGCGAGGAAGAGCGGCATCGCGATCTCGCGCCCGAAGAGCGTCGTGCGCATGTCCACGCTTTCAACGCCGGCGAGCACGCGCGGGATGAGGTCGCAGCCGTCGAACGCTTCGCGGTTGCGGCGGCGGGTGACCTCGTCGTCGGCGGCGCCGTCGATATAGTCGAACACCGGCCAGGGCAGGCGCCGCTTCGCGAGCCCTCGGAAATCGTCGATATTGTGGCAGTCGGTCAGGCGCACGCTCATCACCCCCGTTTGTCCCGAGCTTGTCGAAGGACTGTCCTTCTGCGCTGCCTATGAAGGAAAGAACGGCCCTTCGACAAGCTCAGGGCGAACGGTTTCGGAATTAACGGCGCGCGCTCCGGCTCAGAACACCGTCCGCGCCGCGACCGTGCCCTTGGTCGCGAAGGCGAAGCGCGGTTCGACCGCGAGATCCTCGTCGAGGATATGTGCGGCGACGCGTTTCCCCACTGCGGGGCCGTTCTTGAAACCGTGCCCCGACCCGCCGCCGACGAGCCAGACGCGTTCCTGTCCCGGGAAGCGGTCGATCAGATAATCGCCGTTCGAGCTATTCTCATATTGGCAGACGCGCCCGCCGAGCAGCGGGGCATTGGCGAGGCCGGGGAAGCGTCGCGTCATATAGGCGCGCGCTTCGGCGATGCCGGCCGGAGTGAGCTGGCGTTCGAGCGTGTCGGGGTCGATCACCGGGCCGTGCGTGTCGAACGCGATCTTGAACCCCGCGCCTTCGAGGTCGGGGATGCCGTAAACGATGCGGCCGTTGTTGAAGTCGGCCCAGACGGGCAGCTCGGGGGGGGCGAAGCGGCTGTCGCCCTGCGGCGCGCCGAAATGATAGACTTCCTGCCGCGTCGCGACGATTTTGTGCATCAGCTGCTGCGGAAAAAGCTCGGCGAGCCACGGACCCGCGCAATAGACGAGATGGTCGGCGGTCCCGCCGTCGGGAAGCCGGTGCTTCTTGATCCGCTTCGAGAAGAGCGGCGCGGGCATGACGACGCGCTCGACCTCGATCTGGGCGTCGGCGATCACCTCCTGCACGCCGCGCGCCGCGATCAGCGCGCCCGCTTCGGTCTCGAGGATGCCCGTCTCGCCCTGATAGAATTGAATCTGGCGATATTTATTCTGCAGCCAGCTGACGTCGCCATGCTCGTGGCCGACGCGGTTCGCCTGCAGCCAGGCGAGCGACTGCGCGGTGTAGCTTTCGCCCTGCGGCGCGAACCAGAGCACGCCGCTATTGTGAAAGATCGGTGCGCTTGCGGTGTCGGAAAGCTCCTTCCAATATGTGAGCGATTCGCGCGCCATCTCCGAATAAAGCGCGTCGGCGCCATAGCCCATGCGGATGACGCGGCTCGCCCCGCCCGACGAACTGCGCGCGTTGCCCGCGCCATAGGCGTCGAACAACCGCACCGACTTGCCCGCGCGCAAGAGGTGCCACGCGGTCCACGCCCCGAACACCCCCGCGCCGATGATCGCGACGTCGACATGCTGGATTTTGGGTTTGGCGGGCTTGCGTTTTTTCGAGCGGCGCTCCTTGCGCTGGGCCGCCGCCGCGCTCGCCGCGACCGGCAGCGCCGCGAGGCCGGTCAGCAGCGCGCGGCGCGAAGGACTATCGGCCAACGGTCGCGCCTTCCTTCTGCTTGTAATAGCGATAGCCGCCGACCCAGGTTTCGAGCGGCGCCATGCGGCGGATCTCGTCGGGGCTCGCGAGCATCGGGTCGGCGTCGACGATCAGGAAGTCGGCGCGCATCCCCGGCATCAGCGTGCCAATGCGGTCCTCGGCAAAGGCCGCATAGGCCGCGGTGCGGGTAAAGCCGTCGAGCGCGGTCTCGCGGCTGACCGCTTCCTCGGGGTGCCAGCCGCCGAAGGGCTCGCCCTTCGCATCGGTGCGCGAGATGGCGGCGGCGATGCCGGGGAAGGGGTTGGCGCTTTCGACCGGCACGTCGGAGCCGAAGGCGAGGCGGACGCCCGCGTTCTGGAGGCTGCGCCACGCATAGGCGCCCTTGAGACGGTCGGGGCCAAGGCGCGCTTCGGCCATCACGCGGTCGCTCGGCTGGTGGATCGGCTGCATCGAGGCGATGACCTTGAGTTGGGCGAAGCGCGCGATGTCGGCGGGGTCGATGATCTGCGCATGTTCGATACGCCAGCGGCGCTCGCCCGGCAGGTCGGCGGTGAGGTCGGCGATGGCTGCGAGCGCCTCGGCATTCGCCGCATCCCCAATGGCGTGGATCGCGACCTGGAACTTGTCCATCGACGCGCGCACCATCTTGTTGCGGAGCTGCGCGGGGGTGAGGAGGGGGAGGCCCTTTTGCTCCGGCGCGTCGCTATACGGCGCCTTCAGCCAGGCGCCGCGCGAGCCGAGGGCGCCGTCGAGATAGAGCTTCACCCCGACCATGCGGAGGCGGTCGTCATAGAGCCACGGGGTCGGCTCGGACCCGGCGATGATCGCCATATTGTCGATGTCCCCGCCATAGGAGAGGATGCGCACCGCGAGCTGTTTCTTGTCGCCCGCGCGGCGATAGGCCTGCCATTCCTCGATCTTCGTGCCCATGTCGGCGATAGTCGTGACGCCTTGTTCGAGCAGCTTCTGCTGTGCGAGATACAGCGCGCGGTCGAGGTCGCGCGCGAGCGGCTTGGGCTTGGCGCCGTCGATCAGGCTCATCGCGGCGTCGACGAAGACGCCGCTCGGCTTGCCGCCCGCCATTTCGATGCGGCCGCCCTCGGGCGACTTGCTCGCGGGGGTGATCTTCGCCGCCGCCATCGCGGCCGTATTCGCCCAGCCGGCGTGGCCATCGACGCGTTCGAGCCAGACGGGGCGGTTCGGCACCGCGGCGTCGAGATCGGCGGCGGTCGGGAAGCGGCCGAGGCCCCACTTCTCCTGATTCCAGCCCGTTCCGATGATCCACGGCATTTCGGGATTTTCGGCGGCATATTTGCGGATCGCCGCCTGCGCTTCGGTGAGGCTGCCGGTGCCCGAGAGGTCGAGCAGCATCAATTTGAAGCCCAGACCCATGACATGGCCGTGCGCGTCGATCAGCCCGGGGATCAGCGTGCGGCCCCTGCCGTCCTGCTTGAAATCGGGGCGTTCGGGGCGCTTGTCCTTGCGGTCGAGCAGCTGCTTCACCTTGCCCTCGGTATCGATGACGAGGCCGGTGAAGCGGACGAGCTTGCCGTCCTTGTCGAGGGTGATGCCGTTGACGTTGTCGATCAGCGTGTCGGCGTGCGCGGGGGCGGCGAGGGTGAGGGCCAAAGCGGCCAGCAGGAGGCGCTTCATTTCGGCAACCGCGTCACGAGCGAGCTCGTATCCCTGCGCCCGCCGCCGGCCTTTTGCACATCGGCGTAGAATTGGTCGACGAGGCTGGCGACGGGGAGCGTCGCGCCGTTGACGCGTGCTTCGTCGATCGCGAGGCCGAGGTCCTTGCGCATCCAGTCGACCGCGAAGCCGAAGTCGAACTCGTCCTTCGCCATCGTGCCCCAGCGGTTGAGCATCTGCCAGCTTGCCGCGGCGCCGCCCGACACGGCTTCGAACACCTTGTCGGTGTCGAGCTTCGACGCCTGCGCGAAACGCAGCGCTTCGGAGAGGCCCTGGACCACCCCGGCGATCGCGATCTGGTTGACCATCTTGGTCGTCTGCCCCGCGCCGGGGCCGCCGATATGCACCATGCGCGCGGCATAGGCCTGCATCACCGGCGCCGCCGCCTCGAACGCGGCCTTGGTGCCGCCGCACATGATCGAGAGCGTGCCGTTCTGCGCGCCGGCCTCGCCGCCCGAGACGGGGGCGTCGAGGCAGAGCAGGCCGAGGCCGTCGGCCTCGACCGAAAGCTGGCGCGCGATGCGCGCCGAGACGGTGGTGTGGTCGACGAAGAGCGCGCCCTTCTTCATCGCCTTGAAAGCGCCATCGCGTCCGAGCGTAACCTGCGCGAGATCGTCGTCGTTGCCGACGCAGGTCAGGACGACGTCGGCGTCCTTCGCGGCCTCGGCGGGGGTCGCTGCCGCCGTGCCGCCATGCTGTTCCGCCCAGGCGTCGGCCTTGGGGCGGGTGCGATTATAGACGGTGAGGTTATGGCCCGCCTTGACGAGGTGGCCTGCCATCGGTCCGCCCATGACGCCGGTACCGATGAAGCTGATACGCAATTTTCGTTCGCTCATGCGCAGTCCATAGCATTGTTTGCTTCGGGCGCCAGATGGGCTAGGGCGCTTCGCCTATGACCGATCAACTCACCCTGACCCCCGCCGCCGATTTTCCGGCGATCACATTGGACGATGTGCGCGCGGCGGCGGGACGAATTAACGGTGCGGTGGTGCGCACGCCGACGCTGCATTCGCAGACGCTGTCCGAAATGGTCGGCGCCGAGGTGTGGCTGAAGTTCGAGAATCTGCAGTTCACCGCGGCGTATAAGGAACGCGGCGCCTTGAACGCGCTCCTGCTGCTGAGCGACGAAGCCAAGGCGCGCGGCGTGATCGCGGCGTCGGCGGGCAATCATGCGCAAGGGCTCGCCTATCATGGCAAGCGCCTCGGCGTGCCCGTCACGATCGTGATGCCCAAGACGACGCCGCAGGTGAAGGTGTCGCAGACCGCGAGCCACGGCGCCGAAATCGTGCTGTTCGGCGAGAAGTTCGACGACGCCTCGGCGCACGCGCGCGTGCTCGAAAAGGAACGCGGGCTGACCTTCGTCCATCCGTTCGACCATCCGCATATCGCCGCGGGGCAGGGGACCGTCGCGCTCGAAATGCTGGAGGATGTGCCCGAACTCGACACGATGATCGTGCCGATCGGCGGCGGCGGGCTGCTCACCGGCATGGGCACCGCGGCGCGGGGGGTGAAGAACGATATGCGGCTGATCGGCGTGCAGGCCGAACTCTATCCGTCGATGTATGCCGAACTCAACGGCGTCGACATGGCGTGCGAGGGCGACACGCTCGCCGAGGGCATCGCGGTCAAGGAACCGGGCGCTTACACGCGGCGGATCGTCGCCGAACTCAACGACGATATCGTGCTCGTCGCCGAACGGCATCTCGAACGCGCGGTCAGCCTGCTGCTCCAGATCGAAAAGACGGTCGTCGAGGGCGCGGGCGCTGCGGGGCTGGCGGCGATGCTCGCGCATCCCGAAGAATTTGCAGGGCGCAAGGTCGGGCTGGTGCTCACCGGCGGCAATATCGACACGCGGCTGCTCGCCAATGTGCTGCTGCGCGACCTCGCGCGCTCGGGCCGCATCGCGCGGCTGCGCATCCGCCTGCAGGACCGGCCGGGCGCGCTGTTCAAGGTGATGAAGCTGTTCGACGAGAAACAGGTCAACATCATCGAAATCTATCACCAGCGCATCTTCACCACCTTGCCGGCCAAGGGGCTGATCACCGACATCGAATGCGAAGCGCGCGACCGCGAGCATCTCGACAGCCTCGTCGCCTCGCTGCGCGATGCGGGTTATATGGTGACCACGGTCGAACTGGCATAGACTATGCCGATATTCAGCCCGTGGCGGGCTGCGAACGGCCGTCTCCTCCGCTTCCGGTGCTCACGTACTGAAGTACGCTGCGCTCCGGTTCTCGGAGCCAGCCATTCTCGCTCCACCACGAACTGAATCTCGACATAGTCTGGGCGGCCGATGAAAGAATTCACCCTCCAACTCACCGCGACGCCCGAGAGCATCGACGAGCTCGGCCATGTCAACAATGCGGTCTGGGTCCAGTGGATCCAGCAGGTCGCCATCGGCCATTGGGACGCCGCGGCGCCTGAGGCGCACAAGGACGCCTATATCTGGGTCGTGGTGCGCCACGAGATCGACTATCTCCGTGCGCTCGGCCCCGGCGAGACGGTGACCGCGCGGACCTGGGTCGCCGACAGGCCGCAGGGCGCGAAATTCGACCGCTTTATGGAGTTCACCGGCGCGGACGGCAAAGCCCATGTGCGGGCGCGGACGGTGTGGGCGCTGCTCGACAAGGCGAGCGGGCGGCCGCTGCGCGTGACCGACGCGATACTCGCGCCGTTTCAATGATCGTCCGGCCCGCCACGCAAGCCGACGCCGCCGCGGTCTGGGCGATCCTCGAGCCCGTGATCCGCGCCGGCGAGACCTATACGCTCGACCGCGCGATGAGCCGCGATGACGCGCTCGCATACTGGTTCGGCGCGGACAATGAGGTGTTCGTTGCCGAGGCCGACGGCGCGATCCTCGGCACCTCTTATCTGCGCGCCAACCAGGCGGGCGGCGGCGCGCATGTCTGCAACGCGGGCTATATGACGGGCGCGGCGGCGACCGGGCGCGGAGTCGCGCGCGCGATGTGCATGCACTCGATCGAGCGCGCGAAGGCGCGCGGCTTTCGCGCGATGCAGTTCAACTTCGTCGTCAGCAGCAATGTCCGCGCGATCGGGCTGTGGCAGTCGCTGGGGTTCGCGGTCGTCGGCCGGCTGCCGGGGGCGTTCGCGCATCCGACCGAGAGCTTCGTCGACGCGCTGGTGATGTTCCGGACGCTCTGACCTCCTGTTCCTCTTGGGGAACCTTCGGAACGGCGCGGCCGTATCTCTGCCGGTCCGGAACAACGGGAGAGAGACGATGGAAACGCAATTGCTGTATCGCGGCCGGCTGATCGATCATATCCAGCTGGTCGTCGCCGACATCAGGGCCAGCCGCACATTCTACGACGCGGTCTTCGGCGTGCTCGGCATTCCGCTCGGCGGCGAGATCGGGGATGATTTCTGGTTCGACGAATTGTTCGTATCGACCAGGGACAGCGAAGCGGCACTCGGCGAGCTTACCGGCCGGCATCATCTCGCCTTTCAGGCGGCGGATCGCGCGATGGTCGACGCCTTCCACAACGCCGGACTGGCGGCGGGCGGGCGCGACAATGGCGCGCCGGGCGAGCGGCCCTATCATCCGGGCTATTATGCCGCCTTCCTGCTCGATCCCGACGGCAACAATATCGAGGCGGTCTATCACGGCGAACACCAGCGGAGCGCGCCATCGGTGGAGATCAGCTTCTAGTCGCCCCGGCCGGCGCCATCATCGCCACGCGCTTTTGCGTTTCCCGATCGACGAGGACGCGCAATTGCGCGAGCAGCGGATGGCGCGCGGTATGCTTCGCGCCATAGGCAAGGTTGAACCGGTAGTCGAAGCCGGGGCCGTTTTTGCCGACGAGGTGCTGGAGCATCGTCTTGAGCTTGTCGAAGCCCTTGGCGAGGATCGCTTCGGGCGAGGCGGCGGAGCTATATTCGTCCCAGAGCGCGACGATTTCCTGGCGAAGGTCGCCGGGCAACGGTTCGCATAGCGCTACAAGGTCGGCGCGTTCCTGCGCGGCGCGCCCGTCGCCCGCGACCTGCTGCGTCGCCGGGACGTCGCCTGAAATTGCTTCGCCGAGATCGTGGACGATACATAGCTTGAGCAGTTTGAGCCGGTCGAACTCGCCGAGTTCGCGGTCGAACAGCATAGCCATCAGGCAGAGCCGCCAGCTATGTTCGGCAGTGCTCTCGGCGCGGCCCTGCGACGTGATGCCGCTGCGCAGTGTATCCTTCAGCTTCTCGGCCGCCTGGACGAAGGTGAGAATCGCCTCAAGCCGGGCGGGATCTGTCTGAATGGCCTGTTCCATCGGGCGGTCCTTCACAGCGACGCTTTATGGGTATCGCCATAGGAATGCGCCGCGAGCGCGGACACGAAAAAAATATGCGCGTCAGCCAAGCGTCGTCGTCAGACGTCCGGTGCGCCCGCCCGAAAGCGGAATGGTTTCCCAGCGCATCCATCCGGGGCTAACGGGGATTTCGCGACTGCCGTTGGCGCCGGTCCGGACGTCGAGGGTCTGGAACGGGCGCTCGAACCAGCCCGCCGCCGCAAGCCCCGCCTCGGCGAGGATGATTTCGCGCGTCGCGAAGCGCCACAACGACATGCCGACATAGGCGCGGGCATCGGCATTCCACGACGCCGCGCGCGCGGGCGACGCCGCGAGCAAGCGGTGCGTCGCGTCGCAGACGAGGTGGACCGCCTGCGTCGAGGTCTCGACCAGCCGTTTGAGCGCGGCGTCGGCGTCGCTCCCCGTCTGCGCGGCGATGAGCGCGGCGATTTTCTCGCGGTGAGCCGCGTCGGGCTCGTGCGCGCCGCTTTCCCAGCGCGAGACGCTCGCCTGCGCGACGCCGAGCAGCTCCGCGAAATGGCCCTGCTTGATGGCGTTGAGGCGGCGGAAGCGGCGGAGCGCCCGGCCGATCGGCAGATCCTGTGTCATCGCCCGATATTAGCGCGCCGCGCCGCCGCTACAATATCGTTCGTCGAACCCGAGGCTCAAGCATAGCCCACCCAGCCGCGCCAGGTGAAGGCGGCGTAGAATTGTTCGACGCCGGAGAAACCCGCGGCGCGGAGCACTTCCTCGTCGGCTTCGGGGCTGAGCATCGCGACATGGGTGGCGACCGCCTCGCGGCCCTTGGCGACCTGGTCGGGATCGCCGCCCGAGGCGATGGCATAGGCGGCATAACGATCGAGCCAGCGGTCGCGCTCGCCGGCGCCTTGCGGGAAGCTGCCGTGCGCGGCGACGAAGGGCGCGCCGGGTTTGAGGCGGCGGCGGATTTCTGCGGCGGTGCGGATGCGTTCTTCGGTATCGAGGAAATGGAGCGTGAGCAGGCAGGTCGCGCCATCGAACGGCCCAGCGGGGGCGTCGTCGATATAGCCTTCGACCAGATCGGCGCGATGCGCGTTCGGACCCATGACCCTGGCGGCAAGGTCGAGCATTGGCCCCGCGGGATCGACGCCGGTGAAGCGCCAGCCGGGATGCGCCTCGGCCATCGCCTTCATCTCGCTGCCGCCGCCCGCGCCGAGGACGAGGATATGCGCGTCGCCCGGAACGCGTTCGGTAAGCAGGAGCCCGGTCATGCGGTGGAGCCCGTCGAGGCCGGGGACGAAGCGCCGCGGCCCTTCGGTGTAGCGTGCGACCGCTTCGGGATCCTTAAAGCTGTCTAGGAAATGCTGGGCGCCTTCAGCCATGGAATTGCTCCTGTGCGGTGGGGGAAGTCGATCGCGCGGCCATGCGCGCGTGGAAATCGGCGGCGAGTTCAGCAAGCGTCACCTCCCCGAAACGTGCGAGCAGCAGCGCTTCGGCCTCCTGAAAACTTGTGTCGAGCGCGGCGTTGACCGCCTGTTCGACGAGGCAGCCGGGCGCCTCAGTGCGGTTGCCCATCGCCATCAGGCTGGGCCGGCCGATCGCGTCATAGACGTCGCGCATCGTGATGTCGGCGAGGGGCTTCGCGATCGTCCAGCCGCCGCCATGGCCCTTTTCGCTGTGGACGAAGCCCGCATCGCGGAGGCCGCCGAGGATGCGGCGGATCACGACAGCGTGCGTCTGCATCGCCTTGGCGAGCTGCTCCGAGGTCATCGGCGTGCCCGCTTCGGCCATGTGGAGGAGGACGTGGAGCACGCCCGAGAGTCGGCTGTCGCGTTTCATGTAACTTTAAATAGTGCATGAAACGCGACCGTCAAGACGCGGGATTGACCGGCGCCGCCGCAGCGATTAGCCACAGCGGCGATGACCAACGACCGATCCACCCGATTCAAGGCGTATTGGCGCTCCTTTACATAGGAGCGGCATGGCATCACCCTATGACCATCGCCGCCGTGTCCGGAAGGCGAATGGTTGTCATCACATCATCACACCACTTAACCCCCGGTCGCGGCGCGCGCTTTTGGAAGAAGACGCGACATGACCGATACCCTGCTTGCCCTGTCGACCGAGAATTGCCGCATCACGCCGCTGCTGGCCGACGATGCGCGCGCGCTCGCCGCGATCACCGACGAGACGGTGACCTCGCGCGTGCATTTTCTGCCCGCCCCCTTCACCGAAGCCGACGCGCGTGCGCTGATCGCCGGATCGGGCGGCGGCGACGTGTTCCATGCGGTGCGCGACGAAAGCGGCCTCGACCTCAACGGCGTGATCGGCGTCCATCGCCGGCCGGGCGGCGAATATGAGATCGGTTACTGGTTCGCGGCGCGCGTGCGCGGCAGGGGGATCGCGACCGAGGCGGTGCGCGCGGTGGTCGAGGCGCTCGCCGCGTCGCGGCCGGGTGCTTCGATCGTCGCCGAATGCCATCCCGACAACGAACGATCGCGCGCACTGCTGCGCCGGATCGGCTTCGTGTCGACGGGGCGGGCGGGGAAACGTCCGGGCCGGATGCTGATGGCGTGGCGCGCGGCGCCGGCCTATCGCATCGATGTCTGCTGATTGGGCACGTCCGCTTCGGCGCCGACCTCCTCGGTCAGCGCCTTGACGATCGCCGCGACCGAGGTCGGCGCATAGGCGAAGCCCATATGGCTGCAGTCGACCTCGACCTCGCGATCGCTTTCGTGCGGAAGCCCGCGCGCGCTGTTCACCGCGACGACGCCGTCGTGCTTCGACCAGAGCGCGAAGGTCGGCATTTCGGGACGCGGCGCGGGGTGGAAGTCGATCGGCGGATTGTCGACCGGATGGCGCGCGATCAGGTGGTAGAGGCGCCACGCGCGGTTGGCGCGGCGGCTGCCCGAAAAGGGCGAGCCCAAGGTGACGACGCGCGCGACCTTGTCCGGGTGATGCTTCGCATATTCGCGCGCATAGATGCCGCCGAGCGACCATCCCACCAGCGCCGGGGCGTAGCCCGTGCGGTCGATGATCCACTGGACGCGGGTGTCGATGCGCTCGATGATGTCGGCGGTCGCGCCGCGGTTGAAGCCGAGACCCCAAGCATAGCAGCGAAAGCCCGCGCGGCGGAGGTCGGCGCGCAGCGCCTTGGTCGCCCAGTCGCCCGAGAGGAAGCCCGGCAGCACCATCACCGGCGGATGCTCGCTGTCGGGGTTGGGCTCGGGCGGCAGCGGGCGGATCCGTCCGCCGATCGCGCGCGCGAGCGACCCGACCTCGCGCCACAGCAAGGTCAGCGGCGGCGGCGCGTCGGGATCGGGGACGCGCGCGGGCCATTCGGCGCGCCGGGTGAGGAATCCGCGGATCATGGGAGCGATATAGGGATGCTTGCCCCGCGGCGAAAGCCGGACCGCCGCTACTTCTTCGGCACCAGCTTCACCAGCTTGCCGTCCTCGCCGTCGGTTAGCAGCCAGACCGAGCCGTCGTCGCGCACCTCGACCTCGCGGATGCGCCGGCCGAAGTCCCAGCGGTCCGACTTGTGCAGCGTCTCGCCGTCGATGTCCATGCGGATGAGGCCCTCGCCCGACAGCGCCCCCATCAGCAGGCTGTTCTTCCAGCCGGGATAGAGGTCGCCGCCATAGAAGGCGAGGCCGGCGGGCGAAACGGCGGGATTCCACCACAGTTTCGGCGCGGCGAATTCGGGGCGGGTCGGATGGTCGGGAATATCCTTGCCGTCATAATGATCGCCGTTCGACACGATCGGATAGCCGTAATTGGCCTTCGCCGCGACGAGGTTGACTTCGTCGCCGCCCTTCGGCCCCATTTCCTGGTTCCAGAACCTGCCGGTGCCGTCGAAGGCGAGGCCAAGGATGTTGCGGTGGCCGAGCGACCAGATTTGCGCGGTCACGCCGCCTTCGCTGGAAAAAGGATTGTCGGCCGGAACGCTGCCGTCGGGGTTGAGGCGGACGATCTTGCCGAGATTGGCCTTCATGTCCTGCGCGGGATCGAATTTCTGCCGCTCGCCCGATCCGATGAAGAGATATTTGCCGTCGGGCGAGAAGATGAGGCGGTGCGAATAATGGCCGCGGCCCGTCACCTTCGGATCCTGTTTCCAGATGATCTGAAGACCCTCTATCCGCGGCGCGGCGCCCTGGACGAGCTTCGCCTTGCCGACGACGGCGCCGGCGGTATTGCCCGTCCCGGCCTCGACCCAGCTCAGATAGATGGTGCCGGTCGCGGCGAAATCGGGCGCGACGATCACGTCGCCGAAGCCGCCCTGCCCACCATAGGCGACCGGGGGCACGCCCGCGACATCCTGCGTCGCGCCATTTTCCTGCCAGAGTTTGAGCTTGCCCGATTTCTCGGTGATCAGCGCGGCGCGGGTGCCGGGGATGAAGGTCATCGCCCAGGGTTCGTTGAAGCTCGCGATCTCCTTGACCGTGAAGGGCGCATCGGCGAGCGGCGTCGCGGGATGATCGCCCGACGCGTCGAGCTTGGCGGTGTCGGCTGGCGCCGCTTCGGTGGCGGCGGGCGCCGAGCAGGCGGCGACGGCCAGCGCGGCGATCAAGGCGAGGGGCGGTAGATTCTTCATCGGAGGAGCTCGCTTTGCTGGGGAAGAGGTATCGTTTTGACGCGACCGATGCTCGATGTCGAGTGCTCACACGCCGTTTGCCCTGAGCTTGTCGAAGGGCTGCTCTTTTTTACGAGGTCGAGAAGAAGGACGGTGCTTCGACAAGCTCAGCACAAACGTAATTAAGGGCTATGATCAGCCTATTAGCGGTTCGCTGCCTCGCGCCGCGCGGTAATCGTCTCGACGCTGTCCATGATCGCGTCGACCGCCTCGCTCGATGGCGGCGCGTCGGCGCGCTTTTGCGAGAACTGACCGCTGTTCATGATCTCCTCGAGCGCGGCGCGCGCGCGCGATACGCGGCTCTTCATCGTGCCGAGCGCGCAGTCGCAGATGCTCGCGGCTTCCTCATAGGACAGGCCGCCGGCGCCGACGAGGATCAATGCCTCGCGCTGATCCTGCGGCAATTCCATCAGCCCGCGCTGCAGGTCGGCCATCTCGCCGCTGTCTTCCTGGTTCGCCGGGGTCGACATGGTGCGCTCGACCGCGGTCTCGTCATATTCGCCGACGAACTTGTTGCGGCGCATCTGCGACAGGAAGGTGTTGCGCAGGATGACGAAGGTCCACGCCTTGATCGACGTCCCGCGCTCGAACCGCTCGCGCGAGGCCCACGCCTTGACCATCGTGTCCTGCGTCAGGTCGTCGGCAAGGTCGGGGTTGCCCGACAGGCTGCGGCCATAGGCGCGCAGATGCGGAATGACGCCGGCGAGCAGTGCCTTGAATTCGCTGTCCGACAGGGTGTCGGCCTGCGGCTGCGATGCAGCGGCGGGGTTTCCGGTCATTATTGCTTCGGGCTTTTCTGATCGAGCTGAGACAGAAGGTCGAGCATGTTGTCGGGCAATTGTTCGGAAACGATATTGCCATAGATCATGCGCAACTTGGCGCTCACCGGCTCGGGCGCCTGCCGCCCGGTCAGGGTGCGGTGCCACTGGTCGCCGTGCGTTCCGGGGAAGCTCCCCTGTGCGCGGCGGGGCGCGTCGGCGCCGGGCGGGAGAGTGCCCTTTCCGTTCATCCTATCATTGCCTTGCGTAGCCATGCGAGAGCAACGAGGAAAGGCGCCGCTAGTTCCACGACTTCTGTTTTTTGCGACGAACGCGTTGCCAAGAAACCACACCGGCCTTAAGCGAAGGGATGTGAGGGGTCACACTTGGCCGGCCCCTGTCCGGCCTTCGGGAGATGACCAGTTGCTTTCCGTCACATATGTGAGTGTCGCCGATCCGTTGATCAGCGATGAGGATATTGCTGCGATCCTCGTTTCGGCGCGTCGAAACAATGCGCGCGACGAATTGACCGGGGCGCTCGTCTATAACGGCCATAATTTCCTCCAGCTTCTCGAGGGGCCGGACGACCGGGTAGAGGCATGTCTCGCTGTCATCAGGGCCGATCCGCGTCACAGCGGCATGGTCGAAGTGCGGCGCCGCGCCGTCGAGATGCGTGATTTCGGTGAATGGGCGATGCTTTACGATCCACGTTTCGAATGGCAGGACAATGGCTTGGCGCGCCTCGCCGCCAACGGCAGGATCGATTTGCAGGACGAGCGGATGTTCGCCAATTTCATCGCGCTGGGACGCCGCCCGCGTGTCGCGTGACCGGGGCGGGTGCTTGCAATGCCACCCCAACCCGCTAAGCCGTTCATGATATGACCCGACATCGTCACGCAAAGGTTTTTTTATCAACGACGTAACGCCTCAACCGCTCGACGATGCCAGCTTCAAGCGTGAATTGGCCGCGATGCTTCCGCATCTGCGCGCGTTCGGCCGCAGCCTGACGGGCAACGCCGACCTTGCCGACGACCTGGTGCAGGAAACGATGCTGAAGGCTTGGAAGGCGCGCGCGCAATATATTCCGGGGCCCGCCAGCATGAAGAGCTGGGCCTTCGTCATCCTGCGCAACTGCTTCCTGTCGCAAATGCGGCGCAAGAAATTCACCGCCGAATATGACGAGATGGCGGCCGAGCGGTTGCTCGTCGCGCCCGACGATCAGGACGACAGCCTGCACCTCGCCGACGTGCAGCGCGCGCTGCTGTTGCTGCCCGTCGACCAGCGCGAGGCGCTGGTGCTGATCGGCGCGGGGCAATTATCCTATGAGGAAGGCGCGGCGATCTGTGGCTGCGCGGTCGGGACGATGAAGAGCCGCGTGTCGCGCGGCCGCGCCGCACTGCAGGCGATCCTCGAAAGCGGCGAAATGCCGCGGCGCAGCACCGACGCGATGCCGTCGAGCGAGGTGTTCCGGTCGATCATGGACAATGTCGACCATCTGACCGGTGGCGGACCTTCGCCCGATTGAGTCATTTTTCCGGCTGACGTCGAAAACGGCACCTGTCCGCTCCCCGTCGTTTTCGGGCGGGAGCAGGCGGGTGTCGCCCTTATGCGTTACGCCGCAAGCTGCGGCGTAAAGAGCAGGCTCTGACTGATCGCCGCGCGCACCGTATTCTCGCGGAACGGCTTGGAGATCAGGAAGGTCGGTTCGACCCGACCGCCGGTGAGCAGCCGTTCGGGAAAGGCGGTGATGAAGATCGCCGGCACAGGCGCGATCGCGAGGATGTCCTGCACCGCATCGATGCCCGACGATCCGTCGGCAAGCTGGATGTCGGCGAGGACGAGGCCGGCGTCGGTTTCCTCGAACGCCGCGACCGCGTCCTCATGCGTTGTCGCGATCCCCGCGACGCGGTGGCCGAGGTCGCGAACGATCTGTTCGAGTTCCATCGCGATCAGCGGTTCGTCCTCGATGATCAGCACCGAGGTGCGCGATTCGCGGTCGAGTTCGCCGACCGCGTCGGCCAGCAGCACCTCGACCGTCGGCTGGTCGGTGCCGGTGATCAGCCCCGCCTCCTCGACCGAAAAACCCTCGAGCGCGGTGAGCAGCAGGATCTGGCGGCCGAGCGGGGTGAGCTGCACGAGGCGTTGGTGCGCGGCGCGGACGAGCGGATGCTCTTCGTCGTCGCGGCCTTCGCCATCGTCGATATAGGCGCTTTCCCAGATGCGGTGAAAATTGCGGTAGAGATCGATCCGCGTGCCGTCGCCGCTGTGAAATTCATCGGGGGCGGCGACGATGACTTCGAGGGTGGTGTGGACGAAATTGTCGCCATGCTGCTGGCTGCCCGTCAGCGCGCGCGCGTAGCGGCGCAGATAGGGCAGATGGCCTCGAATTTCCTCACCCAATGTCATCAAAACACCTCCCTCTTGAGAGCAGTCATACGCGTGCGCGTGCGGGTCGGTTCCCTTGGCGGACGCCGAAAAAGCGATGCGCCCGACTGCAACTTGTCGCGCACTAAAGCGTAGATTTAGCCGGGACGCCAGAGGGTCGCGACGTAAGCTGGTGGAATACAGCCACTTTCTTATTGCGCGGCAAGGATGCTTTTGTAGGGACCTTATTCATGGCAGAGCGGCGGCCCGGGGAATATGGCGATGGGGCGGCATCGCACGGCGGCGGGGGACGGGAAGTGGCGGACGGAAGCAGCGATGAGGCGAAACGGGCCGAACGGCTGCGCCTCGACACGCTTCGCGAATATCGCATCATGGATACCCCGCCCGAGGCGGCGTTCGATCGCGTGACCAAGATGGTCGCCGACCTGTACGATGTGCCGATCGCGCTGGTGTCGCTCCTCGACGAGTGCCGCCAGTGGTTCAAATCGGCCCACGGGCTCGATGCGACGGAAACGCCGCGCGAAATCAGCTTCTGCCAATATGTCGTTGCCGAAGGGCGGCCCGTCGTGGTGACCGACGTGTTGGACGATCCGCGTTTTCGCGACAATCCGCTCGTCACCGGCGACCTCCATATTCGTTTCTATGCCGGGGTGCCGCTCCGCGCCTATAATGGCGCGATCCTCGGGACGCTGTGCCTGATCGACCGCGAGGAGCGGGCGCCGTTGACCGCTACCGAACTCGAGCGGCTGGAGGATTTTGCCGGGATTATCATGGCCGAAGCCGACCTGCGCCGCATCGTCGGCGAACGCGACGAAGCGAAGCGAACGCTCGAGCGCGCGCTCGATTTTTCGGGGATCGCGACCTGGCGCTACGATGCCCGTGCGGGCACGATTCAATGGAGCGGCGCGGCCGCCGAGCTCTGGGGCGCCGACTATGCGACCGCGCTTGGGCATGTCGATGACTTCTTCGACCGCCTCCATCCCGACGACCGCGAAACGGTCCGCGGCGTGCTCGGCGATTCGGTGGCGCATGGCGCGCATTATGCGACCGAATATCGGATCCAGCACCCCGAACGCGGCGTGCGCTGGATCGCGGTCCACGCCGACTGGGATGTCAGGACCGACGACGCGATCCTGACCGGGGTCAGCATCGATATCACCGAACAGAAAAGCCGGCAGGAAAATGCCAATCTGCTGATGCGCGAACTGCACCACCGGATGCGCAACCTGTTCGCGACGGTCGGCGCGATCATCTCGCTCACCCGCCACGCGGCGCGCGATGTCGACGATTATGTCGAGCGGATCAGCAGCCGGCTCGACGCGCTCAACCGCGCACAGAACGTCCTGCTCGGCGCCAATTTCATGACGGGATCGATGCACGCGCTGATGCGCGAGGTCGAGGCGGCCTTTCCGCGCATCCGCTGGTCGGGGCCCGACCTGCTGCTTCCCGAAAACGCGCTCGTCGCGATGGCGCTCTTTTTCAACGAGCTCGCGACCAATGCCGCGAAGCATGGCGCGCTGACCGGCGCGAACGGCCAGGTCGAGGTGAGCTGGACACAGGAGGCCGAGGGCAGCGACGACCGCAGGTTCCGCCTGACCTGGGCCGAAAGCGGCGGCGACCGCAAAGTCGCCGCGCCCGAGCGCACCAGCTTCGGCACGCTGCTGATGGAGCGCAGCGTCAAGAACAACCTTGGCGGCACGATCGAACGGCGGTGGGAACCCGGCGGGCTGATCGTCGACATCACGCTCCCCGCGCGGTGGCGCGAGGCGTAACCGAACTTAATCTGGATTATTTGTTCTCTCTATGTTCCCATGCTAATCATGGAGCATGTCCGCCAAAGCGATTCTCGAAAAGCTGGCCGTGCTCGCCGACGCGGCGAAATATGACGCGTCGTGCGCCTCGTCGGGGACGGTCAAGCGCGATTCCATTGAGACAAAGGGCATCGGATCGACCGAGGGCATGGGGATCTGCCACAGCTATGCGCCCGACGGGCGGTGCATTTCGCTGCTCAAGATCCTGCTCACCAACTTCTGCATTTACGACTGCCGTTTCTGCATCAACCGCGCGTCGAGCAATGTCGAGCGCGCGCGCTTCAGCCCGCAGGAGGTCGTGCGGCTGACGCTCGATTTCTACAAGCGCAACTATATCGAGGGGCTGTTCCTCTCATCGGGCATCATCCGCTCCGAAGATTATACGATGGAGCAGCTGGTCGAGGTCGCGCGCATCCTGCGCGAGGAGCATCGCTTTGCCGGCTATATCCATCTGAAGACGATCGCCGGCGCCGACCCGGGATTGATCGCGCTCGCGGGGCTTTATGCCGATCGCCTCTCGACCAACGTCGAATTGCCGACCGAAGAAGGGCTGTGGAGTTTCGCGCCGGAGAAGAAACCGGCGACGATCCGCAAGACAATGGCGTCGGTGCGCGTCGGCGAGGCCGATGCGATCGAGGCGGCGAAGAGCCGGCTGATCGGCAAGGCGAAGCCGCCGCGCTTCGCGCCGGCGGGGCAATCGACGCAGATGATCGTCGGCGCCGACGCCGCGCGCGACGACGATATATTGAAGACCGCGAGCAACCTCTATTCGGGCTACCAGCTCCGCCGCGTCTATTATTCGGCGTACAGCCCGATCCCCGACGCGAGCCGCGACCTGCCGCCGGTCCGCCCGCCGCTGATGCGCGAGCACCGGCTCTATCAGGCCGACTGGCTGCTGCGCTTCTATGGCTTCGAGCGCGCCGAGATCATGGAGGGGGCGCGCGGGGGCATGCTCGACCTCGCCATCGATCCCAAGCTCGCCTGGGCGCTCCAGCGGCGCGAGGCGTTTCCGGTCGACATCAACCGCGCGCCGCGCGAATTGCTGCTGCGGGTGCCGGGGCTCGGCACGCGCGCGGTCGAGCGCATTGTCGCGGCGCGGCGATTGGGCAAGCTCGGGCTCGGCGATCTCGCGAAGCTCACCGCGTCGGTAAAGAAATTGCTGCCCTTCATCGTCACCCCCGACTGGCGGCCGGGCAAGCTCACCGACAGCGCCGATCTGCGCACGCGTTTCGCGCCACCGGCCGAGCAATTGGCACTGGCGCTGTGAGGGAGGTCGTCCTCTCGGTGCCGGGCGATTTCGCCGAATGGCGGAGCGCCGCACGCGGGCTGCTCGCGGACGGGGTGGCACCCGAGGAAGTGAGCTGGTGCGACAGCGCGGCGGGGGCATCGCTGTTCGGCGAGGCGGCCGCTCCGGCGCGCGCCGGCGCGGTGGCGCTGCCGCGCGAACTGCTCGAAATCGCCGAACGCGTGATCTGCCATCGCGGCGCCGAGGTCCCCGCGCGGCTCTATCGCGTGATCTGGCGCGCGGCGCGCGACCGCCTTCTTCTGGCGCGGACGACCGACGCGGATGTCGACTGGCTTCGGGGGGCCGACAAGGCGATCCGTCGCGACGTCCACAAGATGCACGCTTTCGTCCGCTTCCGGCGTTTGGGCGAAGACGCGGCGCGCGAGCGGTTCGCCGCCTGGTTCGAGCCGTCGCACCGCATCGTCCGGCTGACCGCGCCCTTCTTTCAGCGGCGCTTCACCGGGATGGACTGGGCGATCGTCACCCCCGATGCGCGCGCGATCTGGCAGGGCGAGACGCTCGTCTACGGCCTTGGCGGGACCAAGGATGAAGTTCCGGACAGCGACGTCGTTGAGGATCAGTGGCGCACTTATTATGGCGCGATCTTCAACCCCGCGCGGGTGAAGATCGACGCGATGCGCGCCGAGATGCCGAAGAAATACTGGAAGAACCTGCCCGAGGCGCAGGATATCGCGCCGCTGCTCGCGGGCGCCGAGGCGCGGGTGGAACGCATGCGCGAAGCGGCCGTTTCCATGGCGAACCCTCTGACCGAAAAATGGCGGACGCGCGTGGCGCAAGAATTGGCCCTCGATGACGATGTGAAAACGCTCGACGACCTCGCGCGCGCGGTCGACCGCTGCACGCGCTGTCCGCTCTATTGCAACGCCACGCAAGGCGTCGCGGGCGAGGGGCCGAAGGCGGCGCGCATTATGCTCGTCGGCGAGCAGCCGGGCGATCAGGAGGATTTGCAGGGGCGCCCTTTCGTCGGCCCCGCGGGGCAGGTGCTGAACGAGGCGCTCGACGAAGCCGGACTCGACCGGCGGCGGCTGTTCCTCACCAACGCGGTCAAGCATTTCAAGTTCGAGCCGCGCGGCAAAAGGCGGCTGCATCAAAATCCGACGACCGGTGAGATCGACATCTGCCGCTGGTGGCTCGACAAGGAACGCGCGTTGGTCCAGCCCTACCTGATCGTCACCTTGGGTGCGAGCGCGCTGCGCGGGGTGACGGGCAAGAGCGCGAGCATCAAGTCGATGCGCGGTGCCGCGCACGAACTCGAAGGGGGGACGAAGCTGATCGCGACGATCCATCCGTCCTTCCTGCTCCGCATGCCCGATCGCGCGCGGGCGGCGGAGGAGCGAAAGGCGTTCGTCGCCGACCTGATCCGCGCTCGGAAGCTCGCCGCCTGATGGCGAAGGCGAAGCATTGGATCGAGCCGCATCCGGGCGGCATCTATGTGAAGCCCGCCGATTTGTGGATCGACCCGTCGCGCCCGGTCGAGCGCGCCGCGGTTACGCACGGCCACGCCGACCATGCGCGCAGCGGCCATGGCGCGGTGTTCGCGACCCCCGAGACGCTCGCGATCATGGCGCTGCGCTACGGCGTCGATGCCGAGGCGAGCCATAATCAGGCCTTCGTCTACGGCGACGGGTTCGAGCGCGGCGGGGTGCGTTTCAGCTTCCACCCCGCGGGACATGTGCTCGGCAGCGCGCAGATCTTGATGGAATATGCGGGCGAGCGGATCGTCGTCACCGGCGATTACAAGCGCCGCGCCGACCCGACCTGCGCGCGCTTCGAGGTCGTGCCATGCGATATTTTCATCACCGAGGCGACTTTCGGCCTGCCGGTGTTCCGCCATCCCCCGACCGGGGACGAGATCGCCAAGCTGATCGGCGCGGTGCGTGCCGAACCCGATCGCTCGGTGCTCGTCGGCGCCTATGCGCTCGGCAAGGCGCAGCGCGTGATCGCCGAATTGCGCGGCGCGGGGTGGGACGCACCGATCTATATTCATGGCGCGCTCGAGAAGATGTGCCAGCTCTACGCGATCCACGGCGTCGACCTCGGCGAACTGCGGCTGGTTAGCGAGACCGACAAGGCCGAGATGGCGGGACAGATCATCCTCGCGCCGCCGTCGGCGCTCAACGACCGCTGGTCGCGGCGGCTGCCCGATCCGGTGACCGCGATGGCGTCGGGCTGGATGCGCGTCCGCCAGCGCGCGCGCCAGCGAATGGTCGAACTGCCGCTCGTCATTTCGGATCATGCCGACTGGGACGAACTCACCGCGACAATCGAGGAGGTGAACCCGAAGGAAAGCTGGATCACCCACGGTAGCGAGGACGGCCTGCTGCGCTGGTGCGAACTGACGCAGCGCAAGGCGCGCGCGCTGCATCTGGTGGGCCGCGATCTGGAGGAGGAGGAAGCGTGAAGCGCTTCGCGGCCCTGATCGACCGGCTGATCTACACGCGCTCGCGCAATACGAAGCTCGCACTGATCGTCGATTACCTCCGCCACACCCCCGATCCCGATCGCGGCTGGGCGATCGCCGCGCTGACCGAAAGCCTCGATTTTCCGGCGGTGAAGGCGGGGACGGTGCGCGCGTTGCTGGCTTCGCGGGTCGATGAGGAATTGTTCCGGCTCTCGCGGCACTTCGTCGGCGACACCGCCGAGACCGCGGCGCTGTTGTGGCCCGACGCGCCGGGAAAGAAGGCCGACCTCAGCGTTTCCGAAGCGGTCGATGTCCTCGCCGCCGCCACGCGCAGCGATGCCCCCGCGGTCGTCGCGTCGCTGCTCGACCGGCTCGACGCCGACGGGCGCTATGCCTTGCTCAAGCTCGCGCTCGGCGGCATGCGCGTCGGGGTGTCGGCGCGGCTCGCCAAACAGGCGTTTGCGCAAGCATTCGACGTGCCCGTCGACGATGTCGAGGAACTATGGCACGCGATCCCGCCGCCCTATGCGCCGCTGTTCGCATGGGGCGAGGGCAGGGCGGAGCGCCCCGACCTCGCCGACGTCGCCTTCTTCCGCCCCTTCATGCTCGCACATCCGCTCGAAGCAGAGAGCATCGACCTCGCCGACTATGCCGCCGAATGGAAATGGGACGGCATCCGCGTCCAGATCGTTCATGGCGGCAGCGAGACGCGCATCTACAGCCGCGGCGGCGAAGAGATCAGCGCCGCCTTCCCCGAACTGGTCGCGGCGTTCGATCAGGATGCGGTGATCGACGGCGAACTCCTCGTGCGCGGCGATGTGCAGGGGGGTGAAGCGGCGAGCTTCAACGCGCTGCAGCAGCGGCTTGGGCGGAAGGTCGTCTCGAAGAAGATGCTTGCCGATTATCCGGCCTTTGTGCGCGTCTACGATCTGCTTGGCGTCGACGGCAACGACTTGCGCGGCCTGCCGTGGAGCGAGCGGCGGCGGCAACTGGAAGCCTTCGTCCCGCGCCTCGCGGACAGCCATTTCGACCTTTCGCAAGTCATTGATGCGACCGACTTCGACGATCTCGCCGCACGCCGCGCCGGCGCGCGCGATGCGGCGATCGAAGGCGTGATGCTCAAGCGCCGCGATGCTCCTTATGTCGCGGGACGCCGCGCCGGGCTCTGGTATAAATGGAAGCGCGATCCGCTCACCGCCGACTGCGTGATGATGTACGCGCAGCGCGGCAACGGCCGCCGCGCGAGCTTCTATTCGGACTATACCTTCGGCTGCTGGTCCGACGCGGGTGAGTTGCTCCCCGTGGGGAAGGCCTATTCGGGCTTCACCGACGAGGAGCTGAAATGGCTCGACAAGTTCGTGCGCGATAACACGCTCAACCGCTTCGGACCGGTGCGCGAGGTCGAAAAGTCGCTGGTGCTCGAAGTCGCCTTCGATTCGATCCATGGCAGCAAGCGCCACAAGTCGGGACTCGCGATGCGCTTCCCGCGCATATCGCGCATCCGCCGCGACAAACCCGCCGAGGAAGCCGACCGGATCGCGACCTTGCAGGCGATGGTGACCTGAAATTTAGCCCTAAAAATTGCGGTCACGGGGTTGCAACTCGCGGGCAAGATACCGAGTTAGACCCCCGAACACAAAAAGGAGACTGCCATGACGATCGCCCATCCTCCCCTGCCGTACGCCCAGGACGCGCTGGAACCGCATATCTCGGCCGACACGCTGGCGACGCACCATGGCAAGCACCACAAGGCCTATGTCGATAAGACCAACGCCGCGATCGAGGGCACCGACCTTGCCTCGAAGCCGCTCGAGGAAATCGTCCATCACGCCGAAGGGTCGGGCAACAAGGGCCTGTTCAACAACGCCGCGCAGGCGTGGAATCACGCTTTCTATTGGGAAAGCCTGAGCCCGTCGAAGACCGAGCCCGCTGGCGACCTCCTCGCCGCGATCGAGCGCGATTTCGGTTCGCTCGACGATCTGAAAAAGAAGCTCAAGGAAACCGCGGTCAACCATTTCGCGTCGGGCTGGGCGTGGCTCGTCTCGCGCGACGGCACGCTGTCGGTCACCGACACCCACGATGCGGGCACCGAGCTCGTTGCGGGCATCAAGCCTTTGCTCGTGATCGACGTGTGGGAGCATGCCTATTACATCGACCGCAAGAATCTGCGCCCGGCCTATGTCGACGCGGTGGTCGACGAGCTGCTCAACTGGGATTTCGCCGCGGAGAATTTCGCGCGCGAGTCGACCTGGACCTATCCGGCGTAATCTGTTGATCCTCCCTGTGCTGAAGGCATGGGGAGGATTTTCCTCTTTGCCGTAACGAAAATTGGCCCGCGCGGGCCTATCCCGATGATCGCGATGCTCCTATAGCGCCGCCATGACGATCAGCCTGTTCGAACTTTTCAAAATCGGTGTCGGTCCCTCGAGCTCGCATACGGTGGGCCCGATGGTCGCGGCGCGCCGTTTCACCGTCTGGCTCGACGGGCAGGGCCTGCTCGCGAAGACCGTGCATGTCGAAGCCGACCTTTACGGCTCGCTCGCGCTGACGGGGAAGGGCCACGCCGCCGACACCGCGGTCGTCGCGGGGCTCGCGGGCGAAATCCCCGCCTCGACCAGCCTTGCCGCGATCAAGGCGCATTGGGACCGCGCGACGAGCGAAGGCTTCCTCTATCTGCTCGGCCGCCAGCGCGTGCGCTTCCAGCCGGCGACCGACCTTCATTTCCAGATGAAGCAGCGCCAGCCGTTTCACAGCAATGCCCTGAGCTTCACCGCGCGCGACGGTGACGGCGAGATTCTCGCCAAGCGCATGTATTTCTCGATCGGCGGCGGCTTCGTCGTCGACGAGGACGAGGCGGGGCGCAACAGCCGCGGCGCCGAGGACGAGGTCGAACTGCCCTTCGCCTTCACCTCGGGCGCCGACCTGCTGAGCATGGGCGCGGCGTCGGGCAAGAGCTTCGCCGAAATGATGCTCGAGAATGAACTCGCGCACCGCAGCCTTGCGGAGGTCGAGGCGGGGCTCGACGCTGTTGCTGAGGCGATGGACGCGTCGATCGACGCGGGCTGCTCGAGCACGGGCGTCCTTCCCGGCGGGCTCAAGGTCAAGCGCCGCGCGCCGCAGATCGCCGCCGACATTCGCAGCCGCCACGAGCAGAATCTGTCCGATCCGATGGCGATGATGGACTGGATCAACCTGTGGGCGATGGCGGTGAACGAGGAAAATGCCGCGGGCGGCAAGGTCGTCACCGCGCCGACCAATGGCGCGGCGGGGATCATCCCGGCCGTGATCCGCTATTATCGGCGCAGCTATCGCGGCGACGCCAAGGGCGTGCGCACCTTCCTGCTCGCCGCGGGCGCGGTCGGCGCGCTCTACAAGCGCAACGCCAGCATTTCGGGCGCCGAGGTCGGCTGCCAGGGCGAAGTCGGCGTCGCTTGCTCGATGGCCGCGGCGGGGCTGACCGCGGCGCTCGGCGGCACCAACGCGCAGGTCGAGAATGCCGCCGAGATCGGCATGGAGCATAATCTCGGCCTCACCTGCGACCCGATCGGCGGGCTGGTGCAGATTCCGTGCATCGAGCGCAACGCGATGGGCGCGATCAAGGCGATCGACGCCAGCCGCATCGCGATGATCGGCGACGGCACGCATGTCGTGAGCCTCGACACGGTGATCGCAACGATGCTGCAGACCGGCCGCGACATGCGCGACAAATATAAAGAAACGTCGAAGGGCGGGCTGGCGGTCAGCGTGGTGGAATGTTGAGCGCGACGTTTCTTTAATCGTCATCCCGGACTTGATCCGGGATCCATTCTTCCAAACGTCGCGTGAATGGATCCCGGATCAAGTCCGGGATGACGAGGATTAGACGCTCGCATCTTGCATTGCCGCCCTGTTTGTCTGATTGGGAGCGCCGAGAAGGAGACCGCCCATGAAGACCCGCGCCGCCGTTGCGTTCGAAGCGAAGAAGCCGCTCGAAATCGTCGAACTCGACCTCGAAGGCCCGAAGGCGGGCGAGGTGCTGGTCGAAATCATGGCGACCGGCATCTGCCATACCGACGCTTACACGCTCGACGGTTTCGACAGCGAGGGCATCTTTCCGAGCGTGCTGGGGCATGAGGGCGCGGGCGTTGTGCGCGAGGTCGGCGCGGGCGTCGCCAGCGTGAAGCCCGGCGATCATGTGATCCCGCTCTACACCCCCGAATGCCGCCAGTGCAAAAGCTGCCTCAGCGGCAAGACCAACCTCTGCACCGCGATCCGCGCCACGCAGGGCAAGGGGCTGATGCCCGACGGCACGACGCGGTTCAGCTATAAGGGCCAGCCGATCTTCCATTATATGGGCTGCTCGACCTTCTCCAACTTCACCGTGCTGCCCGAGATCGCGGTCGCGAAGATCCGCGAGGACGCGCCGTTCCAGTCGAGCTGCTACATCGGCTGCGGCGTCACCACCGGCGTCGGCGCGGTCATCAACACGGCAAAAGTGCAGGTCGGCGACAATGTCGTTGTCTTCGGGCTCGGCGGCATCGGGCTCAACGTGATCCAGGGCGCGCGGCTCGCGGGTGCGAACCGGATCATCGGCGTCGATATCAACCCCGATCGCGAGGCATGGGGCCGCAAGTTCGGCATGACCGAGTTCCTCAACTCCAAGGGCATGAGCCGCGAGGATGTCGTCGCGGCGATCGTCCAGATGACCGACGGCGGCGCCGACTATACGTTCGATGCGACCGGCAACACCGAAGTGATGCGCATTGCCTTGGAAGCGTGCCACCGCGGCTGGGGCACCTCGATCATCATCGGCGTCGCCGAGGCGGGCAAGGAAATCGCGACGCGTCCCTTTCAGTTGGTCACCGGGCGCAACTGGCGCGGCACCGCGTTCGGCGGCGCCAAGGGCCGCACCGACGTGCCGAAGATCGTCGACATGTATATGCAGGGCAAGATCGAGATCGACCCGATGATCACCCACGTCATGGGGCTCGAGGAGATCAACAAGGGCTTCGACCTGATGCATGCGGGCGAGAGCATCCGCAGCGTCGTCGTTTACTGAGGAAGGCACGTCATGTTCAGTCATGTGGCGCTGGGGTCGGATGACATCGCGGCGAGCAAGCGGTTCTACGACGCGGTTCTGGGCATATTCGGCGCGCCTGCGGGCGTGATCGACGAGCGCGGACGGCTGATTTACATGCACGACGGCGGGCGGCTGATCGTCACCCATCCGGTGAACGGCGAAACCGCCGCCTGCGGAAACGGACATACTTTGGGCTTCCTCGCGCCGTCGACCGACGCGGTCGATGCCTGGCACGCCGCGGGGGTCGCGAACGGCGGCACGACGGCGGAAGACCCGCCGGGCGTCCGCCAAGCGACCGAAGGGCGTGTCGTCTACCTCGCCTATCTGCGCGATCCCGCCGGCAACAAGCTCTGCGCCACGCACAAGATTTCGGGCTGACATGACCGGCGAGAATGGCCCCGCCTATGTGCTGACCTTCAGCTGCGCCGACGCGGTCGGGATCGTCGCGGCGGTGACGGGGCTGCTCGCGGAGCGCGACGGCTTCATCCTCGACAGCCAGCAATATGCCGATCTCGATTCGGGGCGCTTTTTCATGCGCGTCGAGTTTCGCGGCGAAGGGCCGCGCTTTCCCGCGGGACTGGCGGGCGTGCAGGACGCTTTCGCGCCGGTCATCGCGCGCTTCGCGATGGATGCGCGGATCAGCGATACCGCCGCCAAGCCGCGCTTCGTGATCGCGGTGTCGCAGGGCAGCCATTGCCTCAACGACCTGCTCCACCGCTGGTCGACGGGCAATCTCGCGATCGACGTGGTCGGTGTCGTGTCGAATCACGAGGCGCAGCGACGGCTTTCCGAATGGCACGGCGTGCCCTTCCACTATCTGCCGGTGAGCAACGACAATCGCGCCGAACAGGAAGCTGCGATCCTCGACGTGATGGCGCGCGGCGGGGCGGAATATCTCGTCCTCGCACGCTATATGCAGGTGCTGTCGCAGGATTTGTCGGCAAAGCTCGCGGGCCGCTGCATCAACATCCATCACAGCTTCCTGCCGGGCTTCAAGGGCGCGAAACCCTATCACCGTGCGCACGAGCGCGGGGTCAAGCTGATCGGCGCGACCGCGCATTTCGTGACGAGCGATCTCGACGAGGGGCCGATCATCGAACAGGCGGTCGAGCGCGTCGATCACCGCGACGGCGTCGACGAACTGATCCGCATCGGCCGCGATACCGAAGCGCAGGTGCTCGCGCGCGCGGTGCGCTGGGTCGCCGAGCAGCGCGTGCTGATCGACGGCCGCAAGACGGTGGTATTTCGCTAGTTCGTCATTTTCGGTGAACAAGGGCCGTTATCGTGGCTGGTCCTGCACCGGCGGGCGGAGTAGGTATCGATTCGCAACCAGAATCAGGAGGAGCCAAAGCCGTGTACAGTCACAATATGGTCGGATCGAACGACATCGAGGCGTCGAAGAAATTCTATGACGCGACCTTTCAGGCGATCGGCGGCAAGCCCGCGATCACCGACGACAAGGGACGCCTGATCTATATTCACAACGGTGGGCTGTTCCTCGTCGGCGAGCCTATCGACGGTCAGCCCGCGACCATCGGCAACGGCTGCACGATCGGCTTTGCGATGGACGGCCCCGAACAGGCCGACGCATGGCACAAGGCGGGCGTCGAAAATGGCGGCACCTCGATCGAAGACCCGCCGGGCATTCGCGAAGGCGGCTTCGGCGCGATGTATCTCGCCTATCTGCGCGATCCGTCGGGCAACAAGCTTTGCGCGCTTCACCGCGTCGTCTGAGGAATAATCATGCGTGGCGAAGCGGGATTGCTGGCGGACCTTGGCGCGCTCGCCATCCCCTTCGCCGCACATGAGCATGAAGCGGTGTTCACCGTCGCCGAGAGCGACGCGGTGAACGCCGCCATTCCGGGCGCGCATACCAAAAATCTGTTCCTCAAGGACAATGGCGGCGCTTATTGGCTCGTCACCGTGCCGTCGGAGGCGCGCGTTGACCTGAAGGCCTTGCCCGCCGCGATCGGCAGCAAGCGGGTGAGCTTCGGCAAGGCCGGGGATATGGAGCGGTTGCTCGGCATTTCGCCGGGATCGGTGACGCCTCTGGCGGCGATCAACGCTCCGCCGGGAAGCCTTACCGTCGTGCTCGACGAGGGGCTCGCCGCGGCGGAGACGGTGAACGTCCATCCGCTCCGCAATACCGGCACGTTGGGCCTTTCGGGCGGAACGATCCTCGACCTCTTGCGTCATTGGGGACATCGGCCGCTCGTCGCACCCATCCCCGTTCAGGACCCCGCATGACCATCGAAACCCTTTCCACCGTTCGCAGCCATGGCGGCACGCAAGGCGTCTACAAGCATGCGAGCACGACTACCGGCACCGACATGACCTTCGCGGTCTATGTCCCCGACCATGACGGCGGCGCGAAGCTCCCCGTGCTCTGGTATCTGTCGGGGCTGACCTGCACCCACGCCAATGTGATGGAGAAGGGCGAATATCGCGCCGCCTGTGCCGAGCAGGGCGTGATCTTCATCGCGCCCGATACCAGCCCGCGCGGCGAAGACGTGCCGGACGACCCCGATGCGGCCTATGATTTCGGGCTCGGCGCGGGCTTTTATGTCGACGCGACCGCCGAACCCTGGGCGAAACATTACCGGATGCGCTCGTACATCGAGGACGAGCTGCCGTCGCTGGTGCTGCGCAATTTCGCGAGCGCCGACCTGACGCGGCAGGGGATCACCGGCCATTCGATGGGCGGGCATGGCGCGCTGACGATCGGGCTGCGCGGGCAGGACCGCTTCCGCTCGGTGTCGGCCTTTTCGCCGATCGTTGCGCCGTCGCAGTGCCCGTGGGGCGAGAAGGCGCTGGGCGGCTATCTCGGCGACGACCGCGAGGATTGGCACGCCTATGACGCGTGCGCGCTGCTCGATCAGGGGCTGCGCGTGCCCGACCTGCTCATCGATCAGGGCGAGGCCGATAATTTTCTCGCCGAGCAGCTCAGGACCGACCTCCTCGTCGGCGCGTGCGAACGCGCGGGGCAGAAGGCCGAAATCCGGATGCAGCCGGGCTATGACCACAGCTATTATTTCATCTCGACCTTCATGGCCGAGCATGTCGCGTGGCACGCGGAGCGGTTGAAGGCTTGATCGTCGCCCCCGCGCAAGCGGGGGCCGCTATCGACCTTACGCTATGCTGCCAGCGGCCCCCGCCTGCGCGGGGGCGACAATTAGGCGTGCTCCGGAATCAGCAGCGTCGATCCCGTCGTGCGCCCCGCCTCCAGATCGGCGTGCGCCCTGGCCGCATCCTCCAGCGAATAACGCTGCCCGACGGTGATCTTCACCGCGCCGCTTTCGATCATCTCGAACACGCGCGCGGCGCCCGCGGCGCGTTCGCCGGGCAGGTGATAATAATCGAAAAGCGTCGGGCGCGTCACGAACTGCGACCCGTGCTGCGCGAGGATGCCGAGGTTGACGCCGGTCACCGGACCACCGGCATTGCCATAGCTGACGATCAGCCCGCGCCGCGCGGTCGCCTTCAGCGAGGTCGCCCAGGTCGCCATGCCGATGCCGTCGAAGGTGACGGGAACGCCTTGGCCGTCGGTGATTTCGCGGACGTGCGCGGCGACGTCATCCTGTTTGTAGCGGATGACATGGTCGGCGCCGGCTTCGCGCGCAGCATGCTCCTTGGCTTCGGTGCTGACGGTGCCGATGACGGTCGCGCCGATCGCCTTCAGCCATTGGACGAGGATCAGCCCGACCCCGCCGGCGGCGGCATGGACGAGCACGGTCGCGCCCGCTTCGACCTTGGCGCAGCGTTCGACGAGCGCTTCGACGGTGCACGCCTTGAGCAGCGCGGCGGCGGCGGTTTCGTCGTCGATCCCGGGCGGCAGCTTGAACAGCGAGGACGCGGGAACGAGCCGCGCCGACGCATAGGCGCTCCGCTGCGGCCCGAAGGTCGCGACGCGGTCGCCGGGCCGGAGGCCGTGGACGTCGGCGCCGATCGCGATCACCTCGCCCGCCGCCTCGACGCCGAGCCCGCCCGGAAGCTCGACCGGATAGGTGCCGTCGCGGTGATAGGTGTCGATATAGTTGAGCCCGACCGCGGTCTGGCGCACGAGCACCTGTCCGGGGTCGGGATCGGCGAGCGTCACGGTCCGCCAGTCGATGACCTCGGGACCGCCCTGCTTTTCGATGAAAGCCTCAATCGCCTGCATGCGCCGCTCTCCTGCTGTCCGGTCCATCTGGTGGGCCGGAGCAGAGAGCGCAAGGGCGGTGCGATGAAAGCCCCTCCCGCAAAGGGGAGGGGATCAACTCATTTGGGGCGACGCGGGCTGCGCTGGCCGTATGGCTTGGGCTTGTAGCGTTCGGTGTTGCCGCCGGGACCGCCCGAGCCACGCGGCCCGCGTGGACCTGCACGATGGCCGCCCGGCGCGCCGCGCGGAGCGCCATCGCGCGGGCCTTTGTCGCGGCGCGGCGGATAGGTGGGGCCGTCGGGCGCGGGCGTGATCGACACGCCGCTGTCGTCCTCGCCGTCCTGGTTCGCGGTGCGCACCACGGCTTCGGCGAAGCGGTCGGCGATCGCGCGCGGGATATTGAACATCGTTTCCTTCGGCCCGATGCGGATCGCGCCGATCTCGTTCTTGCTCACATGGCCGCGGCGGCAGAGCAAGGGCAGGATCCAGCGCGGATCGGCATTCTGGTGGCGGCCGATGTTGAGGCGGAACCAGACGCTGTCCTCGAAGCCGTCGCGGCGCTCGCCGCCGCCGCGTTCAGGGCGTTCGAACCGCTCGCCGCGCTCGCCGCGTTCGGGACGCTCGCGGCCGCGCGGGCCGTTGTCGAGCAGATCCTCGGGCGGCGGCATCAGCGCGCGGTGCGCCTGGACGAGCGATGCGGCAATGTCTTCGGGTGCGCGCTCGGCCATCAGGCGCTGCGCGAGTTCCAGATCCTCAGGCTCATGCTCGACGGGGGTGAGCAATTTCTCCATCAGCCGTTCCTGATCGCGCGCCCGCACATCGGCGGCGGTCGGTGCGTCCATCCATTCGGCGTTGATGCGCGCGCCGCGCAGCATGCCGTCGACGCGGCGGCGGCGCGGATAGGGGACGATGATGACCGCGGTGCCCTTTTTGCCCGCGCGGCCGGTGCGGCCCGAACGGTGCTGGAGCGCCTCGGCGTCGCGCGGGATTTCGACGTGGATGACGAGGCTGAGCGTTGGCAGATCGATGCCGCGCGCGGCGACGTCGGTCGCGACGCAGACCTTGGCGCGGCGGTCGCGCAGCGCCTGCAGCGCGGCGTTGCGCTCATTCTGGCTATGCTCGCCCGACAAGGCGACCGCGGCGAAACCGCGCTCGACAAGGCTGGCGTGGAGGCGGCGGACATTGTCGCGCGTCGCGCAGAACAGCATCGCGGTTTCGGCATCGTGCAGTCGGAGCAGGTTGACGACCGCGCCCTCGATGTCGGCGGGCGCAACGGTCACCGCCTGATAGGCGATGTCGCCATGGCCGCGGTCCTCGCCGACGGTCGAGATGCGCAGCGCATCCTGCTGGTAACGCTTGGCGAGCTGGACGATCGGCTTGGGAAGCGTCGCCGAGAAGAGAAGCGTGCGGCGCGTTGCGGGAGTTCCGTCGAGAATTTCCTCGAGGTCGTCGCGAAAGCCCATGTCGAGCATTTCGTCGGCCTCGTCGAGCACGGCGACGCGCAGCGCGGTGAGGTCGAGCGCGCCGCGTTCGAGGTGATCGCGCAGGCGCCCCGGCGTGCCGACGACGATCTGCACGCCTTGCCCGAGCGCGCGGCGTTCCTTGCTGGCATCCATGCCGCCGACGCAGGTCGCGATGCGGGCGCCGGCCTTGGCATAGAGCCAGCCGAGTTCGCGGCTGACCTGCAGCGCGAGTTCGCGGGTCGGCGCGACGATCAGCGCGAGCGGCGAGGTGGCAAAGGGCAGGCGCTCGCCCTCGATCAACTCATCGGCCATCGCGAGGCCGAAGGCGACGGTCTTGCCCGAGCCGGTCTGCGCCGAAACGAGCAGATCGCGGCCTTTGGCTTCGGCCTCGGTGACCTGCGTCTGAACGGGGGTGAGCGCTTCATAGCCGCGCGCGGTGAGGGCGTCCGCAAGGACGGGCGAGAGATGTTCGAAAGGCATTTTGTTCTTCTTATCCTGGACGGCAAAGGCGCCGTAGTTTGCTTCTTCGCCGCCCGGGATTCGGCTCGGGTCTATCGCCCGAGTCCGGCAATTGGGTCGTGGATGCTGAAACCGGTTCAGCATGACGAGGAAATATGTGGGTTTTTCCTAAAGGGCCTGACCCGCCGCGTATCCGCTGGCCCAGGCCCATTGAAAATTATAGCCGCCCAGCCACCCGGTGACGTCCACGGCTTCGCCGACCGCATACAGGCCGGGAACGCTTTTGGCCATCATTGTTTGCGACGACAGATTTGCGGTCGAAATTCCCCCGACGGTGACCTCGGCCTTGGCGAAGCCCTCGGTGCCATTGGGGTGGAACGACCAGCGCTTGAGGCGCGCGCCGGCCTCGGCGAGCTTGCGGTCGGTCTGCGCGCCGAGTTCGCCGGCCAGCGCGAGGCGGTCGGCGAGCGTCTGGGCGAGGCGGTCGGGAAGTGCGAGCACCGACGCCAGCGTCGCCCGCGGCCGCGCGCGCTTGGCTTCGAGCAGCCAGTCCGGCGCCGCATCGGGAAGGAAGTCGATCGTCACCGGCTCGCCGTGCCGCCAATAGCTGCTGACCTGAAGGATCGCGGGCCCCGAAAGGCCCTTGTGCGTGAAGAGCGCGGCCTCACGGAAAGCGGCCTTGCCCGCGCGCGCTTCGACCGGGGTCGCAACCCCCGACAGGTCGCGGAACAGCACATCGTCGCCGCCGAGCGTCAGCGGGACGAGCGCGGGGCGCGGCTCGACGACCTTCAGCCCGAACTGGCGCGCGAGGTCATAGGCGAAGCCGCTCGCGCCCATTTTCGGAATCGACGGCCCGCCGGTCGCGATGACGAGGTTGGCGGCGGCGAAGCACTGGTCGCCAAATTGCACGCGGAAACCGCCGTCGCCATGCGCCACCTCGCGCACCGGCTGGCCGCAGCGGACGTCGACGCCGCCCTTTGCGCATTCGTCGAGCAGCATCGCGACGATCTGTTTCGCCGATCCGTCGCAGAAAAGCTGGCCGAGCGTCTTTTCGTGATGCGCGATCCCGTAAGCGTTCACCAGATCGATGAAATCGGCGGCGGTATAGCGCGCGAGCGCCGACTTGGCGAAATGCGGGTTCGCCGAGAGGAAGCGGTCGGGCGCGGCGTGGATGTTGGTGAAATTGCACCGTCCGCCGCCCGAGATCAGGATTTTCTTGCCCACCTGCTCGGCATGATCGAGCAGCAGGACGCGCCGCCCCCTTTGCCCCGCGACCGCGGCGCACATCAGCCCGGCCGCGCCGGCACCCAGCACGATGGCGTCATAATCGGGGACGGTCATGAAAGGCCTAGTGCAGCTTCGCGATCGAAAGGCCGTCGGCCTTGGCGCGGACCTTCACCGATTCCTCGCTGCGCGTCAGCGCCTTGGCGATCGCTTTCAGCGCCATGCCCTTTTTCGCGAGCGTGTGGAGCTTGTCGATCTCGGCCGCGGTCCACGGCTGCTTGTGACGCTCGAACTTGTCTTTCATGCCTGCGTCTCCGGATCGGTTTCGACGGAAAGGATAAAGATCGCATCCTCGCGATCCTGATATTCGACGCTCTCGCCTGCCTCTGCCCCCATCAGCGCGCGGGCGAGCGGGGCGAAAAAGGCGATGGTGCCCAGCGCCGGGTCGGCCTCGTCCCCGCCGACGATGGTAATCGTCTTTTCGACCTTGTTCAGCCGATAGGTCACGCGGCTGCCGATGCCGGTGTTGCCGCCCGCGGGGGGCGCCTGCACCTCGGCGGTCGCTTGGCGCGTGTGGAAATAGCGCAGCCGGCGCTGCAATTTCTTGCGCGCCTCCTCGTCGGTTTCGGCGGCGATCGCGGCCTCGATGCGCACGACCTCCTCGCCGAGCAGGCGGAGCCCGCGCGGGGTGACGAGGTTCGGCCCGACCGGAATCGGGAGTTCGAACGCGGGTTCTTTATGTTCGTCGTCGCTCTCGCGGCGAAAGGCTACGCTCATCGTCTCTTTCCTGAAGGATTTGCGCCTCTGGGCCACGAAGGTGGCGACAAGATGGCGGCTTGCACTGGACAGCCGGGCCGAGTGTGTGTTACGTGCATAACACACGAAGGAGATTTTCGATGCGTAACTGGACGATGGCGATCCTGCCGCTGGCGCTCGTGACGGGATGCAACGGCACGGCACCGAAGGACGAGCAGCAGGCCGAGCGGCAAGCCGAGCGGGATGGCCCGCCCGCCAGCGTCGGCCCGATCACCACGCAGAGTTTCGATCTGACCGGCTTCACCGGGGTCGAGGTTACGGGCCCCGACGACGTCACCGTGCGTCGGGGTGACAGTTTCTCGATCGTCGCACGCGGGCGCCAGGAAGTGCTCGACCGGCTCGAGATCAAGGTCGACGGCTCGCAATTGTCGATCGGCCGCAAGCGTGACGGCTCCTATCTTTCGCTCCGCGACGACGATCTCGATATCGCGATCACCATGCCCCGGCTCGACAAGCTCCGCCTGACCGGATCGGCGTCGATCGACGCCGACAGCGTCGATGGCGACGCGGTCGAAGCCGCGGTGACGGGATCGGGCGACCTCAAGATCGCGAAGCTGACGGGCAAGAGCGCCGAGATCGAGGTTTCGGGATCGGGCGATATCGAGATCGGCGGCGGCAACATCGAGTCGGGCGATATCAGCGTCACCGGATCGGGCGACGTCGATGCCGAAGCGCTCGTCGCGCGCGACCTCGACGTCTCGATCACCGGGTCGGGCAATGTCGACACGCAGGCGACCGGCAAGGCCGGCATCCGCATCCTCGGTTCGGGCGACGTCACGCTGACCGGCGGCGCGGCTTGCACGACGCGCAAGCTCGGTTCGGGCACCGCGACCTGCAACTGACGCCGGGCTGGCGGCGGCGGCGGCGCAACGCTAAGACGGCGGGTATGACCCACGCCTTGCGATGCGCCGCGCGCGCGACCCCCGTCCTCGCCGCCCTGCTTCTGGCCGCCGGCCCGGCGTCGGCGGCCGAGAAGCGGTTCGGTCTCACCAGTTTCGAGACGATCGAGGTCAATGCCGACGTCGCGGTCGAGGTGGTGACGCGCGCGCCCGTCAGCGCGGTGGCGACGGGGCCGCAGGACGCGCTCGACCGGCTGAGCCTCGAAAGCCGCGACGGCCGGCTGGTGATCAGCCAGCGCCAGTTCGCGGGCGATGAAAAGCGGCGGCGGCCGCACGGGCCGGTGACGGTTCGCGTCAACGCCGCCCATCTGAACAGCGCGACGCTCGCCGGCGCCGGCTCGCTCCGCATCGACACGCTCAAGGGGCAGCGCGCGATGGTCGGCCTGCGCGGTCCCGGGCAATTGACCGTCGGCGCGATAGCGGCCGACCGGCTGCAGGTGGCGATGATCGGCAACGGCACGATGACGCTCGGCGGCGCCGCCAAGACCGCGCGCATGACCCTGTCGGGCGCGGGGATGGTCGATGCCGGCGCGCTGGAGGTGGGCGAACTGATCAGCGACAGCGAAGGCGCGGGCGATCACATCCTCCACGCGGTCAAGAGCGCCGCGGTCACCGCGCGCGGGATCGGCAAGGTCGTCGTGCTCGGGCGGCCGGTGTGCACGGTGCGCAATGTCGGCAGCGGATCGGTGACCTGCGGGTCGGGGAAATAGGCTCGGGCGACTTTCGACCGGGAGCGGCCGCTTGCCTCTTTACTTCGTCATCCCCGCGAAAGCGGGGACCCAGAGCGTGCGTAGGCTGATCCCAGACTGGGTTCCCGCTTTCGCGGGAATGACGAATATTTGGACCGTCCGCTTACCACACCCCAAAACCGCCGCCGCGCCTCAATGCCCCGCGGTGCCCAGCCCGTCGATCTTCTTCGACTGGCGCACGATCAATCCCGGGAACCAGCGCGCGATGCGCGACAGCCGCCTGGCCATCTTGCCGACGGGCATATGCACGCGGTCGCCGTGCACCGCGTCCCATGCCGCGCGTGCGACATCCTCGACCGGCGAGATCTCGAACCCGCTCGCCGACAGGCGGGTGCGCGCGGGTTCGTTGCTGTCGGCGCTGACCTGATCGAGCAGCGGCGTATCGATGAAGCCGGGCATCAGCGATCGCACCTTGATGCCGTGCTTGGCGAATTCGATCTCGAGCGCCTCGGTCAGCCCGCGTACCGCGAATTTGGTCGCCGAATAGACCGCGAGGCCCGCGACGCCATAGAAGCCCGACGCCGATCCGGTGTTGAGGATCGCCGACCCCGGCGTCGCCTTGAGCAGCGGCAGCGCCATATAGATGCCGTTGACGACCCCGCCGAAATTGATCGCGATCAGCCGGTCGGCCTCGTCCGGCGCCATCTCCATGAACTGCCCGCCCGATCCGATGCCGGCGTTGTTGAAGAGAACGTCGAGGCGGCCGCCGCTCGCCGTGGCGAATTCGTCGAGCGCGGCCTTCCACTGGTCGCGGTCGCGCACGTCCATCACATGGCGCGAGGAGGCGCCTTCGGGGAGCAGCGCCGCGGTCTCGTCGATCCCGGTGCGGTTGACATCGGCGATGCCGACGAACCAGCCCTGCCCGGCGAAATGGCGCGCGACCGCGCGGCCGATGCCCGATCCGCCCCCGGTGATGAAAATCGCCTTCCGTGCCATCCGCTCCCTCCTTACATTGATGTCAATGAGACATGATGCGAAGTCGGCGCCGCGGTCAAGCGGCAATCGCGGCTTGGCAAGATCGGGGGGTGCTGGCTAAGAGGGCGGGGATGACCCGCGGCCTTCGCTTGATCCTCCTGTCGCTGCTGATGCTGTGCGCGGGTTTCACGACCCCGGCGCGCGCCGAAGTGGTCGTGAGCTTTTACAGCCATGATTTCGGCGATCGCTTTCCGCACGGTTTCATCGTGATGAAGGGCACGCTCGATGCGACGGGCGAGGTGGTCGACGCCAATTACGGCTTCACGGCGGTTTCGGTCAGCCCCGCGATCCTGTTCGGGTCGGTTAAGGGCAAGGTCGAATCGTCGAAACCCGACTATATCGAAAAGAGCGACCGCCAGTTCGACGTGACGGTCGACGATGCGACCTATGGCCGGATTTTGGCGAAGGTCGCCGAATGGCGCGACCGCGAGCAGCCGAGCTACAGCCTGAACAAGCGCAATTGCGTCCATTTCGTGATGGAGTTGGCCGAAGTCGTGGGCTTGCAGGTCAATCGCAAGAGCAAATTGTTCAAGAAGCCCAAGAGCTTTCTTATAGAGGTAAAGGGGCTGAATCCGGGGCTTGAATAGGGGGGCACGATGCTGACGATGATGTTGTTGCTGGCGATGCAGGGCGCGCCGGCCCAAGAGGGGGGCGCCGAAACGGGGCTCGCGCCGGCGACCAATCCGGGAAGCTGGGTTACGAGCGATGATTATCCGGCGAGCGCGATGCGCGAGGAGCGCGAAGGGACGACTGGGTTCAAACTGACGATCGGGACCGACGGCCTGCCCACCGGCTGCGAAATCACCGCGCCGAGCGGGCATGCCGACCTCGACGCCGAAACCTGCCGATTGATCATGGAGCGCGCGCGCTTCACGCCGGGGCGGGGCGCGCGCGGCGAGGCGGCGGGCGGAACCTATAGCAACCGGATCCGCTGGCAGATCCCAGAGGGCGGCGGCCATGCGGTGGAGGTCGCTGGCTTCGGGCTCGATCCGGCGCTGGAAAGCTGGCCGCGCGGCGCGATCCCCGACGATGCTTTCACACGGATCGATCCCGCCGCCCATTATCCGCCCGCCGCGCTCGCCGCGCGCGAACAGGGCACCGTCCATATGGAGCTGACCGTCGACAGCGCCGGGCGGGTTTCGGGGTGCAAGGTCAACGAAAGCAGCCTGTCGGCCGCGCTCGACGATGCGGCGTGCGCCTTGATGCGCAGCGAGGGCAAATTCTCGCCGGCGCTCGACAGCGACGGCAAGCCGACCAGAGGCGTGCTCGCGGCAAAATTCCGTTGGTCGCTGCCGGGCGAGGCGCGGGAAGGCGGCGACGGCGTATCGATGGCGCCCGATCCGGGCTTTCCGATGGGCGAGCCGGGCAGCGCGACGATGACGATATTGGTCGGGGCCGACGGTCGCGTTCAGGATTGCCGCTATTCGAACACGGGCAAATTCGGCGCCGCGCCGAACGGTTTGACCCCATGTGACATGATCGGGCGGCAGACGCGCTATTCGCCTTTCACCGGCGCCGACGGCAAGCCGGTCGCGAAGCGCGTGATCATGCGCAGCGACCTGACGATCGAGGATGCGCCCGCCGCGGCCGAATAGCGGGAACGCTGGACGCGGCGCCACTTTCACCCTATGTTCAGGGAACGGGGCGCAATATTCCACGCTCCGGACGTAAAGAGGGGCGATTCTTGCGGTTGTTTTTGACCCTTTTGGCATTGCTGACCGGCCTGGCGACCGCCGACCGGGCCGTTGCCGCGCCTGCCGTTCCGGCGGCGATGGGGGCGCTGGTCCTGCTGGCCGAAACGACGGGCAAGACCGAAGCGAGCGACAGCGAGCGCCGCCCGACCACCAATACACCGCCCCGCCGCACCTCGAGCGGCAGCGGCAAGCCGCGCAAGGCGGCTCCGCCGCATCTTCCCGGCCTGTTGACCGGAAGCGACCGCGCGCTCGAATAGCGCCGGCTCCTTCGCGCCTTTTTGAGCGCGCCGCCCCGCGATGGGGCCCTGTTTCATAATATTCGCGGCTCGAAAATGCCGCCACTTCATTCTCATTTCCAAGGAAAATTCGATGTTTTCTGGCCTTGCCAAGAGCCTGTTCGGCTCGTCCAACGACCGCTATGTCACCTCGATCCGCAAGATCGTCGACAAAATCAACGCCTTCGAACCCGCGATGCAGGCGCTCGACGATGCCGGGCTGCAGGCGCAGACGCAGAAGTTCCGCGACCAGCTCGCGGCCGGCGAAACGCTCGACGATATTCTGCCCGAAGCCTTTGCCACGGTGCGCGAGGCCGCGGTCCGCACGCTTGGGATGCGCCATTTCGATGTGCAGATGGTCGGCGGCGTCGTCCTTCATCGCGGCGAGATCGCCGAAATGGCGACGGGCGAGGGCAAGACGCTGATGGCGACGCTGCCCTGCTATCTCAATGCGCTCGAGGGCAAGGGGGTCCATGTCGTCACCGTCAACGACTATCTCGCGCGCCGCGACGCCGAATGGATGGGCACCGTCTACGGCTTCCTCGGCCTGACGACCGGGATCATCGTCCCGAACCTCAACGAGACGCAGCGCCGCGACGCCTATAACAGCGACATCACCTATGCGACGAACAACGAGCTCGGCTTCGATTACCTCCGCGACAATATGAAGTTCGATCGCGCGCAGATGGTCCACCGCGAATTCAATTTCGGCATCGTCGACGAGGTCGACTCGATCCTGATCGACGAAGCGCGCACCCCGCTGATCATCTCGGGCCCGACCGACGACAAGTCCGAGCTTTATATCCGCGTCAACGAGGTCGTCCTCCAACTCGGCGAAGAGGATTATGAGAAGGACGAAAAGTCCAAGTCGATCAGCCTGACCGAAGACGGCACCGAGCATGTGGAGCGGTTACTGGAGGCCGCGGGGCTGCTTCAGGGCAACAATCTCTACGACATCGAAAACACCCAGGTCGTCCATCACGTCAACCAGGCGCTGAAGGCGATCCAGATGTTCCGGATCGACACCGACTATATCGTCAAGGACGGCAAGGTCGTGATCATCGACGAGTTCACCGGCCGCATGATGGACGGGCGCCGCTGGTCCGACGGCCTGCACCAGGCGGTCGAGGCGAAGGAGGGCGTGCAGATCGAGCCCGAGAACCAGACTCTCGCGTCGATCACCTTCCAGAATTATTTCCGCATGTATCCGAAGCTGTCGGGCATGACCGGCACCGCGGCGACCGAAGCGGCCGAATTCTTCGATATCTACAAGATGAATGTCGTAAACATTCCGACCAACCGCCCGATCGCGCGCGTGGACGACGAAGACGAGTTTTACAAGAATATCACCGACAAGTTTGGCGCGATCGCCAAGACGATCCGCGAGGCGAACGAGCGCGGTCAGCCGGTGCTCGTCGGCACCGTGTCGATCGAAAAGTCGGAGCTTTTGTCGTCTTACCTCGAAAAGGAAGGCGTGCCGCACAGTGTTTTGAACGCGCGCTTCCACGAGAGCGAAGCGCATATCGTCGCGCAGGCGGGCCGCACCGGCGCGGTCACCATCGCGACCAACATGGCGGGCCGCGGCACCGACATCAAACTCGGCGGCAACGAGGAATTCCGCATCGACGATGAGCTGAAGGATCTGCCCGAAGGCCCCGAGCGCGACGCCGCGATCGCGCGCATTCAGGCCGAAGTCGCCGCCGAGCGCGAAGCGGTGAAGGCCGCGGGCGGGCTGTTCGTGCTCGCGACCGAGCGCCACGAAAGCCGCCGCATCGACAACCAGCTGCGCGGCCGCTCGGGGCGTCAGGGCGACCCCGGCCTGTCGAAATTCTACCTCTGCCTCGACGACGACCTTTTGCGCATCTTCGGCCCCGACACGCTGTTTTCCAAGATGATGAACAAGAATCTGGAGGATGGCGAGGCGATCGGGTCGAAGTGGCTGTCGAAGGCGATCGAGACCGCGCAGAAGAAGGTCGAGGCGCGCAACTACGACATCCGCAAGCAGGTCGTCGAATATGACAACGTCATGAACGACCAGCGCAAGGTGATCTACGAACAGCGCGGCGAGATCATCGATAGCGAGACCGTCGACGAGGTGATGACGGCGATGCGCGCCGAGACGGTCAACTCGATCGTCGCCGACGCGTGCCCCCCGGGCAGCTATCCCGAACAATGGGACGTCGAGGCGATGAAGGAGCGCGTCGCCAACATCCTCGACCTCGCCCCGCCGATCGACGACTGGATGCAGGAAGATGCGGTCGACGCCGAAATCTTCGAGGAGCGCATCCAGCAGGCGGCCGACGCGGTCGCCGCCGAGAAGGCGGGCCTCGTCGATGCCGAGACGTGGAAGGGGATCGAAAAGTCGATCCTGCTCCAGACGCTCGACCATCACTGGAAAGAGCATCTCTCGACCCTCGACGCGCTGCGCCAGGTCGTGTTCCTGCGCGCCTATGCGCAGAAGCAGCCGATCAACGAATATAAGCAGGAAGCCTTCGCGCTGTTCGAGCGCATGTTGTCGAACATCCGCGAGGATGTGACGCGCACCGTGGCGCGGATCGACCTGCGCTTCGAAGAGCCCGAGCCGATGCCGCTTCCCGATCTGCCCGATTTCCTGACGACGCATATCGACCCGTTCACCGGCGAGGACAACAGCGGCGACATCGACGCGGGGGCGCTCGGCGTGATCGCGAATACGCTGCCGCCGATGCAGGTGCCCAAACCCGACATGCCCGAGGGCGAAAATCCCTATGCTGCGCTGGAAATCAGCCGCAACGCGCCGTGCCCCTGTGGTTCGGGGCGCAAGTACAAGCATTGCCACGGGGCGATCTGATCTGCTGTCCGCCGCGCGCTCTCGGGCGCGCGGCAAGCCCTTGATGTTACCGTATCAATCGGCCCCACAAGCCCGCTTGCCAAGGTGAGCGGGCGCGATTAGCATCGCCTTCATAAGCTTGACGGCCGCGTAGCCAGACAAGCGACGCAGCAGGCAGGAACTAAGGGGCCGCGCACGCCCGAAGCATCGCGGCCGGACCGGTGGCGTGTTGCGTGGAAAGGGCTGGCGCATTCATTTTTTCGACGAGATGACCGGACAGGGAGGCGAGGTCCGGTCGCCCTATCGCGAATATTCGGACTGGTTCGGACGCGAGGATGCGGCGCGCATCCAGCGTAAGACGCAGCAGGCCGAGGCCTTTTTCCGCACCACCGGCATCACCTTCAACGTCTATGGCGAGGATGAAGCCGACGAGCGGCTGATCCCCTTCGACGTCGTGCCGCGGATCATCGCGGCGAGCGAATGGCGGCGCCTGTCGCGCGGGATCGAACAGCGCGTGCGCGCATTGAACGCCTTCCTCCACGACATCTATCACCGGCAGGAGATTTTGCGCGCGGGCCGTGTGCCGGTCGAGCTGATTTCGCGCAACGAGGCCTTCCTGCCGATGATGATGGGCATGGACCCGCCGGGCGGCGTCTATACGCACATCAGCGGCATCGACATCGTGCGCACCGGCGCCGACGAATATTATGTACTCGAAGATAATGCGCGCACGCCGTCGGGCGTCTCCTACATGCTCGAGAATCGCGAGACGATGCTCCAGATGTTTCCCGAGCTGTTCGCGAAGATTGCGGTGCGCGAGGTCGGTGACTATCCGCTCAACCTCCTGAAGTCGCTCGCGGCATGCGCGCCGCCCGCCTGCAACGGCACGCCGACCGTCGCAGTGCTCACCCCGGGCATCCACAACAGCGCCTATTTCGAGCACAGCTTCCTCGCCGACCAGATGGGCGCCGAGCTGGTCGAGGGGCATGATTTGCGCGTCGTCGATGGCCGCGTCGCGATGCGCACGACGCAGGGCTATACGCCGATCGACGTCCTCTATCGCCGCGTCGACGACGATTTCCTCGATCCGCTGAACTTCCGGCCGGATTCGGTGCTCGGGGTACCGGGGATCTGGGACGCCTATCGCGCGGGCGCGATCACCATCGCCAACGCGCCCGGCACCGGTATCGCCGACGACAAGGCGCTTTATAGCTATATGCCCGACATCATCGAATTCTACACGGGCGAGAAGGCGTTGCTGCCCAATGTGCCGACCTGGCGCTGTTCGGAGCCCGAGCATCTGCGCGAGGTGCTCGACCGGCTGCCCGAACTGGTGGTGAAGGAGGTCCACGGATCGGGTGGATACGGGATGCTCGTCGGCCCGGCGGCGAGCAAGAAGGAGATTGCGGCGTTCCGCGCCAAGCTGGAGGCGAACCCGCGCAATTATATCGCGCAGCCGACCTTATCGCTCTCGACCGTGCCGATCTTCACCAAGGCGGGGCTCGCGCCGCGCCACGTCGACTTGCGGCCTTTCGTCCTGATGTCGCCGCAGGGGATCCGGATTACTCCGGGGGGGCTGACGCGCGTCGCGATGCGCAAGGGGTCGCTGGTCGTCAATTCGAGCCAGGGCGGCGGCACCAAAGACACCTGGGTCCTGGAGGACTGACGGCGATGCTGGGGAAAACAGCCGGCAGCCTCTATTGGATGGCGCGCTATCTCGAACGGAGCGAAAACAACGCGCGATTGATCGACGCGGGGTTTCGCATCGCGCTGACGCGGTCGAGCACCGCGCGGTCGGAATGGCGGTCGGTGCTCGTCACCGCGGGGCAGGATCTCGCGTTCCGGCAGGCGCATGGCGAGGATTATACCTCGCAGCGCGTCGTCGATTTTCTGCTGCGTGATCCCGCCAATCCGTCGAGCATCCTGTCGGTGGTCAAGCGCGCACGCGACAATGCGCGCACCGCGCGCACCTATATGACCCGCGAGGTGTGGGAGGCGGTCAACACGAGCTGGATGACGCTCGGCGCGCTGCTCAAGCGGCAGGTGCGCGAGGATGATTTGCCCGACGTGCTCGCGGCGATCCGGCGGCAGAGCGCGCAGGTCGGCGGGACTTTTTCGGGCACGATGCTGCGCAACGACGGCTATAATTTTGCGCGGCTCGGCACCTTTCTCGAGCGCGCCGACAACACCGCGCGCATCCTCGACGTCAAATATTATCTGCTGCTGCCGTCGGTTGCGCATATCGGCAGCTCGATCGACAATGTGCAGTGGGAGACGATCCTGCGCTCGGTGTCGGCGCACCGCGCCTATCACTGGCTCTACGGAACCGAAATCAGCGCGCTGAAAATCGCCGAATTTCTGATCCTCTACAAACAGATGCCGCGCAGCCTCGCTTTCTGCTGCGATCAGATGAACGACAATCTCGGGCTGCTCCAGCGCAGTTATGGCGAGGAGACCGAGGCGATCCGGTTGGGCGCCGCGATCGACCGCGACCGGCTGTCGCGCCCGATCCAGTCGATCTTCGACGGCGGGCTCCACGAATTCATCACCGACTTCCTCCGCGCCAATGCCGCGCTCGCGCGGCAGATCGAGCGCGATTACCGCTTTGTGGAATAACTATGAGACTGCGCGTCGAACATATCACCCATTATCAATACGACAGCCCGGTCCGCTATGCGCTGCAGCAGGTGAAGCTGACGCCGAAGGAGCGGCCGGGACAGCAGCTGATCCACGGCTGGACGATCGCGGTCGACGGCGGCGTGCAGCAGCTTCACTATACCGACCATCACGGCAATGGCGTCGATCTGATCGCGGTCGACGGCGGAACGAGCGAGCTCGTCATCCGCTGCACCGGCGAAGTCGAACTGGTGACGTGGGACGGCGTGATCGGCCCGCACCGCGGCGCGATGCCGCTATGGACCTTTCTGCGGCCGACCCCGCTGACGCGCGCGGGACGCGGAGTGCGTTCGCTGACCGCCGAGCTCGGCCGTGATTTCGCGAACGACATCGAGCGGGCGCATGCGCTGTCGGCGCTGATTCTCGACAAGCTGCCTTACCGGATCGGGCTCACCGGCGCCGATACGACCGCCGAGCAGGCGCTCGCGGGCGAGGGCGGCGTGTGCCAGGACCATGCGCATATCTTCATCGCCGCGATGCGCCATCTGGGGCATCCGGCGCGTTATGTCTCGGGCTATCTGATGATGAACGACCGGACGCACCAGGACGCGACGCACGGCTGGGCCGAGGCGCATTTCGACCATATCGGCTGGATCGGCTTCGACGTGAGCAACGGCCATTCGCCCGACCGGCGTTATATCCGCGTCGCGACGGGGCTCGATTATCGCGACGCTGCCCCGGTTCGCGGGATGCGCTATGGCGCTGCGCAGGAAAATCTGGTTGTCCAATTGCAGGTCCAGCAATAAGCGGACCGGGAACCTGAGGACAATCGGGGCGGGGAATACAGAATTCGATGACTTATTGCGTTGGCATGCGTTTGAACAAGGGGCTGGTGTTCATGTCGGACACCCGCACCAACGCGGGCGTCGACGACATCTCGCAGGTCCGCAAGATGCGCAGCTGGCACATGCCGGGCGAGCGCGTGATCACGCTGATGTCGGCGGGCAATCTCGCGACGACGCAGGCGGTCGTCAGCCTGCTCGACGAACGCACCAAGGCGCCCGAAGAGCGCCACCCGTCGATCCTCGCGGCGCCGTCGATGTTCGCGGTCGCTTCGATCGTCGGCGAGACGCTGCGTAGCATCGTGATGCGCCACAATGACGAAGGCCCGGCCGCCGAATCGCTGTTCCGCGCTTCGCTTATCGTCGGCGGGCAGATCAAGGGCGCCGAACCCCGGCTGTTCCTGATCTATCCCGAAGGGAATTTCATCGAGGCGGGAGAGGATAATCCCTTCTTCCAGATCGGCGAGACCAAATATGGCCGGCCGATTATCGTGCGATCCTATGATCCGACGATGTCGTTCGAGGATTCGGTGAAACTGCTCTGCGTCTCGTTCGATTCGACGATCCGGGCGAATGCCGGCGTCGACCTGCCGATCGACCTGAAAATCCATGAGCGCGACGATTTCACCACGGTGCGCGAGCGTCGCTTCGAGCGGGGCGACCCCTATTTCGAAAGCGTCGCGAACGGCTGGGCCGAGGCGCTGGGAATCGCGCTGGCGGAGCTTCCCGACTTTCATTTCTGATCGGCTTCGGCCACCTTCCCCTCCGACGACGAAGAGGGGAAGGATTGCCATGTTGCGCTGGATTGCCGTCGCGCTTGTCCTGACCGCCGGACCGGCGGTTGCCGAAGAGGCGGGTTTCGACAAGGCGCTAGGCGATTTCCGCGCGCTGCACCGCACCGAAATGCGCAAGGCGAACATCGCGGGGAGCAGCTTCTACGTCGTGCGGGACGGGCAGACCGTCGCCGCCGATCATCTGGGCGAGCAGGACGCCGAGGCGCATGTTCCGGTCGATGCGCGGACGATCTACCATTGGGCCTCGATCACCAAGACAATGACGGGGATCGCGATCATGCAGCTCCGCGATCGCGGGCTGCTGTCGCTTGACGATCCCGTCGTCAAATATGTGCCCGAGCTCGCGGCGATCCATAATCCTTATGGAGACACGGGCGCGATCACGCTGCGCCAGCTGATGAGCCACAGCGCGGGGTTCCGCAGCGGCACCTGGCGTTGGCGTAACCATGACTGGCAGCCGTTCGAGCCAAAGGGCTGGGCGCAGCTGGCGGCGATGCTGCCTTACACGCAGGTCGAGTTCAAACCGGGCAGCCGCTTCGGCTATTCGAACCCCGGCATCGTCTATCTGGGGCAGGTGATCGAGCGATTGTCGGGCGAGGATTATGAAGTCTATGTCGACAAAAACGTCCTGAAGCCGCTTGGCATGCACGACAGCTATTTCGACCGCACGCCGCCGCATTTGCTGCCGCACCGGTCGCACAGCTATTATGTCAGGGACGGCCAGCGCGTCGCGGCGCCGTTCGACGTCGATACCGGGGTGACGGTGTCGAACGGCGGGCTCAACGCGCCGATGCCCGACATGGCGAAATATGTCGCCTTCCTGCTCGGCGATCCGGCGCGCCAAGCCGACTATGATCTGGTGCTGAAGCGCTCGTCGCTCAAGGAAATGTGGGTGCCGCAAATCGCGGCGGGCGAGGACTTCACGCAGGGCCGTATGGCAAAGACGACGCAGAGCGGCCTGTCTTTCTTCATCGACCGCAGCGCGGGGGTGCGCTTCGTCGGGCACAATGGCGACCAGAACGGCTTTCGCGCCTATCTGAGCCTCTGTCCTGACCAGCGCGTCGGCAGCCTGCTGGCGTTCAACACCGAAACGCGGGGGGTAGAGAACAGCGCCGCCAATCGCGAAACGGCGGAATCGCGTATTGCGCTCGCGACCGACGGGCTGTGCGAGGCGCTGGCAAAGTAGTCCGACTTTCTCGTCACCCCGGACTTGATCCGGGGTCCAAGGACGCGCCGTCGCAATGGATCCCGGATCAAGTCCGGGATGACGATTGGGGCTATTTGTTCTTCCGCCCCTCGATCAACCCGTCGACCAGGCTCGGATCGGCAAGGGTCGACGTATCGCCCAGCGACCCAAAGTCATTCTCGGCGATCTTGCGCAGGATGCGGCGCATGATCTTGCCCGAACGCGTCTTGGGAAGCGCGGGGGTCAGATGGATATGGTCGGGGGTCGCGATCGGGCCGATTTCCTTGCGGACCTGCTGCTTGAGCTGTGCCGCGACCTCTTCGGTCGGCTCGACCCCGGCGTTGAGCGTCACATAGGCGTAGATGCCCTGACCCTTGATGTCGTGCGGGAAGCCAACGACCGCGGCCTCGGCGACAAGGTCGTGGAGGACGAGCGCGCTTTCGACCTCGGCGGTGCCCATGCGGTGGCCCGAGACGTTGATGACATCGTCGACGCGGCCGGTGATGCGCCAGTAACCGTCGGCATCGCGGCGACAGCCGTCGCCGGTGAAATATTTGCCCTTATAGGTCGAAAAATAGGTCGACACGAAGCGGTCGTGGTCGCCGTAAAGCGTGCGCGCCTGCCCCGGCCAGCTGTGGGTGATGCAAAGATTGCCCTCGGCCGCGCCGCCGCTCTGTTCGTCGACCAGGACGCCGCCCTCGGCATCGACGAGCTGCGGGCGGATGCCGAAAAAGGGACGCCCCGCGCTCCCCGGCTGCATCGGATGCGCGCCGGGCAGGGTGGTGATCATGATGCCGCCGGTCTCGGTCTGCCACCAGGTGTCGACGATCGGCACGCGGCCCTTGCCGACGACATCGTGATACCAGCGCCACGCCTCGGGATTGATCGGCTCGCCGACGCTGCCGAGCAGGCGGATCGACGACAGGTCGTGGCGCGTCACATAATCGTCGCCCTCGCGCATCAGTGCGCGGATCGCGGTCGGCGCGGTGTAGAGGATGTTGACCCGATGCTTGTAGACGACCTGCCAGAAGCGGTCGTGATCGGGATAGTTGGGCACGCCCTCGAACATCAGCGTCGTCGCGCCGTTCTGCAAGGGACCATAGACGACATAGCTGTGGCCGGTGACCCAGCCGATGTCGGCGCTGCACCAGAAGATTTCGCCGGGGCGATAGTCGAAGCCGTAGAAGAAGGTACTCGCGGTCCAGACGCTGTAGCCGCCGACGGTGTGGAGCACGCCCTTGGGTTTTCCGGTCGAGCCCGAGGTGTAGAGGATGAAGAGCGGGTCCTCGGCACCCATCGGCTCGCACGGACAGTCGGCATCGACGTCGGCCGAGAGCGCGTCGTACCAATGGTCGCGGCCTTCCTTCATCGCGACGTCGCCGCCGGTGTGCGCGATGACGAGCACCGCCTTCACCTCGACGCGATCGAGCGCCTTGTCGACATTGGCTTTCAGCGGAACGGTCTTGCCGCCGCGCAGGCCTTCATCCGCGCAGATCACCCAGTCGCTGCCGCAATCCTCGATGCGGCCGTGGATCGCCTCGGGCGAGAAACCGCCGAAGACGACACTGTGGACCGCGCCGATACGCGCGCAGGCGAGCATCGCGACCGCCCCCTCGGGGATCATCGGCATATAGATGGTGACGCGGTCGCCCTTCTGGACGCCCATCTTCTTCAGCGTGTTCGCGAAGCGGATGACGTCGGCGAGCAGCGCGGCATAGCTGATGTGGCGCGTCTCGCCGTCGGGCGCGTCGGGTTCGAAGATGATCGCGGTGCGCTCGCCGTGCCCCGCGGCGACGTGGCGGTCGAGCGCGTTGTGGCAGAGGTTGAGGACGCCGTCCTCATACCATTTGATTTCGACGGGGTCGTAGGACCAGCCCGAAATCTTCGTGGGCGCCTTGATCCAGTCGATGCGCTCCGCCTGTTCGGCCCAGAAGGTGTCGGGATCGGCGATGCTCGCCGCATAAAGCCGGTCGTAGTCGGCGGCGCTGCAATGCGTGTTCGCGGCCGCGTCGGCGGGAACGGGGACAAAGGGCTCTGACGGCGGCAACTCGGACACAGGCGACTCTCCCATTCGGGTTTGCATTGTTCGCCCGCTGCGATAACCCGCGAGCCACAAACTGCAAGGCGCATGCGCGCCAATGAAGGGACGGAATATGGTTCAACTGGGCCAAGAGGTAGGCGGCCTGCTCGACCGGCTCGGCGTCGATCGCGCGCTGTGGAGCGACGGGTCGATGCCGTCGGTGACGCCGCTGACCGGCGAACAGCTCGGCATGGTGCAGGTCGTCGATGCGGCGGCGATCGACGAGGTGCTGGATAGCGCGAGCGCGGCGTTCCGCACCTGGCGCAACGTTCCGGCGCCGCGGCGCGGCGAGCTGGTGCGACTGTGGGGCGAGGAATTGCGCGCCGCCAAGGACGATCTCGCCAAGCTCGTCACGATCGAGGCGGGCAAGATCCCGTCCGAGGGTGCGGGCGAAGTGCAGGAGATGATCGACATCTGCGATTTCGCGGTCGGGCTTTCGCGGCAATTATACGGCCTCACCATCTCGACCGAGCGGCCGGGGCACCGGATGATGGAGGTCTGGCATCCGCTCGGCGTGGTCGGGGTGATCTCGGCCTTCAACTTTCCCGTCGCGGTATGGGCGTGGAACGCCGCGCTCGCGCTCGTCTGCGGCAACAGCGTGGTGTGGAAGCCCTCGGAAAAGACACCGCTGACCGCGCTGGCGACGCAGGCGATCTTCCAGCGCGCGGTGGCGCGCTTCGGCGACGCGCCCGCAGGATTGGCGCAGCTGCTGGTCGGCGGGCGCGAGGCGGGCGAGGCGCTGGTCGACGACCGGCGCGTCGCGCTGGTGTCGGCGACGGGCTCGACGCGCATGGGCCGCGCGGCCGCGCCTCGCCTCGCCCAGCGTTTCGCGCGCGCGATCCTCGAACTCGGCGGCAATAATGGCGTGATCGTCGCGCCGTCGGCCGACCTCGACCTCGCGCTGCGCGGCGTCGCGTTCGGGGCGATGGGGACCGCGGGGCAACGCTGCACGACGACGCGGCGCTTGTTCCTGCACGACAGCGTCTATGACGGCTTCGTTGCCAGGCTGAAGGCCGCCTATGGCAGCGTCGGGGTCGGCAATCCGTTGGAGAGCGATGTGCTCGTCGGACCGCTGATCGACCGGGCGGCCTATGACATGATGCAGGACGCGCTGGCGGCCGCCAAGGCGGCGGGCGGCGTCGTGCACGGCGGCGAGCGCGTCGGCGAGGGGGCGAGCTTCTATGCGAGACCCGCGCTCGTCGAGATGCCCGGACAGGTCGGGCCGGTGCTTGAAGAGACTTTCGCGCCGATCCTCTATGTGATGCGCTATTATGACCTCGATGCGGTGATCGAGGAGCACAATGATGTAGCGGCGGGGCTGTCGTCGGCGATCTTCACCACCGACATGCGCGAGGCCGAGCGCTTCCTCGCCGCGAGCGATTGCGGGATCGCCAACGTCAATCTCGGTACGTCGGGCGCCGAGATCGGCGGCGCGTTCGGCGGCGAGAAGGAAACCGGCGGCGGGCGCGAAAGCGGGTCCGACAGCTGGAAAGCCTATATGCGGCGTGCGACGAACACGGTGAATTATTCGGATGCGCTGCCGCTGGCGCAGGGCGTTTCGTTCGAGATTTAGTTCCCCTCCCGCTTGCGGGAGGGGTTACGGGAGGGCGTGTAGCTCTCGCGTATCTCGATTTTGAAACAGGCCCTCCCCCGCCCCCTCCCGCAAGCGGGAGGGGGGAGGCTTACGCCCGCCAGCCGTAGCCTTCGTCCAATGCGACGATTTGCCCTTCGGTTCCAACCGGTTCCTTCGCCCCGTCGGTCAGAAATGCCAACATCGCGGTGTCGCCGACATCGACGTGCGCGAGCGTGCGCCTGTCGTCGGGGATTCGTGCCACCACGACGCCCGCCCGCGGCGCGCCGTCGCGGCCGTAAAACACCGTATAGCTCTCGATCGTCGCCGGCCCCGCATAATCCTCGACCAGATCGGGCACCGGGCCACGCTTTGCTTCGGCTTCGGCCTGATAGTCGAAATCCTGCGGGAAGCGCGCGACCGTGATCGGCTGGTTTCCCAGCACGATGCAATGATTGTCGGTCGCAAAACCCCCGTTGGCGAAGAGGAAGCCATAGCGGCCCTCGTGCCGCAGTTTCTCGACCATCGAGACGATCGCGTGGCTCATATAATTGGCGATCGGGCCGCCGCCGAAGGTCAGCCCGCCGAACACGCTCGCGGGGCGGTCCCAGGGCCAGCCGAGGATGCGCCGCGCCATCTTGGGGACGCAGGGGAAGCAGCTGTAGAGTTCGACGAAATCGAAATCCGCGGCGGTCATGCCGTTCAGTTCGAGCGTGCGCATGATCGAGGTTTCCATGCTGACGCTACCGTCGTAGCGGTCGCGGTGGAGGATGCTTGGCGGCTCCTTTGCCGCCGCGCCCATGCCGATATGGATCAGGCGATCTTCGGGGATGCCGCGGCGCCATGCTTCGGCGAGGCTTGCGACGAGGAAGCCCGCCCCCTGATTGACCGAGGAATTGGCGACCATCAGCTTCGAATAGGGGAAGGCGATCGGGCGGTTGCGCTCGTCGACGCGGAGGATGTCGGCGGGCGACGCGGGTTTCCTGATCCACGCGCCGTCGTTGGCGGCGGCGACTTCGGAAAAGCGCGACCAGATTTCGGCGCTTTCGAACTGCGCATCCTCGAGGCTTTCGCCCCACGCGGCACGCGTCGCATTTTCGTAGAGCGGATAGACGTCGACCGGCGCGGCGAGGCCGTGCTTCTGCGCGTAATTGGGTTCGCGCCGTGTCGCGACCTTGCGCACCGCATTATAGCTTTTGTCTTCGCCGCTTGCGGCCTTGGCGGCGCGGCCGGCGGCGGTGCGCAGCGCCTCGCCGCCGACAATGGCCGCCAGTTTGACCTCGCCCGCACCGATGCGGTTCGCCGCCTCGTTGAGCAGGCGCACCGGCGTGTCGCCGTGCGGTGCGGCCGACTGGTAGTTGATCGCCGGATTGGCGCCGATCGCGGCGGCGAGGGGTTCGCAGAGCTTGCCCAGATGATGGAAGCTGATCTGGTCGACGATCGCGAGGCTGTCGATCTCGGCGAGCGGCACGCCCGCATCGTCGGCCGCGACCTTCAGCGCCGCGACCATCAGCCCGAGCGAGTCGAGCCCCTGATCGGGGTCTTCGGGCCGGTCGTTGACCTGCCCGACGCCGATGATGACGGGAATGCGCTCGGGATCGGTCGTCGTCATGTCAGCGCGCCTTCCATTCGGGCTTGCGCTTTTGCGCAAAGGCGAGCGGGCCTTCGCGTGCATCCTCGCTGCGCATCAGGACCGACCTTTCGCGCGTATTATGCTCCCAGAAGGGCGCGTCAGCCGCGATCCGGCCCTGCTCGATGCCGAGCGCGACGCGCTTCGACGCCTGCACCGACAGCGGCGCGTTGCCGACGATCTTCTCGGCGAGCGCGAGCGCGGTGGGCATCAGGTCGGCGAGCGGCACGACATGGTTGACGAGGCCGAATTCGGCGGCGCGCGCGGCGGGGATCGGGTCGCCGGTTAGCATATATTCCATCGCGAGCTTCTTCGGCAGTTGCTGCGCGAGGCGGAAGGCGCCACCCGCCGCGGCGAACAGCCCGACCTTGACCTCGGGCAGCCCGAATTGGGCGTGATCGGCGGCGATAATGATGTCGCTCATCAGCGCGATCTCGCACCCGCCGCCGAACGCGAAGCCATTGACCGCGGCGATGATCGGCTTCGAGATCGGGTGCGACACCATGCCTGCGAAACCCCACGCCTGCTGCGCCGGATCATCGGGATAGAGGCTTTCGCCGCGCGACAGCGCGACGAGGTCGGCGCCCGCGCAGAAGCTCTTGTCGCCCGTGCCGGTGATGACGACGGCGCGGATCTCGGGGTCGTTCTCGGCCTCTTCGAGCGCGGAGCCGACGCCGATATGGACCGCGGCATTGACCGCGTTGCGCGCCTCGGGCCGGTTGATCGTGACGATCAGGATGTGGCCGCGGCGTGTCGTGAGGATGGTGGTGTCGGTCATCGCGAATCTCTCCCTTTCGGGCGAGTATCGCGATGACTTGACGTTTACGTCAACTGTAAAGGGCGGCGGTGCTCAAACAGGCGCTGTGCTCCCGCGAAGGCGGGAGCCCATCACCGGTCGGCGCTATTTTGAATCGGCGGGAGATGGGTCCCCGCCTTCGCGGGGACACACAGCTATCACAGATTCCGTAAAATCAGATCGACTGGCCGGTCTTCGCCCAGTCCGCAAGGAAGCCTTCGATGCCCTTTTCGGTCAGGACATGCTTGAACAGCCCCTTGATCACCGACGGCGGCGCGGTCATCACGTCGGCGCCGATCTTGGCGGCTTCGAGCACATGGATACCGTGACGCACGCTCGCGACGAGGATTTCGGTCTCATAGCCGTAATTGTCATAGATCAGCCGAATGTCGGAGATGATCTGCATCCCGTCGAAACCATTGTCGTCGTGACGACCGACGAACGGCGAGACGAAGGTCGCGCCGGCCTTCGCCGCGAGCAGCGCCTGCGTCGCCGAGAAGCAGAGCGTGACGTTGACCATCGTGCCGTCGCTGGTGAGCGCCTTGCACGTCTTGAGCCCGTCGATCGTCAGCGGTACCTTGATGCACACATTGTCGGCGATCTTGCGGAGGATTTCGGCCTCTTTCATCATCGTCGCGTGATCGAGCGCGACGACTTCGGCCGACACGGGGCCGGTGGTCAGCGCGCAGATTTCCTTCGTGACTTCCTTGAAGTCGCGGCCCGACTTGGCGATCAGCGACGGGTTGGTGGTGACGCCGTCGAGCAGGCCGGTCGCGGCGAGCTCCTGAATGTCGGCGATTTCGGCGGTGTCGGCGAAGAATTTCATGGCGCGGGCTTTCGTTTGGGAAGGTGATTCGGCTGTTGCTGCTCCCCTAGAGCAACGTGTGCGAAATATGAACTGTCCAAGCCTCTTTCGTCATGCCGGACTTGATCCGGCATCCATCTCGGCGGTCGTCGCATGGACCCCGGATCAAGTCCGGGGTGACGATGTTTGAAACCACTGGCGTTCCATCTTTGTTCGCATTATGCGATCCGCATGGCCAAAGCGAAACGTCAATATGTCTGTCAGAATTGCGGCTCCGCCACCTATCGCTGGCAGGGGCAATGCGCCGATTGCGGCGAGTGGAACACGCTGGTCGAGGAGGCGGCGGAGACCGTGTTTTCGGCGAAGCACGACCTCAGCCGCGGGGGGCGCACGATCGCGCTCGAAACGCTCGATGCCGACAGCCGGATGCCCGAGCGGATGCTGTGCGGCATCGCCGAATTCGACCGGGCATTGGGCGGCGGCTTCGTCGCGGGATCGGCGACGCTGATCGGCGGCGATCCGGGGATCGGCAAATCGACGCTGCTGCTGCAGGCGGCGGGACGGCTCGCGAAAGCGGGCAAGTCGGTCGTCTATATCAGCGGCGAGGAAGCGGCGGCGCAGGTGCGGCTGCGCGCGCAGCGGCTCGGGCTCGGCCAGGCGCCGGTCGCGCTCGCGAGCGCGACGTCGGTGCGCGACATATTGGCGACGCTCGACGGACGCGATGCCGATTTCGTCGTGATCGATTCGATTCAGACGATGCACAGCGACCTGATCGACAGCGCGCCGGGGACGGTGAGTCAGGTGCGCGCGAGCGCGCAGGAACTGATCCGCTATGCCAAGGACAGCGACGCCGCGATCGTGCTCGTCGGCCATGTCACCAAGGACGGGGCGATTGCGGGACCCCGCGTGCTCGAACATATGGTCGACACGGTGCTGGCGTTCGAGGGCGAGCGCAGCCATCAGTACCGCATCCTCCGCGCGGTCAAGAACCGCTTCGGCGGCACCGACGAGATCGGGGTGTTCGCGATGGGCGAGGAAGGGCTGGGCGAAGTTTCCAACCCGTCGAGCCTGTTCCTGACCGACCGGTCGCGCGACGTGCCGGGGTCGGTGGTGTTCCCGGCATTGGAGGGCACGCGCCCGGTGCTCGTCGAGGTGCAGGCGCTGACCGTGCGGCTCGCGAGCGGCGCGACCCCGCGCCGCGCCGTCGTCGGCTGGGACAGCGGGCGGCTCGCGATGGTGCTCGCGGTGCTCGAAGCGCGTTGCGGGCTCCAGATGGGCGCCGCCGAAGTCTATCTCAACATCGCGGGCGGCTATCGCCTTACCGATCCCGCCGCCGACCTCGCGGTCGCGGCGGCGCTGATTTCGGCGTTCAGCGAGCGGCCCGTGCCCGCCGACGCGATCGTCTTCGGCGAATTGTCGCTGTCGGGCGAGGTGCGGCAGGTCGCGCATGACGGATTGCGCCTCCGCGAGGCGGCGAAGCTCGGTTTCTCGCGCGGTTGGGGGCCGCAGGGAATGAAGGGCGTCGGCGGGATTTCGGTCACCGGCTTCGGCCGGCTCGGCGAACTCGTTGACCTGATGCTCGGGCGCGACTAGCGACCGGGAAATGGGAAGTCTGACGGCTCTGGATATCATCGTGCTGACGCTCGTGGGTGGCGGCGCGGTGCTCGGTTTTTCGCGCGGCCTCGTGCAGGAAGTGACGCTGCTGCTCGCGTGGGTCCTCGCGATCGCGGCGGTGCGCTTTTTTCATCCGCTCGTGACGGACCTGCTCGCGGGATGGGTGGGGACCGAGGGCGGTGCGGCGATGCTGGCGTTCGTGCTGCTTTTTGGCGGCGTTTTTGCGCTCGCCAAATGGGGATCGCGCGCGATGGGGCAGCGCAGCCGCGCGTCGCTGGTCGGCGGGTTCGACCGCGGGCTCGGCGCGGGCTTCGGCGCGGTGAAGGGGCTGCTGATCGCGACGATCGGTTTCATGGTCGTGACGCTGCTCTACGACATCGGCTATGGCAACGCGCAGCGTCCCGTGTGGATGACCGACAGCCGCACCTATCCGGCGCTCAACGCGACGAGCGGCGCGATGAGCAAGGTGATTGCCGAGCGGCGTGCCGAGGCGCGCGAAGCCGAGGCGCAAGCCACCGAGGACGCATCATGAGCGCGCCGCTGTACAATCGCGACATATTGGCGCTCGCGGTCGCGACCGCCGACTATCTGCCGCTCGCCGATGCGCGCCACCGTGTCAGCAAGCGCGCGCCGCTGTGCGGCAGCGCGATCATCCTCGACCTCGACACCGACGATGCGGGCCTTGTGACGCGGGTCGGCCTGCATGTCGAAGCGTGCGCGCTCGGGCAGGCGTCGGCGGCGCTGCTCGCGCGCCATGCGCAGGGGTTGGGGCTCGCCGAAATCCGCGCCGCGCGCGAACGCATCGCGGGCTGGTTCGCCGGTGAGGGCGAGCGGCCCGACTGGCCGGGCTTCGACCTGCTTGCCCCCGCGCGCGATTATCCCGCGCGCCACGGCGCGATCCTGCTGCCCTTCGATGCCGCGATCGCGGCGCTCGAGGATCAGGCGGCGGCGGCGTGACGCTGCTCGCACTCGCTGCCGGTGCCTCCGAAGCGGCCGAGAAGCTCGCCGAAACCGCCACCGACACCGCGCTGATCGAAGGCGCGATCCTGCTCGGCGTTGCGACCTTGTTCGTGCTGATTTTCCGCCGGCTCGGCCTCGGCGCCGTGCTCGGTTACCTGATCGCGGGTGCGATCGTCGGGCCGCACGGGCTGGGCCTTGTCGGCGGCGGCGAATCGAAGCTGGCCTTTGCCGAGCTTGGCATCGCTTTCCTGCTCTTCCTCGTCGGGCTCGAATTGTCGCCCGGCCGGCTGTGGCAGATGCGCCGCGCGATCTTCGGGCTCGGCATGGTTCAGGTCGTCGTGACGGGGCTGGTGCTCACCGCGCTCATCCACCTGACGCTGGGGTTCAGCCCAGCCGCTTCGCTCGCGCTCGGCCTGCCGCTCGCGCTGTCGTCGACCGCGCAGGTGCTGCCGGGGCTCAAAAGCTCGGGGCGGATCAATTCGCCCTTCGGCGAAAAAGCCTTTTCGATCCTCCTGTTCCAGGATCTCGCGATCGTCCCGATGATCACCATCGTCGCGGTGCTGTCGCGCGCGCCGGCCAATCCGTCGGCGCCGCCGGGGTGGCAGATGGCCTTTTTCACGCTGTGGGCGATCGTCGTGCTGGTGCTGGCGGGGCGTTTCGTGGTCAATCCGTTGCTCCGGATCATCGGACGTTATGGCGAGCGCGAACTGTTCGTCGTCGTCGGTTTGCTCACTGTCCTTGCCAGCGCGGCGCTGATGCACAGCCTGCATGTCTCAACGGCGCTCGGCGCCTTCGTCGCGGGCGTCATGCTCGCCGATTCACCCTATCGACACGAAATCGAATCGGACATCGAGCCTTTTCGCCTGATCCTGCTCGGCCTCTTCTTCCTCGCGGTCGGCATGGTGCTCGACATCGGCGCGGTGATCGAGCGTCCCTTGCTCGTGCTCGCGCTCGCGGCGGGATTGGTCGCCGTCAAATTTTCGGTCCTCACCGTGATCATCCGCCTCTTCGGCAAGCCCTGGAAAGCGGCGCTCGGCCTTGGCCTGCTCCTGAGCCAGGGCGGCGAGTTCGGTTTCCTGCTCTTCGCGCAGGCCGCCGACGCGATGCTCATCCAGCCCGAAGCCGCGAGCCTGTTCAGCGCCGTCGTCACCTTGTCGATGATCTCCACGCCCTTCCTGATGCTGTTCGCACGCAATCTGGAATTCGCGCCCGAAACCGACCAGCCGGCGCTCGACGACCCGGCCGATGCGCCGCGCGGATCGGCCATCGTCGTCGGATATGGGCGGTTCGGGCAGATCGTGTCGCAGATGCTGCACGGCGTCGCCTGTTCGGTCACGCTGATCGACAAGAAGCCGAGCCAGATCGAGCTGTCGAGCCGCTTCGACACCAAAGTCTATTTCGGCGACGGGCTGCGGATCGACCTGTTGCGGCGGGCGGGGGCCGAGGAAGCGCGGCTTATCATCTTCTGCATGGATGACGCGTCGGTCGACGCCGAAGCGATGAGACCGATCGTCGAGGCTTTTCCGAATGCGAAGATATTAATGCGCGTATTCGACCGCCGTCAGTTGCTCGCAATTGACGGGGCCGGAGTCGACGCGGTTATTCGCGAGGTTTTCGAAAGTTCGATCGCGATGGGCCTCACCGCGCTGCGCCATCTCGATGTCGACCCGAGCGAGATGGACGATGTCGAGGCAACCTTGCGCCATCTCGACGAAACGCGGCTGCAGGCGCAGATCGACGAAGGCGATATTTCGGCGGGAATGGACCATCGCTTCAAGCCCGGCGGCGGGCGCGAGGCCGACAGCGTGCTCGAAAAATTCCGCCGCAAGCGGCAGGCGGCGAAAGCGGCGCGCGAAGAACGCGAAGAAAATGAGGCAATGGGCTTGCAGGCCGACAGTTAGTCGAAACGCTTTATGCGGCGCGCTGTCCGTCGAGGAATGCCGCCACCCTATCAAGACCGAATTCGTCGGTGACGAAGCTTTGCCCGATGCCGCGCGTCAGGATCAGCGGCAGCTTGCCGCCGCGCACCTTCTTGTCGTGCGCCATATGCGCGGCGAGTTCGGTGCCGCCCGTGTTGACGCCGGCGCTCGCCAGGCTGTGCGGCAGGTCGACGCTGGCAAGGTGCACGCGCACGCGGTCGGCATCCGCGGCCGGGCAAAGGCCGTTCGCGGCCGAAAATTGATGCGCGAGCACCATGCCCGCCGCGACCGCCTCGCCGTGCAGCAGCCGGTCCGAATAGCCCGTCTCGGCTTCGAGCGCATGGCCGAAGCTGTGACCGAGGTTGAGCAGCGCGCGGATATCCTGCGTCTCGCGCTCGTCGGCGGCGACGATGCGCGCCTTGGCCGCGACGCTGTGCGCGATAGCCTTATGCCGTGCCGCGCTGTCGCCCGCGAGCAAAGCCGCGCCATTCGCTTCGCACCAGGTGAAGAAGCTTGCATCGTCGATCAGCCCATATTTGACGACCTCGGCATAGCCGGCGCCGAGTTCGCGGCGCGGCAGCGTTTCGAGCGTCGTGGGATCGATCACGACCATCGCCGGCTGATGAAAGGCGCCGATCAGATTCTTGCCCGCGGGCACGTTGATCGCGGTCTTGCCGCCGACGCTGCTGTCGACCTGTGCGAGCAAGGTGGTCGGGACCTGGATGAAATGGCAGCCGCGCTTGACGATGCTGCACGCGAAACCGACGAGATCGCCGATCACGCCTCCCCCCAGAGCGATGACATGGTCGCCGCGCTCGATGCCTTCGCCGATCAGCCATTCGGTCAGGCGCGCGAGCCCCGCCCAGCTCTTCGTGCTTTCGCCGGGTTCGAGCACGAAGGAGGAAAAGGAGATATTTTCCATCGCCAGCGAGGTGCCGAGCGCGACCAGATAATGGTCGGCGACATGCGCGTCGGTGACGATCATCGTGCGCGGGCGCTTCAAGAGCGGCGCGACATGCCCGCCGATCTCGCGGATCAGCCCGTCGCCGATCAGGATCGGATAGCTGCGAGCGCCCAGTTCGACGGTTAGTTTTTCCATTGCGGATCTTCCCATTTCGACAGGGCCTCCAGGATCGCGCGCACCGTGTGGTCGTGCGGCGTGCTTGCCGAACTGACGCGCAGATGCGCCTCGGCGTAAATGGGATTGCGGACCGCCGCCAGTTCGCGCAGCACTTCGCCGGGATCGCGGTCCTTCAACAGCGGACGGTGGCTGCGGCGCCCGACGCGTTCGACCAGCGTGGGGATGTCGGCGTCGAGCCAGATGCAGAGGCTGTCCTTCAGGATCAGCGCGCGCGTTTCCTCGTTGACGAAGGCGCCGCCGCCGGTCGCGAGCACCATCGGCCTTCCGGCTAGCAGGCGTGCGATCACGCGGCGCTCGCCGTCGCGGAAATGCGCCTCGCCGAAGCGCGCGAAAATGTCCGAAATCGTCATGCCCGCGGCGCGCTCGATCTCGTCGTCGGCGTCGGCGAAGCGCATGCCCAGTCGCTGCGCGAGGCGGCGGCCGATCGTCGACTTTCCCGAGCCCATCAGCCCGACGAGCACGATCGACCGGTCGCGGATCGACGCGGGGATGGCAGCGGCCGGGCTTTTCGGGTTTCGCGACATGGTGCGCGCGGCTATACCGCCCGTTCGGCGCGGAACAATGGTTTTGCGCGATACCGGACGAAGGGCGGGCTGCGGCGTCATGGCCGATCAGGCCGGAATGATTGAGGTGAATGTGATCGACAAGATTGCCGAAGGCGCGGCGCGATGAAAAAAAACACGCTGGCGTTGACGTTGGGCCTGTCGGCCACCGCGCTCGCCGCCATATTGGTGCTGCCCGCGATCGCACAGGAATCGCTATTGCCCGAAGGGTTCGGCACGCCCGCCGACACGCCCGCTCCGAAATCCTCACCGACGCCGTCCCCGTCACCTACCGCGACGCCCACGCCCGGTTCGGCGCCGACGAATGGCGCTGTACCGCCGCCGGTTACGCCGACGCTCGATACCACCACGGTCGGCGCAGCAGATGAAGAGGACGAGGAAGAGGTCGAATCGGGCGGGCTGAAATATGACCTGCCGCCCGGCGCGCGCCGACTGCTCACCCGGATCGGGCCGCTCACCCCCGAAACCGGCGGACTCGCTCCCGATGCGTTCGGGGTTCGCGGACAATATGCCGCGGCGATCATGCGCAAGACGAGCGGCCAGTTCGCGTCGCGCTGGGGCCAGATATTGCTTCGCCGCGCCCTCGCCTCGGCGATCGACACGCCGTCGACGATCAATGGCGCCGACCTTGCTGCCGAGCGCGCGTCGCTGCTGCTCCGCATGGGCGAATCGATCACCGCGCGCCGGATCGTCCAGTCGGTCGATTATGACCGCGCGAGCCCGCGTCTCGTCGCCGCGGCGCAGCAGGTCTATCTCGCCAATGCCGATCCGGCGGGCATGTGCCCCTATGTGCCGGCGGGGCTCGCGCATGGCGACGAGCAGGCGTGGCGCCTGTCCGCCGCGATTTGCGCGGGCCTGTCGGGCGAGGCCGGACCCGCCGGCTGGGCCGTCAGCCGCGTGCGGTCGAGCGGCCGAATCTCGAACTTCGACATATTGCTCGCCGAACGCGTGCTCGGCGCGACCGGCGCGGGGCGGCGGTCGACGACGATCGAATGGGACAATATCGACCGGCTGACGAGCTGGCGCTTCGGCATGGCGACCGCGACCGCGATCGAGGTTCCCGAGGCGCTACGGACCTCGGCGCCTTATTATATGAAGGGCTGGGCGGTTCTCGCGCCGATGACCGGCATGGCGAACCGCGTGACCGCAGCGCCCGAGGCGGCGGCGCGCGGTGTGCTGTCGAGCGATGCCTATGTGTCGCTGCTGAGCGCCGCGGCGAGCGAGGAAGAACCCGCCGAAGCCCTTGCGGCGCAGACCGATCAGCTTCGCGGCGCCTTTAGCCTTGCCACCGGCGCCGAGCGTTACGCCGCGATGGAGCAGCTTTGGGGCGCGGGCGGTAGCGCGGCGCAAAGCTATGCCGCGATGGTCGCGACCGCGCGCGCGGCCGCTGCACTTTCGCCCAGCACCGACACCGGCGGCGATCCGTGGCAGCTTCTGGGATCGATGCTCGCGGGCGGTTATGACGCGAATGCGCTCGCCTGGGTTCCGACCGTGTCGGTGGGCAGCCGCGCGTGGGGCGTACTCGCGGTGGGCTCGCCGCGGGCGCTCAGCGGCATGAGCGCGGGCGCGGTCGAGCGGTTTTCGGACGATGACGACAGCGCCGACACGCTCCGCTCGAAATTCCTGCTCGCGGGACTCGCCGGTCTCGGGCGTCTCGATGCGAATGCCGCCGCGTCGGCCGCGGGCGACCTCGGCGTCGATCTGGGCAGGCAGACGCGCTGGTCGCGCGCGATCATGGCGGCGGCCGAGCGGCGCGAGCCGGGCATGGTGGCGCTGCTCGCAGCGACGGGTATGCAGGGCGAATGGTCGAAAGTGCCGCCCTATCACCTCTATTATATCGTCCGCGCGCTGCGCGAGGTGGGCCTCCCATCCGAAGCACGGATGATCGCCGCCGAAGCATTGGTGCGTGTCTGACGCGGCGCTAATCGGCCGCTTTCTGGAAATGATGGCGGCCGAGCGCGGGGCGTCGCGCAACACGCTGGCCGCCTATCGCCGCGATCTGGAACAGGCGGCCGAGTGGGTCAAAGGCCCGCTCGGCGACGCCGATGCTGCGGCATTGCGCAACTTGATGGCGGATTATCGGTCGCTTGCCGCGAGCAGCGCGGCGCGCAAATTGTCGGCGCTGAGGCAGTTCTTTGCTTTCCTGCTCGACGAGGGCGAGCGGGCGGACAATCCCGCGCTCGACATTGCGCGTCCCGCGACACGGCGGCCGTTGCCGCGCATCCTGACGCACGCCGATGTCGAGCGGCTGTTCGAGCAAGCGGGCGAGGAGGCTTCGGGGGAGGCACCGCCCGCGAGCGCGGTGCGGATGCTGCTATTGCTCGAACTCCTCTATGGATCGGGGCTCCGCGCGAGCGAACTCGTGTCGCTCCCGCGCCGCGCCGTGGCGGGCGAACGCGAATATCTGATCATCCGCGGCAAGGGCGACAAGGAACGGCTGGTGCCTTTGTCGCAGCGCACACGCGCGGCATTCGATCGCTGGCTGCCGCTGCTCGCCGACGGCTCGCCTTGGCTCTTTCCGTCGGGCAAGGCGCATATCTCGCGCGTGCGGCTGTTCCAGATGCTGCGCGAGCTGGCCGCGCGTGCCGGGATCGACCCGACCGCGATCAGCCCACATGTGCTGCGCCATGCCTTTGCGACCCATTTGCTGGAGGGCGGTGCCGATCTGCGCGCGCTGCAATTGATGCTCGGCCATGCCGACATCGCAACCACCGAAATTTACACGCATGTCGATAGCCGACGCCTCGTCGAGCTGGTCAACAAGCGCCACCCGCTTGCCCGCATGGATGGCGTTGACCTCGGCACATCATCGTCCTAGCGACTTCGCATGACAGCCTTTCTGGACTTCGAAAAACAGGTCGCCGCGCTCGATCGGCAGATTGCCGAACTGCGCGAAATGGGTGACGATCCGTCGCTCAATATCGACAACGACATCGCGCGGCTGGAGGACAAGTCCTCGAAACTGCTGCGCGAAATCTATTCCAAACTGACGCCGTGGCAAAAAACGCAGGTCGCGCGTCACCCCGACCGCCCGCATTTCAAACATTATGTCGCGGGGCTGTTCGACGACTGGATGCCGCTGGCGGGCGATCGCAACTTCGGCGACGATCAGGCGATCCTCGGCGGGCTCGCGCGTTTTCGCGGCCGCCGGGTGATGGTGATCGGTCATGAAAAGGGCGACGATATCCCGTCGCGCATGAAGCATAATTTCGGGATGGCGAAGCCCGAGGGCTATCGCAAGGCGATCCGCCTGATGCAGCTCGCCGACCGTTTTGGCCTGCCGGTGGTGACGCTCGTCGACACGTCGGGCGCCTTTCCCGGCATTCAGGCCGAAGAACGCGGGCAGGCCGAGGCGATCGCGCGCTCGACCGAGCAATGCCTCGCGCTCGGCGTGCCGATGGTCGCGGCGGTCGTGGGCGAGGGCGGATCGGGCGGGGCGATAGCCTTGGCCGCGGCCAACCGTGTGCTGATGTTCGAACATGCGGTCTATTCGGTGATCTCGCCCGAAGGCTGCGCCTCGATCCTGTGGCGCACGTCGGACAAGGCGGCCGACGCTGCGACGGCGATGAAGATGTCGGCGCAGGATCTGCTCGGCCTCAAGGTCATCGACCGGATCGTTCCCGAACCCGTCGGCGGCGCGCATCGCGCGCCCGAAGTCGCGATCGCGTCGCTGGGCGATGCGATCGAACAGGAACTGGGGGCGCTGACGGGGCTGCCGCGCGACACGCTGCTGGCCGCGCGCGAGGAAAAATTCCTCGCGATGGGGCGCGCTTAGCCGGGTCTTCGCCGGAACCCGATCGCGGGTCCTGGCGTTCCATTTTTACGAAATCGACGAGCCGCGCGCGATGGCGCGGCTTGCCTTGCCGCGCGGCGAAGCTACCCTCGGCAAGGCACAAACGGGAGGCATTGCATGAGCTGGAAGACCGGAAAGACACTGGCGGCGGCGCTGGCGATCGGCGGCATCGCCTTTACCGGCGCGGCCGATGCGCAGTTGAAGGCGATCAAGACCCAGACCAATATTTCGCCCGCCGAGCGCAAGCAGGGCGATGAGGCGCATCCGCAATTGCTCCAGGAGTTCGGCGGCGCATACAAGGGGCCCCAGGCGGCCTACGTGAACCGCGTCGGGCAGAATATCGCGGTGCAATCGGGCCTGTCGCGATCGCCCAGCGATTTCACCGTCACCCTGCTCAATTCGCCCGTGAACAATGCTTTCGCGATCCCCGGCGGCTATATTTATGTCACCCGCCAACTGATGGCGCTGATGAACGACGAGGCCGAACTGGCCGGGGTGCTGGGGCACGAAGTCGGCCATGTCGCCGCGCAGCATAGCAAGAAGCGCCAATCGGCGGCGACGCGCAATTCGATCCTCGGCGTGCTCGGCGCCGTGCTCGGCAGCGCGATCGGCGACAATGGCGGGCTGCTCGGGGGGCTTGGCGGGTTGCTCCAGAATAATTCGATGCGCGTCGCACAACTCGCGACGCTGGGTTTTTCGCGCAGCCAGGAATTGCAGGCCGACCAGCTGGGCGTCCAATATCTGCATAGCGCGGGCTATGACCCGCTCGCGCTGTCGACGATGCTCGCGAGCCTCGCGAACCAGACGAACCTCGACGCGCGCCTGTCGGGCGGCGATGCACGCTCGCTGCCCGAATGGGCGAGCACCCACCCCGATCCCGCCTCCCGCGTGCGCAATGCGCAGTCGCTGGCGAACCGCGTCGGCGGGCGCGGCGGCAACCGGAATGCCGACGCGTTTCTCGCAACGGTCGACGGCGTGCTCTATGGCGACGACCCGGCGCAAGGCGTCGTCGAGGGACGCGATTTCCTGCACCCCGACCTCCGGCTGCGATTCACCGTGCCGAACGGTTACGGGATGCAGAATGGCACCGATGCGGTATCGATCAGCGGCAACGGCGGGCAGGCGCAATTTTCGACCGGACCCTATAGTGGCGACATGAATGCCTATATCTCGGCCGTTTTCCGGTCGGTCGCCGGCAATGCGTCGATCAGCCCGAGCGCGATCCAACGGACGAGTGTGAACGGCATTCCCGCGTCCTATTCGACCGCGCGCGTGAACAGCCAGTCGGGTCAGGTCGACGTCACCGTCTTCGCCTATGAATTTTCGCGTGGGCAGGCCTTTCACTTCGTCGCGCTGACGCAGGCGGGCCGCGGCAGCGCCTTCAATTCGATGTTCAGCAGCGTGCGGCGGCTGAGCACCGCCGAGGCGGCGGCGATCCGGCCGCGGCGGGTCGATGTCGTCACCGTCGGCCGCGGCGACACGGTCGCCAGCCTGGCGCGGCGGATGGCCTATAGCAATTACCAGGCCGAACGTTTTCAGGTGCTCAATCGTCTGACCGGATCGAGCCGGCTGACGCCGGGGCAGAAGGTCAAGATCGTCGTCTACGCGAACCGCTAGGCCCGAACGCACGAAAAAGGGCGGTGGGTAACCCACCGCCCTTTCCGATCTTGTCCGCGCGCCCGAAGCCGCGCAAACCAAGGCGATTAGTCGAGGTTCGACGCAACTTCGTTGAAGGTGTTGCTGACGCTGTTGCCGACGAGGCCCATGGCCGAGATGCCGGCGACGGCGATGAGGGCCGCGATCAGGCCATATTCGATGGCGGTGGCGGCTTTGGTATCGCGAACGAACTTCTTGATGAACTTCATGACTGGTCTCCTGATTTCACTTACCCTGTTGACGGTCTGGTCTGGGTCAACATCTGCGGTTTAGGGTGGATAGGTTTTGAAAATCTTAATGGAGCCGGGCAAAGCGCACGAAATCTCGGCCCGAAAAGGGACAGTTGCCGCGACTACATATTGGCGTCGGCAGCGTTCGAAACCTTGCCCCACATATTGCCGGTGGAGTTGGCGACGTTGCCGACCGCCACGACGGCTGCCAGAAAGACGAGGGCGAGGATCAGCCCATATTCGACGGCCGTCGCGGCCCTGGTCGACCGCATCAGCCTGTAAAAGTTTCGCATTGTTCCGCCCCTGACTGAAATATAGTTCCCGAGGGTCCCATCATTCGCACAGGAAGGTTAACAATTTGACCGCGCTTACCCCCGGAAAACTGCCAAAAACATCGCTGGTTGTCGTCGCCGCGGCCCTGATCGACCGCGACGGACGGCTGCTCGTCCAACAGCGCCCGGAAGGCTTGGCGATGGCGGGACTCTGGGAGTTTCCGGGCGGCAAGCTGGAACCGGGTGAAACGCCCGAACAGGCGCTGATTCGCGAGCTCGCCGAGGAACTGGCGATCGATGTGGACCATAGCTGCCTCGCGCCCGCCTGCTTCGCGAGCGACATGCTGGGCGACCGGCATCTGCTGCTCTTGCTTTATGTATGCCGCAAATGGCGCGGAACGCCGGTCGCGCAGCACGCGAGCGCGCTCCGCTGGGTGCGCCCGGTCGAACTGCACGGCCTGGACATGCCCCCCGCCGACAAGCCGCTGATCGGCCTTCTCGAGGCGCTGGTCTAGTCCTTCGGCTTGAGCGCATCGGCGAGCGAGGCGGTGCCGCTGCCGCGCCGCGCGGGCTGCGGCTGGTCGGGATGCGGCGCCCAGCCGCTGAAATGGACGATGCGGAAGCTTTCGGCGATACGGCCGTCGGGGTCGGCCTGCGCCGCGAACGCCGCGGCGATCCGCGCCGCCTCGTCGCGGCTCAGCGGTGGGGGTGCGGGGTCGAGGCGGCTCGACAAGCCGGTGGCGCGCAGGTCGCGCACGAGCGCGAACCAGTCGCCATAGCGCACCGTCAGCGCCTCGACGTCGACGACCGGAAGCGCGAAACCGACGCGCTGGAGCAGATTGCCCATCGCGGCCAGGTCGATCTGCGGGTGCAGCCGCGCGATCGACCGCACGCCGTCGGCCATCACCGCGCGGCGGAGGCGCGGCAGGCTGCCGTCACCGACGAAGGCGCCGAGCAGCAGGCCATCGGGCGCGAGCAGCGCGCGGAGCCGCACGAGTGCGCCCGGCACGTCGTTGACGCTGTCGAGCCCGCCCGGCCAGACGATGAGGTCGAAGCTGCCGAATGGCAGGTCGACGGCATCGGCCTCGACCGCGATCGCCGTCGTTCGCGCGGCGAGCCGCGGGGCCGCCTCGATGATCATAAGGTCGGTGCCGGTGCCGCGAAGATGATCGGTCAGCGCGGCGTCGTGCGCGCCGACGAGCAGCGTGCGGGGAAATTCGCGCGTCACCATCGTCAGCCGGTCGAGCAAGGTTTCGGCGATGATCGGCGCGAGGAAATTGGCGGTCGCGGGCAGGCGCGCCATACGGTCGCGCTGGGCGCGGTGGCGGGCGGGCGAAAAAAGCGAAGGTGGAGCTTGCGACATGCGCCGCTTGTGCCGTTCCCGGCGATGCTTCACAACCCGCCTATGGCAAGGGCGACGGGGGATGCCGAAAAAACGGACGCGCCGGCCGGAGCGTGGCTCGGCGGCCTGCGCGCCGCGACGCGCGCGATCGTCGATTATGCGCTGCCGCCGCGTTGCCCGGGTTGCGGCGTCATCGTCGGCGACGATCGCCAATTCTGCCTCGCCTGCTGGTCGTCGCTCGATTTCCTCGGCGGGCCGGGATGCACGCATTGCTCGATCCCGTTACCGACGGCCGCACCCGGCGGGGCGGTAGCGTGCGGGGCGTGCCTTGCCGAGCCGCCGCCGTTCGACGGCGCTCCGGCGGCGCTCGCCTATGGTCCGGTCGCCCGCACCGTCGCGCTGCGGCTCAAATATGGGCGGCGGACCGGGCACGCGCGGCTGATGGCGCGGCTGATGGCGCGCCATCTTGTCGTGGCGGGCGAGACCGATGCGGTCCTGCTCGTTCCGGTGCCCTTGCACCGCTGGCGGCTCTGGTCGCGCGGGTTCAATCAGGCCGCGCTGCTCGCCGACGAACTCGCGCAGCTGACGGGCGCGCCGCGCGATCATCATCTGCTGCTCCGCGTCAAGCCGACCGCATCGCTGCGCGGTAAGGGCCGCGGGGAGCGCGAGCGCATCGTCGCCGGCGCCTTTGCGCTGGCGCCCGATGCCAAGGCGCGCGCGGCGGGCAAGCATGTGGTGCTGGTCGACGACGTGCATGCGAGCGGGGCGACGCTGCGCGCCGCGGCGCGGGTGCTGCGGCGAAGCGGCGCGGCGCGCGTGTCGGCGCTGACCTGGGCGCGCGTCGTCCCCGATGCCGCGGGGGGCAACATATTTGACTTTGCTTCGTTGGATTCCGATATGCAGAGCGAAAGGACGACAGGATAGCCGCATGGCCCAGATCGAAGTTTATACGAAGGCTTTCTGCCCCTATTGCACCCGCGCGAAGATGCTGCTGGGCGGCAAGGGCGCCGATTTCCGTGAAATCGACGTGACGATGGACCGCGCGGGGTTCGACGCGATGGTCGAGCGCGCGAACGGACGCCGCACCGTGCCGCAGGTCTTTATCGACGGAAAACATGTCGGCGGCAGCGACGACCTCGCCGCGCTCGATGCGAAGGGCGAGCTCGACGCGCTGATCGGGACCGCCTGATCCATGATCGTGTTCGATCTTTGCTGCGCGGCCGGCGATCACCGGTTCGAGGCCTGGTTCGCGAGCAGCGACAGCTTCGCCGACCAGCAGGCGCGCGGCCTGATCGCCTGCCCGGTCTGCGGCGACAGCGCGGTGAAGAAGGCGGTGATGGCTCCGCGGGTGGGCGCGAAGTCCAATCAGGCGGCGGTCGCGCCCGTTTCCGTGCCGGCGGCGCCCGAACCCGGCCCTGAATTGGTGCGCAAGCTGCTCGCCGGCATTGCGGCAAAACAGGCCGAAATGCTGCCGCAATCGCGCTGGGTCGGCCGCGATTTCGCCGATGCCGCCCGCGCGATGCACGAAGGACGCGCGGCCGAGGATATGATCCACGGCCAGGCCTCCCCCGAGGAAGCGGAGGCGCTTCGCGACGATGGGATCGCCGCGATGCCCCTGCTGGTGCCGATCGTGCCGCCCGAGGCGGCCAATTGACCCAAGCCGATTGACGCTCCGCGCGCTCCGCCGCTACACGAGCGGCGGCGCACCCGTAGCTCAGCAGGATAGAGCATCAGATTCCTAATCTGGGGGCCACTGGTTCGAATCCAGTCGGGTGCACCATTCCCGTTCGATGATGGGCATGGGAAATGCGGTATGGTTGGACGTCCGGTCAACTGCATGTTCCGGTGCCTTCGTAGATCCCGACGCCGGATCTGGTGGTCGCTACTTCCACGCGTCCGACGCCGCGTCAGTTCAGGATTGCCCAACGGACGCCTGCCATGCCGCTATCGGGCCATCGCTATGGGCATCCGCTCGATGGCAAGGATCGGCCGTTCTCATTCTCCCCCGACTAGCGGTTTTTTTGAACGCTTCGGCTAGCGCGACGCCGATGCAACGGAACAATCGTTGTGACCCGCCGTTGTCGAAATATTGCAACTCAAGGGTTGTTCACCCTCGCCGGCGGAGAGAGAGAATGAGAAAGCTTCTGACAATTTTCGCAATTAGCGGCTCGATGTTTATCCTGTCTGCTTGCAATACAGTTGAAGGTGCAGGAAAAGACGTTGAATCCGCTGCAGATTGTGCCGATGGAGTTGAAGGCAACTGCTAGGTGGCGTTGACAAATCGGCGTGAACCGGCATTCGCGGATCGCTTTTATTGACCGACAGCTTTTCGGCCATAACTGAAAGACGCACCATTTATTGATGGGCCGCGAAGACGTGGGCCACCGATAACGGTCGTCATGTCGATTGGTGAAGCTTCGGGACGCATAAATACTTCGCCATGTGCCCTATGTGGCGCGAGCGACGGCGGGCCTTCGGGAACGTCGGCATTGGCGGCGGGAACCGCGCGCACGTCGGGCGCAAAACGCGACATTGGCTTCATGCCGGGCGAAGCATCATTTGAGTTCGAAGAGCGTCGGCTCGTCGGGCGGCGGAGTCTCGATGACTAGCAGGCCCAGGTGCATCGCTTGGGTAATCAGGTGCGCGCGGTTGCGGGCATTGAGTTTGAGCCGAACATTTTCAATATGCCGCTCGACGGTGCGCGGCGCGATATTGATCTCGAGCGCGATCTGCTTGGCCGAGCAGCCGACGGCTACCAATTCCAATATCTGATGCTCGCGAAAGGTCAAATGCGGTTCGACGTTCAAAGCATTTCGATGCACGGTGCAATCCCCTGACACCCAAGGCGTGGACACTTTGCGACCGACGAGCATCTTTTGCGCGGCAAAGCCGCCACCCACCTGCTCTGGTGAGGAGCATATCGCTTTGCGAGCTGTTTAGCAATTAACGCAAGCTAATTAAGTATATGGCGGCACTCGTTGTGCCAATACAGCTATGATGCTGAAATCCAAATGTATATTCCTAGAAAATGCTAAGGAATTATACGTAAGTGATTCGTCTAGGCCGTTCCTACACACGAATTCCTAGGTCTTTCCCCGGATGGATTCGGGGTCCGCAAAGGCAGATGAGACTCGCAAACGGGGTCGCCGCAAATACCAATTCGAGATTGGAGACGTGGCGTGCAAGGTCTGTCGGCAGAAGTTCATCGCGGGGCGATTCCGCAAGATACGATCCTGAAATTTCGTAAAGGCGAAATCATATTTTCGCAGGGCGATCCCGGCGATTGCTGGTTCGAGGTCATCGCCGGCACCGTCCGAACCTGTCATTTCCACGTCGACGGGCATCGCCAGCTGACCGGCTTTTTCTATCAGGGCGACGTGTTCGGCGTCGAATATGGCGCGCGCGACGCCGCCGCCGAGGCCGTGACGAACACCGTCCTCGCGCGCCGTCCCGCATCGAACGGCGGGCCCGACGCGCCGGGTCAGAACCGGGCTCTCGAACGCGCGCTCGACAGCGCGAACCAATGTATATTCCTGCTCGGCCGCCGCAACGCGAACGAACGCGTCGCGGCGTTCCTGTTGATCGCGGCGAAGCGGTTGTCGGCGATCGGCAGCGTTCCCCTGCCGATGACGCGCGGCGACATCGCCGATCATCTGGGGCTGACGATCCACACGGTCAGCCGCACCATATCGGGCTTCGTCCGCCAGGGCCTGATCGAGCTCGACGGACCGCAATCGTGCCGGTTGCTCGATCCGGGCGGGCTGCGCGCCATTGCCGGCGAAGAGGCGGGAGTGGCGATCGACAGGATGGGCGCGATGCGGATGCGGCCACCCTTCTCCGGGCAGGAGTTGGGGGCATGAGCATCGTGTCGCCCCCACCCGCGCTGCGCCATTTGGGCGTGGCGGCCGCCGGCTTCTCGGCCGTCTTCATGCCCGCGCAGGCACGGGCGCATGAAGCGCCGGCGCTCGAATGCCTGTGCGAGACGCTGCCGTTCCTCGATACCGCGACGACCTGGCGTGCCGCCGCGATGGCACCGGCAGGCGCCGCCGCGGGCGATCCCGCCGCGAGCCCTGAAAGCGAGATCGACGCGCAGCGCCGGATCATCGCCGAGCAGCGCGCGCTGCTCGACCGGCAGAGCGCCATGATCGCCGAGCAGGGAGAGCAGATCGCGAAGCTGCAGCAACAGATTGTGACCCAGCAGGCGCAGGTCGACCGGCTGTCCTCCTTCGCGCTCGCCGAAGCGCCGCTCGACATCTTCCGCGGCACGGGCATGGGAGGTGTCGGCGGGCAGGGCGTTGGCGCCGGACCCGCGCTTCCCGGCCCGGGCAGCGACGCGGTCGCGCTGCCCGATGCTCCTGTGGGCGAAGCGCCGCCGCCTAGCGAGCCGCCCGAGCAGCGCGTTGCCGCGGTTCCTGAAGGGCAGGGGGTGCTGACCCGCGCCGGCGAGCTCTTCTTCGAACCCTCGTTCGAATATACGCGCTCGTCGACCAACCGCCTCGTGTTCCGCGGGATCGAGCTGATCCCCGGCATCCAGATCGGCTTGATCGAGGCGACCGACGCCGATCGCGACACGCTCGTCGGCACCGCGTCGCTGCGTTACGGGATCACCGACCGCCTCGAAGCCGAAGTGCGGCTGCCCTATCTGTATCGCAACGACCGGATCGAGGTCGTCCAGCAGCGCGACGAGGGCATCGTCCGGCAGATCGCGCTGCGCGAACACGGGATCGGCGACGCCGAATTCTCGCTCCGTTACCAGTTCAACCGGCCGGTCGGGCAAAAGCCGATTTTCGTCGGAACGCTGCGCGTCAAATCGGACACCGGCAAGGGGCCGTTCGAGGTTGGTTATGACGAATTCGGAGTCGCGACAGGCCTCGCCACCGGGTCGGGATTCTGGGCGGTGCAGCCGGGGCTCAACTTCCTGATGCCGTCGGATCCCGCGGTGATATACGGCGGCGCCGCCTATCTCTATCACATCCCGCGCGACGTGAACGAATTGGTCGGCGACGCGCTGATCGGGCGGGTCGATCCGGGCGACGCCGTGTCGGCCAACATCGGCTTCGGCTTTGCGCTCAACCCGCGCTTTTCCTTCTCGCTCGGCTATCGCCACAATTATATCTTCCCGACGAAGACCGAAATCGGCGATACGAACCAGAAATCCAACTATATCCACGTCGGCTCGCTCAATTTCGGCATGTCGTACCGGCTGACCCAGCGCGACGTGCTCAACCTTGGTTTCGAAATCGGGGTGACCGAGGATGCGCCCGACGTGTCGATCACGCTGCGCATGCCGTTCGGGGGCAAATAGCCCCAGCCCGCAAGCCCGCATGGAAAGAAGCCCCGCCAATCACGGCGGGGCCAGGTGAACCGTCCCTGTCGAAACGGGGGCGGGGGGTCGTTCGGAATGGTCCCTAGTTTCCGAGTGCTCCGACGGTCTGGGCGCCCATCACGGCGCCGATCGCGTCGCTGAGCCGCGTCGTCGCGAGCGCGTCGCGGAAGCCTTCATAGCCGCTGATGTCGAGCACGGCGTCGACCTGCTGGTTCAGCGAGACGTTGCTGGCGGTGTTGATCAGCACATTCTGGATCGCGTCGGTGCTCTGGATCAGCGCCGTCTGGCCGTTGTTGGCAAGGAACACCGTCTCGTCGCCGACGCGCATCGAGATGCCGCCGCTGGTCAGGATGCCGCCCTGAACCTGCGCCGCATCGACGGCGGTCAGCGAGGGCGAGACGAAGCGTTCGATCGTCTGTCCCTCGGGCGTCCAGCTGACGATCGTGCGCAGCGCGAGTTCGTCGTTCACATAGCTGCGGATGTCGGCGCCGAAGGCGATCACCATGCCCTGAAAGGCAAATCCGCCGCGCTGGGCCGCGAGCACCTCGTCGGACACAGTCTGCGCGCCGGCCAGCGGATCGGCATCCTCGGGCTCGCTGGCCGCGAGGAGCACGGGCGCGAGGGCGAGCAGGAGGATGCGTGGGGACATGGTCTTTCTCATTTCACGGTGCCGACGCGCACATCGAGCAGAATCTGCGGGGTCAGCTGATATTGGGGGGGAAGGTGGGTGGTGAGATCGCCCGCCGAGACGTGGAGCGAGCCGTCCTTTTCGAGCGGGGCTTGCGACCAGGGGCCCCAGTCGCCTGCGAGATTGAATAAGGGGCGTGTCTTGCTCCCGTCGACGATCGCCAGCGCGATGCCGTTCCAGTGCTTTTCGAAATCCTCGAGCGAATATTCGTTGAGGCCGAGCACCGAATCGCCGGTGAGCACGCGGTCGCCGCGAACGCCCTTGATCACGACGAAATGCTTGAAGCCCTTGAGGTCCATCAGCACGATCGTCGGGCGCTTCACCTGCTTCAATTGGTCGACGGTGAGCCGGAAACCCTCGGCGCGAAAGCCGCGCGAGGCGAGATAGGTCTTCATGTCGAGCATCGAAAAACCGACCTTGCGGATCGCCTCGCGGTCGCCCTTTTCCCACATCGCGCGAAAAGGCATCGTTTCGGAGGTCGGCGCGCCATAATGATAGGTGAGCAGCGTCGCGAGCGCGGCCGAGCCGCAGCTGAAATCATAGCGCTGGCGGATGACCGAACGAAAGGGAATGTCCCACCAGGTCATCACCTGAAGCTGGTAAGTGCCGCCCGTTTCGGGTCCGGTCAGCCGGACCTCGGCAGCGGCGGGCGTCGCGGCGAGGGCGCACAGCGCGCCCGCGATCAAGGCTCGCATGGGCCGCATGGCGATGTCAGTCGCCGAGATTGATGGTCAGGTTCATGCCGCTCTGGGCGCTGACCTGCGCGCCGGTGTTGATCAGCAGATTGCCGACACCGTTGAAGTTCGACAGGGCGAAATCGCTGAGCGCGACCGAACCCGCGGTGTAATCGCCGTTCAGTGTGTTGCCGGCGACGAGCGATTCCATCGTCTGGTTGGTGATCACGAGCGATTGGCCGCCGCGTTGCGAGTCGAGTTCGCCATCGTTCAGCATCGGCGATTTGCGTTCGGGTCGCGCCGGGGTCGCGGCCGCCGCAAGGACCTCGGCCGAGGCGGATTCCGCCACGACGGGCGCCGCCGCATCGGGCGGGGGCAATTGGGCCGATACCGGCACGGACAAGCCTGCCATGACCAGCAGAACCGGGACGATCGGGGGTTTCATGATACGCTCCTCGAAAGCGAAACGGGAAGAAATGGCCGGCCCGCCAGTGGTGCCGGGCCGGCCATCCGGGGGGACTTATCAGTCGCCGCCGCCGCCGCCGCCGCCGGCCGGAGCGCTGTCGCCAAAGCTGACGGTGCCGCTCGCCGCGATGTTGGTTGCAGCCTGGGTGTTGGCGTTGATGCCCGTGTTCCATGCGGCGTTCAGAATGCCGGCATAGGCCGCGAAGGCGCTTCCGCGCACCGAGTTGTTGCCGCTGTTGTAGCCGACAGCCGTTTCGGTGCCGTCTTCACCATCCAGGTCGACGACTTCGTCGAGGTTCTGGTTGGTGTTGTTGGCGCTGAGCGTCTGGCTCGCAATGACCAGGCTGTTGCCGTTGAACGAGCCGTTGCCGTCATTGTCCTGGTCGTCGTCCGAGAAGGTGTCGGCGGCATTGTCCTGGACGAACAGGTCGATCAGGTCGTTCACAACGACGGTATCATTGTCGCTGTTGTTGCCCGACGCACCGGTCGTGGTGTTGTCGTTGTCCTGGTCTTGGCTTCCCTGCGCGATGGCGGGGGCTGCGGTGACTGCCAGCGCAAGCGTGGACACCGCGAGCATGACTTTCTTGATCATGACGTCTTCCTCTCAATCATGGGGACGGCTCGCGATGCCGGATGGCATGGCTGATGCGGATCCTCCCCGACTCCGTCCGCATCGGTGCGAACAAGGCGATGATGCTCCGCGGCTGGTTCCGCCGCTTTGCGAATTGGCAATGTCGGGGGCGGAGAAATACCCAGATGATCCCGGTGGGTGGATTGCTTGGATCAATCCGGCCGATGAGGCCCGGGTTTCAGGCGAGTTTTGCGCGCATCGTCGGATGTCCGGCGGCATCGCGCGCCCACAGTTTCGCTCCATTGCCGTCGCGGACGAGGCAAAGATCGAAGGGCGTTCCGTCGATCAGCGGCGCCTCGGCGCGGAAGTCGAATTGGCGCGGGACGATGTCGGGTGCGGCGCGCAGGGCATGATCGATCAGCAGCGTAGCGATCAGCGGGCCGTGCACGACCAGCCCGGCATAGCCCTCGACTCCTCGCGCATAGTCACGATCGTAGTGGATGCGGTGCGCGTTGAACGTCAGCGCCGAATAGCGGAAGAGCAGCACCGGATCGGGCGAGAGGCGGCGGATAGCGTCGGCGGGGTCGGCGAGCGCGACGGCAGTTGGTGCCTGCGGCGCGGGCGATGCCGGGGCGGGTTCGCGAAAAACGATATCCTGTTCCTCGCGGATCGCGGGCACGCCGTCCGCCGCGATATCGTGGCGCAGGGTGACGAAGAGCAGGTCGCCGCTCGCGCCGCGCTTGGGCTTGATCGCCTCGATCGTCGTGACGCGGGTCAGCGCGGCGCCGACCCGAATCGGCGACAGAAATTCGATGCGGCTGCCCGCCCACATGCGGCGCGGGAGCGGGACGGGGGGCAGGAGACCATGTCCGTCGCGGCGCGGGTGACCGTCTTCGCCGATCGCCGACTGGCGTGCGGCCGGCAGGAAATAAAGCCAGTGGCCGAGCGGCGGGACGATATCCGGCACGGCGTCATGGTCGAGCAGGGCGGCGAGACCGCGCAGCGGCGCTTGGGTCGCGATATCCTCGCGCGTTTCGCTGCGGCCGACCCAGGCGGAATAATCGTCCATCGCTCAGAAACTCTTTGGCAGGCCGAGCGCGTGCGTCGCGACGTGGCTCAGGATCAGGTTCGTGCTGATCGGCGCGACCTGATAGAGGCGCGTCTCGCGGAACTTGCGCTCGATGTCATATTCCTCGGCAAAGCCGAAGCCGCCGTGCGTCTGCACGCACATGTCGGCGGCGTACCAGCTCGCCTCGGACGCCAGCATCTTCGCCATATTCGCTTCGGTCCCGCAGTCCTGCCCCGCGTCGAACATCTGCGTGGCCCTGTCGACCATTCCGGCCGCGGCGGTGATCTGGACATAGGCGCGCGCGATCGGGAACTGGACGCCTTGGTTCTCGCCGATCGCGCGGCCGAAGACCGAGCGGTCCTTGGCGTAAGCAGTGGCGCGGTCGACGAAGAAGCGCCCGTCGCCGATGCACTCGGACGCGATCAGGATGCGCTCGGCATTCATGCCCGACAATATGTAGCGGAAGCCCTTGCCTTCCTCGCCGACCAGGTTGGTGGCGGGGACTTCGAGGTCGTCGAAGAAAAGCTCGGTTGTCGCATGGTTGAGCATCGTGCGGACTGGGCGCACCGTCAGGCCCTTGCCCACCGCTTCGCGCATGTCGACGAGCATCACGCTCATCCCGTCGGAGGGCTTCGCGCACTCCTCGCGCGGGGTGGTGCGGCAGAGCAGGACCATCAGGTCCGAATGTTCGGCGCGGCTAATCCAGATTTTCTGGCCGTTGACGATATATTTGTCGCCGACACGTTTGGCGAAGGTGCGGATCCGCGTCGTGTCGGTGCCCGCGGTCGGCTCGGTGACGCCGAACGCCTGCAGGCGCAGCTCGCCGCGCGCGATCGCGGGAAGATATTCCTGCTTCTGCGCCTCCGACCCATGCTTGAGCAAGGTGCCCATCGTATACATCTGCGCGTGGCACGCGCCGCCGTTGCAGCCCGAACGGTGGATTTCCTCGAGCACCGCGGTCGCGGCGCCGAGGCCGAGCCCCGACCCGCCATATTCCTCGGGGATCAGGACCGAGAGGAAACCCGCGTCGGTCAGCGTGCGCACGAACTCGCTCGGATAGATGCGGTCGCGGTCGAGCCTCTGCCAATATTCGCCGGGAAAATCGGCGCACAGGCGGCGCACCGCCTCGCGGATTTCGGGGTGGCTCTGCGGCTCGGTTTCGGACATCGGCGTTGGGCTCTCCCCTGATCGTCGGGGAGAGCCTTAGAATGCGAAGCTGTTTCGGTGCAACTGAAACAAGCGTCAGATGCTCGGCAGGTCGAGGCCCTTCTCGCGCGCGCAATCGATCGCGATGTCGTAGCCCGCGTCGGCGTGGCGCATCACGCCGGTGCCGGGGTCGTTCCACAGCACGCGTTCGAGCCGCTTCGCCGCTTCGGGGGTGCCGTCGGCGACGATCACCATGCCGCTATGCTGCGAATAGCCCATGCCGACCCCGCCGCCGTGGTGGAGCGACACCCAGGTCGCGCCCGATGCCGTATTGAGCAGCGCATTGAGCAACGGCCAGTCGGACACGGCATCGCTACCGTCGCGCATCGCCTCGGTCTCGCGGTTCGGCGAGGCGACCGAGCCCGAATCGAGATGATCGCGGCCGATCACGACCGGCGCTTTCAGTTCGCCCGACGCGACCATCTCGTTGAAGGCGAGGCCGAGCCGGTGGCGGTCGCCGAGTCCGACCCAGCAGATGCGTGCGGGCAGACCCTGGAATTGAATCTTCTCGCGCGCCATGTCGAGCCAGTTGTGGAGGTGCGCGTTGTCGGGCAGCAGTTCCTTCACCTTGGCATCGGTCTTGTAGATATCCTCGGGATCGCCCGACAGCGCCGCCCAGCGGAAGGGGCCGATGCCGCGGCAGAAGAGCGGGCGGACATAGGCCGGGACGAAGCCCGGAAAGTCGAAGGCGTTCTCGACACCTTCGTCCTTCGCCATCTGGCGGATGTTGTTGCCATAGTCGGTCGTCGGCACGCCCGCCGCTTGCAGGTCGAGCATCGCCTGCACATGCACCGCCATCGACGCCTTGGCGGCCTTGGCGACTGTAGCCGGATCGCTCTCGCGCTTCGAGAACCATTCGTCGAGCGTCCAGCCCGCGGGGAGATAGCCATTGACCGGATCGTGCGCCGAGGTCTGGTCGGTGAGCAGATCGGGGCGGATGCCGCGGCGAACCATCTCGGGTAGGATTTCGGCGGCGTTGCCGAGCAGGCCGACCGACACGGGCTTGCCCTCGGCGTGGGCTTCTTCGATCATCGCGATCGCCTCGTCGATGCTCGACGCCTGCTTGTCGAGATAGCCGGTGCGCAGCCGCATCTCGATGCGGCTCGGCTGGCATTCGATCGCGAGGCAGCTCGCGCCCGCCATCACTGCCGCCAGTGGCTGCGCGCCGCCCATGCCGCCGAGCCCGGCGGTCAGCAGCCAGCGGCCCGAAAGGTCGCCGCCATAATGCTGGCGGCCCATCTCGACGAAGGTTTCGTAGGTGCCCTGAACGATGCCCTGGCTACCGATGTAGATCCAGCTGCCCGCGGTCATCTGACCGTACATCATCAGGCCCTTTTTATCGAGCTCGTGGAAATGCTCCCAATTCGCCCATTCGGGGACGAGGTTCGAATTGGCGAGGAGGACACGCGGCGCGTTTTCGTGCGTGCGAAAGACACCGACGGGCTTGCCCGACTGAATCAGCAACGTCTCGTCATCGTTGAGCCGTTTCAGCGTCTCGACGATCCGGTCATAGCTTTCCCAGTCGCGCGCGGCGCGGCCGATGCCGCCATAGACGACCAGCTCGTGCGGCGCCTCGGCGACGTCGGGGTGGAGGTTGTTCATCAGCATCCGCATCGGCGCTTCGGTGAGCCAGCTCTTTGCGCTGATCTCGGGGCCGGTCGCCGGGCGGATCACGCGGCTGTTATCGAGGCGGGCGGTCATTGTCGTCCTTTCGCAAAATCGAGGGCCGCGGCGATCACTTGCTCCAATACGGGCCGGATCGCCGGGTTCGGGTCGAGGGGGGAGGGCCAATTCATGTGCGTGATCGCATCGGGCTCGGCCATATAGCCGCGCTGCGCGAGCTCCATCTGGATCGCATGGATGCCGCTTTCGGGGCGGCCGTAATGGCGCGTCGTCCAGCCGCCCTTGAAACGGCCGTTGACGACATGGCTCTTGCCGCTCGCCGCGCAAATGTTCGCGATGACGGTTTCGAGCTCGGGGGCCGAGGTCGCGCCGCCGTTGGTGCCGATGTTGAACTGCGGCAGTTCGCCGTCGAAGAGGCGCGGGACATGGCTGCGGATCGAATGCGCGTCGTAGAGGACGACCTTGCCGTGCGCGGATTTCAGCCGGTCGAGTTCGGCGGTCAGCGTGTCGTGATAGGGGCGGTGGTAAAGGTTGAGGCGCTGGGTGATCGACGCCTCGTCGGGCTCGCCGAAACGATAGAGCGGCTCGCCGTCGAAGGTCGTCGTCGGACACAGCTCGGTCGTCGCCTGCCCGGGGTAGAGCGACGCACCCGACGGATCGCGGTTCATGTCGATCACGCTGCGCGAAATGTCGGTGGCGACGAGCGTTGCGCCCAGATCGGCGGCGAAGGCGTAAAGCTCCGCGATCCACCAGTCGGTGTCGATCTGCGCGTGCCAGGGCGAAACATATTGCTCGTCGAGGCCCGCGAGGCTGGTGCCACCGTGCGGGAAGGCGATGACGAGCGGCGCGTCGCCGCGATGGATGCGCAGCCAGTCCATCAGCCGAGGCCCGGCAGGGTGGCGGGCACTGCGGCGGCAAGGCCGCCCGAGCGGATCAGCGCGGTCGCGGCCTCCATATCGGGGTGGAAATGCCGGTCGTCCTCGAGCGTCGGAACCGCGGCGCGCAGATGCTTGTGCGCCGCCTCCAGCGCATCGCTCGATTTCAGCGGCGCGTGGAAATCGATGCCCTGGCACGCCGCGAGCAATTCGATGCCGATCACCGCGCTGGCGTTATCGGCCATGTCGAGCAGGCGGCGCGCGCCGTGCGCGGCCATCGAGACATGATCCTCCTGATTGGCTGAGGTCGGGATCGAGTCGACGCTCGCGGGATAGGCGCGCTGCTTGTTCTCGCTGACCAGCGCCGCCGCCGTCACTTGCGGGATCATGAAGCCCGAGTTGAGGCCGGGGCGCGGGGTGAGGAAAGCGGGGAGGCCCGACAATGCGGGATCGACGAGCATCGCGATGCGGCGCTCGGAGATCGAGCCGATCTCGCAGAGCGCCATCGCGATCATGTCGGCGGCGAAGGCGACGGGTTCGGCGTGGAAATTGCCGCCCGACAAGGCTTCATCGGTATCGGCAAAGATCAGCGGATTGTCGGAGACGCCATTGGCCTCGATGCCGAGCGTGGTGCCGGCTTGGCGCAGCAGGTCGAGCGCGGCACCCATCACCTGCGGCTGGCAGCGCAGGCAATAGGGGTCCTGCACGCGCGGATCATCCTCCGCATGCGAAGCGCGGATCGCCGACCCCGCCATCAACCCGCGCAGCGCGTCGCCAACTTCGCGCTGTCCCGCATGGCCGCGCAGCGCATGGATGCGCGCGTCGAAGGGGGCATCCGAGCCCTTGGCGGCCTCGGTCGACAGCGCGCCGGTGATCAGCGCCGAACGGAAAACGGTTTCGGCGCGGAACAGCCCCGCAAGCGCGTTGGCGGTCGAAAATTGCGTGCCGTTGAGTAGCGCGAGCCCTTCCTTGGGGCCGAGGTCGAGCGGCGCGAGGCTCGCCTGCGTCAGCGCGTCGGCGGCGGGCAGCGTCTGGCCGCCCACCTCGATCGCGCCGACGCCGATCATCGCCGCCGCCATATGCGACAGCGGCGCGAGGTCGCCGCTCGCACCGACCGAGCCCTGCGACGGGACGACGGGGGTCAGGCCCTTGGCGAGCATCGCTTCTAGCATCGCGACCGTCGCGCGCTGGACGCCCGACGCGCCCATGCCGAAACTCGCGAGCTTCAGCGCCATCATCAGCCGGACGATCTTCACCGGCGACGGCGCGCCGGTTCCCGCGGCGTGGCTGAGCACGATATTGCGCTGGAGCGTCGACAGTTCGTCGTCGGCGATGCGCACGCTCGCAAGCTTTCCGAAGCCGGTGTTGATGCCATAGACGGGCGCGCCCTTCGCGACGATGCGCGCGACCGCGGCGGCGCTCGCGTCGATCGCGTCCCATGCATCGGCGCTCAGTTCGGCGCTCGCGCCCTCATAGATTTCGCGCCAGTCGGCGAGCGTCATATGCCCGGGCTCGATAATCATTGTCCGTCCTTGATGCGTTGGTGAAGCGGGTTGAAGCCGATGCGATAGACGAGCTCGGCGGGATCGGTGACGTCCCAGATCGCGAGGTCGCACGCCTTGCCGGCTTCGAGGGTGCCGACCTCGGCCGACAGGCCGAGTGCGGCGGCGGCGTTCACCGTGACGCCGCGCAGCGCCTCGACCACCGTCAGTCCGAACAAAGTCGCACCCATGTTGAGCATCAGCAGCAGCGAGGTCGTCGGCGAGGTGCCGGGGTTGTTGTCGGTCGCGAGCGCGATGCGCGTGCCGTGGCGGCGCATCGCGTCGATCGGCGGCAATTTGGTCTCGCGCATGAAGTAATAGGCGCCGGGCAGCAGCACCGCGACCGTGCCCGCTGCGGCCATCGCGCGGACGTCGTCTTCGGTCGCATGTTCGAGATGATCGGCCGACAGCGCGCCGTGCATCGCGGCAAGCGTGCTGCCGTGGAGCGCCGACAATTGTTCGGCGTGGAGCTTGACCGCGAGGCCATGCGCTTTCGCCGCCTCGATCACGCGCGTGCATTGCGCAGGCGAGAAGCCGATGCCCTCGCAAAAACCGTCAACCGCGGTCGCGAGCGAAGCTGCGGCGGGGATCATCTCGCGGACGACGAGGTCGATATAGGCGTCGCTGTCGCCCTTATATTCGGGGGGCAGCGCGTGCGCGCCGAGGAAGGTCGGCTCGACGAGGATGTTGCGGTGCCCGGCGAGCGCACGCGCGGCGCGCAGCATCTTGAGCTCGTCTTCGGTCGACAGGCCATAGCCCGACTTGACCTCGATCGTCGTGACGCCCTCGGCGATCAGCGCGTCGAGGCGGGGCAGCGCGCTTTCGACCAGCTCCTCCTCGCTCGCTTCGCGTGTCGCGCGCATCGTCGAAACGATGCCGCCGCCGGCGCGCGCGATCTCTTCATAGCTCGCGCCATCGAGCCGCATCGCCCATTCGTTCGCGCGGTTACCGCCGTGGATCAGGTGGGTGTGGCAGTCGATCAGCCCCGGCGTGATCAGCCGCCCTTCGCAATCATGCACCTGCGCTTCGGTCGTCGGCGCGCCTTCGGCCGGCCCGGCATAGACGATCCGGCCATCCTGCGCCGCCACCACGCCATCGTCGATCAGGCCGAGATCGTCTCCGGCCATCGTTGCGATTCGGGCGTTCGTCCAGCGTTGCTCCATCTGGACAGTCTCGCCTCGATGCGCCATTATGTCTAGACATAATATGAGGACGGATGATGGTTTCGCTCTGGTTCGAACGCGCATGGATCGGCAATCGCTGGGAAAAGGAGGTGCGGCTGCGCATCGCCGACGGCCGGATCGCCGCGATCGAGACCGGCGTCGCGGAAGCGGCCGGGGACGAACGCCACCGCGTCGCGCTGCCCGGGCTGTGCAATGTCCACAGCCACGGCTTCCAGCGCGGGATGGCGGGTTTGTCCGAACGCCGCAGCCGCCCCGACGACAATTTCTGGAGCTGGCGCGAGATCATGTACCGCTTCCTCGACCGGCTGACGCCCGAGGATGTCGCGGCGATCACCGCGCAGGCCTATGTCGAGATGCTCGAAACGGGCTTCACGCGCGTCGGCGAGTTCCACTATCTGCATCACGACCCGGCGGGCGCTGCCTACGCCGATGTTGCCGAAATGGCGGGGGCGATTGCCGAAGCGAGCGCGGCAACGGGGCTCGGGCTGACGCTGCTTCCCGTCTTCTACGCGCACGGCAATTTCGATGGTGCGCCGCCTAGCCCGGGGCAGCGGCGCTTCCTCAACGATATCGACGGCTTTGCGGCATTGCTCGATGCGTCGCGGTCGAAGCTCTCGGACGACGCCAATATCGGCGTCGCGCCGCACTCGCTGCGCGCCGTGACGCCCGAAGAGCTTCGCGCGCTGCTCAAAATGTCGCCGACCGGGCCGGTGCATATCCACGCCGCCGAACAGGTGAAGGAGGTCGCCGACTGCGTCGCGTGGAGCGGCGCGCGGCCGGTCGAATGGCTGCTCGACAACGCCGGGGTCGACGAGCGCTGGTGCATGATCCATTCGACGCATCTCGACGAACGCGAAGTGCCGCGGCTCGCCGCGAGCGGCGCGGTCGCCGGGCTGTGTCCCGTAACCGAAGCCAATCTCGGCGACGGCATTTTCCCCGCGATCGACTATCTCACCGCGAACGGCCGTTTCGGCGTCGGCACCGACAGCAATATCCTCGTTGACGCGGCGCAGGAGCTTCGTGCGCTCGAATATTCGCAGCGGCTCGCGCACCGTGCCCGCGCCCTGTTGGCGGGCGAGGAATCGCCTTTCGTCGGCGCCAACCTCTTCACGCGCGCAGTCGCGGGCGGGGCGCAGGCGCTCGGCGTGCCGGCGGGGCTGGCTGTCGGCCATGCCGCCGACATCGTCTCGCTCGACCTCGATCACCCGTCCTTCGCCGGCAACGACGATGCGACCCTGCTCGACCGATGGATTTTCGCGGTGCGCGCGGGTGCGATCGACAGCGTGTGGCGCGCGGGCGCGAAGCGGGTCGAAAAGGGGCGCCATGTCGATGCCGACGCGATCGGTGCCGCTTATCGCACCTGCATCGAACGGCTGCTCGTATGAACCCGGCGCGCCGCATCCGCGACGAGATCGCCGCGGCGATCCGTTCGGGCGAGTGGCGTCCCGGCGACCGGGTGCCGACCGAGCAGGAACTCGCCGCGCGCTACGGCTGCGCGCGCGCGACGGTCAGCAAGGCGCTCGGCGAACTCGCCGCGTCCGGCCTCGTCGAGCGGCGGCGCAAGGCCGGGACCTTCGTCGCGCATCCGCCGGTTCATTCGGCGGTGATGACGGTGCCCGATCTCGCCGAACTCATCGCCGCGCGGGGCGAAGCCTATCGCTGGGACCTCCTGTCGGCCGATACCGACGATGTCGGCGAGGCGTCGTGCCCCGGCCCCGCGCTCCGTATCGAGGGCGTGCATATGGCGGCGGGCGAAGCTTTCGCGCTCGAACGGCGCTTCATCGCGCTGGGCGAAGTGCCCGAGGCGCTGGGCGCGGACTTCGCCGCCGAAGCGCCGGGAACCTGGCTGCTAGGCCATATCCCGTGGACGCAGGCGCGGCACGTCATCCGCGCGGTGACGCCGACGCGAAAGGAGGCGGGGCTGTTGGGCGTGAACGCGAGCGCCGCCTGCCTCGAACTCGATCGCACGACCTGGCGCGCCGGACGCGTCGTCACCCACGTCCGGCAGCTGTTTCGCGGCGATCGCTTCGACCTCGTCGCCGACTTCAACGCGGGGCCGTGACGGCGGGGCCGGCGATCCCGGCCTCGGCACTGGCGACGCGCGTCATCGCCAGCACGGCAAGCAGCAGAGTCACCGCGGCGAACGCCATCGTATAGATCGGTTCGCCCGGAAACAGCGCCTGCATGATCGAACCCATTACGGTCGCGACGAGCAATTGCGGCAGCACGACGAACATGTTGAACAGCCCCATATAGATGCCGAGCTTCGCCTGCGGCAGGCTTGAGGCGAGGATCGCATAGGGCATGGCGAGCACCGACGCCCAGAAGATGCCGATGAAAATCTCGCTCGCGATCAGATGAGCCGGGTCGCGCAGCAGGAAGAAGCTCGCATAGCCGACCGCGCCGCAGCCGAGCCCGATCATATGCGTCCGCGCCTGTCCGAAGCGGCGCGAAAGCCACGGCAGCAAGGTCAGCGCGGCGATGGCCGCGACGCCGTTATAAATGGCGAACAGCTCGCCGACCCAATTGCTCGCCTCCTGATAGGCGGCGCTCGCGGCGTCGGTCGCGCCATAATGATATTGGGCGACGATCGGCGTCGTGTTGATCCACATGATGAACAGCGCCGACCAGCTGAAGAATTGCACGAGCGCGAGCCGCTTCATCAGTAGCGGCATGCCGGCGAAATCGCCGACGATGCTCGACAGCATGTTCCGGTCGTTCCCGCGCCGCGCCAGCGCGATCGCCAATGCGCTCGCGAGGCCATATCCGGCGAGCAACGCGCCGAGCAGCAACACCTCGCGTAGCAACGCGAACCGCATCTGGACGAAAGCGACGGCGATCCCCGCGGCGACCCAGCCGGCACTCGCCGCATAGCCGCGCGAAGCGAGCGCGCGGACGGCGGGCGCGTTCGCCGCCGCCGGCGGTTCGAAGGCCGCCATCTCTTCGGGGCTATATTCGCGCGTCGCGACGACGGTCCACAGCACCGCGAGGAACAGCGCGAGCCCCCCGAACCAGAAGGCATAGCGCACCGTATCGGGGATTTGCCCCGGCGGCGCGACATTGGCGACGCCCATCGCTTCCATCAGGCTGGGGAACAGCGATCCGACTACCGCGCCGGCGCCGATAAAGGCGGTCTGCACGGCATAGCCGACGCTATGCTGCTCCTTGCCCAGCATGTCGCCGACAAAGGCGCGAAACGGTTCCATCGAAATATTGAGCGACGCGTCGAGGATCCACAGCATCATCGCCGCGAACCAGATCGCCGGGCTTTCGGGCATCACGAACAGCGCGATGGCGGCAAGGATCGCGCCGGCGAGAAAATAGGGGCGACGGCGACCGAGCCGGCCGAGCCAGGTCCTGTCGCTCATATGGCCGATGATCGGCTGGACGAGCAGCCCGGTCAGCGGCGCGGCGACCCACAGGCCCGGCAGCTTCTCGATATCCTCGCCCAGCGACTGGAAGATGCGGCTCATATTCGCATTCTGCAGCGCGAAGCCGATCTGGATGCCGAAAAAGCCGAAGCTGATATTCCACAGGCCGGCGAAACCCTGCCGCGGCTTGTCCATCGCGTCTCTCCCCGTCGGTCCGCCGCTCGCGGCTCTCGTCGCGCCCGGGTGTCGCAGCCCCGGCACACTAGGGCAAGCACGGCGCGGCTACGTATACGAATACGTGAAGGGTCGGGTTCGACCGGTAGCGGGCGTCCCATTTATCGTCACCCCGGGCTTGACCCGGGGCCTGCCTTGTCTTTTCGACTTGGAGCAGGAGGAAGGCGGGTCCCGGGTCAAGCCCGGGATGACGAATTGGGGAACTTCCGCTTCCCACCCCCAAATCCGCCGTCGCCGTTTACACCGCCGTGCTCTGCCGCTTGATCAGCTTTGCCGGCAGCATCGTGCGTTCGGCGTCGGCGCCGGCGATGCGGCGGAGCAGCGCGTCGACGAGCAGTTCGCCGGCGCCCTTCATGTCCTGCATCACCGTCGTCAGCGTCGGCGAGGTCTGGCTGGCGGCGGGGATGTCGTCGAAGCCGATCAGCGCGACGTCCTGCGGGCAGCGGAGGTTCGCTTCGGCGAGCGCGCGCATCGCGCCGATCGCGATCAGGTCGCTGGCGGCGAAAATCGCGTCGAAACGCCGCCCGCTCGCGAGCAGCGACTTGGCGGCGGCATAGCCCGAAGCTTCCGACGACACGGCGCCCGCTTGCAGCCCCGGGTCGGGGGCGATCCCCGCGGCGCGCATCGCGCGGCAAAGCCCGGCATAGCGGTCCTGAAATTCGGGGGCATGCTCCGACGCGTCGCCGAGGAAGGCGATATGCCGCCGCCCGATCTCGACCAGATGCGCGCCCGCCAGCTCGCCCGCGCCGACATTGTCCGACCCGACGGTCAGCCCGATGCTGTCGTCCGAAACCGATCCCCAGCGCACGAATTTCGTGTCCATCTCGACCAGATGTTCGAGCTTGGTGCGATAGAGCTGATAGTCGCCATAGCCCAAAAGGATGATGCCGTCCGACCGGTGGCTGTCCTGATAGGCGACGTGCCAGTCGTTGTGCATCTGCTGGAAACTGATGAGCAGGTCATAGCCTTTGAGCGCGCATTGCCGCGTGATCGACCCGAGCATCGACAGGAAGAAGGGGTTGATCATCGATTCGTCGGGGGTCGGATCCTCGAAAAAGAGCAAAGCGAGCGTGTGGGTGCGCTGCGAGCGCAGGCTCGAGGCGTTCTTGTCGACGGTGTAGTTGAGCTCGCGCGCGATGCGCTCGATGTTGGCGCGGGTCGCGGCGCTCACCGACTTGCTGCCGCGCAGCGCGCGCGACACGGTGGGCTGCGAGACGCCCGCCAGATAGGCGATGTCGAAACTCGTCGGCTTGGCGGAGGGCTGGCGCCCCATGTCTCTCTCCCTGGCGCCGCGGCCTTTGTCGGTGGCGGCCGCTGACGGGCGGAGACTAGCGATTGGTCCCGTCGATGCCAAGAATTTGCACGGGGTCGACATCCGCGGTTTCCGGCGCCGAAAGCGTTGCATTTCTGCGACAGTGCGCGCGTCTGCATATTATGCGTATACGTATACCCTATGGCGGCACGCCGCGATTGGTTTCAATTGCGAGGCTCAAGATGGGAAAGCCCACGCATCGGAGAGGAGCCTGACGGACGCTTCGCGTCCCCGGTCCGATGCACGGGTCAAGACCGCCCGTCCGTGCCAGGGGAGCCACATATGACCATGCCGACCAAGTTTCGCCGGGATGCCAGCGCCATCGCGCTCGGCCTCGCTCTGTCCGTCTTCGTACCCGGCGCCGCGATGGCGCAGGATGCGGACACCGCACCCGTTGGCGAAGTACCGGCCGAGGACGCCATCGTCGTCACCGGCATCCGCGGCGCGATCAACAATTCGGTGCAGGCGAAGAAGGCGAACACCTCGATCGTCGAAGTGATTTCGGCCGAGGACATCGGCAAGCTGCCCGACCTGTCGATCGCCGAATCGCTGTCGCGCCTGCCGGGGCTCGCGACGCAGCGGCTCGACGGCCGCGCCAATGTCGTCTCGATCCGCGGTCTCGCCCCCGACTTCACCACGACTTTGCTCAACGGCCGCGAACAGGTTTCGGCGGGCAACAACCGCGGCGTCGAACTCGACCAATATCCATCGGAGCTCCTGAACGGTGCGGTCGTCTACAAGACCCCCGACGCGTCGCTGATCGGGCAGGCGCTCGGCGGCACGATCGACATGCGGACGGTGCGTCCGCTCGCTTATGGCCGCCGCGCGATCGCGGCGGGCGCGCGGTTCGAGGTCAACGACCTCGGCAAGCTCAATCCCGATATTTCGAACAAGGGCTATCGCGCCAACATTTCCTACATCGACCAGAATGCCGACGGCACGCTGGGCTGGGCGATCGGCTATGCGCGCATGCAGTCGCCGACCGCCGAGGAACGGTTCAACGCCTGGGGCTATCCCGAGGTCACCGACGGAACCAACACCGCCTTCCTGATCGGCGGCGCCAAGCCCTATGTGAAATCGAACGAGCTCAAGCGCGACGGCGTGATGGCGGTCGTCGAATGGGAGCCCAGCGACCGTTTCCACACGACGATCGACGCCTATTGGTCGAAATTCAAGGATGACCAGCGCCTGCGCGGTATCGAACTGCCGCTGGCGTGGGGTAATTCGACGCTGCAGCCCGGCTTTACCGTCGAAGACGGTCTGGTGACCGAGGGCGTCTGGACGGGCACCGAAGCCGTGATGCGCAATGACGTTGTTCATCGCACCTCGACGATCATCGCTGGCGGCTGGAACAGTCAGTTCAAGCCCAACGACCGGCTGACGCTCGAACTCGATCTCGGCTATTCGCGGCTCAAGAAGACCGAGGAAAATCTGGAAATCTACCTCGGCACCGGCCGCGGCGCGGGTGTCGGCGCGCGCGAAACCGCGCTCGGGTTCCAGCTGCGGCCGAAGGGCGGCATCATCCTCGATCCGTCGCTCGACTATGCCGATCCGAACCTCTTCCTGATCACCGATCCGCAGGGCTGGAATAGCTGCGGCGGCGCGGTTCCCAACTGTCAGGACGGCTTCGTCAACACTCCGAAGATCAAGGACGAGCTGAAATCGCTGCGCCTGCAGGCGACGCAGGAACTGGACGGCGTGCTCAGCAGCATTCGCGTCGGCGCCAATTATTCGGACCGCGAAAAGAGCCTCGACGATCGCGGCTTCGTGCTGACCGGCAATGATTATCCGGCGAACACCGCGGTGCCCGCCGATTATCTTTACGATCCGGTGTCGCTCGACTTCATCGGCATTCCCGGCATGGTCGCGTTCGACAGCTGGCGCTACTACAACGACGGCAACTATGTGCTCACCGACGAAGCCGGCTGGACGCCGGGGCGCATCTTCAACGACTATAACGTCCGCGAAAAGGTGCTGACGGGCTTCATTCAGGCCAATTTCGACGCCGACACGGGCAGCACGCCCATTCGCGGCAATGTCGGCATCCAGATCGTCCACAGCGACCAGTCGGCGTCGAGCTTCTATGCGCAGGTCGTCGGCGGGCAGGTGCAATCGACGCCGGTGACCGACGGCGCGACCTACACCGATTTTCTGCCCAGCCTGAACCTGACGGTCGAATTCGCCGACAACACCTTCCTCCGCTTCGGCGCCGCGCGCATGCTGGCGCGGGCGCGCATGGATCAGCTGAAGCCGGGCGGCGGCGTCAATTTCGATGCGTCGAAGCGCAACAACACCGACATCGAAGCGTCGCCCTGGTCGCTCGATCTCGGCAATGCGAAGCTGCGGCCGCTGATGGCCGACACCGTCGACGTCTCGCTCGAGAAATATTTCGGTCAGGGCGCCTATGTGTCGCTCGGCGGTTTCTACAAATATCTCGAAAATTACATCTACCGCCAAAGCGACGCGTTCGACTTCACCGGCTTCGAAATTCCGGACGGCGGAACGGTCGCGACCTATCAGGGGTTGGCCAACCAGTGGCGCAACGGCAATGGCGGGCGCGTCTATGGCGCTGAAGCCGCGCTCTCGCTGCCCTTCGCGACCTTCACCCCGGCGCTCGACGGCTTCGGCGTGCTGGCAAGCGGCTCCTATACCAAGAGCCGCGTCCGCGAAGGCAGCGCCGACCCGATCGCGATGCCCGGCCTGTCGCGCTGGGTCGTGAACGGCACCGCCTATTTTGAAAAGGCCGGTTTCCAGGCACGCATTTCGGGACGTTATCGCTCGAAATTCCTCGCCGAAGTGTCGGGCCTCAGCCTTAAGCGCGACCTGGTGACGGCCAAGAGCGAAATGGTCGTCGATGCGCAGATCGGCTATACTTTCCAGAGCGGCGCGCTTGAGGGGCTAGGCATCCTGCTCCAGGCGTCGAACCTCACCAACGAGCCGTTCGTGACCTATTACAACAATGATCCGCGCCAGATCCGCGACTATCAGAATTATGGTCGCAACTTCATGGCCGGTGTCACCTACAAGTTCTGATCCGATGCGCGGGCCGGCACGTCCGGCCCGCTTGTCGAAGGCGTCGGACGAGAGGGAAGGAACAGCGTGGGCGATAGTCGCATCACGAAGGTGGTGATCGTCGGAGGCGGCACCGCGGGCTGGATGGCCGCCGCGGCGCTGTCGCGGACGATGGACAATCTGTCGATCCGGCTCGTCGAGAGCGACGAAATCGGCACCGTCGGCGTCGGCGAGGCGACGATCCCGGCGATCCGCCTGTTCAACGCCCTGATTGGCATCGACGAGGATGAATTCGTCCGCGAAACGCGCGGGACGTTCAAGCTCGGCATCGAATTTCGCGACTGGGGACGGATCGGCGACGTTTATATGCACGCCTTCGGGCAGATCGGACGCAGCCTCGGCATGCTCCAGTTTCCGCAATATTGGCTGCGCGGCCGTGCAGAGGGTGTTGCGGGGCGGCTCGGCGATTATTCTCTGAACGGTACCGCGGCGCATCAGGGCCGCTTCGCGCGGCTGCCGCAGATCCCGAACACGGGCCTCGACGGTATCGCCTATGCCTTTCATTTCGACGCCGCGCTCTATGCCGCCTATCTGCGCAAGGTTGCAGAGGGTGCAGGCGTCGTGCGGACCGAGGGCAAGATCGAAAGCGTCAAACGCAATGGCGCGAGCGGCCATGTCGAAGCCGTTGTCCTCGAAAATGGCGAGGAAATCGGCGGCGAGCTTTTCATCGACTGCTCGGGCTTTCGCGCGCTGCTGATCGAGGAGGCGCTCGAAACGGGCTTCGAGGACTGGACGCACTGGCTTCCGTGCGACCGCGCGATCGCGGTGCCGAGCGAAAACGCCGGTCCGGCGCGGCCCTATACGCAGGCCATCGCGCACCGGAGCGGCTGGCAATGGCGCATCCCGCTCCAGCATCGAACCGGCAACGGCCATGTGTTTTGCAGCGACTTCATCAGCGAGGACGAGGCGACTGCGATCCTGCTCGCCCATATCGAAGGGCGTCCGCTCGCCGAACCGCGGACGCTGCGCTTCAAGACGGGCATGCGCAAGCAGGCCTGGAACGCCAATGTCGTCGCGCTCGGGCTCGCTTCGGGTTTCCTCGAACCGCTCGAATCGACGAGCATCCATCTGATCCAGAACGGCATCGCCAAGCTGCTCGCGCATTTTCCGGACCGCGATTTCGATGCCGCCAATATCGACGCCTATAACCGCCGGGTCCGCTTCGATTACGAGCGCATCCGCGACTTCATCATCCTCCACTATCACGCGAACGAGCGCACCGACGCGCCCTTCTGGATCCGCTGCCGCGAGATGGGCATGCCCGAAACGCTCGCGCACAAGATCGCGCTGTTCCGCGGTCAGGGCCAGATCGTTCGCGAAGCCGACGAGTTGTTCGTCGAAATCGGCTGGTTCCAGGTGCTGACCGGACAGAATGTCGAGCCCAAGACCTATCATCCGATGGCGGACCAGCTGACGCGTGAGGAACTCGCGGGCTTTTTCGCCGACATCGAAACGATCGTCGCGCGCACCGCGTCGCATCTGCCCACCCACGACGATTTCATCGCGCAGCATTGCGCGGCAGGAGTGCCCGCATGAGCCTGTTCGCCTCGTTGATCGCGCTGAGCCTCGCCGGCGCCGCGTCCGCCGCCGATTACCGCGAGCGCCCGCCCGAGGAGGAAATCATCTATTTCGTCCTCCCCGACCGCTTCGAAAATGGCGATCCGAAGAATGATAAGGGCGGGCTGAAGGGCGATCGGCTCGCGACGGGCTACGACCCCACGGCCAAGGGCTTCTTTCATGGCGGCGATCTTGCGGGCCTCACCCAGCGGCTCGACTATATCGAGGGACTGGGCGCCACCGCGATCTGGTTCGCGCCGATCTTCAAGAACAAGCCGGTGCAGGGCCCGAAGGGCGAGGAGAGCGCGGGCTATCACGGCTATTGGGTCACCGACTTCACGCAGGTCGATCCGCATTTCGGCACCAATGAAGAATTCAAGGCCTTCGTCGACGCCGCGCACGCGCGCGGGATGAAGGTCTATATGGACATCATCGCCAACCACACCGCCGACGTGATCCGTTATGCGGAGGACGAGGCGGGCGGCTATCGCTATCGCGGCCTCGCCGACTATCCCTTCGCGCGCCGGGGCGGGACGGACGGCGCGCCGATCAATCCGGGCTTCGCGGGCGACCATATCCCGGACGCCGAAAACTGGACGAAGCTGACCGACCCGGCCTTCGCCTACACCCCCGTCGTCCCGAAGGGTGAGGAGAAGGTGAAGGTCCCCGCCTGGCTCAATGAGCCGATCTATTATCACAATCGCGGCAACAGCGACTGGGCGGGCGAGTCCGCGCTCTACGGCGACTTTTCGGGGCTCGACGATCTCGCGACCGAACATCCGCGCGTCGCCCAAGGCTTCATCGACATCTACGGCCGCTGGATCGACGAGTTCGGCATCGACGGCTTTCGCATCGACACCGCCAAGCATGTGAACCCCGAATTCTGGCAGGCGTTCGTGCCCGCGATGCAGGCACGGGCGAAGGCGCGCGGCATCCCCAATTTCCACATCTTCGGCGAAGTCTATGTCGACGCGGTCGATCCGGGCGCGCTCGCCTGGTACACGCACGCGGCGGGGCTGCCCGCGGTGCTCGACTTCGGCTTCGCGCGTGCCGCGATCGATGCGGTGAGCGGCACGACGGGGACGGATCAGTTCGCGAAGCTGTTCGAAGGCGACGCGCTATACAAGGGCGGGACCGGCGCCGCGCTCGGCCTGCCGACCTTCCTCGGCAATCACGACATGGGCCGCTTGTCGATGTTCGTGAAGGCCGCGAACCCTCAGGCGAGCGAGGCCGAACTGCTCCAGCGCGTGATGCTCGGCCATGCGATGCTGCTGACGCTGCGCGGCGTGCCGACCATCTATTATGGCGACGAGCAGGGGTTCGTCTCGGACGACAAGGATCAGCTCGCGCGCGAGGACATGTTCGCCTCACAGGTCGCGGCCTATAACGACAACGATCTGATCGGCAGCGACGCGACGACCGCGGCCGCCAATTTCGATCGCGCGCACCCGCTCTATCGCCATATCGCGGTGCTCGCCGAAATCCGGCGCAAGACCCCCGCGCTCGCTCGCGGCGCCACCAAGGTCCGCGCTTTCTCGGACAAGCCCGGCCTGCTCGCGGTGTCGCGCTTCGACCCCGACACCGGGCGCGAAGTCCTGCTCGCCTTCAACACGTCGGCGGCGCCGCTGTCGGCGAATATTGCCATCGATATGAAAAGTGCGGGCTTTACCGCACTCCACGGCGATTGTCCGGCCGCACCCGCCGCGCCGGGCAGCCTCCATCTTTCTCTCCCCGCCTTCGGCACGATCATCTGCCAGGCCAGCGAATAAGCGAAAGCACGCGTGACGACGAACAGCCCCCTCGTTCAGGACCAGCCCATGACCGCCGCGGCGACCCCGCCATGGTGGAAGGGCGCGGTGATCTATCAGGTCTATCCGCGCAGCTTCGCCGATTCGAACGGCGACGGCATCGGCGACCTCGCCGGCATCACCGCGCGGCTCGACTATATCGCCTCATTGGGCGTCGACGCGATCTGGCTGTCGCCCTTCTACCCCTCGCCGATGGACGATTTCGGCTATGACATCGCCGATTATCAGGGCGTCGACCCGATCTTCGGCACGCTCGCTGATTTCGACGCGCTGGTGGCGCGCGCGCATGCGCTCGGGTTGAAGGTCACCACCGACCTCGTCTTCTCGCACACCTCCGACCGCCACGTCTGGTTCGCGGAAAGCCGCGCGAGCAAGCACGGCGACAAGGCCGACTGGTATGTCTGGGCCGATGCCAAGGCCGACGGCTCGCCGCCGACCAACTGGCAGTCGGTGTTCGGCGGTCCCGCCTGGACGTGGGACGCGCGGCGCGGCCAATATTATCTGCACAATTTCCTCGGCACCCAGCCGCAGCTCAACGTCCATAACCCCGACGTGCAGGACGCGCTGCTCGATGTCGTGCGCTTCTGGCTCGACCGCGGGGTCGACGGCTTCCGCATCGATGCGATCAACTTTTCGATGCACGACCCCGAACTGCGCGACAATCCGCCGGCACCGCCGTCGAACAAGCCGCGCACCCGGCCGTTCGATTTCCAGCAGAAAATCTACAACCAGTCGCACCCCGACATTCCGCTGTTCCTCGAACGGATCCGCGCGCTGACCGATCAATATCCGGGCCGCTTCACCGTCGCCGAGGTCGGCGGCGACGATGCGGCGCGCGAGATGAAGCTGTTCACCGCGGGCAACCGGCGCCTCAACAGCGCCTATGGCTTCGACTTCCTCTATGCCGACCGGCTGACGCCGCAGCTCGTGCGCGAGGCGGCCGAGGGCTGGCCCGACGCGGCGGGGATCGGCTGGCCGAGCTGGGCGTTCGAAAATCACGATGCGCCGCGCGCGCTGTCGCGCTGGACCCCCGAAGGCGTCGCGCCCGCCGCCTTCGCGCGCATGAAGATGGCGCTGCTCTGCGCGCTGCGCGGCAATATCATCATCTATAATGGCGAGGAGCTCGGGCTCGATCAGGTCGAGATTCCGTTCGAATTGGTGAAGGATCCCGAGGCGCTCAAGAATTGGCCGCTCACCCTGTCGCGCGACGGCGCGCGGACGCCGCTGCCCTGGGCGGCGGGCGAAAATCACGCGGGTTTTTCGAGCGTCGACCCGTGGCTGCCGGTCGGCGCCGCGCATAGCGACCTCGCGGTCGACCGGCAGCACGACGACCCCGCCTCGCTGCTCAACCTAACGCGCCATCTGGTCGCGCTGCGCGCGGCGCACCCGGCGCTGCGGCTGGGCGCCAACGCGAACTGGATCGCCGAGGGCGACCTGCTCGGTTTCGATCGCGTCGCGGACGGCGAGCATGTCCGCTGCCTCTTCAATCTCGGCGGCACGGCGATCGACATCGCCTCCCATGGCGCCGGCGCCGAACCGATCGTCGCACTGAACGGCGCCGATCCGGCGCACCTGCCGTCCTGCGGCGCCCTCTGGCTGAAACTCGAAGGAAAAAATGATGCGTAGCCTGTTCGTCGCCCTCCCGCTGCTCGCCGCCGCGGTTCCCGCCGCGGCGCAGGAAACGCGGCCGGAGCAGACCGCCGCGTCGCCCGACGGCAGCATCGTCCTCACCGTTTCGACCGACAACGACCAGCGGCCGACCTGGTCGCTGTCGCGCAAAGGCAAGCTGCTGATCGCGCCGTCGAAACTCGGTTTCCTGCTGACCGACGGCATCGCGCTCCAGCGCGGTTTCGCGATCGAGAGCGTCGAGCGCGCGAAGAGCGACACGCGCTGGGAACAGCCGTGGGGCGAGCGGCGCTTCGTGCGCGATCGCCACAATGAACTGCTCGTCCGCTTCCGTCAGAATGAAAGCTGGGGCGGGCATGCGATGAACGTGCGCTTCCGCCTGTTCGACGACGGCATCGGCTTCCGCTATGAACTGCCCGAGCAGGCGGGGCTCCAGACCGCGAAGATCGCCGACGAAATTACCGAATTCGACATCGTGCCGAAGGGCACCGCTTGGTGGATCACCGGCGGCGAATGGAACCGATACGAACAGATTTACCAACAGACCCCGATCGACGCGGTGTCGACCGCGCACACGCCGATCACGATGCGCCTCGATGACGGCACGCACCTCGCGTTCCATGAAGCTGCGCTCGTCGATTATGCGGGCATGTGGTTCAAGCGCGTCGAGGGGCGGAAGTTCCGCGCCACCCTGTCGCCGTCGTCGCAGGGGCCGCGCGTCGTTCGCGACCTGCCGTTCGCGACCCCGTGGCGGACGATCCGTATTGCCGATAATGCGGCGGGCCTCGTCGAAAGCGATCTCGAACTCAACCTCAACGAACCCAACAAGCTGGGCGATGTCAGCTGGGTTAAGCCGATGAAATATATCGGCATCTGGTGGGGCATGATCCGCGGCCCATGGAGCTGGGCCGAAGGGCCGCAGCATGGCGCGACCACCGAACGCACCAAGCAATATATCGACTTCGCGGCAAAGCACGGCTTCGGCGGCGTGCTCGTCGAGGGCTGGAACAAGGGCTGGAACGGCAATTGGTTCGGCCATGGCGACGAGTTCAGCTTCACCGAGGCCTATCCCGATTTCGACCTGAAGGCGGTCACCGATTACGCGCGAAAGAAGGGCGTGACGCTGATCGGCCATCATGAAACCGGCGGCAATATCGCGGTATACGAAGCGCAGCTCGACGATGCGATGAAGCTTTATGGGCAGCTTGGCGTCAAGGCGGTGAAGACAGGTTATGTCGCCGACGCCGGCGGCATCATCGCGCCGGGCGACGCACCGGGCGAAACGCGCATGGAATGGCACGACGGCCAGCGCCAGGTGCAACACCATCTGAAGGTCGTCCAGACCGCCGCGAAGTACAAGGTCGCGGTCAACCCGCACGAACCGGTCAAGGACACCGGGCTCCGCCGGACCTATCCGAACTGGGTTGCGCGTGAGGGTGCGCGCGGCATGGAATATAATGCCTGGAGCGATTTCGGCAGCGGCCCCGACCATGAACCGACGCTCGTCTACACGCGCATGCTCTCGGGACCGATGGACTATACGCCGGGGGTGCTCAGCCTCGAAGGCTCCAACAAGGCCCGCTTCGCATCGACGCTCGCCAAGCAGCTCGGCCTCTATCTCGCCATTTATTCGCCGATCCAGATGGCGGCCGACTTCATCGAGAATCTCGAAGCGCATCCGCGCGAGCTCGAATTCATCAAGATGGTCCCGGCCGACTGGTCCGAAAGCAGGCTGATCGCGGGCGAGGTGGGCGATTATGCGATCTTCGCTCGCAAGGACCGCAAAAGCGCCGACTGGTATGTCGGCGGGGTCAACGACGCGACCGCGCGCACGCTGACGCTGACCTTCGATTTCCTCGATCCGGGCAAGACCTATACGGCGACGATCTGGAAGGATGGCGACGGCGCCACCTATCTGACCGACGCGCGGCACCGCATCGCCTATGAAACGATCAAGGTGAAGAAGGGCGACACCTATGAACTATGGCTAGCCCCGGGCGGCGGCGCCGCGATGCGCGTCGCGCCGGGGAAATAGGCGGGCAAACCGCGGAGCATCATCTTTGACTAAATAAGCCGTGTGCTCCCGCGAAGGCGGGAGCCCATCACCGACCGGCGCTATTTCGAGCCGGCAGGAGATGGGTCCCCGCCTTCGCGGGGACACGGGGATTTATCAAATGCTTCAGCCCAACCCAACCACCTCTAGCGCCGGGGCGGCGCGCGATAGACCGCCTGATCGAGCTCGCCCTCCCACCGCGCGACGGTGGTCGCGACGGTCAGGTTGGCGCTGGCGCTCGGCACCGTGCGCGTCATGTCGAGCAACCGGTCGAAGGGAAGCACGAAGCCGACGATCAGCGCGGTCTGTTCGGGCGGAACGCCGACCGCCGAAAGCACCGCGGCGAGCATGAAGAGCGACGCCGACGGCACGGGGGCGGTGCCGAAGGCCGCGAGCGCGCCGGTCAGCAGCACGATCGCGAGCACGCTCGCGTCGATCGGCACACCGAAGGCTTGCAGGCTGAAAATGCTGAGCAGCCCGACATACATGGCGGTGCCGTCCTTGCCGATGCTCGCGCCGAGCGGCAGCACGGTCGAATAGACGCTCGATGATATGCCGAGGTTCTTGCCCGCGACGGTCATCGCGACGGGCAGGGTCGCCGATGAGGAGGCGGTCGAGAAGGCGACGACGAGTGCGTCGACGATACCGCGAAAGAAGGTGAGGACCGGCAGGCGCGCGAGGAGCCGCAGAATGAGGCTGTGGACGAGGACGATCTGGATCGCCGAGCCGAGGACGACGGCGAGCGCTAGCCAGCCGATATTGACGAAGACCGCGGCGCCGTTGGCGGCGACGGCGTTGGCGATCAGCGCGAACACGCCGATCGGGGTCGCCTCCATCACCAGCCCGACGATCTTCAGCAGCACCGCAGACAGCGACTGCAACAGGCCGGCAAAGGGCTTGCCCGCCTCGCCGGTCAGCACGGTGCCGACGCCGACGAGGATCGCGACGAAGATCAGCGCGAGCATGTCGCCTTTCGCCAAGGCGTCGACGATGTTGAGCGGGATGATGCCGACGAGCTGGTCATAGAGCGGCACCGGGTCGCCGAGCGCCTTGGGCGCCGCGGTGCCGACGGGGGCGGCGACGCCGGGCTCGACGATCAGCGCGACCGCCATGCCGACCGATACCGCGATCGCCGTCGTCAGCGCGAACAGCCCGACCGTCCGCCCGCCGAGCGGCCCGAGGCGTTTCGGATCGGCGAGCGAGGTGATCCCGGCGGCGATGGTGACGAGGACGATCGGCGCGACGAGCATCCGGATCGCGCGCACGAAAAGATCGCCGAACACCGCGACCTTCGGCGCCGCTTCGGGCCAGACGAGCGCGAGCAGCAATCCGAGGACAAGGCCGCCGAGCACGCGCTTCCACAGCGGGATGGCGAACCAGCGGCGCATCATCGCCCGGCCGTCCGTCGGGCGGGGTGGGAGGAAAGACAAATCATGGCCCGCAAGCCTAGTCGGAGGTGCGGCCCCAACCGCATAGCATATGTGCCTCTATCCATAACCCGTCGCTATATCCCGTCGATGACCTCCGCCACGACTTTCAGGAAATCGGTCGTCAGCGCGGTGGGGGGGCGGTTGTGATAATACATCGCGTAAAGGTCGAAGGTCAGCGGCGGCGTCAGCGGACGGATCGCGAGGCCCGGCGCCAGCGCGGCCTGCGCGGTAAAGCTGTCGACCACTGTCAGCCCGACCCCCGCGCGAACGAGCGCGGTCGCGATATAAAAGGTGCGCGCCGACATCGCATGGTCGAACTCGAGCCCGAGCCGGCGCTGTTCCTCGACGAATATCTCGCCGATCGGTCCGCTCGCCGCGACGCTGATAAAGCGATGTTCGCGTAAGTTCCCGAGCGCGAGGCGCGGCGGCGCATCGGGCAGGTCGGCCTCGCGATAGAGGACGACCAGTTCGCCCTCGCCGAGCCAGCGGCTGCCGATCGGCGCGTTCTGCGGCACCTCGACCGCGATCGCGATGTCGGTTTCGCGCTCGTGGAGCTTGCGGACCAGATCGTCGTGGTGGACCGTCTGCAGGTCGAAATTGACGTTGGGATGGCTGGTGAGAAAGCGCGCGACGGCTTCGGGCAGGACGCCGAGCGCCAGCGACGGGAGCGCCGAGATGCGCAGCTTCATGCCCGCGCCGCGCCGCAGGTTGCGCGCGCCTTCGCGCAGCGCGTGGACGCGGTCCTGGATTTCGCTGACCTCGGCGAACAGCGCGTGCGCGTCGTCGGTCGCGACAAGGCGTCCGGCCGAGCGTTCGAACAGCGGAAAGCCGAGGATCGATTCGGCGTGGCGCAGCGTCTTCGACACCGATGGCTGCGAAATATTGAGCGCGCGCGCGGCGGCGCTGACCGACCCGTTGGTGTAGACCGCGTGGAATATCTCGATATGGCGCAGGTTCATCCCCGCCATGGTTAGCCGCGCCCCGCCCGGCGGCAAGATGTTTCGCATCGCGGCAAGGCGGGGCTCCCGGCGTCAGCGCGGCCGCAGCAGCACGCGGCCGTGGCGATCGGCGGTGGGTTTGCCCTCCGCCAGCGCCGCCTTTCCGTTGACGAAGACGTAATCGACTCCGACCGAATAGGCGTGCGGCCGTTCATAGGTCGCAAGGTCGCGGATGGTTTCGGGGTCGAAAACGATCACGTCGGCGAAAGCGCCTTCGCGCAGCAGGCCGCGATCGGGGACGCCGAGGATTTTCGCGGGCAGACCGGTCGCGGCGTGGATCGCCTGCGCCATCGGGATCACCGGCTTGTCGAGCACATAATTGCGCAGCTTGCGCGGGAAGGCGCCATAGGCGCGCGGATGCTCGGACGTCTTGCCGAAATGCGGCAGCCCGCCGTCGGTCGAGGTCATCGTCCACGGCTGGCGCATGAAAGCTTCGACATCGGCATCGCTCATGTTGAACGAGACCGTCGGCGCGCCGCCCGCGATCAGCATCTCGATCGCGGCGTCGAGCGGGTCCATGCCCTTGATCCGCCCGACCTCGTCGAGCCTCTTGCCCTCGAGCGACGGATCGGGCGCGAAGCTGCGGATCATCAGCGCGTGCGGCCCGGCGCGCCGTTCGAGGTTCGGCACCATCTCCGCCCGGATCTTCGCGCGCATCGCCGGATCCTGAAGCCGCTTGGCGAGCGCCGCCGCGCCGCCTTCCTGCGCCCAGCCGGGGACGAGCGAGGCCATCAGGCTCGATCCCGAGGCCGAATAGGGATATTGATCGGCCCAGATTTCAAGCCCCTCGGCGCGTGCCTGGTCGATGCGGGCGATGACGTCGGCCGACTTGCCCCAGACCTGCGGCCCCAGCACCTTGATATGGGTGACGACGCCCGGAATTTTCGCCTCGCGCGCGACGGTGATGACCTCGTCGACCGCGGCGACGACGCCGATGTCGTAATTGCCCTCGTCGCGGATATGGCTGATGTAGAAGGCGCCGGGGAAGCGCGCCGCGGCCTTCGCGAGCCCGACGATTTCGGCGGTGTTCGAATATTTGCCGGGAATGTAGAAGGGGCCGTCGGACATGCCATAGGCGCCCGCCGCCATCGCCGCGGTGACGAGCCCTTCCATTTTCGCCTGCTCGTCGGCGGTCGCGAGCCGTGCGACGTCGCCCATCACCGCGCGCCGCACCGCGTTGTGACCGATCAGCGGGATGACGTTGACCCCGGGGATGTTGGTATTGAGGTCGGCGATCTGCGGGCCGAGTTCGGCCGGCCCGCCGCCGTCGGGATTGATCGCCAGCGTCGTGATCCCCTGGTGCAGCATCGGCAGCGCGGCGGCGAGTTCCTTCGTCTGGATATTCGGCGCCGCGTGCGAATGGGGGTCGATGAAGCCCGGCGCGACGATCCGGCCGGCCGCATCGATCAGCGTCGTCGCGGTGGCGCCGTCCGGGATCGATCCGACCGCCGCGATGCGGTCGCCCGCGATGGCAACGTCGGCGGTGCGGGCGGGACCGCCCGTTCCGTCATAGAGCGTGCCGCCGCGGATCAGCACGTCATAATGCTGGGCGAGGGCGGGCGCGGTGGTGGTGAGCAATGCGCCGATTGCGAGCGTCAGGCGTTTCATCGACCGTCCTTTCGTCACAGCTTGAAGCGGATGCCGACGCGATAGGTGCGCCCGAGCAGGTCATAGAGCGACTGGTTGGTCGCCGGCGTCGCATAGGCGCTGCCCGCCGGCCCCGGCGCGACGATCGCCGGATCCTTGTTCAAGAGGTTGTTCACCGCGAGATAGAATTCGAGCTCCTTGCCCGCCATCGCGACGTCGAAGGTCAGCGAGGTGTCGAGATAGAAGGCGCCCGCGATGTGATTGTCGTTGATCGTCCGGTTGGTGACCGTCGAGGCAGGGCAGCCCGAGGTGCATTCGACGAAGCTATTGTCATAGACCCCGCTCGAAATGCCGCGCCCCGTCAGGTTGAAGTTGAAGTCGTCGGTCGCCCAATTGGCCTGGATGCGATACAGCCATTTGGGCGTTCCGCCGGGCGCATTCTGCCCCACCGTGTCGGTCGGCGCGTCGATGCCATTGTCGAAATAATTCTTGATATAGCGCGTCGCCATCGCGCGGAGCGTCAGGTCGCCGCTGCCCACGGGCAGGCGATACGATCCTTCGAAGTCGATCCCCGTCGCGCGCTGGACCGCGAAGTTGAACGGGCTTTCGAAGACCTGCAGATTGTTGCCGAAATCATTGGGGCCGCGCACGACCGCCGAGCAAAAGGCCTGCACGCCTTCGGCGCAGCGGTCGACGATCGTTTGCGCCGCGACGGTGCCGATCGCGCCGTTGATCTTGATGTCATAATAGTCGGCCGAGAACGCGAGGCCGGGGATGAAACGCGGCTGCAGCACGACCCCGACGCCCCATTGGTCGGCCTTTTCGGGGTCGAGCAGCGGGTTGCCGCGCGTCGTTCCGGCGAATTGCACCGACGCATCATTCTGCGTCGGGTCGATCAGCACGTTGATGCGCGTCGATCCCGCGGTGAACAATTCGCCCAGATTGGGCGCGCGGATGTCGCGCGACCGCGTCGCGCGGAAGCGGATATCGGGAATGGGTTCCCAGGTCAGCCCCGCCTTCCACGTCGTGACATAGCCCGACGTCGAATAGTCGGTGCCGCGGATCGCGCCGTTGAGGTCGAAGCCTTCGAACACCGGAACCGCGAGTTCGAGATAGGCCTCGCTGACATTATAGGAGCCGAAACTGGGCAGGAAATTGCCGACGAACCAGCCCGTCTGAAATTCTTCGTCAACCTCGCCCGACACTTTCTCGCGCCGGTGCTCGCCGCCGATCGCGACCGACACCGGACCTGCGGGTAGCTCGAAGGCGTCGAACGACAGGTTCGCGGCGAACACGTCCTGCTGGAATTTCTGGCGGCGGAACGGGTTGCCGATCACATAATCGAGCCCTTCCTGGCTCGCGGTGCCGATGCCGATGCGGTTGAACGGCACGCAGCCATTGTCGGGGCTGGTGAGCGACGAGCGGCAGACGATCGTGCCCTCGGGCACGCCGAGCGCATTGCCCGCGGGAGCGAACACCGCGTCCTGCGCGAGCGCGAGGCGCGCATTGTTACTGATGTCGCGCGCCATTTCGCGCGTGCGGCTGATCCCCTTCTGATAATAGACGTCCCAGCGCGCGCTTGACCCGAAAAGATCGAACTCGCCGTTGGCGCCGACGACATAGCGTTGCAATTCGCGCCGCGTGTCATTCTTGCGGACCGGCAGATTGGCGTTGGTGGTGCCGAGCTTGAACTCGTCGATACCCCGCAGCGCCAGCTCGTCGCGCACCGACTGCGGCAGGAAGGCATTATCCGACTGGATCGTGACATTCGCCTGGTTGAGCTGGATGCCGAGGTTGCCGAGATTCTTCGACTTGGCGTAGGACGCCTGGACGAAGAGGTTGAGCCCGTCGGAGACCTCGAAGCTGAGGCGCCCGAACAGGCTCTTGCGGTTTTCGGCCGGGTCGAGCGACTGGAAGCTGTTCACTTGCGTCGATTCCCAGTCGCCGCCGATCATCCACGGGTTGCGGACGGTGCCATAATCGAACTGGCCGACCGCGCCGCCGGGGCCGAAGACGGTGCCGCGCAGCGCGGTATCGGTTATGATCCCGCCGGGCGTCGCGAGGCTGAGGCCCGCACCCGACACGACGAGCCGTTCGGGGGCGCCGTTGCCCTCCGCATAGGCGGGGTTGTTGATCATGTACCAGCCCTGCTGGTTCCATTCGCGCGGCACGCTGTGCAGCCCGTCCTTGATCGCGATCTCACCGTTGAGCAGCAAATGCCCGCGTCCGCCGGCAAAGGCGGTGCCGGCGGTCAGCGTCGCGCGATAGCTGGGCGCGTCGCCATAGGTGGTGATGCCATATTCGGCCGATCCCTTGATCCCCGTATAATCCTTGTCGAGGATGAAGTTGACGACCCCCGAAACGGCGTCGGAGCCATAGGCGGCCGATGCGCCGCCGGTGACGATCTCGACGCTCTTGATCAGGCCTTGCGGAAAGGTGTTCACGTCGACGAGCCCGGTCATCGTCGATCCGACCGAACGCTGGCCGTCGAGCAGCACAAGCGTGCGCGCGGTGCCGAGCGCGCGCAGGTTGAGCGCGTTGACTCCGGCGGTGCCCGCGCTGATGTTGAGGTTCGAGCTGGCCGGCGTGACGCTGCCGACGAGCGAGGGGATGTCGTTGACATAGTCGGCGATATTCGCCGGCGCCGAGCTTTCGATATCCTCCGAATTGAGCACGGTGAGCGGGGTCGGGGCGCGGAAACCGTCGCGCTGGATGCGGCTGCCGGTCACGGTGATTTCGGCGTCGGCATAGGTCTCGGCGGTTGGCGCCGCGGGCGCGGGCGGCGCGTCCTGCGCCAGCGCGGGTGCGCTCCAGAGCAGCGCGGTGGCGAGCGCCGCGGTCGATACGATCGGCGTTGATCTGGTCATCTGTCTTACCCCTTTGTTTTGTTTGTTATTGTGCGTGAAGGACGCCTCCGTTTCGCCGGCGCGGCCGGCGCATTTTCCCTGATTATTTGCAGCTTCCCGCCGCCGGCGTGCGCGGCAGCGGCGTCCCGCCCGCGGCGCCGGTCGGCTCGCCGTTCTCGAGCGCGAGCACCCCGTTGACGAGAACGAAGCGCATCCCGGTCGAAAAGAGCGCGGGATGCGCATAGTCGGCGCGCGGCGCGAAGGTCGCGGGGTCGAAGGCGATGACGTCGGCGAAGGCGCCCGCCTTGAGCTCGCCGCGCCCCTCCAGCCCGAACAGGCGCGCGGTGACCGTCGTGCTCTGCGCGATGAAGCTCTTGAGGTCGAGCACGCGCTTGTCCTTCACATAGGTCGCATATTTGCGCGCGTAGGAGGCGTAGTAACGCGGGTGGCCGCGCGAGGCGTCCGAACTGGTGACGACCCACGGGCGGGTCATGAAGGCCGCGATGTCGGCCTCGGTCTGGTTGAATGAGGCGACCCCGGCTTCGCGCTGGCGGAGTATCGCGATCGCGGCATCGACGGGATCGACGCCGCGTTCCTTGGCGACGTCTTCGAGCGTCTTGTTCTCGACCCCGGCCGGGCCCGAGGTGATCAGGAGCGATGCGGGGCCGCCGCGGCGGCGCAGATTTTCGGCGATCTCGGGCCGCATCCGCGCCATCGTCGCGCTGTCGTCGAACCGCTTCAGCATCGCCGCGCGCCCGCCGTCCTGCGCCCAGCGCGGGAGGAGCGCGGCGGACAGGCCGGTGCCCGACGCCGACCAGGGATATTGGTCGGCGTGGACGATCTGTCCGGCCTTTTGCGCCTTCTCGATCTGCGCGATGATCGCGGGCGCCTGGCCATGGACATCGACGCCGAGCGCCTTGATATGCGCGATATGCACCGGAATGTTCGCGTCGCGGCCGATCGACAGGGCTTCGTCGACCGCGGCGGTCAGGCCGATCGTATAGCTCGATTCGTCGCGCAAATGGCTGTCGTAGATGCCGCCCTTGGCCGCCGCGGCCTTGGCGAGCGCGACCACTTCGTCGCGCTTGGCGAAGCTTTGCGGAGCGTAAAAAAGCCCGGTCGAAAGGCCGAGCGCGCCATCGCACATCGCCTTGTCGACCAGGCCGGTCATCTGACCGAGTTCGGCGGGCGTCGGCGCGCGGTCGGCGGCGCCGATGACTTTCGAACGCACGGCGCCGAGGCCGACAAAGGCGGCGAAATTGATCCCGAAGTCGCGCGTCGACTGGCCGAGGCCCGCTTCGCCTTCGCCGCCCGCGCCCGCCTTTGCGGTGCCGAAGGTGCGGGCGATGTCGGGATCGCCGCCGCCATCGACGCCGATGAACGCGGTGGTGACGCCCTGCGTCAGGAAGGGGAGCACGAGCCGCGCGGCGGGATCGGAGGAGGCGAGCGCCTCGCCCACATGGGTATGCGGATCGATGAAGCCGGGCGCGACGATCAGCCCGGTGGCGTCGATCGTTCGCGTCGCGGTTCCCGGCGCCTTGGGGCCGACATAGGTGATGCGGTCGCCGCGGATCGCGACATCGCCGCGAAACGGTTCGGCCTCGCCGCTATAGATGGTGCCGCCGCGCAGGATCAGGTCGGCGGCGCCTTCGGACTGCGCGGCACCCGGCGATACCATGGCGCCGCCCGCAGCGAAAAGCGCGGCCACCGCGGCTGTTGTCCTCAAAGAACGGATCATGTGCGACACCCCTTTTTTACTTACATGGCTAAGGACTTTATGCCGTTCCCCAAAAGCCTCGTGCGGGCGGCGTCAAGACACCTGTGCCGTGTCCGACGCCGCCCGGCCGATCGTTCGCCAGCCACAACGGGCCGTCGAGATCGACGAAGGCCGATCGCGCCGCGATTATCAACGCGGGCGCGATCGACAGGGACGAGGAAATCATGCTGCCGGTCATCACGCCGAGCCCCGCGGCGGTGGCGGCATCGGCGAGCGCGAGCGCGCCGGTCAGCCCGCCCGTCTTGTCGAGCTTGATATTGATGACCTGATATTTCTCCGCGAGCGCGCCGACGTCGCCCGCGACATGCGCCGATTCATCGGCGGCGATCGGGACGAGCGGGACGAAGCCGGCAAGTGCCGCGTCGTCTTCGGCCGGCAGCGGCTGTTCGAGAAGATCGATCCGCAGCTCGGCGAGCAGCGGCTGGAGCCGCTCGACCTCGGCGAAGGTCCAGCTTTCATTGGGGTCGACGATGACGCGCGGCGCGGGTGCTGCATTGCGCACGGTGCGAATCTGCGCTTCGGGATCGCTGCGGTCGACCTTGATCTTGATCAGCGGGGAGCGGGCGAGCGCGCGGGCGGCGGCACCCATCGCGGCGGGATCGTCGAGGCTGACGGTGATCGCGGTCGGGGTGGCGCCAAGCGGCGGGCGGCCGAGGCGGTCGGTGACGCTCTGCCCCGATGCCTTGGCTTCGAGGTCCCACAGCGCGCAGTCGACCGCGTTGCGCGCCGCGCCCGCGGGCATGATTTCGGCCAGTTCCTCGCGCGTCGCGCCCGCTTCGATCGCGCCGCGCGCCGCCTCGATCGCCGCCAGCGCACCCGCGATCGATTCGCCATAGCGCGGATAGGGCACGCCTTCGCCGCGTCCGGTGACGCCGTCGCGCCCGATTTCGACCGTCACCACATCCGCGACGGTCTTGACCCCGCGCGAGATGCGGAACGGCCGGGCTAGAGGGAAAGCGTCGCTTTGCGCGGCGAGGGTTCGAAGCATTTGACGATCCAGTCGATGATGGGGTCGACGCCCATGGAAAAGGGGTCGGTGCAGGGCAGGCCGAGCGCGTCGGCGGTCTCGGCGCACAGCCGTTCGGCCTCGGCGGCGGGCAGCTTCGACGTGTTGAGTGCGACGCCGACCGCGCGGACGTCGGGGTTGGTGAGCCGCGCGACCTGAAGGTTCGCGTCGAGCGTCTCGCGAAGGCCGGGCATCGGATAATGGGGTAGCCCGCGCATGTGGGGACGCACAGGGTCGTGGCATAGCACTAGGGCGTCGGGCTGCGCGCCGTGGAGGAGGCCGGTCGAAACGCCGGCGAAGGAGGGGTGGAAGAGCGATCCCTGACCCTCGATCAGGTCCCAGCCATCGTCTTCGCGGGGCGGCGACAGTTGTTCGATCGCGCCCGAGATGAAATCGGCGATCACCGCGTCGAGCGGCACGCCGCTGCCCGCGATCAGGATGCCGGTCTGCCCCGTCGCGCGAAAATCGGCGGTCATGCCGCGCGCGCGCATCGCGCGTTCGAGGCAGAGGGTCGCATACATTTTGCCGACCGAACAGTCGGTGCCGACCGCGAGCAGGCGCTTGCCCGCGCGGCGCTTGCCGTTGCCGATCGGGATGTCGGGGCGCGGGTCGCGCACGTCGTGGAGCGCGCGGCCGTGGCGTCTCGCCGCTTCGACCAGGGCCGGCTCGTCGCGCAACCGGTTGTGGAGGCCCGAGGCGACGTCGAGCCCGGCCTCGATCGCCGCGACGGCGTCGCGAACCAGATCGTCGCCGAGCTTGCCCCCGGCGTTGGCGATGCCGAGGACGAGCGTCCGGGCGCCCGCGGCGACCGCCTCGGCAAAGCCCATGCGGGGAAGGCCCAGCGTCAGCTCGCAATCGTCGTGGCGAAATTCGCCGACGCAATCGTCGGGCCGGAAAACCGCAAGGCCGCGCGAGGTCTTGATGCCGACTTCGTCGTTCACATGGCCAAGATAGAGGAGATAGGGGCTGGCGATCATGAAAGGCCTCTCAGGTGGGGACGGGGGCATCATGCTCGAAGCCCCCGGCGCGCGCGTCTTCAAAGGCGAGGGAAGGCCATAACTCGTGGCTATGGGGATGGGGCGGCGGCCGCCGGCTTGTCCGGCGACGGGTGAACAGGCCCAGGGCCGCCACCCTGCGGGGCCAAACCGTAGGGACGGGCTCGGTCATCGGACGGACTAACATACTTCTGCGACAATCATTGTCAGATAAATAGGCCAATTCAATCGCGATTAGGGGAATATGTATGAAGATCGTGAAGTCCATGAAGCGCACTCTGCGCGGCGCCGCGACGACCGCCACCGCGCTGGCGCTGCTCGCGGGGCCCTGCGCGCTTCCGGCGACCGCGCAGACCCCGGCCCCCGCCGCGCCCGCCGCGGCCGAGCAGGCGAAGCGCCCCAATGTGATCGTCATCCTCGTTGACGACATGGGATTTTCGGACATCGGCCCCTATGGAAGCGAGATCCCGACCCCCAACCTCGACGCGCTGGCCGCGAACGGCCTCCGCTTCACGCAATTCTACAATAGCGCGCGTTGCAGCCCGTCGCGCGCCTCGCTGCTAACCGGTCTCTATCCGCACGAAGCGGGCGTGGGCTATCTCGACAATGTTGTCCGCCCCGACGGCGCCGGCGGCTTGCAGGGCCGTATCGCCGACCGAGCGGTGACGATCGCCGAGGTGCTGAAGCCCGCGGGCTATTTCACCGGAATGGCCGGCAAATGGCATGTCGGCGCGCAGCATGGCACGCCGCCGAAAGTGGTAGGCTTCGACCGGTCGATGTTCCAGAAAGGCGGGACCTATTTCCCCGACCAGCCGGGTAAGGGGCGGACCTTCGTGACGATCGACGGGCGACAGGTGCGGCTCGACTCGCCTGAGGTGGGCACGGGCGAATGGTATGCGTCGGACATGCTGGTCGATTGGACCGTGCGCTTCGTCGACGAAGCGAAAGCGGCGGGAAAGCCCTTCTTTCTCTATCTGCCGTTCACCGCGGTCCATTTTCCGGTGATGGCCCCGGCCGAGGATATCGCGAAGTTCAAAGGCAAATATATGGCGGGCTGGGATCAACTGCGCCGCGACCGGTTTGAGCGTCAGAAGAAGATGGGATTGATCGCTGCCGATGCGCAGCTACCGGGCGTGCTGCCCGAGGCCTATGACTGGGACAAGGTGCCTGCCGCCGACAAGGAGCGGTTCGACACGATCATGGCGGTCTATGCCGCCGCCGTTTCGCGGATGGACAAGGCGATCGGGACGCTGGTCGCCGATTTGAAGGCGCGCGGCGAGTTCGACAACACGCTGATCCTGTTCATGTCGGACAATGGCGGCAACGCAGAGAGCGGTCCCGACGGGCGCACCGGCGCGGCGCCATGGGGCGGCAAATATTCGAACGTCTTCGTCGGGCTCAATTGGGCGACGCTCCAGAATACGCCGTTCCGCTATTTCAAACATTATACCGAGGAAGGCGGAATCGCGACGCCGCTGATCGCCTCGTGGCCCGCCGGGATCGATACGAAGGTTCGCGGCACGATGGTGCGCGAGCCCGGCCATCTCGTCGATGTCATGCCGACGCTCGCCGAACTCGCCGGCGCCAGATATCCCGCACGTTTCGACGGGCACGACATCCGTCCGATGTCGGGGCGCAGCTTCGCCGGCGCGTTCGAGGGCGAGCCGCTGACGCGCAGCGTGCCGATCTTCTGGGAGCATGAAGGCAACAAGGCGGTGCGCGACGGCAAATGGAAGCTGGTCGCCCAGTTCGGCGCCCCCTGGCAGCTTTACGACATGAGCACCGACCGGACCGAGACTCGCGACCTTGCCGCCGCGCACCCCGACATCGCCGCGCGCATGGCGAAGCAGTGGGACGACTGGGCGGCGACGAGCTTCGTCGATCCCTGGCCGAACAAGATCGACGGCGGCGTGGTCAAGGGCCGACTGGAAGGCGGCAAGGCCCCGGGCCCCGGCAAAGGCAAGCGCGGTAAGGGCAAGCGCAAGCGCGCCGCGCAGGCTACGACAGGCGAATGAGGCGCACGGCGTTCCGTGCGCTCCAAAAAAGAGAAGCCCGCAATCGCCGGTTGGCGATTGCGGGCCAATGGATTCCGTGGAGGATGGGATCAGAAGCGGAAGCGGACGCCGACGCGGTAGATCGTCTCGAGGAAACGCGTCTGCCACGGATAGGTGTTGCCGTCGGCGTCATATTGCCGTCGGTTGGTCGCCGCCGCGCCGAGCAGGTTCGTCGCGCTGAATGCGATGGTCACATTCTTGGTCGGATCGAGCGTGGCGTTGAAGTCGAGGCTGCCGCGGCCGTCTTCGACTACCGGCAGCGTCGGGCCGAGCACCGCCGCGCCGAGCGACGGGTCGTTCACGCGGTTGTACACGACCACGAAGTCCGACCGGTAATTATACGAAAGCCGCGCCGAGAAAGACTGGTTTTCGTAAAAGACCGATGCGTTCGCGATATGGTTCGATACCCCGGCGATCCGTTGCTTGCCCGGCAGAGTCTCCGCCAGCGCCTCGGGCAATTCGGTGCCATGGTCGATGTAGGTATAATTCGCGAGCACCCCGAAATTCTGCAGCCATTCGGGCAGTTGCGGGAAGCGCAGGAAGGTGCGGAATGCGGCTTCGATGCCGCGCAGTCGGCCTTCGCCGCCGTTGAACGGCCGCGTGACGCGCAAACGGCCGAATTCGGCATCCTCGACATCGGTGGTGAAGTCGGAGATGAAACCGGTCACGTCGCGCTGGAAAAGGCCGAGCGTGAACGAACCGCCGCGCGAGAAATACCATTCGAGCGACGCGTCGTAATTCTGCGACTTGATCGGGTCGAGGTCGGCATTGCCGCCCGAAGCGTTGCGGACGCATTCGGGATCGTTCGGGTCGGTGTTGCAGACCGCCGAGGGCGCACCAATGGTCAACGACGGGTTGAGGTCGCCGAACCCGGGGCGCGTGCGCGTTTCGGTGAAGGCGAGGCGAAGCTGCAGCTTGGGCGTCAGGCGCAGACGCGCGCTGACGTTGGGCAGAAAGTCGGTATAGGACTTCGACTGGGACACGGGCGTCACTGTGGTTACACCGCCCGTTGTCACGCGGTTGAACCCGTTGATCTCGGTCTCGGTGCGTACGGCGCGCAGGCCGACGAGACCATCGACGGTCATGCTGCCGAGGTCGAAGGCATAGCGGCCCTGGACATAGCCCGCATATCCCTTTTCATTCCCGAAATAGACCCGGTCGAACGGCGGTACTTCGGTGCGGTCGCCCGTGAGATCGCGCAGGAAGTCCAGATTCCCCATGATGCTGTCGGTGGTCGGGGTCAGGAAGACGCGCGTGATCGGAACCTTGTCGCCGCGGAAGCCGGGCGCGACGGTTTGATAGTCGAGCGGCAGCAGCGAATAGAATTGACCGGCGGGCGCGTTGCCGCTTTCCGAATAATTGGCGAAGTCGAAATCGCGGGTGTTGAAGCGGACACCCGCCTGGACGTTGGTGATTCCCGTCGGTCCCATGCGGTAATCGAGGTCGAGCCGTCCCTGCCAATCGCGGCCGTGGTTGCGCTCGCCATTTTCGCCGAGCCCCACCATGCGATAGCGCGCCGGATCGTTGACCGGGAAATCGGACACCACGACACCGCCGCCGCCGGCGCCGATGTCGGTGTCGAAATCATAGGTGCGCGTCGGCTGCGGCACGACGAGCGAATAGTTGAACTGCGTCGTTTGCCGCGTGAAGGTCGAATCGGTGAAGGCGACGTCGCCGGTGATCTTCAGGCCGTCGCGCTTCCAGATGAAGCCGGTGCCCGCCTGATAGGTGTCGGTCTTGCCGGTGACGATGTTCTGGTTGCCCGTCGGGATGCCGCCGGCGCTTGCGGTCATGCTCTTGACCTTGTTGGTGCCGGGGAACAACTCGATGTCGGTCAGATTGGCCTGCACGCCCGAGTTGATCTGGAGGTTGCTGCCGTACCCGCTGCTCCGATAGCCCTGAAACAGGAAGTCGGCATAGAGTTCGAGTTCGTTGCTCGGGCGCCATTGCAGCGCGGTCGCCACCGACGGCCGGTAGCGGTCGGCGGTGTTATAGTTGATGTTCACGAACGAGGGATAGCGGATCGTGCCGAGGCCCGCGACGTTGCGGCTGAGAATCGCCTGTGCGACGTTGCGCGAGGAATCGAGGAATTTGAGGTCGGTGTAGGATCCTTCGATCAGGAAGCCGATGTCGCCGATGCCGGTTTCCCAGCGCTTGCTGAGCAGAAGGTTCGCGTCGACGCCCAGCTTTTGCGACTGTTTCCAGTGCACGCCGCTGACCCCGCCCGCGATACGATCGCCCTTGAAGTCGAGCGGTTTGCGTGCGCGCACGTCGATCAGACCCGCAACGCCGGGTTCTAGCAGATTGGCGCTGCCCGACTTATAGACGTCGATGCGCGCGATGCTGCTCGACGGAAAGTCCTGAAGCGCGACCGCCGGGCCCTGGCCGGTGAAAAGTTCGCGGCCATTATAGGTGGTGGCGATATTGGGAAGGCCGCGGACGCGCGTGCCCGCGGCGGTACCATTCGCGTAATCGACTTGCACACCGGTGATGCGCGCGAGCGATTCGGTCGCGGTCACGTCGGGCAGCTTGCCGATATCCTCGGCGACGATCGAGTCGACGATCTGATCCGAATCCTCCTTGATCGCCTGCGACGTTTGGAGGCTGCGCTGGATCGCGGTGACGACGATCGCGTCATCGGTCGTCGGATCTTCAGGCGCCGAGTCGACGGTGACCTGTCCATCCTGATCCTGCGCCAGCGCCGCCGACGGCATGGCGACGATCGCCAAGGCCGATGTCGTACACGCCAGGATTATTCGGTTTCGCATGATAATCTCCCCCTTCAAAATCGGTCAGATATAGAATTAATATGATAAAATAAAGTGCGCTGGGCGCGGCCGGCCGGCCGTCTATGTTTCCGTCACTTTGGCCGCCGTTTCGGCATGGCCGGGGCGGGCAGGCTGGCGATCCATTTCGCGAGTTTGGCCGACAGCGTCTTGATGATTGCCGCCTCGTCGGCCATCCGATTCTGCCGCTCCTGCGGATCGCGCTCGATATGGTAGAGTTCGGGGCTGCTACCGTCGGCGTTCATCAGCAGTTTCCACGGGCCCGACCGGATCGAATAGAGCGGTCCGAAGGCTTCGCCGCCTGGGCGGGCGATGTGGCTGTAGATATCGGGACGCGAGGCGATGGGTCTGCCGCGCCATGCCGCGGACATGTCGATGCCATCGATCCCCGCCGGTTTCGGCGCGCCGGTTATCGCGGCGAGCGTGGGCAGCAGGTCGACCGCTTGCACCACGCTTTTCGCATCGTGTCCGCCGCCGGCGATATGGTCGGGCCAGCGGACGATCAGCGGCTGGCGCACCCCGCCTTCGTACAGGCTTGCTTTCCGGCCGCGATAGGGCGCAGCCGACCCGGGCGTGTTGGCGCCGATGGTGGGGCCATTGTCCGAGGTGAAGACGATCAGCGTGTCATCGAGTTCGCCGGCCCGCCGCAGTCCGTCGACGAGGCGGCCGATCTCGGCATCCATTGCGACGAGCACGGCAAGGAACTGATCCTCGCGTGGCGTGGCGCCTTTGCCTTTGGTTGCCGCGAGTTGCTCCGCGTTCGGAACCCACGGCGTATGCATGTCAGTCAGCCAGAGCTGCGCAAACCAGGGCTTTGCCTTGCTGCGCCCGACGAAATCGAGCGTCTTGTCGACGAAACGGCGGGTGATCTCCGCGCGCGGCAGCCATTCGACCGGCCCCTTGCCGAGTTCGGCGCTCTGCTGCCCAAGCCGGTTGGTGAGGTCGGTCGGCAGGACGCGCGGGCCGAGACCTTCCCACTGCGTATAGCTTTCGTCAAAGCCGTAAGCCGACGGGAGCGGCGCATCGCCGATGTCGCGTCCGCCGCCCAGGTGCCATTTGCCGAAATGGCCGGTGGCATAGCCCGCCTTTCGCATCATGCGCGGCAGGACGGGAAGCGACGGGTCGAGCCAGTCGGCCTGGCCGAAGGCACGATTGCGCTTGCGGTCGTGGATATAGGTAACGAAGCGGTCGCGCGCGGGGAAGCGGCCCGTCATGAAGCCGGCGCGCGACGGCGAACAGATCGGCGCGGCGTCGTAGAATTGCGTCATCACCATGCCGTCGCGGGCGAGCGCATCGATGTTCGGCGTCGCGACCAGCTTGTTCCCGGTCAGCGACAGGTCGGCATAGCCCATGTCGTCGATCAGGATGAACAGGATGTTCGGTTGCTGCGCCGGCGCGCGCGGGGCCGTTTCTTCCGGCCTCGGGGCGGATGTGGAGCCATGGGCGGGAAGGATGCCGGCACCGAGCATTGCAAAAAGGGCGGCCCCTGCCGCCCCGATCGCCCATCGCCGCCCGATCTTCGCCGATTTCATCCATTCCTCCTTGCCCGGGTCTGCGCCTTCGTTATATCTGTATTATCGTATAATTCAGATGAGTCAAGTTTGCGTCGAATGCGGGAGGGTGAGATGTCGAGGAAATGGATCGGAGTTGCAGGTGCGGTGTTGGCGCTGCAGCCGGGCGCGGCGATGGCACAGGGCGCGCTCGGCGCCAATTTCAACGAGCATTATGAAGATGTCGATTATCGCGAACTCGATAGCGCGGGCGCGACATGGATTCGCCTGTTCCTGCCGATGCCGCAGGTCGATCGCGGGGCGGCCGAACATGGCGCGATCCGCACCACGCTGGAGGCTGGCGCGCGTGGCTACAAGACGATCTTCACATTGAAATGGCCGCAAAACGACCGTGATTTCCCCAAGGCGGGGAGCGCGGAGTTCGTGCGCGAACTCGCGCGGCTCGATGCCGTGCTGCCGCTGGTGATGGGCAAGGTCGACATATTGGTGATCGGCAACGAGCCCTATTTCGAAACGCGCGAGCAGGACCGTGACCTCGACCTCAACGCCTTTTACGAGGCGATGGCGGGCCGTATCATCGCCTATCGCGAGGTCAATTGCGGCAGCGACTGCAAGACAAAGCTCTATATGGGCGCGCTCAACCGCCTCGACCTCAAGAAGAACCGGACGGCGTCGACCGAGCGCTGGCTGGCCTTCGTGAAAGCAACACCAGAGATCGACGGCGTCAACATCCACCCCCATGTCCCCAGGATCGAACTGTCGAAGGCGTTTCTCGACTATATTCTGCCGCGGATGCGTCCCGAGCAGACATTCATCGTCACCGAATTTTCGCTGGTGGGCTGGTGGCAGCAAAATCTGACCAAGCCGGTCGCCCCCGCCTTCGCCGACAAATATCAGGCGCCGCGCAACGCACAGAACTGGCAGATCATCAAGGCCGCGCTCGAGACGCCTTTCCCGAAGGAACAGTGGGACGATTTCCTGCGGATGAGTCCGTGGTTCGAAAACCGCAAACATTATATCGCCAACCAGATGAAGATATTCCGCGACGCGGGGCGGCTCGCGGTCGCGACCTATGGTTTCAAGCAGGGCAGTTCGATGTCGAACAATTTCGGCCCGAAGAAGACGCCATGGCTGCTTAACAGCGTCTATGCGGGGCGAACGATCCGGCCGAATGCCGATGGTAGCGCGGCATTCAACTATGCGTGGATCGATGATTTCCGGCGGATGCAGGCGCAATAGCCTCCGCGTTGCATGATCCTAATAAATAAGATATATCCTACTTCATCGGGATAATCGTTCGAATATGGACCCGGGCGGATAGGAGGGGCGGTTGAAATTTGCGTTGTCACGTCGGGCGCTCCTGCTGGCGGGCGCGGGGGCTGCCGTCATGCCGCGCGTCGCGGCATCGGCCGCCGCGGCACGACCCAAGCCGAATATCATCGTCATCTATGCTGACGATCTCGGCTATGGTGACCTCGGCTGTTATGGTGCGACGGCGCTCAAGACGCCCAATGTCGATCGCCTCGCGTCGCGCGGAACGCGCTTCGTCAATGCGCACTCGCCCTCGGCGACCTGTACGCCGTCGCGTTATGCCTTGCTGACCGGCGATTATGCCTGGCGCGCGTCGGGAACGCAGATATTGCCGGGAGACGCACCCGCGCTGATCCGGCCGGGGCAATTCACCTTGCCGCTCATGCTGAAGAAGGCGGGTTATACCACCGGCGTAGTCGGCAAATGGCATCTGGGCCTCGGCGACGGCAAAGTCGACTGGAACGGCGCGATCGCGCCCGGGCCGCTCGATATCGGCTTCGACTATGGCTATTTCATGCCCGCGACGCTCGACCGCGTCCCGACGGTGCTGATCGAGAACCGGCGCGTCGTGAATCTCGATCCCGCCGACCCGATCCGCGTCGATTACAAGGCCAAGGTCGGCGACGAGCCGACCGGCGCCGACCATCCCGAACAGCTGAAGTTCAAGGGCGATCCCGAACATTCGAACACGATCGTCAACGGCATCAGCCGCATCGGTTATATGACCGGTGGCAAGGCGGCACGCTGGAAGGATGAAGAGCTCACCGACCAGCTGCTCGGCAAGGCGATCGATTTCGTGACCGAGCGGAAGAACAATCCCTTCTTCCTCTATTTCGCGATGAACGAGCCGCATGTTCCGCGCGCGCCGCATCCGCGCTTCGTCGGGGCGTCGGGCATGGGGCCGCGCGGCGACACCATCGTCCAGTTCGACTGGACCGTCGGTGCGCTGATGGACAAGCTCGCCGAACTTGGCATCGCCGACGACACGCTGGTGATCCTCAGCAGCGACAATGGACCGATCCTGTTCGACGGCTATGACGATCGCGCGGTCGAGCTTGCCGGCGGTCACAAACCATCGGGCCCCTACCGCAGCGGAAAATACAGCATCTACGAAGGCGGCACGCGCGTGCCGATGATCGTCGCCTGGCCGGGGCATGTGCGCGAAGGCCATGTGTCCGAAGCGCTGGTCGACCATGTCGATATGGTCGCCTCGCTTGCCGCTCTCGTGGGACAGGCGCTCCCGCGCGATGCAGCGGTCGACAGCTTCGACATGCTGATGCCGCTGATGGGACGGAGCGAACGCGGGCGCGATCATGTGATCGAGGATACCAAGCTGATGGTCACAACGGGGTCGACGGTCGCGAGTAGCGGTGCGCGCATCCTCGCGTTGCGCGCCGGCGACTGGAAATTCATTCGCGGCAGCGTGAAGCCGCATGAATTCCACGGCAACGCGATCGGCACGCTGCCACGGCACCAGCTTTACAATCTGGCGCGCGATCCGGGCGAGCGCGAGGATCTCGCCGCGAAGATGCCAGACCTGACCGCCAAGCTCGCGGCGCGGCTCGATAAAATCGAAAAGGACGGCCGCAGCCGGCCATGATCAGAATCAAGAGGAGAGGATGATGCGGGGACTGTTGACCGCCGTTGCGGCGCTCGCCTGCCTGCCCGGGATGGCGCAGGCGCAGGGGGCGCTTGGCGCGAATTTCAACGAGCATTATGAGGATGTCGATTACCGCGACCTCGAAAAGGCAGGTGCGCGTTGGGTTCGCCTGTTCGTGCCGATGCCGCAGCTCGACCGCGGCGCCGCCGAGCATGGGGCGGTCAAGGCGATCCTCGACGCGCGCACGCGCGGCTACAAGACGATCCTGACGCTGAAGTTTCCTTATAATCGCGGCGATTTTCCGAAGGCAGGCACCCCGGCATTTGCGCGCGACCTCGCGCGCGTCGATGCGGTGCTGCCGCTCGTGGTCGGCAAGGTCGATATCCTCGTCGTCGGCAACGAGCCTTATATCGAGAGCCGCGAGAAGGATCGCGACCTCGACCTCAACGCCTTTTACGAAGCGATGGCGAAGCGCGTGATCGCCTATCGCGCCAAGGCGTGTCCGGATGACTGCAAGACGCGTCTTTATATGGGCGCGCTCAACCGGATGGATCTCAAGAAGAACCGGACGGCATCGACCGAGCGCTGGATGGCGTTCGTGAAGGCGACGCCCGAACTCGACGGCGTCAACATCCACCCGCATATCCCCGCGATCCAGGCGTCGAAGCCCTTCCTCGACTATATCCTGCCGCGCATGCGGCCCGAGCAGAAATTCATCGTCACCGAATTTTCGCTCGTGTGGTGGTGGAAGCCGAATATGAAGGGCGTCGTGGCGCCCGCCTTTGCCGATAAATATGCGGCCCCGCGTAATGCGCAGAACTGGCAGATCATCAAGGCCGCGCTCGAAACGCCATTCCCCAAGGAGCAATGGGACGATTTCCTGCGGATGAGCCCGTGGTTCGAGAACCGCAAACATTATGTCGCAAACCAGATGAAGATGTTCCGCGACACCGGTCGTCTCGCGGTCGCCACCTATGGCTTCAAACAGGGGCGCTCGATGTCGAACAATTTCGGGCCCGACAAGACGCCTTGGCTGATCAACAGCGTGTTCGCGCCGGCGACGATCCGCAGGAATGCGGACGGCAGCGCGGCGCCCAACTATATGATATTCGACGATTTCAAGGCACTCCAGAAGGGTAAATGATCGTGCAAATGAAAAGCTGGATCGCTGGCCTGTCGCTGGTTGCGCTGTCGATGGCGCCCTCGGTCGACGCGCAGCAGAAACTGAAAGCCGCCGTCGCCGACGATATTTTCGCCGACCATCCGTCGATGGACAAGAATGCGACGGTGATGCCCGCGCCCGACGCGAAGCCCGTCGCGCCGATCTTCTCCGAACGGCCGATCGGCGACGCATCGATCGCGCGGTTGCCGGGCGGCGAATGGATCCTGACCGGGACGTCGCTGCGCACCGGCGCGCGCCATAGCGTCGAACTGTGGACCTCGCCCGATGCGAAAAAATGGACACGCATCGGACCGGCCAAGATCTCGGGCAACGGGATTACGCAGGGTGACCTGTCCGAACGCTATCTGGCGCCGTCGGTAACGGTCACGGACGACAAGCTTTATCTCGCTTTCTCCGACAAGACAGGCTGCGCGCGTGTCGCGACGGGGCGGGCGGCGCAGCCGGGCGGCGCGTTCAAGGCTTCGCCCTGTATCGTCGAGGACGCGTCCGACGTGTCGCTGTTCGTCGACGAGGACGGCACCGGCTATCTTCTATGGGGCGGCGGCTATATCGCGAAGCTCGCATCCGGTTTTGCCAAGCTTGCCGAGGCGCCGCGCTTCCTGAAACCCGATCAGGCGCTGTTCGCCAAGCACCCGCCGGTCGGCAAGGACTGGCCGGTGCGCACGCGCGTCGGCACGCGCGGCGCGACGATGTTTCGCGACGGCGAGCGCTATGTCCTTGCCGCAAGCGAGGTTACGGGACGAATGCGCACCGCGACCGAAGATCTGTTCGTGGCCGAAGCCCCGACGCCCTACGGCCCGTTCACGATGCGCGCGCTCGCGGTGCCGCACGCCGGACGTGGCTCGATCGTGCAGTTGGACGGCGGAAAGCTCGCCGCGGCTTATAACCCGAAATGCGACGACAGCTTCGCGATGTTCTGCGAGCAGGTCGGACTGGTGCCGCTCGAACGTTCGCCCGACGGCCGGCTGCGGCAGGCCGCATCGGTGATCACCGAGGACAGCGCGGTCGCGGCACGGCAAGCGCTGGTGACCAGCGAGACGATGCGCGACCCGTCAGTGACGCTCGGCGGCGACGGTTATTATTATCTCGTCGGGACGCTCGATGGCTATGGTTACCACAAACCTGACGGCGGGGTGAAACTATGGCGCTCGTCGGACCTCAAGCAGTGGGACGAGGTCGGCTTCATCTGGAAATGGGAAGGCATGGGCTATGATTTCGGCAAGAATATCGCCGAACTCTGGGCGCCCGAAATCATGTGGTCGGCGCGCGACAAGACCTATTATCTCGCTTTCTCGGTGATGGAAAAGGGCGTGGGCGGCAAGACCTGGTTCTATCGCTCAAAGACCGGAAAGGCGGGTGGTCCCTATGAGAATGTGACGAAAAGCTTCTTCGTCAAAGGCATCGACGGATTTCCGTTCGAGGATGACGATGGTCTCTATTTCCTGTGGGGCGGCGGTAATATCGCCAAGCTCAACGCCGCGCGCAGCGGTTTCGAGGGACCGGTGCGCCAGCTTGTCGACGCCGACGGCGACCATGTCGGTTATGAAGGCAACGGGCTGATCAAGGCGAACGGCGTCTATTTCCTGACCGGCGCCGAATGGCACGGCCCGCTGCGCACGCACGGCACCTACGACATGATGTACGGCACGTCGAAGAAGCTGTTCGGGCCCTATACGCAGCGCCGCATGGGCGCGCCGCACGGCGGCCATGGGACGGCGTTCCGCGATAAACAGGGGCGTTACTGGTACACGATGTTCGGCAACGACCCGACCGCGCCGTGGCGCATGCAGTTCGGGTTGGTGCCGATCGACATCGGCGATGCCGAATCGATCGGTATTCCGCGGATCGACGCCGCGCGCGACTAGGCGCACGCTTTCTCTGCTCTCCCCGATGCCCGCTACCCCTTTACGGGGTGGCGGGTTTTTTTTGCCCAGCGTGAGTGGACGGGCCGGGAGTCGTCAGAACTGGAACGGCGCGACGCTGCGCCGCTCGGCGACGAGGAAGGCGTCGGCGACGAGCTGGAGCGGGCGGATATCAACATCGCTCTTGCCCGCCGCGACCAGCTCGGCGAAGCGCGTGTAGAGGCGGGGATATTCGCGGTCTTCGCGCGTGATCGGCTCGCCGTCAGGCAGCTCGAGCACGCTGCCGCCCATCGACAGCCGCAAAGTGCCCGCGTCGGTCTCGACCTCGATATCCCAGCTTTGCGGGCCGGTTTGCAGGAAGTCGAGGTCGGCGGTCACCGCGGCATCGCCGCTCCGCATCGTCATCGTCGCGGCGATCGGCGAACTGCGCCCCTCGGGAATGTCGATCCGCGCCGCGTCGAGCAGCAGCGGGGCGGGGAGGATCGCGGTCATGATCGACAGCGCGTTGATGCCGGGATCGAAGACGCCGAAGCCGCCGGCGTCGAGAATCCATTCCTGTCCCGGATGCCAGCGGCGGATATCTTCCTTCCAGCGGATATGCGCCGCGCGAATCCGCTTGTCGCGCAGCCATTCGCGTGCTGCGGCAACCCCGGCGGCTTCGCGCGAATGCCAGGTCGCGAACAGGGTGACCCCGCGGGCGCGGGCGTGATCGGCGAGCGCGCTGATCTCGGTCGTGGTCGCGGCGGGCGGTTTTTCGAGCATGACATGCAGTCCCGCGTCGATCGCCGCCGCCGCGATCGCGTGGCGGCCCACCGGCGGGGTGCAGATCGACACGGCGTTGAGGCGGTGATCGCCCGCGATCATCGCGGCGATGTCGGCATGTCCCGGCACCCCGTCGAGCTGCGCGTGACGGCTGGCGGTGGCGACAAGCTCGTATCGATCGTCCGCACGGATGGCCGGAAGATGCTGGTCGCGCGCGATTTTTCCGATTCCGACCAATCCCAAGCGAATCATTATTCTTCACCCCATTTTCATTTGTCTGATATATATGCTTCCTATCGGTCGTGGTTCAGGTTATCAACCGATTCCGGCCATGGCCTGAAATTGTGCATCGAGAAGGATATATATGGGAGACGGGGCGAAAACGCGGCCAGAAGGCAAGGAAGGGCTGCGGTCGCGTGCCTGGTTCGATAACCCGGATAATCCGGACATGACGGCGCTCTATCTCGAACGCTATCTGAACTATGGTTTCAGCATCGACGAACTGCAATCGGGCCGCCCGATCATCGGCATCGCCCAGACCGGCAGCGACCTGACCCCTTGCAACCGCCACCATCTCGAACTCGCGAAGCGCGTGCGCGACGGGATTCGCGACGCGGGCGGCATCGCGATCGAATTTCCGACGCACCCGATTCAGGAAACCGGCAAGCGGCCGACTGCGGGGCTCGACCGCAACCTCCAGTATCTGAGCCTCGTCGAAGCGATCCACGGCTATCCGCTCGACGGCGTGGTGCTGACGGTCGGCTGCGACAAGACGACGCCGGCGTGCCTGATGGCGGCGGCGACGGTGAATATTCCGGCGATCGCGCTATCGGTCGGCCCGATGCTCAACGGCTGGTTCAAGGGCGAACGGACCGGATCGGGAACGATCGTCTGGCGCGCGCGTGAAATGCTCGCGGCGGGCGAGATCGATTATAAGGGCTTCCTCGAACTCGTCGCCTCGTCGGCGCCGTCGACCGGCTGGTGCAACACGATGGGCACCGCGACGACGATGAATTCGCTGACCGAGGCGCTCGGCATGTCACTGCCGGGCTCGGCGGCGATCCCGGCGCCCTATCGCGACCGGCAGGAATGCGCCTATCGCACCGGGATGCAGATCGTCGAGATGGTTCACGCCGACCGCAAGCCGAGCGACATATTGACGCGGACCGCCTTTTTGAACGCGATCCGCGTCAATTCGGCGATCGGCGGGTCGACCAACGCGCCGATCCACCTCAACGCCATCGCGCGCCATATCGGGGTCGAACTTACGCTGGAAGATTGGGAGGCGCAGGGCGCCGATGTGCCGCTGATCGTCAATCTGCAGCCGGCGGGCGCCTATCTGGCCGAGGATTTCTATCGCGCCGGCGGGGTCCCCGCGGTGATGGGGCAATTGCTGCGCGCCGGATTGATCGAGGGCGAGGCGCTGACCGCCAATGGGCAGACGGTCGCCGCGAATATCGGCGAGGCCGATACGCAGGACGTCGACGTCATCCGCACGCTCGACGCGCCGTTGAAGCCCGCGGCGGGGCTCACCGTGCTGCGCGGCAATTTGTTCGACAATGCGGTGATGAAGCTCAGCGTCATCTCGCCCGAGTTTCGCGAGCGTTATCTGAGCAATGCGGCCGACCCCGATGCGTTCGAGGGCATTGCGATCGTGTTCGACGGGCCTGAGGATTATCACAGCCGCATCGACGATCCGGCGCTCGGCGCCGATGCCAATTCGATCCTGATCATGCGCGGTGCGGGTCCGATCGGCTATCCCGGCGGCGCCGAAGTCGTGAACATGCGCCCGCCCGCCGCGCTGATCCAGGCGGGCGTGCACGCGCTGCCGTGCATCGGCGACGGGCGCCAGTCGGGGACGAGCGGCAGCCCGTCGATCCTGAACGCCGCGCCCGAAGCCGTCGTCGGCGGCGGGCTGGCGTTGGTGCGGACGGGGGATCGCATCCGTATCGACTTGGCCAAGCGCACCGCGAACATGCTCGTCGACGACGCCGAACTCGATCGGCGCCGCGCGGAGCTCAAGGCTGAGCCCGATTATATGCCGCCCGCACAGACGCCGTGGCAGGAAATCCACCGCGCGCTGACCGGCCAGTTCGACAGCGGCGCTGTCCTCGAAATGGCGGTCAAATATCAGCGCGTCGCGCAGGCGCACGGCTTGCCGCGAGACAGCCACTGATGTCCGACGTGCGGGTGATTGCGCGCGAGCGTCGCGATCGGCTGGGCGAGGGGCCGATGTGGTCGGCGCGGCACGATGCGCTGTTCTGGGTCGACATTTTGGGCCGCCGGATCAACCGTATGGCATTGGCCGACGGGCGCGTCGACAGCTTTGAGCAGCCCCATTATGCGGCCTGGATCGTCGAGCGGGAGGCGGGCGGCTTCGTCGCGGGGGTCGGCCGCGATATTGTCCGTATCGACCTCGACGCCGATGTTCGCGAACCGATCGTTTCGGTCGATCCGCGCAACGCCGGCAACCGGCTGAACGATGCCAAGGCCGATGCGGCGGGGCGGATCTGGGCAGGGACGATGCCCGTTACCTGCGACCGTCCCTCGGGCGCCTTTTACCGCCTCGATCCCGATGGCACGCTCGCGCAGGTCGATGGCCCCTATACGATCGCCAATGGTCCGGCGATCGCCGCCGACAACAGCTTCCTTCTCCATACCGACACCGCGCGCGGGACGATCTTTCGTTTCGATATCCACGACGACGGCTCGCTCGGCGAAGCGGCGCCGTTCATCAAATTCGAGGAGGCATGGGGCAATCCCGACGGAATGACCTTCGACGCCGAAGGCGGCTTGTGGGTCGCTTGCTGGGGCGCCTCGCGCGTCATGCGCTTCACGCCCGACGGCACGCCCGATCGGCATATCCCGCTTCCGGCGTCGCAAATCACCAGCTGCACTTTTGCGGGGCCCGGCCTCGACAGGATGTTCGTGACCTCGGCGTCCGATGGCGTGACCGAGGAGCATGGCGGGGCGCTGTTCGAAGTCGATCCGGGATGCCGCGGGCTGCCGGCGCAGAAATATAAGGGTTAGAGGAGTGAAGAAGATGACGAAACTGGCATGGGGAGCCGCCGCGGCGGCCTTGGTTGCGGCAACGCCGGCGCTGGGTGCCGAGGCGTCGCAATCGACCTTTGGCAAGATGCCCGATGGGCGCAGCGTGCCCGCGGTGACGCTGACCAACGCCAACGGCATTTCGGCAAAGGTCATCGCGCTCGGCGCGACGCTGCAATCGGTCGTGATGCCCGATCGCGACGGCAAGAAGGCCGATGTCGCGCTCGGTTACGACAATCTATCGGACTATATCGACACGCCGCAATATTTCGGCTCGACGGTTGGGCGCTTCGCCAACCGGCTCGCGGGCGGGCGCTTCAAGCTCGACGGCAAGACGTGGCAGACGCCGATCAACAATGGCGCGAACGCGCTGCACGGCGGCACGCTCGGCTTCGACAAGGTTTTGTGGGAAGTGACGTCGGTCAAGAGCGGGCCGACCGCGTCGGTCACGCTGCGCTATGTCAGCCCCGACGGCGATCAGGGCTATCCCGGGACGATGACGGTCGATGCGATCTATTCGCTCGACGAGAATAATGATCTCCGGATCGAATATGTCGCGACTACCGACCGGCCGACGATCGCGAACATCACCAACCATGCCTATTGGAACCTGTCGGGCGAAGGCTCGGCGAACGGCGCGATGGGGCATGTCGTGACGATCCCGGCGGAAAGCTATCTGCCCACCGATTCGGGCGCGATCCCGACCGGCGAATATCGCCCGGTCGCCGGCACGGTGTTCGATTTCCGCAAGCCGACCGCGATCGGCGACCGCGTCCGCGACGCCAGCGACGAGCAGATCGTCTTCGGCCGCGGCTACGATCATAATTGGGTGATCGGGCGCAAGGTCACCGCCGACCAGCATCTGATGGCGCGGGTCGAGGATCCGGCATCGGGCCGCGGGTTCGAACTCTGGTCGAACCAGCCGGGACTGCAGATGTATTCGGGCAATTTCTTCGACGCGACGAGCCACGGCAAGAGTAAGAAAATCTATCGCATGGGCGACGCGCTGGTCATGGAGCCGCAGATTTTTCCTGACGCCCCGAACCAGAAGAATTTCCCGAATGCGCGCCTCGCGCCCGGCGAAACCTATCGCAACGTCATGACCTATCGCCTCACGACGGGAGCGAAAGCGAAGAAATAGGCGCCGCCGGTGCCGTCACCGCCCGGGGGCGGCGCCGTCGGGATTGGCCGTGTCGATCAGTTCGAGCACGTCGCTGATCAACGCGCGCATCGCCTTGCGCGCCTTGTCGGAATTGCCGGCGACGATTGCGTCGCGCACCGCCGCATGGTCGGCGACATTGGCGGTCCGGCCCTTGACGCGGTTGGTGAAACGGATCGATGTGCGCAGCGCTGTGCTGACGACGTCGCGGAACTGGGCGTAGAACGGGTTCCGCGACGCGCGAAGCACCGCGATATGGAAGGCGATGTCGCTTTCCAGCGTGTCGTCTTCGCCGCGCTCGGCCCTCTCCATCCGCTTGAGGCCCGCATTCACCCGCTCGATATCGTCCGCCGTCGCGACGCGTGCCGCGAGCGCCGCCGCTTCGGGCTCGATCGCGACGCGCAACTCGTTGAACTGGCGCAGCAGGTCGATCGAGAATTGCCGCTCGAGCAGCCAGCGAAGGACGTCGGTGTCGAAGAGGTTCCAGGAGGTCGTTGGCTGGACGGTCGTCCCCTGGCGGGGACGGGCGCTGAGCAGCCCTTTGGCGGTGAGCATCTTCACCGCTTCGCGCGTCACCGAGCGGCTGACGCCATGCTGCTTGGCGAGTTCGGCTTCGGTTGGAAAGGTCGCGCCGTCATAATCGCCGACGACGATCGCGCGCCCGATCGCATCGAGCATGCCATAGGTCAAATTCCGGCCAAGCTGCGGCCCCGCATCCTCTATTCCCAATCCCGACATGTTCGCCACGTTCGTCTCCATGCATTATTTTCACGGGCCTTATCACTGATTCCGCACAGGAAGCTAGACAAGCCGTTTAAATCAGATAAATGTGATTTCAATAATCAGCCAAGGGGAGAGTCCGTATGTCGGGCCTGTCGCAAATCGATATCATCGTCATCGTCATATATGCCATCGGCATTTTCGGCCTCGCGCAATGGGTGAGCCGCGAAAAAGCGGGCCATGCCAAGGACACGTCGGACTATTTTCTCGCCTCGAAATCGCTCCCCTGGTGGGCGATCGGCGCGTCGCTGATCGCGGCGAACATTTCGGCCGAACAGATCGTCGGCATGTCGGGTTCGGGCTATGCGCTCGGCCTCGCGATCGCGTCCTATGAATGGATGGCGGCGCTGACGCTGCTGATCGTCGGCAAATATTTTCTGCCGATCTTCCTCGAAAACAAAATCTACACGATGCCGCAGTTTCTCGAGCAGCGGTATGGCAAGACGCTGCCGGTGATCATGGCGGTCTTCTGGCTCGCGCTCTACATCTTCGTGAACCTGACCTCGATCATCTGGCTGGGTTCGATCGCGGTCAACAAGGTTGCCGGCGTCGACCAGAATGTCGCGCTGATCGTGCTCGGTGCCTTCGCGCTGCTCTATCAGCTCTATGGCGGGCTCAAGGCGGTCGCGCTCACCGATATCGTGCAGGTGACCCTGCTCGTCATGGGCGGCCTGATCATCTCCTATCTGACGCTCAACGAGATCAGCGACGGGCAGGGCGTGCTCGCCGGCTTCTCGATCCTGACCGAGCGCGTTCCGGGCCATTTCGACATGATCCTCGCGCCTGACCATCCCTTCTACAAGGATCTGCCGGGCATCGCGGTGCTCGTCGGCGGCATGTGGATCGCGAACCTCAGCTATTGGGGTTTCAACCAATATATCATCCAGCGCGCGCTCGCCGCGAAGGATTTGGGTGAGGCGCAGAAGGGCGTCATCTTCGCGGCCTTTCTCAAGCTCTTGATGCCCGTGATCATCGTGCTGCCGGGCATCGCCGCGGTCGTGCTCGCGCCCGAGCTCGCCAAGCCCGACGAAGCCTATCCGACGATGATGCGCCTGCTGCCCCCGGGGCTGCTCGGTCTCGTCTTCGCCGCGTTGATCGCCGCGATCATCGCGTCGACCGCGAGCAAGATCAATTCGATCGCCACCATCTTCACGCTCGATCTTTATGCGAAGGCACGCGGCATTGCGAGCGAGGCCGAGGATGAGCGGCGCGGCGGACGAGAAAAGCATCTGGTGCTCGTCGGCCGTGTCACGGCCACGATCGCCGTGATCATCGCGCTGCTCACTGCGCGTCCGCTGCTCGGCAATTCGGATCAGGCCTTCCAGTTCATCCAGGAATTCTCGGGCTTCTTTACGCCGGGCATCACCGTGATCTTCCTGCTCGGCCTGTTCTGGAAAAAGGCGAGCGAAGCGGGCGCCATCGCCGCTGCCATCGCGTCGGTCGTGCTGTCCTATGCCTTCAAGGTCGGGATGCCCGATTTCCCCTTCATGAACCGCATGGGCCTCGTCTTCCTGATCAGCTTCGCGCTGGCGGTGGGAATCAGCCTGATGTTCAAGGGGCGCGGCGACGCGAACCGCATCACGATGCAGGGCGTCAGCTTTGCCACCCCGACGACCTTCAACGTCGCGGGCGTCGGCGTGATCCTGATCCTCATCGCGCTCTACGCGACCTGGTGGTGAGCGCGCCGTCCGCCTTTCTCGCCGTCGACTGGGGCACGACCAACCGGCGCGTGTTCCGTTTCGAGAACGGCGCGGTCGCGCATACCGAGCGCGACGACCGGGGCGCCGCGTCGGTCACCGACTTCGCGGGCGAGGTCGCGGCGATCCGCGATCGCTTCGGCGACCTGCCGATGCTGCTCGCGGGCATGGTCGGCTCGACCGTCGGCTGGCGTGTCGTCCCTTATGTCACGGCGCCGGCGGGGATCGACCAACTCGTGGCCGGGCTCGACTGGATCGATGACCGCACCGCGATCGTGCCGGGGGTGTCCTGTGCCAAGGACGGCCGCGCTGATGTGATGCGCGGCGAGGAAGTGCAGTTGCTCGGCGCGGTCGCGGGCTGGATGGTTCCGCCCGACGCGCTGCTCGCGCAGCCCGGAACCCATTGCAAGTGGGCGACGATGGCGGATGGCCGGATTAGCGGCTTTACGACCGCGATGACCGGCGAATTGTTCGCGCTGCTGCGCGGACACAGCCTGCTCGCGGGGACGCTGACCGCCGACGTGACCGACGGCGATGCCTTCCGCGAAGGTCTTGCCGAGGGCGCGCGGCGCGACCTCGCCGCATCGCTCTTCGGCATCCGCGCCGCTTCGGTGCTCGGCCTTCGCAATGACGCCGATGCGGCGTCCTTCGCGAGCGGGGTGCTGATCGGCAGCGACGTCGCCGCGCGCATGGACGATTGTCCGTTCGAGCAGATCCATATTCTCGCCGATCCCCAGCTCGGCAATCTTTACGCCGCCGCCGTCGCGGCGACCGGCCGCGAGCCGGTCATCGTCGACAGCCATAGCGCCTTCGCGCGCGGCATTCTCGCCATCGGAGAAAAAGCCCTGTGACCCATGTAGCCGCCTTCGACGCCGCCTTTGCGCGCTGCCCGCTGATCGCGATCCTGCGCGGGGTGAAGCCGGGCGAGGTCGAGACGATCGGGGAAACGCTGGTCGAGGCCGGCTTCACGCTGATCGAGGTGCCGCTGAACTCACCCGATCCGCTGGACAGCATCGGCCGCCTTGCCGGCGGGCTGAAAGGACGCGCGGTCGTCGGCGCCGGGACGGTGCTGACGACCGCCGATGTCGCCGCCGTCGCCGACGCCGGTGGGACGATGATCATTTCGCCAAACACCAATATCGATGTCGTCGCTGCGGCCGCCGGAGCGGGTCTCGTGTCGCTGCCGGGCTTCGCGACGCCGAGCGAGGCCTTTGCCGCGCTGGCGGCGGGTGCGACGGCGCTCAAGCTCTTTCCGGCCGAAGCCGCCAGCCCGGCGGTGCTCAAGGCGATGCGCGCGGTGGTTCCCGCGGGGACGCGCCTGCTGCCCGTCGGCGGCATCGCGCCCGAGACCATGGCGCCATGGCTCGCCGCCGGCGCGGCGGGTTTCGGGCTCGGCTCGGCGCTCTACCGGCCGGGCATGGCGGCGAGCGAAGTCGGCGACCGCGCGCGCGCCTTCGTTGCGGCGCTCGGCCGATAAGAATCTTGTAATCCGGGAGATATCCGATGTCTAAATTCAGCCGGCGCAGCCTGGTGCTCGCATCGAGCATCATCGCCTTTTCGTTCGCGTCCGCTGCGCCTGGCTATGCGCAGGATCGTGGTGCGAAACAGGCCAAAAAGCCCAATATCGTGATCTTCCTCGCCGACGATCTGAGCTATGCCGACGTTCCGCTCGGCGGCGATGCGAATGTCCGGACGCCGGCGCTGCAACGCCTCGCGTCCGAAGGCATGTCGTTCGACCGCGCCTTCGTCGCCTCGCCGGCGTGCGCCCCCAGCCGCGCCGCACTGCTGACCGGAATGATGCCCGCGCGCAATGGGGCCGAGGCGAACCACGACCGCGCCAATGCGGCGATCCGCAAGCTGCCCTCCTATCTGCAGGAACAGGGGTATGAGGTCGTCGCCTTCGGCAAGGTCGCGCATTACCAGCACACCGGAACCTATGGGTTCGATTATTATGCCAACGATACCTTCCACGATCACAAGGGCATCCCCGCCGCCGCCGAATGGCTGAAGGCGCGCAAGGACAAGCGCCCGCTCGCGCTGTTCGTCGGCACGAACTGGCCGCATGTGCCGTGGCCGCGGACGACCGAGGGCTATGACCCCGCCGCGATGAAGCTGCCGCCGAAGACGGTCGATACGCCGATCACCCGCGATGCGCGCGCGCGTTTCTATGCCGCGGTGACGCGGATGGATCAGGATCTCGCATCGACGATGGACGCGGTCGACGCGGTGCTGGGTAAGGATACGTTCGTCCTCTATTCGACCGACCATGGCACGCAGTGGCCCTTCGGCAAGTGGAACCTCTATGACACCGGCACCCGCGTGCCGATGGTCGTGCGCTGGAACGGTCACGTGAAGGCGGGAACGCGGACCGATGCGATGGTGAGCTGGGTCGATGTGCTGCCGACGCTGGTCGAACTGGCCGGCGGCAAGAAGCCCGAAGGCATCGACGGCCTTTCCTTTGCTGGCCTCTTCGGGGCCGGTAAGGAGGCGACGGGCCGCAAGGAGATCTTCACGACCCACAACAATGACGGCCGCGTCAACGTCTATCCGATGCGCAGCATTCGCACCGACCGCTGGAAATATATCCAGAATCTGCATCCCGACTGGACCTATACGACGCACATCGACCTGAAGGTGATGCGCACCGATTCGGGCGCCTATTTCCCGTCGTGGCGTGAGGCGGCCGACAAGGATCCCGCCGCCAAGGCGATCGTCGACAGCTATTACAAGCGGCCCGCCGAGGAACTCTATGACTTGAAGGCGGACCCTGATGAAAAGGTGAACCTTGCGGGCGATCCGCGTTATGCCAAGCAATTGGCCGATCTTCGTGGTCGCCTTGCAGCTTGGCGAAAATCGCAGGGCGATAGCGGATCGGTCGCCGTCAAACCTCGCTTCGAACGCGGGGCCATGAGCGGCGAGGGCGATTGATTCGCGGCCACGGTTCGAACCTGTGAGATAATGCGCCGGGGCCTGGCTCCGGCGCATTTTTTATCGATCACGTGCTGCATGTCGCTATCGCGCGTTGATCTATTCTCCGTTTTATATTATTTATCCTCTAAGAGTCGCCCTAGATCGGGGTTGGTGACGAGCGCGCGCAACGCGTCGAACAGGGAGAGGATTATGCGTAAGACTTTGTTGGGCGCCGCATCGGCGACGGCTGTGTTTGTTTCGATGCCGGCTGTCGCGCAGGATGCACCGCCGCCGGCGGCGCAGGATCCGGCCCCGCAAGCCGAAAGCACCGACGGGGATATCGTCGTCACCGGCGTGCGCCAGTCGCTCGAACGCGCGGCGGAGGTCAAGCGCAACGCGACGCAGGTCGTCGATTCGATCGTCGCGACCGACATCGGCAAATTGCCCGACCCGACCGTTGCTGCGGCGCTGCAGCGCGTTCCCGGCATTCAGGTTCAGAACGACCGCAATAACGAACTTTCGACCGTCCGCATCCGCGGCCTCACCGACATTTTGACGACGGTGAACGGGCGCGAAGTGGTGACCACGACGGGGCGCGGCTTCGACCTGCAGGATGTGCCCGCCGAGGCGCTCGCGCGGATCGACGCGTTCAAGTCGCAGACCGCCGACCAGATCGAGGGCGGCGTCGCCGGCGCGCTCGACCTGCGGCTCAACCGTCCCTTCGACTTTCGCGATCCGACCTTCGTCCTGACCGCGCGCCAGAATTACGCGACGATCGCCGACGCGAGCAATCCGCAGTTGGGCGCGCTCGCCGCAGCGAAGACAGATTCCTCGATCGGCGAGATCGGCGCGCTGGTCAATGTGACCTGGTCGCAGGCCGAGAATATCCGCAGCGTGACCAATCTCGGCGAGCGCCGCTTCGTTTCCGGCGCGCCTTTCGGCACCGCCGACATCATGATGCCGCAGGTGCTGCGCAACATGCCCGACGTCGGTGACATCAAGCGTTTCCAGGCAAATGCCGCGCTGCAATGGCAGGCGACCCCGTCGCTGCAATTCTATGCCGACGGCCTTTATACCTATTTCAACAGCACCACGGGTTTCGCCGGCTTCAACCCCCAGCCTTTCACCAATGGTTCGCAGATTTCGGAGGTGACCCTCAGCGATTACTGCATCGACGCGCGCGTCAACGGCGCCGGGACGAATCCGCAGATCGTCACCAATGTCGATCCGGATACCGGGGAAGTGAAGCAAACGCTTCAGCCGGTGGACGTCAAAACCATGTGCGAGCCCACGAGCGCGCGCTTCGACAATGTCGTGGTCAACCAGAACAGCTCGTCCGAAGAGGTGACGCAGCGGAACAAGATGATCGCCGGCGGCCTGATTTTCGAACAGGATCGCGGCGTGCTCAAGGTCGACGTCGCTTATCAGACGTCGCGCTCGGTGACCGAGAATTTCAACGCCGAGGTGGGGCAGCGCGTGCCGACCGTCTTCGTCGAATTCGACGATAACGATGGTCCGTCCTTCACGATCGACCCGTCGATCCCGCTCAGTTCTGAAAATGTCTCGCTGCGCAATTCGATCAACCAGAACTTCTCGGCGGGCGAAGGCAGTCTGTTTCAGGCGCGGCTCGACAGCGAATATGAATTCGACGGCATCCTGACCAAGCTTCGCGGCGGCCTGCGCTATGCCAAGCGCGAGGCGCTGTTCCAGCAAGTGCGCCAGACCAATACCGTGCAGTCGATCGGTTTCGGCAATATCGGCACGCCGTCGGAGGCGAATGCGCGGCTGATTTCCAGCCTGCCGCTATCGCCCGATTTTCTGGGCGTTATCGGCGTCGCGCCGCGGCTCAACGGCGGGCAGGCGTTTCTCGGCGTGAACCCCGCCTATCTGCGGTCCGAACGCGGGCGTAACGAGCTTCGCGATCTGTTCGGCCTGCCGCTCGCGGCGCCGGCTTATGATCCGACCAAGGAATTCAACGCCAGCGAGGCGACTTATGCAGCCTATATGGAAGGCAGCTATGAAATCCCGATCGGTGCGCTCACCCTCGACGGCGTGGTCGGCACCCGCGTCGTCAAGACCGACCGCACCATCTCGGGCTTCGAGCGCGTCGGGGACAGCGACACCTTCAGCCCGATCGTCGCCAAGCGGTCCGACGTCGATATCCTGCCTTCGGCGACCGCACGTCTGAAATTCCCCGGCTCGTTCCAGACCCGCCTGACCTATTCGCGGTCGATGCGGCGCCCCGATTTCGGTTCGCTCAATCCGGCGGAATCACTGACCGTCGTTGGCAATGTGTTTCTGATCAACAACGGCACGCGCGGCAATCCAGACCTGCGCCCGCAAAAATCGGACAGCATCGATCTGACCGCCGAATATTATTTCGACAGCGGCTATGTCGCGGTCACCGGCTATTATCGCTCGATCAAGGACCGCGTCGTCACGGCGAACCGGCAGGAGGAGATCGGGGGCGAAAATTACCTGATCTCCACCCCGCGCAACGTCGGATCGGTCGACCTCAAAGGCATCGAGGTCAGCGCGCAATATTTCTTCGACTTCCTGCCAGGCGCGCTTTCGGGCTTCGGCGTGCAGGGGGCGTTCACGCTGGCGGATTCGAAGGTCAAGGGCGACGATCCGCTCGCCGGCAACCCGCTGGTCGGCGTCTCCAAATATAATTACACCGCCGGGCTGCTCTATGACAAAAAGGGCTTGAGCGGCCGCCTGATCTGGACCTTCCGCTCCAAATATATCAACGGCGACAACACCGGCGGCGTCGCGGTGCGGCCTTATGACGAGAGCCGGCCGGTCAACGATCCCTATCTCCCGGTGTTCCTGTCCTATGTCCGCCCCGCCGGCCGTCTCGACTTCAGCATCGGCTATGACGTGACCGACGCACTGCGGCTCGACATCGGCGGCACCAACATCCTGCGCAACAAGACATCGACCTATTGGGGCGACAAGCGGGTCGTGTTCGCGCTGCAAGGCGATGAGACGGTCTACAGCATCGGCGCCCGGGTAAAATTCTGAACTGACAAGGAAATCAAATGAATGACGCCTGCAAAAAAGGGGCGGCGGGTTCGATCCGTCGCCTCGGCAAGCCGCATGAGGGACGCATCCGGCGGTCGGTCGCGCTGCTAGCGGCAGCGCTTCTCGTCGGCATGGCCGCTCCGGCAGGCGGAGCGGAAGCGCCGGCGGCGACCTTCACCAACCCCTTGCTCATCTCGGGCCCAGATCCGTGGATCACGCAGGTAGGCGGCGTCTATTATTACACGCATACACTCGGCGACCGCCTGATGCTCTGGCGGACCGATAATATCGCCGACCTTGCGAAAGCGGAGAAGCGCGTCGTTTGGACGCCGCCCGCGAAGGGGCCCAACGCGCACAGCATCTGGGCGCCCGAACTCCATCGCCTCGACGGAAAATGGTATCTCTATTATTCGGCGACCGCGAGCGGCTTCAAGGACGACAAGCACCGCGCGGTCTTCGTCCTCGAGAACAGCGGCGCCGATCCGATGCAGGGCGAATGGGTCGACAGGGGACGCGTCAATACCGCACATGCCGGGATCGACGGGACCGTCTTCGAGCATGGCGGCAAACGCTATTTCGCTTATTCGCCCTATATCGGTGCCGACAGCGGTTTGGCGATCGCGGAAATGGCCAATCCCTGGACGCTTACCGGGCCCGAAAGCGTGATCGCGATGCCCGACAAAGTCTGGGAAAAGCAGGGCGGGCGCCAGATTCTCGAAGGTCCCGAATTCTTGCGAGGGCCGAAGGGCGACCTGTTCCTGACCTATTCGGCGAGCGCCTGCTGGTCCGACGATTATGCGCTCGGTCTGCTGCATGCGTCCGCAGGATCGGATATGCTCGATCCCAAGGCCTGGACCAAGACCGCCCAGCCGGTCTTCAAGAGCGCGAACGGCGTCTTTGCAACGGGGCACAACGGCTTTTTCACTTCGCCCGACAGCAAGGAAAGCTGGATCATCTATCACGCCAATCCGGGGCCGGGCATGAAATGCACGTCCGCGCGCGCGCCGCATATCCAGCGTTTCGGGTGGAGCGAGGCGGGCTGGCCCGAGTTCGGCGAGCCGGTCGCCAGCGACACGCCGCTTCCGGTGCCCTCGCGCGGGCGCTGACCGCTCAGTTCGTAGCGCATAAAGAAAAGGCCGCGGAGTTCCGCGGCCTTTTCTTTGTCTTCGAAACCTCCTCAGTTCCTGCGAGGCTTGCCATTGATCGGCTGCGCCGCCGGCTGGCTGTCGAGGATCGCGTCGAGTTCGGCGCGCACCTTGGGCAAAGCGTTCGCCTGGTTGCGCGTCTCCTGGGGGTCGGCGACCAGATCATAAAGTTCATAGTCGCGCGCGCCGGTCTTTTCCTGCGTCCAGCGGACGAGGCGATAACGCTCGGTGCGGATCGCCTGCCCCAGCCGCCCCGGGCGCGGATAGGTGTGATAGGCATAGCCGCGCACGCGCGCCGCCGGGTCGTGCAGCACCGGCGCCAATGAGGTGCCGTCGATCGGTTGCGGGCCGGTGGGGGCGGGCAGGGCTGCGAGCGCGGCAAGCGTCGGATAGATGTCGACCGTCTCGGCGAGCTGGTCGGTCGAGCGTCCCTTGACGATGCCCGGCCCCGCAAAGATCAGCGGGATGTGCGTCGCCTGCTCCATATTGGTGTGCTTGGTCCAGATGCCATGGTCGCCGAGATGATAGCCATGATCGCCCCACAGGACGACGACGGTGTTGTCGGCAAGCCCTTCGCGTTCGAGCGCCTCGAGCACCTTGCCGATCTGGACATCGACGTAGGAGACGCCAGCATAATAGCCGTGCAGCAGCTGGCGTTTGAGTTCAGGCGGAAACTGGTCGCCGCGGACGTTCCGCGGCGGCTCGCGATAGGCGTTGATCTCGCCGCCCTGCTTGTCGGTATAGGCGGGCGCGCCTGCGGGCAGCTGTTCGAATTCGGGCATCGGCAGCTTTGCCGGATCATACATGTCCCAATAGCGCTTCGGAACCGAGAAGGGCAGGTGCGGACGCGCGAAGCCGACGGCGAGGAAGAAGGGCTGCTTGCTGTTCTTCAGCGCCTTCAGCCGTTCCCCGGCGCGCTTGGCGGTGCGGCCGTCGGCATAGGCGTCGTCGGCGACATCGGGCATTTCCCACGCGGCGCCGCGCGCGAGCGTGCGGGCATAGGCGAAGGGGTTGCCCTCGGGCACCGGAACTTCCTCGAACAGAGCCTCTTCCTGTGTCGGCTTGCCGCCGGTGCTCGCGGGATCGACATATTCGATCACCTTTTCCTTGTGGTGCGGGACCGACCAGCCGGCGGTGTCGCCGACGGTGCCGTGGCCGATGTGATAGACCTTGCCCATGCTTTCGGTGTGATAACCCGCGCGCATGAAATATTGCGGCAGCGTCACCGCGTCCGGCATATAATCGCGCAGGTTCATCCCGAAATTATAGATGCCGCTGCTCGTCGAGCGCGCCCCGCTCATCAGATTGATTCGGCTCGGCGCGCAGACGGCCTGATTGGCGTAGGCGAGGTCGAAACGCACCCCGCGCGCCGCGAGGCGATCCATGTTCGGGGTGATCGCCGTCCGGTCGCCATAGGTGCCGAGCGCGGGCTTGAGATCGTCGATAAGGATCAGGAGGACATTGGGGCGCTGCGCCGTGACGGGGGCCGGTGCGGGCGCCACGCCTGCGCGCGGCGCGGGTGTCTGGCTGCATGCCGACGTCGCGGTGATCAGCAGGGCGAGCAGGGCCCTGCGGGTCCAGTGCGCGGTACGTGGCATGTTCATTCTCCCTTTCGTCGCGACACGCAGCGAAAGCCAATGTGGCTCGTCGCGCTGTCGACATGTTGCGGATGCCGCGCCGCCGGGCGGTAGCGCTGGCAATAGTTCACGGCGCACAGGTGCGATCCGCCCTTCATGACCTTGCGGCCGATGCGCGCGCCGGGCGTCGCATCGTCATAGCTTTGCGCGAGCGTCGCGCCGCGCGGATTGGCGATAGCGCAGCACGGCGATTTACTCTTTGCCGCCTGCGGCGCCGCATACCAGTCGCGCGTCCATTCCCAGACGTTGCCGATCATGTCGAAAAGCCCGTAGCCATTGGCCGGAAAGCTACCGACCGGCGTGGTGCGGTAATTCCCGTCGGCCTTGGCCGTCGAAACGGGAAACAGGCCGAGCCAGTAATTGGCGAGGATGGCGCCCTCCGGCGCCAGTTCGTCGCCCCAGGCATAGTCCTGTCCGTCGACGCCGCCGCGCGCGGCATATTCCCATTCGGCCTCGGTGGGCAGCGCCTTGCCAGCCCATTTGGCATAGGCCTCGGCATCGCAATGCGCGACATGGACGACGGGGTGGTCTTCCAGTCTTTCGATCGAGCTGTCGGGGCCGGTCGGATGGCGCCAGTCGACGCCGGGGACAAAGGCCCACCACCCCGATGGATCGTCGAGCGGGACGAGGCCATCGGCTTTTTGGAACAGCAGCGATCCGGGCTCGACGCCCTCCAAGTCGGCGCCCGGATAGAGTTTGGGATCGGGCGGCAGTTCGGCGAGGGTGCGATAGCCCGTTACCGCGACGAATTCGGCGAAGGCGCGATTGGTCACCGGCGTTTCATCGATCCAGAAGCTGTCGACCTTGACGCGGCGCAGCGGCTGCTCCTCGGGATAGAAGCGGTCGGACCCCATGGTGAAGCTGCCGCCCTCGATGAAGCGCATGCCGTCGAGCGACGGAGCAGGGGCGGCGGGGCGCGATGCGGCTTTCATGGTCGGGAACTCATCTCGTTCGGTGGTGGCTCGGCGCTTCGCTGCACGCTCATTGGGGCAACTGGGCAAGCCATTTCTTGAGCTTCGCCAGCAAGCGCCCGCGCACTTCGGGCTCGCTCGCCGCCATATCCTGTTTTTCCATCGGATCGCGCGCAAGGTTGTAGAGCTCAACGTCGGCGCCGCCATCGTTGGCGAGCAGTTTCCAGTCGCCTTCGCGCACGGCGAAGCGCGGCGAAACGTCGATCGGCTGGCTGGGCTTGCCCAACAGAGGGCGGCCTTCCTTGCCATAGGCCCAGAACAGGTCGGGGCGCTTGGTGACCGGTTGGCCCCGCAGCGCCGGCGACAGGTCGATCCCGACGCTGCCCGCAGGCTTCTTGACGCCCAGGATGCCGGCAAAGGTCGGCAAGAGGTCGACGCCCTGCGCGACCGTCTGCTCGTCGCGCGTCCCGGCTTTCATATGGCCGCGCCAGTATAGGATCAGCGGCTGACGGATGCCGCCTTCGTACAGGCTGAACTTGCGGCCGCGCAGCCCCTCGGTGCTTCCTGGCGCGGTCTCACCGCGTTCATGATAGCGCGCGAGCGGCGATGGCCCGTTGTCGGAGGTGAAGAGGATCAGCGTATTGTCCATTTCACCCATCTGGTCGAGGCGCTCCACCAGCCGGCCGAGCGTCTTGTCCATCTTGACCAGCGAGGCGAGCATCCGGTCGTCGTCGGAGGATTCGCCCTTGCCCATGACGTCGGAGAGGCTTTCATCGTCGGGCGCCCAGGGGTCGTGGATGTCGTTGAGCCACAGGTTCACGAACCATGGCTTCTCCGAATTCTGGGCGACGAAATCGACCGTCATGTCGGCATAAAGCCCGGTGAGGTTGGTCTTGAGTTCCCAGAAGCGCGGGCCTTCACCCAGCTTGTCCGACTGCTGGGCAAGGAAGCGTTCCTCATCCGACACGAGCACGCGCGGGCCGAGCCCTTCGAAGGTCGTGAAACTCTTGTCGAAGCCATAGGCGGTCGGCCACGGCGCATCGCCGATGTCGCGTCCGCCGCCGAGATGCCATTTTCCGATATGCGCGGTCTTGTAGCCATTCTTCTGGAGCAGGCGTGCGATCGTCGGCAGCTTCGGATCGAGCCAGTCGACCTGCCCGATTTCGGCGTTGCGCGCGCGGCTTGCAGTGATGCCGACGAAGCCGACATCGGCCGGAAAGCGCCCGGTCAGCAAACCCGCGCGCGACGAGGAGCAGATCGGCGCTGCGTCGTAGAATTTGGTGAGTAGCACGCCTTCGCGAGCGAGGCGGTCGAGGTTCGGCGTCCGGACCTTCTTGTTCCCCATCACCGACAGGTCGCCGAAGCCCATGTCGTCGACGAGAATGAACAGGATGTTGGGCCGGCGCTCGGCTTGCTTGCCGGCTTCGGCGACGCGCGCCGGGGGCGATCCCTGCGCTAACGCCGCTCCGGCAGGCACGGCCGCGATCGCCGCCAAACTCATTGCGGCCGTCGCGAAAAATCTTTTGGCGGCCGGGAGCGGGGCGGTGGATGACCGATTGAACATATTCTCTCCCAACTCCCGATTCCCCGTCGGCATGAATACATATTTATCGTATTAATTAAGCTTGTCTACTTTTCTGTTCCGCCTAACATTGGCGCAAGGCCGCTTCGCGGCTTCTCGAAAAGGAGGCGAACGCCGTGTCGTGGGAACAATCGGGACTGGGACAGGATGATGCCCCCGCTTCGCTCGGGCGCAACCTGACCTATGGTCTGCTCGACAATCTGGGGCGCGCGATCGTTACCGGTCAGTTCGACGATGAAGCCTTTCCGACCGAAGCCGAACTGACCAAGCGCCACGGCGTCAGCCGGTCGGTGACGCGCGAGGCGGTGAAGATGCTGACCGCCAAAGGGCTGCTCAGCGCGCGGCCGCGGCAGGGGACGGTGGTGCAGCCGACCTCGTCGTGGAACCTGTTCGACACCGATGTGCTGCGCTGGCTGCTCGAGCGGCAATTTTCGATCGAGCTGCTCAAACAGTTCAACCAGCTGCGTGTCGCGATCGAGCCCGAGGCGGCGGCGCTCGCGGCCCAGTTCGGACGCGACGAAGAGCTCAAGCGGATAGGCGATGGTCTCGATCGCATGGCCGCGGCCGAACGCGGCGAGGACGATACGCTGGAGGCCGACATCGCCTTTCACGTCGCCGTGCTGCGCGCGTCGAACAATCCCTTCTATGCCCAGTTCCGCGATGTGGTGAGCACGGCGTTACGCACGTCGATCCGCTTTACCAACCGGATCAAGGGCCGCACCGCCAGCGTCGCCGATCATGCCGCGGTCCGCGATGCGATCGCGGCGCACGATCCCGATGCGGCGCGCAGCGCGATGCGCCACCTGATCGGCGATGTGCTGACGCTGATCGACGACGCCGAGAAATAGCCTAGCGCATCTCCAAGGGAACGATCGTGCCGTCGGCGCGATAGGCGATCGGCTGCACGATGAACTTGCGGCTGCCCTTATAGGGGCCGGGACCCGTTTGCCCTTCCCAGCGGTGATAGGCGATATACCAGCCGCCATCGGCGGGATCGTGCAGGAAGGCGTGATGCCCGGGACCCTTGAAGCGCGCGTCGCTCTCGACGATCTTGCCGCGCCAGGTCCAGGGTCCCGTCGGCGACGGCGCGGTTGCATAATGGACCTGATAGCTGTCGTGACGATAGCTGCCCGACGAATAGGACAGATAATAGGTGCCGCCGCGTTCGTGCATGAACGCGCCTTCGGTGAAATGCGGCGGCGTTTCGACGGTAATCTCGCGGTCGATCGTCACCATGTCGGGCCCCAGCGTCCAGACGCGCAGTTTCGCGCCCGCGCTGCCGCCGGCATAGAGATAGGGCGTCTTGCTGGCGGGGTCGACGAAGACCGCGGGGTCGATCGCCTCGAACCCGTTGCCGCCGGTGATCAGCGGCTTGCCGCTGTCGGTGCAGGGTCCTTCGAGGCTCGCGCAGGTCGCAACGCCGATCCGGCTCGGTGTCGGATTCTGCGGCCCGACCGAGAAATAGAGATAATGGCGGCCGTTCGCCGCGACCATGTCGGGCGCCCACAGCGCGTGACGCGGCGCGCCATCGTCGCCGATCCACGCGATCCGGTCGAGCGCAATCAGCTCGGCGCCCTTTTGCCAATGCTGGCGGTCGGGCGAGGTCCAGACGTGCAGCCGCCCGGTCCCGCCCGAATTGGTCGGATAGATATAATAGCGCCCGTCGGCGGCCTCAATGTCGGGATCGGCGCCGTCGAACGAGAGCGGGGCCGGTGTTTCCGCCATCGCTGCCGCCGAACTGGCGAGCAGCGCGGCGAGCAGGGCGCGGCGGAGCACCGGCCGCCGGATCATTTGGCGTTCGCCATCGGAACCACGCCCTTCGGCGCCACGGCGAGGCGCTTGATCAGATCGACCTCGGCCTGGCGATAGGGCTTGCCATCGGCGCGGAAGACCTCGTGGAACCAGATCGTCGGCTCGTCATAGGTGTAGGGCTTTTTCCAGCTGTCCCACGGGAGGCGCGTCTGCGTCTTGCCGTCGACGAAACCCCAATTGTACATGCCGATGTTGTATTTCTTGCCGAGTGGCAGCGAGCCGTCGAAGGTCGATCCGTTGCCGCGCGCCATATATTCGGTGCAGAGCACCGGGCGGCCATAGCTCAGCATCTGCTTCGCGCGCTTATCGAACTTTTCGGGCCAGCTGTAGTCGTGAAAGCTGTTGATGTCCGACTGGGTCAGCTGAGTGCGCTCGACCGCGTCGAGCTTTTCCATATTGTCCCAATTTTCGCCGATCCAGACGCCCGCGGTCAGCGGCTGGCTGGGGTTCGCGCTGCGCGCCCATTCGAAGACCTGCGGCAGCAGCAGCGCGACGTATTTATTCTTGTCGGGGATGTGCTCGTAATTGCCGCCGCCCTTGTTGTTGGGCTCGTTCCACACGTCCCACACGATGACGCGCTTGTCGTTCGCAAAGGTGCCGACGATGTCTTTCACATAGGCTTCGAGCTTGTGATACTGGCTCGCATCCTTCAGCCGCGCTTCGCCGGGCGCCTGCACCCAGCGCGAGTTGTGGACGCCGGGAATCGGCGGGCTTTGCAGGCCGTAGACCGGGTTCGGGTCCCACACGCTGTCGAACAGCACGAACATGATCTTGATCTTGTGCTTGTCGGCGATCGCGAGAAACTCGTTCATCCGCTTCTTGAGGCCCTCGGGGTCGTTTTCCCACAGCAGATTGTGCAGGAAGACGCGCATCGTGTTCATGCCGATGCCCGCCGCCCAGCCGAGTTCCTTGTCGATCGTCGCGGGGTCGAAGGTCGCCTCGTGCCACATCTCGATTTCGTTGACCGCCGAGCCGGGGGCGTAGTTGGCGCCGACCAACCAGGGCTGCTTTTCATACCATGTGTTCGCTTGTTCCTTCGACCATTGCTCGCGCGCGGCTGCGGGCTGGGCGGCGGTGGCGGCGATGGTGAAAGCGGCGGCGGCGGTGAGCAGGAAGCTCCGTCGGATCATCTCTCTTCTCCCTCTTTTGGCGTCTTTGACGGGAGACGGCTCGTCCCCGCGTCACAACCGATGCGCCATTGATAGATTCGATTTGCTTCGATAGGAAGCATATATATCGTATAAATAACTTGAGGGCGATCGGAGCGCCCCGATGGCCCGCGATACGATGACGGAGAGGCTCGACATGAACGACATTGGCGCGGCAACCGTCCGGCGCATCACCTGGCGGTTGATGCCGCTGCTCTGCCTGCTCTATTTGGTCGCCTATATCGACCGGCAGAATGTCGCCTATGCCAAGTTGCAAATGGTCGGCGACTTGGGGCTCAGCGAAGCCGCCTATGGTCTGGGATCGGCACTGTTCTTCATCGGCTATTGCCTCTTCGAGGTTCCGAGCAACCTGATCCTCGAACGCGTCGGCCCGCGAATCTGGTTCGCGCGGATCATCGGGGCATGGGGTCTTGTCACGCTGGCGCTCGGCTTCGCGTGGACACCGACCAGCTTCTATATCCTGCGCTTCCTGCTCGGGGTGGCCGAGGCGGGCTTCTTCCCCGGCGTGCTCTATCTGCTCACCCTGTGGTTCCCGCAGACGGAGCGCGCGCGAGCGATCGGATTGTTCCTGATCGCGAGCGCGTTTGCCAATGCGGTGGGCGCGGCGCTCGGCGGTCTTTTGCTCGAGCTCGACGGTCTCGCGGGACTGCGCGGATGGCAATGGGTGTTCATCGTCACCGCGATCCCGGCGCTGCTGCTCGTTCCCGTCGTGCTCGCGCGCCTGCCACGCGGACCCGCCGAAGCGCAGTGGCTCACCGATGCGCAAAAGACATGGCTCGCCGACACGCTTGCTGCGGAGGGGGTCACGCGCGAGCACGCCAATCCACTGCGCGCGCTGGGCGACCTCCGCGTAATCCTGCTCTGCATCGCCTTCCTCGGCTTTCCGCTATCGGCCTATGGCCTCAGCTATTGGCTCCCGACGATCGTCCGGGGTTTCGGCGTCAGCGATGCCGTCAACGGCCTGCTCAACATCATCCCCTGGCTGACCGTCGCGGCGGCTTTGTGGTGGCTTCCACGCTGGGCGGCGCGGAGCGCCGGGTCGCGCCGCTTCATGGTCGGGCCGGCGCTCATCGGCGCACTAAGCCTCGTGCTGGCGGTGCTGCTGCCGTCGCCGGTGTTCCAGTTCGCCGCACTGTGCATCGCTGCCGCCGCGATCTTTGCCGGCCAGCCCTTTTTCTGGGTCCTGCCGGGACGGTTCCTGACCGGCGCCGCGGCGGCCGCGGGTTTCGCCGCGATCAATTCGGTCGGCAATCTCGGCGGCTTTGTTGCGCAGGCGGTCGTGCCGAAAATCCACGACGCGACCGGCAGCGACCTCGCGCCGATGTTCTTCCTAGCCGCGATGCTCGTCTTTTCGGCGGGAGCGATCTTCCTGATCGAGCGCCATATTCCGCGCGGCCTTTCAGACCGATTTCCGGTTGCCACATCGAGCGACTCTTTATAAAACACATTGATCATATAAATTGGGAGGGTCAGATGAAGTCTGTTTCGAAGCTGCTTGTGGTTGCCGCGCTCTTGGCGAGCAGCGCCAGCGCCGCCGCCTATGCGCAGACGGGAGCGCCGCCGCCCAAGAAGCCCGCCAATTCGACCGCCAACACCGCGGGCTACACCGCGCCCGGCAGCACCGAGGGCGGGCCCGCCTATGTCGGTCCGATCATGAGCGAGTGGGGCCGCAAGGTAACACCCGAAAATGCGTGGCGCAGCTATCCGCGCCCGCAGATGGAACGCGATACCTGGATGAACCTCAACGGGCATTGGGATTATGCGATCCGCCCCGCGAACGAGCCGCAGCCGGCGGCGATGGACGGCAAGATCCTCGTTCCCTTCGCGGTCGAATCGAGGCTGTCGGGGGTGGCGCGCAAGCTGATGCCCGACGACCGGCTCTGGTATAAGCGCAGCTTCACGCTGCCCGCGAAATGGCCGGGCCAGCGCACCTTGCTCCACTTCGGTGCCGTGGATTTCGAATCGACCGTGCTCGTCAACGGCGTCGTCGTCGGCAGCCACAAGGGCGGCTCCGACCCGTTCAGTTTCGACGTCACCCGCTATCTGCGGTCCGGCCCGAACGAGCTCGTCGTGCAGGTCACCGACCCGACCTCGACCGGCGACCAGCCGCGCGGCAAGCAAACGCTCGAACCGCGCGGCATCTGGTACACCGCGGTCAGCGGCATCTGGCAGACGGTGTGGCTCGAACCCGTCGCCGACCTTCATATCGCCGACCTGCGCGCGGTGCCCGATATCGACAAGGGCGAGCTGACGGTCGATGTCGCGCTCAGCAACACTGCGACGCCAAGCGACGCAGTCCGCATTACCGCGCGCGACAAGGGCAAGGTGATCGCGAGCACGATCATCCGCGGCAACCGGCAGGGGGTGCTCAAGATTCCGAACGCGCGGCTCTGGTCGCCCGACGATCCCTATCTCTATGACCTGACCGCCGAACTCGTGAAAGTGACCCCGCCGCAGGGGGCGGGCAACGACCGGACGGGGCTGCCGCCGATGACCGGGCGCGAGGTTCAGGCCTATGCTGCGGCGACCGTCACCGGTGCGCCCAGTGACAGCGTCAAAAGCTATTTCGGGATGCGCAAGATTTCGACCGGCATCGATCCCAAGACGGGGAAGATGGCGCTGCTGCTCAACAACAAGCCGCTCTTCCACAACGGCACGCTCGACCAGGGCTGGTGGCCCGAAAGCCTGCTGACTCCGCCGTCGGAGGAAGCCGCGCGCAGCGACATCATCTTCCTCAAAAAAGCCGGCTTCAACATGCTCCGCAAGCATATCAAGGTCGAGCCCGCGCAATATTATCACGACGCCGACCGGCTCGGCATATTGATCTGGCAGGACATGCCCTCGGGCGCGTTCGGCGATCAGGCGGTGCGGCGCCCGAGCGACCGCGAGGCGACCTTCACCTCGGCGGGCATGGCGCAATATCAGGCCGAACTGGCGCGGATGATCGGCGCGCTCCGCGCCTTCCCGTCGATCGTAATGTGGGTCACCAACAACGAAGGCTGGGGTCAGTATGACGTCAAGACCGTCGGCAGCATCGCCAAGAATATGGACCCGAGCCGCCTCGTCAACAATGCAAGCGGCTGGTTCGACGTCCCGGGCAGCGGGTCGGACGTCTATGACATCCACACCTATGACGAGGTGCCCGTCGAACCCGCGCCGCAGGCCGACCGGCCGATCGTGACCGGCGAATTCGGCGGCGTCGGGCTGCCGATTCCGGGGCACCTGTGGTTCACCGACCGCGACGCGCGCATCTATCAATTCGCGACCGACAAGGAAGATTACCGCCGTCGCTACAAGATCAAGTTCGACGAGATCATCCGTCAGGCGAAGGAACTGGGGCTCGCGGCGTCGGTCTATACCGAAACGAGCGACGTCGAAGGCGAATTGAACGGCCTGCTCACCTATGACCGCGCGGTGTCGAAGCTGCCGGTCGAGGATTTCGCGAAGATCGCAAAGCCGCTGTTCGAGGATAAATAAGGCAGGGGAAACGCCGATGACACGACGCACCGCGATGGCCCGCTGGGCCGCGACCACCATGTTCGCGGCGCTGATGGGCGTCGCGGCGCCCGTGACGACGGCGGTTCCCGCGGCCGACAGGTCCATTCCGTCCGCGGCGGCGGGCAAGCCGAACATCCTGTTCGTCCTCGTCGACGATATGGGGTTCGGCGACCTGTCGGTGATGGGGAACAAGAAGGTCCAGACCCCGAACCTCGACCGTCTCGCGCGCGAGGGCGTGCTGATGACGCAATTCTACGACGCGGCGCCGATCTGTTCGGCGTCGCGCGCGGGGCTGCTCACCGGACGGTTTCCCGCCGAGGTCGGCTTCATCAACTATGTCAGCGACCGTGCCTATAATCGATCGATCGGGCAGGCGGACTGGCTCGACCCCAAGCTGCCCAATATCGCGCGGCTGCTGAAGGGCGCGGGCTATGACACCGCGCATATCGGCAAATGGCATTTGGGCGGCGGGCGCGACATTGCCGACGCGCCATGGCCGACGGCTTATGGTTTCGACCATAGTTTCACGACCTTCGAAGGACTGGGGCCGCGCGTGCTCGTCTCCGACGAGGAACGCTTCCTCGCCGAACAATCGGACGAGCTCGGCGAGGGACCGCGCTTCTGGGAGCTGAAGACCAATCTCACCGGCCTCTACGCCGACATGACGGTCGACTTCGTCGCGCAGCATGCGGACACGCCCTGGTTCGTGAACCTCTGGCTCAACGACATGCACGATCCCTGGGCGCCCGACGACGAAAGCCTTTCGGACGTCATGGGCAAGGGCACATCTTCCGACGACGACCGGATGCTCGCCTCGCTGGTCAAGATGGACAAGACGCTCGGCCGCCTGTTCGACCGCCTCGACCAGATGGGCGAGATGGACAATACGCTGGTCATCGTTACCAGCGACAACGGCCCCTCCTCGGCGCAGCGCTATTACAAGGACGGCCATGTCGCGCCGGGCAGCACCGAAAATCTGCGCGGCCGCAAATGGAGCCTTTACGAAGGCGGCATCCGTCAGCCGCTGATCCTTTCTTGGCGCGGCCGCGCGAAGGCCGGTTATCGCGACGAGCGGACGGTGGGGCAGGGGGTCGACCTGTTGCCGACGCTCGCGAGCATCGTCGGCGCGCGCATACCCGCCGGCACCGACGGGGTCGACCTGTCGCCGGTGATCGAGGGACGCGCGATTCCTGAGCGGCCTGATCTTTATTGGGCCTATGGCAAGGAAGGCGCGGCGAAGGAGCCGCCGCAGCCGGCGCTGGAGCGCGATCAGGCGCCGCCCTTCGCGATCCGCGAAGGCAAATGGAAGCTGCTCGCCGAGGCGGGCGGGGCGAGCCCCCAGCTCTTCGATCTGGCACGCGATCCGGGCGAGGCGAACGATGTCGCAGCGAGCGAACCCGCGGTCCGCGACCGCCTGCTCGGCAAGCTCAAGGCATGGATGGCGACGCTGCGCCGATAAGCCCTGGCTTTAGAAAAAGAGGCCCCCTCGCGGTGTCGCGAGGGGGCCTTTTTCGTGCGGGACAGGGCGACGGCAGATCGCTGCCGCCGCGCGTTCCTTCGTCAGAACTTCACACGAACGCCGACCGAATAGGTCGTCTCGTCATATGACATCTCGTTGTTGATATTCGTATATCCGGGATAGTCGTAATAGGTCGACGTGTTGTTCCCGAGGATGTTGGTGCCGCCGACGTCGACGCGGATAGCATCGGTGATGTCATAGCCGATGTTGAAATCGAGCCGCCCCGCGCCGCGCGCATAGGTGACGAGCGCCGGCACCTCAAGCGAGGCGATCGTCTCTTCGGTCATGGGCCGCAGCGTGGGTTGGCCGGTGGCGTCGAGCGACAGATATTTGGAGCGATAGGTATAGACCAGCCGCGCGTTAACCCCGCTCTTTTCGTACAGCAGGCCGACGGTATAATTATATTTCGACACGCCCTGAAGCGGATAGCCCGCCAGCGGATCGTCGCCCCCGACCTTGGAATCGGCAAGCGTGAAGGCGCCTTGTACCCCAAGGCCCGATAATGCGCCGGGCAGGAAGTCGAAGAAATATTGGGTACTGAGTTCGATGCCCTTCAGCGTCGCTTGGCCGACGTTGCGCGGGCGCGCCACCGAATAATCGACGCCGTCGATCATCTCGACCGCGCCGCTCGTGATGACGCGATCGGTGATGTCGCGGTAATAGCCCGCGATCGCGACATAACCGCTGGGGAAATAATATTCGAAGGTCGCATCGAGGCTTTCGGATTTCTGCGCCTTGAGGTCGGGGTTGCCGGCATTGCCCGTGCTCTGAACCAGCGGGTTGTTCGACTGGTTGAGCGTGATCGCCGGGTTGAGCGCTTCGAAGTTCGGGCGGCGGAGCGACTTGGCATAGCCGAAGCGGATCTGGATATTGTCGCCGATCCGGAAGCGCGCCGTTGCATTGGGAAGCCAGTCGTGATCGACCGAATCGGCGGTCAGTCGGTCATATTCGCCGCCCTGTGCCTCTACGAACGTGCCGATCGTGCGGCTCGTGCGGATATAGCGCACCCCGACGACCCCATCCAATGTGATGCTGTTCGACAGGTCGGTTTCATATTTGCCCTGCACATAAGCGGCGAGCGTGTCCTCTTTCGCGTCGAACGCACGTCCCGGATCGAAGTCGGGCCGTCCTGCGGGCAATCCGAAATAGGCACGCGCCGCGTCGAGACCGTCTTCCGAGAGGAGGAAATCGGGGTTGGGAATATAGAAGCGCGAACCATTGTTGAGGTCGGGTGCGCGCGAGCCGAGCACGAGAAAATCGTCGGGCAGGCCGGTATCGGAGACGAGCACCGCGGTCGCCTCGCTACCCGTACCGATATTGCCGCCGGGCGTCGCCGTGTTGAGATTGACCGCCTGCTCTTCGGCCGAACGGTGTGCGTAGCGAACGCCGACCGCGATATTCGAGAGGAAGCCGTCGAGATCATAATCGACGTCGCCCTTGGCCTGGAACAGCTTGCCGCGGTTCTCGGTGAAATTCTGGATCAGCGCGTTGCGGATATAGAGATTGTCGCGGCTGAGCAGCGCATCGCCGGGCACCGTATATTCGGCGTGGCCGTCGTTATCCATTGTCACGGTCAGGCTGGGCAGCCGCTGGCCGATGTCCGAGGTGATATTCTGCAGCTCGTATTTCGAGGTCTGGTAGGCGACGTCGAGCACGGCGTTCAGTCGGCCCTCTTCATATTTCAGCCCGCCGGCGAACTGCTTGTTGCGCTGGTTGAGGTCGCGCGCCTGCGTCGTCTGGTTCGACACGAGGTTGGCAAAGGTCATGCTTTCGGGCTGGCACAGCTCGACCGGGTTCGCCAATTGCGCCGGGGTCAGCGTCCACGACTTGTTACCCTCGGCGTCGGTCTGGATGACCGGGGTGTTGCCGTTCGAGCGAACGTAGGTGTTGATGCAGCTCGTGCCGGGGGTGACGTCGGTGATCGTCGTGCCATTGGTAAAGGGCTGGATATTCGCGCCGTTGCGGCTGCCGCGGTCGCGGAAATAGGTGTAGAAGCCCTCGGCATAAACTTCGAGCGACGGCGACGCCTGCCATTGCAGCGCGCCGTTGAACTGGTGCCGCTCGATAAAGCCCTCTTGCGGGAAATTCTGGAGGATGCCGGGAATGACATAGCCCGGCGTGTTGAAGGGCGCGGTGTTGGTGCTGCGCCGCTGGAACAGCACCGTCGAGGCGCGATAATAGTCGGACTTCGAATAAGTGCCGTTGATCAGCGCCCCGATCTCGCCGATGCCGGTGTCCCAGCGGTCGGTCGCGAGCAGGCTGAACTGTGGATTGATCTTGTCGACGCGGTCGCCGTAATTGGCGCGGCCGCCGAGAACGACGGTCGGATCCCGGAAATTGAACGGACGGTTGAGCTGGAGGTCGATGACCCCGGCAAGCCCGCCCTCGGTCAGCTCGGCGGTCTGCGACTTGAAGACATTGACGCGCGACAGCGCCTCGGCGGGCATGTCCTGCAGGTCGAAGTTGCGGCCGATCGTCGAAAACACCTCGCGCCCGTTGACCGTCGTGAGCACGTCGGGAAGGCCACGCACCCGGACGTCGCCGAGTTCGTTGTTGCGGTTCACCGACACCTGGACGCCCGGCACGCGCTGGAGCGCGGCGGCGGTAGTGGGGTCGGGCAGCTTGCCGATGTCCTGCGCGACGATCGCATCGACGACCTGCACCGACTCGCGCTTGATATCGGCGGCGCGCTCGAGCGAGCGGCGGATGCCGGTGACGACGATCGCATCCTCGGCGTTTTCCTGCGGCGCGTCGGCCAGGGTGTCGCTAGCGACGGTGCCGCCCGCGCCGGTCGACTGACCCCACGCCGGTACACTCGCGACGAGTGCAATGACCGACACGGCGGCCACAAAACCTGTCTGCTTCTTCATCTTCCCTCTCCCAGTTCCGTGCGCAGGCATTTTTGCCCTTGGCGCCGGCAAGCTGGGGGCGGGCGGTCGATGAGTCGGTGGGCACCCCGGCCGCAAACCCGACTCTACCCGGCTCTCCGCACCCTTTTCGTCGACGCTTCGCCGCGGACGTTGACCAACGGGTCAAACAAAGTCAATATATATATGATAAATCGGTGAATAGGGAGAGTGCCCGGTGAATATCAGATTTGCTGCTCGTCTGTTGGCCCGTGCGGGCTGCGCCATAGCGGCGCTCACAGCAGCCGCCTTGCCGTCGGCCGCAATCGCGGCCGAGGCGGCGCCGGCCCGTCCGCAACCGACCCGTCCGAACGTCGTGGTGATCCTGCTCGACGATGTCGGCTTTTCCGACATGGGCAGCTTTGGCGGCGAAATTCCGACGCCGAACATCGATGCGCTGACGAAAAACGGCCTCGCCTTCACGCAATTCTACAATAATGCGCGGTGCAGCCCGTCGCGCGCCTCGCTGCTCACCGGCACCTATCCGCATCAGGCGGGGCTGGGGCATCTCGAATCGGTCCATGTGCCGGGGTCGAAAGGACTGCACAGCAAGCTGTCCGATCGCGTCGTTACCTTGGCCGAGGTGATGAAATCGGCGGGCTATTTCACCGCGATGGCGGGCAAATGGCATCTCGGCATATCGCGCGGCGTCGGCCCGTGGCAGCGCGGCTTCGACCGCTCGCTCACATCGCCTTCGGGCGAGCTATATTATCGCGATCAGCCCCAGCCGCTCGCGAAATCGGTCTATATCGACGGCGAGCGCGTACCCACCAGTTCGTCCCGCGTCGGGCAGGGCTATTGGTATTCGTCGGACATGTTCATCGACTGGCAGACCAAATTCATCGGCGAGGCGCGCGAACAGCGCAAACCCTTCTTTCTCTATATGCCCTTCGTCGGGGCGCATTTCCCGCTGATGGCCCCGCCCGAGGATGTGGCGAAGTTCAAGGGCCATTATATGCGCGGCTGGGAGGTCATCCGCCGCGAACGGTTCGAGCGGCAAAAGAAGCTCGGCATCATTGCCGCCGACGCCGAACTGCCCGCCGCGCTGCCGGGGAGTTACGACTGGAACAAATTGTCGGCGGAGGAGAAGGACCGGTTCGATACGATGATGGCGGTCTATGCCGCGGTGATCCACCGCGTCGACCGGTCGATCGGAACGCTCGTCGATCGTCTGCGACAATCGGGCGAGCTCGACAATACGCTGATCCTCTTGATGAGCGACAATGGCGGCACCGCCGAAAGCGGTCCCGACGGCCGCCTCAAGGGCGACGGCCTGCCGGGCAGTGCGCAATCGGTGGTCTGGACCGGAATGAACTGGGCGACGCTGCAGAACGCGCCCTTCCAATATTATAAGCACCACACCTATGAGGGCGGGATTGCGACGCCGCTGATCGCGCACTGGCCGCGCGGCATCGCCGCGAAGGCGCGCGGCACCCTCGTGCGCGAGCCGGGGCATCTGATCGACGTCATGCCGACGCTCGTCGAACTCGCCGGCGCCACATATCCAAAGGCCTTTAATGGCCATGCGATCCTGCCCATGGAGGGGCGTTCGATGGTTCCGGCCTTCCGCGGCGAGGCGCTGACGCGCGGCAAGCCGATCTTCTGGGAGCATGAGGGCAACCGCGCCGTCCGTGACGGCAAGTGGAAACTCGTCGCGGGCTTCGAGAAGCCTTGGCAGCTCTTCGACATGACCGCCGATCGCACCGAAATGCATGATCTTGCCGCGAAGGAGCCCGGCCGGGTTCGCGAGATGGCCGGCCAGTGGGACGCCTGGGCGGCGCGCAGCTATGTCGACGCGTGGAGCGAGGCTTACGACCCGCATCTCAAAGGGAAGGAACGCCGGATATGGGGCGGGGCGGACGTTCCGCAGCTGCCGCAGGCGCTGGTCGGGAAATAGGGCCGGTTGCCGGGTGTGGCGCGCCGCTTTTACGCTTCGGGCAAAGCCGGGCCCAGCGTGAGTGCCGAGAGGAAATCGTCGGCCCAGCCGATGACGTCGGCGTCGCGGACGACGGCGTAGAGCTTTTCCCAGCGTGCCTTGCGCTCGGCGAGGGGCATGTGCATCGCGGTCCAGATCGTGCGCGCGACCTCGCCGCCATCGTGCGGATTGACGAGCAGCGCATCGGTGAGCTGCTCGGCCGCGCCGGCGAAGCGCGAGAGGATGAGAACGCCCGGATCGTCGGGATCCTGCGCGGCGACATATTCCTTCGCGACGAGGTTCATCCCGTCGCGGAGCGGGGTGACGAGGCCGATCTTGGCGGCGCGGTAGAAACCGAATAATTCGGCGCGGCCGAAACCCCGGTTGACGTAGCGGATCGGGACGAGGTCGACGTCCGAATGCGCCCCGTTGAACTGGCCGGTCTTCTGTTCGAGCGTCGCGCGGATCTGTTGGTACGAACGGACGTCTTCGCGCGAGGGCGGGGCGATCTGGACGAAAAGCAGCTCGTTGACCATGTCGTCGTGGCTGGAGAACAGCCGTTCGAGCGCGTCGATCCGTTCGGGAAGCCCCTTGCTGTAGTCGAGCCGGTCGACGCCGATCGCGATCGTGCGCTTGCGCGCGCTGCTTTCGAGCCGCTGCTGCGATCGCCGGGCGATCTCGGTTTCGCCCAGCGCCATGAATTCGGCATGGTCGATGCCGATGGGAAAGGCGCGCGCGATGGTGCTGTGGTTACCGATGCGGACCGTGCCGCTGTCCTCGTCGACCTCGGCGCCATGTTCCTTGCGGCAATAATGGAGGAAGCTTTCGAGCCATTCGACCGACTGGAAGCCGATGACGTCATAGCGGAGCATCGCGGCGACGAGCCGCTCGTGATGCGGGAGCGAAACGAGCAGGCGGGTCGGCGGCCAGGGAATATGCAGGAACAGGCCGATGCGGTTCTGTACGCCGTGCGCGCGCAGCCGTTCGCCGAGCGGCAGGAAGTGATAATCCTGCACCCAGACGACGTCGTCCTTCTCTATCAGCGGGTGGAGGCTGTTCGCGAACTGCTCGTTGACGCGTTCATAGCCGCGGCCGAATTCATTCTCATATTCGGCAAGGTCGATGCGGTAGTGAAAGAGGGGCCACAGGGTGCGGTTGGCATAGCCGTTGTAATATTCGTCGACATCATGGGGTTCGAGGTCGACCGTCGCGGTGGTGAAGCCATCGGCACGTTCCATCGTGAGCTGGCCCGTGAACTGTTCGACCTCGTTGCCCGACCAGCCGAACCAGATACCGCCGCGTGTGTGCAGCGCCGCGCTCATCGCCACCGCAAGTCCGCCCTGCGCTCCCGCCGCGCCGCGCCCCTTCGCGACCGACACGCGGTTCGAGACGACGATCAGCCGGCTCATCGCACCGTGTCCCAGCCGCGCGACAGCAGCCCGGCGCAATGGATGATGCCGACGAGCGAATAGGTCTGCGGGAAATTGCCCCACAGCTCGCCGTTTTCGAAATCGAGATCTTCGGAGAGCAGGCCCGACGGCGTGCGGTGCGCGAGCATCTTTTCGAACAGTTCGCGCGCCTCGTCGCTTCGACCGCACAGGTGCAGCGCCTCGATCAGCCAGAAGGTGCAGAAGTTGAAGGCGGTCTCGGGCAGGCCGAAATCATCCTCGCTGTCGTATCGCAGCATATGTTCGCCGCGGCGCAGCGCCTTCTCGATCGCGGCGAAGGTCGCCTGGAAACGGGGGTTGTCGGCGCGGATATAGCGCAGCTCGACCATCTGCAGCAGGCTGGCGTCGAGATGCGCGTGGCCGAAGGCGGCGCCATAATGGCCCGCCGCCTCGTCCCACGCCTCGCGCTCGATCGTGTCGCGGATCTTCGCCGCGCGGTCGTTCCAATAGGCTTCGCGCTCGGGCTTGCCGATGCGCGCCGCGACGTTGCCGAGCCGGTCGCACGCCGCCCAGCTCATCACCGCCGAATAGGTGTGGACGAGCTGCTTGGTGCGGAATTCCCACAGGCCCGCATCGGGCTGGTCGTGCATCGCCCAGGCGACCTCGCCGACGCTCTCGAGGCTTTCGAAATCGCGCTCGTCGGCCATGCGGAACAGCCGCTGGTCGAAGAAGCCCTGCACGGTCGGCAGCACGATCTGGCCATAGGCGTCGTGCTGGACCTGCTGATAGGCGGCATTGCCGATGCGGACCGGCCCCATGCCGCGATAACCGGCGAGATGTTCGGCGACGCCCTCGTCGAGCTCGGCGACGCCCATCACCGAATAAAGCGGCTGGATCTGCCCGCCCGCGGCGCGATCGACGATATTGCGCAGGTAAGCGAGATATTTTTCGAGCACGTCGAGCGCGCCGAGCCGGTTGAGCGCCTGCACCGTGTAATAGGCGTCGCGAATCCAGCAATAGCGATAGTCCCAATTGCGCTCGCTGTGCGGTGCCTCGGGAATCGAGGTCGTCAACGCGGCGACGATCGCGCCGGTTTCCTCATGCTGGCAGAGCTTGAGCGTGATCGCGGCGCGGATCACCGCGTCCTGCCAGTCCATCGGCGTCGCAAGCCCGCGCACCCAACTGCGCCAATATTGACCCGTCGCTTCCTCCATCCCGCGCACCGATTCGCGGACGTTGCCGGTAAAGGGCTCGTCGGGGCCAAGGAAGAAATGAAGGTCGGATTCGACGCGGAAGGCGAGCTCCTGCATGAGATAGCCGACCGGCGCGTCGGTGGTGAGGCGAAGCGGCTGGTTGCCGATCAGGTAGCGGATATGGTTGGTGCCGCGCGTCGTCGGGGCACGCTCGGCACCATGATCGCGCATCGGCGACAGGTTCATGCGGATGCGCGGGCTGCCGGCGACGGGGCGGACGATGCGGGTATAGGCGACCGGCCGGTACATGCGTCCCGAGCGTTCGGCGCGCGGGCAAAAGTCGATGATATCGACCGCGCTGCCGTCGGCGGCTTCGAGGCGCGTCACGAGGATCGGCGTGTTGCGGCTGTATCGCGGGGTGGCACGCACCTGTCCCTCGAGCGCGAAACGCCACACGCCCTCGTCCTGTCGCTCGCCGTTCATCAGGGCGCAGAAGACGGGGTCGCCGTCGACGCGCGGGACGCATCCCCATACGAGCCCCGCCGCGCTGTCGACGAGTGCGCTGACCTGGCAATTGCCGATCGGCCAGAGCGATAGATTGCTCACAGGCCCAGCCAATTATAGACCTCGCGGGTGCCGGGTAGCCGGTAATGGGCGGCGGTCGGACGCGGTGCGCCGACGAGAATGCCGTGTCCGCCCGCGGCGGCGGCGGCGGCAAAACCGTCTTCGTCGGTAACGTCGTCGCCGATGAAAACCGGGATGGCGCCGGCATAGGGCGGCTGGTCCAAAAGCCGCGCTACCGCCCGTCCCTTATTGGCTTGCGCCGGTCCCAGTTCGACAACCATCTTGCCCCGCCGCACGGCCAGGCCTTCGTGCTCTGCAATGTCGTCCATGACGCTAAAGACGGCTGCCTCGGCATCTGGTTCCTGCCGGTAATGGATTGCGATGCCGTGCGGCTTGGTTTCGACAAGCAGGCCGGGCCACCGCGCCGCGAGCGATGCGATCGCCATGGACGTATCGCTGGATAGCGTGGCGGCCGGGACGGCGGCATCGCCATGTTCGGCGCCGTGCGACCCCACGATCCTGATCGCGCCGCGTCCGAGATGCCCGCCTATGTCCGAAAGCGACCGCCCGGTGATCAGCGCGAGACGGCCATCCACGCGCGCCGCCAGGGCTTCGAGCCGCCGCACAAGATCGTCGGGGACCAGGATAGCGTCCGGTGTTTCCGCGATTTCGACGAGCGTGCCGTCGAAATCCAGAAAGAGCGCCACCGGCTGCTGCGCCGCCCATTTCGTAAGCGGTGGCGGAAGCGGGAGATTGTCCCTTTTGTGCATCGCAGCAAGGCTAGAGGCCGGGGACGCGGGGGTCAACCATCGACCGCGAGGCGGCCGTTATTTGCCTCGGCAATCGGGGCAGAGACCCATGACTTCCACGATGACGCGGTTCGGGCGGAAGCCTGCCGCCCGGCACAAGCGGTCGACTTCGGTCTCGCATCCGGCGTCAAGCGTGCGAGTGCGGCCGCAGCTCCGACAAATCGTCATCGCTCCGGGCGGGCTGTCGGCGCCGAAATAGGCATTCAGCGTTTCGACGCGGTGGACGCGCCCGTCCAACCGATCGAGGATGCGATAGACCTGATTGGGCGCCAGCGGCACACCGAGCGCCCGGCTTTGGCGCGCGATTCTGTAGGCTCCGAGCGGCCGCGGACTCGCGCTCAGGATTGTCATGACGATTTCCTCAAGCTCGGCGGGCGTCCGCTTGGCATTTTCGCGCCGCGCGCCTTTGCGACCTGCGCCGGGACCGGGCGGGCGGGGCGGCTCGTCATGGTCAGGCAAGGGTCCGGCGTAGCCGCCAGTTGATGAGATGGCCGCCGATCAGGAACAGGCTGCCGATCGCCGTTATCGCGGCCGATGCCGGCTCGCCCCAAGCGGGGAACAGCGCGGCGACGATGCAGGCGACCCCCGCCGCCCCTAGCTGTGCCGGAAGAAGGGCGCGGTGTCGCCGGTAACCGAGAATGAACGCGAGGGCGGCCGCGGGGACAACCAGCGCCGCCGCCACAATGTGGAAAATCTCCGATTCGAAAAAGGTCCCGGCCAACATCGGTAAGGCGAGCAGGATCAGCGGCAACGCCAGACAGTGCCCGAGGCAAAGAAGGGAGGCGGACACCGCCGTTCCTTCGACGAGGTTCGTCGTCATTTGGCGCCGCGAAGGGCGTGAGGGGAGAGCGCACATGGAAGAAAAGCCTTGAGGGGTTGTGATATGAGATAACGTATCATATACGGCCGGCGTCCAGATAAGAAAGGGGTTTTTGTGAAGTTTCGAGTTCTCCTCCTGTCCGCCGCGGTTCCGGCTGCCGTTCCGCACATCGCCTTTGCGGGCGAATCGGTGCCGGCGGCCAAATCGGCTGCAGGGCCCGACGCCGGCTTCATGCAGGCCGGCAGCACCGCCGATCCCGAGATCGTTGTATCGGCCAATGTCCTCGGCCTTCGCGCCGACGAAACCGCGACGCCGGTGATCACGCTGACCGGCGAGGAACTGATCCATCGCCGCCAGGCGACGCTCGGCGACACGCTCGCCGGACAGCCGGGCATCAATTTCGACAATTTCGGCGGCGGCGCGAGCCGTCCGGTGATCCGCGGCCAGACGGCGCCGCGTGTCCAGGCGCTCTCCGACGGCGCAAGCGTCCACGATGCCTCGGCGATCTCGCCCGACCATGCGGTGACGACCGAACCGCTGCTACTGCGCGGAATCGAAGTGCTCCGCGGCCCTTCGGCGCTGCTTTATGGCGGCAGCGCGATCGGCGGGGCGATCAACCTTCTCGACGAGAAGGTGCCGACGTCGATCCCCGACGGCGGCATCGCGGGCACGGTCGAGGGGCGCTTCGGCACCGCGGACGACGAACGGTCGCTGGTGGGCGGGATCACCATCGGCGGGCAGGGACTCGCGCTGCGCGTCGAGGGCGTCCATCGCTCGTCGAACGACTACCGCGTGCCCAAGGGCTTTGGCGAGCGGCATGTCGACGGGTCGTACAACGACACCTCGACCTTCACCGTCGGCGGCTCATGGGTCGGCAGCGGCGGCTATCTGGGCGTCGCCTACACCCGCCAGCGGAGCGAATATGGCCTGCCCGGGCACAGCCACGACTATGAAAGCTGCCATCCGCACGGCAGCAGCCTCCATTGCGGCGGCCATGGGCACGACGACGAGGATCATGATCACGATCACGACCACGACCATGACCACGAGCATGAGGAAGTGCCGTTCGTGAAGCTGCGCAGCGAGCGGTTCGACATCCGCAGCGAATATGAGGATCCGCTTCCCGGATTCGAAAAGGTGCGCTTCCGCCTGTCGTTCACCGACTATGAGCATGACGAAATCGAGCATGACGAAGTGGCGACGACCTTCAGCAACAAGGCGCACGAACTGCGTTTCGAACTGGCGCACAAGCCGATCGGTCCCCTGCGCGGCGCGTTCGGGGTCCAGCATTCGGAAAGCAAGTTCAGCGCGGTCGGCGAGGAAGCGTTCCTGCCCGAAAGCGAGACGCGCAACACCGCGCTCTTTTTGATGGAAACGCTCGATGCCGGTCCGGTCCGGTTCGAACTCGCGGCGCGGCAGGAATGGCAGAGGATCGAGACGACGCTGAACCGCGAGGTCAGCCACAAGCCCTTCTCGATCTCGGGCGCGGCGATCTGGGACATCGGCGGCGATTATTCGCTCGCGCTGTCGCTCGCGCGCTCGCAGCGCGCGCCGAATGTGCAGGAGCTTTATGCGCGCGGCATCCACCTTGCCACGAACACCTATGAACTCGGCACCGCGACGCTCGGCAAGGAAACCGGCAAGTCGATCGACCTGACCTTCCGCAAGTTAAAAGGCGCGACCACCTTTACGATCGGCGCCTATCATCAGGATTTCGACGACTATATCTTCGCCAACACGCTCGACCAGTTCGAGGATTTCCGGCTCATCCGCTACACCGCCGCCGACGCGACCTTCACCGGCGTCGACGGCGAGGTGCGGCATGATTTCGGCACCGTCGGCGTGTCGCTGTTCGGCGACTATGTGCGGGCCAAGTTCAAGGGCGATCTCGGCAACCTGCCGCGCATTCCCGCCGGCCGCCTCGGCGCGCGCGCCGACGGGCGATGGGGACCGCTGTCGGGCGACATCGAATATTATCATGTCTTCGAACAGGACCGGATCGCGGCGTTTGAAACGCGGACGTCAGGCTATGACATGCTCAACGCGACGCTTGCTTACAAGCTCGCGCTCGGGCCGAAGGCCGATGCCGAATTGTTCGTGCGCGCGACCAATTTGACGAACGAACTCGCGTATAATCACGCGTCCTTCATCAAAAATGCGTCACCGCTGCGCGGACGGAATTTCGTCTTCGGGCTGCGGACGAGCTTCTAGGGCCAAAGGGGGCGGCCGGAAGGAGGGGCATATGGTCCCGCGCCCCTCCTTCCGCCGATCTTTTCAGACGGGCTCGGCCGCCAGGACATAGTCGAAGCCATGACGAAGCCCGTCCTCGCGTACGACATGCGCGAGGGCTTCGGCGCGCAGCGCCTCGCCGCGCGCAGCTAGGGCGTCCGCGAGGCCGCGGTCGGCGATCCTTGCGAGTCGCGGCGCGCACATGTCTATCTGGCTGTTGACGAAACGCTCCTTGTAGCGGTTCGCGAACCGCTTGGCGGCGATGACGCGGTAACCCGAAGCCTCGAGATGATCGACCGTCCATAGCGCCGGATATTCGCGATAAGGCTGTTCGCCCGCGTGGAGCAGACACGCGTCGCGGAAACGTCCGATCTCCCAGATCAGCCGCCCCGCTTCGCTATCGGGTTCGCCCGTCACATAGGGCTCCAGCCCGACGACATAGAGCCGCCGTCCGACGAGCGAACGCAGCCGCGCGAACAGCCGATGCTGAAAATAGGGCGCGAAACCGTCGATCGCGCCGAGAAGATAGTCCGCCAGCACCGTGTCATATCGCTCGCCCGCCAGCAGCGCGGGGTCGGCCCAGTTGCCGACGATGATGCGGTCGGCGGCGCGGCGCTTTGCCGCGATCGCGTCGGCGACCTGCGCGGCATGGGCTTCGGCGCCGCTCACCGCGGTCCAGCTTTCGGTGACGAGCGAACCGATCCAGCCGATCGAGTGGGTTCCCGTCCCGGCGTCGAGAAATTTTCCCCACGTCTGTCCGTCCTGAAGGGCTTCGATTTCCTGAAAGAGCCCGGAAGCCGACTGTCGCTCTTTACCATCAAATATCATTGGAATGATATAGAGTATCATTGCGGCCTTATCAAACCCGGACCCGCGGAATAGTAAGTTCAGCGGAGCAAAGGCCTTGTGCGAGCGGCGATCAACGCCGCCTGGTGCCGTAATCGATCCGGATTCTCACCCAACTGCCCACCATCGGCCGCCCGCCCAGCCGCGGCGGCCGCACCTGAAACTGCCACGCCGCGGCGAGCACCGCGCGATTGATCTGCGATCCATAGGGATATTCGTCGAGCCCGACGCAATCCTCGACGCGGTAATCAGGCGCCGTGCGGCAGGCGATCAATCCCCAGCCGGGCCCGCTGGCTGTCGACAGATAGCCGCGCAGTTCGCCATCGCTCGGCTCGCGATACCAAGCCGCCGCATATAGCGGCTCGCCATTGGGCGCCGTTCCCACGCGTTCGGTGTCGCGCGAGGAGGGCGACCCGCCGGTATTGGGCGGCCCATAAACCTGCCCGCCCGATGGACGCGCGGTTTTCGGGGGGCTCGCCGGCAACGGCCGCTGGACGGGCGCTGCTGGCATCGGCGGCGCGGCCGTCGGTTCAGGGACTTGCGGGGGCAGCGGTTCCAGCGGCTGCGGTTCTTCGGTGGCTGGCTGCGGCGAGGTGGTTCGTTCCTCGGTCTGCTGGCGTTCCGGGCTGTCCGGCTCGGGCGCATCTTTCGCAATCTCGGTGGCCTCGAGGCTCACCACGCTGATCGACTCCTCCTCGGCGTCAGGCAGCGTTCCGGGCCCCCACGAGAGGAGCATGAACAGCAGCAGTCCGGCGATCGCCACGGCCAGGCCGATCGCAAACGAGCGGCGCCCCACCCCGATGTTGAGCTGTGCGACGTAGGGCGTGGTCGGAACAGGGTTCAGTCGAAGCAAGGTGTTCAGCGAGCCCTGCACAAGTCTGGAAAAATATGGCTCCCCGGGTAGGATTCGAACCTACGACCGATCGATTAACAGTCGATTGCTCTACCGCTGAGCTACCGAGGAACACGCCGCCGATGCGGACAAGGCGGCCCCTTTGCCGCCAACCGATATAATTATCAAGAGGGTTTTGGCGGCTTTGTGACTCTCAGACGATAAATTGTTCCATCGCGATGCGTTCGTCGAGGCCCTGGTCGGGATCGAACAGCAAAGTCAGCGGCCGGCTGCGGTCGGTCGTGACGAGCACGGTCTTCACATCGCGGATCTCGCGCTGGTCGGCGACCGCGCTGACCGGGCGTTTCGCCGCCTCGCGGACGTTGAAGCGGATGCTCGTCGATTCGGGGACGAGCGCGCCGCGCCAGCGCCGCGGACGGAAGGGACTGATCGGCGTAAGCGCAAGCATCGCCGAATCGAGCGGCAGGATCGGGCCGTTGGCGCTGAGGTTGTAAGCGGTCGATCCGGCGGGGGTCGAGACGAGCACGCCGTCGCAGGCCAGCTCCTCGAGCATCGTCTTTTCGTTGATCAATACTTCGAGCTTCGCGGCCTGACGCGTTTCGCGAAGCAACGAGATTTCGTTGATCGCGGGCAATATGTGCCGCTCGCCGCTGATCGTCGTAATGTCGCCCGACAGCGGGTGGATCAGATAGGGGCGCGCCGCGGCGATGCGGTCGAGCAGCCCCTCGACGCGAAACTCGTTCATCAGAAAGCCGATCGTGCCGCGGTTCATTCCGAATACGGGTAGGCTGCGGCGCTGGTCGAGCAACTGGTGCAGCATGTGCAGCAGGAAGCCGTCGCCGCCGAGCGCGATCAAGAGGTCGGCCTCGGCCAGATCGACGAAGTCATAGAGCGGGCGGAGTTCGGCTTCCGCTTCCATGGCCGCGGGCGCATTCGATGCGACAAGCGCGATCTTGCGATGCATATTGGTCCGGTTCCCCCGTGCCTTCAAATATCGGAACGGCCTGTCAGCCGCCCGTTGCACTCATGTGACGCGCGACCGCCGGTTTGGACTCTCGTTCGATATGAAAGTCATGCGCGCGGGGTTTGCCAGCCAACGCGGCATCAATCAAGCCGTCGACATCGCCTTCATCGCGCAGGGCGGCGCGCAGGTCGACATGATCGTCCTGGCCGAGGCACATATAGATGCGGCCCTCGACGGTCAGGCGAATGCGGTTGCACGTCGCGCAGAAATTGTCGCTGAGCGGCGTGATCAGGCCGAGCGTCACCGGGCTGCCCTCGACAGCGAAATAGCGCGCGGGGCCGCCGGTCCGTTTGTCGACCGGATAGATGGCGCGCGTTTCGCGCAGCGGCGCGATGAAATGGTGGATCGGGATATAGTGATCGCTGCGGTCGCCTTCGACCTCGCCGAGCGGCATCGTCTCGATCAAGGTGAGATCGCAGCCGGTCGCGGCGCAATAGTCGAGCATCGGGAGCAGCTGGTCCTCGTTGAGACCCGCGAGCGCGACCATGTTGATCTTGATCGCCAGCCCGGCCGCGCGCGCCGCGTCGATGCCGCGCAGCGCGACATCGAGATCGCCGACGCGCGTGATATGCCGGAACGCCGCCGGATCGAGCGTGTCGAGGCTGACGTTGATCCGGCGCACCCCCGCCGCCGCCAGCATCGGCGCATGTTCGGCGAGCCGCATCGCATTGGTGGTCAGCGTCAGTTCGTCGAGGCCGTGGCCGATCAGCGCGCCGAGGCGCATCGCAAGCGTATCGATGCCGCGCCGCACGAGCGGTTCGCCGCCCGTCAGCCGGATGCGGCGGACGCCGCGTGCGACGAAACGGGTCGCCAGTTCGGCCATTTCCTCGATGCTCAGCACCGCCGATTTGGGCAGGAAGGTCATGTCTTCGGCCATGCAATAACGGCAGCGCAGGTCGCAGCGATCGGTAACCGACAGGCGCAAGTAACTGATCCGCCGGCCAACTCCGTCGATCAGGGGCGCCCGCGACGCGGCGCGATGAGATAATGGGACAGCCACGGACATATTGTGGTGCAAAAGGCACGAGCTTGGCAAGGAAAGCCTGCTAGGAAAGCGCGATGAATCGCCTGTCCGAATCCCTTTCCGCCTGTGTTCGCAAACTCGAAGCCCTGCATGCTCGGCACGATGCCGACGCGGGCGTCATTCTGGTCCAGGTCGACCAGATGGCGCGCATCAACAACAGCGCCGGGACGGCGACGGGCGATTCGGTGCTCGACGAAATCGGGCGGCGGCTCGAAAATTTCGCGAGCGACGAATTCGGTCAGGGGTCGTGCGTCGACCGGCTCGACGGTCCGCGCTTCCTGATCGTGCCCGCGACGCCGCTGTCGCTCGGGGCACTCCGCGCTCAGGAACGCGCGCTGCACGTCGCGCTCGCCGAGCCGATCGTCGGCGATCCGAATGGCCGCCTGTCGATCCGCATCGCCGCCGCGCTGATCACGCGCGACGAATCGGTCGCCGAACAATTGCGCGCGGCCGGCGATCAGCTCGCGCGGCCGGCTTCGGCGCGCGACGGGGTGATGGTCCACGCCGCGCTGTCGCGGAACGAGGTCGTGATCCATTATCAGCCGCAATATGACGTCGCGACCGGCGCGATGACCGGCGTAGAAGCATTGCTGCGCTGGCAGCACCCCGAACTCGGCCTGCTCGGCGCCGGACCGCTGGTGACCGCGGCGCGCGCGGCGCGGCTCGAATGCGAGCTTACCGAACATGCCCACCGCGTCGCGCTCGCCGAAATGGCGACATGGCCCAAGGCGCTCGCCAAGCTGCGCGTTTCGCTCAACATCACCGCCGCCGACCTCGGCGACCCCGAATTCGCCGGGCGCTTCGCGGCGATGGCCAAGGACGCAAAGGTCGATCCCGACCGGCTGACGCTCGAACTCACCGAACAGGCGATGCTGAGCGATCCCGCGAGCGCCGCCGACCAGCTGGCGCAGATCCGCGCGCTCGGCGTCGCGGTCGCGATCGACGATTTCGGGACCGGCTATTCCAGCCTGTCGCTGCTCGCGCGCCTGCCGATCGACTATCTCAAGATCGACAGCGGTTTTACGCGGACGATCGACGGCAGCGACCGCGACCGCATTGTCGTCCGCGCGATCGTCGACCTCGCGCGCGCTCTCGGGCTGCTGGTAGTGGCCGAGGGGATCGAGAATGAGCGTCAACTGGCCCGATTGACCGAGCTGGGGGTTGCGACCTGGCAGGGATTTTTGAAGTCGGGGCCGGTCCCGGCCCGCGATCTGGCGGCGCTGCTTTAGACGGTCGGCCGCGCGACTGCGGCGGGCACGCGCGCAGCGTTAACGCGCCTTTCAACCTTCGATCTTATGCGCGGCGCGGGGGTTTTATGGCCGTCGCACGACATGGCACGACGATATTGGACGCAATGCACGGCGATCGATTCGCCGACGCCTATCCGCTCGCGTCGGCGACGCTGCGCCATCGGCTTGCCGATCACCCGCTGTTCACGCTACCCGCACTCGCCGACGCCGCGGAGGAGCTTCCCGCAAGCGATGTCGAACGGCGTGTCGCCGATGCCGCCAACGGCGGCGATTTCGCGATGGCGAGCGCCGGGGAGGCCAGTGTCGCCGACAGCGTGCGGGCGATCGCAACCGGTTGCCTATGGGTCATGCTGCGCGGAATCGAGCGGCTGCCGCGTTATCGCGAGGTGCTGCACCCGCTGATGGCGGACCTCGATGGGGCGATCGTTCCGCGAACCGGGACCAGACGCTCGCTCCGTGCGTTCATCTTCGTCTCCGCCCCGGGCACTCTGACGCCATTTCACTTCGACGCCGAGTATAATATCCTGTTCCAGATCGCGGGCGACAAGGCGTTCGCAACCTATCCGCCATCGCCGCCGTTCCTGTCGCTCACCAACCGCGAGGCGCATCACCGGGCGGGCGAAAATATGCTGCCATGGCGGCCCGAGTTCGAGGCGGCGGCAACGATACACGATTTGGCGCCGGGCGATGCGCTCTATGTTCCCTATTCGGCGCCGCACTGGGTGCGCGCGGGCGCGTCGGCGTCGATTTCGCTGTCGGTGACCTGGCAAAGCGACTGGAGTCTTGCGGCGGCGGATGCGCTGGCGGTCAACCCGCTGCTGCGCCGGATCGGCCTTGGCGCATCGCGTCCACCGGCCTGGCCGGAGCGACCGCGACTGCGCGCGCTTGCCGCGCGCGCCGCGCGGCGCGTGGGTTTGCTATGATCCACCATGATTTCGCCAGCGACCTCCGCGCCGGGATTGCGGCGGCGGGCGAGGCGGTGACCGCGAACGGCGGCGACACCGTCCGGCTGCTGCGCTGGGCCGACCTTGGCCCATGCGACCACGCCCGCTGGGCGCAATTGTCGGACCGGGCGGGGGCAGCGAACGTCTTTGCCCAGCACTGGTTCATGGACGCCGCGCTGCGTCATTGCGCGGCACCCGACGATGTCCGCATCGCCATAGCCGCCGACGCGGCGGGACGCTGGATCGGGTTGTTGCCGCTGGTCCGCGCGCCGCGCTTCGGGCGCTGGCCGGTTGCGAATTGGCGGACGTGGACGGCGACCAACCAGTTTCTGGGCGCGCCTTTGGTGTTGCCGCACGCCGCTTTCCGCTTCTGGTGCCTGTTGCTCGATTATTTCGATGCGCATGCCGACGGGGCGCTGCTGATCCATTGTCACCAGTTCGCCGCCGACAATCCGGTTGCCGCCGCGCTTGTCGGCCTGTGCGCCGATGACCGGCGGCCGCTGCATCTTGTCAATCGCTTCGACCGCCCGGCCCGCCGGCCCGGAAGCGAGGCGCCGCCCGACGCCAAGGCGGCGTCGCGCGCGCGCAGCCTGGCGCGGCGGCTCGAACGCGATCATGGCCCGGTGCGATACGAGATGCTGGGCAAGGGCGACGACGCGCAGCCGTGGATCGATGCCTTCCTCGCGCTCGAAGGCGCGGGGTGGAAAGGGCGCGCGGGGAGCGCGATCGGCTGCGCGCCCGACACCGAGGCGCTGTTCCGCGATGTGATGCGCGAAGGGCAGCGGCGCGGCCAGCTTCGTATCGCGCGGTTGACGACCGCTGGCGGCGTGGCCGCGATGTCGAGCTGGTTCGTTTCCGGGAAACGCGGGTTCGGATTCAAGATGACCTATGACGAAGCACTGCGAAGCTATGCGCCGGGGTTGTTGCTGATGCGCTATGTCGCCGAACAGGTCGGCGCCGAACCCGACATGTTCTTTGACACCTGCGCGTCGCCCGGCGCGCATAGCGGCGCGGCCTTCTGGCGCGACCGCCGCACGATGTTCGACTGCGCGATCGCCATCGGCACGCCGCGCCGTCGTCGCCTGTTTTCCGGCCTGATGCGTGCGCGCGCAGCGGTGCGACGCCGATCGGGCAAGTCGGCTGCCTAGCCGATCTGCCGCGCCAGCTTCCCCAATCCCTTCGACAGTTGCAGCGCGCCGTTGAGGCGCGCGCCGGTGCTGACCCAATCGCCGCTGACCGACAGCCTGTTGTCGGGGCGGATACGCGCGCGGCCCTTGAGCCGCTCGACATAGGCGATCAGGCCGGGGACGTTGGCGAACTGGTCGCCGTGGAAGCTGACCAGCGCGCCCTTCGTGCCGACGTCGAGCTTGGCGATGCCCGCGGCCTTCGCATTCGCCTTGATCTCCATCAGCTGGATCAGGTTCGCGGTCTCGGGTGGCAGCGGGCCGAAACGGTCGATCATCTCGGCGGCGAAGGCGTCGAGCGCGGGGCGATCTCCGGCCTCGTTGAGACGGCGATAGAGCGCCATGCGCAGCGGCAGGTCGGGGACATAATCCTCGGGGATCAGGATCGGCGCGTCGACCGTGATGACGGGGGAGAGGGCTTCGCGCGGCGGCGCGGCGCCCATGCCCTCGGCCTTGGCGACCAGAATCGCTTCTTCGAGCATCGACTGATAGAGTTCGAAACCGACCTCGCGGATATGTCCCGATTGCTCATCGCCGACGAGATTGCCCGCGCCGCGAATGTCGAGGTCGTGGCTCGCAAGCTGGAAGCCCGCGCCCAGCGTGTCGAGATCGCCGAGCAGCTTGAGCCTTTTTTCCGCCGTATCGGTGATCGCGCCGCCTTCGAGCGTGGTGAGATAGGCGTAAGCACGCGTCTTCGACCGTCCGACGCGGCCGCGGAGCTGGTAAAGCTGGGCGAGGCCGAAGCGGTCGGCGCGGTGGACGATCAGCGTGTTCGCGCTCGGAATGTCGAGCCCGCTTTCGACGATCGTCGTCGAGACGAGCACGTCATATTTGCGGTCGTAGAAGGCGCTCATCCGCTCCTCGACCTCGCCCGGCGCCATCTGGCCGTGCGCGACGACATATTTGATCTCGGGCACGCGGGTGCGCAGGAATTCCTCGATGTCGGGCAGATCCTTGATCCGCGGGGTGACGAAGAAGCTCTGCCCGCCGCGATCATGTTCGCGGAGCAGCGCCTCGCGGATCACGACCGGATCCCATGGAGCCACATAAGTCCGCACCGCGAGGCGGTCGACCGGCGGGGTCTGGATCACGCTGAGTTCGCGAAGGCCCGACATCGCCATCTGCAACGTGCGCGGGATCGGCGTCGCGGTCAGCGTCAGCACATGGACGTCGGTCTTGAGCTGCTTCAGCCGCTCCTTGTGGACGACGCCGAAGCGCTGTTCCTCATCGACGATGACGAGGCCGAGGTTCTTGAACTCGACCGCCTTCGCGATCACCGCATGGGTGCCGACGACGATGTCGATCTGGCCGCTCGCCAGCCCGTCGCGCGCCTTTTGCGCCTCGGCGGCGGGAACGAGGCGCGACAGGCGGCCGATGTTGACCGGGAAGCCTTTGAAGCGCTCGACGAAATTGGTGAAATGCTGGCGCGCGAGCAGGGTGGTCGGGACAACCACCGCGACCTGAACCCCCGCCATCGCCGCAACGAAGGCGGCGCGAAGGGCAACCTCGGTCTTGCCGAAGCCGACGTCCCCGCAGACGAGCCGGTCCATCGGGCGCCCCGACGCCATATCGGCAAGCACGTCGCCGATCGCGCGGTCCTGATCGTCGGTTTCCTGATAGGGGAAGCGGTCGGCGAACGCCGGGTAGGCGGCATCCTGCGCGAGCAATTCGCCCGAACGCAGCGCGCGCTGCGCCGCGGTCGCGAGCAGTTCGCCCGCGATCTCGCGGATGCGCTCCTTCATCCGCGCCTTGCGGCGTTGCCATGCCTCGCCGCCCAATTTGTCGAGCCCGACGCCCTCGCTCTCGCCGCCGTAGCGCGACAGTACGTCAAGATTTTCGACCGGAACGTAGAGCTTGTCGCCGCCCGAATAAGTGAGCGCGACGCAGTCGTGCGGGCTGCTCCCCACCGGAATCTGGGTCAGCCCCTCATAGCGGCCGATGCCATGATCGAGGTGGACGACGAGGTCGCCGACGCTGAGCGTCGCGAGTTCGGCGAGGAAGGCGTCGGCGCTCTTGCGGCGCTTCTGGCGGCGGACGAGGCGCTCGCCGAGAATATCCTGTTCGGTGAGCAGGCTGATCGCGTCGGAGGCGAAGCCATGGTCGAGTGGCAGGACGACCATCGCGGTCGCGCCGCCGCTGTCCGTCGACGCGGTGCCGAGCGCGTCCTGCCAACTATCGGCGGGCGCGAGCGAGGTGACGCCATGGTCGCGGAGCAGCCCCGACAGGCGCTCGCGCGCGCCGCCCGAATAGCTTGCGATGATCGTGCGGCGGCCCTTGCGCCGTTCGTCGCTCAGATGGTCGGCGACCTTCGCATAGACATTTTCGTCGGCGGTCCGCTCGGGGGTGAAATCGCGCGCGGCGAAACTTTCGAGGTCGACGACCGTTGCCGACGGGGGCACGTCGAACGGTGTGACGATATGAATCGGGCGTTCTTTGGCCGCCCCGGCCCATTGCCCTTCGGTCAGGTAGAGCGTCTCGGGCGCAAGCGGGCGATAGCTCCCCGGCGATTCGCGCTCGGCGGCAACGCGGTTGGCATGATAGTCGGCGATCGCGGCGAAGCGCGTATCGGCGGTCGCCTCGGTGCGGTGGCCGCGTAGCACCGGCGTGTCCGGATCGATATGGTCGAACAAGGTCGCCAGCCGTTCCTCGAACAAAGGCAGCCAATGATCCATTCCCGCCTGCCGCCGCCCGTCGCTGACCGCCTGATAGAGCGGATCGCCGGTCGCCTGCGCCCCGAACAGCTCGCGATAGGCCGAGCGGAAACGCTTGATCGTCGCCTCGTCGAGCAGCGTTTCGGACGCGGGGAGCAATTGTAGCGCCTTGGCGGGGCCGAGGCTGCGCTGGTCGGCCGGGTCGAAACGGCGGATGCTCTCGATCTCGTCGCCGAAGAAATCGACGCGCAGGCCGTTTTCCTCGCCCGCCGGAAACAGGTCGAGAATGCCGCCACGCACCGCGAACTCGCCCTGGTCGGCGACGGTGTCGACGCGGCTGAAGCCGTTCGAGACGAGCAGTTCGGCGAGCGCGTCGCGGTCGATCCGCTGCCCGGGCGCGAGCGTCGTCGCGAGCTGGCGGATACGGAACGGCGTCAGCGTGCGCTGGGTGATCGCGGCAACGGTGGTGAGGATCAGCTCGCCGCGCTTCGCAGGTAGTTGCAGCGCCGAGAGCGTCGCGAGCCGGTCGGCGCTGACCCGCATCGACGGGCCGGCGCGGTCATAGGGCAGGCAATCCCAGGCGGGAAAGCGATGGACGATCAGGTCGGGCGCGAAGAAGGGCGCGGCATCGGCGACCGCCTGCATCGCCGCATCGTCGGTCGCGACATAGACGAGACGCCTGTCGCTGGCGCGCGCGAGATCAGCGAGCAGCAGCGGCAGGAAACCGTCGGCGGTGCGCGCCAGCGTCAGCGGCGCCGACGCCGATCCGATCGCGGCGAAAATGTCGGCGGCGGGGCGGGTCATGGCAGTGGGATATAGTCCAGTCGGCGCATCGCGGCGATCATCTCGGGCCGGTCGAGATGCGCGGGCGGTTCGCCGGTGCCGAGCGCCCACGCCATGATGTCGACGTCGTCTTCCTCGACGACGATTTCGAACCACCCGATCTCTTCCTCGCTCCACTCCGCCGAATAGCGGTCGAAGAAGCCGCCGATCATATAATCGGCCTCGCGCGTACCGCGATGCCAGGCACGGAATTTCAGGCGTTTGAGGCGGTCGGTGTGCGGCACGGGAAGAATCCTGACGGCCCATGCGGCTGGGTGTGGCGCACGGGGAACAATCTCTATAGTCAGCCCAGATAGTCATGCGACCCGAGATACTCAATCCGCTCTTTGCCGCGCTGACCGACCTCAAGGGCGTCGGGCCGCAGCTTGCCAAGCCGCTGACGCGGCTCGGGCTCGAGCGCGTTGTCGATGTGCTGTTTCACCTGCCGACGGGCCTGATCTCGCGCTTCCCGGTCGACCGGCTCGATCAGGCGCAAGCCGGGCAGACGATCATTGTCGAGCTGACCGCACAGGACTACCGTCCCGGCCGATCCCCGCGCGCGCCCTTCGGGGTCGAAGCCTTCGACAGCGCGGGCGACCATGTCCGGCTCGTCTATTTCGGGCGGACCTCGGGCCTCGCACGCAAGCTCTTCCCGCTGGGCGAAAAACGCCGCGTGTCGGGCCGGCTCGACCTCTATGGCGACATGCGCCAGATCGTGCATCCCGACCATGTCGCCGAGCCCGGCGACGAGGCGGGAATCGCCGAACACGAGCCCGTCTATCCGCTGACCGAAGGGCTCACCAACGCGCGGCTGTCGCAGCTCGGCGCCGTCGCGCTCGAACGGCGCCCCGAGCTGGCCGAGTGGATCGACGCCCCCTTGCTCGCGAGTCGCGGATGGCCCGCGTGGAACGAGGCGATGGCGCGCGCCCACGCCAGCCCGCGCGACGAGGCGGCGCGCGACCGGCTCGCCTATGACGAGATTTTCGCGAGCCAGGTCGCGCTGATGCTGATCCGCCAGGGCCTCAGGACGCGCAAGGGCCGGGCGATCGTCGGCGACGGCCGACTGACCGACGCGCTCAAGCTGCCGTTCGGGCTCACCGGCGCGCAGGAGCGCGTCGGGCGCGAGATCGCGGGCGATATGGCGCAGGACACGCCGATGCTGCGCATGCTGCAAGGCGATGTCGGATCGGGCAAGACGCTTGTCGCCTTGCGCGCGATGCTCGCCGCGGTCGAGGCGGGGACCCAGGCGGTGCTGCTCGCACCGACCGAAATTCTCGCGCGCCAGCATTTCGCGACCTTGCAGCGAATGCTTGGCGGCCTTCCGGTAAACCTCGCGATCCTAACCGGGCGCGACAAGGGAAGGGCGCGCGAATCGACGCTGATGGGGCTCGCCGACGGCAGCATCGACATCCTCGTGGGCACCCACGCGATCTTCCAGCAGGCGGTGAATTACCGGGACCTCGCGCTTGTCGTCGTCGACGAACAGCATCGCTTCGGCGTCGCGCAGCGGTTGATGCTGACTCAAAAGGCGGCGCGTCCGCCGCATCTGCTCGTGATGACCGCGACCCCGATCCCGCGCACGCTGCAACTCGCCAATCATGGCGAGATGGACGTGTCGCAGATCGACGAGATGCCCCCGGGACGCACCCCGGTCGATACCCGCGTAATCTCGCTCGACCGGCTCGACGATGTCGTGGACTCGCTCGACCGCCACCTTGCGACGGGGGCGCAGGCCTATTGGGTGTGCCCGCTGGTCGCCGAGAGCGAGGGGAGCGAACTCGCGGCGGCGGAAGACCGCGCCGCGCTGCTTCGCCAGCGGCTGGGCGACGCGCGCGTTGGTCTCGTGCACGGCCGGATGAAGGGGCCCGAGAAGGACGAGGTCATGGCGCGCTTTCAGGCCGGCGAGATCGGCGTCCTCGTGGCGACGACGGTGATCGAGGTCGGGGTCGACGTGCCCGCCGCCAGCCTGATGATCGTCGAACATGCCGAGAATTTCGGACTGGCGCAGCTCCACCAGCTGCGCGGCCGCGTCGGGCGCGGCGCGGCGAAGTCAGTGTGCCTGCTGCTCCGGTCGCAAAACCTTTCAGAGACCGCGCGCGAGCGGCTGGCGCTGATGCGCGAGACGAACGACGGCTTCGTGATCGCCGAGAAGGATCTGGAGCTGCGCGGCGGCGGCGAGTTGCTCGGGCTCAAGCAATCGGGTGACGCCGACTACCGGCTCGCGACCCCCGAACAGCTCGTGCGCTTGCTACCGGTCGCGCATGACGATGCGCGGCTCTTCGTCGAGCGCGATGGCGGCATGGAGGGCGCGCGGGCCGAAGCGGTGCGCCTCTGCCTCTATCTGTTCGAGCGCGATGCGGCGGTGCCGCTGCTCAGAAGCGGTTAGTTGACGTCGCCGCGCGCGCCCATGGCGCGGATCATCGGCAGATAATCCTCGACCGAGATCGACTTGTCGAACTGCACACCGGTCTTGCCGCCCAGGGACCAGACGACCTTCGCCGCGGTGCGGCCGATGATCGGCATGCGGAACACGACGAGGTCGCCGGGTTCGAGCCCGCGCTCGAAGCGCATCAGCAGGCCGTCGGCGCTGATGTTGACGCAGGTGCACATCTCCTGCCGCCCGTCGGGCATGACGAAGGGCAGGCGGCAATAGACGTCGCTACGCGGAGCGATCCGCTGGTCGAGGCCGACATAATGGGCCTTGCTGGTGTCGATCTTGCGCATATTCGTGGACCTTGTTGATTTTGCCATGAACGATCCATCCGATTGCTGAAGAAGTGGTAAACGCTTTTGTGCGCCTTACCGCACCACAAGGCCATGTTTTTTTGATCCGAGGCTCAATGGAACCGGCGTCTCGCCGGGCTGGATCACAAACTGCGGGTCGCGAACGACCGCACCGTCGACCTTGACCGCACCCTCGTCGAGCTTGCGGCGGGCTTCCTTGTTCGACGCGGCAAAGCCGAGTTCGCGCAGCGCATCGACGACGGTGATGCCGTCCGCCGGCGCCGTCACTTGTGGAAGGTCGCCGCCGATCTGTCCCTTTTCAAAGGTTTGCGCGGCGGTGTCCGAAGCGGTCTTGGCGGCCTCTTCGCCGCGGCACATCGCGGTCGCTTCGTTGGCGAGGATCTTCTTCGCCTCGTTGATCTCGGCGCCCTCGAGCGCTTCGAGCCGCGCGATCTCGTCCAGCGGCAGGTCGGTGAAGAGCTTCAGGAATTTGCCGACGTCGCGGTCGTCGCAGTTGCGCCAATATTGCCAATAGTCAAAATGGGACAGCTGTTCGGGATTAAGCCACACCGCGCCGGCGGCGGTTTTGCCCATCTTGGCGCCCGCGGCGGTGGTCAGCAGCGGAGTCGTCAGGCCGTAAAGGTCGGCGCCGTCCATCCGGCGGCCCAGCTCCATGCCGTTGACGATATTGCCCCACTGGTCCGACCCGCCCATCTGCAGCCGCACGCCCCTATTCTTGGACAGGTGGCGGAAATCATAGCCCTGCAGGATCATGTAATTGAATTCGAGGAAGGTCATCGGCTGCTCGCGATCGAGCCGCAGCTTGACCGAATCGAAGGTCATCATGCGGTTGATCGTGAAGTGGGTGCCCACTTCCTGCAGCAGTTCGATATAGCCGAGCTGGCCGAGCCAGTCCTGATTGTCGACCATCACCGCGTCGGTCGGACCGTCGCCGAAGGTGAGGAATTGCTGGAAGATGCTGAAGATCGACGCGATGTTCGCGGCGATCGTCTCGTCCGACAGCATCTTGCGGCTCTCGTCGCGGCCCGTCGGGTCGCCGATCCGCGTCGTGCCGCCGCCCATCAGCACGACGGGCTTGTGCCCCGTCTGTTGCAGGCGGCGCAGCATCATGATCTGGACGAGGCTGCCGACGTGCAGCGACGGCGCGGTTGCGTCGAAGCCGATATATCCGGGGACGACCTGTTTCGCCGCGAGCGCATCGAGCCCTTCCGCGTCGGTCGTCTGATGGATATAGCCTCGCTCGTCGAGAAGGCGCAGCAGGTCGGATTTATAGTTCGTCATAGCGGGCGGGCGCATAACATGGGGTTTGATATTTGGATAGCATGCGCAAGGAGCTGATCTGTCACCCCGATACGCCGGCCAAGGCGGTGCGCGCGGTCGCGGTCGAGGTCAGCCTGTCGTTCGAGGATGGTTTCGCGCTGCGCTATATCGTGGGCGGATCGATCGCCGATCTCGTGCTGTCGCACGGCGAGGGTGAGTTGGTCATCGCCGACAGCGCGACCGACGGCCTGTGGGAAAGCACCTGTTTCGAGGCGTTCCTGACCGAGGAAGGCCAGCCCGACTATACCGAATTCAACTATAGCCCCGACGGGCGCTGGGCCTGTTACCAATTCGACGATTATCGCTCGCTGCTGCGTTCCGACGAACTCGCGCCGTGGGAAATGGTCGCCGAGCGCGGCGAGCAAAGCTATGCGCTGCGCATCGAGCCCGGCATCTTCCCCGACATCGGCGCCAAGCTCGCGCTGTCCGCGGTGATCGAGGAACTCGACGGCACCAAAAGCTATTGGGCGCTCGCCCACCCGCCGGGCAAGCCCGACTTCCATCATCCCGATTGCTTTGCCCTGACGCTTGAGGCACGCGGGCGGGCATGACGACGCTTTTCGGTATCGACCGCCTGCTCGCCGACCCGGCTTTGCGCAAACCGCTCGAAGGCAAGCGCGTCGCGTTGCTCGCGCATCCCGCCTCGGTCACTGCCGACCTGACGCACAGCCTCGACGCGCTCGTCGCGGCCGGGGTCAACGTCACCGCGGTGTTCGGGCCGCAGCACGGCGTGCGCGGCGACCTGCAGGACAATATGATGGAGTCGCCCGACTTCACCGACCCGACCTATGGCATGCCGGTGTTCAGCCTGTACGGCGAGCTGCGGCGGCCGTCGGGCCAGTCGATGCAGACATTTGATGTCATGCTCGTCGACCTGCAGGACCTTGGTTGTCGCATCTACACCTATGTCACGACCCTGCTCTACATCCTCGAAGCCGCCGCGGCGCACGGCAAGGCGGTGTGGGTGCTCGACCGCCCCAACCCGGCTGGTCGCCCCGTCGAGGGCACGCGGCTTCTGCCCGGCTGGGAAAGCTTCGTCGGCGCGGGGCCGATGGTGATGCGTCACGGGCTGACGATGGGCGAGATCGGGCATTGGTTCGTCCGTCACTTCGGGCTCGACGTCGATTATCGCGTGATCGAAATGGAGGGGTGGGAGCCCGAAGGGCCCGGCTTCGGCTGGCCGACGGAGCGGGTATGGATCAACCCGAGCCCCAACGCCGCGAACCTCAACATGGCGCGCGCCTATGCGGGCACGGTGATGGTCGAAGGCGCGACCTTGAGCGAGGGCAGGGGCACGACCCGCCCGCTCGAACTCTTCGGCGCCCCCGACATCGACGCGCGCGCGGTGATCGCCGAAATGCAGCGGCTCGCGCCCGAATGGCTCGCCGGGTGCAAGCTGCGCGACATCTGGTTCGAACCGACCTTCCACAAGCATATGAAGCAGCTCAACAGCGGCGTGCATATCCATGCCGAAGGCGAATGGTACGACCATGCCGCCTTCCGCCCGTGGCGCGTGCAGGCGCTGGGGTTCAAGGCGATCCGCGCGCTCTATCCTTATTATCCGATCTGGCGCGGTAAGGATTTCAAGTACGAATATACCGACGATGTGCTCGCGATCGACGTGATCAACGGCGGTCCGGGCCTGCGCGAGTGGGTCGACGATGCGGGCGCGGCGCCGGGCGATCTCGACGCGCTCGCGCTGCCCGACGAGGCGGGGTGGCGCGAGGAAATCGCCGACCTGCTGCTTTACAAGTGAGGGGAATGACGATGCACCGGCGGCAATTTCTGGGAACCGCGGCGCTGACCGGGCTGGCTGCGAGCTTGCCGGTATCGGCGCTTGCAGCGGACACGGCGGGTCTGCCGAACCTCGCCGCCAAAGCCGTCCCCATCGGCAAGGCCGAGCGCATGGCGCGCATCGCGAAAGCGAAGCAGTTGATGCGCGCGAACGACATCGGCGCGCTGCTGATCGAGCCCGGCTCGAGCCTCATCTATTTCACCGGGGTGCATTGGTCGCGCAGCGAGCGGCTGACCGCCGCGGTGCTGACGCGCGAAGGCGAGATCGCGGTCGTTACGCCCTTTTTCGAGGAGCCATCGGTGCGCGAAAGTCTCGCGATCGATGCCGAGGTGCTGACATGGAACGAGGATGAGAATCCGCTCGCCGCGGTCGCAGCTTGGCTCGGCAAGCGCGGCCTCGCCAAGGGCCGGATCGGGGTCGAGGAGACGGTGCGCTATTTCGCCGTCGACGGGCTCGAAAAGGCGATGCCGCAGGCGACCGTCGTCAATGGCGCGCCCGTCGTGCGCGGGTGCCGCATGCACAAGTCGCCCGCCGAAATCGCGCTGATGCAGATCGCCGCCGACATCACGCTCGCCGCCTATCGCCACACCGCGCCGCGCATCGAGGCGGGGATGAGGCCCGCCGACATCGGCGCGATCATGGCCGCGGCGACCGCCGCGCTCGGCGGCAAGAGCGAGTTCGAACTGATCCTGCTCGGCGAAGCGAGCGCCTATCCGCACGGGTCGGGCAAGCCGCAGGCGGTCAAAGAGGGCGAAGTCGTGCTGATGGACTGCGGCGCGACGGTCCATGGTTATCAGTCGGATATTTCGCGCAGCTTCGTCCATGGTAAGGTGAGCGCGCGGCAACGGCAGGTGTGGGACCAGATGCGCAAGGGGCAGGACGTCGCCTTCGCCGCGGCGAAGCTCGGGACGCCGGCGGGCCGGGTCGATGATGCCGTGCGCGCCTATTATGAAAGCCTCGGCTGGGGGCCCGGCTACAAGCTGCCCGGCACCTCGCATCGCACCGGCCACGGCATCGGGCTCGACGGGCACGAGCCGGTCAATCTCGTGCGCGGCGAAACGACGAAGCTCGCGCCGGGCATGTGTTTCTCGAACGAACCCGGCATCTATATCCCCGGCGAATTTGGCATTCGCTTGGAGGATTGTTTCTACATGACCGACAGCGGGCCGAAATGGTTCAGCGAGCCGCCGCCGTCGATCGACAAGCCCTTCGGTTAGCTGGGCGCCTTCGGTCGCTGGACCAAACTGACAAGTACGAACGAGATGATCATCAGCAAATACCAGCTGCCCAGCTTTTCGAGTCCGACCATGTGCCACCCGTCGTCCTGACTGGGGTAGGTCCAGGCGCGCGCGAAGGTGCCGATATTCTCGGCGAACCAGATGAACAGCGCGACGAGGCCCCAGCCGACGAGCAGAGGCATGCGGCGGTGGACGTGGAGCGGGCGGAACCACACCTGACAGCGCCAGAAGAGCAAGGCGGTCGCCGCGAACAGGAACCAGCGGATGTCGTAAACCCAGTGGTGCGCGAAGAAATTGACATAGATCGCCGCCGCGAGGGCATAGCTCGTCCAGATGGGCGGATAGCCCGTGTAGCGGAAGTCGAAGATGCGCCAGACGCGCGCGATATAGCTGCCCACCGCGGCATACATGAAGCCCGAGAAGAGCGGGACGGCACCGATATGGAGCAGGCTCGCTTCGGGATATTGCCACGACCCGGCGGCGGTCTTGAACAGCTCCATCACCGTGCCGACGATGTGAAAGATCAGGATGACGAGCGCTTCCTTCGGCGTTTCGAGCCGGAAGGCGAGCATGCCGAGCTGGATCAGCACCGCGCCGATCGTGATCGCGTCATAGCGGTGGAGCGGCGCATCGTCGGGCCAGAAGAGATGCGTGCCGAGCAGCAGCGCGAGCATCAGCCCGCCGAACAGGCACGCCCAGCCCTGCTTGAAGCCGAAGACGATAAATTCGAGGCACCAGCCGCGCGGTCCGGGCTCGACCGCCATCGCCTCGAGCCGCGAGCGGACGGCGTGGAAGCGGCTGTGGCCGCGCGCCGGATCAGACATGGATGGCGACCCAGGCGATCAGCATCGCGGCGGGCAGCAGCAGCGCCTGCGCGAGGACCGTGCCCGCAAGACGGCTCAGCGAGATGAAGGTGATCGCGCGGCGGAAATCAGCCTCGTCGACTTTGCCCTCGACCGCGTCGTCGGTCATTACCGACAGTTGCGGATCGATGAAGGCGAAGAGCAGGATCGTCGCGAAGCCGTTGATCAGCGCCGAGAGCTGCGATGCGGTCACGCGGAATTCGGGCGCAAGATAGCCGGCGTAGAGCGAGGCGACGACGCCGACGGCGAGCAGCGATTGCGCGAGGCAATTGGCGATCAGCACGCCCCAGCCGATCCCCTTTGGCATCTTCCAGCTCTTCAGATGCGAAAGGCTCGGGAACGTCAGCGACCGTCCCAAGGTCCTGAGGCCGCTCGGGCTCGCGGCTTTCAGTGCCAGCTTCGTTGTCGAGCGGTTATTCTGGTACCAGCCGATCGCCGCCGCGAACATGCGCTGCCCCGTGGGCACGAGCAAAATGCCGATCAGCGTCGCGACGCTCGCCGCGGCGAGCACGAGCTGCATATCGATGAACAGCGAGGCGCCGCTGCCGTCATGGATGCGCGTTTCGATCCGTTTGGCGAGGAAGGGACCCAGAAAGCTGTTCGAGGTACGCGAGAAGAGCACGAGGATGTTGAACAGCGCGAACGACATAGCAATCCGCCGCGTCCGCACCCCGGCGATGCGCGCCGCATAAGCGAGCGCGCCGATCAGGTTGATGAAGCCGGTAAGGAGGAGAATGGTGAGGAGGGGGAGGTCGAACATCGACCGTGTCTTTCCGTTAAGTCGTCCTCTTTCCCGTTTGCCCTGAGCTTGTCGAAGGGCCGTTCTTCTTCAAGCGTCGAAGAAAGAACGGTGCTTCGACCGGCTCAGCACGAACGGACAAGGGGGAAGCGAAGAATTTGATCGACGTTGCTAACGCGCGCCGCCGCGCCGTCAATGTTTTCGCGTCAGCTCGCGCATCGCATCGTCGAGCCCGGCGAGGGTCAGCGGGTACATGCGGTCGTTCATCAGCTGTTTGATCAGCTTCACCGACTGGGTGTAGCCCCAATGCGCCTCGGGCACCGGGTTCAGCCACACCGCGGCGGGGTAGACATGGGTGATGCGCTGGAGCCAGACCGCGCCCGATTCCTCGTTGAAATGCTCGACGCTGCCGCCCGGATGGGTGATTTCATAGGCCGACATCGACGCGTCGCCGACGAAGATCACTTTGTAATCATGGCCATATTTGTGGAGGATATCCCACATCTGGTGGCGTTCGGACCAGCGGCGCCTGTTGTCCTTCCACACGCCCTCGTACGGGCAATTGTGGAAATAGAAGAATTCGAGATTCTTGAATTCGGTCGTCGCGGCACTGAAGAGTTCTTCGCAGAGCTTGATGAACGGGTCCATCGATCCGCCGACGTCGAGGAAGAGCAGCAGCTTGACCGCGTTGCGCCGTTCGGGACGCATCTGGATGTCGAGCCAGCCCTGCCGCGCGGTGCCGTCGATCGTGCCCGGAATGTCGAGTTCGTCCGCCGCGCCCTCGCGCGCAAACTTGCGCAGGCGGCGGAGCGCGATCTTGATGTTGCGGGTGCCGAGTTCCTTGGTGTTGTCGAGATTCTGGAACTCGCGCTTTTCCCAGACCTTCAGCGCGCGCTTGTGCTTGCTCTCGCCGCCGATCCGCACGCCTTCGGGGTTATAGCCCGAATTGCCGAAGGGCGAAGTGCCGCCGGTACCGATCCACTTGCTGCCGCCCTCGTGGCGCTTCTGCTGTTCCTCGAGCCGCTCCTTCAGCGTCTCCATGATCTTGTCCCAGTCGCCGAGCGACTCGATCGCCGCCATTTCCTCAGGCGTCAGGAATTTCTCGGCGACCGCCTTCAGCCAGTCCGCCGGGACGTCGACCGGATTCTGGCCGTAATCGGAAATAATGCCCTTGAAGACCTTGTTGAACACCTGGTCGAAACGGTCGAGCTGACCCTCGTCCTTCACATAGATCGCGCGGCTGAGATAATAGAATTGCTCGGGGCTGCGATCGATCACCTCGTGGTCGAGCGCCTCCAGCAGCATCAAATGCTCTTTCAGGCTGGCGGGAATGCCCGCGGCGCGAAGCTCGTCGAGAAAGCCGAAAAACATGGGGAAGAACTATCCTGTCGCGGCGGCGGGTGCAATCACTTTACGTTTACGGAAAGTGCGGCCGGATTGACGCCCCGTTAACCAATCTCCGGCATAGCTTTTCGATCATTCAGGGACGTGGGCAAGCCAATGAAATATGATCCGATCAACCCGGCGGAGCCGATCCTCGACCAGTCGGTGGCGAGCGACTGCGGCGAGCTGGCCGTCGGGTGCAGCGACGCCGCGGGGCGGATCAAGCGCGCGACCGACCAGATGGAGCGGCAGATCGGCGAACTCGGGCGGCTTGAGGAATATGTGGTCAGCCTCGAGGCCGATCAGCGCCAGATCGCCGATTCGACCGACGAGGCGAAATTGCTGTCGGCGCGTGCTTGCGAGCAACTCGATACCGGTGCCGAGCGCGTCAACGCGGCGGTCAGCGAATTCCGCTCGGTCATCGACCTCGTCGCGCGGCTCGGCACGCATGTCACCAATTTCGCCGCGGTGATGGAGCAGGTCCAGCAGGTCAGCCAGTCGATCGAGGCGATCGCCAAGACCACCAACATGCTCGCATTGAACGCGGCGATCGAGGCCGAGCGCGCCGGCGATGCGGGGCGCACCTTCGCCGTCGTCGCGGCCGAAGTGAAGAAGCTGGCGCAGAATACGCGCGGCGCGACCGACGAGATCCGCCGCAGCATCGGCAGCCTCGCGACCGAGGCGAGCGGGCTGGTCGCCGAAATCCAGTCGGGCGTCGAACAGTCGAGCCGCGCCGAGGCGCAGTTCGAGACGATCACCGATGCGCTCCACGATGCGACACATCTCGTCGCGCTGCTCGACGACCAGAGCGACCGCATCGCGCAGTCGAGCGCGATGGTGCATGCCAATGGCGCGAAGGTGCGCGAGGCGCTCGACAGCGTCGTCTCCTCGGTGCGCGACAATAGTGCGACGCTCGACGGCACCCGCACATCAATCCTCACGATGGAGCATGTGTCGAACCGCATGTTCAACGCCGTGATCTCGGCGGGGGTCAGCCCGCAGGATTCAGCGATCGTCGCCCTCGCGGCAAAGGTGCGCGACGAATTCGTCGGCCTGGCCGAAAATGCGATCGCGCGCGGCGCGCTGACGATGGAGCAGCTTTTCGACACCAATTATGTTCGCGTGCCGAACTCGAACCCCGAACGCTTCCGTACCGGCCTCTGCGACTGGGCCGACGCCAACTGGCGTCCGCTGTTCGACCGCATCGTCGCGCAGCATCCCGAAATCAAGATGTCGTCAGCGGGCGACATGAACGGCTTTCTGCCTACGCACATCACCGATTGCTCGCGCGCGCCGACGGGCGATCTCGAACATGACACCGCGCACTGCCGCAACGGCCGGCTGCTCTATGACGAAACCGACGCCGCGGCGAAGCGCAGCACCGCGCCGTTCTTCATGACGGTCTATCGGCAGGAAGGCGACGGCGTCAATTATCTGACCGTGCGCAACGTCTATATGCCCGCGGTGATCGGCGGCCGCCGCTGGGGCGACGTCGAGGTCGCCTACCAGCTTTAATCAGAACTCACGCATCCGTTCGTATCGAGCGAAGTCGAGATACGTCTGGCGCTGGGTTTGGTCGAGCTGTCTCAGCTACCCTGACGCCGCGCCATGAAGGCGAGCTTTTCGAACAGCATCACATCCTGCTCATTCTTGAGCAGCGCGCCGTGGAGCGGCGGGATCGCTTTGCCGACGTCGCGGTTCTGGAGCACTTCGAGCGGCATATCCTCGTTGAGCAGTAGCTTGAGCCAGTCGATCAGCTCGCTCGTCGAGGGCTTTTTCTTGAGCCCCGGGACTTCCCGCACTTCGTAGAAGATATCCATCGCGCGGCTGACGAGCGTCTTCTGGATGCCGGGGAAGTGGACCTCGACGATCTCCGCCATCGTGTCGCGGTCGGGGAATTTGATATAGTGGAAGAAGCAGCGGCGCAGGAAGGCGTCGGGCAGTTCCTTTTCATTATTCGAGGTGATGACGACGATCGGGCGTTCCTTCGCGGTCACCGTCTCGTCGGTCTCATAGACATGGAACGCCATGCGATCGAGTTCCTGAAGCAGGTCGTTCGGGAATTCGATGTCGGCCTTGTCGATCTCGTCGATCAGCAGCACGGGCAGCTTGGGCGAAGTGAACGCCTCCCACAATTTGCCCTTGCGGATATAATTGCGGATGTCGTGGACGCGCTCTTCGCCGAGCTGGCCGTCGCGCAGCCGCGCCACCGCGTCATATTCATACAGGCCCTGCTGCGCCTTCGTCGTCGACTTGATGTTCCAGGTGATCAGCGGCGCGTCGAACGCCTTCGCGATTTCCTCGGCGAGCACCGTCTTGCCGGTGCCGGGCTCGCCCTTCACGAGCAGCGGGCGGCGCAGCAGCGTCGCGGCGTTGACCGCGACCTTGAGGTCGTCGGTGGCGATATAGGCGCTGGTGCCTTCGAAGCGCATCGGCTCTTTCCCTTAACGTGAACGTCAAGCGGGCATAGCGGGGGCGGGAGAGCGGTGCAAGTAAGCAGGCGTCGCCCCCGCGCAGGCGGGGGCGACGAGTTTTTTAAGGATGCGCGCGGCTTGCGGCGCGTGCGGCCATCAAATCCCAGAGGCCGCTGTGCTGGGTGATGAGCTGCTGCGCACCGAACACCATCGCGCGCTCGATCGCCGGGGTATCGGCGACCGCTGCCGCGAGCCGCGCGGTGCCCGGCAGATCGGGCAAGGTGCAGGTCGGCGGCACCAGGTCGAGCCGCAGCGCGCTGATGTCGAGCAGCACGCGAATCGTCCGCCAGTCGAGCGTCAGCGCGATCGCGGCGCCGAGCGCGCAGCCGTGGCGATCCGATTCGGCGAGCATGTCGAGCGCCTTGCGCTGCGCGGCGACGGCCGCCTCGCATTGTGCCTGGCCCTGCGTGCTCGGCACGGGGCCGACCGCCGAGGCGATCTTCGACAGGAAGGCGCGCTCCTCGACGAAGGCATCGGCGGCTTCGTCCATCCAGCGGCGCGACGCGGGGTCGACCGCCTTGCGCGCGGCATTGTCGAGGACGCCCGGATGGCGGCCATGGAGAAGGCAAAGGAAATGCACCGCGTCGGCGAGGTTGCGCATCGCCTCGGGCCCGCTCGACAGCGCGCCCGAGCGGACGTGCGGGTGCGCGCCGGTGCCGTCGCTGGCGACCAGCGCGTCGAGCAGTTCGGCGACGCCGCGCGTCGGCGCTTTGGGCTGGGGCGACTGGCTCAACGCTCGATCCTCGCTGCGGCAGGGGCGCGGATGCCCAAGCCAATGGAATGTCAGCGATCGGTCATAGGGCAACGTCGTAAACGACGCGTTTATAAGCGGGGACGGATTTGTGATCCGATTGTGTCAGTCGGGGACAGGCGAAGGAACCGGCAAGCCCCGGGGAGAAGCTTGCCGGTTCCATGCTATGGCGCCCGGGGCGCCATCGGAGCGGAAGGGCCAGACGGGGAGAGGGAATGCCCGGCCGGGACCGCTCAAGCCGCGAGTGCGAGTTCGTCGGTCTTTTCGGGGGCCTTGTCGGCTTTCGGCGCGTCGGCTTCGATCGTCGTCAGCGCGGGCTGACCGGCGGCCTTCGCGGGGAAGAGCAGCCGCGATGCGAGCACGACGAGACCGAGCGCGAAATAGGCGGCAAAGGTCTGGGCGGGGAAGAAAAAGAGCGGCGCGATGAACGCCAGGCGCAGATACAGCGGGTTGAAGCCGAAATCCTGGCCCACAGCCTCGCAGATACCGAAGAAGGTGTCGCGGCGGCGGAAGAGATTGGTGGTTTCGTTCTGCATTTTTCTGTCTTTCCCTTTGGCTGCGAGCACTGCCCCGCGCCGATGCCGGGAGCATCGCAAAGGCCGTGCCAATTTCCGCAGTCCCTCGAATTTCCGGGCTTTTTCCCGTCTCGCCCCGACGGAATGCCCGCGATTATGCGTGGATCGATTCCCAACGGGTGGGAATGATTGCCATTTGATGGGTGCCGCCTGAACCGGCGATGAAAGTCTCCGCATCGCTGTGACGTGCGCTATGTGATGAGGAAATATGAAGATTTGAAGAGCATCGGCAAAAAAAATTGTGCGATGCAGCATCGTTGTAGATATTTGGCCCGGTTCGGCTCAGGGCTCCCGGTGACGCAGGGTGCCGGCCGGGCGCGTGAAAAACATCGCTCCGACGACGCAGGCGCCGAATAGCAGGCATTCGATGCCCGATGTGGCCGTCCTGCTGGCCGGCCCGAAAACGCTCTCACCGAAAAGCGCGCCGATCGCGTCGAGCCGGAAGTGCGATTCGGGAAAGCGCCGGAGAAGGAAATCGAGGCTGCCGCCGAGAAAAGTCCCGCCCGAAAGCGAAATGGCGACGCCCGCCGCTGCGGCGACCAGTCCACCGAGGGCCGCGCTTCCCGATAGTGACAGCCTGCGGCGGCGCGCCGTCCACGCGGCGAAGCCGACGGCCGCGCCCAATATCAGGCCCTCCGATGCGCCGGTCATATCGCCCGGCGACTGGCCGAGCAGCAGCGCGAAGGCATCGAGACCGACAAGCCTCGCGATGCCGCCGGTTATGAGGCCGCCGACCGCGCCGCCCAGCACCGTCCATTGCCAGGACCCGTCGACGGCGAATTCCGCGGCCCCTATTCCGGCGCCGACCCCGGCGCCGGCGGTCAGCCCGACGATCATGTTGATCGCGAGCAGAACGAACAGGACCGACGTTCCGCCCATCGCCGGCCCGATCCCGATGCCAAGGCCGTAGAATAGGCCGCCGAGCACACCGGCGACCCCGCCGCCCACCATCGCCGCCACGCCGATCCTCAGCGCATGCGCCCACCGGTTTTGGAGAGGTGGGAGGACGGGGCGGGGGCGGGCGTCGCTCTCCACGACTTCGACCGCGCCGATGAAGCGATAGCCGTGCTTCGGGACCGTTTCGATGAACCGCGGCCGCGTGGCATCGTCGCCGAGCAAGCGCCGCAGCGCCCGAATGCATTGCGTCAGCGCCTCGTCGGTGACCGGCACGCCGCGCCACACCTCGGCCATGAAGCGATCCTTGCTGACGAGCCGTCCGCGCTCGCGTAGCAGCAGCGCCAGCGCGTCGAAATAGCGGTTGCCGAGTTCGATCGCGGCGCCCGAACGGCACAGGCTGCGGTCGGCGGGATCGACCGTGAAATCGTCGAACTGATAGCGGTCCGAATCCATTTTTCAGCAAAATCTCACGAACTGCTCATGCCGCTCATCGGCCGGCAGCGCAGGGTAGAGCCTCTAATATCAAAGGAGGCAAGTCTATGGTGAGCGATGTGCAAATGGGGTGGAATTTCTGGCGCGTGCTGCGCTGGGGGATTGCGGCGGTGCTGCTGCTGACCCCGGCGGTGATGATGCAGATCAGCGATGAGTGGAATTGGGGGCCGGCGTCCTTTGTCCTCGCCGGGGTCATGATCTGCGGCCCGATCCTCGTCTATGAGCGGACCGCGCGGTTGTGGCCCAGTCTCGCCTATCGCGGCGGTGTCGCGATGGCGCTGATCGTATCGTTCCTGCTGATCTGGATCAATCTCGCGGTCGGTATCGTCGGCGAGGATAATCCGGTCAATTTCAACTTCTTCATGCTGATATTCGCATCGGCCGTCGGCGCCTTCGCCGCGCGGTTCCAGCCGGACGGCATGGCGCGCGCGATGCTCGGCACCGCCGCGGTGCAGATGCTGCTGGCGATCGCGATCGCGACGGCGCCCTCGACGCAGCGCGAGCCCGGCGGCGCGGTGGGCACGCTGGTTTTGTGTGGCTTTTTCGCAGGCCTGTGGCTGGTCTCCGCCGCCCTGTTTCACAAGGCGAGCAAAGCCGAGCGATAAAAAAAGGCCCCGCCGAAGCGGGGCCTTTCACTTACTGGTCGAGGAAGCTGCGCATCTTGCGGCTGCGCGACGGGTGCTTCAGCTTGCGGAGCGCCTTCGCCTCGATCTGGCGAATACGTTCGCGCGTCACGCTGAACTGCTGGCCCACCTCTTCAAGGGTGTGGTCGGTATTCATCCCGATGCCGAAGCGCATGCGCAAGACGCGCTCCTCACGCGGCGTAAGCGACGCCAATACTCGCGTAACCGTTTCCTTGAGGTTCGACTGCACCGCGGCATCGACCGGGATGACGGCGTTCTTGTCTTCGATGAAATCGCCGAGGTGGCTGTCTTCCTCGTCGCCGATCGGCGTTTCGAGGCTGATCGGTTCCTTGGCGATCTTCATCACCTTGCGGACCTTTTCGAGCGGCATCGACAGGCGCTCGGCCATTTCCTCCGGCGTCGGCTCGCGGCCCGATTCGTGGAGGAACTGGCGGCTGCAGCGCACCAGCTTGTTGATCGTCTCGATCATATGGACCGGGATGCGGATCGTGCGCGCCTGATCGGCGATCGAGCGGGTGATCGCCTGCCGGATCCACCAGGTCGCATAGGTCGAGAATTTGTAGCCGCGGCGATACTCGAACTTGTCGACCGCCTTCATCAGGCCGATGTTCCCTTCCTGAATGAGGTCGAGGAACTGCAGGCCGCGGTTCGTATATTTCTTGGCGATCGAGATCACGAGGCGCAGGTTCGCCTCGACCATTTCCTTCTTGGCGATCCGCGCTTCGCGCTCGCCCTTCTGGACCATGTTCACGACGCGGCGGAATTCGGTCAGGCTCATGCCCGCCGCCTGCGCGATTTCCGAAATCTCGATGCGGATGCGGTCGACCGCGCCCGCTTCATTCTCGGCGAAGGCGGCCCATTTCTTGTCGATGCCGCTGACGCTGTCGAGCCAGTTTTCCTCGAGTTCGCGCCCGACATAATTGTCGAGGAACGACTTGCGCGGCACCTTGTGGCGCTCGGCAAGGCGCAGCATCTGGCCGCCGAGCGCGGTCAGGCGGCGGTTGTAGCTGTAGAGCTGGTCGACGAGATATTCGATCTTGGTGCCGTGGAACTGCACGCTCTCGACCTGCGCGGTCAGCTCCTCGCGCAGCTTGTGATATTTCTTCTCCGACGCCGCCGGGAATTCCTCGCCGCCCGAAAGCGATTCGAGGCGCGCGTCCTGCAGCTTCGAAAAAGCCTTGAAGCTCTTGGTGATGTTCGCGAACTTTTCGAGCGCGTCGGGCTTCAGCAGCTCTTCCATCGCGGCGAGGCTGAGCGTGTTGTCTTCCTCATCCTCTTCGAAGCTTTCGCGCTTGCCCGACGAACCTTCGCCGTCCTCGTCGTCGCCGTCGGCCGAGGGTTCTTCCTCGACCTCATCCTCGTCCTTGAACGAGACGCCGGCGGTCTTCTCGCTGATCTCGCCGTCGTCCTCGGCGCCCTCTTCCTCCAGATTCTCGGGCGCCGGGTCCTTCGAAAGCATCGCTTCGAGGTCGACGATTTCGCGCAGCTGCATGTCGCCATTGTTGAGCGCGGTCGACCAGTCGATGATCGCGTTGAAGGTCAGCGGGCTTTCGCACAGCCCGAGGATCATCGTGTCGCGGCCCGCCTCGATGCGCTTCGCGATCGCGATCTCGCCCTCGCGGCTGAGCAGCTCGACCGCGCCCATTTCGCGCAGGTACATGCGAACGGGATCGTCGGTGCGATCGACCGTTTCCTTCTTCTTCTCGATCGCCGGATTCGAAACCGATCCGGTGCCGGCCGAAACATCGACCTCGTCGTCGGTTTCCTGTTCGGCTTCTTCCTGAACATCTTCGTCGCTTTCGACGATGTTGATGCCCATGTCGGAAATCGCCGACATGATGTCCTCGATCTGCTCGGACGACATCTCGTCCTGCGGCAGCGCCGCATTGAGCTCGTCATAGGTCAGGTAACCACGCTTCTTGCCGCGCGCGATCAGCTTTTTGACGTCGGCCTCGTTGAGGTCGATCAGCGGGGCGTCGGTATCGGCTTCGGTGTTCTTGGTGGCCATCACTTCTTCCTGCCTGAAAGGGCAATTGCTGGTCGTTACTGGCTGCTGCTCTCGGACAGCGCGGCCAGGCGGCGGGTCAGATCCTCATCCATGGCGCGCAGTTTCTGCTGCCGCGCCAGGCCTTCGTCGTCCATCGTGCGCTGAAAATCCGCGGTGGCCTGTGCCAGCCGCTCGCGGATTTCGGGCTGGGTGACCAGCACGCCGATATATTCATCGAGGTCGCGAAGCGCGGTTTCGCGCGCCGCTGCTGCCTCGTCACTGCTTTCCAGCCTGCGATTGAACGAGAAGTGCATTCCGTCGGCTCTGAGCAATGTCGTCGCCCTATTATACACTTTCATCGGCTCCAATATGGCAAGCAACCCCTCGCAATCAAGCCCTTCGCGGCACATTGCGCTGTCAAGCATTACGCCGAGCAATTCGGCATCGCCCGGATCGCCCACCGGCAGGCGGGTGAGCGCCTCCTCGTTGCGCCGCAGCGCCTCGGGATAGCGCAGCAATCCGCCGATCAGTGCAGCGATGTAAGGCGCCGAAATTCCGGCCTGTCCGATGGAACGCGTCTCGTCGGCCGGAGGTTGCAGCCGCGGGTCGGGACCGAAGCGGCGACCAGACCCGCGTGGTGGGTTCGGGGTCCACGGCTGGCGCAATCCGCGCTCGGGCTGCTTGCGTGCAAACAGTGCGTCGAGTCGTTCGCGAAAGGCCTCGCGATAATGATGGCGGACGTCGGCGTCTTCGATCGCATCGGCGTGGGCGAGGAGGCGGGTCTTGAGCGCCGCGCGTTCCTCGGGGGTCGTCAGCGGGCCGGCGGCGACTTCGTACGCCCACAGGCGCTCGACGAGCGGCTGCGCGTCCTCGAGGATTTCGGTGAAGCCGGTGGCGCCACGCGCGCGGACGATATCGTCGGGGTCCTGCCCCGCCGGAAGCGTCGCGAAGGCAAGGCTGAAACCGGGACGCAGCAGCGGCAGCGCGCGCATCGCGGCGCGCATCGCGGCCTTCTGCCCCGCGCTGTCGCCGTCGAAGCAGAGGACCGGCACGGGCACCATGCGCCAGATCATTCCGAGCTGATTCTCGGTGAGCGCGGTGCCGAGCGGTGCCACGGCATCGGCGATCCCCGCCTCGGCGAGCGCGATCACGTCCATATAGCCTTCGACGACGATAATCCGGTTCGTCTGCCGCGACGCGGGGCTCGCCTTGTCGAGATTATAGAGCGTGCGCCCCTTGTCGAAGAGCGGGGTGTCGGGCGAGTTCAGATATTTGGGCTCGCCGTCGCCGAGGATGCGTCCGCCGAAGGCTATGACCCGCCCACGCGCGTCGCGGATCGGGATCATCAGCCGCCCGCGGAACCGGTCGTAGGGCTCCTTGTCGTCGACGGCGATCAGCATGCCGGCCTCCACCAGCATCGCGGTGGGGAATTTCTTGAGCGCTTCCTTCAATGCGCTGCGGCTCTCGGGGGCGAGGCCGAAGCCGAAGGCCTTGCGCGTCGCCTCCGAAATGCCGCGCTTCGCGAGATATTCGCGCGCCGGCGCACCGTTGCTGCTGCCGAGCTGCTGGGTGAACCAGTCGGCGGCGGCCTGCGTCACGTCGCGCAGGCTCGCCTGCTCCTCGGCCTTTTTCGCGGCGCGCGGGTCGGGGGCGGGGACCTCCATGCCGGCTTCGGCGGCAAGTTCCTTGACCGCGTCCATGAACGACAGCCCGCGCTGGTCGGTCATCCAGCGGATCGCATCGCCATGCGCCGAACAGCCGAAACAGTGGTAGAAACCCTTTTCGTCGTTGATCGTGAAGCTCGGCGTCTTCTCGTTATGGAAGGGGCAGCAGGCTTTGTATTCGCGCCCGGCGCGGATGACCTTCACCGTCCGCCCGATAAGCGTCGACAGCGTGATCCGCGATCGCAGTTCGTCCAGCCATTGCGGGGTGAGGGTCATATTCGCGATATGCCCCTGCCGGCACCCGCCTGCAAGCAGGCGGGGAGGGCCTGTCTCAGCTGAGCGCCGCCTTCACCCAGCCGCTCGCCTTGCTCATATCAAGCTGGCTGCCAAGCCGGTCTTTCACCGCGGCCATCACCTTGCCCATATCCTTGAGGCTTTCGGCGCCAAGCTCCACCACGATCGCCTTGATCGCCGCCATCGCCTCGTCGTCGCTGAGCTGCGCGGGCAGGAAATCCTCGATCACGACGACCTCGGCGGCTTCGATATCGGCAAGTTCCTGGCGGCCACCCTGCTCGTACATTGTGATCGATTCGCGGCGCTGCTTGACCATTTTTTGCAGCACGTCGGTGACGAGCACGTCGTCGTCGGCCGGCGCGGTGCCGGTGCGGAGTTCGATGTCCTTGTCCTTGATCTTGGCCAGCATCAGCCGGATGGTGCCCAGACGCGCCTTGTCGCCGCTTTTCATCGCGGCAACCTGCGCAGCCTTTAGACGCTCACGAATCATGCGTGTCCCCATGCGCTGCAAATTTCGGAAAGGCCCTCTCTAGCGGCAAGATTCATAATCCGATAGCTTGTGAATCACTTTTTTGCCGCCTACTTGGTCGGCCGTTTAGCCCCCCGTCCGGAGCATGTTGAATGGCACCTGCCAACCCCTCTGCCGCGCCTGCGGTCCAGCCTTCGGGCGCCACCGGCGTCCTCGTCCTTGCCGACGGCACGATCCTGTGGGGCGTCGGTTACGGCGCCGCCGGAGCCAGCGTGGGCGAGATTTGTTTCAACACATCGATGACGGGTTATCAGGAAATCCTGACCGATCCCTCTTACGCGGGGCAGATCGTCACCTTCACCTTCCCGCACATCGGCAATGTCGGCGCGAACCCGGAAGATATGGAGCGCGGCGTGCACGGCGCGCTCGGCGCGATCACGCGCGAGCTGCCGACGCAGCCGAGCAACTTCCGCAGCGTGCAGACGCTCCCCGAATGGATGATCGAACAGGGCGTGATCGGACTCGCGGGCATCGACACGCGCGCGCTCACCCGCCGCATCCGCGACGCCGGCGCCCCGAACGGCGTGATCGCGCACAGCCCCGACGGCAAATTCGACATCGACGAGCTGCTCGCCATGGCGCGCGGCTGGTCGGGACTGGAAGGGCTGGACCTCGCGAAGGACGTCAGCCGCACCGACACCGGCGACTGGACCGGCGGCGCGTGGACGCTGGGGCATGGCTATGCGACCGCCGAGGGCGAAGCGCGCCCGCACGTCGTCGCGATCGATTATGGCGCGAAGGACAATATCTTCCGCAATCTCGTGAAGGCCGGCGCGCGCGTCACCGTGGTCCCCGCGACCGCGAGCCTCGACGAAGTGCTGAGCCACCAGCCCGCGGGCGTATTCCTGTCGAACGGCCCCGGCGACCCCGCCGCGACGGGCGACTATGCGGTGCCGGTGATCCAGGGGCTCCTCGAACGCGACGTGCCGATCTTCGGCATTTGCCTCGGCCACCAGATGCTCGGCATCGCGGCGGGCGCCAAGACCGTGAAGATGCATCAGGGCCACCGCGGCGCGAACCATCCGGTGCAGCGGGCCGAAGATGGCGTGGTCGAGATCACCAGCATGAACCACGGCTTCGCGGTCGACGCATCGACGCTGCCTGCGGGGGTGGTCGAGACGCACAAGAGCCTGTTCGATGGATCGAACTGCGGCATCGCGATCACAGGGAAGAACGCATTCAGCGTGCAATATCACCCCGAAGCGAGCCCGGGGCCGCAGGACAGCTTTTACCTGTTCGAGAAATTTGTGGGTGGGTTGAAGTGATCGGCCGTGCCGTTTCGGCAATTTTGCCCGTTTTGATGCTGGCGGGATGTGCGACCAGTCCGACAGAACCCGAAGCTGGAGGGCTGAAGGCGGCGCTGGCGCGCGTGGAAACCCAGTGCCAAATCAAGCACAGCACGCTGAAGCTCAGCAGCGATAATCAAGTCACCATAGCGCCCTCAGCCGACGAAAAATATGAAGCGATCGATTGTCTTATTCGTGAGCTGAAGAAGCCAGAATTTGCGGACATAAAACTCGGTTTCGTAGGCAACGAAGCCTTTGCGACAGAAGAACAGAAATAATGCCCAAAAGAACCGACATAAAATCCATCCTCGTCATCGGCGCCGGCCCGATCGTTATCGGTCAGGCATGCGAGTTCGACTATTCGGGGACGCAGGCGATCAAGGCGCTGAAGGAGGAGGGCTATCGTATCGTCCTCGTCAACTCCAACCCCGCGACGATCATGACCGATCCCGACCTCGCCGACGCCACGTACGTGGAGCCGATCACGCCCGAGATCGTCGCGAAGATCATCGAAAAGGAGACCGCCGCGTTTCCTGGGGGTTGGGCGGTGCTGCCGACGATGGGCGGGCAGACCGCGCTCAACACTGCGCTCGCGCTCGCGCAGGACGGCACGCTCGCCAAATATGGCGTCGAGATGATCGGCGCCGATGCCGAGGCGATCGACAAGGCCGAGGACCGGCAGAAGTTCCGCGACGCGATGGACAAGATCGGGCTGGAGAGCGCACGCAGCGGCGTCGCGCACACGCTCGACGAGGCGTTCGCGGTGCTCGAACGCACCGGACTTCCCTCGATTATCCGCCCGTCGTTCACGCTGGGCGGCACCGGCGGCGGCATCGCGTACAACCGCGAGGAATTCGAACATATCGTCCGCGGCGGCCTGATCGCCTCGCCCACCACCGAAGTCCTGATCGAGGAATCGCTCCTCGGCTGGAAAGAATATGAGATGGAGGTGGTGCGCGACCGCAAGGACAATTGCATCATCATCTGTTCGATCGAGAATGTCGATCCGATGGGCGTGCACACCGGCGACAGCATCACCGTCGCCCCCGCGCTGACGCTGACCGACAAGGAATATCAGATCATGCGCAACGCGAGCATCGCGGTGCTGCGCGAGATCGGGGTCGAGACGGGCGGGTCGAACGTGCAGTTCGCGGTGAATCCCAAGGACGGCCGCCTGATCGTGATCGAGATGAACCCGCGCGTGTCGCGCTCGTCGGCGCTCGCGTCGAAGGCGACCGGCTTCCCGATCGCCAAGGTCGCGGCGAAGCTCGCGGTCGGCTATACGCTCGACGAGATCATGAACGACATCACCGGGGTGACCCCGGCGTCGTTCGAACCGACGATCGACTATGTCGTCACCAAGATCCCGCGCTTCGCCTTTGAAAAGTTCAAGGGCGCCGAGGCGACGCTGTCGACCGCGATGAAGTCGGTCGGCGAGGTGATGGCGATCGGCCGCACGATCCATGAATCGATGCAGAAGGCGCTGCGCGGGCTCGAAACCGGCCTCAGCGGCTTCAACTTCGTCGAGCGGCTCAAAGGCGCGACGCACGACCAACTCCGCAATGAACTGGCGCAGCGCACCCCCGACCGGCTGCTCAACACCGCGCAGGCGATCCGCGAGGGGCTGCCGCTCGAAGAGATCAACCGCGTCGCGGGTTACGACATGTGGTTCCTCGAACGCATCGCCGAGATCGTCGCCGCCGAACAGGATGTCTGCGAAAACGGCCTGCCGCGCGATGCTGAGGGCCTGCGCAAATTGAAGGCGATGGGCTTCTCCGACAAGCGGCTCGCCTATCTGGCGCTTCAGTCGGCAAATTTGCGCCCGGGTTCGCGTTCGGCGACCGCGCACGGCAGCGGGCTGATCCACGAAGCGGTGAAGGCGATGACCGGCGGCGTCACCGAGGCCGAAGTGCGAAGCCTTCGCCACAAGCTCGGCGTGCGGCCGGTGTTCAAGACGATCGACACTTGCGCGGCGGAATTTCAGGCGCAAACGCCCTATCTCTATTCGACTTACGAAGCGCCGACCTTTGGCGAGCCCGAGAATGAGGCCGATCCGAGCGACCGGAAAAAGGTCGTGATTCTGGGCGGCGGCCCGAACCGGATCGGGCAAGGGATCGAGTTCGACTATTGCTGCTGCCACGCCTGCTTCGCGCTCGAAGAGGCGGGGTATGAAACGATCATGATCAACTGCAACCCGGAAACGGTCAGCACCGATTATGACACCTCCGACCGCCTCTATTTCGAGCCGCTGACCGCCGAGGATGTGCTCGAAATCCTTCACGTCGAAATGTCGAAGGGCGAGCTGGTGGGCGTGATCGTCCAGTTCGGCGGGCAGACGCCGCTCAAGCTCGCGCAGGCGCTGGCCGAAGCGGGCATCCCGATCCTCGGCACCTCGCCCGACGCGATCGACCTCGCCGAGGACCGCGAGCGGTTCGCGGCGCTGGTCAACAAGCTCGGCCTGAAGCAGCCCGAGAATGGCATCGCGCGCAGCCGCGAGGAAGCCGTCGCGGTCGCGGCGCGCATCGGTTATCCGGTGCTCACGCGTCCCTCCTATGTGCTCGGCGGCCGCGCGATGGAGATCGTCGACGATCAGGCGCAGCTCGAAAATTATATCGAGACCGCGGTGCAGGTGTCGGGGGACAGCCCGGTGCTGATCGACCGGTATCTGCGCGACGCGATCGAGGTCGACGTCGATGCGCTGTGCGACGGCACCGATGTCGTCGTCGCGGGCGTGCTCCAGCATATCGAGGAAGCCGGCGTCCATTCGGGCGACAGCGCCTGCTCGATCCCGCCCTACAGCCTGTCGGACAAGATCGTCGCCGAGATCGAGCGGCAGGCCGACGCGCTCGCGCGCGCGCTCGAGGTTCGCGGCCTCATGAACATCCAGTTCGCGGTCAAGGACGACGAAGTCTATCTGATCGAAGTCAACCCGCGCGCCAGTCGCACCGTGCCCTTCGTCGCCAAGGCGGTGGGTTCGCCGATCGCCAAGATCGCGGCGCGCGTGATGGCGGGCGAAAAGCTCGCCGACCTGCCGAAGATCAACCGCGACATCGACCATGTTGCGGTCAAGGAAGCGGTCTTCCCCTTCGCGCGCTTCCCCGGCACCGATCCGGTGCTGTCGCCCGAGATGAAGTCGACGGGCGAAGTCATGGGAATCGATGCCGATTTCAACCTCGCCTTTGCAAAGGCGCAGCTCGGCGCGGGCGACCGCCTGCCGACCACGGGGCGCCTCTTCGTGTCGGTCAAGGACAGCGACAAGCCGCGCATCATCGGCGCGGTGAAGCAGCTCGCCGACTGGGGCTGGAAGGTCATCGCGACCGGCGGCACCGCCGACTATCTGGCGGGGCAGGGGATCGACGTCGAGCGCGTCAACAAGGTCGCCGAGGGACGCCCGCATATTGTCGACCGGATCAAGGACGGCGACGTCCAGCTGATCTTCAACACGACCGAAGGCTGGCAGTCGCTGCAGGATTCGCAATCGATCCGCGCGTCGGCGCTGGCGGCCGACATCGCCTATTATACGACGGCGGCGGCAAGCGATGCGGCGACGCAGGCGATCGGGGCGCTCCGCTCGCGCTCTCTTGAAGTAAAGCCGCTTCAGGACTATTATTGAAGGACCGCTCCACCTCCCCACATTGACGGAAAAGCGGCGCAGCCGCCCGGCGAAGTTTCGCTGGCGCTGGATTATTGACGAAGGACAACAGGATAATGGCAAGCGTTGAAAAGGTGCCGATGCTGGCAGAGGGCTATGAAAAGCTGACCGCGCAGCTGTCGGCGCTCAAAGCCGAGCGGCCGCTGATCGTCGATGCGATCGAGGAAGCGCGCGCGCATGGCGACCTTTCGGAAAATGCCGAATATCACGCCGCCAAGGAGCGCCAGGGCCAGGTCGAAGCGACGATCGGCGACCTCGAAGACCGACTGTCGCGTGCGCAGGTTATCGACCCGACGACGCTGTCGGGCGACCGCATCGTGTTCGGTGCGACCGTCACGCTCGCCGACGAGGACGACAAGCCGGTCAAGTACCAGATCGTCGGGCAGGCCGAAGCCGACGCCAAGGACGGCAAGATCAGCTATAATTCGCCGCTCGGCCGCGCGCTGATCGGCCGCCGCGTCGAGGACGAGGTCGAAGTCACCGTGCCCGCGGGCGACAAATATTATCTGGTGACCAAGATCGAATTCATCTGACGGGCGAGCGAGGATGAAGCCACAGGACGCGCCGCTGGTCACGGGCTATGCGCTCGCCTGTGTCGTCATCTTCGTGCTTGTGTGGATTACCGGCTTTCAGCTCGACGCGATCATGCGCGCGGGGTTCATTCCAGCACGTTTCGGGCATGAATTGATCCTGCCGCCGGGGACGATGGTGCCCTTTGTGCTGACGCCGCTGTCGTCGGCGTTCCTGCATGGCGGGGTGCTGCACATCGTCTTCAACATGCTCGTCCTGCTTTTCGTCGGCCGCCAGCTCGAGGCGCCGCTGGGCACCAAGGCGATGGCGGTGCTGCTGCTCGCGGGCGCCTATGGCGGCGCGCTCGCGCAGTTTCTTGCCGATCCCGCCTCGGCGGTCCCGATGATCGGCGCGAGCGGCGCGATTTCGGCGCTGATCGCGGTGTTCGCCTTGATCTTCAGCCGCACGCAGGCGCCCGCAATCGGCCCGATCCCGAGCCATTGGGTGCGCGCGCTGTGGCTCGCCGCGGCGTGGATCGGGCTTCAGCTATTGCTGGGTTTCGCGGGCGGCGGCGGGTTCGGCGCCGTCGCGATCTGGGCGCATGTCGGCGGCTTTCTCGCCGGGCTGTTTCTTGCGCGCCCGCTGCTGCGCTGGCGTTTCGGGGCGCGCTAGGCGCTCGCTTCCCAAGATAATGTCGGCTTTGGGGTGGGAAGCGGGCGTTCTCACTTTCGTCATCCCGGACTTGATCCGGGATCCATTCCTTCGACGCTGCGAGAATGGACCCCGGATCAAGTCCGGGGTGACGACGCAATAAAGGCCGGCCTTCGGCCGAAACCGGCTATTGCGCCAGCAATCCACCCGCCAGCAGCATTGCCACCCGCACGTCGATCCCGCAGCCCTCGGCGCGTTTCGCCGCGATGAAATCCTCGATGCCAGCGATGGGAACGCGGTGGACGACGATATCCTCGCCGTCGACCCCGCCGCCTTCGCCGACCTTGGTCAGGTCGGTGGCAACGAGCAGCGTGAAGCTTTCGCTGACCATGCCGGGCGAGCTGTAGAATTCGCCGACGGTGCGCCACCGCGCGGCGCGATAGCCCGTTTCCTCCTCAAGCTCGCGCTCCGCCGCGATCTCCGACGCTTCGCCCGCCATGTCGTCGCCGACGAGTCCCGCGGGCAGTTCGAGGCAGTTGATCTTCAGCGGCACGCGATATTGCTCGACCAGGATGACATGCCGTCCGTCGTCGCTCGCGTCGATCGCGAGGATCACCGCGGCGTGGATGCCGCGCGAGCGCGCGACATATTCCCACGTCCCTTGCTGCTTGACCGTGATGAAGCGGCCTTCCCACCGCGTCTCGATGGGGGTGTCGGGGCCGGGGCGGCTCATGATATTTCCTTTTAGAGTTCGATCAGGCGGTCGGGGAGTTCGTTCGGATTTTCGCTGCCGCGCGGGAAATGTTCGGCGAGCACGACGCCCATCTGCCGCACCGCCTCGGCCATGCCTTCACCCGGCTTGCCCGCGCGCACGCGCTCGATCAGCGCGGCCATCGCGTCGCCCCACACGTCGGGCGTCACCTTCGCGGCGATCGCCTCGTCGGCGACGATGTCGGCGCGATGCTCTTTCAGGCTGAGGTAGAGGAGCACCCCGGTGCGGCCGGTGGTCTTTCCTTCGGTTCCGACCTTGAACAGGTCGATCGCGCGGGCGCGTACGCGTGTCGCCTTGATGCTGCGCGGGGTCAGCGTCATGCGCAGCGGGCGCCACAACAGAATCAGCCACATGCCGATCCATTTGAGGACGCCGATCGCGATCACCGTGCCAAGCCACTGATTGGCGGTGAGTTCATGTCCCCAGCCGCCGGTGAGCCGGTCGTACAGGCCGCGGTAGAAGTCGGGGAAGAGCGCGACGATCGACATCGCGACAAACGCGACGATACTCGCCCAGACTAGCGCGACATCGTCATAGTCATTGGATTTTCCGGCGACGACGGTGACGATCTCGCCGCTCGTCTGCGCCTCGGCCGCGGCGACCGCGGCGGTGACGATGTCATGATCGGCTTCGCTGACGTGGCTGACTTTCATGGCCCTGCTCCCTTACCAGCCACCCGAGGCGCCGCCGCCGCCGAAGCTGCCGCCGCCGCCCGAGAAACCGCCGAAGCCGCCGCCTCCGAAGCCGCCGCCGCCCCATGACGAACCGCCGCCACCTCCCCAATCATCGTCGCCGCCGCCCCAGATGATGATCGGCGCCGCGCCCCACGGCCCGCCCCTGCGCCGCTTCCGCCCGCGCCGCGACCGGCTCGACAGCCAGGGGATGATGAAAAAGATCAGGATGATGAAACCGATAAAGAAGAGGCCGCCGAAATTGCCGTCGTCGGCGCGGTCGCGTTCGGCCTTGTCGGCAGCGGCTGCGCGTGCTGCGGCTTCTTCAGGGGTCAGCTGAATCTGCTCGGCGATCGCGTTGACGCCGTCCTGAATGCCGCCCGGATAATCGTTCGCCTTGAATTTGGGGGTCACGACGTCGCGGATGATCCGGCCCGACAGCGCGTCGGTCAGGATGGGTTCGAGGCCATAGCCGACCGAGATGTTCATCCGCCGCTCGTTCGGCGCGATCAGGAAGACGACGCCGTCGTCCTTCTCCTTGTCGCCGATCTGCCACTCGCGGCCGAGCCGGTAGCCATAATCCGAAACATCATGGCCCTCGAGGTCGCTGACCGTCGCGACGACGAGCTGATGCCCGGTCTTCTGCTGCAGCTCGAGAAGCTGCGTATTGAGCGCGGCTTCCTCGGCCGCGGGGATGATATCGGCCTGATCGACGACCGGATTGCCCGCGAGCTTGGGGAAGGTCTGCGCGGTCGCGGGCGCCGCGAGCAATGAGAGGCCCAGTGCCCAGCCGAGCAAAAGCGACCTCATTCGGTATCTCCCGTTTGCGCGGCGATAGCGTCGATGCCGGTCGACAGGCCACCCGCATAATCTCGCATTTTGAACTGCGGAATCATTTCATGAATGACGGCGAGTGCCTTGTCGTCGGTCAGTATCTTTTCCATCCCCAAGCCAGTCGCGATGCGCATCTGCTGTTCTTTGGGAGCGACAAGAATGACGATTCCGTCGTCATGATCCTGCCTGCCGATTTCCCAGCGCTCGCCAAGACAGGTTCCGAAATTGTCCACCCGCGCGCCATGCAGGCTGGACGTCGTCGCGATGACCATCTGGTGTTTCGTACGCATTTCATATCGGGCCAGCCGATCAGACAGGCGCGCTTCCTCCTCGCCGGTCAATATCTCCGCGGCATCGGTTACACGGCCGGTCATCGCCATCTGTGGGACGCCGTCGCAGGCAACCGTTTCCCTTGCGATAGCTGGCTCCGACGCCGCTTTGCATCCGCCCGCGCCCAGCAGGATCGCGAGCGGAGCGACAAGAGCGACGCGGCCCACCTTATTGCCCGAAGTCGACCTTCGGCGCCTGATTGGCGTTGGGCGTCACCGCGCGATAGGGGGTCATCGCCTCAGCGCCATGGACGATCTTGGCGCCGATGATGTCGGGGAAGGTGCGGATCGTCGTATTATAGTCCTGCACCGCGGCGTTATAGTCCTGCACCGACACGTTGATGCGGTTCTCGGTGCCCTCGAGCTGGGTCATCAGGTCGGCGAAGCGCGCCTGGCTCTTGAGGTCGGGATAGGCTTCGACGGTGACAAGCAGGCGGCCGAGTGCGCTCGACACATTGCCTTGCGCCTGCTGGAAGGCCTGCACCTTGGCCGGATCTTCGAGGTCGTCGGTGCTGAGCTTCACTTGCGTCGCCGATGCGCGCGCCTGGATCACGCCTTCGAGCGTCGACTGTTCGATATTGGCGGCGCCCTTCGCGGTTTCGACGAGATTGGGGATCAGGTCGGCGCGCCGCTGATAGGCGGCTTCGACATTCGCCCACTTCGCTTTCGCGGCCTCTTCCTTGGTGGGGACGCTGTTGATGCCGCAGGCGGACAGGCTCATCGCGGCGACGGGCAGGATCAACCAGCGGGCGTTACGATAGGTCATGGTCATCAGGCTCCCTCCGGCGGCGTTTTGCCGCAACAATACACATAATAGGATCGCGCTTGCCTTTGTGCAATCATCACGGCAGTTTTCACGGCATGGCTCAACAACTCGGGGTACGACAAGATGTTGAATGAATTCAGGGAATTTATCGCACGCGGCAATGTCATCGACCTCGCGGTCGGCGTCATCATCGGCGGCGCCTTCGCGACGATCACCAAGTCGCTGACCGAGGATATCATCATGCCCGTCGTCGGCGCGATCTTTGGCGGGGTGGATTTCTCGAATATGTTCATCCGCCTCGGCCCGGTGCCCGCCGGCGTGTCGGCGAGCGACTATGCGGCGCTCAAAGAGGCGGGGGTCGCGATGTTCGGCTATGGCGCCTTCATCACCGCGACGATCAATTTCCTGATTCTGGCGTGGATCATCTTCCTCTTGGTGAGGGCGGTGAACAAGGTCGTCCGCAAGGCGCCCGACGCGCCCGCGGGCCCGACCGAAGTCGAACTGCTGGCCGAAATCCGCGATGAGTTGAAAAGGAAGTAGTTCGCGATCCGCGACGAAACGCCCGCCCGCTCTTCCCAAGCGCGGGCGGGCTTCCTATATGGGTTGTTGCCGGCTTCGGCCGGCTATGAGGATAAATGGTGTCGTGGAATAGACACAGCGGACCCGGGGGCAGTACCCGGCGGCTCCACCACAAACCCGCGTTTCATCGATGGGCGCGCGGGCTTCTGACGGGGCCGAACCAGGATCGACGTGTGTTCAAAGACGATATTTTCTTCCGGGCTGAGTAACCCGTTCAAGGCTCAAAACTATAAGTGCTAACGATAACGAAGCACTCGCTCTGGCTGCGTAACCGATAAGCCTCACGGCCTAAGGTTATTCAAATAGAACGCGGTTCGGACCGAACCGGGCAACAGAATCGGATACCAGCGGCTGGGGACGAGCCGGGCAACAGAATCGTCCCACCTTTCCCTTATCGTGGACAAGCAAAAGGGAGCGGCGAACCGCTCCCTCTCTTCGCCATGCGGGCGAACTAGCTGCCCTGCGGCGCAAAGGACGTGCTGTCGACGCGCAGATTGTTCTGCACATGCTTCACGCCCGTCACATCGTCGGCCAGATCCTCGGCGCGGCGCTTGGCGCGCTTGCCGTCGACGGTGCCGTCGAGCGTGACTTCGCCGCCCGACACGGTGACGCCGACGCGCGAGGCATCGACCCAATAATCCTCGGTCAGCCGGTCGTTCACATCCTCGCGAATGCGGTCGTCCGAACGGACATAGTCGCTTGGCCCGCGCCCGCGATGGTCACGCTCGCGGCGGCGCTGCGCTTCCTCGTCACCGAGCCACGACAGCACCTCGTCGCCCGCGCGCTCGAAAAAGCCGCGCTCGTTACGCCCGCGCGGCGAATAGCCGCCGCGGTCATAGGTCGATCGGCCGAAATCGCCGGTGGCATAGGGGATATAGGTCGGCCAGCCATAGGGATCGGCATATCCCATATAGGCCCACGCCGACTCGCGATCCTCGCGGTCGCGCCAATCGCTATCGCGCGAGCCGCGATGGCGGTCCCTGTCGCCGCGTTCCTCGCGCTCGCCATATCGCTGATCATCGTCCCAATAGCGCCGCGCGCCATAGGTGCGATTCCAGTCGTTTCCGGCATAGTCGCGCGGGCGATCCGCGCTGTAGTGGCCGCGCTCGGTGCGCTCGCGCCCGCTGCGGCCATAGTCGCCATAGCGCCGCGTCTCGCGCGGACCGAATCCTGCTTCGGGGTAGCCGCCATAGGCGTAAGCGCCGTCGTCGCGGTTCGATTCCCAGTCATAGAGCGAACCCGATTGCGTATCGCGATCACTGTTCTCGTCGCGGCTGCCGCGATCTTTGTTCGTCTGCCTTTCCACTTTCCGTCTCCTCGTTTCGCTGGGGGAGCGGTTGGCAGGCGCCAAGGGGCCGACGCCCCCAACCTGTCCGACTGACGCGCGCGCGGCGCCGGGGTTCCTGCCTATTCGGCAAAGCGAGTGGAAATAGACGCGGGACCTTGATCCATGTTGGTCGCGGCTGTTGCGCGGGGTGACGGGCCCTTCAGTGCGGATTCTCGCAGCGGCTGTGGTCGCCGAGCGCCTCGATCACCCGGCAGTCGGCGGCGACCCCGCCACGGCAGCGCCCGACGATGCGCGCGAGTTCGTCGCGCAGCAAGGTAAGCTGCGCGATCTTCGCCTCGACCTGCTCCAGATGCGCGGTGGCGATGCGGTCGGCTTCGCCGCAATCGCGCGCCGGATCGTCCGACAGGTCGAGCAGCGAGCGGATTTCCTCGATCGTGAAGCCCAGCTCGCGCGAATGGCGCACGAAACTCAGCCGCGACCGGTGCGCCGCGCCATAGCTGCGATAATTGGCCGCGGTGCGATCGGGCGCGGGAAGCAGGCCGATGCGCTCATAATAGCGGATGGTTTCGATATTCGTGCCGGTGGCACGCGACAGTTCGCCGATCTTCATGGCTTGACCCTGTAGTTGCTACAGAGTGCATATAGGATGCCGACTCGAAGATGATAGGAGATTTCGGCGATGGCCGACCAATGCTGTGCCGGCAAAAGCGGCAAGACCGCGCTGAACGAACCCAAATGGCGGCGAGTGCTGTGGTTCGCGCTGTTGATCAATGCCGTCATGTTCGGCGTCGAGATCGTCGCGGGCGTCGCGGCGGATTCGCGTGCGCTGCAGGCCGACGCGCTCGATTTTCTGGGCGACAGCGCCAATTATGCGATCAGTCTGGGCGTCGCGGGCATGGCGCTCGCCTGGCGCGCCCGCGCCGCCTTGCTGAAGGCGGCCACGATGCTCGCCTTCGGGCTTTGGGTGTTCGGATCGGCGGTGTGGGGCTTCGTCGCGGGGTCGGCGCCGCATGCCGAGACGATGGGTGCGATCGGCGCGCTGGCGTTCGCCGCCAATGTCGCGGTCGCGCTGATGCTCTATCGCTACCGAACGGGTGACGCGAACATGCGTTCGGTCTGGATCTGCTCGCGCAACGATGCGATCGGCAATATCGCGGTGATGGGCGCCGCGCTCGGCGTGTTCGGCACGGGACGCAGCTGGCCCGACCTCGCCGTCGCGGCGATCATGGCCGGGCTCGCGATCTGGGGCAGCCTCGAGGTGTTCCGGCAGGCGCGGGGCGAGCTCGCGGCCAGCGCCTGAACCCCCGGGCCGGACCTCCTCCGCACGGATCATCCTGTATCCGGCACAAGCCCGCGCTGGCGGCTTGTATTTCTGGCTTCCCCGGACATGTTGCATCGCAACAAGATTAGGTAAATCCAGGGAGTCCCCCATCCCATGACCAAGATCGATCTGGCGCTCGATGGTGCGCCCGTCCGAAGACCGCTCGCAAAGGTGGCACGGCGCGATGCCAAGATATGGCTCTGCCTCGCCCTGATGGGGCTCGACGCGGTGGCGCTGATGGCGGGCTTTGCGGTGACGTTGATCATCGAGGCGCCGCGCAGCATCTCGGACGGACTGTGGACGGCGATGTTCGGCGCGCTGCTCGTGCATGCGGCGATCGCCTTTCAGAACCAGGCCTATAACCCGCGCTGCCTGACCAAGCCGCTCAAGAGCTGCCGTCAGACGATGATCTCGTTCGCGACGACCCTGCTCGTTTTCCTGCTCGCCGCCTTCTCGCTGCGGGTGACCGGACAGGTTCCGCGCCTCGCGCTCGGCATGGGCATGGTGACCGCGCTGATTCTGCTCGTCGCCCAGCGGCTCCTCGTCTGTCATATCGTGGGCCGCGTTTTCGGCGAGATGACGGCCGAACTCGTGATCGTCGACGGCGCGAATCTGCCGCCATCCTATCTGAAGCGCGATATCATCGACGCGCGCGCGTCGGGGCTCCGCACCGACCTCGACGATCCCTATATGCTCGACCGGCTCGGCACGGTGCTGCAGGATTACGACCGGGTGACGATCGCTTGCGCGCCCGAGCGCAAGGTCGAATGGGCCCGTGCGCTGAAGGGCGTGAACATCCTCGGCGAGATCGTGATGCCCGAGATCGCCGAACTGGGGCCGCTGACCACGCGGCAAGCGGACGGGGTGACGACGCTGGTGGTGTCGTGGGGTCCGCTCAACCGCGCCAACCGGGTCAAGAAGCGCGCGCTCGACCTAGCGGTGACGATCCCGGCGCTGCTGGCGCTGGCGCCGTTGCTGGCGCTGGTCGCGATCGCGATCAAGCTCGATTCGGCGGGACCGGTGTTTTTCCGGCAAGACCGGATGGGGCGCGGCAACCGCATTTTCCGGATCCTCAAGTTCCGCAGCATGCGCGTCGAGGCGACCGATGCCAACGGCGCCCGCTCGGCGAGCCGCGACGACGACCGGATCACGCGCGTCGGCAAATTCATCCGGGCGACGAGCATCGACGAGCTTCCGCAGCTGATCAACGTGCTGTCGGGCGAGATGAGCCTGGTCGGGCCGCGCCCGCACGCGCTGGGCTCAACGGCGGGGAACGAACTGTTCTGGCGCGTCGACCGACAATATTGGCATCGCCACGCGCTCAAGCCGGGCATCACCGGGCTCGCGCAGATCCGCGGTTTTCGCGGCGCGACCAACACCAAGCGCGATATCGTCAACCGGCTGGGCGCCGACCTTGAATATCAGCAGGGCTGGTCGCTGCTGCGCGACGTTTCGATCCTGGTGCGCACGGCGCAGGTGCTGATCCACCGCAACGCCTATTGAGGCGCTGAACCCTCAGCCGTCGACGATCTGCGGCGCGACGCTGGCGAGCGCGGTTTCGAACGCCTCGGCGCGGCCGGTCGCGCGCATCAGCCCGCCATAGTCGCCCGTCCATTGATCGGCGAAGCCCGCGACCTTGCCATAGCTGTTGTCGAGCAGCACGTGCGGGATATCGAGCAGCAGCGAGAGGATATGCGCGTGGAGCCGGTCGGTGACGACCAGTTCGCCTGCCGAGAGCATCGCGAGCCCGCGCTGAAACCGCCATTCGGCGAGGCGCTGCTGCCGCGCGGCGCGCTGCGCCATCGGATCGCGGTTGAAAAGGCGGCCGAGCTTGAGCGACAGGCGCAGGCGGCGCTTCTGCGCGGCATCTTCCTGGAGCCAGTCGTCGGCGACCACGCCGGCGGGGAGCGCGCCGGCGCCGCCGGGCGCGCGCTCATGATCGGTACGGAGCAGCGCGAAGACGGGCGTGGTAGCGGGGCTCCGCTGCTGGCGGCCCAGCATCAGCGCGGCATCGGGGCAGAGCCGGACCCTGCAGTCGAAATGCCGCTCGGCAAAGGCGAGCGAGCGGGCATCGCGGACGAGCAGGGTGAACTGGCCGTGATCGCGGATCGCTTCGGCCATCTCGGCCGCGGCGGCGGGGTCGGCATAGTGGATCGACTGCGGCATCTGCATGATCGGACGGCCTCGGTGCGTGCGAAGAAGGTGCAGACGGAACGCTTCATGCTTGGGCCACAACGTCCCCATATTGCCGCCGCCGTGGATCAGGATCGGCCCGTCGCCGATCGCCGTGCTGCAGGCTTCGTCGTCGAAATCGGCGATCGCCGAATAATAGGCGGGGAGGCGGCGCGCCTTGCGCAGATAGGCCATTTCGCCGAGCCAGATCGCCGAGTCTCCCACATTGGAATGGTCGGGAAAGTCGACGAGGGCGAGCCGGCCCGCCGGCAGCACGGCATCGAGGACGCGGGCAAAATGGTCGGCGAGTTCGCCGACGAGCAGGTCGGCGCTTTTCATGGTCATATCGGGCTCTTTCTGAGCTGTCTGGAGAAGGAGAGGAGGCGGCCGCGCCACGTCCCGGAGATGGCGAGTAGCGCGATACCGTAAAAGGTCGCCCCGACCGCGGTCAGCAGCAGCAAGGCTTGCCAGCCCGCGAGGTGCCCATCGAGCAGCCGCATCGCCACCGCGAGCGCGACGCCCATCAGCGAGGAGGCGACGAGAGGAGGGGCGACCGCGCGCAGGCTGTCGGTCGGCCGGATGCCCGAGGCGCGGCGGAGCAGCCAGATCTGCATCGGCAGCGTGAGATAGGCGCGTCCGACATAGGAAACCGCGACCGCGAAGAGCCCGAAGGGCAAAGCCGCGAGCGTCAGCGCGACGCCGAGCACGAGCTGGGTGGTCGAAAGCGAGATCAGGCTGCGCGACGCGCCGAGCACGCTGAGCGAGGGCGAAGCGAAGAAATTGAGCGTGAAGGGCACCGCCATGAAGGCGAAAATCTGGGCGAGCTGACCCGCCTCGGCCCATTTGGCGCCGAACACGGTCGGGATCGCGATCGGCGCGAGCGCGCCGAAACCGACCAGCGCCGGAAAGGACAGCGCCGAGGCGCGCGAAATCATCCAGCGATAGGCACGGCGCAGTTCGGCGGGATCGTCCTTGACGCGCGCGAGCGTCTGCACCGCGACCTGGGTGAAGGGCTGGATCGCGCCGCGGCCGATCAGCTCGACGGTGCGCCAGGCGGTGCGATAAATGCCGACGGCGGCGAGCCCGATTCCGGCGCCGATCGCCATTTCCTGCACGCGGACGGTGGCGAGGAAGGCGAGCTGGACATAGATCAGGCTGGCGTTGAGCATCAGATTGCCGCGCAATATGGCCCAGTCGAATTGCCAGCCGGGCTTCCAGTCATAGGAGGCGCGCGACAGGATGAGCCCGACGATCTCGGTGACGAGGCGCTGGATCACGAGGCTCCACAGGCCAAGCCCCGCAAAGGCGGCGACCACTGCGGCGGTCCCGCCGATCAGCCCGCCGACGACCGAGCGCAGCGCGGTGGTGCGGTGCCCGAACTCGCGCAGGCGCAGAGCCATATGCGTTGCGCCGAACGAGGAGATCGGCAGCGTCAGGCTCATCACCGCGAGCGGCAGCGCGATATCCGGCGCGCCCATCCAGTTGGCGATGGGTTGGGCCAGCGCCATGATCAGCAGGGCGGAGAGGAAGGAAAAGGCCTGCTGCGAGCGATAGATGGTGTCGAGGAAGGCCGGCGTGATGTCCTTCTTGCGCGCGATCGTCTGCACGAGGCCGGCGGTCGCGATGATGCGGAACGCCTCCGCCGTCACCGCCATCACCGCAAAGGCGCCGATGTCCGCTTGCGCCAGCAGGCGCGCGAGGATGACGAAAACGACGAAGGAGAAGATTTGGTCGGAGAGGAAACGCGTCACCGTCCAGCCGATCGAACTGCGGCTGCGTGCGCGTAACCCCGCGTCGAAGCGGGTGGGGAGGTCAGCGCTCAAGCAGGCGCCTCGCTTTCAGCATCCGCATGCGCGCGCGCTCGATATGGCGCCAGAGCTTTTGCCTTGCCGAATGATAGAGCGGGTCGTTCTTGGGAACGAAGCGCGAATTGCCGATGTCCGAGACGATCGCCGCCTCGAGGATTGGCGCCGGATAGAGCGCGAGATTGGGCAGGCCATGCGCCCACGACCGGTCCATCTCGTCGTCGATCGGGCGGCGGACGATGCGGCAATGCTCGACTAGTCGCCGCGCGCCCGCGAGCGTGATCGCATAGCCCTGCGTCCCGTAAGCGAGCCCGACCAGCTCGACGACCGCGCGCGAATGCTGGAGGAAGTCACGCTTGACCACGCGCTGCCACGTCGGCCGCTTGGCATAGAGCCGCAGATAATCGATGCCCTCGGCGTGAAGATCGGTGCGCGCCAGCGGCTCGAGATAGGCCCAGTCGACGACGGTATCGTCCTCGAGCACGATCGCCTGGCGCACGCCGCGGTCGACCATGTCCTGCCAGATCGAGAAATGGCTCGCGTAGCAGCCGATCTCGCCCTTGCTCATCGCGCGGCCCTTGTTGCGGCGGATCGCGGCTTCGTCGATCGTCATGCCCGGCGCGGGCCCCGTGCAGGCGTCGAAAAAGCGCCAGGCGAGCGACGTGTCCGCGGCGCGCGCGGCGAAGGCGGCCCGGCGGGCTTCGGCGGATTCGAGCGACACCACCAATATTTCGGCGGCTTCGCCCGATTCGGGCAGGAATTCACCCACGGATATACGTCTCCTATTCACCGCCGCCGCCAAGCCTGTGCGGTGCAGAACGGGCGACCGGCCCGACGCGATCCTTGGTAGCTGGCAATTATTTGCGAGCGAAGGCACCCCGGCTCCGGTCGTCCGGTCAACAGGGCGGCTCGTCTTCGCAGGTGCAGCATAAGGTTGACCTGAATGGGGCGACGACCCGATTGGGATGCCTGCGGGGGCACTGAAACAGGCGAATCCATGTTTGAAGTCGCAGTCGTCATACCCGTATGGAACGGCGAAGCGGTACTCGGCCGCTGTCTCGACGCGCTCGCGCGCCAGACATTGCCGCGCGAGGCCTATCAGATCATCGTCGTCGACAATGGGTCGAGCGATGCGACGCGCGAGGTCGCGCGGAGCTATGCCGGCGTCGAGCTGCTCGAAGAGCCGCAGCCCGGCTCCTATGTCGCGCGCAACCGCGGGATCGAGCGGGTTCGCGCACCGATCACCGCCTTCACCGATGCCGATTGCGAGCCGGCCCCCGACTGGCTGGAACAGGTGGTGCGCGCCGCGGGGATGAACCCCGGGTTCGGCGTGCTCGCGGGCAAGATCGAGCTGTTCGACGAAATCGCGCCCGAGCGCGAGGTGTTCGGCGATTATGAGCGGCTTTTCAGCTTTCCGCAGGCGCACGCGTCGCGCGGCAATTGCGCGACCGCCAACTGGGCGAGCGAGACGGCGCTGCTGAAGGCGCTCGGCGGGTTCGACGCGGCTTTGAAATCGGGCGGCGATCGGCAGATGGCGCTGCGCATCCGGGGCGCCGGCCGACCGCTCATTTATGTGCCGGCTATGGTCGTCCGCCATCCGGTGCGCGCGAGCCGCGCCGAGCTGGTGCGCAAGCGCCAGCGGCTGAGCGGCGGGCGCTGGGACCGTACCGTGGGGCGCCCGCGCCTCGTTCATGTGCTCGGCATAACCGCCGTCGATACGGTGCGGCGATTGCGCCGGGCGGCGATCACACGCGAGCTGTCGCTCCGCCGCCGGCTGGCGGTGATGCTGCTGACGTTGCAGCTCGCCGGGGTGGCGGTGAGCGAATTCCTCAATCTTGCGGGGGGACGAAAGGCAGCACGCGACTGATGACGATGTCCCGCTCCGCTCCGCGCTTTTCCGTGGTGATGCCGCTCTATAACAAGGCCGCGCATGTCCGCGCGGCAATCGCGAGCGCGCTCGCGCAGAGCTACCCCGCGCATGAGATACTCGTGATCGACAATGGCTCGACCGACGGCGGGCGCGAACTGGCGGCCGCGATCGGCAATGCGGGGATCAAGCTGCTCGATCTCGCGACACCGGGACCGGGCGGTTATGCCGGGCGCAATGTCGGCATCCGCGCGGCGACCGGAGACTGGATCGCCTTCCTTGATGCCGACGATCTTTGGGAGCCCGATCATCTCGCGGTGCTCGCCGAAGGCATCGCCGCCGACCCCGATGTGCGTGCGGCGGCGACGCGGTTCGACCATGTCTTCGAAGATCGCTCGCAGCCGCAGCGGATTGCGCCGCAGCTCGATCACGCGCGCAGCCTCGACTTGGCGGAGTTCCTTTCGGCCTGGCTCGCGGTGCGCGAATGCCCGATGTGGACCGGCGCGATCGCGATCCGCCGCGACACGCTGTTCGAGGCGGGGCTCTTTCCCGAAGGGCGCGCGGTGCGCGGGGGCGACAAGGATTTGTGGCTGCGCGTGCTTGCCAAGGGCGCGCTGTGTTACGACCCGCGTGTCACCGCGCGCTTTCACCGCGACAGCGACAACAAGGTCAGCAAGTCGACCACGACGCTCGACCTGCCCTGTCTGGTCGAAACCGCGCGGGGGATGCTTGCGGGCGCGCCGCCGCGCGAGGCCGCCCTGCTGCGGCGCCTCGTCAATCAGGAGATCGCGCATTACGCCCGCTATGCGATGAAATATCCCGGGCGGACGGCGATCCGGGTCGGCGATGTCTATCTGCCCGAGGGGACGGGCACGGCGGCGCTGCTGCTCGCCGCGAAACTGATCCCCGCGTCGCTCCGGCAGTCGGGCCATGCCCTGCGCAACCGGCTGCGCGCGCGCGCGTGAAACCGATCCGCGCCTTCGGCTCCCTGCTGACCGGCGGGGGGATCGTCGCTGCGTGGCTGTCGCTGGTGCCGGCGCTCGACCCGTTCGCGTCGTTCCTGCCGCTCTTTGGGGCGGCGATCATGCTGGGGCTGCTGTTCGCCCGGTGGCGACCGGGCCCTACGATCGCGGCCGCTTTGCTGGCGCTGGTGCCGGTCGCGATCGGCATGGCGCCCGAATGGCTGCGTTCGATTCCCGCCGCACCTTCGGACGCGCCGCGGGTTCATATGCTGACGCACAATGTCTGGGCGGGCAACACCGACCCCGCCGGCACCGCGCAGGCGATCATCGATGCGAAGCCCGATGTGGTGATGCTGCAGGAGGTGAACGGCAGCTTCCGGCCGATGCTTGCGGCGCTGAACCAGCATTTCGCTCATGCGACGCGGTGCCCGCGCGGCTGCGACCTCGCCATTTTTTCGCGCTGGCCGATCGCCGATGGCGATTATTTCCTGAAGGACGCGACCGGCCGCAAATTCGGCCCCGCGCTGCTCTGGGCGCGGATCGCGCCGCCGGCCGGGAATCCGTTCATGGTGGCGACGCTTCACTATCCCCGGCCGACGTCGCGCGATCAGGCGGTGCGCAGACACGACGTGGCGCGGGCATTGGCACGGATCGATCGCGACGCCTTGATCGTTGCAGGCGACATGAACCTGACCCCTTGGGCCGCGGCGATGCGTGAACAGGACCGCGCCCTTGCTCCTCTCACCCGCATGACGCGCGCGCCCAGCTGGCCGCGCGCGCTTCCCGTGCTGCCGATCGATCATCTTTACGCCGGCCCCGATTGGGGGCTGGTGTCGGCGCGGCAATTGCCCGCGACAGGATCGGATCATCGGCCGATTCTCGTGACGTTGGCGCGCCGGTGAAGCGCGCTCTTTCCATCGCGCTGCTCGGCAGCTGCGGCTTCGCCGCGCCCGCCCTCGCGCAGCAATCGGACGCGACCGACGGACTCGGTTCGGTGTCGAGCGAGAACAGCTTTGGGCGCGACCGCAATATCAGCGTGCTCGAACGTCGCCGCCCCGACTACACGGCGGAGCCGATCCGTGTCGGCTCGCTCGAACTGATGCCGCGCATCGCGGTCGGTGCGGGCTATGACGATAATCTCTATGCGCAGCCCGATGGCGAGATCGGCGACGCCTATCTGCGCATCCGCCCGCGCATCTCGCTGGTGCGGCCGTCGCCCGACCTCAAGCTGTCGCTCGAGGGCGAGCTCGACCTCTTGCGCTACGCCGACCGGTCGAGCGAAAATGCCACCCAATATGCGGTGAACGCCGGCGCGGCCTGGACGATCAGCAAGTCGGACACGCTCGACGTCACGCTGCGCAACGGACGCTATAGCCAGGAACGCGTCTCGCCCGATAGTCCGACGCAGGCGTCGCGGCCGATCCGCTTCACGCTGAACGGGGGCACGGCGACCTATACGCACGTCTTCAACCGGCTGCGCGTGCGCGGCGCGATCGATGTCGAGAACCGCAATTACAGCGACAGCGTGACCCCGGGCGGCGATCCGATCGACCAGGATTTTCGCGACCACACCAGCTACACCGGCACCGCGATCGGCGAATATGCGCTGAGCCCCAGCGTCGCGCTGTTCGTCGCAGGATCGCTGGGCAAACGCGACTATCGCGAACGCAGCGGCCCGGTCGCGGCGCGCGATTCGACCGGCTTCGACCTTGCCGCCGGGGCGAGCTTCGAACTGGGGCGCAAGGCACGCGGGTCGCTTCGCCTCGGCTATCTTCATCAGGATTATAAGGCGGCCGAGTTCGAGGATGTTTCGGGCTTCCTCGTGCGCGGCGAGCTCGCCTATTTCCTGACCCCGCTGGTGACGATCACCGGTACCGTCGACCGCGGCATCAAGGAAACGGGGGTCAACGGCGCAACGGGCTATCTTGCCACCAATATGACGCTGCGCGCCGATTACGAATTGCTGCGCAACCTGATCATCAGCGCGGGCGGCGAGCTGGAAAAGCGCGATTTCAACAATATCGACCGGCAGGACGACCGCTGGACCTGGCGCGCCAACGCGTCCTATCTGGTGAGCAAGCGGCTGGCGCTGCGGTTCGATGTGCAGCGGCGCACCCAGTCGAGCTGGGGTTTCAACGCGGGCCGCGAATTCACCGACAATCGCGTTTCGGTCGGCGTCACTTTCTCGGGTCTGTAGGCCCGATCAGCGGGGCCTCGTCCGTGACCCGTGGAGCGCGCCTTCGCAGGCGGCGAGCAATTCGGGCGGGGCGAGGCGGTTGATATAGCCCTCCGATCCCTGATCGGAGAGCAGTTTAGCGGGGATGCCGCCGACCACGCCGCGTTCGGGCACGTCCTTCGTCACCACCGCATTGGCGCCGATCGCCGCCTCCGCGCCCACGGCGATGCCGCCGATGACCTTGGCGCCCGAACCCAGAAAGCTGCGGTCGCCGATCACCGGCGCGCCGCGGCGGCTGCCGCGGTTCATATAGCCGAGCACGACGCCGTGGGTGATGTTGACATTGCTGCCGAGCACCGCGTCGCCGTGAAAATAGAAGCCGCCGAAACGGTTGAGGAACAGGCCCGGCCCGATTTCCATATATTCGGGAATCGCAAAGCCATATTTGTAGCGTGCGCGCAGCAGCAGCCACTTGGCGAGGGGGTAGAGACCGAAGGCCTTGGCGGGCTTCAGCTTGAGCCAGCCGGTCGTGCGCATCAGCACCGTATATTTATACCCGGGGGTAAAGGCATAATGGCGTGCAAAGGCGCCGAAGCCGGTGCGGCCGGCATACCGATAGAGGTCGGCAGCGAGCAGTGCCTTGAGCTTCGCGAAACTCACCGGACAACCGCGCAAATGCGGCTTGCCGGTCTCATCGGCGACGGGCTCGTCGAACGCCGGAGCGGGGGCGAGCGATGCGCTGGCCATATCCATCAGAAATAACGCTCGCCGAAACGGATCGTGTCGCCCGGAAGCACCGGGAAATCGGCGGTCATCTCATATTCGCGTTCGCCGGCCTCGCCCGCGCGCTTCAGGAAGACGCGCTTCTCGTTGGCGCGATAGGTGAAGCCGTCGGCCTTGGCGACCGCGCCGCGAATGGTGAGGCCCTGCGTATAGGGATATTCGCCCGGCTTATTGACTTCGCCGAGCACATAGACGGGCCGGAAGCTCGCGACCTGGACCGAGACTTTGGGCTCGAGCAGATAGCCTTCGCCGAGCTTCGTTTCGATCGTCTTCGACAGCTCGTCGGTCTGGAGTCCCGCGGCCTTGACCTCGCCAATCAACGGAAAAGCGATCGTGCCGGCGGGCGACACTTCGAAATCGCCGGTCAGCGTTTCTTCGCCAAAGGTCGCGATCTTGACCTTGTCGCCGGGCGAGAGGCGGAAGGCCTCGGCCGGCGGCGCCGCCACGCCACTGCCCGCGAGCGGCGCCTGCCCGGCGCACGCGCCGAGCATCGCGAGCGTGCCCGCCAAGGCGATCTGCTTAAGCCATTTCATGAAATCACTCCCGGACTTGATGCTGCAATGTCTTTGGATTCGGCCCCTGCGCGGGGTCTGACGAGCGCCTCCTCGATCCGCGCCCAATAATTCGCCGCGGCCTGCTCGACGCCATAGGCAAGCGAGCGGGTGCGCGCGCGCTTGCCGCATTCGCTGCGGTGCGGCTCGGTGAGAACGCGGCGCAAGGCGGCGGCGAAGGCTGGCACATCATCGGTCGGCACCAACGCGCCGGCTTCGACATCGATCCCGCCGCTGATTGTCTCGCGCGGCCGGTCGGCCAGAATCTCGGACGGGCCGGAGGCGCAATTGGTCGCGACGACGGGCACGCCGCACGCCATCGCCTCGACCAGCCCGTTCGGGAAACCTTCGGCGTTCGAAGGCATCGCATAGGCCTGTGCGCGCGCCACCACCGCGAAAGGGTTGGCGACGAAGCCGGGCATATCGACCCGGCCCGCAATGCCGAGCGATGCGGCGAGCGCCTCCAGCGCACCCCGCTCGGGCCCTTCGCCGAGGATGACGAGGCGCTCCGGCGGCGCGGCCTGGGCATAGGCGCGCAGCAGTAGCGGAAAATTCTTGTTGGGAACGAGCCGTCCGGCCGCGGCTATATAGGGCCCGGCGGGGTTAAAGGCGGGTGGCTCGGCCGCCAGTTCGGCGATGCGCCGATGGTCGACCGGATTGGCGATCGCCGACATGCGGCTCCGCGCGACGCCGAAATTGGCGGCGAGATCGTCGACGACGCCTTCGGACACGGCGATCACATGCGCGGCGCGCGGATAGACGAGGCGCACCATCGCCTTGGCGGCGAACGCGTTGCCGAGATGGGCGCTGGTGTTCACCCGTTCGCTGATCAGCCATGGCTGGCGGCGCCCCGCCATCGCCCAGGCGTTGGCGATATTGGCGCGGGTGAGGAAGCTGAGCGTCGCGTCGGGCTTGAGCCGTCCGGTGAGCGCGCGCAGCCCGGTCAGGCTCGGCCGCAATCTATGCCGCGCGTCGAGCTGATGGACCGCGACCCATTCGGGGACGTCATAGGCGCGCGGCTCGTCGTCGAGGAGCGCGAGATGAATGTCGTAGCGCGCGCGCCACGGCTCCGACCCGCCGAGCAAGGTCGCGAGCACGCGCTCTGCGCCGCCGCCCGCGAGCGAGTTGATCGCGAACAATATCCGCTTTCGGTGCAGCATGGATCCTCGCTGGAGTGGGTGCGGAATTCGCTTCGGAAGAACCCCTACCACGCCGATTTGTTGCAGTGCACACAGGCGCGCCCGCTTCATCGTCCGCGGGGGGCATCTGGCCGATTCGAGCGGGTTTTGCCCGGCGATATGTCTATCACCGGCGGCATCGATGAACGTTTGCGGAGGTGTGGTATGGACATTCGGCGGGTCGAGTGTCTGGACGGCTTGCGCGGCGTCGCGGCGCTCTGGGTGCTGCTCGGGCATATGATGATCCTCACCGGTTTCCGGCTGCCGCTGATGAGCAAGCCCGATCTCGGCGTCGACCTGTTCATCCTGCTCTCGGGCTTTCTGATGATGTTCCAGTATCGGCTGCGCGCGGACAGCGAGGACTGGACCGCGCCCGGCACCTGGGCCTCCTTCTGGACGCGGCGCTTTTTCCGGCTGGCGCCGCTTTTCTATGTGACGCTCGCCGCCGCGCTGATCGCGGGCCCGGCGATCTATGAGGGCCGCGTCGCGATCGACAGCTTCCTCGGCCAGTCGTTGCAGCCGTCCGAACGTTATCTCGACGGCAGCCTCACGAACATCGCGCTGCATCTGAGTTTCCTGTTCGGATTGCTGCCCGATTATGCCTTCCGCACGCCGCTGCCCGACTGGAGCCTCGGGCTCGAGATGCAATTCTACCTGCTCTTTCCTTTCCTGGTGCTGCTCGGACGGCGGCTCGGCTGGATCGCGTCGGCGCTCGTCGCGGCCGGCGGCGGAGTGGTCGTCGCGCTGCTCGCCGGCGCGGCGGGCCTCGACTATCCGATGCCGTCCTTCCTGCCGTTGAAGCTCCAGCTTTTCCTCGCCGGCATGTTGCTCGCCGCCGGTGCGGGCGAGGGCCCCGCGCGGCTGTGGATGCGCCTCGGCGCGGCGATGCTGCTCGCCGCGATCCCGATCGGCGGCGATCAGGATCTGCTCCATTTCGCGGTCCGCGAGTTGCTCGTCTTCGGCTTCTTCGCGCTGGTGCACCTGCGTTCGCTCGGCGTCATCGACTGGATCTCGCGGCTCTTCGGCAGCCGGCCCTTCTACTGGCTGGGCGAGCTTTCCTATGGCACCTATCTGATCCACCTCCTGATCCTGCAGCCCGTCGCGGCGGCGGTGATCGGACGGTTCGGCACCGGACTCGGCGCGGTCGAGCGCTTCATGCTGACGTGCGCGATCGTCGTCCCGGCGACCTATGCTCTTGCCTTTGTGACCTACAAGCTGGTCGAGCTGCCCGGGCAGCGGCTCGGGAAGGCTGTCATCAAACGAGCCGTCGGGCGCGGCACGACGCGCGCGCATCAGACCGTTCCCGAAAGGATCGCCGCGCCGTGACGGCTGGACTGCCTCTCGCTACCAATGGAGATTATCCGATGGACCGACGAGCATTGCTGACGTCAATTGCCGGCGCAGCCGCTGCCGGTGCCTGCACCCGACGCGATAACGACGACGCTGGGGCCGACTATTCCGGCCGCCCGACGCTGGCGATCGATTCCGAAGGGCCGGGGCGGTGGCGCATCCGCAGCTGGCAATGGCGCGCGAACGCGTGGCGGCCGCTGATCGCGCGGGCGCGGCGAACCGGCGGCAAGATCGAAATCGGCGGCGCGATCGACGCGGCCGACCGGGCCGAAGTGATCGCCCGGCTCAGCGCGTAACTAGCCCCCCGCCGTGCCCGGGGTGACCGAAGGACGCGGGACCGGCCGGCGCGGCGCAAGCGCGGCGCGATAGACTTCGAGCGTCTCCGCCGCCGCCCTGTCCCAGCTGAAACGCGCGCGCACGGTGTCGCGATCGACCTGGAAGTCGGCGCAATCGGCGTTCAGCCGCGCGGTGAGTTCGGCGACGTCGCCGACCGCGAAATAATTCACGCGATCGAGCCCGATGTCGAGATTGGCCGGAATGTCGCTGAGCAGCATTCGCGCTCCGCAGCTCGCCGCCTCCAGCGCCGCGATCGGCAGACCCTCATGATAGGAGGGCATCACGAACAAAGCGCAATGTTCATAAAGGCATTTCAGCGTCGCGCGCGACTGCACGCCCGCGAAGATCACGCGGTCGCTCGCGCGTTCGAGAAGCTCGCGGGCATATTCGCTTTCGTGATCGGCCGAGCCCGCGATCACCAGCTTGGCGGTGCAGTCGGACCTTTCATAGGCGTCGATCAGATCGTGCAGACCCTTTTCGGGCACAAGCCGCGCGACGGCGAGGAGGAAGTCGCTGTCCTCGATCCCCAGCCGCTCGAATATCAGCGCGGGATCGGCATCGCCGGGCAGGTCGGAGGTGCCGTTGGGGATATAGGAGACAGCCTGCGCGCGCTGCGGGAAACTCTTGCGCAATTGCGCGGCGAGCGAGGGGGAAACGGCGATGACCCGATCGGCGAAGTTGAGCGCCAGCCACTCGCCGGCGCGCAGCGCGCCGCGTGCGAGCAGGCCCCATTTGGCGCGGTGATAATCGGTGCCGTGGTGCGTCACGACGACCTTCAGGCCGAGCAGCCGCGCGACCGGCGCCAGCAATCCGGGACCGATCGCATGGATATGGATCAGCCCGGCGCCGCGCTTGCGCGCCGACAGCACGGCGAGGAAGGTCGACACGATCGCTTCGAAATGTTGCGAGCGCGGGCAGGGGATGCCCACGATCTCGACCCCGCGATGCTCGCCCACGGGCTCGGGCAGATAGGGCGCGCGGCCGAGCACGACCGAACGGTGGCCGGGCCACAGCGCCTTGATCCGCGGCAGCAGTTCCTCGCAATGGCTTTCGATCCCGCCCATGACATGCGGGAAGCCGCGCAGGCCCGTCACGCAGATCACGGGCGACCCCGCACGATTACCGGCAGACATATTTGTCCATTGCAGCATCATTAAACTCCAAAAGCGCCCGGCCGGATTTCCCGGCTCAGGCCACCGCTGCCATCGGCCCTCTTCCACCATTTTCTATTTCGCTGAGATACCAGTCGACGAACCGCTCGATCCCGCGGGAAAGCGGCACCTTGGGGCTGTACCCGGTGAGCGCGTTGATCGCCGAGATATCGGCATAGGTCGCGGTCACGTCGCCCGGCTGCATCGGCCGCATCAGCTTGACCGCGGGCCGGCCGAGCGCGCGCTCGAGCATGGCGATCATGTCCATCAGCCCGACCGGATTACAGTCGCCGATGTTGAGGAGCCGGTGTTCGCCGTCCGCCGGCGGCCGGTCGAGCACCCCGACGACGCCGTCGACGATGTCGTCGATATAGGTGAAATCGCGCGCCATCCGGCCTTCGCCGAACACCTCGATCGGTTGGCCGAGCAGGATCTTCTGCGCGAAGCCGTAATAGGCCATGTCGGGCCGGCCCCACGGTCCATAGACGGTGAAGAAGCGCAGCCCGCTGAGCGGCAGTTTGTAGAGCGTGGCATAGCTCTGGCTCATCAATTCGCAGCTGCGCTTGGTCGCGGCATAAAGCGAGACCGGCGCGGTGCAGGGTTCGTCCTCGCGGAACCCCGCGCCGCCGATCGGACGGTCGCCATAGACCGAGCTCGACGAAGCATAGACGAGATGCTCGATGTTGCCCGCGTGGCGCGCCGCTTCGAGCACCGCGAGATGGCCTTTGAGATTACTGTGCTCATAGGCGAACGGGTTTTCGAGGCTGTAACGCACGCCCGCCTGCGCGGCGAGATGGACGATCCGGCGAATGCCATTCGCCTCGACCAGCTCGCTGACCAGCCCGGGGCTGGCGATGTCGCCGTCGATCAGCCGGAAATTGAAATTGTCCGCCAGCCGCGCGGTGCGCGCTTTCTTCAGCGCGACGTCATAATAGTCGGTGAAGCTGTCGAGGCCGATCACGCGCTCGCCGCGCGCGAGCAGGCGTTCGGACACCGCATGGCCGATGAAACCGGCGGCGCCGGTGACGAGGATGGGGCTGTCGTCGGTCACGCCGCGCGCCTTTCGCTCGAAACGCCGGCATCGTCGTCGGGATCGCCCGGCCGCCCGATGCCGACATAGCGCAGGCCCGCCGCTTCGGCCTGCGCGGGGCGATAGATGTTGCGCAGGTCGACGAGCAGCGGATCGGCCATCGCTGCCTCGAGGCGTGCGAGATCGAGCGCGCGGAAGGCATCCCATTCGGTGATGATCACCGTCGCCGCCGCGCCCTGCGCCGCGGCATAGGCGGAGGCGGCATAGTCGACATCGCTCAGCACAGTCCTGGCCGCGTCCATGCCCTCGGGGTCATAGGCGCGAACCTTGGCACCGGCATCCTGCAGCGCCTGGATGATCGCGATCGAAGGCGCGTCGCGCATGTCGTCGGTGTTGGGCTTGAAGGTCAGGCCGAGCACCGCGACGGTGCGGCCGCGAACCGGCCCGTCGATCGCTGCGAGAATCTTGCGGCCCATCGCGCGCTTGCGCTGCTCGTTGACGGCGACGGTCGCCTCGATCAGCCGCAGCGGCGCGTCATGGTCCTGCGCCGTCTTCATCAGCGCGAGCGTGTCCTTGGGGAAGCAGGAGCCGCCGTAGCCCGGACCCGCATTCAGGAATTTGCCGCCGATCCGATTGTCGAGCCCGATGCCGCGCGCGACCTCCTGCACATCGGCGCCGACCTGTTCGCAGAGGTCCGCCATCTCGTTGATGTAGGTGATCTTCATCGCGAGAAAGGCGTTCGCAGCATATTTGATCAGCTCGCTGGTGCGCCGCCGGGTGAAGACGATCGGCGCCTTGTTCAGCGACAGCGGGCGATAGACCTCTTCCATCGGCGCGCGGGCGCGCTCGTCCTCGATGCCGATGACGACGCGGTCGGGGCGCTTGAAATCCTCGATCGCCGCGCCTTCGCGCAGGAATTCGGGGTTGGAGGCGACGGCGAACTCGGCCGCGGGATTGCATTCGCGAATGATCCGCTCGACCTCGTCGCCGGTGCCGACCGGAACGGTCGACTTGGTGACGATCACGGTGAAGCCGCTCAATGCCCCGGCGATTTCGCGCGCCGCGCCGTGGACGAAGGAGAGGTCGGCATGGCCGTCGCCGCGGCGGCTCGGCGTGCCCACCGCGATGAACACGACGTCCGCGGCGCCGACCGCTTCGGAAAGCTCGGTGGTGAAGTCGAGATTGCCCGCTGCGACATTGCGCGCGACCAGACTGTCGAGCCCGGGCTCATAGATGGGAATGCCGCCGGCCCGAAGCCGGGCGATCTTGTTCGCATCCTTGTCGACGCAGGTCACGTGATGGCCGAAATCGGCAAAACACGCGCCCGAAACGAGCCCGACATAGCCGGACCCGATCATTACGATACGCATTACGCGTTGCTCCCTTTTATATGAAGGCGATTTTGCTGCGCTTGCGAACAATCATCGCGCCAGCCCCTCGCACGTCAACTTGCCAGCTTTGAGAAGAGGCAATTGAAAGGCGAGCCGAATGGGACTGCAATCGCGATTCAAAATGACACAAAACTGAAAAAGGGCGCCCAATTATAAGCAGATGGCTCGCGGCTTTGGCCAAACGAAGGTCGGACGCTTTGGCTGCAATGCGACGAAACGCTTCGACTTGAACTTGCCACGCGTCGGCGCTGGATTAGAAGCTGGATGCGATAAACTGTGGGAAGGGCAGGATGCTGGAAGCGCAACGCGCGGCATTTTTCGCCGACCTGCCCGTGTCGCTGGCGGTTCGCCGCGACCGGCTGGGGCGGGCGATGCGGATGATCGGGGAAAATGCCGGCGCGCTGTGCGCCGCGCTCGCTGTGGACCAGACGAATCAGGATGCCGAGTCGGCGGAGCGCACCGAAGGGGTGCCGGCGCTGGCGGTGCTGCGCGCGGCGCTGGACCGCGTCGGGCGCTGGATGCGCCCCGAAAGCGGCCGCGGGCTGCTCGCGCGGCTCGGCGGCGGCGATTATGTGGAATATCTGCCGGTCGGGGTGATCGGCATATCGGTGCCTGCCGCGCTGCCGCTGCTCCAGACGGCGGATATCCTCGCGAGTGCGCTCGCCGCGGGCAATCGGGTGATGCTGAAATTCGATGCCGCCTCGCCGCAACTGGGCGACCTGATCGGTCGGCTCGCGCCCGATTATTTCGATCCGCTCGAACTGGCCGTCGCGCCGGACGGCGCCTTTGCCGACCTCGCCTTCGACCTGCTCGTGACGAGCGGCGAACAGGGCGACGGCGTGACGATCGCGCGCTCGGGCAAGTCGCCGGTCATCTTCGGGCGCTCGGCCGATTTTGCACGGGCTGCGGACAAGGTGATCGCGGACAAGCGCGTCCGGGGCGGACGGGTGCCGCTGGCGCCCGACTATCTGCTCGTGCCCGACGAGCAGGAAGAGGCGATCGCCGCCTGGCTGTGGCGCGCGGCGATGCAGCCGGCGGCGAACGAAGCGGCGCCGACCGCTGCCGAGCAGGCGCGATGGACGCGGCTGCTGGACGATGCGCGCGCGCGCGGCGGCGAAGTGATGACCGCACAGCCGCGCGGGACCGACATGCCGCTCCACATCGTCCGCCATGCGAGCGACGACATGCTGGTGATGCAGGAGGATATCGAGGGGCCGATCCTGCCGCTGCGCAATTATGCGCGAATCGAGGATGCGATCGCCGCGATCCACCGCCGAGCGCCGCCGCATGCCATCACTTATTTCGGGCGCGACGCGGCCGAGCGCCGGCATGTGCTGGACCGCACCCTGTCGTCGGCGATCGCGATCGACGGGCGCGCGCTGTCTCCGGCGAAGGCGGGCACGGGCATGACGCTCAATATCGGATCGGGGGAGGCGGGTTTTCGCCGGTTCAGCCGGGTTCGGCACGTTTATCGCCCGCCCTTCCTTGATTTTTCGCGCCGCTTGGCGGCCGGGGGCGGCGACGATCTGGCCGGGGTGCCACCCGCGCTGCGCTGATCCCGGACACGCCACGCCGCGCCGCATCGCGCTCGTTTTGGCCGGCGCTCTCCGCCTAACCCGCCGGGCATGGCCGACAAGCCCTCCCGCCGCGCCGCGAGCGCGGTTCCGATCGCCGCGCACGGCGAGCCCGTCTATGCCGTGCGCTCGGGCGCCTCATATCGCCGCGTGCGTGCGCGCGACGTCGGTAACGGCCTGTTCGTGATTCGCGAGCCGGTCCGCGACGTGCGGATTTCCGACATCAGCGTGGCGGGCGGCTATCGCGTTATCGAAAATACCGCGGCGCCCGATCTCGAGTCCGCCGGCATCGTCGGCCTCCATGTGCGCGGCGCGCGCGCGCGCGATCTCGAACGCAGTTTCGCCCGCATCCGGTACGACAGCCGCGACGGCGTGATCGAGGATGTCAGCGCGACCGGCATGCTGACCACCGGTGCGACCGACCTTCCCGTCGGCATCGGATTCGCCGACACCGCGCATGATTTCCGGATCGAACGCTGTTCGATGCGCGGATTTCAGTGGAAGCGCCGCGACAGGCAATATTGGAACGGCGACGGTTTTTCGACCGAGCGCGGGAACGCGCGCTTCCTGTTTCGCCAGTGCGCCGCCTGGGACAATAGCGACGGCGGGTTCGACCTGAAATCGACCGAGACGATGCTCGACGATTGCATCAGCGGCCGTAATGCGCGCAACTTCCGTCTATGGTCGAGCATCCGCGCCACCCGGCTCAGCAGTGTCGATCCTCTCAAGATCGGCGGCATCGGCGATACCAATCATTTTTCGATCATGGCGGCGAAAGGCGCGGACGAGCCGCTCGTCATCACGATCGAGCATCTGGTGGTGAAGAGTGATCGCGGCTGGCCGATCTTCGACGTCCATAACGGGCCCGCCAGGATCATCATCGGCTCGCACGATATCCAGGTGCCCCCCGGAACGCCGCTGGTCCGCCCGCGCGGCGGGGGTTCGGTGCCGGGCGGCGTGACCTTCAAGGGCGACCCGCCAAAGCTGTGAAGCCGAAGCTTCGGAATAGGCCGGACGCACTTTGGACACGCTTCGACGCCGGGCTCTTGCTGCAATGCAGCGTAAGGGCGCAGACCGCGCCCGTCAGCACGCGGCGATCGTGTCTGGCGAGCCGAATACTGGTTTTTGGGGGGGAACCCAGTGACCAGAAAAGGGTGGAAAAATGCGAAAGATACGCAAGGCCGTGTTCCCCATTGGCGGCCTTGGAACCCGGTTTCTTCCGGCGACCAAATCCATGCCAAAGGAGATGCTGCCGGTCGTCGACCGGCCGCTCATTCAATATGCCGTCGACGAGGCGCGCGAGGCGGGCATCGAACAGTTCATCTTCGTGACCAGCCGCGGCAAGAGCTTGATCGAGGATCATTTCGACCACGCCTTCGAGCTCGAGGAAGCGATGGCGCGGCGCGGCAAGTCGCTTTCCGCGCTCGACGGCACCCGCCCCTCGCCGGGCGACATCACCATCGTGCGCCAGCAGGAGCCCCTCGGGCTCGGTCACGCCGTATGGTGCGCGCGCCGCCTTGTCGGTGACGAGCCCTTCGCGGTGCTGCTGCCCGACGATTTGATGGTCGGCGAGCCCGGTTGCCTCAAACAGATGGTCGAGGCCTATAACGACCTGGGCGGCAACCTGATCTGCACCGAGGAAGTGGCGGCGGACCAGACGCATAAATATGGCATCGTCACCCCCGGAGCGCAGGCGGGGCCGATCACCGAAGTGAAGGGGCTGGTCGAAAAGCCGGCGCCCGATGTCGCACCGTCGCGGCTCGCGATCATCGGCCGCTATATCCTCCAGCCCGAGGTGATGGACGTGCTCGGCAGTCAGGAGGAAGGCGCGGGCGGCGAGATCCAGCTCACCGACGCGCTGGCGCGGATGATCGGCCAGCAACCCTTCCACGGCGTCACCTTCGACGGGAAGCGCTATGACTGCGGCGACAAGAGCGGCTTCGTGACCGCGACGCTCGCGCTTGCGCTTCGCCGTCCCGACATCGCGCCCGCGGTCCGCGCCTTCCTGGCTGCCGCGTGACATGGATGCACTTTCACGGCGTACCCCGCTCCCTAGGGACGCGGATCCGCAGGTCGATCGCGGCGCGCTGATCGACCTGCGCCATATCGGCGGGATTTTGCGCCGGCGATGGATGGTGCTGTGCGCGGCGATGGTCGCGGCGATTATCGTCGCGGCCGCCGCCTATCTCGTCGCCGAGCCGCGCTATCTCGCGACCGCGCAGGTCGCGCTCGAACGCACGGCCGAGCGCGTGATCGACGTCGATGCGGTGACCCCGACCGCCGATCCCGATTCGGCGGCGGTCGACACCGAAGTGCAGGCGCTGCGCTCGCCCGAACTGATCGGGCGGGTGGTCGACCGGCTGCGGCTCGCGCGCGATCCCGCGTTCAATGAGGCTGCGGGGCAGGGGGCGCCGGCGGCGCAGCCCGACCTGATCGGGCGCCAGCGCGCGATCGGCACGCTGCTCGGCGCCCTGACGGTAAAGCGCGACGGGCTCTCCTATGCGATCAGCGTGTCGTACGAAGGGAATACGCCGGCGCAGGCGGCGCAGATCGCCAATGCGCTGGTCGACGACTATGTTTCGGGGCAGGCGGGTTCGAAGGCCGAGGCGACGCAGCGCGCGCAGGGCTTTCTCGAAAAACGGCTTGAGGACCTGCGCACCCAGGTGCTCGGCGCCGAGCGGGCGGTCGCCGACTATCGCGCCGCGCACAATCTTTTCGCCGTTTCCGAAGCCAGCACGGTGACGCAGCAGGAATTGTCGGGTCTTTCGACGCAGCTCGCGCAGGCCAAGGCGGAAAATGCGGCGGCGCAGGCGCGGCTTTCGGCGGCGCGCGCGCAGGTGCGCGGCGGACGGAGCGGCGAGGAGCTCGGCGACTCGCTCGATTCGCCGGTGGTCAGCCAGCTACGCGCCCAGCGCGCCGAGGCGGCGCGCGAGGTTGCGGCGCTCGAAAAACGCTATGGCCCGCGCCATCCCGCGCTCGTCCAGGCGCAGAACCAGCTGCGCACCGCCGACCAGCATATCGCCGCCGAGGTGAAGCGCATCGTCGCCAACGCGTCGATCCAGGCGAGCATCGCCGGTCAGCGCGCGGCGTCGCTCGCCGGCTCGGTCGCGCAGACGCAGGGCAAGCTCGCGAGCGACAATGAAGCGTCGGTGCGGCTGGCCGAGCTGGAACGCAACGCCGAATCGTCGCGGACGCTCTATCAGGCGTTCCTCGATCGCTATCGCCAGACGGTCGCGCAATCGGGGCTCGAACGCAGCGATTCCTATATCGTCAGCCGCGCGCGCGTCCCCGGCGCGCCGAGTTCGCCCAACATGCTGATCTATGCGGCGATGGCGGTGGTCGGCGGGCTCGGTATCGGCGTGCTGCTCGTCGTCCTGCTGCAATTGCTCGAGCGAGGGCTCGAGACGAGCGACGCGATCGAGGAAGCACTGGGACTGGCGACGCTCGCCTCGATCCCCGACGCGCGCACCTTGCCCGGCTATCGCAAGTCGGGGTTGCCGGCGCCGCCCGCCGAACTGCTGATCAAGCGGCCGCAATCGACCTATGCCGAGGCGTTCCGCGCCTTGCGCACCTCGATCCAGTTCGCCGAGGCGGCGAAGCCGGTCCGCGTCGTCGCGATCACCTCCGCTGTGCCCGGCGAAGGCAAGACGACGACCGCGATGGGTCTTGCCCGCGCGATGGCGGCGGCGGGCGGCAAGGTGCTGCTGATCGACGCCGACGCGCGTCGGCGCGCATCGAGCCGCCAGTTCGCCGAGGGCGCGACGCTGGGGCTCGACGAAGTGCTGGCGGGCGAGGCGACGCTCGATCAGGCGATCGTCAAGGACAGCCTGTCGGACGCCTGCCTGCTGCCGCAGCGGCTCGATTCGAAGGGTATCGGCCTGACCGAGAGCCCGCGGCTCGCCGAGTTGATCGAGCAGGTGCGCGACCGCTACGACCTCGTGATCCTCGATACGCCACCGGTGCTGCCGGTCGATGAGGCGCGCGTGATCGCCAGTATGGCGGACGGCGTGGTCTTCCTCGTACGCTGGCGCAAGACGCCGTCGAAGGCGGCGTCGGTGGCGCTGCGGCGGCTGTACGACGTCCATGCCGAAATGCTCGGCGCGGTGCTGACGCTGGTCGATGTGCGCGAGCAGGAGCGCGCCGGCTATGAGGATGGCGGCACCTTCCTCAAGGCGTACCGCCACTATTATGCCGACTAGGTCGTGACGTCATTCATGAGTTCACGACCTAGCCGGGCGGCGCCGTGACCGCGCAGGCGCTGCCCTATGGCCCGGCCTTCGGGCCCGGCATATTGCTGCCCGTCACGCTATTGCTGCTCGTCCCGCTCGTCGTCGCGGCGCGGCGGGCGGGCGGCATGGCGGGGGCGTTCGTGGTCGTTGCGCTGTGGTTGCGCACCACCGCGGGCGCCTATCATCTCTATATGTTCCAGCCGCTCGCCGGCGGGCTCTCGGGCAATGCGCTGCTTTCGGTCGCGGTGACCGGGTTCGGGCTGCTTTTCGTCGTGCGGCCCGCCAATCTGGCGCTCAAATGGCTGCTGCCCGTTTATCTGCTGATCCTGCTCGCGCTATTCAGCGCCGGCCTGAACGGCGATCTGGTCGGCGGCATCAATGTCGCCGTCAAATATGCCTATATGATCGTGATCCTGCTCGCGGCCTTCCAGGCGCTACGCCGCGATCCCGAGGCGCGCTTTCTGACCTGGGCGATGGTTTCCTTCCTGCCGCTGCTCGTCTTTCAGGCGCTGTCGCTGGCGCTGAATATGCCCAAGGGGGCCGAGGATGGCGACGGGCTCGTCTGGATCGGCGGCTATAATCACGAGGCGGCCTTTTCGGTCGCGCTGCTGACGGGGTTCCTGGTCGGCGGCCTCGCACGGTCGGCGCCGCGCGCGGTGCGTATCGCCTTTCTGTCGGTGACGCTCATTGCCATTCTGCTCGCGGGCTATCGCACCACGATCCTCGCGCTCGCGCCGCTCGCGCTGGCGATCTTCCTCGGCGGGCTGACGATGAGCGTGCGGCGCGACCAGCGCGGCGCGATGGCGGTGACGGCGACCGTCGCGGGGGTGCTGCTCTTTGCGATCGCGGCCCTGCTCTACCGTGAGAGTTTCGCCGATCTCGCCGCATTCCTCGCGGACCCGGCGGCGCTGATCAAGACGCCGCGCGACTTCGACCTGCTCGAACGGCAGGTGATGTCGGGCCGGCCGCTCATTTGGAGCAGCTATATCTATGCCTGGGCCGACGGCACGCCGCTCCAGCATCTGTTCGGCCTCGGGCCCGAAAGCTGGGAGGGCGTGTTCAAGGTCTATCCGCACAACACGCTGGTCGCGACGCTCTACGAACTCGGCTGGTTCGGCGTGGCGGCGATGATCGCCTTGTGGACGGTGATGTTCGCGGCGGCGGCGTCGGCGCGCGGCGATCGTTTCCTGCTGATCGCCGCCCATTTCGCCTTCTTTCTGCTCAACATGGCGACGATGCCCTTCTGGCAGGTCGAGGGGCTGGCATTTTATGGCCTGCTTTGCGGCTATACCGTCCATGCCGCGCGCGCGGCGGCGCAGCAGGGGACAGCTTCCCAGGACCGGCGCGCTTACCGATTTCCTGAAGGCCGCGGGGTTCGGGTGCGATGATGGTGCCGGCTACAGGATTCGAACCCGTGGCCCCCTGATTACAAATCAGGTGCTCTACCAACTGAGCTAAGCCGGCGCTCGCGTTCCCCTAAGCATTTTTCGGTTCGATGGAAACAGCGGACATGCGGGAAAATGCCGCACGGCGGAATCGTCAGACGATGCCGAACGTCCAGCCTTCGGTTCGGGCGAGGGCCGGGGTCAGCGGCGACGGCGACCAGGGGGCGTTCTCGCTGGCTATCGCGCGCAGCCAGGCGGCGGTCAGCAGCGCGTCGCTCGCATGGTCGCTGACCGGGCCGGTGAGGCCGGCGGGGGCCGATCCCAATGCCGCGAGCGCCGCGTCGAGCGCCGCCCCGTCGCGGATCTTGCTGCGCCCCGGCGGCAGGCCGGCCGCTCGTGCGGCAAGGCTGGTATAGATTTCGACGAGCAGCGGGCTGCGGGCCGGAACCGGATCGAGCGGCCATAGCGGTATCCGGCCCGACAGCCGGTGCAGCAGGCGCATACCCGCGAGACTCGCCTTGCCGACCTGTGCCGCGCCGACAAGGTTGAAATTGCTGACGCTCGCGGCCTGTTTGGTCGCGCGCTGATATTGCTCGACGACCCGCAGGCGACCAGCGCCGGGCGCGAAAAGATCGCCGACCTCGCCCTGGCCGTGGCGAAAATGGCGCCGCGCGTCGGGATGGCCAAGAAACCCGCCGGCTTCATAATGCGGATCGCCATGCGCGAGCCGCTCGACCAGCGACCAGAGCGCCCGAATATCGGCGGGGCTCTCGCTCCATTCGGGAAAATAGGCGCCCGCGTCAGCGAAGGCGAAGGCGGCCGAGAAATCGAAGCCGATCAGCACGTCCTCGCCCGCGGCGGCGACATCCTCCAGCCAGGCGAGGATTTCGGCGCGCGACCAGATATGGCCGGGCCGCACGAGCGCGGGCGCTGCCGCGCCGCTCGCGACCGCAAGCGCGATCCCGCGCTGGCGCTCGCCGCGGGCACCCGACCAGTCGATGGCGGCGAAATGGGTGAAGCGGCGCATCGACGCGCCCTAGCGTATGTGTGTCACCTTGCACAAAGCGTGAATGCCCCCCACATGCGCCCCATGCTGATCGAAACCGAATCGACGCCCAACCCCGCGACGCTCAAATTCCTGCCCGGCCGGGCGGTGATGGAGACGGGAACCCGCGACTTCGCCAGCCCCGAGGAGGCCGAAGCCTCGCCGCTCGCGAGCGCGCTTTTCTCGCTCGGCGACGTGACGGGCGTCTTCTTCGGCCGCGATTTCGTGTCGGTGACGATCGCCCCCGGCGCCGAATGGGCCGATGCGAAGCCCGATGTGCTCGGTATCGTGATGGATCATTTCCTCGCCGACGTGCCGCTGTTCAACGCCGCGAGCGCGGGTTTTTCGGTTCCGGCCGAGGATGCGGGCTTCGCCGACGATCCCGCCGACGCCGACATCATCGAACAGATCAAGGAACTGATTGAAACGCGCGTGCGCCCCGCGGTCGCCAACGACGGCGGCGACATCATCTATCGCGGTTTCGACAAGGGCAATGTGTATCTGAAGATGCAGGGCGCCTGCGCCGGCTGTCCCTCCTCGACCGCGACGCTGAAGAATGGCATCGAGTCCCTCTTGAAACATTATGTTCCCGAGGTAACGGCAGTTCACGCCGTCTGATTATTTTTACCTCGAGGAGTTAGCCCATGAGCGAGCCGCTTTCCGACAGCGCTCTCGACCAGCTGTTTCGCACCGCGCGCACCTATAACGGCTATCTCGACAAACCCGTCACCGAAGCGCAGCTGCACGCGATCTGGGATTTGATGAAGTTCGGGCCTACCAGCGCGAACAGCCTGCCGGCGCGGATCGTCTGGTGCGTGTCGGACGAAGCGAAGGCAAAGCTCGCGGCGCACGCCATCCCGGGGAATGAGGAAAAGATACGCGCCGCACCTGTCACCGCGATCATCGCGATGGACACCGAGTTCTACGAGCATCTGCCCGAATTTTTCCCGCATACCGACGCGCGGAGCTGGTTCGCGGGCAACGATGCGCACGCGGAGACGACGGCGTTTCGCAATTCGAGCCTGCAGGGCGCCTATTTCATCCTCGCAGCGCGTGCGCTCGGGCTCGACACCGGGCCGATGTCGGGTTTCGACAATGCTGCGGTCGATCGGGCTTTCTTCGCCGACGAGCCGAAGGTGAAGAGCAATTTCATCTCGACGCTCGGCTATGGTGATCCCGCGACGATCTTCGAGCGCAGCCCGCGCCCCGATTTCGCGCGCTTCAACCGCATCGCCTGAGCGGCGCGCGCTGCATCCCATGCGCCACCTGGTCATCGATTCGGCGAGTGAAGCCTGCTCGGTGGCGCTGCTCGAGGCGGGCGCGGTCGTCGATCATCGCCACGAAGTGATCGGGCGCGGCCACGCCGAGCGCCTCGTTCCGCTGATCGCCGAACTCGTGAATGGCGGCCGCGCCGACGTCATCGCCGTCGGGTGCGGCCCGGGCAGCTTTGCCGGGGTGCGCATCGGCGTCGCCGCGGCGCGCGCGCTCGCGCTCGGCTGGCAGGTGCCGGTGCATGGCTTTTCGACGCTCGCGCTGGTTGCCGCCGCCGCGGCGGACGGCATCGCGGCGGCGAACGGCGCGCTCGTGGTGATGGAGGGCGGCCACGGCCAATGGTTCGTCCAGCCCTTCGCCGCCGACCTCGCGCCGCGCGCCGAGCTTCGTTCGCTGCTTCCCGATGACGCCATCCAGCTTGACGACGCGCTGGTCGTCGGCAATCGCGCCGAGGCCTTTGTCGCGAAACGCGGCTCGGGACGCGCGCTGGCGATGCTGCCCGACGCGCGCGCCTTTTTGCGCCTGCCCGCGAGCGCGATCATCGACACGCCGAGCCCGATCTATGGCCGCGCCCCCGACGCCAAGCCGATGGCGGCCCCGGCATGACCGTCGCCATTCGCCTCGCCACCGCGCGCGTCGGCGATCTGACCGCGGTGATGCGCGTGATGGATGCGGCGTTCGAGCCCGCCTATGGCGAGGCATGGACCGGCGCGCAGCTCTTGACGCTGTTCGCGCTGCCATCGGCGCGCGTGTGTCTGGCGTGGGAGGGCGAACAGGCGTGCGGCTTTTCCGCCGCGCGGATCGCGGGCCCCGAAAGCGAGTTATTGTTGCTCGCGGTCGATCCGCAGTTTCGCGGCCGCGGGATCGGGCGATTATTGATCGACGACTGGCGCGCCTGGGCTACCGCAGAGGGTGCCGAAGACTATTTCCTTGAAATGCGGGCCGACAATGACGCGGTTCATCTTTATGAACGCGCGGGCTTTACAGAGTGCGGCCGGCGTCCGGCCTATTATCGCGGCAACGACGGCAAGCTCCGCGATGCCATTACGATGCGGCGGCCGGCAGGCGAGAGTCGAGCCGACTGATCCGTCATTGCGGAATTACATCCAAAGTGGCAATAATCCATCCGGCGGAAGAAAAAATCCAATATTCGCCGGATACTTCTGGGTAATCGACAACAAGGAATAGTCTCATGTCCGATCAAGCCGACACCAATGAGATGCTCGTTACGTTGACCGCCGACATTGTCGCGGCGCATGTCAGCAACAACAGCGTCGCCATTTCAGACCTCTCCATTCTGATCAACAATGTCCACGCCGCGCTGTCGGGCCTCGGGAGCGAACCGGTCGTGGAAGAAAAGCTGGTGCCGGCGGTTTCGATCCGCACCTCGGTCAAGCCCGACTATATCGTTTGTCTCGAGGACGGCAAAAAACTGAAGATGCTGCGCCGCCACCTGATGACGCATTATGGCATGACCCCCGACGACTATCGCGCCAAATGGGGCCTTGCCGCCGACTATCCAATGGTCGCGCCCAACTATGCCGAAAAGCGCCGCGCGCTGGCGAAGGAAATCGGCCTCGGCACCAAGGGTCGCGGCGGCGGGCGCAAGCGCAAAGCCAAGGCCTGATATTTCCGATAAATCGCTCCGGTCGGAGCAGGGAAGGGCGGCGTTCGCAGGGGCGCCGCCCTTGTCCTATTCGCGGGGCGTCCCTATACAGTTTGTAACAAAGACAGACACGGCTGCATCTGCAGGAAAGGCAAGCATGTCCGGCAATATCGATCTCGAAGCCCTGTGCCACGAAAAGGGCCTCCGCATCACCGAGCAGCGCCGCATCATCGCGCGCGTCATCTCGGATTCGGAGGATCACCCCGATGTCGAGACGCTCTATGAGCGCGCGTCGAAGGTCGACAGCGGCATCTCGATCGCGACCGTTTACCGCACCGTGCGCCTGTTCGAAGAAGCGGGCATCCTCGACCGCCACGATTTCGGCGACGGGCGCTCGCGCTACGAAGCGGCGCCCGAGGCGCATCACGACCATCTCATCGACGTCGAAACGGGCAATGTGATCGAATTCGTCGATCCGGAGCTCGAGGCGTTGCAGAAGGTGATCGCCGAACGGCTGGGCTTCCGCCTCGTCGACCACCGCATGGAGCTTTACGGTGTCGCCATCGATCGCAAGCGCGACTGATCGCAGCGCGATTACCTGGCGGACGGTCGCCCGTCTCGCCCTGATGGTGCTGGCGCTGCTTTTTCTGATCGTCCCGCATCTTCTTTACCGTGCCGTCGGCCGTCCCTCGCCGATGGTAATGGCTTTCCTCAACGCCGCCGGCTGGATCGCGGGGCTGCGCATCCGCACGACGGGTACGCGGCTCCGGCGCGACGTGCTGTTCGTCTCGAACCATGTCAGCTGGCTCGACATTCTGGCGCTGGGCGGCGCAGCGCGCTCGGCGTTCGTGTCGAAGGCCGAGATTGGCTCGGCGCCGCTCGTCGGCTGGCTCGCCGACCAGAACCACACCGTCTATGTCCAGCGCGAGGCGCGGCGCGAGATCCACAATCAGGCGAACGACCTGCGCAATGCGCTCGCGCGCGGCCGCCCGGTGACTTTGTTCCCCGAAGGCACGACGGGCCCGGGCGACGGCCTGCTGCCCTTCCGCGCGTCGCTGTTCCAGGCGGTGATCCCGACGCCGCCGAAGCTGCGCGTCCAGCCGGTCCTGCTCGACTATGGGGCCGAGGCGAACGACATCGCCTGGCTTGATCCCGAATCGGGGCTCGACAATTTCAAGCGGCTGCTCGCGCGCAAGCGCCCGGTGCATCTGACCATCCATTATCTCGAGCCGCTGCCCGATACCGTCGAGGGCGACCGCAAGCTGCTCGCCGAAGCGGCACGCGCGGCGATCGCGGCGGAAATCGCACGCTCTTCCGCCAGCCCACCGCATCGCCTATAGCGCGCCGATGAAATCCGACTCTCCCCCAAATCCTCAAAAGACTTTTCACGTCAAATCCTTCGGCTGCCAGATGAACGTCTATGACGGTGAGCGCATGGCCGAGATGTTGGGCGCAGAGGGCTATGTCGCGGCCACCGATGGCGCCGACGCCGATCTGGTCGTGCTCAACACCTGCCACATCCGCGAAAAGGCGGCCGAGAAGGTCTATTCGGACATCGGCCGGCTGAAGCGCGCCGACGGCAGCACGCCGACGATCGCGGTGGCCGGCTGCGTCGCGCAGGCCGAAGGCGCCGAGATCGCGCGCCGCGCGCCGAGCGTCGATGTCGTCGTCGGCCCGCAGGCCTATCACCGCTTGCCCGACCTGATCGCACGCGCCGAGCGTGGCGAGAAGGCGGTCGACCTCGACATGCCCGCCGAGAGCAAGTTCGGCGCGTTGCCCAAGCGCGCCGGCGGTCAGCGCCCGACCGCTTTCCTCACCGTGCAGGAAGGCTGCGACAAATTCTGCACCTATTGCGTCGTCCCCTATACGCGCGGCGCCGAGATCAGCCGGCCGTTCGCCGACCTGATCGGCGAAGCGCGCGCGCTCGTCGCGGGTGGGGTTCGCGAGATCACCTTGCTCGGGCAGAACGTCAACGCGTGGGACGGCGAGGACGAGAAGGGCCGGGCGATCGGGCTCGACGGGCTGATCCGCGAACTGGCGCGCGAGGACGGGCTCGAACGCATCCGCTACACCACCAGCCACCCGAACGACATGACCGACGGGCTGATCGTGGCGCATGGCGAGATCGACAAGCTGATGCCCTTCCTCCACCTGCCGGTGCAGGCGGGCAGCGACCGCATCCTCGCGGCGATGAACCGCAGCCATTCGGTGGACAGCTATCTTCGCGTCATCGAGCGCGTCCGCGAAGCACGCCCCGACATCGCGATTTCGGGCGACTTCATCGTCGGCTTCCCCGGTGAAACCGAGGAGGATTTTCAGGCGACGCTCGCTATCGTCCGCGCCACCAATTACGCGATGGCGTACAGCTTCAAATATTCGCGCCGCCCCGGCACGCCCGCCGCGACGATGGACGGCCAGATTAGCGAAGCCGACATGAACGACCGCCTCCAGCGGCTGCAGGCGCTGCTCAACGAGCAGCAGCAGGCGTTCAACGAAGCGACCGTCGGCCGCACCACGCGCCTGCTCCTCGAACGGGGGGGCAAGCTCGATGGTCAACTCATCGGCAAATCGCCATGGCTCCAGTCGGTTCACGTCATCGCGCCGGGATTGAAGATCGGCGACATGGTCGACGTGCGGATTGCTTCGGCGGGGCCAAACAGTCTCGGTGCCGAACTGCTGATGGAAGCGGTCGCCTAGTGCCACGGGCGGAAGCTGTCTCCGCGAAGACACACTCCGTCTTTTTCCGTCGTATCCCGAACCCGCGGGAGATGGACTCGCGCCTTCGCGGGACTACAGTCGCCTTATCGCCAGAAGGAGCCTTGCCCACGTGTCCAAACGCCCGCTGACCGCCTCCACCCCCGCCGAACCCGGCGACCGCGTCCGACTGACGGCGGAATTCGAGCGCACACAGCTTTTGGGCATTCTCTTCGGCGAGTTCGACCGCAACCTCGTCGCGATCGAGAACCGCCTCGGCGTCTATATCTCGGCGCGCGGCAACCGCGTGCAGATCGAGGGTGAGGCCGAAGCTGCGGCGCGCGCGCGCGACGTGCTCACCGATCTTTATGACCGCATTGAAAAGGGGCAGGAGGTCGATGCCGGCATGGTCGACGGCCTGATCGCGATGTCGGCGCAGCCGACGCTCGACGGCATCATCCGCCACGACACGAGCGAAGCGCCGCCGGTGATGATCCGGACGCGCAAGAAGACGATCGTCCCGCGCGCGCCGTCGCAGGTTCCCTATATGCAGGCGCTCGCGCGCGACGAGGTGATCTTCGCGCTCGGTCCCGCGGGCACCGGCAAGACCTATCTCGCGGTCGCGCAGGCCGTCGCGCAGCTCATCACCGGCAGCGTCCAGCGCCTGATCCTGTCGCGCCCCGCGGTCGAGGCGGGGGAGAAGCTCGGCTTCCTCCCCGGCGACATGAAGGAAAAGGTCGATCCCTATCTGCGCCCGCTCTACGACGCGCTCCACGACTGCCTGCCCGCCGAGCAGGTCGAGCGCCGGATCGCGAGCGGTGAAATCGAGATCGCGCCGCTGGCCTTCATGCGGGGGCGCACGCTCGCCGACGCCTTCATCATCCTCGACGAAGCGCAGAACACGACGATCCCGCAGATGAAGATGTTCCTGACCCGCTTCGGCATGAACAGCCGCATGGTCATTTGCGGCGACCCGAAACAGGTCGATCTGCCGATGCCCGCGACCTCGGGCCTCGCCGACGCGGTCGCGCGGCTCGAAGGGCTCGAAGGCATCAACGTCAGCCGCTTCACCGCCGCCGACGTCGTCCGCCACCCGATCGTCGGGCGGATCGTCGAAGCCTATGAGGGGCCGGGGGCGTAACGCGAACGATGCCCGTTTTGCGGTGGGAAGCTGCCACTGCTTTATCCATCTTTGTCATCCCGGGCTTGACCCGGGACCCGCCTTTTCTTCCTGACGACGGCGAAAAGGCAAGGCAGGCCCCGGGTCAAGCCCGGGGTGACGAGGAAGGCCAGAACGGTCGTTGACGGGTATTCCCTATTTTTCGTCATCCCCGCGAAAGCGGGGACCCAGAGCGTTCGTCGGCTTGCCCATCGCTGGGTTCCCGCTTTCGCGGGAATGACGAGGTGAGGGACGGGCAACTAGCGGTCGAAAGCGGTCTCGAACCCCGCGATCCATGACCCCCTTGAGAATCGTTCCGGACGACACCCACCTAGCCTGCTCCACCTCCACAATATTTTCGAGAACGATTCGCAATAGCATCTTGACCCCCTGATTACGCGCGCCTAGAGCGCCGCTATTGCGAGTCAATCGCAAGATAATCAGGGGAAGAAAATTGACCAGCCATAATCTGCCGTCCTTCAGTCGCCTTGCCGCCGGCAGCGCGCTGGGCCTTGCGCTCGCCGCCACCGCCGCGCCGGCCTTTGCGCAGGACAATGACGGCGAATATTGGCTGGCGCGCAAGAATCAGCTCGTCGTGACCGCGACGCGCACCGCGGTGAAGGCCGAAGACCTGCCCGTCACCGTCAGCGTCAAGACCGACGAGCAGATCGCCGACGAACTCGTCACCGACATCCGCGACCTCGTCCGTTTCGAACCCGGCGTCAGCGTCCAGCGCCAGCCCGCGCGCTTCGGCGCCGCCTTGGGCTCGACCGGGCGCGCCGGTAACGAGAGCTTCAATATCCGCGGCATCGGCGGCAATCGCGTGCTGATCCAGGTCGACGGCGTGCGCGTCCCCGACGGCTTCAGCTTCGGCGCGCAGGCGTCGGGCCGCGGCGACTATGTCGACCTCGGCCTCATCAAGTCGGTCGAAATCCTGCGCGGTCCTTCGTCGGCGCTTTACGGCAGCGACGGGCTTGCCGGCGCGGTCAGCTTCATCACCGCCGACCCCGCCGATTTCATCGAAACGGGCAAGACTATCGGCGGTCTCCTCCGCGGGGGCTACAGCAGCGCCGACGAGGAATTCAGCGAAACCGCGATCCTCGCGGGGCGCAGCGGCGACTGGTCGCTGATGGCCGCCTATACCCGCCGCGACTGGCAGGAGCTCGACAACAAGGGCGAGGTCGGCGGAACCGGCGCGCTGCGCACCGAGCCCAACCCGCAGGACGGCCGCTCGAACGCCGCGCTCGCCCGCATCGTCTATGACCCCGCGAACGGTCACAAGCTGCGCCTGACGGGCGAATATCTCGACACGCACCTCTACACCAACGGCCTGACGGGCCTCAGCGCGTCGGTCGAACGGCTCGAAGGCTTCGACAGCGGCGAACGCAAGCGCGTCTCGCTCGACTGGAGCTGGGAAGGCGAGGGGGCGATCGATTTCGCGCGCGTCGCGCTTTACTGGCAGGACGGCGAGGACAATCAATATACCGAAGAGGATCGGACGTCCGCCGCCGACCGCACGCGCCTCAACACCTTCGAGAACCGCGTCATCGGCGCCGCCGCCGATGCGCGCGCCGACTTCGCGACCGGCGGACTCGCGCATCGGCTCGTCTTCGGCGGCGACATCAGCAAGACGCGCCAGCGGGGCCTGCGCGACGGCACCGTCCCGCCCTTCGGCGAAGTCTTTCCGACGCGCGCTTTCCCGAGCACCGACTTCACCCGCGCCGGTCTGTTCGCGGGCGACGAAATCAGCATCGCCGACGGCCGCTTGATCCTCTATCCGGCGCTGCGCTTCGACTGGTACGACCTGTCGCCCGACGACGACCCGCTGCTTCCCGCCTTCAGCGGCGCGGGGCAGGACGGGTCGCGCCTGTCGCCCAAGTTCGGCGCGCTGTGGAAGATCACCGACAGCGTGCGGCTGTTCGCCAATTATGCGACCGGCTTCAAGGCACCGGAGCCGGGGCAGGTCAACCAGTTTTTCGAAAATCTCGCCTTCGGCTACACATCGGCGCCGAACCCCGATCTCGGCCCCGAACGCAGCGAAAGCTTCGAGGGCGGCATCCGCTTTTCCAGCGATCATGTCAGCCTCGACGTCACCGCCTTTTCGGCGCGCTACAAGGATTTCATCAGTCAGGAAGTGGTGAGCGGCAGCTTCACGCTCGCCGATCCCGCCGTTTATCAATTCGTGAATCTCGACCGCGCCCGCGTCAAAGGCGCCGAAGCGCGGTTCGAGGGGCGAGCGTCGTCCGGCCTGTATACGACGCTCGCCCTATCCTATGCGAAGGGCAACGAGATATTGCCCGACGGCACGCGCGCGCCGCTGTCGACGATCGATCCGCTCAAGCTCGTCGCGGGCGTCGGCTATCGCGAGCCCGCGGGGCGTTTCGGCGGCCAGCTGATCATGACGCACAGCGCGCGCAAGGAAGCGTCGCGGACCGAGGGCGTCTGCGCCCCCGGCGAATGCTTCCGCCCCGACGGCTTCACCATCCTCGACGCGACCGCCTTCGTGCGAATTGTTGAAGGGCTGACGCTACGCGCCGGCGTCTTCAACATCCTCGACGAAAAATATGCGTGGTGGAGCGACGTGCGCGGGCTCGCGTCCACTTCGACCGTCACCGACGCCTATACGCAGCCCGGCCGCAATGTGAGCGCCTCGCTGAGCTTCCGCTTCTAAACAAGAAAAGGACTGCACCGATGAAAAATTATCGCAAGATCGCCGTCGGCCTGTTGCTGCTCACCGCCGCGCTGCCCGCCGTCGCCTCCGCCCACCCGCCGATCGCCGCCGAGGACGCCGCCGCCAATTTCGAGCAGGACCGCGCCGACATTCTCGCGATGGCGGGCAATTATCGCGTCAGCTTCAACATGCAGGAATCGACGCGCTGGGACCCCGGTTATGAAGTGCTCGAACCCAAGAAATCGGGCGGCCACGAAGTCGTGCGCGTGATCGAGGACACCGGCCGCAAGATCATACTCCAGCATATGCTCGTCATCACCGGCGACGACGACAAGAGCTTCGTGATCAAGCATTGGCGGCAGGACTGGGAATATGAGCCCGCGAAGATCCTCGCCTATTCGGACCGCAACACCTGGGCGTGGGAAGACGTCCCCGAACGGATGCGCACCGGCCGCTGGTCGCAGACCGTCTATCAGGTCGACGACAGCCCGCGTTACGCCGGCTGGGGCCAGTTCGAAACGCAGGGCGGCATCCGCCGCTGGCGTTCGAGCTGGACGTGGCGCCCGCTCGCGCGCCGCGACGCCGTGCGGAGTCCGGTCTACGACCGCTACCTTTCGATCAACCGCCACCAGCCCTCGCCCGACGGCTGGATCCACTGGCAGGACAATACCAAAATGGGGACGAAGGACGGCAAGCTGGTGCCGATCGTCCAGGAATATGTCCTCAACACCTATACCAAATACGACCAATATGACGTGAAGGCCGCAGACGATTATTGGGCGGCGACAAAGGAATATTGGGCCGCGGTGCGCGCCGAATGGGACCGCGTCGCCGCAACCAAGGGCGGCATCGCGATCGAGGAAAAGGCCGATACCGGCACGGTGATCAGCGGCCGCCTGCTCGAAATGGCCGACGAGGTTCAGGAAAAGAAGCTGACGACGGCGAAGGCGATCGCCGAGGCGAAGAAGCTGATCGAAACGAACACGCAGGGGCTCTGACGACCTTCACCATGTGAAGCCCGCACCTGGGGGCGGCTCGAAAGGGCCGCCCCCTGTTTTCTTTGCGGACTAACGTTCCTCTGCGTCCAAGTGCAAAATCGTCGCGTGCCGAACAAACAGGGTGAATGCGATAAACGTCAGAAAGCCGAGTATTTCTTTCCAGAGTCCCTCATAGTTTCCGTCCGAGACGGCGGAACCGATACGCACAGCCATGGCGATCGCTATTCCGCCAATAATGATCGGCACACATATATTCGTCATTGTACGGATTAGCTTTTCCAAGACGCCTATTTCTTCGCCCCATCCACACTCCAGATCCCCGCGCCGCGCGTCGCGATGAACAGGAAGATGAAGCAATAAAGCGCGATCGTCTCGCCGCCGTTGACGATCGGATAGAGGCCCTTGCTTCCGTGCATCATCCAATAGCCGACCGCGGCCATGCCGCTGGCGACGAAGGCCGCGGGGCGCGTGAACAGGCCGATGACGATCAGGGCGCCCGCGACGAGTTCGATGATTCCCGCGGCATGCAGCATCGGGTTCAGCGGCATCGGGAAGGCGACCGGGAAATTGAAGAATTTCTGCACGCCATGCGCCAGGAACAGCAGCCCCGCGACGATGCGCAGCAGCGCATAGGCCTGCTCGCCGAAACCACCCAGAAATTTCATAAGCTTTCCCCTCCTGCCAAGAACGGGGCGATGCTAGTGCAGCTTGGCGAGGGCTGAAAGCGCATTATCCGAAACCGCGCGTTTCCGGGGCCTTTGGGCGTGGAACGGCAAAAAACGACCGGCCGGGAAAAGTTTTTCGCGCGCCATGTCACATTCGCCGCGCCTGTCTCGTCATACCGGTACAACCCCCCGAAGGAGACACGATATGTCCAAGGTAACCGACCCCTTTGCCGCCTCGCCGCAGCTCATGAAGCAGTGGATGGCGGTCAGCCTCGCCGCGCAGGAAAGCCTGGAGAAGAGCCTGATCGAGTTGGTGAAGATCCGCTCGTCGATCCTCAACGGCTGCGCCAACTGCATCAACATGCACACCGCCGAAGCGCGCGCGAAGGGCGAAACCGAACAGCGCATCTATCTGCTCGCCGCATGGCAGGAAGCGCCGGTCTATACTGACCGCGAACGCGCCGCGCTCGCCTGGACCGACGCCTTGACCCGCCTTTCGCAAGGGCACACACAGAAGGAAGCGCGCGAAGCGCTCGACGCGCATTTCACCGCGGAGGAACAGATGAACCTGACCGTGATGATCAATGTCATCAATGGCTGGAACCGGATCGCGGTCGGCTTCGAGCTCTTTTACGAGGGCGGCGCGCCGGCGAAGGCCGCCTGATGACCCCCGAAGGCGTCCGGGACGGCGTCGATGCGGAGGACGCGGCGGTCAGTTTCGACCCGCTGCGCCCGCTCCTCACGCGCGTCGCCTACCGCATGCTCGGCTCGGTCGCCGATGCCGAGGATGTGGTGCAGGACGCCTTCATCCGCTGGCTCGGCACCGACCGCGATGCGGTGCGCGAGCCCGCGGCTTTTCTCCGCCGCACCGTGACGCGCCTCTGCCTCGACCAGATCAAGTCGGCGCGGAACAGCCGCGAGACCTATATCGGCCCCTGGCTTCCCGACCCGCTGGTCGAGGAGGAGGAAGAGGACGACGTCACGCTGCCGCTGATGCTCGCGCTCGAACGGCTCTCCCCCTTGGAGCGCGCGGCCTTCCTCCTCCACGATGTCTTCGGCGTCGGGTTCGACGAGGTCGCGAAGACGATCGACCGCGATCCAGCGGCGACGCGTCAGCTCGCGGCGCGGGCGCGCACCCACGTCCGCGACGCGCGCCCGCGCTACAAGCTCGAAAAGGAACGCGGGATCGAAATCGCCAACGCCTTTTTCGCCGCCTCGCGCAGCGGCGACATGGGCGCGCTCGGCGCGCTGCTCGCCGCCGACGTCGGCATGTGGGCCGACGGCGGCGGCAAGCGTCCGGCCGCGATGGAACCGATACTCGGCCACGACGTCGTGCTCAAACTGCACCGCGGCCTCGCGGTCCTGTTCGGCAAATATGGCTCGACGCTCGTCCACACCGGCATGATCAACGGCCTGCCGGGTTTCGTCACGCGCGAGGCCGACGGCGAGCTGCAGACCACCGCGCTCGACATCGAGGACGGCCGGATCGTGGCGATTTATGTGATGCGCAATCCCGACAAGCTGCGGCACATGCATTAACGCTGTGCAACATCGGTCCCTGCCGGTAGTTGCCGCATCATGCTTTCGGTCGAAACCCATGCCGCGACCCCGTGGCCCGACGCCCTCGATTGGGAGGTGCGCGCCGCGGAGGCGGCCGCGGCGGCGCTCGCGCTGACGCCCTTCGCGGCGCTTGCGGACGCCGCGCCGCTGGTCGAGATCGCGATCCGTCTCACCGACGATGTCGAAGTCCATACGCTCAACCGCGATTTCCGGGGCAAGGACAAGCCGACCAACGTGCTGTCCTTTCCGCAGGTGCAGGACGACCTGCTCGAAGGACTGGCGAATAGCGATGACGGCGAAATCCTGCTCGGCGACATCGTGCTCGCGCGCGAAACCTGCGAGCGCGAGGCGGAAGAGAAGGGCATTTCGGTTGCCGATCATGCGACGCACCTGATCGTCCACGGCACGCTCCATTTGGTCGGATACGACCATATGGACGACGCCTCGGCGGCGGCGATGGAGGCGCTCGAAGTGAAAGCCCTTGCATCGCTGGGCATCGCCAATCCATATGCGGATCAGGATTAACAGGGAAAAGCTGTAAAAATGCCCGACGACCAGGGATCTTCGAACCGATCGGAAGAGGACAGTAGTAGTAGGTCCGGACTGCTGTCCGGACTGCGAAACCTGCTGTTCGGCGGCGACAAGGAACCGTCGCTGCGCGAACAGATCGAAGAGGTCATCGACGAGGCCGAGGAAGAAGGCGACGACCGGCGCGGCAGCAATATCGTCGGCGACCTGTCGCCCATCGAGCGCAAGATGTTGCGCAACCTCCTCCATTTCGGCGAACAGACCGTCGACGATGTCGCGGTGCCGCGCGCCGACATCATCGCCATCTCCGAAAGCGCGCCCTTTGCCGAGGTCGTCGCGCTGTTTGCCGAAGCGGGGCACAGCCGCCTGCCGGTCTACCGCGAAAATCTCGACGAGGTGGTCGGCATGATCCACGTCAAGGACGTGTTCGCGGTACTCGCCGAGGGGCGCCCGCCGCCGCCCTTGCTCGATTTGATCCGCCAGCCGCTCTACGTCCCGCAATCGATGGGCGTGCTCGATCTTCTCGCCGAAATGCGCGCCAAGCGCACCCACCTTGCCATCGTCATCGACGAATATTCGGGCACCGAAGGCCTGCTGACGATCGAGGATCTGGTCGAGGAAATCGTCGGCGAGATCGAGGACGAGCATGACGACGAGCCCGAACCGCTGATCGTCGCGGGCGAAAATGGCTGCTGGGACGCCGATGCGCGCGCCGAACTCGACGATGTCGGCGAGGCGATCGACCCTCGTCTGGCTGAGATCGAAGAGGATGTCGACACATTGGGTGGGCTCGCCGCGGTCCTCGCGGGGCATGTTCCCGAGGTCGGCGAGATCCTCCTCCACCCGAGCGGCTGGCGGATCGAGGTGATCGAGGCCGACGAGCGCCGCGTCCATCGCCTGCGCCTCCACCCGCCCGTCGAGGTTGATCTCGAAGCACCGTCGGAGCGGAGCGAGGAGTTTTGACGCAATTGCCAATGCACGGTTAAAGGATTAGGCGCGACCGGATGGAAGTTTCCGACCTTCGCATCGCCCTGTTCAGCGGCAATTACAATATGACCACCGACGGTGCGAACAAGGCGCTCAATCGCCTGGTCGGTTTCCTGCTGGCGCATGGCGCGGCGGTGCGCGTCTATTCGCCGACCGTCGCCAACCCCGATTTCGAGCCGACCGGCGACCTCGTCAGCGTGCCGTCGATGGCGATCCCGGGGCGGAGCGAATATCGCATTCCGCTGAGCTTTTCGCCGCGCGTCCGCCAGGACATCACCGCCTTCGCGCCCAATATCGTCCATATCTCCAGCCCAGATCGCGTGTCGCGGCAGGCGGCGGCATGGGCGCGGCGGCGGCGGCTGCCGGTCGCCTGCTCGGTGCACACGCGGTTCGAAACCTATTTCCGCTATTATAATCTATCCTTCCTCGAACCCGTCGTCGTCGCCTGGCTGCGCAAGCTCTACCGCAAGTGCGACGCGCTGATCGCACCGTCCGAAAGCTTCGCGCAGGTGCTGCGCGATCAGCGGATGAATTACGACATCGGCATCTGGACGCGCGGCGTCGAGCAGGGGGTCTTCAACCCCGGCCGGCGCGATATGGCATGGCGCCGGTCGCTCGGTATCGGCGACGATGTGCCCGCCATCGCGTTTCTCGGTCGGCTCGTGATGGAAAAGGGGCTCGACGTCTTTGCCGACGCGATCGACGTGCTCCAGCGGCGCGGCGTGCCGCACAAGGTCGTCGTGATCGGTGAGGGGCCGGCGCGCGAATGGTTCGAATCGCGCCTGCCCGACGCCAGTTTCGTCGGCTTTCAGGGCGGGGAGGACCTCGCCCACGCGTTGGCGTCGTGCGACATCTTCTTCAACCCTTCGGTCACCGAAACCTTCGGCAATGTGACTCTTGAAGCCATGGCGTGCGGGCTGCCGGTGGTGGCCGCCCGCGCCACCGGCAGCGCGAGCATCGTCAAGCATGGGCAGACGGGCTATCTCGTCGCCCCCGGATCGATCACCGGCTTTGCCGACCATCTCCAGCATTATTGCCGCGACACCGGGCTCCGCGCCGAACATGGGGCGGCGGCGGTGCGCGAAAGCGGCGCCTATCAATGGGACGCGATCAATCAGGCGGTCGCCGACACCTATATCCGCCTGATCCGCCAGAAACAGCGGCGCGGGGGCTGAGCGTCCGATGGCCGGGGATCTGTTCGGCGAGGGCGCACCCGACCAGCGCGACAGCGCCGCGACCGGCCCCGCGCCGCTCGCCGAGCGGCTGCGCCCGCGCACGCTCGCCGATGTCGTCGGGCAGGAGCATCTGACCGGGCCCGAAGGCGCGATCGGCCGCATGGTCGCCGCGGGGCAATTGTCGTCGATCATCCTCTGGGGCCCGCCGGGAACGGGCAAGACGACGATCGCGCGGCTGCTCGCCGAGGCGGTCGGCATGCACTTCGCGCCCCTGTCGGCGGTCTTTTCGGGCGTTGCCGATCTCCGACAAGCCTTCGCCGATGCCGAAAAGATGGCGGCGGCGGGCAAGCGCACCCTGCTCTTCGTCGACGAAATCCACCGCTTCAATCGCGCGCAGCAGGACGGTTTCCTGCCCTATGTCGAGCGCGGCACCGTCGTGCTCGTCGGCGCGACGACCGAGAATCCAAGCTTCGCGCTCAACGCTGCGTTGCTCAGCCGCGCGCAGGTGCTCGTCCTCAATCGGCTGGGCGAGGGCGCGCTCGGCACGCTGATCGAGCGCGCCGAGGCCGAGATCGGCCAGCGGCTGCCGGTGACCGACGCGGCGCGCGCGGCGCTGATCGCGAGCGCGGACGGCGACGGACGCTTCCTGCTCAATCAGGTCGAGACGCTGTTTTCGGTGACGATCGAAAAACCGCTCGACCCGGCCGAGCTCGCACAGTTCCTTCATCGCCGGATGCCGGTCTACGACAAGGACCGCGACGGCCACTACAATCTGATTTCGGCGCTCCACAAGGCGCTGCGCGGATCGGACCCGCAGGCGGCGCTCTACTGGCTCGCGCGGATGCTCGTCGCGGGCGAGGAGCCGCTCTACGTCCTCCGGCGACTCACCCGCTTCGCGAGCGAGGATATCGGCCTCGCCGATCCGCAGGCGCTGGTGCAATGCCTCGCCGCGAAGGACGCCTATCAGTTCCTCGGTTCACCCGAGGGCGAGCTCGCGATCGTTCAGGCCTGCCTCTACCTCGCGACCGCGCCGAAATCGAACGCGGCCTATGCGGCGCAAAAGGCCGCGTGGGCGGCGGCGCGCGAAACCGGCAGCCTCGCGCCCCCCGCGAACATTCTCAACGCCCCGACCAAGCTGATGAAAGATCTGGGTTATGGCGCGGGCTATAGTTACGACCATGACGCCCCCGACGGCTTTTCGGGCGACAATTACTGGCCCGACGAAATGGCGCCCGCGGACTTCTATCGCCCCGTCGATCGCGGCTTTGAAAAGCGCATCGCCGAGCGCCTTGCCTGGTGGGATGAGAGGCGCCGCGCGAAGGACTGAGACTGGGGTCTTTCCGAGCCTTGCCCCGTGCCCTCGAGGATATAATTTCGCCCCGTCGGGTCGCGCCGGAACTGGGGTAGTCATCATGGCATTGGCGCTTGTCCTTGCCGCCGCAGCGACACCGATTCTGTCCTGTCCAGGCGGCACCATCGAAACCACTTGCACCGCGGCGGAGGTGACCGCGAAGATCGCGCTGACCCGCGCGCGCCTCGCCAGTATCGCGCAGCGGTGCCTCTATGATTTCGGCGGCAAATGCACCGTCGAGGCAAGCGGGCGGATCAACACCGCGGACCGCTCGACCACCCTATTGTGGCAAAAGCTGCTCCTTGCTCCGCGTGACGGCGCCCAAACACGGATGCTCGTGCTTGTCGCGCAGGACAAGGCGGGCAAGCCGACGCTCGCGGGCTTCGCCGAAAGCTCGGGATCGATCGGCACGCCCGATCTGGTCGTCGACAACGACCGGCGGCGGCTCGTTCATGTCGGCGGCACGCTGGCGGGGAGCGGGGGCGGCAATGCCGACGCGCTCTTCATGAGCGATGCCGCCGCGCCCAAATGGCGGCGAGTCGATCTGTCCGACTGGTCCGAACAGGGCGGCAAGCTGCTGCCGACCGGCTATTGGCTGCGCGGCCCGGCCGCGTTCGCGTTCGCCGAGATGGCCGCGTCGGCCCCCGTCGCGCGCGACGGCGACGGCAATTGCTGCCCGCGCGGCGGCAACGCCATGTTCGACCTCGACATTCAGGACGACCGGCTGGTGTTGACGCGCCTGCGCTTCCAGCCCATGCAGCCCCTGGGGCGCGACATAGAGGTCACCGCCGGGACATTGGAAGACTGAGCTGCACCGGGCAAGATGGCGTTTAAATTCGACAGCTGGGATGATGTGGTCGCGTTCGCATGCGCGCTTCCCGATGTCGAGATGCTGTCCTTTTATGGCACCCCCTGTCCCAAGCTCAATGGCAAGGCGCTCGCCTCGCCCGGTCGCGAGCCCGGCAGCTTTGCGGTCATGTGCAAGCCCGACGAAAAGGAAATCCTGCTTGAAACCGATCCCGACACCTTCTGGCAGACCCCGCATTATCAAGGATGGCACGCGCTGCTCGTCCGTTTCGGATCGAACGACCCCGAACGGGTCGCCAACGTCTTGCGCCGCGCCTGGTGGGATCGGGCGAAAAAGGCGCAGCGGCGGGCGTTCGGCGATCGTCCCTGACCTGCTGCACCTGCTCGGTGCCGCGCTCCTCGCCGGTGTGGCGCCCGCGGCGGCGCAGGCGCCGAAGCCCGATGCCGAACTGGCCCGCGCCTGGGCGGCGGGCTATCGCGCCGCTTTCACTTGCTCGTCGCTGTGGAACGGTGCGGGAAAGTCGCTCGCGGCGATCGAACGCGACGAGCTCACCGGCATCTACCCCGAGATCGAGGCCGACGTCCGCGCGCTCGAGGCGGAGGTCGATGAAGGAGCGAAGCGCGTCAGCGTGACCTGGCGCGACGACATGCCCCCGCGCATTGCCGAATGGAGCGGGCGCGAAGGCTGCGTCACGCTACCGATCGGCGCACAGCCCAGGCCGGCGAGCCAGCCGCTCGAACGGCGCCCCGATCTCGATGCCCAGCCCTGGCCGATGGGCGACAAGGGTGCGCGCTGGCCGGCTTCCAAGGGACAGACGAAGTTCGAGCAAGCGACGAGGGATATGGCCCGCTTCGGCGGCCGCACCAGTTCGCTGCTGATCGTCAAGAACGGCCGCATCGCGCTTGAGCGCTATTGGGGCGGGCATGACATTCACAGCGCGCAGCGGACCTTCTCGGTCGCCAAGTCGATGGCCGTGACCTTGATCGGTCATGCCGTCGAGCAGCGCCGGATCGACGTGACGCAGCCCGCGCTCATCGCCGAGTGGCAGACGCCGGGCGACCCGCGCGCCGCGATCACGACCGAGCAGTTGATGCGCATGGCGAGCGGGCTCACCAGCGATACCGCGGGCAACCGCAGCGACGCCATCTATATGGGCGGCGCATCGGTGCGCCAGTGGACGACGCAATGGCCGCTGCTCAATCCCCCGAACAGCCGCTACCGCTATGCCAATAACGACACGTTGCTCGCGACGCTGTCGCTGAAGGCCGCGCTCGAAAAGGCGGGAACGCCGCTCGATCCCGCCGCCTTCTTCGACCGGCTCGGCATGACGCGCACCTTCGCCGAGCATGATGGGGACGGCGATTATATCCTGTCGAGCCAGGTGTGGACCAGCGCGCGCGATCTCGCGCGGCTCGGCCTGCTCTACCAGAACGACGGAGTGTGGCAGGGCGAGCGCCTGCTTCCCGCCGACTGGCGGCGCTTCGTCACCACGCCCAGCGGTCCGCAGCCCGACCGGGATTTCGGCTATGGCGCCGGCTTCTGGCTGCTCGCCAAGTCGGACGGCATCCCCGCCGACGCCTTCGGCGGTTTCGGCAACCGCGGCCAATATCTGATCGTCATCCCGTCGCGCGCGCTCGTGATCGTTCGCCAGGGCTATGACGACGGCAAGGTCCGGCTCGACATCGCGAAGCTCGTCGCGGCGGTCGTCGCCGCCGACGATAATGACCGCCGCTATTCGAAGGGCGGATAGCGTTCGAAGGCGGGCAGGTCATTGAGCTTCTCCATCCAGCCGATGCGTTCGGCGGTCTGGATCTGCGCCTGCGCCGGGATCTGGTCGGGATCATCGAGCGTCGCGCTTTGCACGTCGATCTGCCCCGGAAACATCGCCTCGTTGGTATAGAAGAGCCCGGTGCCGCAATTGCCGCAGAAATGGCGGCGGCCATGCTCCGACGAAGCATAGATTTTCGCGGTTCCGCTGATCTCGATCTCGTCGTTTCCGACGAGCGCCCAGCCGACGAGCGGTGCACCCGAATGACGGCGGCAATCGCTGCAATGGCAAAGCGCATGATGCTGCACGGCGGTGCTCATCGAATAGCGGATTTCGCCGCAATGGCACTGGCCGCTGGCACGGGGGGCTTGGTCGGTCATCTCTCTCTCCTTATGGAATCGATGGGAACATATCATAAACATATTGACCTCGGCAATGACGCGAGAGGTAAGCATTAGCGCGATGTTAACCACAAGCTCCTAAGCCGCAGAGACACGGATTTTGGGGAATTTCCATGGATCAGAGCGAACCGGCCAAGCGGACGCCGAGCCGAGGAACGGCACGATGAAGCTCGTCATCCAGATTCCCTGCCTGAACGAGGCCGAAGATCTCCCCGCTACCCTTGCGGCCTTGCCCCGCAAGATCGACGGCATCGACGCGATCGAAATCCTCGTCATCGACGACGGCAGCACCGACAATACGGCGCAGGTCGCCCGCATGTGGGGCGTGCATCATGTCGTGCGCCACCGCACCAACCGCGGTCTCGCCGCGGCGTTCCGTTCGGGTATCGATGCCGCGCTCGCGGCGGGCGCCGACATCATCGTCAACACCGACGCCGACGGTCAATATGTCGGCGAGGATATCGCCCGGATCGTCGCGCCGATCCTCGACGGCCGCGCCGACATCGTCGTCGGCGATCGCGGCGTCGCCGACAATGCGCATTTCGGCCCGGTCAAGCGCCGGCTGCAGGAACTGGGCAGCAGGGTGGTTCAGCGCCTCGCCAATGTGCGGATTTCGGACGCGGTCAGCGGATTTCGCGCGATCAGCCGGGAAGCGGCACAGCGCATCAACATCACGACCGAGTTCAGCTATACGACCGACATGCTGATCCAGGCCGGCCGCAAGCGGCTGTCGATCCTGAGCGTGCCGATCCGTACCAACGCCACGCTGCGCCCCTCGCGCCTGTTCAAGTCGATCCCGCGCTTCATCGTCAATACGGGCATCACGATGGCGCGCGCCTACACCACCTATAACCCGCTGCGCGCCTTCGTCGGCCTCGGGCTGGTCATCGCTTTCGTCGGCGTCGTGCCGATCGTGCGCTTCCTGATCTTTTTCCTGCAAGGCGGCGGCGACGGGCACATCCAGTCGCTGGTGATCGGCGGCGCACTGCTGGTGCTTGGCGCGATGGTCGCGGTGATGGGCCTGCTCGCCGATCTGATCGCCGCGAACCGCAAGCTGATCGAAGCCGGCCTTGTCCGCTTGCACAAGATCGAGGCGCATCTGGACCTCGCGAGCGGCGGTGCTACGGACCCGGTCGCCGGCGAGGCTCGCGGGAAGCGCCGGGCCGCACGCTGACCATGGCATCGCGGGCGCATGGACAATCTATCGCGGTGGGATTGCGTCGCCCGACCGCCGTGCATCTATTGTACGCGATGCTGGCACTGGTGCTGCTGCTCCAGGTCGAGCTCGTTTTTTCCAAAAGCGTGAACTGGGACGAATTTTTCCATTTCAGCCAGATCCACCAGCATCTTCTCGGTCGCCCGGCGCCGTGGCTCCAAGCGCCCTTCGTCGCGCTGTTTTTCTGGGTGCCCGCGCTGCCTGGCGACAATATCGATCATATCCAGCTGATCCGGCTGCTCATCCTTCCGTTCGAAATCGTCACGATCGCGGCGATCGCGGGAATGGCGCGCCGTTTCGCCGACCGCGAAACGGCGCTGCTGTGCGGTCTGATATATGCGACCGGCGGCTATGTGTTCCTGCACGCCTTCGCGCTGCGCGCCGACATGATCGCGGCGGCGCTGCTGATGGCGGCGCTGTGGCTGATCCTTTGCCGTCCGCTGCGTGGCAGCAATATCGCCTTGATCCTTTTGCTTGTCGGATTGGCCTTCGTTTCGACGATCAAGGCAGTGCTTTATGCGCCCGCTTTTCTGGGCGTCCTGCTGTTCCGACTGGAACGGCCGGGCCATCGCCGGGCGCTGGCTGGCGCGGCGCTTCTGGTCGCGCTGGCGGGGCTGTCGCTGCTCTGGCTGGCGCCGCATCTGCCGACGACCGGGCCGGCCGGCGCGTTGCGCGACATCGGCGATCTGGGACGCGCTTCGATCGACCGCATGTTTTCGGGCGGCGTCTTTCCCCAAGGGGTCTGGCTCGTGCTGCAGATCGCCTTTGCCCCGCTGCTGTCGGTCGCCATCCTCGCGGCGATCCTTCATGCCTGCTGGCCGGGTCGCGGCTGGATGGAACGCATCCTCTTTCTCTCGCTCCTCGCGCCGCTAGCGACGGTGACGATCTATCGCAATGCCTTTCCCTATCATTTCGCCTTCATCCTGCCGCCCGCCGCCGTCGCCATCGCGCCGGTGGTGGGCTGGCTCCGCCGGCGCTACGGAGTGGTCGCGGTTTCGTTCCTTCCGCTCGCCGGCTCGCTATTGTTGTCCCTTAACCAGGACCGGGACGTGCTGTCCCGCCAGCGGGCGATCCAGACCGGCATCCAGACGATATTTCCCGTGCCCGTCGCCTACATCGATAACAGCGGGATGGCGGGAAACTTTCCGCGTGCGGTGAACCACTTCGCCAGCGGATGGGCGCTGGATAATTATTCCCGGTCAGGGGAGCCGATTTTCAGCGATGCGCTGGAGGCCGAGCCGGTCCCGATGCTTCTGGCCAATAATGTGGTTCTGCGGGGTATTTTCTACGACACAAATTTCGATAGTGATCTTCACCCGGCAGACGACAGAATCCTGCGCGAGAATTATATTCCGCATTGGGGACGGGTGTTCGTTGCCGGCAAGGCTATTCGACCGGGTGAGGACGAACTCCTCGTTCATGTCAGGGTGCCCGGCATCTATACGGTCGAAGGCGGGGCCGTGACGATCGACGGGCATCGCCATGCCGTCGGCAATCTTGTCCGCCTGTCGCGCGGGAAGCATGTGATCGGCGGCGGCCGGACCTCGGCCGCGGTCCTCCGCTGGGGCGATCATCTGGAACGGCCGGCTTTCGCTTGGCCGGAGGGATTGATGTACACTGCCTATTAGGCGCCAAGGAACCGTGGCAGTTTCGACGCGCCGTCGCGGCATTTAGTAAACGTCAATATTTTCGATTTATTTACCATAGACGAGATTTGATGATCACCCGGACCCGCATGTCCTCTGACGGCAAAGTGCAGCTATGACCGCTATTCCCCTGTCGCAGAGACTGGACGAATGCTTGGTGTCGCTATTGGACAGGCTTGCGGTGCTTGCGCGGTCGCGTCGTCGCTGGCGGATTCCCCTGTTGCTGGTCACCGGGGGGCTTTTCTTCGCCGGTGCATATTGGGCTTTCAGCACGCTTCCGATTTCGCCGACCCAACTGCGCGTGACGCCGCTCCTGATCCTCGCCGGTCTGATTCTTCCGTCCCTGGTTTACGGCGGGATCGGGCTGTGGCTGCTCGCCCGAAGCGCAGGCCTGTCGATGCCGGTCGGCAGGGCGACCGTGATTTCGGCCTATGCCTATCTTGCCGAGATGCTCCCGCTGCCTGGGGGAGCCGTGGTTCGCGCGGCCGCATTGATCCAGGCGGGGTCCGCCCCGCGGCGTAGTTCGGCGCTCGTCATCTTCACCGCGATCCTATGGATATCGCTCGCCATGTTCGCCGCCGGGCTGACATTGCTGCCCGTTTCGGCGCGGTTCGCGATGCCGCTGCTGTCGATCGGGGGTCTCGTCGGCGGCGCGATATTTCTGTGGTTATGGTCGATCGCCGGCGCTGCAATCGCCTTGCAAACGCTGGCGCATCGCATAGCCGGCATTCTTCTTACCGCGCTGCGCCTGACGTTCGCTTTTGCGGCCTTGCACATGCCGATCGGTGTTTTGCAGGCATTTCCCTTCGTTCTTGCCATATTGCTCGGCTCGGCCTCGTCGGTGGCTCCCGCTGGGTTGGGGATAAGCGAATCCCTCGCGGCGCTTGCCGCGACCGCGAGCGACTATCCGGCGGGAATCGCATTCCTGGCCGTCGGCATCGACCGCCTTTTCTGTATCGGCGGATGCGCCGTTCTCGCGCTTGGCACCGAAATTGGCACGTCGCTGCGATCGGCAGGAACGCGCGGCGTTGTGGCGCGGGAAAGGGACGGCAATGAACGCTGACGACAAAAAAACGCTCGATCCCGGCGTCGCGCTTCACAGCGGCGATTATGTCGAGCGCTACAACGCCAAACCCTTGCACCGGGTGCGCAACCTCGTCCGTCGGATGGCCGTCGCGGAGGATGCGAAGGTGGCCGATTTCGCTTGCGGGAACGGTATGTTGCTCCATGCGCTCGGCGGCAAATATCGCACCTATGACGGGGTGGACTTTTCTCCTGATTTCATCGCCTCGGCGAATGCGTGGGCCGAGCGCGAAGGTTGTAGCAACTACCGCTTTCACTGCTGCGATATCCGCGACTTTTGCGGCCGCCTTCCTGGGCATTTCGACGTGGCGGCGACGCTCGATTTTTCCGAGCATGTCGACGACGCGCTCGCTATCGACATATATACGGCCATCCGTCGCTCGTTGCGACCGGGCGGCGTTCTCTATCTGCATACGCCCAATCTCGATTTCTTCATGGAACGCGCCAAGCAGATCGGCATCATTCCGCAGTTTCCTGAACATATAGCGATCCGCAACGGCGACCAGACCGCCGCGCTATTGGTTGCGGCCGGCTTCGACCGCGCGGCGATCGATATCCAGACCATTGCCCATTATAATATCCTCAAGCTCGTGCATCCGCTCTCCGCTATGCCCGGTCTCGGCGGATGGTTTGCGGCGAGGCTCTGGATCGCGGCGACCGCCTGATTGTGCATATGACGGAGAGGTCCATTCTCTTCCTCACCCGGAAATGGCCTCCCGCAGTGGGAGGCATGGAAACCTATTCCGTCAAGCTGACGCAGGCGCTTGTCCGGTGCACCGACGCGCCCGTGCAAGTGATGGCGTTGCCCGGGCGTCGTAACGGATTGCCTCCAACCGCGATCAGACTGCTGGCATTCGGCGTCATCTCTGCCCTGCGCCTTTTGCTCCGGCACCGACCGCCGGCTATTCTGCACGTCGGCGATCTTGCATTGTGGCCGCTGGGATTGTTCGCACGGCTGCGGTCCCGGCGAACGCAAGTGGTGATTTCCGTGCACGGCACCGACGTAGCCTATCCCCGGCGCAAGGGGTTCGGGCCGCGCGCCTATGGATATTATCTGCGCACCGGCTCCCGTCTGATGCGACGGGCCGGCGTCATTGCGAATTCGGACGCGACGCGCGATGTCGCCGCGGAAACGGGGTGGCGGACAAAGCAGGTCGTCCCGCTTGCGACCGATTTCGCGGGTCCGCCGCCGACGGGCGAATGCGACCCTTATATATTGTTCGCCGGCCGGCTGGTCGAACGAAAGGGATGCGCCTGGTTCGTCCGGAATGTCCTTCCTCTCCTGCCGTCGCATATTCGGTTGAAGGTTGCCGGCACGGGCTGGGACGAGAGCGAATGGCAAGTATTCGACGATCCCCGTGTCGATTTTCTGGGCAGCCTTGATAGCGAGGCGCTTGTCGAGGCCTATCGGCGCGCCTGTTGCGTCGTAGTCCCGAATATAGAACCCGGATCGGGGGAATATGAAGGCTTCGGCTTGGTCGCGACCGAGGCAGCAGCAGCGGGCGGTGTGGTCGTGGCGTCGCGAACGGGCGGCTTGGTGCAAGCCGTCGAAGATGGCATCACCGGCATACTCGTCACCGCGGGCGACGCATCCCGGTGGCAGGCGGCGATTTACCGGATCGCTTCATGGACTCCCGGGGAAAGACAGGCCTTCCTCCTGAGATCGATGGAATTCTGTCGGAGCTATTACAGCTGGGACCGCGTTGCGAGCGAAACGTTGCGGGCCTACGGCCAGCGACTATCCTAGCTGGGAGGCTACACTATTAATCGCCCAGATCGACATCATGCCTTTCGGCCCAGTCCCGATACTGGCCGCGCGGGTCGGCCGTGGGCTGGGCGAGGATCGCCGGCATGTCGGCGCGCAGCGCGCCGAGGTCGAGCGAGCGGATCATCGCCTTCACCGGGCCGACGCCGGCCGGCGTGATCGACAGCCGCTCGATGCCCGCGCCGAGCAGCGCCATCGCTTCGAGGGGCCGTCCGCCCATTTCGCCGCACACGCCCAGCGCGACCTTCGATCCGGACACGGTGCGGACGACGCGCGCGAGGTAGCGCATCACGACGGGGGAGAGCCAGTCGTAACGCTCGGCGAGCCGCGGGTGCGCGCGGTCGGCGGCGAACAGGAACTGGGTGAGGTCGTTCGTGCCGACCGACAGGAAGTCGAGGTGCGGCAGCATCAGGTCGAGCGTTTCGAGAAGGCCTGGCACCTCGAGCATCGCGCCATAGCGGATCGCCACCGGCAATTTCTTGTTGTGGCTCGCAAGCCACGCGCGCTGGCCGACGAACAGGTTGCGCGCCGCTTCATATTCCCACGGCTCGGACACCATCGGAAACATGACGTGGAGCGTGCGGCCGGCCGCCGCTTCCATCAGCGCGCGCGCCTGAACCTTGAGCAGCCCTTCGCGTTCGAGCGCGAGGCGCAGCGCGCGCCAGCCCATCGCCGGATTTTCCTCCTGCGCGGTGTCCCCGACGTTCATATAGGGCAGCGCCTTGTCGCCGCCGATGTCGACGGTGCGAAAGATCACCGGCCGGTCGCCCGCCGCGTCGAGCACGTCGCGGTAGAGCCGCTGCTGGCGGTCGCGCGACGGCAGCGTCGCCGAGACGAGGAACTGGAACTCGGTGCGGAACAGCCCGATCCCGCGCGCGCCCGTCAGGTCGAGCGCGGCGACATCTTCGCGCAGCCCCGCGTTGATCATCAGCTCGATCGGCACCCCGTCCTTGGTGACCGCGGGCAGGTCGCGCAGCGACGCGAGGTTGGCGCGGCGCTTCTGCGAAATCTCGAGCTTGGCGTCGAACGCATCCTGCACCGCCTGCGTCGGGCGGACATGGAGCTGCCCTGCCGCCGCGTCGAGCAGCAGCAGGTCGCCCTCGCGGATCGAGGCCCGTACGTCGCTGACGCGGCCGATCACCGGCACCCCCATCGCGCGCGCGACGATGATGACGTGGGCGGTGAGCGATCCTTCCTCGAGCACGACGCCCTTCAAACGGCGGCGATCATATTCGAGCAGTTCGGCGGGACCGAGGTTGCGCGCGATCAGGATCGAATCGTGCCGAAGGCCCATTTGCGCCGCGGTGCCCATCTGCCCCGACACGATGCGGATCAGCCGGTTCGACAGATCCTCGAGGTCGTGCATGCGGTCGCGCAGCAGCGGGTCGTCGATCTGGCGCATCCGCATCCGGGTGCGCTGCTGGACGCGCTCGATCGCCGCTTCGGCGGTCAGCCCGCTGTCGATCGCCTCGTTGATCCGCCGCGACCAGCCCTCGTCATAGGCGAACATCTTGTAGGTCTCGATGACCTCCTCATGTTCGCCGCCGACGCCGAAATCGGCCGAACTCGCCATGCGGTCGATCTGTTCGCGCATCTTGTCGAACGCGGCGTAGACGCGGTGGCGTTCCGCCTCGGTATCGTCGGCGACCGTATGCTCGATCGTGATGCGCGGCTGGTGGAACACCGCGACCCCCGCGCCCATGCCGTCGACCAGCTTCTGGCCACCCAGCCGCTGCGCCGACTGATCGGCGGCGGCGGCATCGGTGCGCGCGGCGGTGTCGACCAGGTCGGCGTTGGCGATCAGTTCGGACAGCACCATCGCGACGGTCTGCAGCGTCTCGATCTCGATATCGTCGTAACGCCGCGGGTCGGCATGCTGGACGCAGAGCACGCCGACCGCGCGCTCGCGGCGGATGATCGGCACCCCGGCAAAGCTGTGGAACAATTCCTCGCCGGTTTCGGGGCGATAGGAAAAGTCGGGATGCGCCGCCGCTTCGTCGAGGTTCAGCGTCTCGATCTGGTCGGCGATCATGCCGACCAGCCCTTCGCCGAGGCCGAGCCGCGTGACGTGCACCGCCTCCTGCTTCAACCCGCGCGTCGCATAAAGTTCGAGCGTGCCGTCGCGCAGCAGATAGATCGAACAGACCTCGCTATCGAGGCATTCGCCGATGATGCCGACGACCTGATTGAGCTTGCCCTGCGCATTGACGCGCGACGCCATGACCTCGTGCAGTCGGGTCAATATGGTGCGCGCCGATTGGGCGGCCGACGAGGGCGGTGGCGGGGCGTTGGTCATCGCAATCCTGCTAACAGAAGGATGCGGGGCGCGCCAATACCCCGCGCGCGATTGTTTATTCTACCGTCCCGAGGCGCGAAAAACCTTCAGGGATTTCCGGTCGGACTGGTCGGGGCCGTCGTCGGCGCGACCGGCGTGGAGCCGGTCGTGATGGCGGGGCCGATGGGCGTCGCCGGAACCGGTGTCGTCATCATGGCCGGCGGCGGCGCATATTTCGCGTCCCAGGCGATCACGTCGGCCTGATACTGGGCATAGGCCTCGTAAAATTGCTTGAACGGCTCGTCGAGCCGCGCGAGGTGCGCGGGCGACTGCTCGACGAGTTGGTCGGTCGGGGTGGTCGAGACGATCTGCGCAATCTCGTTGGCGCGCGAACAGAAAGCGCGCTGCGCGGGCGGCTGCGCGAAATAGTTGAACAACTGCGTCGACAGGCGGTCGCGCGGCGCGATGCCGTTATTCTTGTTTTCCTTGCCGAGGTCCTTGATCACCGTTTTCTCGGTCGACTTGATCACCTTGCCGTGCGTCTTGATAATATTGTTATAGGCGGAAACCAGCGTCGTTTCCTCGGCGCCGCGGCAACCGATGGCGGCGACGTTCAGCCCGATCTTGAGCTGCCAGAAGGCGCGGTCGCCGGTGACGCCGCTGTTCGCGGTGACGAAGCGTCCGTCGATCCCGCGCCCGGGGAGAATCTGCGTCAGCGCCGCATTGCCCGGCGGCAGCGGCCGCGGCGGGATGGTGACGACGACCGGCGGGGGTGGGGGCGGCGGGGGCGGCGGCGGGGGTTTCGGCGCACAGGCGGCGACGCTTGCCAGCAGGCCGGCTACGATGATCTTACGCGACAAATTCATACCCACTCCCCAACCGCATCACCATGCGGCATCAACCCCGAGCGTGCAACGCGGCTTCGGCCTGTTGCACCAGAGATGCGACAATTGCTGCCGCGCTCTCTTCTTCGGATACCATACCCACAGATTGCCCTGCCATTAACGAACCATTTTCGACGTCGCCGTCGATCACGGCGCGGCGCAGCGCGCCCGCCCAATAATGCTCGATTTCGAGCTGCGCTTCCATCATGTCGACCTCGCCCTTGTCGAGCTTGTTCGCGACCTCGCGCTGCTTCGTCGTAAAGGCTTCGGTCCCGGCATTTTTGAGCGCGCGGACCGGGATGACGGGCAGGCGCGGATCGATCTGGACGCTCGCGACCGCTTCGCGCGCCGACGCGCGCATGAAGGCTTTTTTGAAGTTGGGATGCGCGATGCTCTCGGTGGCGCAGACGAAGCGCGTGCCGAGCTGAACCCCCGACGCGCCCATCTCCAGATAGGCGGCGATCGCTTCGCCGCGGCCGATGCCGCCGGCGACGAAAACCGGGACTTCGTCGGCGAGCGTCGGCAGGATCTCCTGCGCGAGCACGCTCGTCGAGACGGGGCCGATATGGCCGCCCGCTTCCATGCCTTCGATCACCAGCGCATCGACGCCCGAACGGACGAGCTTTTTGGCGAGCGCCAGCGTCGGCGCGAAACAGATGACCTTCGCACCCGACGCCTTGATCGCCTCGAGGCTGCCCTTGGGCGGCAGGCCGCCGGCGAGCACGACATGTCCGACGCGATGCTTGGCGCACACCTCGATCAGTTCGAACAATTGCGGGTGCATGGTGATCAGGTTGACGCCGAAATTTCGCGTCGCCAGCGCCTTGGTCCCGGCAATTTCGGCATCGAGCAACGCGGGCGTCATCGCGCCGCACGCGATCACGCCAAAGCCGCCGGCATTGCTGATCGCGCTGACCAGATGGCGTTCGGAAACCCAGCTCATCGCGCCGCATAGGATGGCGTAGTCGCTGCCGAGAAGCTCGGTTCCGCGGGCCATCAGATCGTTAATTTTGCTCATTGAGGCTGCCTTTGCCAGCACTCCGACTCGCGCGCAATCCCTCGCGTTATGACGTCCCTCCGCCCGTCGCACGCATGAATCCATTGGGCGCGACAACCGAACCTTTCGGCGCAAAAAGCAAATCCATCATTGTCAACTAAATCACTTGGCATATGCTTGTGGGGCAAATCCAAGAGGGAAAGGAATGATCATGAGCGCTATCAACGAGGTCGCCAAAGGCGGCTCCGAAGAGGTGCCGCGCGCCATCCAGACGGTGCTCGATGCACTCGACAAGCTGAAGTTCGGCGCAATCCAGCTCACCGTGCACGAAGGACGTCTGGTGCAGGTCGATGTGACCGAGCGGCACCGCTACCCCAACTGATTTCAATCGCTCCCAACGGGGATATTCCCCACCTATATGCCGCAGACCGGACCACCGGATGTGGCAATTTTCTTGCAACAGGAAATTGTCATGACCGCAAAATACCCGTCTGTCCGCCGGCGCGTTCCGGCCAGCCTCTTCACGCTTTCTCTGGCTCTGGCGTTCGCCGCATCGCCCGCCGCCGCCGCGGAAACCGCCGACGACACCGCCGCCGCCGATGACGCCGCGACGCAGGTCGAGGGCGGAAGCTACGGCGGCGAGATCATCGTCACCGCGCGCCGCCGTCAGGAAACCGCGCAGGACGTGCCGATCGCCATCTCGGTCGTCGACGGCGAACAAATCGACAATACGGGCAGCTTCAATGTCGGCCGGCTGACCCAGCTCACCCCGACGCTGCAATTCTACTCGTCGAACCCGCGCAACACAGCGGTCAACATCCGCGGCATCGGTGCGCCCTTCGGCCTGACCAACGACGGCATCGAACAGGGCGTCGGTATCTATGTCGACGACGTCTATTATTCGCGCGTCGCCTCTTCGACCTTCGACTTCCTCGACGTCGCGCAGATCGAAGTGCTGCGCGGGCCGCAGGGCACGCTTTACGGCAAGAACACGACCGCCGGCGCGATCAACATCACGACCAACCAGCCGACCTTCGATTTCGAAGGCAAGGCCGAGGTCAGCATCGGCAATCTCGATTTCAAACAGGCGAAGGCCGCGATCTCGGGGCCGCTGTCCGACCAGCTCGCGGCGCGCATCGCGGTTTCGTCGACCAGCCGCCGCGGCACGATCTACAATGTCACGACCGACCGCTATATCCAGAGCCAGGACAATATCGGCATCCGCGGCCAATTGCTCTGGCGGCCGACCGACAATCTCGACATCACGCTCGCCGGCGACTGGAACCGGCAAGAGGCGGTGTGCTGCGGCTCGGTCTTCGTCCGCACCGGTGAGACGCAGCGGCCGCTGAACCGCCAGTTCGCCGCGCTCGCGGCGGCGCAGGGCTATGCCTTCCCGAGCGAGAATCCATATGACCGGCTCACCGACCTCGATGCGAACCTCAATGCGGGCAACGAAATCGGCGGCGCGTCGCTGCGCGTCAAATGGGACGTCGGGCCGGGCACGCTGACCTCGGTGACCGCGTGGCGCTATTGGGACTGGCAGCCCGAAAACGACCGGGACTTCACCGGCCTGCCGATCGTCACCAGGTCGCAGAACCCGTCGCAGCAGGATCAATATACGCAGGAACTGCGCTATAATTACACCGGCGATCGCTTCGATTTCGTCATCGGCGGCTTCTATTATTACCAGCGTATTGACACGCAGGGCACCGAAGGCCATGGCCCAGCGTCGAGCCGCTGGACGATCAATCCGTCGAACCCGCTGTCGAACGATCCCTCGGTGCTCGACGGCCTGACCGCGATCAACACGCAATATCTCAAAAACACCAGCGCGGCGCTGTTCGGGCAGCTGAGCTGGAAGGTCACCGATCAGCTGACGATCCAGCCCGGCGTCCGCGTGAATTATGACAAGAAGGACGGCTACTACCAACGCCTCGTCTTTGCCGGCGATGGTTCGCCGGTGACGGCGGACCTGACCGATGCGGTATCGGCCGCCCGGCTCGGCGTGTTCACGCCGCAGGAATATGCGCCGTCGTTCAGCGACTGGAATTTCAGCTACGATTTGACGGCGACGTGGAAGGCGGCGAACGACCTGCTCTTCTATGCGACCTATGCGAAGACGTTCAAATCGGGCGGCATCAACCAGAATGGTGTGCCGAACGGCGCCGACGGCGACCCGATCCTCGCCGCCGCGACGGTGAAACCCGAATCGGTCGATCATTATGAGGCGGGGGTGAAAGCCGAGTTTTGGGATCGGCGGGCGACCTTCAATCTCAGCGCGTTTCGCACCGACATCAAGAATTTCCAGGCCAATGTGAACAACGGTCAGTTCGGCGTGCTCCGCGGCTATCTGGCCAATGCGGGCAAGGTCCGCACGCAGGGCGTCGAATTCGACTTCTCGGTGCGACCGAGCGAGCGATTCCGTGCCTATGCGAATGGCGCCTATACCGATGCCAAATATGAAAGCTTCGTCGATGCGCCGTGCCCGCCCGAACTGTCGGGGGGGACCGCCAGCGCGCCGAATTGCGACATTTCGGGGCAGCGTCTGCCCGGCGTGTCGAAATGGGCCTTTTCCTTCGGGGCGGAGGCCAATGCCGAGTCCAGCCTGTTCGGGCAGGATGGCCAATTCTATCTCGGTTATGACGGAAGCTACCGGTCGGACTGGTCGTCGAACCCGTCGCCGTCGGCCTACACCTGGATCGAGGGCTACTCGCTTTCGAACTTCCGCGCCGGTTTCCGGACCGAAAGCGGCCTCGACATCTTTGGCTGGGTGCGCAACGCGTTCGACCGGAATTATCTCGAGCAACTGAGCGTCGGACCGGGCAATACCGGCCTGATTACCGGCTTGCCGGGCGATCCGCGAACCTGGGGCGGAACGATCAAGGCCAGCTTCTGATCGTCCCTTACCCGCAAAAGAAAAGGGCGGCCCGCCCAAAAAGATATGGGGGGCCGCCCTTTCTCATGCAGGCTGCTGGTCAGCGCTGCTGCGGGTTCTTGTTGCGATCCTGGTCGGACCGCTGACCGCCTTGCTGGCGATCCTGACCGCCCTGCTGTTGCTGCTGGCGGCGTTGTTCCTCGTCGCGATCAGCCTGCGGATTCTTCTGGTTCTGCTGGTTCGGGTTGGGGTTGTTAGCCACTTTCCATCTCCTTTTGCCGCGTCATGCCATCATGCCGCGACATTCGACCAACCCTCAGGCCAGGCAGATGTTCCTCCCTGTAGCCGGGGCGTGGCGGGTGCGGGATGGGCGCCCCTTTTTCGCGGCAACTCTCGCGCGCTTGATCGGTTCATTCGATGACTGAATTCAGCTTATTCGGTTATGTCGATGGGGAAGCGCGGCCTATCCTTCCCCGGTCAGAACGAAAGGATGGCGCCATCGACTCGACGCCCGCCCATGCCGGCCGTCCGCCAGCGACCCCCGTCGCTCGCGTCATGCGCCCGTCATTCCGCGGCGCCCCGATACGGCATTCCATAACAAATAAACGAGGAGAGACTGCATGAACGACCCCACCCCCATCGATCCCGCCGGCGGCTGCCCCGTCCATCAGCCCGGGGGCGTTCGCGCGCTGCTCGGCCGCACCAACAAGGACTGGTGGCCCGAAATGCTGGCGACCGAGATCCTCAACCCCAACGGCTCCTCGAACCCGCTCGGCGACGATTTCGATTATGCGAAGGCGTTCAAGTCGCTCGACTATCAGGCGCTGAAGGACGACCTGACCGCGCTGATGACCGACAGCCAGCCCTGGTGGCCGGCCGACTATGGTCATTACGGCCCCTTCTTCATCCGCATGGCGTGGCACGCCGCGGGCACCTATCGCACCGCCGACGGCCGCGGCGGCGCCAACAGCGGGCAGCAGCGTTTCGCGCCGCTCGACAGCTGGCCCGACAACGGCAATCTCGACAAGGCGCGCCGCTTGCTTTGGCCGATCAAGCAGAAATATGGCAACAAGATCAGCTGGGCCGACCTGTTCATCCTCGCCGGCAATGTCTCGATCGAAAGCATGGGCGGCCCGGTGTTCGGCTTCGGCGGCGGCCGCGCCGACGTGTTCGAGCCCGAGCGCGACATCTATTGGGGCAGCGAGGACAAATGGGTGAACCAGGGCGTCCAGACGCGCATCGCCCCCGAACATGGCATGCACGAACTCGAAGGGCCGCTCGCCGCGATCCAGATGGGGCTGATCTACGTCAATCCCGAAGGGCCGGGCGGCAATCCCGATCCGCTTCAGTCGGCGCGCGACATCAAGGCGACGTTCGAGCGGATGGCGATGGACCATGAAGAGACCGTCGCGCTGACCGCCGGCGGCCACACGTTCGGCAAGGCGCATGGCAATGGCGATGCGTCCAAACTCGGCAACGCGCCCGCGGGCGGCGATCTCGTCGCGCAGGGCTTCGGCTGGGTCAGCAGCAACGAAAGCGGCGTCGGCGAACATGCGGTGACCAGCGGCCTCGAAGGGGCCTGGGTCAACACGCCCACCGAATGGAGCGAGAATTATTTCCGCCTGCTCCTCGACTACGAATATGAACTGGTGAAATCGCCCGCGGGCGCGCAGCAATGGCAGCCGGTGAACCAGAAGGAAGAGGATATGGCCCCCGCGGCCTGGGACTCGTCCAAGAAGGTGCCGACGATGATGACGACCGCCGACATGGCGCTGAAGGTCGATCCGGAACTCCGCAAGATTAGCGAAAAATTCCGCAGCGACCATGAAGCGTTCAAGGACGCCTTCGCGCGCGCCTGGTTCAAGCTGACGCACCGCGACATGGGGCCGAAGGTCCGCTACCTCGGCCCCGAAGTGCCCGCCGAGGACCTGATCTGGCAGGATCCGATCCCCGCGGGCAGCAAGCCGTCGGACGCCGACGTCAAGGCGGTGAAGGACAAGATCGCGGGTAGCGGCCTCACGGTCAGCCAGCTGATCAAGACCGCCTGGGCTTCGGCGAGCACCTATCGCAAGTCCGACTTCCGCGGCGGCGCCAACGGCGCGCGCGTCCGCCTCGCGCCGCAAAAGGACTGGGAGGTCAACGAACCCGCGATGCTCGCCAAGGTGCTGGGGACGCTCGATGGTCTGCGCGGCAACCTGTCGATGGCCGACGCGATCGTCCTCGGCGGCGTCGTCGGCCTCGAGAAAGCGATCAAGGATGCGGGCTTCAACGTCGCGGTGCCCTTCACCGGCGGCCGCGGCGACGCGACCGACGAGCAGACCGACGCCGACAGCTTCGCGGTGATGGAGCCCGAGGCCGACGCGTTCCGCAACTATCTCGGCAAGAAGAAGCTCGCGGTGAAGACCGAGGAGATGATGCTCGATCGCGCCTCGCTGCTCGGCCTGTCGGTTCCCGAGATGACCGTGCTGATCGGGGGGCTCCGCGTCCTCGGTGCCAATCATGGCGAGCGCGGCCACGGCCATTTCACCAAGCGCTCGGGCCAGCTGACCAACGACTATTTCGTCAACCTGCTCGACATGACCAATGTCTGGAAGGCGGTCGATGGTTCGGACGACCAGGAATATGTCGCCACCGATCGCAAGGGCGGCGGCGAGACCTGGCGCGCGACCCGCGCCGATCTGATCTTCGGCTCGAACTCGGAGCTGCGCGCGGTGGCCGAGGTCTATGCCGAAAGCGGGCATGAAGAGAAGTTCGTCAAGGACTTCGTCAAGGCGTGGACCAAGGTGATGAACGCCGACCGTTTCGACCTCGCCTGATCTTCTGGCGCCGCTGCCCGCGCATCATGCCGCGCGGGCAGCGGCGGCCGCAAAAGACGACGGGTCGCGGGCCCGCTCCCGGGGACATGGGCCTGGGGGCGGGTCCTTTTTTGGGGGCAGATGGCCGGCTCAGGTCGCCAGATTGCTGACCCGCTTCAATTCCGATCTGAGGCGTTGCTCATCGAAGGCGTGCTGCTCGAATTCGCCGCCGCGTTCGACCCAGAACAGAAAGAGGTGCGCGGACCAATGGTTGGGGTTGGGCTGCGTTCTCCCGTGGCGCAGGTCGATACCGCGATAGAGGACCGCATCGCCCGGCTGCATCGCGACCGCGGTAAAGGGTTCGTCGCCGAAATCGTCGACGCACGGCCCCTCGCCATCGACGCGGACCGAGCCGACTTCGAGCGGCCAAGGCAGATCGTCGCTATAAGCGAGCGTCAGTGACACGCTATGTTCGCACGATGGGCGGTCCGAATGGACGCGGCAGATATCGTCCTTCCGATAGATACGAAAATAATCGTAGCTGGGCAGCAGGTCCGCCCCGGTGAGCTCTTCGACGATCGGCGTGAGGCCCCAGAGGAAGGTCGTCAGTGGCCGGTAGAAATGGCCCGAGATGTCGACCGTCGATTGGTTCGAGAGGGGGTGCGACTTGGCAAAGGTCCCGAAGGATTTCCCCGCGCCGGCAAGGTCGATCTCCAATTGCCGGAAGAGATTTGCGGCGACCTCCGGCGGGACCAGGCCCCGGATCGTCGCATAACCGTCTTTCGCATAATCGCCTTCGATTCGCATCGGATTCTCCGCCTCCCTTGGGCCGCTTCCCAAGCCCGCTCTCGATGCGCGATTTCGCAACTCCGGCGGATATTTGCAACCCGCGCGCATGTTAACACTGTAAATTTCTACTTGACCTCGCAATCTGCTCCTGCCAATGTTTACGTCGATAACATTGAGTCGGAAAGGACAGGCGGATGAAAACCTTGCTTTATGCCATCGGGCCGATGCTGTTCGACTCGCTCGGTGTGCTCGTCTTCGCGGTGCTGCTGGTTGCGGGGGCGGGGATCGTTCCCGCAACGATCGCGGGCACCGTCGTCGCGCTCGGCGTCGTCGGTTATGAGCTCGCGCGCAGAAAAAAGGTCGCGGCGCTGCAATGGATCAGCCTCGCCTCGGTGCTCTTCACCGCCGCTGCGACCTTGTTCACCGGCGATCCGCGCTTCGTGATGGCGAAGCCGACGATCGTCTATCTGATCGTCGGCAGCGTGATGCTGCGCAAGGGCTGGCTCAACCGCTATATCCCGCCCGAACAGCTCGCGATCGTCGGCGATGTGATGGATCGCTTCGGCATGATCTGGGCGGCGCTGATGTTCACAAGCGCGGCGCTGAACCTCGTCATCGCGCTCTTCTTCACCGCATGGTGGCCGCTGTTCATCGGCATCTTTCCGCTCGCGTCGAAATTCGGCCTGTTCGCGGTCCACATCGCGGTCGTGCACGTCATCACGCAGGCACGGCTGCGCCGCCGCGCAAGCGGCGAACTGCAGCCGTTCGCGGCGGAGTAATTAGTCCGCGTCGAGCCCGTAGGCGGTGTGGAGGACGCGCACCGCGAGTTCGGTTTCATCCTCGTCGATCAGCACGCTGACCTTGATCTCGCTGGTCGAGATCGCCTGGATGTTGATGCCGCGATCGGCCAATGCGCGGAACATTGTGCTCGCGACGCCCGCATGGCTCTTCATGCCGACGCCGACGACGCTGATCTTCGCGACCTTGTCGTCGCTGATGATGCGGTTGAAGCCGATCTTGTCCTTCGCGCCTTCGAGCAGGTCGATCGAGCGCAGCAGGTCGACACCGGGGACGGTGAAGGTCACGTCGGTCTCGCCCTTTTCGCGGCCGACATTCTGGATGATCATGTCGACGTTGATTCCCGCCGCGGCGAGCGGGCCAAAGATGTTTGCGACCGCGCCCGGCTTGTCGGGAACGCGCGTGACGATGATCTTCGCTTCATTCTTGTCGTGGGCGATGCCGGTGATCAGCTGCCGTTCCATCTGATGTTCCTCTATTTCCTCGTCGCTGACGATCATCGTGCCTTTTGCGGGAGCCTCGTCGCCCTCGACGAAGCTCGAGAGCACCTGCACGCGCACGCCCATCTTCATCGCGAGCCCGACCGAGCGCGTCTGGAGCACCTTGGCGCCGACGCTCGCGAGTTCGAGCATTTCCTCATAGGTGACATAGTCGAGCTTGCGTGCGCGCGCGACGATGCGCGGATCGGTGGTGTAGACGCCGTCGACGTCGGTATAGATGTCGCAGCGGTCGGCCTTCACCGCCGCCGCCACGGCGACCGCGCTGGTGTCCGATCCGCCGCGGCCGAGCGTCGCGACGCGGCCGTCGTCCATCATGCCCTGAAAGCCCGGGATCACCGCGACCTCGCCGCGTCCCATCGCGGCGGTCAGCGCGCCGGTGTCGATGTCGATGATGCGCGCGCGCGCGTGCGCTTCCTCGGTACGGATCGGCAGCTGCCAGCCGAGCCAGCTGCGCGCCGGCGTGCCCATCGCCTGCAGGGTCAGCGCGAGCAGGCCCGACGTCACCTGTTCGCCCGCCGCGACGACGACGTCATATTCGGCGGGGTCGTAGCGCGGGTTCGCCTCGCGGCAGAAATTGACAAGCCGGTCGGTCTCGCCTGCCATTGCGGAGACGACGACCGCGACCTCGTTGCCCTGCGCGACTTCGCGCGCGACGAGCTTCGCCACGGTGCGAATCCGCTCGGTGCCCGCCATCGACGTGCCCCCGAATTTCATCACGATCCGCGCCATGTCGCCCCGCTTTCCTGAATCTGGTTTCCGCCGCGACTTTTCCTAGCATTTCCGCGGCGCTCGCGTCGTTACGGAAGGGGGAGGGCGATGGCAAGGCGGCGATTATCCCGTCGGGATATATTTTCTTGGCGAGGGGAAACCGAAACAGGGTTTTCCGTCGAATATCCATGCTGCGAGGTAATTTTCTTGCGCCAAAATGGCGGCGGTGGCAAATCGGCGGCATGAGTGCCGCCACGATCAACCCGCACGAAGCCGCCCATTTCGGCGCGCTCGCCGCCGACTGGTGGGACCCGCACGGTTCGTCGGCGATGCTGCACAAGCTCAACCCGGTGCGGCTTACCTATATTCGCGACCGCATCGACGCGCATTGGCAGGTCGACGCGCGCGAGCGCCATGCGCTTGCCGGGCGCAGCGCGCTCGACGTCGGTTGCGGTGCGGGGTTGCTCGCCGAACCGCTCGCGCGGATGGGCGCGAAGGTCACCGGCGTCGATGCGGCGCCCGAGAATATCGCGGCGGCCAGGGATCATGCCGCGGGGCAGGGGCTCGCGATCAGCTATTTTGCGGGCGAACTGTCCGCGCTGCCGCCCGCGACCTTCGACCTTGTCACCTCGATGGAAGTGGTCGAGCATGTCACCGATCCAGCGGCCTTTATCGGCGAACTCGCGGCGCGGCTTGCGCCCGGCGGGTTGATGATCCTGTCGACGCCGAACCGGACGATGCTGTCGAAGCTGCTGCTCGTCGAGGCGGCCGAGCGCGTCGGCGCGGTGCCGCGCGGGACGCACGACTGGGACCAGTTTCTGAAGCCCGAGGAGCTGACAAAACTGCTCGAAGGTGCGGGGCTCGAGGTCATCGACCGCACCGGCCTGTCGCCCTCCGCCGCCAAGGGCTTCAAGCTCGGCGGCAGCGAGGCGCTCAACTATCTGGTCGCGGCGCGGTGGCCGGCCTGACCCGCGACCCGCGCATCGACGCCTATATCGCGAAGCGGCAAGCCTTCGCGCAGCCGATCCTGAACCATCTGCGCGAGCTTGTGCACAAACATGCGCCGGGTTCGGAAGAAACGCTGAAATGGGGTGTCCCCCATTTCGTGCTGAACGGCCAGAATCTTGCGGGCATGGCGGCGTTCAAGGAACATGCGACCTTCGGCTTCTGGCGCGACGAGGAAGTCACGGGCTCGCCGCGCGACACCGGCGCGATGGGCAGCATGGGGCGGCTCGCGTCGCTTGCCGACCTGCCGGACGACAAGGCGATGGCGGATTATATCAGGAAGGCGGCGGCGCTCTGCGCCGAGGGCAAGCCTAAGCGCCCGGCGCCGAAACCCAAGCCGGCGCTCGACCTGCCCGACGATCTCGGCGCGGCGCTGAAGGCCCATGTCGCGGCGCAAGGCCATTGGAATGCGTTTTCCCCCGGCAAGCGGCGCGACTATATCGAATGGGTGCTCGAGGCGAAGCGCGAGGAAACGCGCGTCAAACGCATCGAAACGATCGTCGCGCAGGTCGCCGAGGGCAAGGACCGCAATTGGAAATATAAGAGCTGCTGACTAGCCCGTCGCCCCCGCCTCGCGGGGGCGACGTTTATTTGTCAGAAGTCCACATCCTCATAATATTTCGGCGGCGACACGATCTCCATCCGCTCCGCCAGCAAGGGGCGGAAACTCGGGCGCGACTTCAGGCCCGAATACCAGCCCTTGGTCTGCTCGTGCCCCGTCCAGTCGATGCCGCCCAGATAGTCGGCGACCGAGATATGCGCCGCCGCGGCCAGGTCGGCGAGGCTCATCGTCGCGCCGGCGAGCCAGGTGCGGTGGTCGATCAGATAATCGACATAGTCGAGATGGTTGTTCGCCGCCTTCATCGCCTCGCGCAGCGCGCCGCCGTCGGGCGGCTGGCGGTGGACGATGCGCTTCTGCATCCGCTCGAACAGCAAGGGGCCGGTGACTTCATAATAGAAATCATGGTCGAACCAGGCGGTCAGCCGGCGGATCTCGGCGCGGTTCGCCGCGGTGCCGTTGATCATCGCCTTGCCTTCGACCGTCTCCTCGAAATATTCGGCGATCGCCATGCTGTCGATCAGCACCTGGCCGCGCGCCTGATCGACCATCACGGGGGTGCGGCCCGCCGGATTGAGATCGATGAATTCGTCGCGGCGCTCCCACGGCGATTCGCGCACCAATTCATATCCGACACCCTTTTCGCCCAGCAAAAGGCGGACCTTGCGCGAAAAGGGACAGAGCGGGAATTGATAGAGTTGCCACATAAGTCCGGCATAGCGGCAGCGAGGCGTCGCGCGCAACGGCTATGGATGGGTATTCAACCCTCAACGTGCCCCTGCGAAGGCAGGGGCCCATCTCCTGCCGTCGCGGTCTCAACCACCGTCGGCTTGATATTCGACCTTCGGAAGATGGGCCCCTGCCTTCGCAGGGGCACGGAAGCTAAATCTAGCGTCGCGCGTCGGCGCGCTCGCGTTCCCACTGCGCGGCAAGGTCGCGTGCCATGTCTTTGAGCACCGGCGCATAAGCCGCGAGCGCCGCCGCGGCATGGCCCGCCATGCGCGTCGTCGCGCGGACATCGTCGCCCATGCGTTCGGCATAATAGGGATCGCGCCCCGTCACTTCGCCGAGCGTCGCGTCGGGCGGAATATAGGCGGCGTCGGACTCGGGATCGACTTGCGCCATCGCCCGCGCGAGCGGGCCGACCTGCATCTGCATCAGCGCGCCGACCATCGCGGTGATCGTTTCGGCCATCCGGTCCTGCGCGACGGGATCGTTGAGCACGGCGACGGTGTCGTTCATCTCGCTGGCGGCCGCGGGCAGCGGCGCCGCGAGCGCGGCGAGGGGGAGGGCGATGAGGGCGAGACGGGTCATGACTCGGTCCTTTCGAGGGACGAGGGGGTGCAGTAAGGCGGTGTCTTTAGCCCAAAGACGCTTTCGCTGGGGTGAACATATCATGCCTTGCGGCGGACCGATGCAAGGACGCGTCTAACCGTCGCCCCCGCGAAGGCGGGGGCCGCTGGAGATACGGCGCAAGGCCGATGGCGGCCCCCGCCTTCGCGGGGGCGACGAATATCTACTCCGCCGCGACCACCTCGACCTCTTCCTCGTTTAGCGAATGCGTCAGGCGGCTCAGCATTTCCTTCGGGCACACCTGCCAGAAACGCGTCCGCCAGCGGTCCCAGTCGGCGAGCACTTCGGCCGACCATTTGCTGCCCGTCGCCTTGGCATGTTCTTCGACCAGTTCCTTGAGCACCGCTTCCCAATGGCCGCTCGCGAGCCGCTGCCAGACGATCGATTCGCCGTTCACGCGGCGCTCGAACTGCTCGTCGGTGTCGAGGATGAACGCCATGCCGCCGGTCATGCCCGCGCCGAAGTTCGATCCGACGGGGCCAAGGATCACCGCGGTGCCGCCGGTCATATATTCGCAGCCGTTGGCGCCGCAGCCCTCGACGACGACGCGCGCGCCCGAGTTGCGGACCGCAAAACGCTCGCCCGCCTGACCCGCCGCGAGCAGCGTGCCCGCGGTCGCGCCATAAAGGACGGTGTTGCCGACGATGCTGTTGTGCTGGCTCACCAGCGGGCTCGACACCGTCGGGCGCACGATGATGCGCCCGCCCGACAGGCCCTTGCCGACATAGTCGTTGGCGTCGCCGAACACTTCGAGCGTCACGCCCTGGCACAGGAAGGCGCCCAAGGACTGCCCCGCGGTGCCGCGCAGCCGCACCTGCACATGGTCGTCGGCGAGCCCCTTCATCCCGAAGCGCGCGGTGACCTCGGCCGACAGGCGCGTGCCAACGGCGCGGTGCGTGTTGCGGACGTTATAGGTCAGCTGCATGCGCTCGCCGCGTTCGAACAACGGCTTCGCATCGCTCAAAATCTGCGCGTCGAGGCTGTCGGGCACCGGGTTGCGGAAGCTGGGCCCCTGCGAACGGCGCTGATCGTCGGGCGCGTCGACCTTGGCGAGGATCGGGTTCAGATCGAGGTCGTCGAGATGTTCCGCGCCGCGGCTGACCTGACGCAGCAATTCGGTGCGGCCGATCACCTCGTCGAGGCTCGTGACGCCGAGCTTCGCCAATATCTCGCGCACTTCCTCGGCGATGAACGTCATCAGATTGATGACCTTCTCGGGCGACCCCGTAAACTTCTGGCGCAGCTTTTCGTCCTGCGTGCACACGCCGACGGGGCAGGTGTTCGAGTGGCACTGGCGCACCATGATGCAGCCCATCGCGACGAGGCTCAACGTCCCGATGCCGAACTCCTCGGCCCCCAAAATGGCGGCAATCACGATGTCGCGCCCGGTCTTGAGCCCGCCATCGGTGCGCAGGCGGATACGGTGACGCAGGCCGTTGAGCGTGAGCACCTGATTGACCTCGCTCAGCCCCATTTCCCACGGCGTGCCGGCATATTTGACGCTGGTTTGGGGCGACGCCCCGGTCCCACCGGTGTTCCCCGCGACGAGGATGACGTCGGCATGCGCCTTCGCGACGCCCGCCGCCACCGTTCCGATCCCCGCGCTGGACACCAGCTTCACGCACACACGCGCCTTCGGATTGATCTGCTTCAAATCATAGATCAGCTGCGCCAGATCCTCGATCGAATAGATGTCGTGGTGCGGCGGCGGCGAGATCAGCGTCACCCCCGGCGTCGCATGGCGCAGCCGCGCGATGAACTCGGTGACCTTGAAGCCCGGAAGCTGGCCGCCTTCGCCGGGCTTGGCGCCCTGCGCGACCTTGATCTCGATCTCGTCGCACGCGCCGAGATATTCGGCGGTGACGCCGAAGCGGCCGCTCGCGATCTGCTTGATGTTGCTGTTGGCATTGTCGCCATTGGCATAGGGGCGATAGCGTTCGCTCGCTTCGCCGCCCTCGCCCGACACCGCCTTCGCGCCGATGCGGTTCATCGCGATCGCCAGCGTCTCGTGCGCCTCGGGCGACAGCGCGCCGAGCGACATCCCCGGGGTGACGAAACGCTTGCGGATTTCGGTGATCGCCTCGACGCTGTCGAGCGCGACGCCCTGCGCCGGATAGTTGAACTCCATCAGATCGCGCAGGTAAATCGGCGGCAGGTCGGCGACCCCGCGCGCGAATTGCAGATAGGTCGAATAGCTGTCGGTCGCGACCGCGGTCTGGAGCAAGTGCATCAGCTGCGCCGAATAGGCGTGCGCCTCGCCCCCCGCACGCTGGCGATAGAAGCCGCCGATGGGGAGGGTGGTGACGCGCGCATCGAACGCCGCCTCATGCTTCTCGGTCGCGTTGATGAACAGCGACTGATAGCCCTCGCCCGAAATCTTCGCCGGCATGCCGGGGAAGAGGTCGTTGACGAGCGCGCGGCTCAGCCCCACCGCCTCGAAATTATAACCGCCGCGATAGGAGGAGATCACCGCGATCCCCATCTTGGCAAGGATCTTGAGCAGCCCGTCGTCGATCGCCTTGCGGAAGCGCAGGCGGCAATCGTCGAGGCTCAGTTCGCCGAACAGCCCGCGCGCCTGCCGGTCGGCAATCGCCGCTTCGGCCAGATAGGCGTGGACGGTGGTCGCACCGACGCCGACGAGCACGGCAAAGGCATGGGTGTCGAGCACCTCGGCCGACCGCACGTTGATCGAGGCGTAGCTGCGCAACCCCTTGCGCACGAGGTGCGTATGGACGGCGGCGGCGGCAAGCACCATCGCCATGCCGACGCGGCCCTCGCCGATACTCTGGTCACTCAGGAACAGTTCCGAACGCCCCGCGCGCACCGCATCCTCGGCCTCGCGGCGGACGCGCGCGATCGCCTCGCGTAGCGTCGAGGCATCGCCGCCGGCGGCAAAAGTGCAATCGATGTCGGCAACCGCATCGCCGAAATAGGCGCGCAGCCGGTCCCAATCCTCGCCGACGAGCACGGGGCTGTCGATCACGAGCACATGATCGCTCTGCCCCTTTTCGTCGAGGATGTTGGCAAGGTTGGCGAAGCGCGTCTTCAGGCTCATCACATGCCGTTCGCGCAGAGAGTCGATCGGCGGATTGGTGACCTGGCTGAAGTTCTGGCGAAAGAATTGCGCGACGTGGCGCGGCTTGTCGGAAATGACCGCGAGCGGCGTGTCGTCGCCCATCGACCCGATCGCTTCCTTCGCATCCTCGACCATGGGGCTCAGGATCAGCTCCATATCTTCCATGGTCAGCCCGGCGGCGACCTGGCGGCGGAGCAATTCCTGCCGGTCCCATGCGGGCAGGCTCGACTTGCCGCCCTTGGGCAGGTCGGCCATCGTGCGGAAACCCTTGACGCGCGAGGCATAGTCGGCGGCGTCGGCGATCTTGTCCTTGATCGCGAGATCTTCATAAAGCGTGCCGTCGTCGAGATCGACCGCGATCATCTGGCCCGGGCCAAGGCGGCCCTTCTTGCGCACGCTCGCTTCGGGCAGCAGCACCATCCCGCTTTCGGACCCGACGACGAGCAGATTGTCGGCGGTGAGCGTGTAGCGCAGCGGACGCAGCGCGTTGCGGTCCATGCCCGCGACCGCCCAGCGGCCGTCGGTCATCGCGAGCGCGGCGGGACCGTCCCACGGCTCCATCACGCTGGCGAGGTACGAATACATCGCGCGGTGGTTGTCGGGGACGTCGCATTCGGTCGTCCACGCTTCGGGCACGAGGATCAGCTTCGCGGTCGGCGCATCGCGGCCGGCGCGGCAGAGCGCCTCGAACACCGCGTCGAGCGCGGCGGTGTCCGACGCGCCCGCGGGGATCACCGGCTTGATGTCTTCCGAATGCTCGCCGAATGCGAGGCTCGCCATCTTGATCTCGTGGCTCTTCATCCAGTTCTTGTTGCCGCGGATCGTATTGATCTCGCCATTATGCGCGAGGCAGCGGAACGGCTGCGCCAGCCACCATTGCGGGAAGGTGTTCGTCGAATAACGCTGGTGGAATATCGCGACGCGGCTCTCGAACAGCTTGTTCGTGAGGTCGGGGAAGAAGTCGGCAAGGCTTTCGGCGAGGAACAGCCCCTTGTAGATGATCGAGCGCGCCGACAGGCTGCACACGTAAAAGTCGGCGATCTGCGCCGCGATCACCTTCTTCTCGATGCGGCGGCGGACGAGGTAGAGCTGCTTTTCGAACTCGTCGATCGACTGCTCGTCGGGCATCGGCCCCGCGATCATGATCTGCTCGATCTCGGGGCGCGTGCGCTGCGCCTTGTCGCCGATCACCGAGACATCGACCGGCACCTGACGCCAGCCATAGATGGTGAAGCCCGCGTCGATGATTTCGGACTCGACGATCGTGCGGCATTCCTCCTGCGCGCCCAGATCGGTGCGCGGCAGGAAGACCATGCCGACCGCGAGGCGGTTCGGGCGCACCTTGTGCCCCGACGCGGCGATCGCGTCGTCAAAGAAGCGCACGGGCAGGTCGACATGGATGCCCGCCCCGTCCCCGGTCTTGCCGTCGGCGTCGACCGCGCCGCGGTGCCACACGGCACGCAGCGCCTCGATCGCCGCCTCGACGACGCGGCGCGACGGCTTGCCGTCGGTCGCCGCCACCATGCCGACGCCGCAGGCATCGGATTCAAGGTCGGGGCGATACATGCCTTCGGCCGCGAGCCGCGCGTGATCGGGGGTGGGGTAATGGGTCATCATCTTCGTCCTGACGGGATAGGCTGACGCCTATTCGGAGGGGGTCTTGTCCAACCGCTCGCGCGCCTTTTCGACGGCGGCGGCTTCGGCTTCGATATAGGCGGCTTCCAGTTCCTCGACGCGCTTGCGATCGGCTTCGGACCAGTTGCTGCGATCATATGCGGTGGCTTCGACCGCGACGGCGGCGTCAGCGGCGGCCTCGGCCGCATCGGCGGCCGCTTCCGCGGTGGCGACATCGGCTGCGGCGTCGACCGCATAATCGTCGGCGGCTTCGGCCGCGACCGCGTCGGTCGCTTCCATGTCGGTCTTCCACATGTCGCGCTGTTCCTTCAGCACGCTGACATCGACCTTCATCAGCTTGGCGAGCTTGCCGAGTTCCTTGTCGTCGAAGTCCGAAAGCTGCTTTTCCTTGGGCAGCTCCTTCAGATCCTTCTCGATCTCGGGGGCGCGGTCGATGAATTTGGTCACCAGCGGCGGCACCGCCTTGATCACCGCGACCATCACTTCGGGATCGGCCTGCAACGCCATCCATTCGCTGGCGTAGAGATTGCCCGTCGGCGTCGCGAGAAAGGTGTTGAGGTCGGTGAGCTGCGCGCCGGTGAACTTGCGCGCATAGGCCTTGGCCAGCCCTTCGCGCATCGGCGGTTCCATATCGGCCAGCACTTCGCTGATCAGCGGCTTGATCACGCGGTTGATCTGCTCGTCGCGTTCCTTGCGATGCGGGTCGAACATGTCGGCGACCTTGCCCTTGGTCGCTTCGTCGAGCTTGGCGATCTGGTCGGTTTCGACGCCGGTCTTGATCGAAAGCAGCAGGTCCGACTGACCGCCGAACTCGCCCATGATCGTCTTGAACATCTTGCCGTACAGATTGTCGACCATCTTCTCGATGCTGCCGGCCGGGATCAGCGCGGCGGTCGTCTGCTGCGCCAGCGTCAGGCGCGCCGGGTCGATCGGCGGCAGGTCGCTCGTGTCGAACATCTTTTCGATCAGCGCGATCGCCTCGTCCATTTCACGCTGCATCTTGGCCTTCGCCTCGGCGGCGGCAGCCTCGCTGTCGAACGGCGTCTCGCTGCCGTCTTCGGCGGTGATGACTTCGGCTTCGGGCGCTTCCTGCTGCGCGGCATGGGCGGACACGCCCAGCGGCAGCATCGCCACGGCACCGGCAAGCAGGATCGATTTGAACGACGGCATCATAGATTCCTTCCCCTGTTGGTCATGCCGCCTTCTTTTCGCTCTTCGCTTTGACTTTCAACCACTTTGCCATCTGTTCGCTGACATCGCGGCCGTCGCGGATGCCCCACACGACCAGGCTCGCGCCGCGCACGATGTCGCCTGCCGCAAAGACACCCGGCAAACTGGTCATCATCGTCTGGTGATCGACGCGCAAAGTGCCCCAGCGCGTGACCGACAGGTCGGGCGAGCCGAACAGGTGCGGCAGCTCCTCGGGGTCGAAGCCCAGCGCCTTGATCACCATGTCGGCGGGGACGTCGAACTTGCGGCCGGGATCGGCCTCCGGGCTGCGGCGGCCGCTCGCGTCGGGGGCGCCGAGGCGCATGCCCGCGACCGCGACTTCCTTCACATGCTTGTCGGCGGTGAAGCTTTCGGGGGCCGAAAGCCAGACGAACTCGACGCCTTCTTCCTCGGCGTTCGAAACCTCGCGCTGCGACCCCGGCATATTCTCGCGGTCGCGGCGATAGAGGCACTTCACCGATTTCGCGCCCTGACGGACGGCGGTGCGGACGCAGTCCATCGCGGTATCGCCGCCGCCGATGACGACGACATGCTTGCCCTTGGCGTCGAGGCGCCCGTCGTCGAACGCCGGAACCTCGTCGCCGAAGCTCTTGCGGTTCGACGCGATCAGATAGTCGAGCGCGGCGATCACGCCGTCGGCGCCATTGCCGGGGACGTTGATCTCGCGCGCCTTATAGACGCCCGTCGCGACCAGGATCGCGTCATGCTTCTGGCGCAGTTCGTCGAGCGTCGCGTCCTCGCCGACCGCGAAGCCGAGGTGGAACTGGATGCCGCCTTCCTGGAGCCGGTCGATGCGGCGCATCACGACATCCTTTTCGAGCTTGAATCCCGGGATGCCATAGGTGAGGAGGCCGCCCGCGCGGTCGTGCCGGTCATAGACATGCACCTCATGCCCCTGCGCGCGCAGATATTCGGCGGCCGTCAGGCCCGCGGGACCCGCGCCGATCACGCCGACCGACTGACCGGTCGCGGCGCCGACGTGCAGCGGCTCGACCCAGCCCTCGGCCCAGGCGGTGTCGGTGATATATTTCTCGACGCTGCCGATCGTCACCGCGCCATGGCCCGAGAACTCGATGACGCAATTGCCTTCGCACAGCCGATCCTGCGGACAGATGCGGCCGCAGATCTCGGGCATCGTCGAGGTCGCGTTGCTCAGTTCATAGGCTTCGCGGAGGCGCCCCTCGGCGGTCAGCCGCAGCCAGTCGGGAATATGATTGTGCAAGGGACAGTGGACCGAGCAATAGGGCACGCCGCATTGCGAGCAGCGCGCCGCCTGTTCGTCGGCGTCGGGCGCCGCGTAACGTTCGGCGATCTCGCGAAAGTCGCGCGCGCGTTCTTCGGCGGAGCGCTTGTCCGGATAGGATTGTTCACGCCCCACAAACTGGAGCATGCGTTCGGAAGCCATGCAGTATCCCCTTCGTTGAGAGGCGAAATGCATGGGCCGAAACGCGCTGTCACGGGCGAATTGCGGGATAGGTCAATAATACTTACCTAAATCGGGCGTCAAATTTGCGCCAAAATAGGTTCGCGCAATTATCTTTCGTCGATTAGTATCGTTTCGGACCTATCTCATGCCGAGCCAGATCAGCGCCGCGACGCCGACGATGATTCGGTACCAGGCGAACGGCGCGAAACCATAGCGGGTGACAACCGCGAGGAAGGCCTTGATCACCGCCCAGGCGACGATGAAAGAGACGAACGCGCCGACCGCGATCAGGCCGAGGTCGTTGGTGGTGATCGCGTCGCGATGCTTGAACAGCTGGAGTACGGTCGCGCCGGTCAGCGTCGGAAGCGCGAGGAAGAAGCTGAACTCGGCCGCGGTCTTGCGGTCGACCCCGAACGACATCGCGCCGAGGATCGTCGCGCCCGATCGGCTGACCCCGGGGATCATCGCGATGCACTGGACCAGCCCGACGAGGATCGACTGGCGCGCCGACACATTCGCGACCCCGCCGACATCGCGCGTCTTCGCGAACCGCTCGACGAGCAGGATCGCAAAGCCGCCGATGACGAGCGCCCAGGCAACTATGACGGCATTTTCGAGCATCAGCTCGATATAGTCGCCGAACGCGAGCCCGAGGACGACCGCCGGGAAGAAGGCGAGCAGCAGGTTGCGCACAAAGGCGATGGCGACCGGATCGCGGCGGAAGAAGCCGGTGAACATCTCCCAGAACAGCTTCCGGTACAGCACAACGATCGCGAGAATCGCGCCGGGCTGGATCGCGATGTTGAAGATCGCCCAGCGCGCGGCATCATAGCCGAGAAGTTCCGTCGCAAGAATCAGGTGCCCGGTCGAGGAGACGGGCAAAAATTCGGTCAGACCCTCGACGATGCCGAGGATGATTGCGGTCAGCCAGATACCCATTATCGCGAGGCAAGCTCGGCAAAGCGGCCGTGGCGGCGATACTGGACCAACCAGCCGTCGGCGACCGAGGCGAGCGAGGCCGGCACGACGCCAAGCTGCGCGAAACCTTCGGCACCTTCGGCGACGACATTGTCGCGCTGGAGCATCAGCCACTGATCCTTGGTGATCGGCGCGCCGGGTGCCCAGCCGAAGCCGCTTGCGAGCGCCGATGCGACGACATCGGGGACATCGACGAACAGCGGCGAACGTCCGGTCGCATCGGCGATCCAGCGAAGCAATTCGCCCATCGTCAGCACCTGCGGCCCGCCCAGCTCATAGGTCTTGCCCGCGGCATCGCTGCCGAGCGCCGCGACCACCGCATCGGCGACGTCGCCGACATAGGCGGGCTGGAATTTCGCATCGGGTGCGATCACCGGAACGACGGGCGCCATGCGCATCATCGTGGCGAAACGGTTGATGAAATGATCCTCGCGGCCGAACAGGATCGACGGTCGCAGTATCGCGGCACCAGCAAAGGCCGCGCGCACCGCGGCTTCGCCGTCGCCCTTGCTGCGGCCATAGGCTGAGGCGCTTTCGGGGTCGGCGCCGATTGCCGAGACATGGACGAGCGCGCCGGCGCCCGCCGCCTTCGCCGCCGCCGCGACATGGCCCGCGCCATCGGCCTGCACGGCTTGCATGTCGGCGAAGGCGCCGGTGAGATTGATCACCGCATCGCTGCCCTGCACCGCACGCGCCACGCTCGCGGGGTCGCGGACGTCGCTCGCCACGAACTGCGTCTGGCCGAGACCGCCGAGCGGTTTGAGGAAGGTCGCGGCACGCGGTTCGCGCTGGGCGATGCGGACGCGGGCGCCGCGTGCAAGCAGCCGCTGCACGACATAGCGGCCGAGGAAGCCGCCGCCGCCCAATACCGTGATCAATTGCGCGTCGAATTTCCGCATGTGTGTCCGCCTGTATCGATTCTCTTGGAGGGCGCGAGGCGCGCCGACGGGCCTCCCCATGCCGCGAAGCGGGAAGGGGAGCAAGGGGCGAGGCGGCAATATGACGCAAAACCGATCTCTTTGCGATAAAATGCACGCCAGCCGCCGCGACGCGGTTGACAAGCCGTCGGCCGCGCCGCTAAGCGCCCGCTCCTACCCCGTGCCCAGATGGCGGAATTGGTAGACGCACCAGCTTCAGGTGCTGGCGATCGCAAGGTCGTGGAGGTTCGAGTCCTCTTCTGGGCACCATTGACTTTTCCGGCAACGTCCGGGAAAGTCCAGCAAGCGGCTGGTTTTACAGCATTTTTTCAGAGAGAATCGCTGAATGGAATCCGGGCTCATCCAGCCGGAACCATCAGCATACCATCAGCTTTGATGGTGTTTTTGATGGTTCCGGGCAGCCCCCTGAAGGTGAAACCATCATGACGCTGACTCACATCCAGATTTCGAACGCTAAACCCGGGGAAAAGGCCTATAAATTGGCTGACGCCGACGCCCTGTACCTCGTGGTGAGGCCGACCGGGGCAAAAGTCTGGCGAATGAACTATCGTCACCTCGATCGACAAAAGACTCTCTATTTTGGCTCATGGCCGGAGGTCGGACTTTCCGATGCACGCGAACTGCGCGACGCCGCGCGCAAGAAAATCGTGGCCGGCGTTGACCCCGCCGCGGAAAAGAAGGTTGCGCGCCTCACGCAGAAGATCGCCGAGGACAATACGTTCAAGGCGATCGCGGCAGAATGGAAGGCGAAGAACGAGCGGGAGGAACGCGCGCCGGCGACGCTGCGCAAGATCAGCTGGTTGCTCGACATCGCCAATCCGATGATCGGCAGCCGTCCGATATCGAAGCTTACACCGCAAGAAATCCTGGCGGTGCTCCGCAAGGTTGAAGCAACAGGACGATATGAGAGCGCCCGGCGCATGCGCAGCGTGATCAGCAGGGTATTCCGTTACGCCATCGCTACCGCGCGGGCCGACCGCGATCTCGCAGCAGACCTTCGCGGGGCGCTAACCACGCCAAAGGTGAAGCACCATGCAGCAATTACAAACCGGAAAGAGACTGGCGCGCTGCTGCGTGCAATCGACGGGTACACCGGCCATGAGCTCACGGCGATCGCGCTTCGATTGACGCCGCATCTTTTTGTAAGGCCGGGGGAACTGCGCCAGGCGGAATGGGCGGAGATCGATTCCGAGGAGAATGTTTGGTCGATCCCGGCTGAAAAGATGAAAATGCGCCGTCCGCATTGTGTTCCGCTTTCCCGGCAAGTTCGCACGCTGCTGCAGGAATTGCATGCCCTCACAGGGGATGGGCGCTACCTGTTCCCCTCTTTACGGACGCCGCGTCGGTGCATGTCGGAAAATACCGTCAGCGCCGCGCTGCGCCGGCTCGGATACAGCCGCGATGAGATGACGGCCCATGGGTTCCGTTCAACGGCCGCGACGCTGCTCAACCAGATGGGCATGTGGCATCCCGACGCAATCGAGAGGCAGATGGCTCATCTCGATGCCAACGCCACCCGCCGGATTTACACCCGCGGCGAATATTGGGAAGAGCGCGTCCGCATGATGCAGCATTGGTCCGATTATCTCGACAAGCTCCGCGAAGGAGCACAGATTCTCCGGCCAGACTTCGGCAATGCCACGGGTTGAGCTGGCTAACAGCCGGTCAGGGCCTTCAAGCTCCTGTAGGGGATCAACGTGGACCGGCCGACCTTGACGGTTTCAAGGTCGCCGGCCTCGATCAGCTCATAAATCCTCGACCGGCTGATACCGGTGAGTTGGACTGCGGCGGATATTCGCACCGTAAGCGGCTCGATGACAATCGCATCAATCTGTTTCGGGGTGGGGTCCGACATAATTCGTTGCTCGCTCGAGGAATTGGCTGAGCGGCGGCCCCTTCCGTCGCCGGTTTCTCCATAAGCAATTTGCCGCGATGCCGTCGCTCCTTCAACGACCGGGGAACGGCACTGCCGCTTCCAGGCACCGGAGAGCCCCTCCTCTTGGCCGGATCGGCGCGATTTCGTTTCGGCGGCGGGAGGCGAGAAGCCGTAACGGGTCCCTTTTCCTCGTGAACAGTTCGCTCCCGCCACGAAAAGCGGGCGGTCGTGCGTCCAGCCATCGTCTCGCGGGCCAGCTGAGAATCAGGTCGTTGAAGGGATGGGTAGGGGAGTTGGAGGGTGTGGTATTATGTAATGACAGGGTTACGCGATGCCTTCCCCCATTTCTTATTCCGAAATCTCTCGTCTGGAAGCCGCCGGTTCGGATCTCGTCCACCGACTTGGTGGTAGCTGGCATCGATCCTCAGGGATGTGCCGCTGTCCCGCTCACGACGATCGATCACCGAGCCTCTCGGTTCGCGTCGGTGATACCCGACTCTTGTTCAAATGCTTTGCCGGGTGCGACACGGGCGACGTGCTGCGCGCCATTCGGCGGCTCGATCCGAATGCTATTGCCGCCAAGGGCGAGGGTATTCCTCAGAATCTCCAACTCGGTCGATGGCTGCAGCAGCGCGCCCGCGATTTGTGGAGAAACGGACGCCCGATACCGGGGACGATCGCAGAGACTTACCTGCGAAATCGGTCCATCGACATCGCGCCGGATTGCTTGCGCTTCTGCGACCAAACGCCTCTCGGCAAGGGCAAGATGGCCACGTTCCGTCCTGCAATGCTCGCCGCCGTCACCGACGATTCCGGTTTGCTCGCTGTCCAGCGGACTTTTCTGGACAGGCTGGGACGCCGTTCGCGGGACCTCCGCCGGCCCCGACGCCTGCTGGCTCATCCATCCGCCGGTGCGGTTCGTCTCACGCCGGCCAACGACACGCTGGGCATCGCCGAAGGCGTCGAAACCGCGATCTCCGCAATGGTTCTACTTGGCATTCCCGTCTGGGCAGCTCTCGGAAACGAACGCTTCCCCCATATCGGCATCCCGAAATGCGTGTCCCGCCTCATACTGCTGCCCGACAATGACTATGCCGGGCGCATCGCTGTACCGCTTGCCGAGAAGGCCCACGCGATGCCTGGACGGCGCATCGACACGATCTGGCCATGGAACGGTCGCAACGACTGGAACGACGTGCTCCGGGAAGGAGGGAAGGGGGAGGGCGACTGGCGGCGCCAAGTGGCCTGAATGTTCAGGTTGCTGCCGCCGGGAGACTGACTATGACTTATCCCATCGTATATGCGTTGGCGCGCAACTGCGTCGCTTCGCCGCTCAACGTCCGGACCGAGAGCGATCCCGACGCCGACGCCGAACTGGAGGCGATGATCGGCGAGGCCGGCTTCGTGCTCCAGAACCTGATTGGCACCGCGATCAAGCGCAAGAAGGACAGCTACAGTATCTTCGGCGGCGGCCGGCGTCTCGGGCGCGTCCATGCTCTGATCGAAAAAGGCCAGCTTCCGGACGACTTCTGCGTCCCGGTCATGGTGATGCCGGACGCGAAGAATGCCATCGAACTCAGCCTCGCTGAAAACCAGAAACTGCCGATGACCGCCGCCGATGAATGCACCGCATTCAAGAACATGATCGAGAAGGAAGGCAAGACGCCGGGACAAGTCGCCGCGCGCTTCGGCAAGACCGAGCGCTTCGTCCTCGGACGTGTACGGCTCGCCGATCTCCACGAAACAATCTTCGAGGCACTGCGCAAGTGTGAAATCACGCTCGAGGTTGCCAAGGCCTATGGCAGCACGTCGGATACGGTTCGCCAGGCCCGTGTGTTCGAGCAGTATAAGGACAGCTACTACAAGGACGATGTCTATACGATCCGGCGCGAGCTCGCCACCGGCTGCTATCGCGGCGGCGATCCCAAGGCGTTGCTCGTCGGCCGCGAGGCCTATGTCGAAGCGGGCGGGCGGATCGATTCCGACCTCTTCTCCGACAGCGCCTCCGAAACCTGGATTGACGGCGACATTCTCGATCGCCTGGTGGACGAGAAACTCGCGGTCGAAGCCGAGGCGATCCGTGAACGCGAGGGCTTCGCCGAAATTCGCGCCGTGCCGACGATGCGTGTCTCGTTCACCGAGCTCGATGGCCTTCGCCCGGTCCGCGGTGAAGTTCCCCCGCCGACGGCGGAGGACGAAGCGCGCTGCGACGAAATCGAGGCCGAGATGAACAAGATCGCGGAAGCCGCGAGCGAAAGCGACGACGGCATCACCGATGACGACGAGCAGCGTTATCGCGATCTCGAATGCGAACTCCGCGACATCCAGAATCGGCCCCCGGTCCTGACCGACGAGCAGAAGGCGTTGGCCGTCGCGTTCGTCGTCATCGGCGAGGATGGCCAGCCGCGCGTCCATCAGCAGGTCTATATGACGCCCGAGCCCGTGGACGAGGATGTCTACGAGGACGGTGTCGGCAACATCGACGGTGCGGTCTCTGCGAAGCCGGGGATCAGCCAGCGGCTCGCCGACGAACTCGCGACGATGAAGGCGGAACTGCTCCGTGTCCATGTCGCGAGCGACCCGCGGTTCGCGCTCGATCTCGGCACCTTCGTGATGGTCGATGCGGCGCAGCGGCGCTATGGGGCGAGCGATCTGGCAAGCGAACTGAGGGCCGATGCGGCGCCGTCGCGGGTCATCGGGTTCGAGAGCGGCACGGCGGCGGCCGAGGAGTGGGCGAAGCTCGATGCCGGACTCGACCGGAGCTGGATCGATACCGATGTGGGCGTCACCGGTCGCTATGATGCCTTTTGCGCGCTCAGCGAGGAGGCGCGCGCGGCATGGCTCGGCTGGGCGATCGCCCGCACTATTCATGCTGTGCCCGGCAGGACGACCGGCAGCGAGTTCGTTGACCATCTCGGTAGCAAGCTCGGTATCGACGTCGCCGCGTGGTGGCGTCCGACCGCGAACAACTATTTCAAGCGGCTCACCAAGACGTCGATCCTCGACCTGTTCGCGGAAATCGGCGGCAGCGAACTCGGCCAGCGCTACGGCGCCTCGAAGAAGGACCTCCTCGCTTCCTCGGCCGAGCAGCTCTTCGCGGGCAACATCATCGTCGAGGCGGACGTCAAGGAAAAGGCACTCGCCTGGCTCCCCGACTCCATGCGCTTCGAGCATCCCGTCGCCGAGCCGGAGAACGACGATGCCGAAACCACCGGCGCCGCCGAGACGCCGACGGACGAAGAGCCGGTCGATGATGGCGACGAGGACGAAGTGATCGCCGACGCGGCCTGATCCGGCGGAGCCGACCTCGATAGGGGCCGTGACCACGCGTCGCGGCCCCTTTTTTCATGCCGCCTTCCACTCTGGAGGAGAGGGGGAGGGCTGTGTGCGGCGGGGGCAGGTGCCCCGGAGCCAGTTCAGGAGAGCTTCCATGACCCTTCCGCTTTTCAGCATCGCCGACACCCCGGATTCTGGCGCCCGGGAAAAGGCCGAACGTCTTCACGGCGTCGCACGGGCTCTGCAAACCCGGCTCGCCGCGCCGCAATCGGTGACGCGTTCGCTCCTCAAGGGGCTCATGTCCGAGGCGTTCGGCGGCTCCGATGCCGACGGACACTGGTCGATGCGCGATGCCTATGACGCACTCGAAGCGGCCCAGGCTGCAGACATGCTGTCGCTCGGTGACGGCCATAGCCCCGACAGCCCGCCCGAGGATGACTTCTCGGCCATTCTCGCGTTCGAGAAGGCGCTGCCGACCCAAACCTATCGCAGCGAGCATCAGGTCGAGATGCAGCAGTTCAGCACGCCGACCGCGCTGGGCTGGCTCGCGGCCCGTGCTGCGGCGGTTACGGCCGACGACCATGTGCTCGAACCGTCGGCGGGCACCGGCATGCTCGCGGCGCGCGCGGTCGCCGCCGGCGCCGCCGTGACGCTCAACGAACGCGATCCCTGCCGCGCCGCGCTGCTCGCCCTCGTTACCGACAGCGACGTCACCACCCACGATGCCGAGTTCATCAACGACCATTTGCCTCCCGAGGTGCTGCCGACGGTCGTTCTGATCAATCCGCCTTTCAGTCGCAGCGAAGGCCGGGGCGAGGACCGCCACGCGGGCGCCCGTCACCTGCGCTCCGCGCTCCTCCGCCTCGCCGACGGCGGACGCTGCGTCGCGATCATGTCGCCGGCCTTCGCGCATGACGGCAGCGGTGCCCGCGGCTATGTCTCGGTTGCCGAGATCGCGCGTCCACGCGTGGAAATCACGATCCTCGGTCGCCCCTACGCCAAGCATGGCACCGGCATCGCGGTCCGGTTGATCGTATTCGACAAAGGTTGGGTCGGCGTAACCGAACGCCACACGGTCGATACAATCGAGGCGGCGCTGCCGATCGTTCTCGCGCTCCCGCCGCGCCTTGATCCGACCGACGAACCGCCACCGGCCTCTCCGGCTGTCATCCCCATGCGATGGGCGCTCAAAGCCGCATCGGCGCCGCTCTTTTCGGGCCTTGCCACTCCCAAGATCATCGCGCCGTCGCGGATCGCTGCGAAGGACGATCCGGCCGAGCCGCTGGCCTATTCGGTTCGCGATGCGCCGCTGCCGGTCGGCGACCCGGTCGGCATCTACGCCCCATGGCGGCTCGCCCGTATCGATATTCCGGACGCTACGTCCCATCCCGACAATCTGGTTGAATCGCTCGCAATGGCGTCGGTGCTGCCGCCGATTCCCAGGTATCGGCCACTCTTCCAGAACCGAGCACGCAGCGCGCTGTCCGACGCCCAGCTCGAAGCGATCATCTATGCGGGTGACGCCTTTTCGCGCGACCTGCCGGGCCGGTTCGTGCCCAACGAGGCGGGCGACCAACTCCGCGAGGATGCCGACGGGCACGCTTATCGCATGGGCTTCTTCATCGGCGACGGCACGGGCGTCGGCAAGGGTCGCGAAGGCGCCGCCATCATCCGCGACCAATGGAACTGCGGTAACCGCCGCGCTCTCTGGATTTCGAGGGGCGCGACGCTCCTTGAAGATGCCCGCCGCGACTGGACCGCGCTCGGCGGCCTTCCGATCGACATTCAGCCGCTCGACGCGTTTCCGCTTGGGCAGCCGATCGGTATGGCGAGCGGCATCCTCTTCCTCGCCTATGCGACCCTGCGCTCGCAGCGCCACGACCAATGCTCGCGCCTCCAGCAGATCCTCCAGTGGACCGGCGCCGATTTCGAAGGCGTGATCCTGTTCGACGAATCCCATTCGATGGGCAATGCCGCAGGCACCAAGGACGAATACCGTCAGGCCAAGGGCTCCGAACAGGGTCTTGCCGGAGTTCGCCTGCAAAACGCCCTCCCGCGCGCGCGCGTCGTCTATGAATCGGCGACCGGCGCCACCAAGCCGGAGAATCTGAGCTATGCGTCGCGGCTCGGCCTCTGGGGCCCCGGCACGGCCTTTGCCAACCGCGACGCATTCCTCGCAGCGATGACAGACGGCGGCATCGCCGCGATGGAGATCGTCGCCCGCGACCTCAAGTCCATGGGTCTCTATACGGCGCGCGCGCTGAGCTTCGCTGGCGTCGAATATGACCCGCTCGAACACCAGCTCACCCCCGACCAGATCGAAATCTACGACGCCTATGCCGACGCATGGGCGATCGTTCACCAGAACTTGGGCGAGGTGCTGAAGGCGTCGAACATCGTCGACCGCATGTCGGGCGAGACGATGAACGCCATGGCCAAGGGTTCGGCACTCAGCCGGTTCGAGAGTGCGAAACAGCGCTTCTTCTCGCAGGTGCTGATCTCGATGAAGATGCCGACGGTCGTTCGCGCGATCGAGGAGGAACTGGCCGCGGGCCATGTCGCCGTCGTGCAGCTGACAAGCACGGCCGAGGCGATCCTCGAACGCCGGCTTGCGGACCTGTCGCCGGACGAGCGCGCCAACCTTGCGATCGATGTCTCGCCGCTCGATACGCTGATCGATTATCTGAAGACGGCCTTCCCGACGCGTCAGATGCGCGGCTTTCGCTCATCCGACGGAGCGATGCGCTCCGAACCGATGCATGATGGCAATGGCAACGCGGTTTTTTGCCAGGAAGCCATCGAAGCGCGCGACAATCTGGTCGAAAGCCTCTGTTCTATGCCGCCGGTCCCGGCCGCGCTCGACTTCCTGATCGCGCATTTCGGGACCGACAAGGTCGCCGAGGTCACGGGCCGGACGCGCCGCGTTGTCCTTGACGGGCAGGGGCGGCAGAAGCTCGAGCGCCGCAGCGCCAGTTCCAATATCGCCGAGACCGACGCCTTCATGTCGGGACGCAAGCCGATCCTCGTCTTCTCGGAAGCGGGCGGCACCGGGCGCTCTTATCACGCCGACCTCGATTGTCCGACCGCGAACAAGCGGCGCATCCACTTCCTGCTCGAGCCGGGCTGGCGCGCCGACATCGCGATCCAGGGTCTCGGTCGCACGCATCGCACCTACCAGTGGAAGCCGCCGGTGTTCCGCCCCGTCACGACCGACTGCAAGGGCGAACGCCGCTTCATCAGCACCATCGCGCGCCGCCTCGATACGCTCGGCGCGCTGACGCGCGGCCAACGACAGACCGGCGGCCAGAATCTGTTCGATCCGGCCGATAATCTGGAAAGCAGCTATGCTCGCGAAGCGCTCACGCAATGGTATCATCTGCTCCATGCGGGTAAGCTTGCGAGTGTCGGTCTCGAGCAGTTCCAGATCATCACCGGCCTGAAGCTCGTGGACGACAATGGTACGCTGCTCGACAAGCTGCCGCCGATCCAGCGCTGGCTGAACCGCATCCTCGCGCTTCGTATCGCGACCCAGGATGCTATCTTCGAGGAATATATGGGGCTCATCCAGGCCCGCGTCGATGCTGCCCGCGAAGCAGGGACGCTCGATCTTGGCGTCGAGGCGATCCGGGCCGAGCGTATCGTCCAGCTCTCGGAGCAGGTTCTCAGGAAAGACCCGGTCTCCGGCGCCGAAACGCGGCTGCTCCGCCTCGAGCTTCACCTCAAGCCGCGTGTCACGGGCTGGGCGCGCCTCTACAAGATCTGGGGCGGTTCGTCGGACGTCCAGTATCTCCGCAACAGTCGTTCGGGACGCGTCGCCCTTTGTGTTCCATCTTGGTCGATTACCGATGAGGACGGGAGGCCCGTCAAGATGATGGAGCTTGTCCGGCCGACAGGGTCGAACCGCATCCAGCTTGCCGGGCTCGGGCATACGCATTGGGCGGAGATCGACCGCGAGAGCTTCCAGAGCTTCTGGGCGGCCGAAGTTACCGAAGCGCTCGACAAGGTCGATATCGAGACGATCAGTGTCGCAACCGGCCTACTTCTCCCCGTCTGGAACAAGCTGCCGCAGGATGATGTTCGTGTCTGGCGGATCGACGATGCGGCGGGAACGTCGATCCTTGGCCGTATCGTGATGCCCGGGGCGATCGAGAAGCTGGAATCCGCTTTCGGCCTCACCTCCTCGATCATGCTCACACCTGACGAACTGATGCAGGCCGCCCGGCATGGCGATGGCGCCCTCATCCCGGGGCTGCACGGCGCGCGGCTCGTGTCCGCCATGGTCAACGACAGCCGCCGGCTCGAGATCCGGGATTTCCGACCTCAGGATCGCGAATGGCTGAAGGCGCGCGGCGCGTTCAGCGAGGTGATTGCATATAAGACCCGGCTCTTCCTCCCGGCGGGGAAGGCCGATGAGATCTTGAGCTCCGTCATCGCCGGGCCTCCACAGTGAAGTCGAACCTCTCCGTGGGAGACGCAGCTATCGGCTGGTCAATCGGCAGTTTGTCGAGGCTTCCACGCCGCGATGCCCGTGATAGCTGCCCGGCGAGCATGCCGCTCGCGACCTTGCCGATCGACGGCACCATATTCGAGCATCTCGACGAGGGCTGACTTGCTGATCTTGGCTCGTCGAACGCGGAGCTGGCGCGCTTCAATGCTCGCACCGCGAAAGCAATTCGCCGGAGGAGGGAAGGGGGTGGCGCGGGGCGTGGCGGCGGAATGGTCTGCCGACCACCAAGAAGATGGAGGTTCCCATGGCAGACCGGGCATCCGCCATGATCCAGATCGGGGGCACGATTTCTGGCGACCTGATACCGGCACTTCTCGAAGCTATCGAATGCGATGGCGGGAAAGCCGATTGGGAAGGAAATGCGATCGAGCTTTCGCATATCGCCGCCGGACATATCCTCGAAGTTTGCGCCTATGAGCTTGTCGGCGGTCAGTTCGAATGTGTCGAAGCCTTCTGCCGCACTCACGGCATCGCCTTTGTTCGGCGCTCGGACGCATGTTCCGGAGCATTCGGACCCGAGCGCGCCGTTCACACGGGCGATGGGGCGCCTCGATATTATGAGGTCAATGATTTCGGCCGGATCGTCCTGACGCAGCGAGAGTTGAACGACCTGGGTTCGATCGCCGCGGCGAACGCCTGGTTCGAAGCGGGCGATTTCGCACTTCCGCTCTTGTCCATCGGAACCCGCGCAAATCCGTCCTCTGGCCAGGAGAATGACGATGGCTGAACATTATCTCGAGGCAAGCTTCAGCTTCACCTGCACCGATGGCGAAATGGCGCTGCTCAAGGAGATATTCGAGGCAGCGAGCGACATGATGGGCGATATTGTCCCACCGGCACCGAGCCCGAAAATCCTCGAATTCTTCCCTCCTGAAAACGATGATGATCCGTGGAGCGGCCTTTGCGCGATATTCTGCGATGCGGATTTTCCGGATTTCGGTGCCCGTATCGAGGCGGGAACTGTGTCGATCGACGGGGCCGGACAGATCGCGCATATCCATGGCACGCCATCCTTCCAACCCGACCCGGTTGCGATGGTGATCCATCGGTGCTGTGCCGAATCCCTTCTTCGCGGCCCAATCGGTTTCGAATGGTCGGAAAGCTGCTCCAAACCTCGCGAGGGCGAGTTTGGCGGCGGCTGGTGCGCCATCTTCGCGGATCGCATCGAGATGCACTCGACGCGCGAAGCCTTATCGGCGGCGCTTGGGCCGTTGGTATCGGGCAATCCACCTCACTCGGCTTCCGACGCCTGGGCTGAGCGTCCGGGCCATCCGCTTGCGGACTGGAAATACCAGATCGCGAACGACGACACGCGCCTTGGCTATCGAGACTGGATTGCGGCGCGCGAGGTCGCCGAGCTGCACGATACCGCCGGATATCCCGACGCGACCTCGCCTGTCCCGGAGGCGCCCGGACTCTATCTGCATCTCTATCACGGCCGCAAGGATCCCCACGAGAATCTCGAAGACTGGGGCAGCGAAGGGCCGGTGATCGGCCCGCTCGCCTATCTGCACACGACCTATATGTGCGACGTCAAGTTTGCGGCGGCGCCCGACGTGATGGAGTGCTTCTTCCCTGCGGTCATGACCGAATGGCGCGCGCGGGGATTGTCCAACGTCGCGGGTCCGCTCTGCGATTGGCGCCTGACCGTCTTCAACGATTATATCGAATATGACGGCATCTACTATGGCGACTGGACTGTGTTCGTCGCCACGCCCGGCGAGGTCGACGAGCGGTTCGCCAAGACCGCGGCGCCTGCGTGATGGCGCACATCGTCAAAGGCGAAGCCTTCTGCCAGAAACCGGGCTGTGCAAAGTCCTGGCCCCGCGATCCCGTGCTCGAGGTCGTCTGCCCCGACTGCAAGGCGGCTGTCGGTGCCGACTGCCGCCGACCGAGCGGGCACAGCGGACCCTTTGTCGAGCTTCACGCCACGCGCGACATCCTTGCCGATCGCGAGGGCAAATATGGCCCGTGCCCGCTTGGGTTTTGCGGCCTCGATCGCGCATCACCTCAACTGGGCCTGCCGCTGTTCGATTGAACTGCGGCGTCGCTAATCGGAAGGTTTTCCGCATTGCCCGAAATCATCCCCATCACGGTCTACCAGTTCGACGAACTCGATGATTCCGCCAAGGACAAGGCGCGGCGGTGGTATCGCCAGGGCGCCTTCGACCATGACTGGTACGACTTCGTCTTCAGCGATTTCGAGGCGATCTGTGATATCCTCGGCGTCACGCTTCGCACCAACCCTGTTTCCCATGTCGGAGGCACGAAGTGCGAAGAGCCGCAGATTTTCTTCACGGGCTTCGCCAGCCAGGGAGACGGCGCCTGCTTTGCCGGCAGCTACGCCTATCGGTCCGGATCATCGAAGGCGATCCGGGGCTATGCGCCGCAGGATGCTAGGCTTCACCGGATCGCCGACGCGCTTCGCAACATCCAGCGCCAGCACTTCTATCAGCTCAGCGCCGATATTCGTCACCGCGGTCGCTATTACCATGAGTATTGTATGGAAATCGCGGTCGAGCGCCGCGGGATTCACGTTGTTGCTCTCGCGGAAGATACCATCGTCGAAGCAATGCGCGACCTTGCCCGCTGGCTCTATCGGCGCCTCGAAAGCGAATTCGAGTATCTGACGTCCGAGCCGGCCATCGACGAGGCCGTCATCGCGAACGGCTACACCTTCCTGGAGAATGGCAAGCCGTTCAGTTGACCGCGTTTGGCCTTGCCTCACTGATGGTTGTCGATACCAAGAAGTCACGATCTGGGCCGTCTGCGGACTGTGCAATTCGAACCGTCTCGGCACAAATCGGACGATCGCTCAAGACGGCGACTGGAACTGGATCCGCGACCGCAACCTCCGCGGCGTCTCTATCGAGAACGCTGCCGTGGACGATATCCGCGCCGTCGAAAAATTCTGGCTCATCGACCTTGTGACGCGCCGCGCGATCTGACTGGCCGCGGGGAGGGAAGGGGGCGGGTTCGGGGCGAGCCGGTCCGTGATTTCGGCCCGGCTCGACGTCCCACTCTTGTCGGAGATTTCCCATGAGCAGTCTTGTCCCCGCCGCTGACCATTCGGTCGGAAGCGCCTATCGCGTCGACATCTCCCGGGGCCGCAACATCGGCCGCGTTTCGTCCGAATGGTTCTCGCGTCCCGATGACGAGCGCTTCCTCTCGCTGACCGATCTCTATGATGTCGTTCGCGCCCGCGCCGACCGCGCTACCACGCGCGTCGTCGACAGCAAGGCGATCCGTGTCGAGGCGCGGAGCGATAGCCCCGAGCGTCTCTCGCTGATGGTCCCCGACGAAGAACGGCCCGTTGCTCCAACGAACTGGGCATTCGGACAGCTTTGCAGCCTCGTCGGCGCGCCCGCGTCCTATCTTCGCGAGCTTCCGGCTGCGCTTGCCGGCATCAATCTTCAGCATGGTCTCGTCGCACACCGCGGCGAGCAGGTGAAACTGCTGCAAACCGAAGATGGGCGGACTGAACTCCGCGCCGCGACCGGACCCGAATACGGCCGTATCTGGGATTACGAGCTCGTGGAGGCGGTGATGAAGATCGCCGGCGACGGCGTCGGGCAGACACGGTGGAAGGTCCCCGGCGTGCTCGACTGGTCGAACATGCACTATAACCCCTATGTCGACGTCACGCGCGACACGACGACGCTCTACGCCTCCGACCGCGACGTCTTCATTTTCCTTGTCGACGACACGCACCCGATCGAGGCGGGCAAGCTCCCCAATGGCGACCCCGACCTCTACTTCCGCGGCTTCTACTGCTGGAACTCCGAGGTCGGCGCAAAGACGCTCGGCATGGCAACCTTCTATCTCCGCGCCGTGTGCATGAACCGTAACCTCTGGGGCGTCGAGAATTTTGAGGAGGTGAAGATTCGCCACTCGAAATTCGCGGCCAACCGCTTCGCCCATGAAGCAGCGCCGGCACTCGAGCATTTCGCGGAGTCCTCGCCGATGCCATTCCTGAGCGGCATCAAGACCGCGCGCGAGCGCATCGTCGCCCGCAAGGGCGAGGATCGCGAGACGTTCCTGCGCAAACGCGGCTTCTCGAAGGCGGAAACCGCGAAGATTGTCGCAACGGTGCTCAATGAAGAGGGGCGCCCGCCAGAGACGATCTATGATTTCGTGCAGGGCATCACGGCCTTCGCGCGCACCAGGACCAACCAGGACAGCCGCCTCGAAGTCGAGAGCAAGGCCCGCAAGCTCCTCGAAACCGCCCACTGACGTCCGAAGCCGCCGGTTCGTTCGATCCGGCGGCTTCCCATTCCATGGAGACCCGCCATGACCGATGCGCGTTACCGCCTGCTCGATACGATGCAGGACCTCCTGTCCAACTATCTCCTCGACGAAAGCCCCGACAATGTGACGTGGGAAGATTTCGACCCCGACGTCGACGGGCTGCGTTCGAGCGTCGTCGACCTCATCGACAAGCATTGCCGGGGTACGGTCTCGACTGCTGTCGTCGCACCCTGGCTGGTCGATGTCGAGTTCTTCAGCGGCGATGCTTGCTTTGCGACTGTCGTCTATACGATCGACGCTTCGACACCTGAGGGAGCGGAGCACCACGCGCTGTCGATGTCGCTACAATGACCCGCGCATACCGGACCTGTCGCGCGCCGCAACCGCGCGGCCGATGGACGAGCCCGACGCGCCGATATGATTGTCGATCGGACCCGGTGATGGCGCGAACGGAGCTGCCGCGGGCGACCGGGGCGACGAATTTCGACCCGAGCCCCCTTCTTTGCCCGTCATCGATGCGCGCCGAGAGGCATCATCTATCCTTGAAGGTCATCACTGTGCGAGATCGATGCCGGTCGCGCGGCGTGTCCTTTCTTGCCTTGGCTGCCTGACCATAGCCGAAAAGGATCCGACGATGTTGAATCCATTCCAGCAAATTTGCACCGCCGCATATAGTGAAGGTGACTTTGCCCACATTGAAAGCGCCGAGCAGGCTCGCAATGTGGGCGATCCGCTCTTTGCCTTTCTTTTGGCCGAGCTTGCATCGAGCGAGGGCTGTGATCGCCGCGAAGAAGCGCTGCGCCGTCTGGAAATGGCTACGGCGGATATTCGCCGTGTTATCGACGCGATCGATCAAATGGCTGCCATCTGATCGATCCAGCCTCCCCGAGCGCCGCCGTGCGCTGAGTGCCGGTACATATCCACGTCATAGCCGAACAGGATTATATCATGTCCGACATTAGTATCCGCGCCTTCGCGCAATTGCTCGCGCGTGCCCGTGCCGCGATCGAAACGCCGGCCGACCTCGATGACGCGGCCCGCACCGCGGTGATCGAGGATATCGCCGCGTTCGGGGACAATCTTGCACAGAATGCGATTCCGTGGGGCTTCGACATCCACATCGGCTCGATCGATCATAAACATGGCACCAACCATTATGCCGCGCTGACCCAGGAAGCGCTGATGGCGGAGGTCGCGGAATATTGCCGGATATGGTGGTCCGAAATCGATGATGAGCGCGATCCGGCGACACTCGACGATGAAATGATCGCGACCACCTATTTCGAAGATCATCCAACCGAATATCTCAAGACCGACCGCGTCCATATCAATCCGCCAAGCGCTAACATGCAGACATCCAGCCTCGAGACCGGGCACTATTGCGTTGTTACCACGGCCCATCTGTCGAATGCGACGGCGGGCATGCTTGATGAATGGTGCGCAGCGGCAACCGCCGACCGGCCGATCAATGTTGCGAGCACCATTTACGGATGGTTTGTACCGGCGCGCGACGTGGATGAGCCGACGCGGGCCAAGCTGCCAGCCGACCTCCTCGCCGCGATGAAATTTGCTCGCGCACATGGCTTCGACCATATCCTGTTCGACTGCGACGCCGGCAGCGTCGAGGCGTTACCGAAACATGACTGGTGAAGCCTGTCCTTGGTATGTTTGGCCTTGTTCTCGCTAAGCCTGCGCCCGCGCATCGAGTGTTTCCAGCCGATCGGCGGCAAGCTCCGCGACGTTGGCCTGGATCACATGGCCGCGATTGCGCAGGATTTCGCCGAGATCCCTGACCATCGCGATCAGATCGCCGGTCGGGAGCGGACCATCAAGCGCGCGCAACAGATGGCGTTCTTCCTCGTCCAGTTCTCGCATCTTCATTCTCCGCGGGACGCATTTTGGGCAGACCTGCAATCTAGCACATTCTGACGACTGCCGGTGGCGTCAATTCTCCACTCGACGATGAATTGCAGCGCCACGACGTGCACCGCACGAACCCGGTCCCGAGGGGCGCCCGCTCGCTTGCCTACCCGTCGCCATCGATCGACGGATGTGGGACACCGCAGCTGCGGGTACTTGGGTTGGCTTCCATTGCCCCGCCAAGTGGGAGGAGAGAGGGAAGGGCCGGGGCGGGCGCAAGAGGCGTCCGGACGAAGGAGTCCGTCCCATGTCCTACGATGTCGCATTCCGCTTCCAGCAGGCGCTTGATCCTTCGGCACTCTCGACGCTGCCGGCCTGCCTCCACGCGCTGATTGCAGCCATCAAGGACTGCCGAAATGCCGGCAATCCCGACGAAACCGATCCGGCGGTGTTGTTGCTCGCGCGGCATCTCGGTGCCGTTGCGGGCGCCGCGGGGGGCGACGACGCCGCGCTTCGGCGCGCCTGCATGGACCGCATTGCCGACATGCGCAGCAAATCCACACTCGTCGTGCTTGCGCATAGGGGCGTCAGTTACGATGAGCAGGCAAAGAAGCTTTTCCATAGCGATGGTCGCAAGGCCTTGAAGCGGCTTGCCGAGGCTCTTCGCATCGAGGACGGCAGCTATGACCTTCGCTCGAACAAGGGCGGCATCGCGGTCAGCGGCGAGATCATCCTTCATGGTGAGGAAATCTATGTCCAGCTCGGGCTTGGCATCGGATCCGGCCATGAGGTGATGTTCCGCCGTGTCGCCGGGCGGAAGGACTATTGCGGCGACCGCAACCACTGGGCCGCGGTCGGCGAACTGCTCGTTCCTGAGCGCCTCGCCGCGCGCATCCGGCGCGAGCTGCACCTCGTCGACCCCGGGACGCCGCTGATGCGGCTGGTCGCCTGAGGAGATATCCCATGGACATTATCGTTTCGCGTTCCCGCATCGCGGGGGCGCTGCCCCATTATGTCTATCGCGCGTTGGTTCCGGTCGAGGGGGTTCCGGTGGAGCGCTGTGTGATGGCTGGCACCGTTACCGCGCCCCGGATAGCCGGACGCGTCGCTTGCATTCGGATTGCTCCGATCATTGCGCCCGAGCGCTAACTCGCGACCCACCCTGTGGAGCGGGCCGCGCTTGCCTCCCGCGTCGGGGCCGTCGGACGCCGGATCGAGTGGCTGATCATTCGCACCTTCTTCCCCGAGATGACCGCGGACTCGTTACCGATTGTCTACCAGCTCGACCCTGATCCGGGCGACGCCTGCGTCTGGTCCAATATCGACGATCTCACCGGCATCTTCGATCGCGTCGAGCGCGAGTTCGCAAGTCTCACAGCTACCGACCTCGGTCTGCGTCAGCGCGACGGCCTCTGGGCTGCCTGATTGCCGTCGTCGACGAACTGCCCAGGGCGCCTGCCTTTCGCATGAATACTTCACTCCAGCAGAAAGGTCCTTCGATGACGGTCATCGGACATAATCACATCCGGAAAGTCGAGAACTTCGACAGGTTCGATATTCTCGCGCACCCGCTTCCCCATCGTGACGACCGCGTTTTCTATCCGGCAGAGCCCGATGGCTTTGGCGCCGTGACCTATGCTTCGCACGACGTGATGATCGCGAGGCCGACCGGCGTCGGTAGCAAGGGCCGGCTCGCGATACTGATGCACCATGGCGGCGGCCGTCACGTCCTCGAATTCTACGAAAGCACCTTGCCGATCGCTTCGGCGCTGCTCGCGCTTCCGGAACGTGAGCAATATGCGCTCGCCTATACGATCTTCGAGCAAGCGGACGAATGCTCTGCCGGAGCGCGCTCCGCCGAGGCGGAGCGATGGGCTGAGGCCTATGTCGACGGGCGCATCCGAAAGCGGCGTCGCGGACGCGCGCGGCATATCTATGTCGAAACCGAGGCCGAGAAGGCACTTCGTGCCGCGTGAACCCCAAGCTGCCCACGCAAAGGCTCGGGACCGATCGCCATCGGCCGAGAGGAAAGGGGGCACGAGTGTGCGGCGGCGATGAGGCTGCCGTGCAAACGGAGAATTTCCATGACGCTTCCCGCTCAAATCCGCCCGTTCGTCGGCGAACAACTCATCACCAAGGTATCGCGCCTGTTCAACGGGACGATCACTGACGTTCTCAACGAACTTTTCCAGAATGCCCGCCGTGCCGGTTCGCAGCGGATCGACGTCGATCTCGGCGATCATGAAGGCAAGCCGGCCCTCTTCATTGCCGACGACGGCGCCGGCATCGATGATCCCGCCGCGTTCGTGACGCTCGGCCTCTCTGGCTGGAGCGACCAGATCGGACGGCGGGAAGACCCCGCCGGAATGGGGGTGTTCAGTCTCGCCGGGAAGCGCGTGACCGTTCGATCCTTTTCGAAAACCGCCAATTCTGGATGGGCGATCACGATCCCCGAAGATGGGTGGCAGGGAGAACAGCCACTGACGGTCGAAGCCTGCGAGGTCCGCAAAGGCACGCAGATCATCATCGCCATGCCTGTCGAATGGTTGCCCAATCTCCTGTCGAAGGTCGAAGCCGCGGCGAAGCATTTTCCAATACCAGTCCGTTCTCAGGGCGCGGTCTTGCTGCGCGAGGATTTCCTCAAGGGCGCCTGCCGGATCGAGGAGTGGCGTGGCTGCCGGATCGGAATCTTCAGAGATTCCTATGACATCGCGAGCGACCCGCGCATCAATTTTCATGGCGTCAAAGTTCCCTGCCGAATGCCCGCCATCGGGGAAATTGACGCACGGCGGAAATGGACGGTCCGGATCGATATCGTCGACGCGTCCTCGCTCCAGCTCGTTTTGCCAGCGCGCAAGGAGATGGTCGAGAATGCCGCACTCGCCGATCTGCGGGTTGAAGTGCAAGCAGCCATTTACCGGTCCATCGCGCTCAAGGGCGAGCATCGCCTGTCGTTCACAGACTGGAAGTGCGCGATTGCGCTTGGCGTCGACCTTCCCGAAGCCAGCCCATGGCTCTGTGCATGGCGTCCGCGAACTGCGGACGGCAACGCCTTCGTCGAGGACGAGCGCGTCGAAGCTGTCCCGATGATCCTGATACCCAGGCACGAGGCCGATATCGAACAATGCGCGGCGAAGGTGTTGACCGAGGAGACACTCGGCTTCCGGCCAGTCTTCGCTGAAGACAAGTTCTCCGGCTATCGATGGTACGACGTGCTTCCGCGCGTCCCCGGCCTGCCCTTTGCAGTCGAATGGCAGGGCCAACTGTTCCACTATGCCGACGATGACCAGATGCTCGAGCATGTTGAATCGGGCGGGGTGACGGCGATCACCCTTGATGTTCCGATAGTTCGCTCCGCCGGGCTCGATGAACCCGCCGCGATGCTGAGCCTTCCTGTCGATATGCTCGTCTGCGCGAACGCGAGCAGCCATGTCGACGAAGCACATGTTTTTGTCCGGGAAGGCGCAATCGTCACGCCCCAGGCGCTCGCGCAGCTGATCGAGGATGCGGTTTTCGCTTACGACGAGGATTGCGACAGCGACAGCTGGGGCAGGCAGCATGACGATTTCATCCGCGATGCACGCAACTTCGCGAACAAGCTCCTCCTCGGAAAGGACGAGGCACTCCTCGAACAGATACGAACGGCCTTCCGCGACGATGTCCAATGGCTGATCCCGGAGGGGCGAACCCTCACCCTGGAGGCCGATGTCGCCAAGGTTCGAATTGCTCTGGCAGTCACTGATTCCGAAACCGAGCCCACCGCTGCATAGCATTCGGACCAAGCCAGGCTGGCGACCTTGCGTCCGCCTCCGCCCTTACCCACACATGCCGGAGTGAGCCATGACCGCCCTGTCACCCCTGCGGGCGCGGCTCGCCTCGTTCGACCACGCCTATGCCGTAGCGATTCAGCGCCGCGGCACCACCGGCCGTGGTCAGTTCATCATGTGGACCGGCAATCCGATCCAGCCATTTCGTGTTTCTCTGACTTTGCCGACACTCGGTGAGCAACTGCTGGTCTGGGTAGCCTGAGGCCCCCATTGCCCGAGCACACATTTGGCGTAGGCGCCATTCATATTAGACAACGACCTCACCAGATGCATGTCGCTCCGTCAGATTCCTAAGCCAAGCGTCAACACGTCGAGCTTCAAAGAAATTTGGTCAGGAATGCGCCTCAAGTCGGTCGTTCGATCACCGATTGAGATGCGCTTCAAAGCAGTCATTCTGCCGATGCGCTAGCCGGTTTTAGATCATTGCGGTTGCATGAAGAGTCCGCTCGCGATATCTGAATACCAGCGGCTGGGCGTCGCCGTAATTTTCAGGGGGCACCATGAGCGACGGTAGCGGCAAAACCGTGCTTCATTCCCGATTCCGCCCCAGTCTACTGCGCTGAACCAATGATCCCGTTCAAGGATATCATAGTGGAGCACGGGGGGGATCCAGCCTGCTTCCTCAACTTTGATGATGAGGATGACCAAGTTCACCTCTTGCCTTACGCCACGCTGTCAGCAGCACGATCAACAGGGAAGACCGATCCAATTTCGGCACTGATGGGCGTGTACGAGTGGCAGAGCGGGCCATTGTTTATGCTTGTCGATGGCGACGCGGTGACGGGTGACCCGGAAGGATTGGCGCGTCTCCGGCGCTTGGTCGCAATGCGCGGCGACGCTCCGTACATCGCGGTGCTCCAGATGGGGAGGCTCAGCTTTCACAGCGTCGGCTTGGACAATGAATCCTTCGACGCAACGCGGGCAATTTCCGAAGAGCTGGACGACCTCGGCATGGTCATCCCATTCATCGCTAATACACGGCCGAATGCGTCGTCGCGTCAGGTCTGGATCAGCGACGTAATTTTGAACCTTTTGACGGCCGCGCTCGATGCCCTCGTGGCTCTGAAAATCGACGACGGGGACGCTATTTCGCTAGTGGGGCGAGCGCTATTTACGCGCTTCTTGGCTGATCGCGGGCTGTTGCCCAACACTGTTAGCCAAGCTTGCGATGGCGGAATCAACCACCTTTTTGACAGCGCTGCAAGCGCGGCAAAGGTGTCGGTCTGGCTTGATGAAACTTTCAACGGTGATTTCCTGCCGCTGTCGGACGCCAGCATCCAATCCATTCCGGAAGCGGCGTTCCAGACCGTTGGAAACATCATGCGGCGGGCCCCGGACGGGCAATTGCCGATCGAATGGGCGGAGGATTGGGCAAGGCTCGATTTTGCACACATCCCCGTGGGGGTACTGAGTCAAGCTTATGAGCGCTACTTGGGCCGGCACCAGAAGGACAAGCAGCGTAAGGAGGGCAGCTACTATACGCCGAGGCACATCGCCGATCTTATGGTTCATGCAACGTTCGCGACCTTGCGGCGCGAAGGCGTAGCGCACACGGCGAAAATACTAGACCCGGCGGCGGGGGCGGGAGTTTTTTTGATCACCGCGTTTCGGCAAATCGTAAAAGAGCGTTGGCAGCACGATGGCAAAAGGCCCGACACGAAGGCGCTCCGCCAGATTCTCTACGACCAAATCCGCGGATTTGATATCAATGACTCCGCGCTGCGCTTCGCGGCACTTGGTCTTTATCTAATCTCGATCGAACTCGATGCTGCACCCAAGCCCGTCGAGAAGCTCAAGTTCAGCCGAGATCTTCGTCAGACCGTCATTTTTGAACTCGGTCAGCGCGACGAGGCAGCAGATGGCAGCCTCGGAAGTCTGGGCGACCAAGTCGGCCCCGAGCACGCTGGCCAATATGATCTGGTGATCGGGAATCCGCCCTGGTCTTCTGCAACAGGTCTCGCCGACTGGCCATCGGTCATCAAGAGAACAGCTCAGATCGCCCGCGAACGATTGAACGACCGGATCGCGGCGCCGCTTCCCAACGAAGCGCTCGATTTGCCGTTTGTCTGGCGCGCAATGGAATGGGCGAAACCGGACGGACAGATCGCCTTCGCCTTGCATGGCCGCCTGCTATTTCAACGTGGCGAAGGCATGGACAAGGCGCTTGCGGCGCTCTGCCGGGCTATCGATATTACCGGTGTGGTGAACGGCGCAGAGGTTCGCCAATCGCAGGTTTGGCCCAAAGTGGCTGCGCCATTTTGCTTGTTCTTTGCTCGCAATCGGTGCTCCGCCGCGGGCTCCGCTTTTCGGTACGTCAGCCCCCATCTAGAAGGCCCGCTTACTGCCAGCGGAGGGTGGAGGATTGACCCGGCCGATACCGAAACCATCGCAATCGACGAGCTAAGACAAAGACCCGAGCTACTGAAAATCCTGTTTCGGGGCACGCGGCTCGACCTTGACATCTTCGAGCGCTTGTCCGCGACGCAATTTTCGACATTTGGAGAGTATTGGCAGGGTCTGCATGGCGGTACCGTCAACCAACCGAACTGCGCCGGAAAAGGCTTCGGAAATCTCTTTGAAGGTAGCAGGCCCAATCCCCTCGAAAACGATCTGCCCGGCTATTCCGCGGAAAAAATGCTCGATTTGCCTTTTCTGGATCACGAAGCGTTTCGTAGCGTGCTCTTGGACACGTCGAGCTTCCGACTGTTTCGTGATCTGGGCATGCCACGTCTAGGGTCAGGACTCATTGATCAGAGCCAGAAGATGACGGTTGCGGCGAGAGCGATGGCGGAGAAGAAGGCTCTGGGGCATCTGTCGTAACGCGTAGCGACCCGCCTCCAGTCCTTGAGGCGACCGAACATGATCTCGATGCGGTTGCGGCGTTTGTAGCGACGCTTGTCGTATTTTACGGTCTTGTTCCGTATTTTTCGGCCCGGGATGCAGGGCGTGATCCCCTTTTCCTGCAAGGCGTCGCGGAACCAGTCGGCATCATAGCCTCGGTCTGCCAGCATCCATTGCGCTTTGGGCAAACTGTCGAGCAAAGCGGCTGCGCCAGTGTAATCGCTGACCTGCCCAGCGGTCATGAAGAAGCTGATCGGACGACCATTCGCATCGGTCACAGCATGCAGCTTGGTGTTCATGCCGCCCTTCGTGCGGCCGATCAGGCGTCCCGGACCCCCCTTTTTACCCCAAGGCTGGACGCCGTGCGGTGCGCTTTGAGATAGGTCGCGTCGATCATGATCGTCTTGCGTTCGGGAGCCTGAGGTGTCGCCAGGCCTTCCATCATGCGGATGAAGATGCCTTTGTCGCTCCACCGCTTCCAGCGATTGTAGAGCGTCTTTGCCGGGCCATATTCTCTCGGCGCATCCCGCCACCTCAGCCCATTACGATTGACGAAGATGATACCGCTCAGAACGCGCCGGTCATCAACCCGCGCACGGCCATGGCTCTTCGGAAAATAGGGCTGAAGACGCGCCATCTGCTCGTCCGTCAGCCAATACAAATCACTCATCATTCAGGCTCCTCGCGGTGAGCCTGAATCACAGCGGCCTGCTCAAATCAATGGGTCCTGACCCTAGATCAGCGGCGCTCGCTGAGCCTCTATACTGGGCCGATGCTGCTAGTGAAAAAGTCCCCCGATGCCAGAGACGGGCGGATCAGGACGGCCGTTTCGCTAGACGACCTGACATTCAACCAAAGCTATTACGGCTATACCGCGCATCGTCAGGAATCGGCCCCCGATTTAGTCAAATATCTTTGCCTGATTATCAGTAGCAAAATCGCGCTTTGGCACGCCTTGATCACAAGCGGTGGCTTCGGTGTTGAACGCGACCCGGTCGAGAAATTTGTTATCCAAGAAGCTCCGTTGCTGCCTTTCGAGACGCTAACGGCAGAGGATCGCGCATGCGCTACCGCGCTTTTTGCTGAGCTCGCAGACGCCGAAACACCTGAGGTTTGGCAGAAAGTCGACGAGTGGGTGGGATCACTGTTCGATCTCACACCCGATGACATACAGGTGATCTCCGACACACTCGCCTTTGCGCTCCCCTTCGGTAAAAACCGAATCGCAGCTCAGGCGCCCGTTGGCGCACTTGCTCGAGCAGCTTTCTCCGAACGGTTGGAAGCTGAGCTAGCTCCTTGGGGTGAGAATTTCGGTCGCCAGTTTACTATCACGGCTGTGGAGGCGCCGCCATTGTCGCCCTGGCAATTTATCGCGGTCGCAGCCGGCGCCGGCGAGAGGAAGGCGTTGGCCGATCGGCCACTTATGGAAGCAATGCGGCATATGGCAGACACGATGTCCGCAAGCGAACTTCTGTATTGGGATGAGCAATTGGATTGCCTTTTCGTAGGCCGGCTTAATCAGGCGCGCTATTGGTCGGTTAGCCAAGCGCGTCTCGTGGCGCGGCGCATTATCTGGGCCAATGTCGATTTTCTGTCGGGCAGGCGCACTGCATAACATGGCAGTTAAGCAGGCGCGCCCCAACCATATAGCTGAGTTAACCAGCGGTGTGCGTTTGCCTCTGGTTCAGATCGACGATCGTCATTTGAAGATAATCCTCGAGACGATCTCGCTGGCATGGCATGAGCTTCTCGCCAATGGAACCCCGGCTTTGCTCAGCGGTGACGAGGCTGAGGTAAACGCCCTCCTCGAGCCACGGCTCAATCATTTCTGCCAAACGCAGAGGCTTTGGAAGGATCTGGTTCACTCAGTGCATCGAGGCCGAGAATCAATGAGTTATAACGGTGCCAAGATTGAAGGTCGACCCGATCTGTCGCTCGTATTCACCGTCGGCAACCGCAATTTTCCTTTCTGCATCGAGTGCAAGATCATCGATCATCCAAACGCAAAGCGCGTTGGTCTATACTGCAAAGAGGGTATCGCACGTTTCGTTGCCGGGGAATATGCATGGGCGCACCGTTCGGCGATCATGCTGGCTTATGTCCGGGACGGTTCATGCGTGACGAGTAGGCTCGCACCTTATCTGTAACCGTGTCCTGAAGGCCGCCTTGCGGGAAGCTGCTCTGGGGTGCTGATAGCCGCTCTTTGCGAGGAGCGGTGATGAACGAGGATGTTGGAGCGTCGGGAGCGAGTGCTCTTACGACCGGTCATA